>Ga0268257_1000026_pt1 | contig 530062 bp, 488 predicted proteins | sample AgamicAtPrz_FD_200249 | JGI IMG/M metagenome (GOLD analysis project Ga0268257, IMG submission 200249) | Agave microbial communities from Guanajuato, Mexico - At.P.rz (v2) (version 3) | ecosystem: Host-associated > Plants > Phyllosphere > Phylloplane/Leaf | place: Guanajuato, Mexico | collected... | reverse complement strand
TGCCTGGCGGCTGTAGCGCGGTGGTCCCACCTGACCCCATGCCGAACTCAGAAGTGAAACGCCGTAGCGCCGATGGTAGTGTGGGGTCTCCCCATGCGAGAGTAGGGAACTGCCAGGCATCAAATTGACGTACCTGACCAGAACTTCAGGGCAGTTCACTACTCGACAGAGAGTGGGACAAAAGCGAAGCTTTTGAACGTTGCGCAGCAACGGCCCGAAGGGTGAATCGCACAGCGATTCATAAACTGCCAGGCATCAAATTAGCAGTAAACCGGAGTGACATCCGGTGCAGTGACGAAATTCGGTGGAGCGGTAGTTCAGTTGGTTAGAATACCTGCCTGTCACGCAGGGGGTCGCGGGTTCGAGCCCCGTCCGTTCCGCCACTTTTTGATAAGCCCTGAGCGTATGCTCAGGGCTTTTTCTTTTGTCTATGCTCCAACTCTCACCCTTATATCCTCACTTCCCCCTCTTTTATTGCGCTTAACGCAAAACTCTTCTCACATTATGCCTCTTTTTCACCATAACCAGACGGGTGACAATCGTTTCAAGAACAGCGTAAACGAAAAGAAGAGGTAGTAATGACAGTTCCTGCATTTGGTCTTGGGACCTTCCGCCTGAAAGATGATGTAGTTATCGCATCTGTAAAAAACGCACTCGAAGTGGGCTATCGCGCAATCGACACCGCACAGATTTATGGCAATGAAGCGGAGATAGGGCAGGCCATCAAAGAGAGCGGCGTGGCACGTAACGATCTCTTTATCACCACCAAAATCTGGACCGAAAATCTCAGCAAAGAGAAGTTAATCCCGAGTCTCAAAGAGAGCCTGGAGAAATTGCGTACCGATTATGTCGATCTGACGCTGATCCACTGGCCATCGCCGGGCGATGCCGTGCCGGTTGAAGAGTTTATGCAGGCACTACTGGAAGCAAAACAGCAGGGCTTAACTCGCGAGATTGGCATTTCAAATTTCACGATCGATCTGATGACGCGCGCAATCAACGCCGTAGGCGCAGAGAATATCGCAACCAACCAGGTTGAGTTATCTCCCTACCTGCAAAACTGTAAAGTCACAGAGTGGGCGAGGGCGCATGGCATCCATATCACATCCTATATGACACTGGCGTATGGGAAAGCATTGAAAGATGACGTGATTATTCGCATCGCGGAGAAACACAGTGCTACTCCAGCGCAGGTGATTCTGGCCTGGGCACTGGCTCAGGGTTATGCGGTCATTCCCTCCTCAACCAAACGTGAGAACCTGGCAAGCAATCTTAATGCGACCGCTCTCACGCTGGATGCTGAAGATATGGCATCGATCGCCGCGCTCGATTGTAACGATCGCCTGGTCAGCCCGGAGGGACTGGCTCCCGCCTGGGATTAACCCGCCCATTCTCTGCTACGGCCCCGTCCGGGGCTGTTTCACATGTTCACTCATAAAGTCGATAAATGCCCGGATCCGCGTACTCACCGCTCGATCGCTGTAGTAGACCGCGCTGAACGGCATCTCCACCGGTAAACGCTGCCCGGCCAGAAGCTCAACCAGCGTGCCGCTGGCGATTTCCCGATCGATCATGTAGTCCGACAAACAGGCTATGCCATTTCCCGTCATGCAGAGTTGTTTCAGCGTTTCGCCGCTGTTAGACGATAACCCGACATCCACTTCCAGCAACTGCCCGTCCACCTGAGCGACAGGCCAGCGGTTAAGTGTCACCGGCTCGGTAAAACCAAGGCACAGATGATCGTTAAGATCTTCCACTCTGGCAGGCGTACCGTGGCGCGCCAGATAATCCGGGGAGGCGATGATTTTGCGATAGCTGGTGAACAGCGGCCGCGCACGCAGGCTGGAGTCAGTCAGCGTTCCCGCCCGGATTGCGACATCGACTTTACGTTCGATCAGGTTGATAAAGGTTTCTGACGACACCAGTGACAGTGTCATCTCCGGGTAGCGCTCACGAAACGGCCTGATAAGCGGCATCAGAAAGTGCAGCACCACGGGCGTTGCGGCATCAATGCGCAGCAAACCTCGCGGTGTCTGACGCGACTCCATTAGTTCATTCTCAGCGGCCGCCATCTCCTGCAGGACGTGCTGTACCCGCCGGAAATAGCGATGCCCTTCTTCGGTAAGGCTGAGCTGGCGCGTGGTGCGGTTGAGCAGACTGACGCCAAGCTTCATCTCCAGCTTTTTTACTGTCCGGCTCACCGCCGAGTTGGCCTGACCGAGCTGTTCGGCGGCCCGACTGAAACTGCCGCTTTCTACCACAGCGACAAACACGGTCAGTTCTTCGGAACTCGCTTTCATTGTTGCTCCTCAGGCAAAATTCTATTGAGACTTTGAATATTTTTGTTATTTAAGCACGGCCGCATACTGAGCGCCATCGAATGCAAACCTGTATGGAGTAAATTATGCCGCTGGCACTACTGGCGCTGACGATCAGCGCTTTCGCAATTGGCACCACCGAATTTGTTATTGTTGGGCTGGTGCCCACTATCGCTGAGCAGATGGGAATATCGCTACCCTCTGCCGGCTTACTGGTATCGATTTATGCGCTCGGTGTCGCCATCGGTGCGCCGGTACTGACGGCGCTGACCGCAAAGCTTCCCCGCAAGCAGTTGCTGATCCTGCTGATGGCGCTGTTTACTGCCGGTAATCTGCTGGCCTGGCTGGCTCCGGGCTATAACACTCTGGTGGTGGCGCGTCTGCTGACGGGCCTGGCACATGGCGTATTCTTCTCGATTGGTTCGACGATTGCCACCGGTCTGGTCGCCCGCGAGAAAGCCGCGACGGCCATCGCGATCATGTTCGGTGGGCTGACTGTTGCACTGGTCACCGGCGTGCCGCTGGGAACCTTTATCGGCCAGCATTTTGGCTGGCGGGAGACTTTCCTCGCGGTCGCGGGTCTCGGCATCATTGCGCTTATCGCGAGTCTGCTTCTCATCCCTAAAGTGATTCCGATGCAGCCAGTGGCGGGCCTGAAAACACAGTTGAGTGTACTGACGCATCCGCGCCTGCTGATGATCTATGCTATTACCGCGCTCGGGTACGGCGGCGTATTCACCGCCTTTACCTTCCTGGCACCTATGATGCAGAGCCTGGCTGGCTTCTCACCTTCAGCCGTAAGTTTTATTCTTCTTGGTTATGGGGTAGCCGTCGCGACTGGCAATATCTGGGGCGGCAAGCTGGCAGACAAACAGGGTGCGATTCCTGCCCTGACGCTGATTTTTGCCGCACTTGCCGTCATGCTGCTGATCTTCCAGTTTACGGTCAGCATGCACTACGCCGCACTGGTCACGGTGCTGGTAATGGGCATTTTCGCGTTCGGCAACGTGCCGGGTCTGCAGGTATATGTGGTGCAGAAAGCGGGAGAGTACACGCCTGGTGCGGTTGACGTCGCCTCTGGACTGAATATCGCAGCCTTCAACGTCGGCATTGCGCTCGGCTCGATCGTTGGCGGTCAGGTGGTCGAACATTATGGCCTCGCCAGCACACCCTGGATCGGCGCAGCTATCGTCGCGGTGGCGTTGATCCTGACGATTATCAGCGGCCGTCTCGATAAGAAAAACGCGTCTGCAGCGCAGTGGAAGCAGGCGTAGCTCCCTGGCTGCTTGCTAAAACAAACCATAACGTCGTTGAAAGTGTGAGCTAAAATCCCTATAACTGAGGAACCGCCTGATTTCCCGGGCGGTTCATGTTACAGAGGTTTGAAGCCAAACGTGCGAAAAACGACTTATGCCATGCGCTACATTGCCGGACAGCCAGCGGAGAGGATTCTGCCGCCGGGCTCATTCGCGAGTATTGGCAAGGCGTTACCCGCCGGTGCGCCACTCCCCGGGCCTGATGTGCTTCGGGTACTGGTGTGGAATATTTTCAAGCAGCAGCGGGCTGAATGGCTGTCGGTGCTGCAAAGCTTCGGCAAAGATGCGCATCTGGTGCTGCTTCAGGAAGCGCAAACCACGCCCGAGCTGGTGCAATTTGCGACCTCAAATTACCTTGCCGCCGATCAGGTTCCCGCATTTGTTCTGCCGCAGCACCCGTCCGGGGTGATGACCCTCGCTGCTGCGCACCCGGTGTACTGCTGCCCGTTGCGTGAGCGCGAGCCTATTCTGCGCCTGTCAAAATCAGCGCTGGTTACGGTTTATCCGCTGCCTGATGGCCGCATGCTGATGGTTGTGAATATTCACGCCGTCAATTTCAGCCTCGGCGTGGATGTCTACAGCAAGCAGCTGCTGCCGATTGGCGATCAGATTGCGCATCACAACGGTCCGGTGATCATGGCGGGAGATTTCAATGCCTGGAGCCGACCGCGCATGAACGCGCTGTTCCGTTTTACGCGCGATATGTCGCTGCGCCAGGTGCGGTTTACCGATGACAATCGCCGACGGGCCTTTGGTCGTCCGCTCGATTTTGTCTTCTATCGCGGTCTTAACGTCAGCGAAGCCTCGGTGCTGGTCACCCGCGCCTCCGATCACAACCCGCTACTCGTCGAATTCAGTCCCGGCAAACCTGAGAAATAAAGGTAAGTCAGGTCTGCCGTAGGGCAGATCTGACGCTGCCCATTCTTTTCTCAACCGCAAGGACACCATCATGACAACCCATTCCCATCAGCATCACGTCGATAACCAGTTCGGAGAGCAGGCGCAGGCCTATCTCTCGAGCCAGGTACATGCCAGCGGCAGCGATCTTGAACGCCTGAAGGTTAAGCTCACCGCGTGGCCGGCGGCGCGGCTGCTGGATATCGGCTGCGGAGCGGGGCATGCCAGTTTTGCCGCTGCCGGGCTGGTGGCGCACGTCACGGCTTACGATCTTTCAGCGCGAATGCTTGAGGTGGTTAGCGACGCTGCCCGCGAGCGTAATATTGCTAACCTCGATACCCGCCAGGGCGTGGCTGAACAGTTGCCGTTCGACGATAACAGTATGGACGTGGTGATAAGCCGCTATTCAGCGCACCACTGGCAGGATCCCGGTATGGCGCTGCGGGAAGTGCGTCGCATCCTGAAGCCAGGCGGTCACGCGATATTTATGGACATCCTGTCGCCGGGGCAGGCGGTGCTGGATATCTGGCTGCAGACCGTGGAAGCGCTGCGGGATACCTCGCACGTGCGCGACTATGACAGCGGTGAGTGGCTGTCGATGTTTACCAGCGCGGGGCTGACGGTACAGGGCATCACCACCGATCGTTTGCGGCTGGAATTTGCCTCGTGGATTACACGTATGCGCACGCCTGCCGTGATGGTAGAGGCGATACGTGCCTATCAGGAAAGTGCCGCGGATGAAGTGAAGCGCTATTTCGCGCTGGAAGATGACGGTTCGTTTTGCAGCGATACCATTATGATTGAAGCGGTAAAGTACGCATAAAAAGAAAAAGGCACCGGGGGAAGTCGGTGCCTTTTTTGTTCTGTCAGGAATCAGGTCGGCTGTCGTTTTTCACAAATAGCGTAATCTGATCGCCAGGTTGCAGCTTGTCTGTACCCGTGTTCCAGCGCATCACGTCTTTGATATTGAGGCCGTGTCGTTTTGCGATGCTCGAGAGCGAATCGCCTTTACGGACCCGGTACGTGATGCTGTCGTCGTTCTTCGCCAGGCGTCCTGCGCTGCTGGTATTGCTACCAACGTTTAGCGTCTGGCCGATTTTCAGGCTTGCGCCTTTCAAACCGTTCCAGCGTCGCAGTTCGGCCGTGGTCACGTTTAAGCGTGACGCAATGCCTGAAAGCGTGTCGCCGGAGCGAACGGTATAGGCACGGCTACCGGTATCATCGTTATTCGCGAGAATAGCCGGTTGAACAGCTTCAATTTCGTTAGCGGCCAGCGAGCTTCGCAGCTGCGCGGCGTGCTTACGAGGAACCATAACGTACTGCGGACCGCTTGCGCCCAACGTAGCGCCTTTCACGCCTGCGTTGAAGGTTTTCAGTTTTTTAACTGAAATCCCGGCCATCTCTGCCAGCTGCTCCATCTCTACCGGATTACTGACCGGAACGCGCGCCAGGGCACGGCTCTCATCAGTGGTCGGCAAGCTTACGCCGTAGCGCTCGCTGTTTTTGAGGATGTCGCTCAATGCCAGCATTTTCGGCACGTATATTTTGGTTTCCAGCGGCAGTGAGAGCGACCAAAAATCGGTGGGTTTACCACGCGCTTTATTCGCTTTCATTGCCTTCATTACCCGACCTTCACCACTGTTATAGGCTGCAACGGTAAGTAACCAGTCGCCGTCAAACATGCGGTTAAGACGCTGCATCATATCCAGTGCCGCAGTAGTGGAAGCCACTACGTCACGACGCGCATCATAGCTGCGGGTCTGCTTCAAACCATAATTGCGCCCTGTGCTCGGTATGATCTGCCAGATGCCTGCGGCATTGGCGCCAGACGTCGCGTGCGGGTCAAAAGCGCTCTCCACTATGGGTAGTAGTACCAGTTCCATGGGCATGTTACGTTTCTTAACTTGCCCTGCTATCCAGTACATATACGGCTCTGCCCGTAATGTTACATCGTGGAGATAGCTCTTATTTTTTAAATACTTCTGCTTCTGTTCGCGAATCCGGGCATTTTCCGGAATTCCCATCTTTAGCTCGTCGCCAATGAAAGCCCACAAGTTTTGATCGTCTGCCAGAGTGGACGAGTTGTCCATCCAGAAACCGCTTCGGCTTGCCAGCTTTCCTGCTTCCCCTTGACCAGCCGCAGAAAGGCTCTGTGCGTGCTGTTGGACATTACCATCGCGCTGTTGCGCCTGGCACCCAACAAGCAAGACAGAGGCGAGTAAAATCGCTTTTGCCTTCATGTGTGTGTCAATAGTTGCTTAAAAGACGAGCGATGATAACTGCGATGTTTCGCGAACACAAGTATGAATTCAGAAGTTATCTTTCTTTGCCCGTAACCAGCCGAAAACGTGTTCAGGTTGTTGCAAAGATGTTTCTGCGTTAATTTTTCTAAATAATACATCATCTTGCGTTCTGAGGAAGAGATTAATTTTGCGCTCGGTTTTCAATAAAGTGGGCAGCGTAATTTGATTTTTTGCCCGTAACTCCTTCACTTCTCTGTAATAATGGGAAATTGCCTCATCCTCGGGAAGAATATGCGCCGCAAACTTAAGATTACTTAATGTATATTCATGCGCGCAACAGACTAACGTCTCTTCCGGTAACGCATTTAATTTCTCGAATGACTGGTACATCTGGTCTGGCGTGCCTTCAAACAGTCGGCCACAGCCACCGGAAAACATGGTGTCGCCGCAGAAAAGATAAGGCGCGCTAAAAAAACAGATATGTCCTAAAGTGTGGCCGGGAGTGGCGATAACGCGAAAGTTGTGACCTAAAACTGACACGTTATCGCCTTCCGCGACGATTATCTTCGCCCCTTTTTCCCGGGTTTCTTCCGGCCCATACACCGCCAGGTCAGGGTAACGAGCCAGCAGCGCCGGCACGCCGCCGGTGTGATCGTTATGATGGTGCGTCAGCAGAATCGCTTCCGGCTGCCAGCCATTTTGCGCAATCGCGGTCAGTACCGGTGCCGCTTCGCCGGGATCGACGATCAGGCAACGGCCAGCGTCGTCGTTCAGTACCCAGATGTAGTTGTCCTGTAAAGCGGGAATGCTGGTAAGATTCATAAAACACCTCTCAAGCGTTAGGGAAGGTAGTAATGAAAACGGCAAGGATACCTCAAAAACTGACGTCTCCATCCCGCTGGGATGAGCTGCCGGCTGGCGAGCACTATCGCCTGGCGCTGGAAAACCAGCTCCAGCCCTGGTTGGCGAAAATGTATGGTTTTCATCTGCTTAAAATCGGCAATATGAGCGCGGAAATCAATACCGAGGCCTGTGCCATTTCGCATCAGGTGAATGTCTCCCTCGGCGGCGATCCGCATCAGGTAATTGCCGATCCGCTTCAGCTGCCTTTCGCTGCGAAGTCCGTCGATGCCTGCCTGCTGGCCCACACGCTGCCGTGGTGTCACGACCCGCACGCGCTGTTGCGTGAGGCAGACCGGGTATTGATTGATGACGGCTGGATCGTGCTGAGCGGTTTTAACCCGCTGAGCCTGGTCGGGATGACGAAGCTGGTGCCGTTCAAACGTAAGCGACCACCCTATAATAGCCGCATGTTCACCATGATGCGCCAGCTGGACTGGCTGGCGCTGCTGAACTTTGAAGTGTTATATCGCGGGCGTTTCCAGGTGTTGCCCTGGACCCGGCAGGGCGGGCGTCTGTTGAGTACGCATCTGCCCGCGCTGGGGTGTATGCAGCTTATCGTGGCGCGCAAGCGCACCATCCCGCTGACGCTTAATCCAATGAAAGCCCGCAAAGCCAAAGCCTCGCTGCGCCAGACCGTGGGTGCGACGCGGCAGTATCGAAAACCTTAACTCTCCTGCGGGAGGTAGCCTGTGTCTTCCTGCGTGGGATTTTCCGCCGCGCTACGTGCCAGTACATCGCAGCGTTCGTTCTCCGGGTGACCGGCATGGCCTTTTACCCACTCCCACTGGATTTTATGCTGGCTCAGAGCGGCATCAAGACGCTGCCAGAGATCGACATTTTTTACCGGCTTTTTGTCGGCCGTTTTCCAGCCGCGTTTTTTCCAGTTGTGGATCCACTGGGTGATCCCCTGGCGCACGTACTGGCTGTCGGTGCTCAGCACCACGTCGCAGTGCTCGCGCAGCCCCTCCAGCGCCACGATGGCCGCCATCAGCTCCATGCGGTTGTTGGTGGTCAGCCGGTAACCGGCGCTGAACTCTTTTTCATGTTGTTTGTAGCGAAGAATCGCACCGTAGCCGCCCGGTCCTGGGTTGCCGAGGCAGGAGCCATCGGTGAAAATTTCTACCTGTTTGCGCATCTCTGGTAGACTTCCTGTGATTAAAACGCCAAGTCTGACATAAACGAAGCCCATGAGCACAGCAATTACACGACAGATCGTCCTCGATACCGAAACCACCGGTATGAACCAGATCGGTGTCCACTATGAAGGGCACCGGATTATTGAAATTGGCGCGGTGGAGGTGATCAACCGCCGCCTGACCGGGAATAACTTCCACGTCTACCTGAAGCCCGACCGGCTGGTGGACCCGGAAGCGTTCAACGTACACGGTATTGCCGACGAATTCCTGATGCACCAGCCGCTGTTCGGCGACGTGGTGGATGATTTTATCGACTACATCCGTGGTGCCGAGCTGGTCATCCATAACGCGTCGTTCGATATCGGCTTTATGGATTACGAGTTCAGCAAGCTCAACCGCGGCATCCCGAAAACCGAGACCTTCTGTAAGGTCACGGACAGCCTGGCGATGGCGCGCAAAATGTTCCCCGGCAAGCGCAACAGCCTGGACGCGCTCTGCTCGCGCTACGAAATCGACAACACCAAACGAACCCTGCACGGGGCGTTACTCGACTCCCAGATTCTGGCCGATGTCTATCTGGCGATGACCGGCGGGCAGACGATCATGTCGTTTGCTATGGAAGGGGAGTCGCAGCAGCAGCAGGGTGAAGCCGGGATCCAGCGCGTGGTGCGTCAGGCCTCCCGCCTGCGCGTGATCGCCGCCAGCGACGATGAGCTGATGGCGCACGAATCGCGTCTCGATCTGGTGGAAAAGAAGGGCGGTAGCTGCCTCTGGCGCGCATAAAAAAATCGCCGGTCGCGCGGAAAATAACCGGGCGGGCGATTTTTAGAGCAAACGATTAAATTCGTGAGAAAAAGCGTTGACGCGGATCGGGGCAAACCGTAATATTCGCCTCGTTCCAGCAATGGAACAATGCGGAGCGGTAGTTCAGTTGGTTAGAATACCTGCCTGTCACGCAGGGGGTCGCGGGTTCGAGCCCCGTCCGTTCCGCCACTATTCAGAAGGCCTGAATCAGCAATGATTCAGGCCTTCGTCGTTTCTGCGTGCCGTTCGCCTCTTTCTGCAAAGAGGCGAGGGAAAATTAGCGCAGCGTAAACGGGTCGGCGTCCTGCCAGGCCGGGAATTTCTCACGATACGCGTTCAGCGCCTCCAGCGACAGTTCGGCATCAATACGCATCGCTTGATGCGGCGTGGCGGTCGCCAGCATCTCACCCTGCGGGCTGATAATGGCGCTGTCGCCGCTGTAGCCATGCCCGTTGCCGTCGGTGCCGACGCGGTTGCAGCCCGCCACGTAAGCCTGATTCTCAATGGCCCGCGCCAGCAGCAGCGCCTGCCAGTGCAGCGCACGCGGAGCCGGCCAGTTCGCCACGTACAGCGCCAGATCGTAATCGTTCTGATTGCGTGACCACACCGGGAAGCGCAGGTCGTAGCACACCAGCGGCAGTATGCGGAACCCGCGCCATTCGATAATGACCCGGGCCTCTCCGGCCTGATAGTGATGATGCTCATCGGCCATACGGAACAGATGGCGCTTATCATAGTGATGGAGCGTGCCGTCCGGCTGCACCAGCAGGAAACGGTTCACCGGGCCGCGCCCGGTCTGCAGCGCCGCGCTGCCGGCGATCATTGCATTGGTGTGGCGCGCTTTCTCCTGCATCCAGGCCACTACCTCCTGCTGCGGCATCGACTGCTGCGCTGCCTCCATCGCAAAACCGGTGGTGAACATTTCCGGCAGCAGGATCAGATCCCGCCCGTGCAGGTCCGCCAGCAGGGTGTCAAAGTGACGAAGGTTGGCCGGACCGTCCATCCAGACCAGCGGTTGTTGCAGCACAGAGAGTGATAAGCCTGACACGTGAGTAGCTCCGTAGTGAACCGTGATTCCCCACTATAGGAGAAAAGCGCCGGAAGGTGCCAATAAAAAACCCCGCACCAGGCGGGGTTTGAGGATAGTGGATGAGGGATTACGCGGCTTCGATGGCGCGAACCTCAGCCTGCGGCTTTACCGGCTGGGTCGCCAGCGCATCAAAGTCAAACTCGTCAACGTTAATGCTGCGCAGACGGCTCTCCTCGGCTTTGATCAACACGTTGGCCTCCTCCTGGGTAATGAACCCTTTCGCCAGCGCGTCGTTCGCCAGCGCATCCAGGCGGGTGAACGGCAGGTTTTTACCCAGCTCTTTGCAGATTCGCACGTGGATGGGTTCGGCGGCCATCACATCTGCCAGCGCGGCTTCCAGCAGCCCTATCGCATTGTGTTCGCTCGGCGTCAGATACTGGCCGCGACCAATGCGTGAGCGGGTAGCGCACGGCGTCTGAATAATTTTTGCCAGCTGGTGGTCGAGCTTATCCGACGGCGCGGTAAAGCGGCGGCCGAGCGGGAAGATCACCAGACGCATCAGCCCAGCCACACCCCCATTCGGGAAGTTGCGCAGCAGGTCGTCCAGCGCCTGCTCGGCCTGATGCAGCGCATCCTGCACGCCCCAGTGCACCAGCGGCAGATCCACTTCGTGACGGCCTTCGTCCTCGTAACGCTTCAGCGCGGCCGACGCCAGATAGAGCTGGCTCAGCACATCCCCGAGGCGCGCCGAGATGCGCTCACGGCGTTTCAGGCTGCCGCCGAGCACCGCCATCGAAATGTCCGACATCAGGGCAAGGTTGGCGCTGACGCGGTTGATGTGCTGGTAGTAGCGGCGTGTGGCATCCCGGGTCGGGGAGCGGCTGGTCAGGCCGTTGGTCAACCCGAGCCAGAAGCTGCGCATCATGTTGCTGCCAACGTGGCCGATATGGCTGAACAGCAGCTGGTCGAAGGCGTTGAGATCGTTGCTTTGCGCCGCGGCCATCTCTTCCAGCACATAGGGATGGCAGCGAATAGCGCCCTGACCGAAGATCATCATGGTGCGGGTCAGGATATTGGCCCCTTCCACGGTAATGGCGATCGGTGCGCCCTGATAGGCCCGCGCGAGGAAGTTGGATTCGCCGAGCATGATGCCTTTCCCGCCGGCGATATCCATTGCATCAATAATTGACTGCTGGCCGCGGTGGGTACAGTGATACTTCACGATAGCCGACAGCACCGCCGGTTTTTCGCCGAGCATAATGCCGTAAGTGATCAGCGAGGCTGCCGCGTCCATCACGTAAGCGTTGCCTGCAATGCGTGCCAGCGGCTCTTCGATACCCTCCATCTTACCGATGGAAACTTTAAACTGGCGGCGGATATGGGCATAGGCCCCGGTTGCCAGCGCAATGGATTTCAGGCTGCCGGTGGAGTTGGACGGCAGGGTAATACCGCGACCAACGGAGAGGCACTCCACCAGCATACGCCAGCCCTGGCCGGCCATTTTCGGGCCGCCGATGATGTAATCAATCGGCACGAAAATGTCATTGCCGCGGGTTGGGCCGTTCTGGAACGGTACGTTAAGCGGGAAGTGGCGTTTACCGATCTCCACGCCCGGGGTGTTGGTCGGGATCAGCGCGCAGGTAATGCCCGGCTCGGCATCATCACCTAACAGATGATCAGGATCGGAGAGCTTGAACGCCAGCCCCAGCACGGTGGCGATGGGTGCCAGGGTGATGTAGCGTTTGTTCCAGGTCAGGCGCATGCCCAGCACCTGCTGGCCCTGCCACTCGCCCATGCACACTACACCGGTATCAGGGATCGCGCCCGCATCAGAGCCGGCTTCCGGGCTGGTGAGTGCGAAGCAGGGGATCTCCTGGCCACGCGCCAGACGCGGCAGGTAGTGATCCTTCTGCTCCTGGGTGCCATAGTGTTGCAGCAGTTCGCCCGGCCCTAACGAGTTCGGTACGCCGACGGTGATCGCCAGAATGCCCGATACCCCGGCCAGCTTCTGCAGCACGCGCGCCTGGGCGTAAGCGGAAAACTCCAGCCCGCCGTACTCTTTCTTGATGATCATCGCAAAGAAGCGGTGCTCTTTCAGATACGCCCACAGCTCCGGCGGCAGGTCCGCCATCTCATGGGTGATCTGGAAATCATTCGCCATGCGGCAGGCTTCTTCTACCGGGCCATCGATAAAGGCCTGCTCTTCCGCAGTCAGTTTTGGCTGCGGGTAGTTGTGCAGTTTCTGCCAGTCGGGATTGCCGCGGAACAGATCGCCTTCCCACCAGGTGGTCCCGGCGTCAATGGCCTCTTTCTCGGTGCGCGACATCGGCGGCATCACCTTACGGAAGCTGCGGAATGCCGGGGCAGAGATCAGCGATTTGCGCAGCGGAGCGACATTGAACGGCACCAGCAGGATCGCCACCGGGATCAACACCCACAGCGACCACAGTCCGGCGAAGCCCAGCGCCGCGGTCCACGCCAGCAGAATGGCGCTGCTGAGCAGCAGGCTGACGCGATGGTAAAAGAGCACACCGATCAGCGCGATGGTGGCAACGATACTCAACATCATCATAACGAAAAGCTCCCTTGCTTGTAGGAGGTCTGACCACTTGTGATGATATGGTTGTAGTGGATGTTATGTTCTTTAGCAATGTGTTCACAAAATAATTACAACCTGGTTCACATTGTTGCCGCACGGAAAGGCAAAACGGTGGTGCGGCGGCAGGCGTAGCGCTTCTCGCTCAGGGCGCTATCCGGTACACTTGCCCGGACTCTATTTTTAATGCTGAAGGATATCCTCATGTACCAGGATCTTATTCGTAACGAGCTGAATGAAGCAGCAGAAACGCTGGCTAACTTCCTGAAAGATGAAGCCAACATCCACGCCATCCAGCGTGCGGCCGTACTGCTGGCAGACAGCTTCAAAGCGGGCGGCAAAGTGCTCTCCTGCGGGAACGGCGGTTCACACTGCGATGCGATGCACTTCGCGGAAGAGCTGACCGGGCGCTACCGTGAAAACCGTCCGGGCTACCCGGCGATTGCGATCTCCGACGTCAGCCACATCTCCTGCGTCAGCAACGACTTTGGCTACGATTACGTGTTCTCGCGCTACGTGGAAGCGGTGGGCCGTGAAGGCGACGTGCTGCTGGGTATCTCCACCTCCGGCAACTCCGGCAACGTGATCAAAGCCATTGAAGCCGCGCGTGCGAAAGGCATGAAGGTCATCACCCTGACCGGGAAAGACGGCGGTAAAATGGCGGGCAGCGCCGACATCGAAATTCGTGTGCCACACTTTGGTTATGCAGACCGTATTCAGGAGATTCACATCAAAGTGATCCACATCCTGATCCAGCTGATTGAAAAAGAGATGGTCAAAGCCTGATAAGGCACATCTGTTGGTCATGCTGACGCCGGGCGGTGTATCACGCGCTGCCCTGTGCGGAGGCCTTATGAGGTGAACTATGTGCGAATTGCTCGGGATGAGCGCCAACGTGCCAACCGATATCTGCTTTAGCTTTACCGGCCTCGTTCAGCGTGGCGGCGGCACCGGGCCGCACAAAGATGGCTGGGGCATCACCTTCTATGAAGGCAAAGGCTGCCGCACCTTCAAAGATCCGCAGCCGAGCTTCAACTCTCCCATCGCCAGGCTGGTGCAGGAGTACCCGATCAAATCCTGCTCGGTGATCGCCCACATTCGCCAGGCGAATCGCGGCATGGTGGCGCTGGAGAATACCCACCCCTTTACCCGCGAGCTGTGGGGCCGTAACTGGACCTACGCCCACAACGGGCAGCTCAGCGGCTACCGCAGCCTGCAAACCGGTCAGTTCCGCCCGGTAGGGGAGACCGACAGCGAAAAAGCATTCTGCTGGCTGCTGCATCAGCTGACCCAGCGCTATCCGCGTACCCCGGCAAAAATGGACAGCGTGTTTCGCTTTATCGCCACGCTTGCCGCGCAGCTGCGCGAAAAAGGCGTGTTCAATATGCTGCTGTCTGACGGGCGCTACGTGATGGCGTTCTGTTCAACGAATCTGTTCTGGATCACCCGCCGCGCGCCGTTTGGCAAAGCCACGCTGCTGGATCAGGATGTAGAGATTGATTTTGTGCAGGAGACCACACCGAACGATGTGGTCACAGTGATTGCCACGCAGCCCCTGACGGGCAACGAAACCTGGCAAAAGATTATGCCAGGCGAGTGGGCATTATTCTGTCTTGGGGAGCGCGTAGTTTGACACCAGCTGCGGATGCACCGGCGTGCTGGCCAGCGGCTTGCTGACCACGTAGCGGCCTTCCGGCGACACCGATACCACCGGCGGCTGGCGGGTCTGCACGAAGTAGTCGTAGCCCGGCTTCAGCTGTTTCCAGAAGTCGCTGTAGTAGGAGTACTTGTGACGTTCCATATTGGCATCGGTCATGCGGAACGGATAGATGCTCACCTGGACCTGCGGCTGACCGAAGATCAGCGCGGCGGTGACATACTGGAAAATCTCATCAATCCCGGAATCGGTCATGGCGTAGCAGCCTACTGACACACAGGCTCCGTGGATCATCAGGTAGTTACCCTGGTAGCCGTGGGCGCGATCGTAGGCGTTCGGGAAGCCGATATTAATCGCTTTATAGAAACGGCTGTCCGGCTTGAGCTGGTTGCGCTGGACGCTGTAAAACCCTTCCGGGCTTTTAAAATCGCCCTGGCGCTGTTTCGGGCCAAGCCCACCGGAATAATTGCAGATGCGGAAACTGTCCAGCAGTTGATACTGCTCGCCCATCTTCACGTAAAGCTCAAGGGTGCGCTCTTCTTTAAAGATCTGAACATAAACCGGCGAGCCCATAAGCTGCTGTTTATATTCTTTACTAAGCGATGAAGCTGAACTGTTGCTTCCGGTCAGCGCGGCAAATGACACGCACGGGATGAGAAGCATCGCAATGAATAATGCGATTTTACGCATACTGCTTATTTCCTTGATAACGCTGAAACCACTGCCGGGACGGCAAGAGAGACCCAGAATCAGACAATTCTGTAATGGAGCGCTCACATTAGCAGCAATGAAGATTTTCGCAACAGCCGGAACAGATGTTTTCATTGCCGGGCATAGTTATACCCTGGGCAAATGACATTTTCAGCGCCGGGCTGGCGTTTTTAGTCATAAAAAAAGCAACAAAGAATGAATGAGTTAGTTCTTAACGCGCGTTATTTCCGGGTAATAAAAGACGCGGCGGTCATATTCTATTTCTGGACAATTTTGGCCAGCCAGAAGCGGGCATAATCCGGCGCTTCTTATTTAAACGCGTTTGCCTGTATACTTATCCAGTAAAGGTGAGGGTAGGGTATGCGTAAAATCATTCACGTTGATATGGACTGCTTTTTCGCGGCGGTAGAGATGCGCGATAATCCAGCCCTGCGCGATATTCCGTTGGCTATCGGCGGTAGCCGCGAGCGGCGCGGGGTGATCAGCACCGCCAACTACCCGGCGCGTAAATTCGGCGTGCGCAGCGCCATGCCCACGGCCACCGCGCTAAAGCTCTGCCCGCACCTGACGCTGTTACCGGGCCGTTTCGATGCCTATAAAGAAGCCTCGGCGCAAATCCGCGATATCTTTTCCCGCTATACCTCCCTGATTGAACCGCTGTCGCTCGACGAAGCCTATCTCGACGTCACCGACAGCGTGCACTGCCACGGCTCGGCAACGCTTATGGCCCAGCAGATCCGCGCCACTATCTATAACGAAACCGGACTGACCGCCTCGGCGGGCATCGCGCCGGTGAAGTTTCTTGCCAAAATCGCCTCGGATCTTAATAAGCCCAACGGCCAGTATGTGATTACCCCCGATGCCGTGCCCGATTTTTTAAAAACGCTGCCGCTGAGCAAAATCCCCGGCGTCGGTAAAGTCTCTGCCGGTAAGCTTGAGACAATGGGGTTGCGCACCTGCGAGGACGTGCAGAACAGCGACCTGGCTCAGCTGCTCAAGCGCTTTGGTAAGTTTGGCCGGGTGCTGTGGGAGCGCAGCCAGGGCATCGACGAACGTGAAATCAGCAGCGAGCGGCAGCGTAAATCGGTGGGCGTCGAACGTACCCTGGCGGAAGATATTCATGAATGGGCGCAGTGCGAAGCGATTATCGAGCAGCAGCTTTATCCCGAGCTGGAGCGTCGCCTGCGCAACGTCAAGCCTGACCTGCTGATTGCCCGCCAGGGGGTGAAGCTCAAGTTCAATGATTTCCAGCAAACCACCCAGGAGCACGTCTGGCCGAAGCTGAATAAGGACGATCTCATCGCGACAGCGCGTAAGACCTGGGACGAGCGGCGCGGCGGGCGTGGGGTGCGGCTGGTGGGGTTACACGTCACGCTGCTCGACCCGCAAATTGAACGTCAGCTGCTGCTGGGGCTTTAAAATGCGTTTGCCAGGACGAGTAAGCGCCGTGCAGCCGCCAGAACCAATAAAAAAAGGGCGGGGATGTGTCCCCACCCTTCGTCACAGCAAACGCGTTTATTTCGCCGGAATCGCTTTCAGCAGCGCGGTCAGCAGGGTCCAGTAGTGGCCCACGCTTTCAATGTGCACCTGCTCGTCCGGGGAGTGTGGACCGGTGATGGTCGGCCCGATGGAAACCATGTCCATCTCCGGGTACGGCTTTTTGAACAGCCCGCATTCCAGACCCGCGTGGATCACCTGAATGTTCGGCGTTTTGTCGAACAGACGCTGGTAGGTTTCGCGCACCAGCGCCATCACCGGTGAACTGGCGTCCGGCTGCCAGCCAGGGTAGCTGCCTTTGGCATCGGTCTGTGCACCGGCCAGCGCGCCGAGGGACTCCAGCATGCTCACCACGTACTCTTTACCGCTGTCGATCAGCGAGCGGATCAGGCAGATAATCTGCGCATTCTGCTCGTCCATGGTCACCACACCGACGTTCAGGGAGGTTTCCACCACGCCTTTCGCCACGTCTGAGTTGCGGATCACGCCGTTCGGCGTGGCGTTCAGCAGCTGAACAAACGCATCGCGTGACGCGGAAGTCAGCGCAGCGCGATCGCTCTGTGCCGCTTCCAGCACCACGGTCAGGTTCTTCTCTTTTTCCGCCAGCTCGTTTTTCAGGATCGCCAGATAGTCATCTGCCAGGGTTTTCAGGCTCTGGGCTTTATCAGCAGCCACGGCCACGGTAGCAAAGGCTTCACGCGGAATGGCATTGCGCAGGGTACCGCCGTTGAAATCCACCAGACGCAGATCCAGTTCCGCGGCGTGGCCCGCCAGGAAGCGCGCCAGCAGCTTGTTGGCGTTACCCAGACCGAGGTGAATATCGCCGCCGGAGTGGCCGCCTTTCAGCCCTTTAAGGGTTAATTTGAAAGTCTGGAAACCGGCCGGAACCGCTTCGCGCTGCAGCGCCAGGGTAGAGATAAAATCAATTCCGCCCGCGCAGCCCATGTAGATCTCACCCTCTTCTTCAGAGTCGGTGTTGATCAGGATGTCGGCCTGCAGCCAGCCAGCCTGCAGACCGAACGCGCCGTCCATGCCGGCTTCTTCGGTCATGGTCAGCAGCACTTCCAGCGGACCGTGCTCGACGCTGTCGTCAGCCAGCACTGCGAGCGCGGACGCCATACCAATGCCGTTATCCGCACCCAGCGTGGTGCCGCGCGCTTTCACCCACTCGCCGTCAATCCACGGCTGAATTGGGTCTTTGGTGAAGTCGTGCACGGTGTCGTTGTTTTTCTGCGGCACCATATCGAGGTGCGCCTGCAGGACGACCGCTTTGCGGTTTTCCATGCCGGCGGTCGCAGGTTTGCGGATCAGGATGTTGCCCACCTGGTCGCGCTCGGCGTGCAGCCCTTTTTCCTGCGCCCAGCCCATGATGTGGTTTGCGAGTTCTTCTTCATGGTAAGACGGGTGCGGAATAGAGCAGATTTTGGCAAAAATATCCCACAGCGGCTGCGGCGATAGCTGAGACAGTTCAGACACGTTAAGTCTCCTTGAGGTAGACCGGGCAAAGTAGCGACGGGTCACAGGTTTAGCAGATAAATACGGGCGTTATTCGGCCCAGGATGGTGACGTCGAGAATACCATTTTTCGCTGCGAGGGATAGTCCCGCAGGCGTAAAATCCATAGCCGCCGCCGCTCAACACTGGTTTTTAGCGCGTCAGATCTCTATAATCTCGCGCAACCAATTCCCCCTTGAACACTTTTTACGCCGTTTTTTAACAGGCCGGGACACTTCACATGAGCGAAAAATACGTCGTCACCTGGGATATGTTGCAGATCCATGCACGCAAACTGGCAAGCCGCCTGATGCCCTCCGAGCAGTGGAAAGGCATTATCGCCGTCAGCCGCGGTGGACTGGTGCCGGGCGCGCTGCTGGCGCGTGAACTGGGTATTCGCCATGTCGATACCGTATGCATCTCCAGCTATGACCACGATAACCAGCGCGAGCTGACCGTACTTAAGCGTGCGGAAGGCGACGGTGAAGGCTTTATCGTGATTGACGATCTGGTTGATACCGGCGGCACCGCGGTCGCTATCCGTGAGATGTACCCAAAAGCGCACTTCGTCACTATCTTCGCCAAGCCGGCTGGCCGCCCGCTGGTGGACGACTACGTGATCGACATTCCGCAGGACACCTGGATCGAGCAGCCGTGGGACATGGGCGTGGTCTTCGTGCCGCCGCTGTCAGGCCGCTAATCGTATAAAGTTGTAAATAACGCCCGGCTTTGTCCGGGCGTTTGTTTTATTTGGCGTGGGTGAAGTTACAATAACCATTCGTGAGCTTGTAATGGAGTGAAAGCACGATGACCCAGGCTAACCTCAGCGAGACCCTGTTTAAACCGCGTTTCAAACACCCTGAAACCTCCACCCTCGTCCGCCGCGTTCAGCACCATCCGGGGCTGGCCGTACAGTCGGCGCTCGACGGCAAAAACGTGCCGCACTGGTATCGCATGATCAACCGCCTGATGTGGGTATGGCGCGGTGTCGATCCACGTGAAATCCTCGAAGTGCAGGCGCGCATCGCTGCCAGCCAGACGGACCGCACCGACGATGAGCTGTTTGATACCGTCATCGGCTACCGCAGCGGCAACTGGATCTACGAGTGGTCGAAACAGGCGATGCTCTGGCAGCAGCGCGCCAGCAGTGCTCAGGACGAGCTGCAAAAAGGGCGTGACTGGCTGATGGCCGCCAACCTCTACAGCATTGCCGCCTACCCGCATCTCAAAGGCGACGACCTGGCCGAACAGGCCCAGGTGCTGGCCAATAAAGCCTATGAAGAAGCCGCCCCGCGCCTGGCGGGTGAGCTGCGCGAGCTGGAGTTCCCGGTACCCGGCGGCAGCCCCATCACCGGCTTCCTGCACCTGCCGAAGGGCAGCGATGGCCCGCATCCCACGGTGCTGGTGTGCGGCGGCCTTGACGCGCTGCAGAGCGACTACCACACCCTGTTTGAGCGCTACCTCGCGCCGGCGGGCATCGCCATGCTCACCATCGACATGCCTTCGGTGGGCTTCTCTTCGAAATGGAAGCTGACCCAGGACTCCAGCCAGCTGCACCAGCACGTGCTGCACGCCTTACCGAACGTGCCCTGGGTGGATCACACCCGCGTTGCGGCATTTGGTTTCCGCTTCGGGGCCAACGTCGCGGTACGGCTGGCTTACCTCGAATCGCCGCGCCTGAAAGCCGTCGCCTGCCTCGGACCGGTAGTGCACCATCTGCTGAGCGATACCGCCCGTCAGGATAAGGTGCCGGAGATGTATATGGATGTGCTCGCCAGTCGTCTTGGGATGTATGACGCTTCGGATAACGCGCTGCGCGTCGAACTCAACCGCTATTCGCTGAAAACCCAGGGGCTGCTGGGACGCCGCTGCCCGACGCCAATGCTTTCCGGCTACTGGAAAAACGATCCCTTCAGCCCGCCGGAGGAGTCGCGTTTAATCACCTCGTCATCTGCCGACGGCAAACTGCTGGAGATACCGTTTAATCCGGTGTACCGCAATTTTGACCGCGCGCTACAGGAAATTACCGACTGGATCGGCCATAGATTGCGTTAATGGATTGCTAAATTTCATTGGTCTGGTAAAACAGTGGCTTCATAAAAGGAGATCGCAATGACGTTACCGAGTGGACACCCAAAAAGCAGATTGATTAAGAAGTTCACTGCGCTTGGCCCGTATATTCGGGAAGAGCAGTGTGAAGATAACCGATTCTTTTTCGATTGCCTGGCGGTTTGCGTAAACGTAAAGCCAGCGCCGGAAAAGCGTGAGTTCTGGGGCTGGTGGATGGAGCTGGAAGCGCAGGAAAAGCGCTTTACCTATACTTACCACTTTGGTCTGTTCGACAAAGAGGGTATCTGGCAGCCCACCGCGATCAAGGACAAAGAGGTTAACGACAAGCTGGAGCAGACGCTGCGCGGTTTCCACGAACGGCTGCGCGCCCTGCTGGCGACCCTTGAGCTGGACCTGGAACCTGCCGATGATTTTGCCGAGAAGCCGGTAAAACTCTCCGCCTGACCGGTTATCGCCCGGCGTGTTTAACGCGCCGCGTAGCGTTCAGAGATAAAAAAGCCCTGCATTGCAGGGCTTTTTTGTTGGGTACCGATTAGAACTGATAGGTCACGCCCACAGCCACGACGTCGTCGTCGTTGATGCCCAGCTGGTTGTCGCTGTCGATCTGGTTGATTTTGTAATCCACCATCGCAGACATGTTTTTGTTGAAGTAGTAAGTCACGCCAACGTCGATGTAGTTAACCAGATCTTCGTCGCCCACACCTTCAATGTCTTTACCTTTGGTCAGGACATAACCCAGGGACGGACGCAGACCGAAGTCGAACTGGTACTGAACAACGGCTTCGAAATGCTCTGCTTTATTAGCAAAACCAAAAATATCGTCATCGCTGGTTTGCACCGGGGTCATGTTCTCAGAAACAGAGTACATGGCTGCGACATAAAGATCGTTGGCATCATATTTAGCACCAGCGGCCCAGGCTTCAGCATTGCTGCCACGACCGAAGGATAATCCATTCTGTCCATCAGTACGGTCAGATTTAGCGTATGCACCGCTAATAGCAAAGTCACTTCCGCCGAAATCGTAGGAAAGTGAAGTACCGAAGCCGTCACCGTTGGATTTCAGTTCGTTGTCACGCTCGTTTTTACCCTGATATTGCAGGGTCAGATCCAGGCCATCTACCATACCGAAGAAATCAGTATTGCGGTAAGTCGCCAGACCAGTAGAACGCTTGGTCATAAAGTTATCGGTACGGGTCAGAGAGTCACCGCCGAATTCCGGGAACATATCGGTCCATGCAGCTACGTCATACAGCACGCCGAGGTTACGGCCGTAGTCGATAGAACCGAACTGCGCCCATTTCAGACCAGCAAAGGCCAGACGAGTTTTCTGACCAGAAGTGCTTTCGTCCTTGTTACCTGCGAACTCTGCTTCCCAACGGCCAAAACCGGTCAGCTCTTCGTTAATCTGAGTTTCGCCCTTAAAGCCGAAACGAACGTAGGTGTTGTCACCATCAGAGGAGCTGTCGCTGAAATAATGCTGAGCTTTAACTTTGCCGTAAACGTCCAGCTTGTTGCCGTTTTTATTATAAACTTCTGCTGCGTGAACCGAAGCGGAAGCGACGACGCTCATTACCACTAATGCCAGAGTGCTCTTTTTCATTTTCAATCCCAGTTGATAGATCGCGCTTAATATTCTCAGGACGTTTGGTCCCGTGAAAAAACATGGAGGGTTTTATCGTTCCGGGATGAAGGTTTTATTACACAATAAGAAAAATTTTAAATAATCGTGTTTATTTGATTCTGTCATGTAAATGTCAACATACACCGCTACGCTTACTGATCCTGCACAACCTCATTTGCCCTTTTCACAGCGCCTGTTGGCAAGGGCCGCGACTCCTGTTACAACGTTCACTGGTATAACTTTTTCTTTTCGTTGAACGGCAAAAAATCATGAGTGACAGCCAGACGCTGGTCGTAAAACTGGGTACCAGCGTGTTAACCGGGGGTTCCCGCAAACTTAACCGCGCCCATATCGTGGAGCTGGTGCGTCAGTGCGCGCAGCTGCACGCCGCCGGGCACCGCATCGTTATCGTCACCTCCGGGGCAATTGCCGCCGGGCGTGAGCACCTGGGCTACCCGGAGCTGCCGGCAACCATCGCCTCCAAGCAGTTGCTGGCCGCGGTAGGGCAGAGCCGCCTGATCCAACTCTGGGAGCAGCTGTTCTCCATCTACGGCATTCACGTCGGGCAGATGCTGCTGACCCGCGCCGATATGGAAGATCGCGAGCGCTTTCTCAACGCCCGCGATACGCTGCGTGCGCTGCTCGATAACCATATCGTGCCGGTCATCAACGAAAACGACGCCGTGGCGACCGCCGAGATCAAAGTCGGCGACAACGATAACCTGTCGGCGCTGGCCGCGATCCTTGCCGGAGCCGACAAGCTGCTGCTGCTCACCGACCAGCAGGGGCTGTTCACCGCCGACCCGCGCACCAATCCGCAGGCGGAACTGATCGCCGACGTGCGCGGCATTGACGACGCGCTGCGCGCCATCGCCGGCGACAGCGTGTCCGGATTAGGCACCGGCGGCATGGGCACCAAACTGCAGGCCGCCGACGTCGCCTGTCGCGCCGGGATCGACACCATCATCGCTGCCGGCAGCAAGCCGGGCGTTATCGGCGACGTGATGAACGGCGTGCCGGTCGGCACCCGCTTCCACGCCCAGCAAACGCCGCTGGAGAACCGCAAACGCTGGATCTTCGGCGCACCGCCAGCAGGGGAAATTACCGTTGACGAAGGTGCCAGCGCAGCGATTCTGGAGAAGGGCAGTTCGCTGCTGCCAAAAGGCATCAAAGAGGTCAGCGGTAACTTTTCGCGTGGCGAAGTGATCCGTATTCGCCGCCTCGACGGGCGCGACATCGCCCACGGCGTCAGCCGCTACAACAGCGACGCCCTGCGCCGTATCGCCGGCCAACACTCGCAGGATATCGGCAGCGTGCTGGGCTATGAGTATGGCCCGGTCGCCGTTCACCGCGACGACATGATTACCCGCTAAGGAGCCGGCCATGCTTGAACAAATGGGCAATGCGGCAAAAGCCGCCTCGTATCAGCTCGCGCTGCTCTCCAGCCGCGAGAAAAACCGCGTGCTGGAGAAAATCGCTGATTATCTGGAAGCGCAGTCGCAAAGCATACTGAGCGCCAACCAGCAGGACGTCAGCGAAGCGCGCGATAACGGTCTGAGCGACGCCTTGCTCGACCGACTGCTGCTCACCCCGGCGCGTCTGAGCGCCATCGCCGCCGACGTGCGCCAGGTCTGCAATCTCGCCGATCCGGTAGGGCAGGTGATCGACGGTGGACTGCTTGACAGCGGTCTGCGCATCGAACGCCGCCGCGTACCGCTCGGGGTTATCGGCGTGATTTACGAAGCGCGCCCGAACGTCACCGTTGACGTCGCCTCTCTGTGCCTGAAAACCGGCAACGCCGCCATTCTGCGCGGTGGGAAAGAGACCTGGCGCACCAATGCCGCTACGGTGAAGGTCATCCAGCAGGCGCTGGTGGAGTGCGGCCTGCCCGCCGCCGCTGTGCAGGCGATTGAAAGCCCGGACCGCGCGCTGGTGAATGAGATGCTGCGCATGGATAAATACATCGACATGCTGATCCCGCGCGGCGGGGCAGGGCTGCACAAGCTGTGCCGCGAGCAGTCCACCATTCCGGTGATCACCGGCGGAATTGGCGTCTGCCATATTTTCGTTGATGACAGCGCCGAGTTCGCGCCGGCTATCGACATCATCGTCAACGCGAAAACCCAGCGCCCCAGCACCTGCAACACGGTGGAGACGCTGCTGGTGCATCAGGCGGTGGCGGAACGCTTCCTGCCAGCGCTAAGTAACAGGATGGCCGAGCGGGGCGTAACGCTGCATGCCGATGCGCAGGCGCTGGCGCTGTTACAGGCAGGCCCGGCGACGGTGGTGGCAGTGAAACCGGAGGAGTATGACGACGAGTTTTTATCGCTGGATCTGAACGTGAAGATCGTCGCCGATCTCGATGGGGCGATCGATCACATTCGCGCCCACGGCACCCAGCATTCGGACGCCATTCTGACCCGCACGCTGCGCAATGCGAACCGCTTTATCAATGAGGTGGATTCGTCGGCGGTGTACGTCAACGCGTCCACCCGCTTTACCGACGGCGCCCAGTTTGGTCTGGGCGCGGAAGTGGCGGTGAGCACCCAGAAGCTGCACGCCCGCGGCCCGATGGGCCTCGAAGCGTTAACGACCTACAAGTGGATCGGTTTTGGCGACGATACAATTCGTGCGTAACTGACCAGCGGGTGATGCAAAAATGGCCGCTTAAACCGAAAGGGCATTGACGCATCACCCGCTTTTTCCTACCCTTTTACACCGTTGTTCACGCTCGTGAACCCCGCCACAACGCCGATATAGCTCAGTTGGTAGAGCAGCGCATTCGTAATGCGAAGGTCGTAGGTTCGACTCCTATTATCGGCACCACTCTTCTGTACCATTATTATATTCGTGTTTATTGCATTCCTGGACGATGAATAATATGAGCTGGCTACTCTGTGGAATATTAAAAACGCATTTACATTCACTGTAATTATCCTTCGCCGAAACCCGCCTTTTTATTTGCGGATTTATGTATCATTTGATTGATTTTTGTTCCCGCCTAAATACCCTGGTTCTCACCTCTTTGCGCGCGTTAATCCCTGGGGAAAATAAATATAATCCCTAATTAACGTTATTCTAAGCCCATAATTATTTATTTTATTCGTTTAAAATCAGCAGTTTACGATTTTAGGTTGGTCTACTCCTGGACTAATTGGGCATTGAATGATGGTCCGAAATATATATTATTCGCTCGCCAGTTTATGGTCATTCGATTTCGCCATCGTGATATATGGTTTCGTATTCAGCGCTGGTGGCCTTCGACTGCTGGAAATGCATATGAGGAAATCTTATTAGAGCCAGGGCCGGGCACGAGCCTGTTCCAAAGAATGCGCTCTGCGCGTTGCGTTCATCCGTAACCCTATAATTTCCGCATATTCATACTGGTTGCTAACTCTTACATGGATTACAGAGATTATTTTTATGAACGTTAAAAAATTGGTTGTAGCTGTTGCGATAGCTTCAGGGATGGTGATGGGCGTAGCACAGGCGAAGGATCAGGGGCATGGCACCGTAACCTTCACCGGTTCTATTATTGATGCGCCGTGTTCCATCAATCCGGACAGCGTGGATCAAACGGTCAATCTGGGTGAAGTGTCCAACGTCGCTCTGAAAAATGGCGGTACTTCAAACCCGCGTCCGTTCAGCATCAAGCTTGAACAGTGCGACACTTCAACCCTGAAAACCGTACAGACCACCTTCAGCGGTGCAGCCTCTAGCGGTAACCCGGATCTGCTGGGTATTACCGGTACGGCGAAAGGCGCGTCTATCGCAATCACCGACGGTTCTGGCCAGGTAATTACCCTGGGTTCCCCGACCCCGGCGCAAAAACTGCAGGATGGCAATAACACCCTCGCGTTCTCAGCTTATCTCCAGGGCGATGGCGCTTCCGCGACTGTCGTACCGGGTAGCTTCCAGTCTGTGGCTGATTTCACCCTCTCGTATCAGTAAATCGGGTCGATCGGATAGCGACGGGTATCCGATTTGGCTGTGTCATGCTGGCCGGGAAATAACGGCCAGCATGTCACGTTATCTGTTTGGTTAAGACCGGGATGTCGATATGCCAGTAACTTACATTTTCAGGACAAGCGTGCTCCCCTGCATGCTGGCGCTGTGCGTCTGGACTTCTGTGGCCGGAGCATCTTATGGCCATAGCGCAGCGCAAGGCCACGGCCGCGTCAGCATGCAGGGCAGCATTATTGAAACGCCATGTGCCATCGCGATGGCGGATCGGAATCAAACCATCCAGCTTGATGTCGCCACTGTCGGCGAGATTATCCATAACGGCCGTGGGCCGCAGCGCATGTTTTCCCTGAACCTGGTTAACTGCGATCTGATTGCGGATACCCCTTCCGGACGCGTGGAAAGCCATTTTCGCACGACCTTCGACGGTCCCTCTGACGGGGAATTGTTCACCATTAGCGGTGCGGCGGGCATTGGCGTGCAGATTGCCGATGCCGCGGGCAACGTGGCGATCCCGGGGAAAGCCCTTCCCGGGGGAAATGTTGTGCCGGGTAATCAACGTCTGGACTACAGCCTGCGCCTTGTCAGCAACCATCAGCGTCTTGTGGCGGGTGACTACCACGCCGTTATTCGCTTCAAAGTCGATTATTTCTGATGATGTCTGCCTGTAACGTTTTGCTTAACCACAGGCCACAGCGTCTGCATCGCTCAGTCGGGGGCGCGTTACGCCCGGTGGCGATGAGCGTGCTGCTGGCCTTATGGATGATGCGCAGTGCTTATGCCGAGGAGGCGGTGCAGTTCAATACCGACGTGCTCGACGTGAAGGAGCGCGCCAATATCGATTTGAGTCAGTTCTCACGGGCCGGGTATTTAATGCCAGGCAACTATCAGTTCGTGCTTCGGCTCAACAAGATCGAGCTACCAGAACAACAGATCGCCTTTATCGCGCCGGAAAACGATCCTGAAGGCAGTCAGGCGTGCCTGACACCGGACATCGTCAAGCTGCTGGGGCTCAAGAGCGCTACGCTGCGGAAGCTAACCTGGTGGCACAACGGGCAGTGTCTCGATCCTGCTTCGCTGGAGGGCATGACGGTGCGCCCCGATCTGGGTAGCGGCACGCTGTATCTCAGCATTCCCCAGGCCTGGCTGGAGTACACCTCAGAGAACTGGGACCCGCCGTCTCGCTGGGATGAGGGCGTACCGGGCATGATGTTTGACTACAACATGAATGCCATGAGTTCACGGTTGCAGGGCGGGGAGCATAGTCACTCGGTGAGCGGTAACGGGACGGCTGGTGCAAATCTCGGGGCGTGGCGCATGCGCGCCGACTGGCAGGCACAATATAATCAGGCCAGTGACGAAAGCCGCGAGCAAAAAAACTGGGACTGGAATCGCTATTACGCTTACCGCGCTCTTACCTCGCTGCGGGCGAAGGTACTGGTAGGAGAGAACTATCTCGATTCTGCTCTGTTCGACAGTTTTCGCTACAGCGGCGTAAGTCTTACCAGCGATGACAATCAGCTGCCACCTAACCTGCGTGGCTATGCCCCGGAAGTGGCAGGCGTCGCCAAAACTAACGCCAGAGTGACCATCAGCCAGCAGGGGCGGGTACTGTATGAAACTACCGTCGCCGCGGGTCCGTTCCGTATTCAGGATCTGAATTCGGCGGTATCCGGCAAGCTGGACGTAAAAGTTGAAGAGCAGGACGGCAGCGTACAGACCTTCCAGGTTGATACCGCCAGCATTCCTTATCTGACCCGGCCAGGCCTGGTACGTTATAAGTTATCGACCGGTAAACCGTCGGATTACGACCACCATACGCAGGGGCCGGAGTTTGCTACCGGCGAGTTTTCCTGGGGGATCAACAATGGCTGGTCGCTCTACGGCGGTGCGCTGCTGGCGGGCGATTATAAGGCGCTGTCGCTTGGCATCGGACGCGATTTGCTGGCACTCGGTGCGCTGTCTGCCGACGTAACGCAATCCAGCGCTGAAATGCCCGGCATGCCAACAAAGCGCGGGAAAGCCTACCGCCTGAGCTACTCCAAACGTTTCGATGACTATGATAGCCAGGTCACGTTCGCCGGCTACCGTTTTGCTGAGCGGAATTATATGGGAATGGCGCAGTATCTCGATAAGCGCTACCACGACAGTAACAACAGCAGCAGCGATAAAGAGCTGTATACCATTACGTTGAATAAACAGTTCCGCCCTCTGAACCTGAGCGCATATCTGAATTACAGCCATCAGACTTACTGGGATCGCCGGGCAAGTAATACCTGGAACCTCTCACTCTCTAACTTCTTTGATATCGGGCGCTTCAAAAACATTAGCCTCAGCCTGACGGCGTTCCGATCCCAGTACAACGGAACGAAGGATGACGGCGTTTATCTGAGCCTGAGCCTGCCGTGGGGCGACACCGGGAGCCTCAGCTATAACAGCCAGTTCAGTGGCGCTGATAGCAGCCATACCCTCGGCTATTACGATCGGCTAAATGATAACAACAGCTATCGCATTAATGCCGGGAGCACCTCTGACGGACGCGGCACTGGCAGCGGCTACTTTACGCATGATGGCGATCTGGCGAGCGTGACCGGCAACGCCAGCTTTACCGGCAGCGATTACCGCGCCGTCGGCCTGTCGGTTCAGGGCGGTATGACAGCGACGCCGCACGGTGCCGCTCTGCATCGCACCAACATTGCGGGTGGCACAAGAATGCTGATTGATACCGAAGGCGTCGGCGGCGTACCGGTGCGAGGCTCCGGTGGCATCGTCCGCACCAATGGCTTCGGAAAAGCGGTAGTCAGCGATATCACCAGCTACTACCACAGCAGCGTGAACGTCGATCTCGACCACCTGCCGGAAAACATGGACGCCACCCGATCGGTGGTAGAAGGCACGCTAACCGAAGGCGCCATCGGCTACCGTCAGTTCGGCATTCTGGCGGGTGAGAAAGCAATGGCGCTGCTGCGGCTGGCCGACGGCAGTACCCCGCCATTCGGGGCGGAAGTTCGCAACCAGAACGGCATCCAGACCGGCATCGTAGGTGAAAACGGCAGCGTCTGGCTGGGAGGACTGCGCCCGGGCGAACAAATGAGCGTCTACTGGAATGATGGCGTGCAGTGCCGGATAACCCTGCCAGCACCGTTGCCGGCGCTGGATAAAACGCTGCTGTTGCCCTGCCATGATAACTAGCTGAAACCCGACCGGCCGGGCGCATTGCCTGCTGGCGTACCTAACACTTTCTGTTTACCAATTGAGTGATATTTCCATGTATACCGTAGCAAAACCTTTAAAAATCCTGTTTAGCCTGATGGGGCTGATGCTGGCCGCTCAGCAGGCTGATGCGGCGATCGCCCTCGATCGTACCCGTGTCGTTTTCAACGCGGGCCGTGCCTCGATGACGGTGCCGGTCACTAACCAGAACAAAGCCCTGCCTTATCTTGCTCAGACCTGGGTAGAGGATGCCAGCGGCAATAAAGTTGACACGCCACTGACGGCCCTGCCGCCAGTTCAGCGCGTCGAGCCAGGGGCAAAAGGTCAGATCAAAATCCAGACCACCGGCGCGCTGGCAGCGCTGCCTCAGGATCGGGAAACGCTGTTTTATTTTAACGTGCGCGAGATCCCGCCTAAAAGCACTAAACCTAACACCCTGCAGCTGGCGCTCCAGACGCGCGTGAAGATGTTCTATCGTCCTGCCGGGCTGGAAATCCAGCGGGGCGACGATAACGAGGCGCAGAAGAGCCTCATCCTGCGCCGTCAGGGCGATGGTTATCAGCTCACCAATCCGACGCCCTACTTTGTGACAATCGTTGCCGCTGCTGCCAACGAAAAAGCGGAAAGCGCAGCCAGCTTTAAACCCGTAATGGTCGCGCCAAAATCAAGCGTTGCGCTGGGGGCTCGCGCTGACGGGTTGGGTGCGCATCCGGTGCTTACCTTCGTCAATGATTTTGGCGGCCGCCCGCAGCTTACGTTCAGCTGCCAGGGCGATATCTGCTCAGTGAGTAGCGTGAAAGCGGGCTAAGTAAAGGCCAGGAGACGTTATGCGCAAAGGAGTGCTTTTTCGCGGCCGGTGGGTGAGGGCGGTAGTCCTGATGGCAGCCAGCGTGGTGTCAACTGCAAGCGGCGCGGCAGACGGATGGAACGTGGATGGCGAACATGGCGAGCTTCATCTGCACGGTGCCCTGATGGAAGCGCCGTGCCGCCTGGATATGCAGTCTGCTTATCAGGATATCAATATGGATTTTATCGCCATGTCTGAATACCTGAAGCCTGGCGAAAGCGGTGCGCCGACCCGATTCAGCCTGCGTCTGCTCGACTGCAAACGGAGCGGCGGCAATCAGCGCACCGACAGAGCCGGCACTGCCGTCTGGGACGACATCCAGCCTGTTGTCACCGTGCGCTTTCTCTCCCCGGCGGATCCCGATAACCCCACGTTGCTGCTGATGAAGGGCGTAACCGGCGTCGGGCTGATGATCCGTGATGCCCGTGGAGATGTGCTTGCGCCGGATGAACAGGGCGTACCGCAGTTTCTGTCCCCCGGTAGCAACGAGCTGATTTTCACGGCAACACCGGTTCGCACCCGCGCGCCGCTGACGACCGGCACGTTTCGCAGCGTGGCCGAGTTCTGGATGAACTATGACTGATTACAAGAGCAGAATGATGATCCTTCCCCGGCTGCGACGCCTGGCGTGGGTGGCTACGACGATTCTGGCACTCTCCGGCATTGCGCAGACGGTACGGGCAGATACCGGTGATGTCGATACTATGGATATCAGCATCAGCGGAACCATCGTCGCCAACGGGGCATGCACGTTTAACCAGGGTGGGACATTGCAGATTGATTTTGGGGAGGTGAAGCTCAAACCGATGGGCGATAACACCGTACAACTCGACGGCGATTACCTTAAGCCTCTTACCACCGATTTTTCATGTTCAGGGGACAGCGCCGGGCTGTTGCAGATGTCGTTTACCTCCGCCAGCGGAAGTTATGAAACCTTTGAAGGCACCGAGGTGCTGGGCGCAGATAAAGGCATCGTTGGTATTGAATTGCTGGTGAATGGCACCGCGCAGAGCATGGGAACCTGGTTCAACGTTGACAGCAATAACCCGCCATCCCTGCAGGCGAAGCTGGTGCAGGTGAGTAGTACGAACAGCCAGAATGTCGTCAACGGTGATGTGTTCACCGCTTCCGGCACGCTCAAGCTGGCATTTAACTGAGGCGACCTGCGATGAAAAAACTACGCGTTGCGCTATTAAGCCTGTTCCTGCCGCTCCTCGCCGCACCGGGCCTGCCAGGCGCTCAGGCGGCGCAGACCGGCGACAGTGAGACGGTGGATTTTCGCGGAACCTTCGTTTTGCCTACCCCCTGCACGATCGGTGACGACAAGGTGCTGGATATCGTCTTTGGCAATATTGGTGTTAACAAAGTCAACGGTAGCGATTACGCGCAGCCGATACCCTGGTCGATTGACTGCCACGGCGCACCGGAAAGCGCGCTGCTGACGTTGATGATAAAGGGGACCGCTGAGGATTTTGATCCGGCAGCGGTAGTCACTTCGGCAGACGGGCTGGGGATCCAGCTCAGAATGAACGGCCAGCCCGTCAGCCTGAATACGCCGCTCACGACCTCGGTCGGTGAAGCCGGGAGCATCGCCCTGAGCGCGGTTCCGGTAAAAGCACCCTCAACCACCCTTACCGCACAGACCTTTAGCGCAACGGCCACGCTGCTGGCGAGCTACCAGTGAGACTCAGCATGACGCATTTACTTCAACGTTTGTCCCTGCCCGGCAGCGCGATGGCGCTGCTGCTATTTTCGCTCGCACCGGTGCATGCTGTTGAAAACAATCTCCATTTTAGCGGCGCGCTGGTCAACGATCCCTGCGATCTCGATCCGGATACCACCGATCTGGCCGTCGATTTTGGCCCCGTAATTGAGAAAGATTTTTACCTGCGGCCCCGAATTAAACCTGTTTCTTTTACGATCACCCTCATCGGATGTGATACCTCGCTGGGTAACACGGTCACGCTGACCTTCGACGGGAATGAAAATGCGGCTGTGCCGGGAGCACTGGCCGTATCCGGCACCGCCAGCGGTATTGCGGTGGCGCTGGAGCGTACCGACGGGACGCCGCTTCCGATCAATCTTGCTACGCCGTCATTCGCGCTCTCTCCGGGCAGCACCAGTATCACGCTGATGGCGCGTGTGGTGGGTGAACCCGAAGCCGTAAAAAATCAGTCAATCACGCCGGGAGATTTTACCGGTATTGCCACTTTCAGACTGGATTATCAGTAAGCCACACGGGCTGGCTGAGATAATTTCTGACAGGATTTTCAGATAACAGATATGAACATGATGAAACGATATGGGTGTGCAGCCGGGTATGGATTTATGGCGCTGCTGTGTTTTATGGTTCAGGGTTGGCAGGAGGTGCACGCCGATATTACCGGTGCGCACGGCCTCGCCTATTCGGGTGGGAATCTCATCTGCATTGGCGGATCGTTTCCGATAGATCCGGGTTCGATATTCAAAGCAAACGCCTGTACGCTGACTTTTCCGACTACGGTCTATGTCCCTAAAACCGGACAATATCGGGTGAAGGCATCCTCAACGTCGGGAGCGGGTGAGGTTGCAATAAGCACGCCGGTTTTGATTGATGCCATGATACCGGTCGGTAATCAAAGTTTAGCGGTGAGCGGCGTTGATACGCCTCTTACCGCCACCTCACCAGACGTAAATGTTCACTACTGTTACGCCCTGATTGATGAGAATGGTAATGACTATGGCTGGAGCAGTTCGGGCACCCACTGCGCAGGCGGCGATCCCACACCGCTGCCGCCCACGCCGCCGCAACCCACGTCCTCCTGCGTTATTAATGACGCGAACAGCCTGAACGTCAGCCTCGGCACCCTGGAGCGCGCTACGCTGCCAACCGTACCCGGAGCTGGCACGGTGAAGGACGTTGCGATCCCTGTCCAGTGCTCGGGGGATGCCAGCGTGACTATGTCTATGGCGCTGAATTACACGCCGATAACGGTAAGCGGTGAGCAGGTCGTGAAAACCTCCGCGAACGGAATTGGCGTAGCGGTTATCTACAGCAACCAGCCATTTGCCAGTGCCAGTACATCGTCAGTGACGTTTCCCCCCGGTTCCAGCACCCTCAATCTCGGGTTCGAGGCGGTACGCGATCCAGCAGTAACAATTGGCAGTATTCCTACCGGCGCGTTTTCTGCCAGTGCCGTACTGGTTATGACGCAGCAATAACACGTTGAACAGGTTAGCTTATACCCTCGCGCCTTATCGTATCCGACTGCGCCACCGTGCAATGGCTGGCGCGTTAACGATCCTGTTTATCTGGTCAGGCCCCGGAATGAATCTGATGTTACCCAACCTCGGCGGTGCGGGCCTGACGCTGCCGCAAAATTTACTGGCCTGGGGAGCGATGGCGCTCATGGCGCTGTGGTGCGTGCTGACCCGGTCATTACCGTCGGCAGTACAAAAGGTCGCGGTCAGCGTGCCGCCGGGCACGCTCTGGTTAATCGCGGGGATTATGCTGTGGACCCTGCCGCTGCTGTGGTCCCCGCAGGCTGCCTGGCGGGTCAATGCTGTACCACGATGTCTCGCTCTGGGGGCAATGGCGGGCCTCTATCTTGTACTGTTAGTCACCACACCCTGCCGGAACATGCGCACGCCGGTCATGGTAATCATTACCGCCTCGGCCGGGTTGCAGGCGCTCCATGCGCTGTGGCAGCTCACCGCTATCGCTACCCTGCCGGGCGGCAGGCCTTACGGCAGTTTTCAGCAGGTCAACGTGCTGGCATCTTATCTGGCTACCGGTATGGTGTGCGCTCTGTGGCTGTTCACTGGCCGCCGCCAGAGCATCAGCACCTGCCTGTGCGGCGTGGCCCTGTTTATCCTGCCCGCCGTGCTGGCAATGCTGCAAAGCCGGGCGGGTATCATCGGGGCGTTGCTGGCGACCAGTCTCCTCCTGGCAACCGGGCGCAGGCAGCGAGCGGGGCGCGCGCTGGCATTGATCACCGCAGGGGCCGGGGCAGGGCTGTTCTGGCTGTGGGCGGGGCCTCGCATTCTGCCGGAATGGGTGCCGCCGCTGATTGATAAGACCAGCTCCACCCATTCCCGCCTCTCTATGTTGCAGCTGAGCTGGCAGCTCATCAGGCAGCATCCCGTTATCGGCAGCGGGTATGGCGGTTTTGAAGCGTTGTATGGTCAGCTGGCGCAATCAACGCCGCCTGGGCTGGAAGCCGCAACGGTAGTCTACCCGCACAATGAGCTGTTGTTCGCCTGGATTGAAGGGGGAGTGACGGCCGTGCTGGGCTTGTTGCTGATGGTCGCAGGAATAATGAAACGGCTGTGCAGCGCCAGAGGCAGCGGGTGGTCCGGGCTGGCACTTCTGTTACCGCTGGCGGTACATATCAATCTTGAATACCCGCTCTATCAGTCAGCCACCCATAGCCTGACGTTGATTATGCTGCTGATCATCAGCGGCCCCGGCGTGAAGCGGATGACGGTGCAGAGCGCCCGCGCCAGGCGCAGCATAAATCTGGCAGCTCGGCTCGGGCGCTGCATGACCGGCGCGGTGGCGCTGGTGGGATTGCTGTTTATGGGGACCGGTCTGCAAACGCAGCAGAGGTTGACGCAAATTGAGCAGCAGGGGCTGCTGCCGCTGGTGTATGACGAACCGCGCGCTGTGGCATCGCTGCTCAATCCCTGGAGCCAGGCGGGCCGGCTTGATTTCGATCGTCACGTCGCGCTGCTGCTGCGTTTCAACGCTACCCGTGACCCGGCGCTGCTTGATACTTTTCGCCGCTGGGGCATGGCTTATAATGAAACCCATAACCATCCTGAGATCTTCGCCAGCCTGCTGGCTATCGCCCGGGCGCAGCATTTGCCCGACGCCGTCTTACTCTGCCAGCAGGCCCACGGCCGATGGCGGAAAGATCCGCGTTTCAGGTGTGATGACGCGGTGGGCCGCCATGCCATTGACCCACAACAAAACCTGCCCCTCAACCCCTCCCTATAATCAGCGCCACTTCCCTCTCACTGGTGGCAACTCATGGCATATCAACTCACGCTCGACTGGCCTGAATTTCTGAAAAAATACTGGCAAAAACAGCCGGTGGTACTGAAAAACGCATTTCCTGATTTCGTTGATCCTATCACTCCCGACGAGCTGGCCGGGCTGGCGATGGAGCCGGAAGTGGACAGCCGCCTCGTCAGCCATCACCACGGCCAGTGGCAGGCCAGCCACGGCCCGTTCGAACATTTTGATGGCCTGGGTGACACCGGCTGGTCGCTGCTGGCGCAGGCAGTAAACCACTGGCACGCGCCGTCGGCAGAGCTGGTGCGTCCGTTCCGCGCCTTGCCGGACTGGCGGCTCGACGACCTGATGATCTCCTTCTCGGTGCCGGGCGGCGGCGTAGGGCCGCACATCGACCAGTACGACGTGTTCATTATTCAGGGCATGGGCAGCCGCCGCTGGCGCGTCGGGGATAAGCTGCCGATGCGTCAGTTTTGCCCGCATCCGGCGCTGCTGCACGTCGATCCGTTTACGCCCATCATTGATGAAGATCTGGAACCGGGCGACATCCTCTATATTCCGCCAGGATTCCCGCACGACGGCTTTACCCACGAAACGGCGCTGAACTACTCGGTAGGGTTCCGCGGCCCGAACGGACGCGATCTGATGAGCAGCTTCGCGGATTACGCGCTGGAAAACGATCTGGGCGGCGAGCACTACAGCGATCCGGATCTCACCCTGCGCGATCATCCGGGCCGGGTCGAAGCGTATGAAATGGATCGCCTGCGCGAGATGATGATGACGATGCTGAAGCAGCCGGAGGATTTCCGCGCGTGGTTTGGCCGCTTCATCACCACGCCGCGTCACGAGCTGGATATCGCCCCGGCAGAGCCGCCGTATCAGCCGCAGGAGATCCAGGCGGCGCTGCAGGATGGCGAGCGGCTGGTGCGGCTCAACGGTCTGCGGGTGCTGAACGTTAACGGCAGCGTATTTATCAACAGCGAGCCTTTTGCGGCTGCCGACAGCAGTGGCGCAGACGCGCTGAGTCGTTATACCGTCATTGGCAAAAACGAGCTGGGTGACGCGCTCAACAATCCGATCTTTATGAGTCAGTTAACCGAGCTGGTGAATCAGGGATACTGGTTCTTCGACGAGTAAACTCCCGCCCGTTACGCGGCTTGCGTCACGCGAGCCGCGGTCATCGCGTTCCGTTCGTTTCAGCCACTAAATCCATATCCCTTTCATATTATTCCGTCACAATTCCTCATATTTACTAATCTTTTACAGGCATGCTCATGACTGGCGCACGCCTGGCTGGTCGCCGCTGACTTTGGATGACTTCAGGAGACGGAAATGCACATCCACTACCCCGCTGGACGCTCGGCGCTTGCCGTGACGCTGTATGAGCTCTTCAATCCCATTCCCCTCGGCTTCTTCGTCGCTGCCTGGATCTTCGATATTCTCTATATCAAAACCTACGAGCTGATGTGGACCCACGCCGCGAGCTGGCTTATCGCCATCGGCCTGATTATCGCCATCATCCCGCGCCTCATTAACCTGGTGCAGGTGTGGGTCGGGCAGCGCTACCCGCAGACCTCGGCGATAAAAGTGCATTTCTGGCTCAACCTTGTGGCGATCCTGCTGGCCATCATTAATGCTTTTGTTCACAGCCGCGACGCCTGGGCCGTAGTACCGACCGGGGCGATCCTCTCCACGCTGGTAGTGATCCTGCTGCTGCTTGGCAATGTCCAGTTCGCGTTACGTCAACGCATCGCTTAAGGAGAAGCCCGATGAAAACTTATCAACGTGCATTGCTTGCTGCCACCCTGGCGGCCGTACTGAGCGGCTGCGACGATGGCGCAACCCTCGATCCGCAAAAGCAGATGGGACCGAATCCGGAGCTGCCGGACTCGCAAAACTTCCTGCTGCCGCCGATGCAGGTGCCTGAGGGCGTTGCCTGGAAAGAGGGCGAGATGCCGACGGTGGCCGAGGGGCTGAAGATTGAGAAAATCGCCGACGGCCTGATGCATCCGCGCCAGGTGTACGTCCTGCCTAATAACGATGTGCTGGTGGCCGAGTCTAACGGCGGGCCGAAGCCGGTTACTCGACCCAAACAGTTGATCATGGGCATTGTCCAGAAGTCCTCTGGCAAAGGTGGGCCGGGGGGTAACCGCATCACGCTGCTGCGCAACGTCAACGGCACGTGGGAAAAGCACACCTTTATCGAAAATCTCAATGCTCCGTTTGGTATCCAGCTCACCGGCAATACGCTGTGGGTAGCGAATGCCGACAGCCTGATGAAGTTTCCTTATGAAGAGGGGCAAACGACAATCAGCGCGCCGGGGGAAGTGGTCACCGAACTGCCGGGCGGGCCGATCAATCACCACTGGACCAAAGCGCTGCTGGCCAGCCCGGACGGCAGCAAGCTCTACGTTGGCGTGGGATCAAACAGTAACGTCGGTGAAAACGGCATCGGAGCGGAGTACCGTCGCGCCGCCGTGCTGGAAGTGGACGCTGCCAGCGGTGCCAGCCGCATCTTTGCCAGCGGGCTGCGTAACCCCACCGGGCTGCAATGGGAACCGCAGAGCGGCAAACTCTGGGCTATTGTTAACGAACGCGACGAGATTGGTTCCGATCTGGTGCCGGATTACATGACGTCGGTGCAGGAGAACGGGTTTTACGGCTGGCCCTACAGCTATTTTGGTCAGCATGTGGATGAGCGCGCGAAGCCGCCACGCCCGGATCTGGTCGAGAAGGCCATCAAACCGGATTACGCCATCAGCTCCCACGTTGCACCGCTGGGGCTGCTGTTCTATACCGCGACGAACATGCCGCAGTATCAGGGCGGGGCGTTTGTCAGTGAACACGGCAGCTGGAACCGCTCACCGCTCAATGGCTATCAGGTGATGTGGGTGAAATTTGAAAACGGCCAGCCGGTCGGGTTGCCGCAGCCGGTCGTGACGGGCTTTTTGACCGAAGATCAGAAGCAGGTTCGCGGTCTGCCGGTAGGGCTGGCGATGGACCAGCAGGGCGGGGTGCTGATTGCTGACGATGCCGGGAATACTGTCTGGCGGGTTAGCGCGGCGCAGTAAGTGTTGTCGCTCAGCGCCCGACGGTGCCAGCAGGCCGTCGGGCGCTGACGTTTTTATCGCGCCGGCAAGGCGCGAGACTGGCGTTACGATTTTGCGTGTCCGCATGGCGGACCGATGACTGCATACAATTCTGATATAAACGGGACAACGGCAGATATAGCCGGGCGCCGTCGGGCTGGCAATGAAAGGGTGACGATGAGATCGCGCAGCGTTTTTTCGATCTGCTTTCCAGTTTTTCTGCAACGTGCATTCTTCAGCCACTTTTCTCCCGAGTCGCTTCGTATTTATTTCCTTGCTGGCTGGTCTCTGTTCCCGTTTCTCTATACTGTGTTTTTATCCAGTAAACATCCCCTGGATAAGCGAAACCCGGCGATGCGGATACACGGCCGGGCCTCTGACCATCACGTGGGAGCAACGCTATGGCTATAGAAGATGTTAACACAGGGCAAAACCCGGCCATCACCCGCGCCCCGCCGGAATTGCGTAGCGCTTCGAAATATCTGAACGCCGTTGGTGGAAAATACGACCCGGGTTCTGGTTTTTCAAAACAGGCTATTCTGGGGATCGCCGTGACGAAAGAAATGGACTTTATTGAACTGGCTGCGCTGTCTGAAATGCTGGTGTGCGAACTTATCGAATGCAGCAATCCGGTGGCGCGTCTGGCGCTGCTCGGCAAACTGAGCGCCACCCTTGAGCGGCTGCATGCCGTGCTGCTGGCACCGGTTCCCGCGCATCGTCTTGAGCAGCTGAGCGCCACGTCGCTGCCGGGTGAAGAACCCTTCTGCATCGGCAGCGATGCCCTGATGCTGACCAATTACTGCCAGCATCTGGTGCGCGTGCTGTTAACCGGCATACTGCCGCCGGTGGATCAGCAGGGGCTGACGGGGCTGACGTTCGATCTGCTGCATCATCTGGGGGAGGTGTTACGCACGCCATCCTTTACGCGCACCGCAGAAGGCTATCGCGATCGCGGGGGCGGCATTGTGGAACCGGGGATCTGAACGGTCGCCAGGCGGACGCACCGCTACTGCGGCACGTCATCAGGGTCATTAGCGGTTTTTCGCCGGGTCCAGCCAGGGGTAATAGATATGATCGGCGTGATCTTCTGCCGGGAAGCTGTCACCCAGCAGACGGCTGGCGACGGTAAAGGCGAAGTCAAACACCCGTCCCAGGCCCTTGCCGCTGATCAGGTTGCCGTCCTCAACCACGCTCTGGTCGACGTATTGCCCGTCGCTGACGTTCTGCCACAGGTCACCGGAGCAGACGTAGCGGCGTCCTTTCAGCAGCCCGTTGCCGCCCAGCACCCGTGCGGCGGCGGAGCAGATCGGGCAGATCAGTTTACCCAGCTCGTCGTGACGGCGCACAAAAGCGATCACTTCCGGGCTTTGCGCCAGGAACACGCTGCCGTCCGGGCCACCGGGCAGCACCACGGCGTCATAGGTATTATCGAACGCCTCCTTCAGCGTGGTATCGGCCACCAGCGGAATGGCGTGATAGCTCTCTACCGCGCGGGTTGCTACGCAGGAGAGCGTCTCAACATTGATGTTTAGCCGGCGCAAAATATCGATGGTGACGATGGCTTCACCCTCTTCGAAGCCCGGTGCCAGCAGTACCGCAACGCGTTTCATCATGTGCTCCTCAGGAAATGGTAAACAAGCGGAAATAAACCTGAGGCAAGAGTAACGGCAACCTGCGGGCGCGTGTCGTTAAGAGAGTCACATAAAATGAAATGCTGGTTCATTTTATATTCATGACCTGGAAAAAGGTCTTGCCCCGCACGGCAGCAGGGCTACGCCTTCATCCCCAGCCGTTTTGCGAGGCGGTGTAAATTGGCGACGTCTAGGCCCAGCGCCCGGGCGCTTGCGGCCCAGTTATGCTGATGCGCGGCTAGCGCGGTGGCAATCTGACTGCGCTGAAAATCTTCCGTGGCTTCGCGCAGCGGTTTTACCGCCGCGGTGCCGGGCGCTGCCGTGACGGGAACAACAGATGCTGCCGGCTGGTCAGCAAAGCTGAAATGCTCCGGTGTGAGCACCACGTCATCCCCGGCCACGGCCGCGCGGGCTAATACCACGGCGCGGTAGATGGCATGTTCCAGCTCGCGCACGTTGCCCGGCCACGGGTAAGCAAGCAGCGCAGCCCGCGCGGCAGGGTTGAGCACCACGCGCGACAGCCCGAGGCGCAGCCGGCTCTGCTCGCAGAAGTAGCCTGCCAGCAGGATCACGTCGTCGCCGCGTTCGCGCAGCGGCGGGACTGAGAGCGGGAAAACGCTGAGGCGGTGGAACAGGTCGGCGCGAAAACGTCCGGCGAGCACCTCCTCGCGCAGGTCGCGGTTGGTAGCGGCCAGCACCCGCACGTCAACGCGGATGCTGCGGTCATCGCCAACGCGCTGAATATCGCCGTACTGCAATACTCGCAGCAGCTTGGCCTGCAGCGCCAGCGACAGTTCGCCGATCTCATCCAGAAACAGCGTCCCGTTATCGGCCATCTCGAACTTGCCGCTGCGGTTGCTGATGGCACCGGTAAAGGCACCCTTAACGTGGCCGAACAGCTCGCTCTCCGCCACGCTTTCCGGCAGGGCCGCGCAGTTGAGATACACCAGCGGATTTACCGCGCGCGGGGAGCCTTCATGAAGTGCTTTTGCCACCAGCTCTTTACCGGTGCCGGTTTCGCCGTCGATCAGCACGTTGAGGTCGGAGGCGGCAACGATGTCGATCTCCTTTTTCAGCTGCGTCATGCCGGGCGACAGGCCAATCATCTGTGAACCGGGCTGAGGTTCAAAGGCACCGGGCGTCCGCGGCAGCAGGTTCTGGCTCTCGAGCTTTTCGATCAGCAACGCGTTATTCAGTGCGCCCGCAGTCAGGGCGGCAATCAGCCGCAGCGCCTCGTCGCTGAAGGCGTCAAACTGATCGGGTGACATGCCGTCGAGCGTCAGGGCACCAATCAGGTTTTGCCCGGCGAACAGCGGCAGGCCGACGCAGGCATGAACGTGAAGGCTTTCATGGCCGGGGATCAGCCCATCGTAGGGATCGGGCAGATCGCTGTCCGCCGGGAAGCGCACCACGTCCCCGGCGCGGGCGATGGCCTCCAGCCGCGGATGGCCCTCCAGCGTAAAGCGACGGCCCAGCACGTCCTGCGCCAGGCCGTCGATCGCCAGCGGAATAAACTGCCGCGCCTCGTAACGCAGCAGGGCGGAGGCGTCGCATCCCAGCACCTGACGCAGCGTGGCGATCAGCCGCTGGAAGCGATCCTGATGGCCAATACCGCTTTGCAGTTCAAGCGCGATCGTAGCAAGGGCCTTCACGGAAAAACGCATAGTCACCTCATCGTCAATTTGACAAGGTATGATGTCATATTGACACTGATTTTCATAGTCATTTAGACAATGTTAATAAAGCGACGGCAAGAAATTTACAATTAAATCAATAAATTAAAAACTGGCACGAATCCTGATAATAGCCCTGTATCTTTCGACAATAATTTTGGTACAGAGGTACATCATGGCTATTCATGTAAAAAACAACATTCACTGGGTCGGGCAGCGTGACTGGGAAGTACGTGACTTTCACGGCACCGAGTACAAAACCCTCAAGGGCAGCAGCTACAACAGCTACCTGATCCGCGAAGGGAAAAACGTGCTGATCGACACGGTGGATCATAAGTTCAGCCGCGAATTCGTGCAGAACCTGCGCGGTGAGATCGACCTCGCGGCGATCGATTACATCGTGATCAACCACGCCGAAGAGGATCACGCCGGGGCGTTAACCGAGCTGATGGCCTGCATCCCGGATACCCCGATCTACTGCACCGCGAACGCGATCGACTCTATCACCGGGCACCATCACCACCCGGAGTGGAACTTCAACGTGGTGAAAACCGGCGACACGCTGGATATCGGTAACGGCAAGCAGCTGATCTTCGTGGAAACCCCGATGCTGCACTGGCCGGACAGCATGATGACTTATCTCACCGGCGATGCGGTGCTGTTCAGCAACGATGCCTTCGGCCAGCACTACTGCGATGAACGCCTGTTTAATGATGAAGTGGATCAGGCTGAACTGTTCGAGCAGTGCCAGCGCTACTACGCCAATATCCTGACGCCGTTCAGCCGCCTCGTAACGCCGAAAATTACCGAGATCCTCGGCTTTAACCTGCCGGTAGACATGATCGCCACTTCCCACGGCGTGGTATGGCGCGACAACCCGACTCAGATCGTCGAGCTGTATCTGAAATGGGCGGCGGACTATCAGGAAGATCGCATCACTATTTTTTACGACACCATGTCCAACAATACCCGCATGATGGCCGACGCTATCGCCCAGGGGATTAATGAAGTGGACCCGCACGTAGCGGTGAAAATTTTTAACGTCGCACGCAGCGATAAGAACGAGATCCTCACCAACGTCTTCCGCTCCAAAGGCGTGCTGGTGGGCACTTCCACCATGAATAACGTGATGATGCCGAAAATTGCCGGCCTGGTTGAGGAGATGACCGGTCTGCGTTTTCGCAATAAACACGCCAGCGCCTTCGGCTCTCACGGCTGGAGTGGCGGGGCGGTGGACCGACTCTCCACCCGTTTGCAGGACGCCGGTTTTGAAATGTCCCTGAGCCTGAAAGCCAAATGGCGGCCGGACAGCGACGCGCTGGAAGTTTGCCGCCAGCACGGGCGCGAGATTGCTCGCCAGTGGGCGCTTGCGCCGCTGCCGGTCAGCAACATCAGCCCGGTTACTCCCCCGGCTGACGCGCCCGCTGGCCAGCCGGAAGCCGCCGATCTCGGCCCCTGCATGCAGTGCAGCGTCTGCCAGTGGATCTACGACCCGGAGAAAGGCGAGCCGCTGCAGGATGTCGCACCGGGTACGCCGTGGAGCGACGTTCCGGATAACTTCCTCTGCCCCGAATGTTCACTCGGGAAAGACGTGTTCGATGAACTGGCGACGGAGGCAAAATGAACCACGGCATTGTGATCATCGGCTCGGGCTTCGCTGCCCGCCAGCTGGTGAAAAATATCCGTAAACAGGATGCGCACGTTCCGCTGACGCTCATCGCCGCCGACAGCATCGACGAGTACAACAAACCGGATCTCAGCCACGTTATCAGTCTCGGGCAAAGCGCTGACGACCTCACCCGACAGACGGCGGGGGAGTTTGCCGAACAGTACAACCTGCAGCTGTTTCCCCATACCTGGGTGACGGACATCGACGCCGAGGCCCACATCGTGAAATGCCGCGATCGCGAGTGGCGCTACGACAAACTGGTGCTGGCGACCGGGGCCAGCGCGCTGGTGCCGCCGGTAGCGGGGCATGAGCTGATGCTGACGCTCAACAGCCAGCTGGAGTACCGCGCCAGTAAGACGACGCTGCGAGATGCGCAGCGCGTGCTGATTGTTGGTGGTGGGTTGATTGGTACTGAACTGGCGATGGACTTTTGCCGTGCCGGGAAAGCCGTCACGCTGCTGGATAACCGTGCCAGCATTCTGGCCGCGCTGATGCCGCCGGAAGTCAGCAGTCGCTTACAGCATCGGCTCACCGACATGGGAGTGCATCTGCTGCTGAAAGCGCAGCTGGCCGGATTAATCCAGGAGGCCACCGGCATCGGGGCGACGCTGGCGGATGGCCGCACGATCGCCGCTGATGTCGTCATTGCCGCCACCGGGCTGCGGCCCGAGACGGCGCTGGCGCGTCGTGCCGGAATCAGTGTCGATCGCGGCGTGCAGGTCGATAACTTCCTGCAAACCAGCCACCCGGATATCTATGCCATTGGTGACTGTGCGGAGATAGAAGGGCGGCTGCTGCCGTTCCTGCAGCCGATTCAGCTTAGCGCGATGGTGCTGGCGAAGAACCTGCTCAACGTCCAGACCCCGCTGCGGCTGCCGGCGATGCTGATCAAGGTGAAAACCCCGGATCTGCCGCTGCATCTGGCGGGGGAAACCCAGCGCCGCGATCTGAACTGGGAGATTGCCCTCAACGCCGACGGCATGCTGGCAAAAGGCGTGGACGAAAGCGGCACCCTGCGCGGTTTCGTGGTCAGCGAAGCGCGCATGAAGGATGCCTTTGCCTTATTAAAAACCCTGGCCCTGTAACCACGGCATGCCCTTGCGCACAGGGAAGTGCGCTTTTAACAAGGTACGCGTCACTCTATAAATGGCCAGACGTATGTTTCGACTGTCGCCGGGCTAATACTGAATGGCGTGGGCGTACAAACAGCAACGGAAAGATTGTTATGGACAGTATGGCTGATAAATTGTCCCTGCAACTGCGTCGTTACGGACGGGCTATCTTTCTGCGCCATCTCCCATACCGTGCCGCTGCGCTGTTTTAGTAGCGCTTCTTTTTCCGTCCAGATTTGCCAGAACAGGCTAAGCTGTTGGGCATCATCTGCCTGTTTAATCCGTGCTTGTTCGGCAGCACTAAAAACGCTCTTCGCAATGCGTGGCCAGTTTTTGCGCGGCCTGATGATTTCAATATCACACCCCACTTCGCCCTCATCGCTGAGCAACAGCATAATGCTGTCACCGCTATGACTCAGATTGAACCAGTAGGTTACAGGTGCCGCAAAGCCGGGTTTTCCCTGCACAGTAGCGATGATTTCCGGAAGGGGAGAGGGCGAAAGCGCATGGGTCAGTAATATCCGGCCTGCGAGCCATGAGGCCCGGCGAACCCCGGAAGGCGCCTGATTAAGCATTCTGGAAGGCAGACAGCGCGCTGCCTGCTCTTGCAGGCCTTGCGTTGTCAGGTTGGCATAAATCAGGCGGTACACGTTAAGGCCAGCGCTTGATGACCAGCGAGGTATTAATTCCGCCGAAAGCAAAGTTATTGCTTTGTAAAAACTCGCAGTCGATGTGTCGCACGTCGCCCATAATGTAATCCAGCGCGCCGCACTGCTCGTCAGGATTTACGAGGTTCAACGTAGGCGCAAACCAGCCCTCACGCATCATTTGTAAACTCATCCAGGCTTCCAGGGCACCACAGGCACCAAGCGTATGGCCGAAGTAGCTTTTGAGAGAGGAGATGGGGGTTTTATCACCAAAGATGGCTGCTGTTGCCTGACTTTCAGCAATATCGCCCCGATCGGTGGCGGTACCGTGCGCAGAAATATAGCCAATATCGGCAGGCGCCAGGTTAGCCATTCGCAGTGACTGCTCCATGCAAATCTGCATGGTTTCGCGCTGTGGCTGCGTGATATGTGCGGCATCGCAGTTGGTGGCAAAACCGACGATCTCACCGTAAATCGTGGCACCACGTGCTCTGGCATGCTCAAGTTCTTCAAGGATCAATGTCCCGGCACCTTCGCCGATGACCAGGCCGTCGCGTTGTTGATCGAAAGGTGAAGGCGTTGTTTTAGGTGCATCGTTGCGCTGGCTGGTGGCAAACAACGTATCGAACACCGCCGCTTCGGAAGGGCAGAGCTCTTCTGCGCCTCCGGCCACCATCAACGTTTGATAGCCATGACGGATAGCCTCCCAGGCGTAGCCGATCGCCTGGCTACCTGAAGTACAGGCGCTTGAGGTGGGAATAACGCGTCCGCGCAAACCAAAGAACAAGCCGGTGTTAACGGCGGTGGTATGGGGCATCATCTGTACATAGGTCGTGCCGGTAATGTTATTGGTATGCTTCTCGGTCAGCATGGTGGCAAACTCACTGACCGGGCCGGTGCTGCCTGTCGACGAACCATAAGCGATGCCGACCTGGCCGCTTTTTAATATCGGATCGCCAGTCAATCCGGCTTGCTCAAGGGCCAGTTCTGTCGCACGCGTTGAGAGCAGCGAGACGCGACCCATCGAGCGAATTTGTTTCCTGCTGTAGTGGGCTGGCGTAACAAAATCATCAATGGGCGCGCCTAATAACGTATGCAGGCCATCATAGACCTGCCATTCAGGCATCTGGCGCACCGCATTTTCTCCTGCTCGTAAGCGGCGAGAAACCTCATGCCAGCTTTCGCCAAAGGCCGTAACGCCTCCCATCCCGGTAATAACAACGCGACGAATCACAGCATGCCCCCGTTAACAGAGATAACCTGACGTGTAACGTAGCCCGCAATGTCGGACATCAGATAGCTTGCCAGCCCGGCAACTTCTTCGGCCTGACCCATCCGCTTCATCGGGATTAATGCCATCGCCTCTTTTTTTGCCGCATCTTCCATCTCAATCATGCCCGTATCTATCAATCCAGGCGCAATACAGTTGACCGTGATCTTGCGTTTCGCCAGTTCAATAGCCAGCGCTTTCGTTGCGCCAATAATGCCTGCTTTCGCCGCGCTGTAGTTGACCTGACCGCGATTACCCATCACGCCGGAAACCGAGGAGAGGGTGACGATACGGCCTCCTGTACGGGCGGCGATCATTGGCATTACGCAAGGTTTGATGACGTTATAAAAACTGTCCAGATTAGTATGAATAACGCTATCCCAGTCATCGTCACTCAGGGCCGGAAAGGCGGCATCGCGCGCAATACCCGCATTGCTGACAATACCGTACCAGTGGCCGTTTGCGGCCATATCATGTTCAAGTACTTCGCGGCACTGCTCGCGGTCACCAACATCAAAGCACAGCAAGCGCCCGTGGCCGCCCGCGTTGATAATTGCCTCCAGCGTTTCCTGCGCGCCATGAGCGTCACGATGATAATGAACACCAATAATGAATCCGTCAGCAGCGAGCTGGCGAGCGATGGCGCGACCGATACCTTTGCTGGCCCCGGTGACCAGAACTGAACGACTCATGAAGAAGATCCCTGATTAAAAAGCGAAAGTAATTCATCTTGCGATGGTTGAAAGGTGTTGACGCGGCCTTTGGCGAGCACTGCGTCCGATGCGCGAATTTCACAGTCGAAGCTGCCAAACCGTTCATCCTGCATCAGCAGGGTCACACAGATGTCCAGCGTCAGGCCGGCAGGGAAGCAGCCCTCAGTGCAGCGTAATTCGCGTGCGCCCAGCACCATTCCCAGGCTAATAGTCTCTTTCCCTTGCTGGTGACGATGCCAGCCGGACCACACGCCGATAGTCTGCGCCATCAGTTCCAGTGCATACCATCCAGGCAGACTGCCATTAACGTCGAGAAAAGGGCGCAGCACGCTGTCAGTCGCAACGCGCACCCGACAGCTGGCACTTTCGTCCGTAACGGAGATGACCTGCTCAAGCAACATCATCGGGGCATCGTGGGGCAGGTAAGCGCCCGGAGAGACAGTGTTGCTCATAGGGCTTTCCCCAATAAAATGCTGGCATTATTGCCGCCAAAGGCAAAAGAGTTAGACAAAATAATTGGTGTATTCAGGGGCTGCGGCTGATGCAAAATACCGCAGCGCGGCAGCGTTGGATCAGGCGGCGAGTCGCTGAAGTCCTGAGCAGGAAGGGGAAGGTTCCTTTCCAGTATCAGCATGCTGATAGCTGCTTCGATGATACCAGCGGCACCCAGGGTATGACCGGTCAGGTGCTTCGTTGAGCTGCAGGGCACGCTCTCGCCAAACAACTGATTTACCACGGCGGACTCAATGCGATCGTTAAGCTGAGTCGCGGTGCCGTGAAGGTTGATGTACCCCACATCTGCCGCCGTCATTCTGGCTGAGTCGAGTGCCTGCTTGATAGCCCGAATCGCGCCTTCGCCTTCCGGATGCGGCGCGGAAATATGGTATGCATCGCTGGACTCGCCGACGCCCGGCAACGTGATGGGGTGAGGCTCGCGAGTTAATACCATTAATGCTGCACCTTCACCAATGGTGATCCCTTTCCGGTCCCGGGCGAAAGGCTGGCATCGCGTGACCGAAAGAGATTCCAGGCTGTTAAAGCCGTTAATGGGCATTCTGCTCAGGGTATCGGCCCCGCCGACAATAGCAACATCCACGATGCCCGCTTCGATTAAGCGTTTACCGCTAATAATGGCTCTGGCGCTTGAAGAGCACGCCGTAGACAGCGTGAAAGAGGGCCCGTTAAGGTGTAACCAGTTACTGAGGAAGCGGGAGGGGTCTCCTAACTCCTGCTGAGAATAGTGCCAGTGTGCGGAGGCTTCGCCGGAGAGTGTTTGGGCGACGTACCTGTCACCTTCATCAAGCCCGGAAGTACTGGTGCCCATCACAACCGCTATACGGTCATGCCCGTAGCGTTTAATCGCCTCGTCAACCGCCGGCTGGATCTGCGCCAGCGCAGCCAGCAACAGCTGATTGTTACGGGAGCGATGACAGGAAAAATCGTCAGGAATCGCGCAGGAGAGAGCGTCCACCCCGCCAAGTACCGCATCCGGGTAGCCCTGTAGCCACCCGGGCCGCGGTTTCATTCCCGGCGCAACGCCCCGCACCAGATTTGTCGCGATTTCATCATTATTCTGACCGAGGGCATTGATCATCCCCATCGCTGAAATGTAGATCATGTCAGTCACCGAGATATTGAATGGTGATGTGGTACTTGAACGCATGCTGCTGGATGTTTACAGGCACACGTTTTCCATTGCGCTGAAGATAGGTAACCTCGGTGACGAGGTTACCGCGCCGATTGCGCAGTTCACGCTTGTCGCCCTTATCCGTTAGCGTCCAGCCTGGCGGAAGCTGGGTTTTCCATGCGCTGAGTGGCCAGTGGCTTAACATGACGTCTGCCAGCACCTGACTTGCCGGAGGGAGCTGCGGCACAACGATGGACTGCTCGGTATGGATACCTTTAGCGTCGTAGGTGACCAGAAACAGGCGAATACCCACCGAGGAAAGGCCGGCCAGCGATAATTTTTTGTCATCCGCATTCATCATCACTAACAGAGACTGTGTTTGCCCATTGAAGCGGCCGCTCAGAAGCTGCTGCGAATTCACCGCAGGGGAAATGCCAGGTGCAGGAAGCGTTACGCGGACGCCCGGCTCAAGCCACGCCTGGGGTGTTGCTGAGTCATCATTGCGTGGCGCGTGGCTGCACGCCGTTAAAAAGAGAACCACACCCAGCGCGCCAGCGCGCCATAGCTTCAGATTGTTCATTTCATCTTCTCTTTACGACCCGGCATCGCCAGCGGCGACAGCAGGAACGCGGTAAAAATGCCGCTTACCAGCACAATGCCGAAACTGCTGATCGCCTGTGTTGTGCTGAAAACCAGAACCCCAAGGGTCAGTAAGGTCGTCAGCATGGCAAGCGTAATAGCCAGCAGCGAGGTGAGGGGCGTGCCCTTCGGATTGCTGAAAAACAACGTGTAATTGATGCCGATGCCCAGTACCAGTACCAGTGCCAGTAATGAAAACAGGTTAACGACATGCCCTGTTAAAGACAGCGCTGCCAGCCCACAGCCCAGTGAAAGCAGCGAGGGAACCAGGCTTATCGATCCTTTACGCCAGCCGAGACGGAAAACGGCGCCACAGGCAATTACCGCAAGGGCAACCATTAGCAGGCCCGTTAACAACAGGCGATACAGTGCGAACAGGCGATCAAAGGATGATTTACGATCGACCCAGACCACGCCCTGCGCTTTTTCAGCCAACGCCGAGAGAGCGGTGCTATTGCGGACGCCGTTGACCGGAACCAGCACCCCGCTTTGACCATCGGGCAGTGTAATCCACAGCAAACGCCAGCCTTCACTTATCGGGCTGGCCAGCCAGTCCTCGACGGTCACCGGCATTGGGCGTGTATCCACCTTCACCGCCGCCATGCCGGTTTGAGTAAGCATTTTTCCAATTGCAGGCGAGGCGGCATTAAGCAGCACGGCATCCTGCTGCTGACGTTTAAGTGAGTTCAGCGGTAAACGACGATATCCCTCTATCAATCCGGCAACACGGGCCTGCTCAAGCGTCGGGGTAAAAGCCTCCAGCCGCTCCAGGGTTTGTTGCGCCGTATTGCCGTAGACGATGAGCCATTTTTGATCGACGCTCTGCCCGGTTAACCGGGTGATAGTTTTTTCCTGCGCGAGGATCTCCTGCGGCAGGGACTGAAGCTGCGCAATATCATCATCAACGCGTAGTGTAGCGATTCCGCTTATCGCAATCAGGGTCAGCGCAAGCGGCAGGCCGCGTCTGAGTAATGTGTTGCGTCGCCAGGCCGCCAGCCAGCGCAGCATCAGGACCATCATTGGCACCGGCCGTACCGGTAAACCACGACTGAGCCACGGATGCCAGAAAACAACGGTCAGACAGGATGCGCTAAGCCCAACGGCGGCAAAGATCGCCATCTGACGGATGCCCGGAAAGGGTGCCAGCATCATAATCAGATAAGCAATGACGGTGGTCAGCAATGCCATGAGCAGGGCGCGACATACTTTATCCAGACTTTGCCACACTGAAGACTCATGACCATGAACCATACGCTCGGTCAGATAATAGAGGGTGTAGTCAGCTGAAATTCCAATAATGCTCATGCTCATGACCAGCGTCATCAGATGCAGCTCGCCGAACAGCAGTAATACCGCAACAGTACCCGCCAGCGCGCCAGTTGAAATAGAAAGGACACAGAGTAAAAGCGGGCGAAGCGAGCGGAATACCACAAAAATAAGCAAGATTACGCCGGCGACAGTAGCCACGCCCAGCGTGGAGATGTCCTGCTTCGCCTGCTGGCTTGCATAATCGCTGTAAAACATCGTGCCGCGTGACAGCAGTTGCGCCTGCGGGAAGGAGGTAGTCAGCTGTTTTTCCAGTGAAGAGAGCGTGGAGACGACCTTGCGCGTTTGCTGCATATCAAACGACGATCCTGCCAGCTCACCGTGTAACAGATACCAGTAGCGCCCCGTATCATCCTGCGTCACCAGCCAGCCATCCATCAGACGCATCCGGTTGGCGTTTTGCGCGAGCGCCAGTTGTGCGCCCCGGACCAGCATCAGCGGATCGTTCTGTAACTCTTTACCGCTTACGCCTGAAAAGGCGGAATAGACCTGGGACAGGATCCACTCGGCCTGCGCCTGACCGCCATTTTTCAGACGCTCACGGGTTGCGGCATCAATCAAGCCATTACGATTTTTCCAGAAGAAAGTGCCCCAGGCCTGCTGACTTTGCGCATCCATCTCTCCTTTAACCGCAACAAAATCGCTTTGCTGTTGCAACAAAGTCTGCCACTGCCGGGCAACGGCCGGATTAGGCTGCATGCCGGGGCTGACCAACCACACCAGCTGCTTATCCAGACGCTGCATAAACCCGTCATTGAGCGCAGGCGAAATCGCCCCCATGGCTTGATCGGGCAGCAGCGCGAGGACACTACTGTTAACCCGCGCCTGCGGCAGCAGATAAATAAGAAGGCTCAGCAGTATCAGACATACAGCCCCCCAGAGCGCAGCGAGACGCGGTGATTTATTCTGCGGCAAAGCGTTTACGTTCGTCATTGGTTAATGTTGCGGGCACTAGCTGGTGTTGAGAGAAATGAATATCAGTGCTGTCGCCCTGTTTATCACCCAGATGAATTGAACTGAGGTAGCGTTCGCCGCTGAGATCGATGGTGGTGAAAATCTTATCGAGAGGCGTTGTCACCGGAATCAGACGCAGCGACCAGCGGCCCTCTCCTTCATCGCTAAAGTCGATACGGAAATTTTGCTCCAGTACGGCACGATCGGCCTGAAAAAGTGCGCGCAGCAGATGGTTAAACTGAAACATTTGCGGATTATTTTTTGCGGTAATCACCTGCGGGCTCTGACCGTTAACGGCTTGCACCATGCGGGTATCATTCAGCATCAGTTGCATCGGAAACGGCGTTTGCTGGTCCCATAGCAATCCGGCATCGCGAGCAATAATCATCTCTCCCCGGGAACGCAGCGGCTGAGCCATATCTTTTATGTTGCGAACCTGTTCAAAGTGAGCGCGCACCACGGGCTGTGCGGTGAAGCGTTGCTGGAGTTCATCAAGCGTAATTGCGTTAACGAACGGACTTATCAGCAGCAGTAACAAGAAACGTTTCACGGCATAACTCCCATACGTTCAAACAGAATTGCCGGGCTGACAAAACACATCTCACGGCTGCTCTCTTCCACGGCTACCTGAATGGTGTAACCGGTTGTGGTGCGTTTACCGCTTGCGGCATCTACGATTTGGTAGTTGATGCGCAAACGGTTTTCATATTCTTCAATGTTTGCCCGGACACGGATGCGCTGCTCAAAGGTCAGCGCATCGCGGTATTTCACTCGGGTATCAACGACTGGCCAGACATAGCCCGATGCTTTCATCTGTCTGTAGCCGTAATTGAACTGGTTAAGCAGGGCTTCGCGTGCAATTTCAAAGTAACGAAAGTAATTGCCATGCCAGACTACGCCCATCATATCGACATCATGAAACGGGATGGTGAGTTCCACTTCAGTGGTAAAGCGCGGATCGTTCAGCATCCGTTACTCCTTATCAGTACTGGCTGGCTTTGCAGTCGGCAGCTGCCAGAAATCATAAAAATTGAACCAGTCAAGAGGCGACTGAAGCGCATAGTGTTCCAGTCGTGCAGCGTAGCGATCGACTGCATCCTGGAGCGCTGCCTGTCGTGCCTTACGCGGCAGCACTAACGGATCGGCAAACTGCTCGCTGTGAATATGCAACTTACCCTGCTGGCGCAGCGCGAAGATTAACAGCACCGGACAACGTAACGCGGCCGCCAGAATAAAAGGCCCCTGCGGGAAAGGCGCGGGCTGGCCCATAAAGTTACTCCAGGTTACGCGCCAGGCTCCCTGACGATCCGGGTTCACCGCGATGCGATCGCCGACAATTGCGACCCACTCGCCGCGATCGAGTTTCTCTTTGAGTAACATGGCCGTGTCTGGGCCGATACTGGTTACCGGTATAAGGTTTAACCCGGCCTGAGGTGCCATCTCCTCGGTAATTTGCCTGAAGCGTTGTGCATTCTCGGTAAATACCAGCGCGTTGATGGTTTTGCTGCCCTTGCGTTTTGCCAGTGCCCGGCAGGCTTCAACATCACCCAGGTGGGATGCCAGCAAGAGTTTTCCTTCCGGTTGCTCAAGATCGAGAGTTTGCTCCGCACCGGGAGCAAAAACCACATCGCGTCCCAGCTGAAGTTCACCGCGCCAGCTGGCAATCTTGTCGAGCATCGCATCGCCAAACCGTAAAAAATGACGATAGCTGCTGAGGTGCGCATCGGGTTGGCGACCCTGAGTCGCCATCATCACGCGTACCCGCTGCATCCAGTCCCGGGAGGCCCGGCGGGCAGTATGCGCAGTAAGCCAGTACACACCGACAACCGGGCGCAGCAAAAGGGAGAATGCGCGTCGACCGAAAAGTTGCCAGACGGTAAGCATGATACGCATCCCGGACAACCCTTTAACTTCCTCTTGCTGCGCCCAGTGTTTTTTCTTCGTCCGCATTAGCAGTGAGGGTATGCGTGGCAACATGCCAAAGAAAAGTCGGGTATGCATCAGGGAAATGCGAATGTTGTCTTTCAGGGCATCAAAGTGGGAAAGCCCATCGGGCGGATAGGTCACACGCGTTTGAAGAAAATGACTATCCACTCCCCTCCAGTAAAGACGCACCATGACCTCAGTATCAAAGTCCATTCGCTTACCGAGAGTTACGGTATTTGCCAGCGCTAACGTTGCGGCAATCGGATAGACGCGAAAGCCGCACATGCTGTCCTTGAGTTGCAGGGAGAGCGTTTCGATCCATACCCAGATATGCGTTACCCAGCGACCATAAAGGCGTGAGCGTGGAATTGATGCATCATAGACCGGCTGGCCGGAAATCAGCGCCTGCGGATACTGGCGTGAAAGCGCGAGCATGGACGGGATGTCTTCAATGGCATGCTGCCCGTCTGCATCCAGTTGCACAGCGTGGGTAAAACCAGCGCTCGCTGCGTGCTGCAATCCCGCAATCACTGCTGCGCCTTTACCGGCATTTTCCGGCAGACGCACCAGGGTTACCGAAGGGTACTGCTGCGCGAGCCGTTCCAGTTCGCGACGCGTTTCACCATCGCTGCCGTCGTCAACCACCACGCAGGCTACGTTTAAAGGTATGAGGCGTGTTAATACCTGCGCCATCATCGCGCCGTGGTTATAGCAGGGGATGACCACGCAGGGGTGGAATACTTCAGGGTTTACTGACATAGCCGGATTTTTCCACTGCTGGCCATATGGCGATCGTCGCCGTCATGTCGGTGGTAGCTGAACGTGAGCGTTTGGCGTTCGGCCTGCCAGTCAAGCGCGAGCGTGACGCGATTTCCGGGCAATAACGGTGCCTGGAACTTAACGTTCTGGATAGAGTGAAAAAGAAAGCCGGGTGCGAAGAGCTCAATAGCATAGCGCGTTGCCCACTCTAGTTGCGCAACGCCGGGTAACAGCGGCTGAATAGCGAAATGGCCTTTAAACCAGAATAGCGTAGGGTCCAAATCAAGCACGATTTCAGCCTGATGCGGCGAGATGGCATTTTTTTCAATCTCATGAGGTCTCATGAAAGAACTCCTCTAACTGCGTCATGACACGCTTGTTCATGCTATTGACCGGGATCTCATCCAGAACGCGCCAGTAACGCGGCACGGCAACGGGCTCAAGCCAGGGGATAAGAGCGCGGCGCCAGGCTAACTCAATGGCTTTTCCGCCATGCTGCCGCCACGCCAGACGGGCATTTTCTTCCAGCACCAGTAACACGCCGATACCCTGGCGACCATTACGGTGGACGGGCAGCGCCGCCGCATCAATCACACCATCCAGCTCCAGCACCCGCTGCTCTACTTCCTGCAGAGAGATACGTTTTTCTTCAATTTTTACTACGCGTCCCCGCCGCGCCCCGATACTGAACAGGCCTTGCTCATCAAATGAAAGCATGTCGTCCAGCTCAATGCCTTGCGGGTCAGGTATCAGCGGCGAGACGGCACGGACAAGACCATCCCGTTCACTCAGCACCACTCCCGGAAACGGGAGCCACCCACAGGTGTCCTGTCGGCGATGACGCCAGGCAAGGATGCCGGTTTCGGTACTACCATAAATCTCATCAGGCCAGACGCCGAGCCAGCTGGACGTGTGTTCTACGTCGCACCAGGGAAGCTTGCCACCCGCCGAAACGATCAGTTCTACGGGAGGTGGCGCGAGCTGGTGGTCGAGGCGTTTCAGAAAAGCGGGGCTGCTGATAAAAGCGTAACGATGGCCTGGCGCAATAGCCGCCAGCTGCTCTGCGTAGTAGATCATCGCGGCGGAAAGCGGCAGCGATAGTGACATCGGTAAAAAGATACGAAACGTCAGACCATACAAATGCTGAGGCACTACGGAAGCAACAATGCGACATCCAGCCAGACGTTCACCAAAGCGCTGGGCCAGCAGGGCTGCTTCGCGATCGAGGCAGACGACCGGCTTCACCACGCGCCGGGGCTGCCCGGTCGAGCCAGAGGTAAATAGCTCAATACAGGCCGTCTCGCTGATGTCCGCAAAAGTAAGGGAAACGTCACTGGCACGATGCGTGGACACAACCACTGCTGTAGGCAACGTAAAATCCAGCGGAGTATCGCTTAATAAGCCATCAAACAGATGCTTTTGATGTTCAAGGAGTGAAACGCGGCTGTGCCCGGGCATAACCGGCGTTTTACCCGCATGTAGCGTTGCCAGCAGCGCAACGATGAAGAGATAACTGTTATCGAAGCAGAGCGCCCAGCGCTCCCCTTGCCACCCCTGAAGTTTCGACAACAGCGTAGCGACATCATAGCGCAGCTCTCCCAGCGTCCAGACACGATCGCCATGCCAGGCGACAGGTGTATCATCAGGGCGCGGGCTGTTCAGCCACTGCGCGAGCGGTAAAGTCCGTTTCATTGTTGATCTCGTTTCCTTACCTGACAACGCACCAGCCATTCAGCAGCCATCAGAAGTCCCATCAGCAAATAGGAAATCACACCGTTCCAGAGCGTCCACAGGCGTAGATCGCCGTGCAGCGCGGTCCAGAGCGCAGCGGAACCGTTGATAATAAAAAACAGGCACCAGACCTGAGTAACGCGTCGTGTATAGCGCACGGCGGCAGACGGTAAATGGGGTTCACGCAGACGCGCCAGACGCTCGACCAGGGGCATGGTGGTCCAGAGCGAGCCGCCAAAGACCAGCAGCATTACGCCGTTTACGGCAACCGGATAAAACAGTAGCCACTCATGACGGTTAAACAGATAGCTCAGTGCGCACAGCGCCAGCCCCACCAGAGCGGCCCCCAGTATTACGCTGCGCATCGGGCCTGAATGCCGATGCGTCACGGTAATTCGAATGAGCAGCAAAATAATCATTACTGGCAACAGCCAGCGCAGGCCGTGGTACTCAAGCCCGAACCAGATAACGAACGGCCAGGCCAGCATCAACAGAGCCGTAATGATTTTTATGCCGGGTAGGGTGCGCACGCCTCGCATAAACGGTTACGCGTCCTTGAGCAGTTGTTCGACCGCGTTAACCACGTCCTGCACAGTGCGCACTGACTTAAATGCCTCAGGCTTAATTTTTTTGCCGGTTTTTTTCTGCAGATGGACAATCATGTCAACAGCATCAATGCTGTCCAGCTCAAGATCTTCATACAGACGGGCATCGGGTGAGATCCTGTCTGGCTCGATTTCAAAAAGTTTGATCAGAAGTGCAGAAACTTCCTGATAGATAGTTTGTGGTTCAGTCATGACGAAATATCTCAGGCGCGTTGAGTATGGATAAATGATGCCAGCGTAGCGACGGAGAAGAAGTGCTGACGCATTTCTTCACTTTCCGCAGAAAGCACAACGCCATACTGGTTCTTTACCGCCAGCCCAAGCTCAAGGGCATCAATAGAGTCCAGCCCCAAACCATCACCAAACAGCGCTGCTTCGGTTTCGATATCGTCAACCGACAGTTCTTCAAGGTTTAGGGTCGTGATAATGAGATTCTTAATTTCCTGATAAAGCGCTTGCATCATTAAATCCTGCCAAAGGTCTATGCTCTTGTGATAATTGACAGGCCAGGTGCCGGTTAAGCTGCCGTGCTGCCAGCGCCGGTTCCTGTTCAGTCTCATCACTATAAAATTGTGTTATATCGACGCGGCCCCGTACGGTAATCCTGAACAAAGGCTTACGTGGTGGTACGTCATACCATCTGCTGCGTTTATCCAGCAGATGCTCACTGCAGTGGATGGTAACAATGCGTAAATCACTGCCACAGCGCACAGCGATATTTGCCGCGCCACGCTGCAATACCATCTCTTCGCCCGGACGCGAACGGGTTCCTTCCGGGAAAATCAGCAATGTGTCTCCCTTCGCCAGCCGCTCCCGGCACGCTGGCAGCAGTTCATCTGCCTGACCGTTTACCAGGTAGTCCGCTGCGCGAATCACGCCACTGACGAACGGATTGCGCAACAGCGCACTTTTCACCAGACAGTCGGTTTCAGGCATAACGGAGGCAAGAATCACGTAATCAATCAGCGTTGGGTGATTGGCGACAATAAGCGTGCCGCGCTCCTGACGTAACAGCTCTGCACCTTCGATGCGGTAATCCATTACTCCCAGCCATCTGGTAACGTTCAGAAAGAAGCGAAAGCTGGCGGCAATACTGCGGCGCGCCAGGCGGCGGCGCACATTCGCGTTGCGCTGAACCAGCAATAATACGTTGAACCAGATAAGAGAAAGCAGCAGCCCACCGATACCAAAAAGCGCAAAGCAAAAGCCGGTAATCAGCAAACGCCAGCCCCGGTTTACTCTTGCGGCAGCATTCATCTGACGCTCCAGTGCCACTGCATGCGCTCCCCTGCAAGGGAGAACTGCATATTGCCTGCAAGCCAGTGCTGTAAAAATTGTAGGCTTTGCGGCAGCGCGGGTTCAGTGCGCGGCCCTCCTGGATGCGTTTCGCACGAAAACGTTATGCCCGCTTCAATCACCAGTGCGACAGCCCATGGCCAGGTGGGCATCTTTTCGGGCAGGTAGCGGTGATAAAACGCAGGCAGCGCCCCGTCAAAGTCAACAAACAACACGCGTTTATATCCCGCCTGAAGCAAGCAAATCACTTCGAGTAAGCCTTGCTGAAAGGTGTCGATACCTGCGGAGAGCGAAGAGGAAACCAGTGGTTTTTGGGTCACAATCGTCAGATTGCCGACGGCTGCGTTATGCACTGACATGGCGAAATCCGTCGGGGATAACGCCCGCTCATGTGTCAGGGCGTCAAGGATGGTGAAATTGCGCTCCAGCTCCCCATGACGGCTACTAAACAACACGGCGCCGATATCATGACGATGCAGTAAAGCAATGCCGCATTCTACGGCGAGCTTACTGCCTGAGCTGAGGCGACGGGCCGTCATCATCGGTAATTCTTTCAGTTTGGCCAGCGGCGCGGACGGATCGACAGGCGACGACGAGTGCGCCCAGTGTTGCCATTCATGAGGCTCGCTTAATCCTGGCGCTCGAGCCTGCCAGTCGATAATGTTTAGTGCAAATTTCATGAACGCCTATCCGCGATGAATCGTTTACTCGTGTTGTACTTACTACCTGTCTGACAGGGCTTGTTGTGGCCCTGTTAAACGTATTTCTCGCAGATCAATAAGGTGTGGCCGACACCGAGATTATCTACCCGCTTCTCTACCCGTAAGCCTGCCATTTCAAGATAGTGGCAGAATTTTTCCACGCTATAGAAACGGCTATTGCCATTCGCCATGCAGGTGAAATAAAGGGAAGAGGCGTTCAGACTGAATGACGCTGCTTCAAATTTTTGTGCATCCCAGAACAGTTCCATAATACAAAGCCGTGCACCGGGTTTCATCACGGACACTACTTTACGCAAAATAGCAACGATCTGATCGGCGGAAAAACAGTCAAGAAACTGGCTCATCCACCAGATATCTGCGCCGTCAGGGAGCGAAGCATCGCTAAGCATATCCACGGCGTAAAAATCTATACGATTGGCATAACCGGCCTGAATGACATTGTTACTGGCCAGCGCGATTTGCTCAGGAAGATCCAGCAGGGTAACGCTGACTTTTTCATCATACTGACAGCAACGCAGTGCCCATTTTCCCGTATTTCCCCCTACATCGTAAAGCGTTGTTGGTTTGCTGGCAAAAATGTATGGAAGTGCGGCATCAAATGCACCGTCTGAATAGTAGTGGTCAAAGGCAAACCAACTCTCTTTGGCGGGGGTAGGGAGCTGTGACAGTGCAGGATAGATCGTTGGCCAGTCGCCCATCACTTTAAGGCCCGTGGGCTTACCGTCTTTAAGTGCATCCTGCAAATAATAGAGACCCTGATAACAAACATCATGGGTAAAATCCATATTGATTTGGGTCATTTTATCATGGAGTAAAAAATGCCCAATTTTGGCGATGAAATACACATCGTCTTTCTGGGTGAGAATACGACCACTCAGCCCCATATCCAGTAATACGCCTGCGGCATATTCCGTGGAGGTGGTATTAGCAACAATATCATCCAGGGTCGCACCGGCTTTTCCCTGGTGGTCAAGATAAGTCAAAATGCCCGTTTTACATAAACTACGCGCCGCCTGAAATAACATTGGCGCAAAAGCGATACGCTGTGCTTCCGTAATTGCATCCAGTGCACTTAATGTGTCTTGTTCGTATGTATGTTCCACAACGCTTCCCGGTGCCAAAAGACAGCGGCCCGGACTGGACCACTGTCTTTTTAAGTGATTGATTACAGGTTTGATCCGGCAGAAAGATTCAGCTGGATATTTTTATCGAGGTTATAAATCCAGCGGTTATAATTTTTGTGGATTTTTCCGCCAGACGCTTTCAGGTTCTGGCTATTGGCATAGGTAATTGAATAAGAAGTTGCCGTGTAGTTGATACGGACCTCTGCGATGTGATCGCGAGACTGCTGACGGGCATTAATTACGCCTGGCGCTGCTTCAGACATAATCCATTTACGCTGTTGTCCTGCTTTAAGGATTGCATCTTTAACCTGAGTTTGCGTATGACCGCTTGCAACGGTGCTGTGAATATTCGCGATAGGGGCGGTGCGCGCACATCCAGCCAGCCCACCGATAATAGCGATAACCGCTAATAATTTAGCTACATTTTTCATACGTTCTCCTTGGGGATAAAAGCCACTAATCCTGCAATATCGGTACCTGCGCGATGTCGCATGATTTACCGGGCGCGTATTCTACCCTGTTTGGGCTTTTTACGATTTGTATTTATCGGCAGTTGCGGTTAAATCTGCACACTATATTTAGTAGTTGCGTTGCGTGGTGAAGTGATTTAATAGCGGCGCGCGAAGAGAGAGGCCGGGAATTTGCTTTGCGAAATAATAAAAGCGGCGTGCCTCAACGCGGCACGCCATGCCAGTCAACATCCGCAGCTCACCGGCGAGCCGTCGCGGCCCTGATGGCCTTCGGTGGCATAGCCGTCGCGTTTCCACCAGTCCAGCCCACCGATAAGCTCTTTCACCTCGAAACCCAGCGTCAGCAGCTTGAGCGCGGTTTGGGTGGAGGCGTTACAGCCGATGCCGTCGCAGTAGCAGATATACACCTTTGACGGGTCGAGGTGCTGCGTGGTATCGATGCACAGCGCCCGGTGAGGCAGGCTGAGCGCGCCGGGAATATGCTCGCGCTCAAACGCTGCGCGGTTGCGCCCGTCCACCACCACGATGTTTTCCTCCGCCTGCAGCGCCAGCCACAGATCCGCCGGGTCCATCTCAAACGCCAGTTTTTGCTGGTAATACGCCAGCTGTTCACGTCGGGACATGTGCTCTACCTCATGATTGATAAAAGTGTGCTACAGGCATCACGGTAACAGGCCGGGAAAAAAGCGAAATGCACTCTTTTTTGAGGTGCCTGAAGCGTTATTTCAGGCTGCATGACGAAATTGATAAGCATCAGCGCGGCTGCTATAAGTGTGGGTCGGCAAGGGGAGAGCGGTATGGACAGTAAAATACTGAAGAATTTTTTAAAAACCGCGCAGCTTGGCTCGCTGAGCGCCGCAGCGCAGGAAGCCTGTGTCACCGTGCAGGCGCTGGCCGCGCAGCTTAATAAGCTGGAACAGCAGCTGGGCTTTCGGCTGTTCGATCGCACCAATAAAGGCGTCACCCTTACCGATGAGGGCCGGGATATTCTTCCCTGGGTCACCGACGTCGTGAAGTCGTCGGCGGAATTACAGCATCGGGCTGCGCATCTGCGTCAGCGCGGCGCGCCCGCGCTGCATATTGCGCTGAATAATACCTTTCCCGATGCGGTGAATCAGGCGCTGATGGCCTTTCTGCGCGCCAGGCTAAGCGCCTGGCCTTTGATATTCAGCACCTCAGAATCACCCGAGAACCTGGCGAAACTGGCGCGCGACGAAGCGGATATCGGAGTTATTATTGGCGATCGTCTGCCCGCTGGATTATATGCGGTCAACCTGCCTGGACTGAATATCGAGGTGGTCGCCGCCTCGGCGGGTATGCCGGTTAATAACGACACCGTATTAATTAAACCGCTGCCGGAGTGTGCGTATTCCGACTGCTTCGAACGTTTCGTCAGCCGTTATAAAAAGGGTTACGCTAAACTCCCGGTCCACTATTCCGGCAGCGAACATATCAGCGTCGCCATGATGAAAAGCAGCAACAGCATCGGTATTATTTCCCGCCGCGTGGCGCTGATGAATAACCTGACGATTTTGCCCGAATTCACCGATGCCCTGAGCGTGACGTTACTGATGAAAACCCCGCTGCTGTCAGAGCGTGACGTCGCAGCCTTTACGCCAGAACCTCCGTTGCCCCTGAGCGCATAACGAACACCTACCCGCCTTAATAATAAAAACGAGGCGGGAATAACGAATTAACTTTCCTGCCTGGCAACTATCCATTCGCGCTTTTTATCTAAGCACTAATCTGCATTAAAAATAATTTTTAATTCCTTTATCAAATTCCGCGCGCCGGAAATACTGCCGCCATCACCTGTTGCGGAGAACAATAATATGACGGCAATACAATCAGGCGTAGTGGCAATACTGACTGCGCTGGCTTTTCAGGCGCAGGCAGTGGATGTGACCGTGGCATACCAGACATCCGCCGAGCCGGCAAAAGTGGCCCAGGCCGACAGCACCTTTGAAAAGGCGAGCGGGGCAAAGGTTGACTGGCGTAAGTTCGACAGCGGAGCCAGCGTGGTGCGCGCCCTGGCCTCGGGTGATGTGCAGATTGGCAATATCGGCTCCAGCCCGCTGGCGGTTGCCGCCAGTCAGCAGGTGCCGATTGAAGTCTTTTTGCTGGCCTCGCAGCTCGGCAACTCCGAAGCGCTGGTGGTGAAAAAAGCCATCACGACGCCGAAAGATCTGATCGGTAAGCGCATCGCCGTGCCCTTTACCTCCACCACCCACTACAGCCTGCTGGCCGCGCTTAAGCACTGGGGCATTACGCCCGGTCAGGTGCAGATCCTCAACCTGCAACCTCCGGCCATCATTGCCGCCTGGCAGCGCGGCGATATCGACGGCGCTTACGTCTGGGCACCGGCGGTGAACGCACTGGCGAAAACCGGCACGGTGCTGACGGACTCGGCGCAAGTGGGGGAGTGGGGCTCGCCAACGCTCGACGTCTGGGTGGTTCGCAAGGATTTTGCTGAGCAGCATCCTGAGGTGGTGACCGCCTTTGCCCGCAGCGCGTTGCAGGCGCAGCAGGGGTATCTTGCTGACCCGGATGCATGGCTGAAGCAGCCGCAGAATCTGGAAAAACTGTCGCGGCTGAGCGGCGTACCGCAGAGCGATGTTCCGGCGCTGGTGAAAGGCAATACCTACCTCACGCCAGAGCAGCAGGTTGAGCAGCTTTCCGGCCCGGTGAATACCGCCATTGTCGATACCGCGAAATTCCTCAAGGAGCAGGGCAGAGTGCCTGCGGTTCAGAACGACTACCGCGCCTTCGTGACGGACCGGTTTATCAAACCCCTCGCGCACTAACCGGAGGCCAGATGCTGACTATTACCCATCTCAGCGCGGACTACGCGGGTAAGCCTGCCCTGTCCGACATCAATCTGACCCTCGACAGCGGCGAGCTACTGGTGGTGCTTGGCCCGTCGGGCTGCGGCAAAACCACGCTGCTTAACCTGGTGGCCGGATTTCTGCCTGCCCGCAGCGGATCGATCGTGCTGAACGGCAGTCCGGTGACCGGGCCAGGCGCTGAGCGCGGGGTGGTGTTTCAGAATGAAGGCCTGCTGCCGTGGCGTACCGTGGAGGATAACGTGGCGCTGGGGCTACAGCTTGCCGGCATGGAAAAAACCGCACGCCGGGAGATCGCCCGGCAGATGCTGCGCAACGTCGGGCTGGAAGGCGCAGAACAGCGCTTTATCTGGCAGCTCTCCGGTGGCCAGCGCCAGCGCGTCGGCATAGCCCGTGCGCTGGCAGCGGACCCGCAGCTGCTCTTGCTGGATGAACCCTTCGGCGCGCTTGATGCCTTCACCCGCGAGCAGATGCAAACCCTGCTGCTGACGCTCTGGAAGGCGAGCGGCAAGCAGGTGCTGCTGATCACCCATGATATCGAAGAAGCGGTTTTTCTTGCCACCGAGCTGGTGCTGCTCTCGCCGGGGCCGGGACGGATCACCGAGCGTCTGCGGCTGGATTTTGGTCGGCGTTTCGCCAGCGGCGAGCCGTGCCGCAGCATCAAATCCGATCCTGAGTTTATTGCCCGGCGCGAGTACGTCCTGAGCCGGGTATTCGAGGAGCGGGAGGCGTTTTCATGAGCGTACTGACAACGGATAAACCGCAGCGCCGCCCCGCGCTGCACTGGCCGCTGTCGCGCCAGCTGACGCTAAGCATCGCCACGCTGCTGGTACTGCTGCTGGTGTGGTGGATGGTTGCAGCGCAGCAGTGGGTCAGCCCGCTGTTTCTGCCGCCGCCGGGCCAGGTGCTGGCGAAGCTGGTTACCATTGCCGGTCCGGAAGGCTTTATGGATGCCACGCTGTGGCAGCATCTGGCGGCGAGCCTCGGCCGTATTGGGCTGGCGCTGGTTGCTGCGGTGCTGACTGGCGTGCCGGTTGGCATCGCCATGGGCCTTAGCCCGACGGTGCGCGGCATGCTCGATCCGCTGATTGAGCTGTACCGCCCGGTGCCGCCGCTGGCTTATCTGCCGCTGATGGTGATCTGGTTTGGCATCGGAGAAACCGCCAAAGTGCTGCTTATCTGGCTGGCGATTTTCGCGCCGGTAGCGATGTCTGCCCTGGCTGGCGTCAGGAGTGCGCAGCAGGTGCGTATCCGCGCTGCTCAGGCGCTGGGGGCGTCGAAGCGACAGCTGCTGTGGTATGTCATTTTGCCCGGCGCGCTGCCGGAGATCCTCACCGGGCTGCGTATCGGGCTGGGCGTGGGCTGGTCCACGCTGGTGGCCGCCGAGCTTATCGCCGCCACGCGGGGGCTGGGGTTTATGGTGCAGTCGGCCGGTGAATTTCTGGCAACGGACGTGGTGCTGGCCGGTATCGGCGTCATCGCGGTTATCGCCTTTATTCTAGAACTGGGCCTGCGCGCGCTGACGCGTCGCCTGACGCCCTGGCATGGAGAAGTACAATGAGTGAACGTATCTCAATTACCGCGCTGGGGCCGTACATTGGCGCGCAGGTCGCTGGTCTCGATCTGACGAAGCCGCTGAGCGATAACCAGTTTGAGCAGCTCTATCACGCGCTGCTGCGCCATCAGGTGCTGTTTCTGCGCGAGCAGGCGCTGACCCCGCAGCAGCAGCGCGGGCTGGCGCTGCGCTTCGGCGATCTGCATATTCATCCGGTGTATCCCCATGCTGAGGGCGTGGAGGAGATTATCGTGCTGGATACCCACAATGATAATCCGCCGGATAACGATAACTGGCACACCGACGTGACGTTTATCAGGACCCCGCCCGCCGGGGCGATTCTGGCGGCGAAGCAACTCCCGGAAACCGGTGGCGATACGCTCTGGACCAGCGGCATTGCTGCCTTCGAGGCGCTCTCTGCACCGTTCCAGCGCCTGCTGAGCGGGTTACAGGCCGAGCACGATTTTCGGAAGTCCTTCCCGGAGTGGAAGCACCAGGCCAGCGAGGATGAGCACCGGCGCTGGCTGCTGGCGGTGGAGAAAAACCCGCCGCTGCTGCACCCGGTGGTGCGTACCCATCCGGTCAGCGGACGTCAGGCGCTGTTCGTCAACGAGGGCTTCACGACGCGCATTGTTGATGTCACGCAGAAGGAGAGCGATGCGTTGTTAGGGTTCCTGTTCGCACACATTACCAAACCGGAGTTTCAGGTGCGCTGGCGCTGGCAGGAGAATGACGTGGCGATCTGGGATAATCGCGTCACGCAGCACTATGCCAACGCCGACTATCTGCCGCAGCGGCGGATTATGCATCGCGCCACCATCCTCGGCGATACGCCGTTTTACCGCGGGTGATCAACAGGCGGCGGGTGCGTAGGGTGGGGAAGCCCAGCGCACCCTCCTTTCAGACGCTGCTCTCAGCAGCATGCGCCCCGATATAGCGCTGGTAGCGGGCGGGTTTGATGCGGGTGAGATCCACCAGCACCAGGCCATCCACGCAGTTGTTGAAATCCGGATCGCTGCCGAAATCGATAAACTGTACGCCACCCGGCTCGCACAGCTCGGAATACTGCTTGTAGAGCGGCGGAATGCCGCACCCCAGGTTGCCCAGCAGCGATTTCAGACGTGTCAGATCCTCGGTGTAATCGGTGCCGCCAAACTGCGCCAGCACGTCCGGCAGCGTTGCCGGGTATGGCCTGCGCGAGGCGGCCAGCGGATGCCCGGCGGGGAACCAGAGGCGGTAAAACGCCACCAGCAAATCCCGTGCCGGTGCGGGCAGGCCGCCGGAAATCGACACCGGTCCGAACAGATAGCGATACTGCGGATAGCGCGCCAGATACGCCCCGATCCCGCTCCAGAGGTAGTCCAGCCCGCGACGTCCCCAGTAGCGCGGCTGAATAAAGCTGCGCCCCAGCTCGATACCCTGCTCCAGAATATCGGCCATCTTCTCGTCGTAGTGGAACAGGCTGTGGCTGTATAAGCCCTCAACCCCGCGCCGCTTGAGCTGCTCGGCGGTGGGGATGAAGCGGTAGGCACCGACGATCTCCAGCGCCTCTTCATCCCACAGGATCAGATGCCAGTAATCGTCGTCGTAGCTGTCGGTATCCCGGCGCTTGCCGCTGCCTTCGCCAACGGCGCGAAACGCAATCTCGCGCAGCCGTCCGAGTTCGCGCAGCAGCGGGGCTTCTTCCTGGCCGTCGCGCCGCCAGAGGTAAATCAGCTTGCCGTCCGGTGCGCGGCCCAGGCACTCCGCCTGCGCCAGTTCGCGTTTCAGGGTGGCGCGATCTTCCGCCCGGGCAATGCCGCACTCGCTTTTGAAGCAGCCGGGCAGCCCTTTGCCGATGCGAATAACGTGTTTACGAAACTTCTGCGCCAGCTCCCGGGAGGGGATATTCGGGCTGTGCCAGTGGGCAAAGCTGATGCGCTCACCCACTTTCACCGGCAGCACGCTGCCGCGCAGGCGGAACATCTGCTTGATCAGCAGCAGCATTGCCAGCATCGGCGACACCATGCTGCTGAGGTAAAACAGCGGGCTGTTGCGACCGCGGATCGCCATCGGCAGGATAGTGGCCTGATATTTACTCGCCAGCTTGATGAAACCGTGGTTCCACGGCTTATCGCGCAGCCCTTTGCGCGTGATGCGCGACACTTCCCCCGCCGGGAAGAAAATCAGCACGCCGCCCTGCTGAAGCTGATTTTCCATCTGCATCAGTGAGGTTTTGCGGGTTTTACTGCCGAGATTGTCAACGGGGATAAACAGAGAGGAGAGGGGCTGAAGGTGGGTGAGCATGCGGTTGGCGACGACTTTAACGTCACGCCTGACGCGTGAAACGGCGTAGAGCAACGCCAGGCCGTCGGCGGTGCCGGTCGGGTGGTTGGCAACAATCACCAGCGGCCCCTGTTCCGGGATCTGCTCCAGATCGCGCGATGTGATATCGCAGCGCAGCTGTAAATGGTCAAGCACCTGTTCCACCATATCGAGTCCTTTCAGGTGGCGGTGACGGGCGGCGAACTGCTGAAACTCTTCCTCGCACAGCAGACGTTTAAGCAAACCCTTTTGCCAGGGCGCGGGTTGCGCCTGCGGCCAGAGGTCATCCAGAACGGTATCGATGCTAAACACAGTCATTCCTCCTGCTACCTGAGCGAGACAGTAGCGCCGTAAGATGACGATGGCATGTCAGAGAAATGACGAACAGGTCACATTATGACCGGGAGAAAATACGCGGGAAAACGTGCTGACACAGAAGTGAAACGGAGGCGGACAGCGCCGCCTCCGGGGGCATCGCCGTCGGTTATGACAGGATTTTTTTCTCCGCCAGATCGAGGGCGAAGTAGGTGAAGATCAGATCCGCACCGGCGCGCTTGATGGCACCGAGGCTCTCCAGCGTCACGTTGTGCTCATCGATAGCACCCGCCTGGGCGGCGAATTTGATCATCGCGTACTCGCCGCTTACCTGATACGCGCCCAGCGGCAGCTCGGTGCGCTCGCGAATATCGCGCAGGATATCGAGATAGGCACCGGCCGGTTTCACCATCAGGCAGTCCGCGCCCTGCGCCGCGTCGAGCAGCGATTCACGGATCGCTTCCCGGCGGTTCATCGGGTTCATCTGGTACGTTTTGCGATCGCCTTTCAGCGCGGTGCCTGCCGCTTCACGGAACGGGCCGTAGAAAGACGACGCGAACTTGGTGGAGTAGGACATGATAGCGGTGTCGGTGAAGCCCGCCGCGTCCAGCGCGCTACGGATCGCCTGCACCTGGCCATCCATCGCCGCTGACGGGGCGATAAAATCAGCACCGGCCTGCGCGGCTACTACGGCCTGCTTGCCGAGGTTGGCGAGGGTCGCATCGTTATCGACGCCGTGGTCGCACAGCACGCCGCAGTGGCCGTGGGAGGTGTATTCGCAGAAGCAGGTGTCGGACATCACCACCATCTCCGGCACCGTCTCTTTACAGATGCGGGACATGCGTGCCACCAGGCCGTTCGGGTTCCAGGCATCGCTGCCGGTGTCGTCGGTGTGGTGCGAGATACCGAAGGTCATCACCGAGCGGATACCGGCGTTGGCGATACGCTCGATCTCACGCGCCAGGTACTTCTCGGGAATACGCATCACGCCCGGCATGGCGTTGATGGGCTTGTAATCGTCGATCTCTTCTTCAACAAAGATGGGCAACACCAGATCGTTTAAGGTCAGGGTTGTCTCTTCGAACATCGCACGCAGCGCGGGCGAGCGGCGCAGACGGCGTGGGCGGGTAATCAAATCGGTCATGGTAGCTATCTTTTTTTGTCGCAGAGAAAGCACTATGTTAACGCGAATTGCCGGTGTTGTTTTATCAATATCGGTCACTTACCCGCCGCGACGCGCTAGCGGTGCGTCTCCAGCAGACGAGTCAGCTCGGTCATCGCCCAGATGGCGGCCTGCTCAATCACCTGGGTGTTTTCCCCGGAAAACTGTTTCTTCTGGCTGACGACTTCGCCATCCGGCAGCGCCCAGCCAAACCATACGGTGCCCGCCGGCGTGCCGTCTTCACCGCCGTCCGGCCCGGCGTAGCCGCTTATCGACAGCCCGACGTCCTGGGCGGCTCGCTCCTGTGCGCCGCGCGCCATCTCTTCAACGGTTTCGGCGCTGACCGCGGTAAAGCGCGCCAGCGTCTCGGGGCTGACACCGAGTAACTGGCTTTTAGCGTAGTTGCTGTAGGTGACGAAGCCACAGGAGTGATACTCGGCGGTGCTCCCGGTTGCGCAGAGCGTTTTGGTTACCAGGCCGCCGGTGCAGGACTCGGCGGTGGTGACGGTGAGGTCACGCGCGGTTAACGCGTCAGCAAGATTTTTTGCCGCACGCTGTAAGGCATTATCCATTCTTCACGATCTCCACAGTGAGCATAGTGCTACTCAGTATAGAAGACCTGCGGCAGGTGAGAGAAAAGCCGACGGGCGCAGCGGCCCGCCGGTGAAGGGTTACGAGGCAGGCACGATCCGCGGTTTGTTGCCGGACAGTTCGGCGACCAGGTCGTTGACGCCGTCGCTCATGTTCACAAAACGCGTCAGCGGGCTGCGCGTGATGACGATAAAGACGCCCACGTTGTGCTGGGGGATCATCGCCATATAGGTGATGAAGCCGCCGCCGCCGCCGGTTTTCTGAATGATGCCGGGGCGGCCATCCTTCGGCTGCATATAGACCCAGCCAAGACCGAGCGCGTCGGCTTTACCCGGTACGTCCATGCCGATAACCCGCGTCAGCTGGCTGCGCTGGTAGATCAGCGTCTGCATGCGGTCGGCCTGGCTGCTGCGCTCGTGGAAGTCGGAGGCGAGGAACTGCTGCATCCAGCGCATCATGTCCGCCGGGGTGGAGTAAACGCCGCCGCTACCGATGGCGGCGAGGGTGTTGTTGCACGGGCTGGCTCCCTTTTCCGCGACCATCAGGCGCTTGCACTGATCCGGCGACGGGGTAAAGGTGGTGTCCTTCATCCCCAGCGGGCGGGTGATTTTCTCTTCGAACAGCTGCGGATACGGCTTGCCCGCCGCGCGCGCCAGCGCATCGGCCAGCAGATCGAACGCCAGGTTAGAGTAGGAGGCAATCGAACCGGGCGCGCTTTTCAGCGTGGCGGTGGAGAGCCAGTTCCAGCGCTGTTCGCGGGTAGGCCAGATGAACACCGGACGATGCGGCGCACCGCCGGGCTGCTCGCGCGGCAGGGCGCTGGTGTGGGTAGCGAGATTCACCAGCGTAATGGGTTCGCCGTTATAGGTCGGCACGCGCGCGCCGGGCGGTGCATATTTGCTCAGCGGATCGTTAAGCTGCACCACGCCTTCATCCAGCAGCTTCACCAGCATTTCGCTGGTCATCAGCTTGCTGATAGAGGCGATACGCACCACGGAATCCAGCTGCGGGCGCACATTGCTGCCGGGGCGCGTCTCCCCGAAGCTGCGGAAGATACGCTGGTTGCCGTCAATCGCCACCATCGCCATGCCGGTCGCGTTGCTGCCGTAATAGATAAGGTTGGCGTAGCGATCGACAATATCAGAAGCGAAAAGCGGGTCCGGGGATGTCTGGCTGTATCCGGCTACCGGCAACAGGGAGGTAACCAGCAGGGAAAGGGAGAGCAAACAACGTTTCAAGGCGCTGATCCATACAGTAAACAAGAGGAATAGTGCGTATTTATACCACTCCATGACCCGCTGCAAAGAGGGATAACGAAGATTTACGCGGTGAAAAAGCGTAACTGACCATAACTGCACCCGTTTTTTCTTCTATAGTGATGCGCCGGGCGGGCCTGGTCAGGACGGAGCCGCCGGCTGCGGGGCCGCGTCCGCACAGCGAATGAAACTCCTTGCGGCTGCGCTTGTCACAGTAGCCACGCGTTTACAGGCGTCCGGTTTTATATTTTGATACAGGATGGCCCTTTTTGTGCATCACCTCATTGATGCGATACGCGTACTATTGGCAGCCGCTATGCGCACAGCAGTGCAACAATAAAAAAAACGGAGAGATGTGATGTTTAAATCTTTTTTCCCCAACCCCAGACCGTTCTTCATTTCGGCGCTGGTATGGGCGATCCTGGCCGTGCTGTTCTGGGAGGCCGGCGGTGGTGACTGGCTTACCCGACTGGCCGGCAGCAATGGCGATGTCCCTATCAGCGCCGCGCGCTTCTGGTCCCGGGCCTACCTGGTGTTCTACGCCTACTATGCCTTCTGCATCGGCGCGTTTGCGCTGTGCTGGTTTATCTGGCGTCCGCATCGCTGGCAGTACTGGTCGGTGCTCGGCAGCGCGCTGATTATTTTTGGCACCTGGTTCCAGGTGGAAGTGGGGGTCGCCATCAACGCCTGGTACGCCCCGTTCTACGATCTGATCCAGACCGCGCTCGGCTCGCCGCACAAGGTGCGCATTGAGCAGTTCTACCATCAGCTGGTGATCTTCCTCGGTATCGCGCTGATCGCCGTGGTGATCGGCGTGCTGAACTACTTCTTTATCAGCCACTACGTGTTCCGCTGGCGTACCGCGATGAACGAGTACTATATGGCACGCTGGCAGCGCCTGCGCCACATTGAAGGGGCGGCGCAGCGCGTGCAGGAAGATACCATGCGCTTCTCGTCCACTCTGGAGAGCGTGGGCGTCGGCGTGCTCAATGCGGTACTGACGCTGCTGGCGTTTCTGCCGGTGTTGATGGCGCTCTCGCCGCACGTAAAGGATCTGCCTGTCGTTGGCAGCGTGCCTTACGGGCTGGTGTGGGCCGCGATTATCTGGTCGGTGGTGGGCACCGGGCTGCTGGCGGTGGTGGGGATCAGACTCCCCGGGCTGGAGTTTAATAATCAGCGTGTCGAAGCGGCATACCGTAAAGAACTGGTCTATGGTGAGGATGACCCTGAGCGCGCCGACCCGGTGAGCGTGCGCGAGCTGTTCGCCAACGTGCGTAAGAACTACTTCCGTCTTTACTTCCACTACATGTACTTCAACGTGGCGCGCATTCTTTATCTGCAGGTGGATGCCGTAATTGGACTGTTCCTGCTTGGGCCCTCTATCGTCGCCGGGGCGCTGACGCTGGGGCTGATGCAGCAGATCAACAACGTGTTCGGGGAGGTGCGCGGCGCTTTCCAGTACCTGATCAGCTCCTGGACTACGCTGGTGGAACTGCTGTCGATCTATAAACGTCTGCGCAGTTTCGAACAGACGCTGAATGACGAGCCGGTGACGGACACGCCCGAGGCGCTGGCCTGAGGCCATTTTTGTTAATAAGGATAATGCCGTGACGATCTCCTCTTTACCGCGCAGCGGTTTGCTGTCGCTGAGTCTGCTGGCCTCGCTGGTGCTGGCAGGGTGTAGCAGTGAAAAGCAGCACTCCGCCCCCGGTCAGCCCACCGTCGATGTGCGCAAGGTGGTAAAGCAGAAGATGCCGGCGCGTATCAACGATCGCGACGGCTGGGCGCGGGATATCGCCACGGCATTTGAGAGTCAGAAGCTGCCCGCTACGCTTGAGAACGTCTGTTCGGTGCTGGCGGTGGCGGAGCAGGAGTCGGGCTACGTTGCCGATCCGGTGGTGCCGGGATTGAGTAAAATTGCCTGGCAGGAGATCGACCGGCGCGCGGAAAAGCTGCATATTCCGGCGTTCCTGGTGCGTACCGCGCTGAAAATCCCCTCCTCAAACGGCAAAAGCTACAGCGAACGGCTGGATAAGGTGACCACCGAGAAGCAGCTCAGCGCGATTTTTGACGACGTGCTGAACCGCGTGCCGCTTGGCCAGCGGCTGTTTGGCTCGCTCAACCCGGTGCATACCGGCGGGCCGATGCAGGTTGCTATCGCCTTCGCCGAAGCGCACACCGACGGCTACCCGTGGCAGCGTGAAGGCAGCGTGCGGGAAGAGGTGTTCACCCGGCGCGGCGGCATGTGGTTCGGCATCTACCATCTGTTGAACTATCCGGCCAACTATTCGCGCTCCCTGTACCGCTTTGCCGATTTCAACGCCGGGTGGTACGCCAGCCGCAATGCCGCGTTTCAGAATGCCGTCAGCAAAGCCAGCGGCGTGAAGCTGGCGCTGGATGGCGATCTGATTCGTTACGACAGCGACGAGCCGGGCAAAACCGAACTGGCGGTGCGTAAACTGGCGTCACAGCTGGATCTGGACAACGACGATATCCACCGCGCGCTGCGCAAGGGCGACAGCCTGGATTTCGAAGACACGACGCTATACGCGCGCACCTTTGCGCTGGCGGAGAAGAAGACGGGAAGAACCTTACCGAAGGAAGTGCTGCCGGGGATCACGCTGGAGAGTCCGAAGATCACCCGTCAGCTTACCACGGCGTGGTTTGCTAAACGGGTGGATGAGCGTCGGGCCAGATGTACTGGCCAGAACTAGTAGTGACGCTGGCGGACCTTTAGCCAGACAGCGACGGCGGCAAACAGCACACAGCCGAGAATAAACGGAATCAGTCCAAAAACGGTACCGACCGCGAGTTCCATCTCAATGCGGGGACGATTGTTGTCCTGCATCTGCATCAGATGCTCAAACACCCCCGGCGCATGCATCAGCACGTTCAGCAGCTGGGAACCGACCCAGAAGCAGAACAGCACAAATACGGCATAGGCAACGTTGCCAAGGGTGGTTGATTTGTCACGCTTTTTCCCGGCGATGATGGGTTTAGACATTGTAAAATCAGCCATTATGACCTCCCGGGGAACTCACTTTTGCCGGCGCTGCGCCAGCAATACATGACTGAGTCTGACAGGTCATAGGAATTGTCAATATCAGATTGATGGTAATTTCTGCTGCAGATTACTCCTGGATGTCAGTTTTATGTAATCACTCACATTTTTGTTACTTTATTAATCAATTCATAACATTTAAGACTTTCCGTAGCGCCGACGTCGCGACCCGGCACGCAGACAGGCGACGGGGAACTGTGCGAAGATGCGCGTTTTCAACTCTGGAGCGATCATGAAGCTGTCTGCCAAAATGCGCCGTGACTGGCATTACTATGCCTTTGCCATCGGCCTGACCTTTATTCTGTACGGTATTGTCGGTTTGCTGGGTTTCGAAGCCAAAGGCTGGCAAACCTATGCGGTGGGGCTGGTAGCCTGGGCGATCAGCATGTGGCTGGCGAGCCTGATTATTCGCCGTCGCCCGGAGGATGAACCGGACGAGGCGAACAAGTAACGCTTAGCGGGTGATGGCGCTCTTCAGCGCGCTGTCTGCGGCGTAGCGCTCCAGCGCCAGCTCAATCAGGCGGGTGATCAGGGTCTGGTAGTCCAGCCCGCTGGCCTGCCACAGCTTGGGATACATGCTGATATTGGTAAAGCCGGGCAGAGTGTTGATCTCGTTGATAATCACCTCGTTTTCCGGCGTCAGGAACACGTCCACGCGCGCCATGCCGGCGCACTCCAGCGTCTGATACGCGGCGACGGCAATCTCACGGATACGGTCGTTAATCTGCGGATCGATAGCGGCCGGCACCACCACCTGCGCACCTTTATCGTCGATGTATTTGGTGTCATACGAGTAAAAGGCATCGTTCACCACCACTTCACCACAGGTGCTGGCCTGCGGGTGGTCGTTACCCAGCACCGCACACTCGATTTCTCGCCCGGTAATGCCCTGTTCAATCAACACTTTATGATCGAATTCAAACGCCAGCGCCACCGCGGCCTCAAACTCGTCTGCGCGGGTCACTTTGCTGACTCCGACCGACGACCCCTGGTTGGCCGGCTTCACGAACAGCGGCAGGCCGAGACGGGCGGTGACGGTTTCAAAGGTAAAGCGTGCGCGACTGGTGCGCGTCAGGGTCACAAAGGGAGCGACGTTTAGCCCGGCATCGCGCAGCAGGCGCTTGGCTACGTCTTTATCCATGCTCACCGCGGAGCCAAGCACGCCGGAGCCGACAAACGGCAGGTTTGCCATGCGCAGCATCCCCTGCAGCGAGCCGTCTTCGCCGAGCGTGCCGTGGACGATCGGGAAAATCACATCCACCTGGGAGAGCGCCTCGCCCTGACGGGACTCGATCAGCTGCGCCTGGGCCACGCCCGGCACCAGCGCGACGGTGTTTTCCGACCGGTTGAGGGCGATACGCGCCGGGTCCTGGGCGTTGAGCAGATAGTTGCTGGCATCATTGATGTGCCACTCCCCCTGCTTATCAATGCCGAGCAGTACCACATCAAACTTCGTTTTATCGATGGCATCGACGATATTTTTCGCTGACTGCAGCGATACTTCGTGCTCCGCCGATTTTCCACCAAAAACAATGCCTACCCGCAGTTTTGCCATGACCCACACGTCCCCAACAGTAAGAAAGCCCCTACCATAGCACGCTGATTTTCCGCTTTCATGCGCTTCATTGTCCGGGCTGCGCATCGGGCGGGCTGAGCCGTCTATACTGTGTGTTCTGCATACAAATCAGGGAGGGGGGATGAAAAAAGGGGGAGGTCTGGTGACCGGAATCGTAATCGCCGCCGTGATGGGCTACTGGCTCTATGACTATCTGCCGCCGCACTATAATCCCTTCGCGCCGCTTTCACCCACCGATCCGCCGACGATGGTAACGCGCTACAAGATGCGCGAGCTGGCTAAACAGCCGGAAGCCTGTATGGCGGTCCTGAATCAGGCGCAGCAGCTGAAGATGATCGCGTTTCGTCCGGCACCGGACGTGCGCGGCGACTGCACCGTGGAAAACCCGGTGCGCGTCACCCGCTTTGGCGACGTGGCGCTCAGCAGTTCGTTTCTCGCCAGCTGCCCGCTGGCGGTGAGCAGCGCCATGTTCGTCCAGCAGCGCGCCGTCCCGGCTGCGCAGGCGGTGGCAGGCAGTAAGCTCACGCGTATCGACCACCTGGGCAGCTTCGCCTGCCGCAATATCTATAACCGCCCCGGCGCGCGCCTGAGCGAGCATGCCACTGCCGATGCGCTGGACATCAGCGGTTTTCGCCTTGCTAACGGCGAGCGGCTGAGCGTCGTCCGCGACTGGAACAATCAGGCGCAGAAGGGCGCGCTGCTGCGCCAGCTGTTCAGCGACAGCTGCGCGTTTTACGGCAACGCGCTGGGGCCGGAGTATAACGCTGCCCATGCCGACCATTTCCATCTCGGGATGCGCGGCTTCGGGATCTGCCGGTAGGGCGCTGGAGTGTGATACAGTCGTCACTATCACCGTTTAGCCGTCTGGCCCCGTGGGCCGGACCCACAGTCTGAAATAACGCCCTATGGAATCCTGGAAGGTCAATCTCATCTCTGTCTGGTTCGGCTGCTTCTTTACCGGGCTTGCTATCAGCCAGATCCTGCCGTTCCTTCCCCTGTATGTGGCGCAGCTCGGCGTCAGCTCGCACGAAGCGCTGTCGATGTGGTCGGGGCTGACCTTTAGCGTCACCTTTTTGATCTCGGCGATTGTGTCGCCGATGTGGGGCAGCCTTGCCGACCGTAAGGGACGCAAGCTGATGCTGCTGCGCGCCTCGCTGGGGATGGCGATCGCTATTCTGCTGCAGGCCTTTGCCACCAACGTCTGGCAGCTGTTTTTCCTGCGCGCGGTGATGGGCCTGACGTCCGGTTATATTCCTAACGCGATGGCGCTGGTGGCTTCGCAGGTGCCGCGAGAACGCAGCGGCTGGGCGCTCAGCACGCTCTCCACCGCCCAGATAAGCGGCGTGATCGTCGGGCCGCTGATGGGCGGCTTTCTGGCGGACTACCTCGGCCTGCGCACGGTGTTTATCTTTACCGCCGCGCTGCTGATGGTGAGCTTCACCGTTACGCTGTTTCTCATCAAAGAGGGGCCGCGCCCGGCGGTAAACAAAGCACAGCGGCTGAGCGGCAAAGCGGTGTTTGCGTCCCTGCCGCACCCGTGGCTGGTGGTCAGCCTGTTTGTCACCACCCTGGTGATCCAGCTCTCCAACGGATCGATAAGCCCGATCCTTGCGTTGTTCATCCAGTCGCTGGCCCCGCACAGTACCAATATCGCGTTTCTCAGCGGGTTTATCGCGGCGGTGCCGGGCGTTTCCGCACTGCTGGCGGCTCCACGGCTGGGTAAGCTTGGCGACCGGATCGGCACCGGACGCATTCTGCTCGCCACCCTGAGCGTGGCCGTGGTGCTGTTTTTTGCCATGTCATTTGTGACCTCGCCCACCCAGCTGGCGGTGCTGCGTTTCCTGCTCGGCTTTGCGGATGGCGCAATGCTGCCCGCCGTACAAACCCTGCTGCTGAAATATTCCAGCGACCAGGTGACCGGGCGTATCTTCGGTTACAACCAGTCGTTTATGTATCTCGGAAACGTCGCCGGACCGCTGATGGGCGCGGCGGTATCGGCAATGGCTGGATTTCGCTGGGTGTTTATCGCGACAGCGATAGTGGTGCTGATCAATGTCTGGCAGCTGTGGCGCGCGTTGAAAAAGGCGGAGCGGGCGAAAATAAGCGAATGAGGTAAACTGTTAACGGTCGGGAGAATATATCCATAAGTTTGATGAATGTTTCGAGCTTATTTCCCGACCTGAATTCAGCCGGTAACCTTATTCGGGTTATAAGAGAAACGTTTCGCTGGCGGGTATTTCGGCGGTTGCGCACAAATCAGCTAATTATGTATTTTTTCCGCCTGCCGATATATTTGCTTTTCTTTAAATGAGTGCTAACGTCGTTGCGTCTCTATTAAGGAATTTCCTAAAAATGAAAAATCTCATTGCTGAACTGCTGGTTAAGCTTGCTGAAAAAGAAGAGGAATCAAAAGAGCTGGTGGCGCAGGTTGAGGCGCTTGAGATTGTGGTGACCGCGCTGCTGCGCCGTATGGAGCAGAGCGAGCAGAACGCACTGATCACCGGCATCGAAGAGGCAATGGCCCAGGCGCGGCCCACGCAAACCGTTGCTGAGCGGGATGCCGAGCTACTGCAGCAATATTTAAAGAAGCTGTTAAAGCACCCGCGCAGTTAAAAGTGGGGTAAGGCTTGCTGCACGCCGGTATCACGAAGGTGATGTCACGTCTTTTGCCCGGCGACGGGAAAACGGCCCGGCAGCGTCATTATTTGTCGTTGCCGGGCCGCTATATTTCATTTGCAATACTTATTATTTAAGCGCGGCTTAAAAATCACGAAAATGCTGGCGGGCTGGCAAAGCGAGCGCGGCCCGGTGGTGTTTTTGGCAATAGGTATCAGACTTACTGTGTCAGATGACAACAAAAAGGATGATGCTATGAAAATTACTCTGTTACCCGCCGCTTTGCTTGGTGTGACGCTCGCGTTTGGCGCGCAGGCTGAAGAAAAACAACCCACGCCGCAGCAGCAGCGAATGACCAGCTGCAACGAGCGCGCCAGCGCGGATGCGTTAAAAGGGGATGAACGACAGGCATTTATGAGTAATTGCCTGAAGAACGACCGCGATAAGGAAAAAGGGCTGACGCCGCAGCAGCAAAAAATGCGTGAGTGCAGCAATCAGGCCACGCAGCAATCCCTCAAAGGGCAGGACCGTACTAAATTCATGAGCGGCTGCCTGAAAAAATCCGCGTAGGCAATTTCCCGGCGAGCGTGTGTCGTCGCGCTCTGCCGGGAGTTTACACACCCGTTATGACTTGCTCAGCTGCTCGGATTTCGCCATGCATTTTTCCATCGCTTCGATCACCGCCGCACGGAAACCCCGCTCTTCCAGCACTTTCACCGCTTCAATCGTAGTCCCGCCCGGGGAACAGACCATGTCTTTCAGCTCGCCGGGATGCTTACCGGTTTCCAGCACCATTTTGGCGGAGCCCATCACCGCCTGGGCGGCAAACTTATAGGCTTGCGCGCGCGGCATACCACCGAGCACAGCGGCATCGGCCATCGCTTCGATAAACATAAATACATAGGCCGGTGCGGAGCCGCTGACGCCCACCACCGGGTGGATCATCGGCTCGGCAATCACTTCGGCTTCGCCAAAGTAGCGGAAGATATTGACGATCTCCGCCGTCTCTTCCGGCGTCACCAGCGCATTCGGGGTGATGGAGGTCATGCCGGCATTCACCAGCGCCGGGGTATTCGGCATGGTACGGATGATTTTGCGATCGTGCCCGAGCACCGTGGCGAGCTGATCGAGCGTCACCCCGGCGGCAATCGACACCAGCAGCGTCTCTTTATTCAGGCTGGAAGCGACGTCGCTGAGCACCTTGAGGGTGATGTTGGGTTTGACTGCGCTAAAGACGATGTCGGCGATCTGCGCGACCTCCTGAGCACTCTGCGCGGCATTGATGCCGTACTCATCGTGCAGCGCGGCAACGCTGCTGGCAGAGGGGGTATACACCCAGACGCTGCCCGGTTTCACCTCTCCGCTGGCAATCAGCCCGCCGAGAATTGCTTTGCCCATGTTGCCACACCCAATAAAACCAATTTTCTTATCCACAGCGTCACTCCATCGTCAGTGCATCATCGGAACCGGCGCTTAGCTTAACGCGGTTTGCGGCATTTCGGTAAGGCGTCGGCAACGCTTACTAAAAAAAGCACAGGGTCGTGAAGGCAGATTACCTTTGCCATTCCCGGATCTCAGGCGACAATGGTTTTAGTCCCGGCATGAGAACAGGAGTCGTAATGGCCATTTGGGTGGATGCGGATGCGTGTCCGAACGTAATTAAAGAGATTTTATTCCGTGCCGCGGAGCGGACGCAGATCGTGGTTACGCTGGTCGCGAACCAGAATCTGCGCGTCCCGCCGTCGCGTTTCGTGCGTGCGGTGCGGGTGCCTGCCGGGTTTGACGTGGCCGATAACGAAATTGTGCAGAAGTGCCAGCCGGGGGATCTGGTGATCACCGCCGACATTCCGCTGGCGGCGGAAGTGCTGGAGAAAGGGGCGGTGGCGCTCAATCCGCGCGGCGAGCGCTACAGCGAAGCCACTATCCGTGAACGGCTGACGATGCGCGACTTTATGGAAACCCTGCGCGCCAGCGGGGTGCAGACCGGCGGCCCGGATAGTCTCGGGCCGCGCGATCGCCAGCTTTTCGCCGCCGAGCTGGATAAGTGGCTGCTGGCGGTGAAGCGACAGACGCCTTAAACCCAGCTGTCGTCGTCGCTGCCGACGTCATCGTTGACGTTATCCCAGGAGGTATCCACCACGTCGTTGGCATTATCCTGCGGCAGGCCCGCATCCTGGTTAAGGAACTGGCTGTCGTCCGCCTGGTTGTAGTCCTCCACGGCATTCACTGCCGTGTTTTCTACCGGCTGGGCGGGTTCGTTGATAATGTTCACCAGCTCCTCGGGCTGGGTATGGCTGAACATGCTGGTCAGCATATTCCCCAGCACCACGCCCCCGGCCACCCCAGCTGCGGTTTGTAGCGCCCCGGCCATAAAGCCGCCGCCGCTGCGCTGCCCATAGCCTGCCATCGCATTGCCCGCCGGCGGTGGGCTATAGCTGCCCGGTGCGGCGCCCTGCATCGGCTGCGTGCCGGGTATCGCGTTGTTGCTGGTCGGGCGTGCGCCGCCGCCAAACAGGCCGGACAGAAAACCGCCGCTGCTCTGCTGCCGCCGCCCGGCATGTTGCAGTTGGGCGACTTCCCCCTGCAGCGCCTGCATCTGGGCATTCAGCTGCTTAATAGCCGCTTCCTGAATCAGGATGGTTTGCGCCATGTAGTAGGGCGCGCCCGGCTGGCGTTGCAGGTGGCGGCTGATGTGCTGCTCTGCCGCGGCATCGCGCGGCGCGCTCTGTTTTTCCGCCTCCTGCAGGCGGCTAAAGAGTCCATCAATGAGCTGCTGCTCTTCCGATTGCATGTTTCCCACCTCTTTCATCACCTGTAATGATAATAAGTGTGGTGCATTCTCGCGGGTTGTAAACGTTTCGTCGGTAACGGTGAGGGCAAATAATGTTACGGTTTGCACAACGAGGCTTGTGTTTAACCCGAGCTTTACAGTATGGTGAGCTGCGTTGCAGCGGTGACAGGTTTCCTTTACATCTTGAGCGCTGCACTATTCTTGTTAACAGGGCATTAACACCGAACGTGGCTATTAATGTAAATTATTTTTTACACATCTCCCTGTAATCATTGACTGGCATTATCACCCTGAAAAAACAGTTCCCCCGCGAGGGTGACAGAGGATTTCTCGTTCATGACGCAACCCATTTTCCTGATCGGCCCGCGCGCCTGCGGTAAAACTACGGTCGGAGAAGGACTGGCTCAGGCCACCGGCTTTGAGTTTGTCGATACCGATCGCTGGCTACGCCAGCACAGCGGCATGACCGTGGCGGAGATTGTGGAAAAAGAGGGGTGGGATGGCTTTCGCCAGCGTGAGAGTGACGCGCTGCAGGCGGTAACGGCACCGGGGACGGTGATCGCCACCGGCGGCGGCATGGTGCTGTCCGAGGCCAATCGCCAGTTTATGCACGAGCGCGGCGTGGTGATCTATCTCTGCGCCCCGGCGCAGGTGCTGGCTGCCCGTCTGGCGGCGGTGCCGGAGCAGGGCCAGCGCCCGACGCTGACCGGCAAAACCATCGTCGATGAAGTCGAGGACGTGCTGGCCGCGCGTGAAACGCTGTATCGCGCGGTGGCGCATCACGTTGTTGACGCCACCGGCAGCCGGGACGAGATTGTCGCCCAGCTGTTAACCGCGCTGCATCTCGCTCAGGCAAGCTAAGCGGTAAAATTGTCTATACTTATAGCCCGACCTTTAACAACAACAAAGGAAGCGCTATGCCAACAAGACCCCCGTACCCACGTGAAGCGCGTATTGTCTCCGTCGAAAAAGGCAGCGCCGATCAGACGGTAACCTGGTATCAGCTGCGCGCCGATCACCCGAAACCGGACTCGCTTATCAGCGAGCATAACAGCGAGCAGGAAGCGCTGGATGCCAAACGCCGCTATGAAGATCCCGAGAAGTCCTGATCGTCGTTATCGTTCCGTTGCGTGCGGCGTTGGCCTCCGACGCCGCCGTTGGCCCGATTCCCGACCTGACCGTTTATCTGAGCTGTGATGCATTTTTCAAACGCTTTCTGGTAATAATGCTATTCTTTTTGGCTATCACGTAAACCAAAATGAACGCGCTGTTATGCGCGGGTGCCAGAGCCGGGTAGGTATAGCGATGAAGGGCGGTAAGCAAAAATGAATGCAACATTGGCGGTGGTCACGATTGGCGTCGTACCCGTAAGTGAAGTTTTACCGTTATTAACCGAGCATATCGCCGAAGAACACATTACCCATCTCAGCCTGCTGGCCTCGCTTTCGCGTGAAGACGTGATGTCAGAGTACCGCCTGGAGCCAGGCGAAGAGCCGCTCTACGTTCTGCTCAGCGACGGCGAAAGCGCCGAAATTTCCTTCCCCAAAGTCGAAATCGCCCTGCAGGGCATGATTGAAGTGCTGGATAATCAGGACTTCGACGTCATTCTGCTGATGAGCACGCTGCGCTTCAGCAACCTTAACGCCCGCAACGCCATGCTGCTTGAGCCGGCGCGCATCATTCCTCCGCTGATTGCGACCATCGTTGACGATCACCAGGTCGGGATCATCGTGCCGATGCCGGAGCTGATGCGCCTGCAGGAGAAGAAGTGGGCGGTGCTGGAGCAGCCGCCGGTCTACGCGCTGGCGAACCCGTTTTACGATACCGAAGCCGAGTGGCTGCGCGCCGCTGAAAAGCTGGTGGAGCAGGGAGCGGATGTGCTGCTGCTTGACTGCCTGGGCTTCCACCAGCGCCATCGCGATCTGCTGCAAAAATCACTCGACGTGCCGGTGCTGTTAACCAACGTGCTGGTGGCGCGTCTGGCCTCTGAGTTACTGATGTGACAGAAAAAAACAATTTACGTGACAGCGGCGGACGCTGCCCCCTATAGTGGTTTTTCGACCACTTTTAAAAGGGACCGTCCATGCTTCAGAGTAATGACTATTTTTCCGGCAAAGTGAAATCTATCGGCTTTTCCAGCAGCAGCACCGGGAAAGCGAGCGTTGGCGTGATGGAAGAAGGGGAGTACAACTTCTCAACGGCGCAGCCCGAAGAGATGACGGTGGTCAGCGGCGCACTGAAGGTGCTGTTGCCGGGCGACACGGAGTGGAAGGTGTACGGACCGGGCGAGCGCTTCAACGTGCCGGGGCACAGCGAATTCCACCTGCAGGTGGCTGAACCCACGTCTTACCTTTGTCGTTACCTGAAAGATTAAGGCGTTGCAGGCGGTGCGCGAAGGTGCGGCACCGCCACTCTGGCAGCGCTGATTAGCGCTGCGCTTCGCCGCCGAGGCCTTCCACGATATTCTGAATCAGCGCGGCAAGCTCGCCGGTCATCAGGATAAAGTCAGCATCAAAGCGTCCTGCCACGTCTTCCCGTTCAATATCTTCATTCTGGTCGCGCAGCTCGTCAGCAAACTTCAGACGCTTGATGGAGCCATCTTCACAGATCATAAACTGAATGCGCTGCTGCCAGTCGAGCGCCAGTTTGGTCACCACTTTACCGGCTTCGATATGCACCGCGATCTCGTCGCTCACCAGATCCTGCTGCTTGCAGCGCACCACGCCGCCGCCTTCGAGCATTGCCTTAAGCTCCGCTTCGTCCAGCAGCTGGAAGCCCTGCGCCACGTTACCGGAGCGCACCCATTCGGTGAGCGTCAGCTCGATGGGCGTCTCCAGTGCCAGCGGCACCACCGGCAGCGAGCCAAGGCTCTTACGCAGCAGCGCCAGGGTATCTTCCGCCTTTTTGGCGCTGGCGCAGTCCACCATAATCAGCCCGTTGACGGTATCGATCCACATCATGGTCTGGCTGAAGCGGCTGAACGCGCGCGGCAGCAGCGAGTGCAGCACTTCGTCCTTCAGGGAATCTTTTTCGGTTTTTTTCAGCTTGCGCGCCTGCTCGGCTTCAAGCTTCGCGATTTTCGCTTCCAGCGCCTGCTTGATAACCGGTGCCGGCAGCATTTTTTCTTCTTTGCGGGCGCAGATAACGATCTGGCCGTTGGCGTCATGGGTCAGCGCGTCGCTGTGTGAGCCCATCGGCGACACCCAGCCGGTTTTCGCCATGTCCTGACTACCGCAGGGCGTGAAGGTAAACGCCGCCAGTTGTTTCTCCATCTCATCCGCGCGCAGCGTGATGTCACGGCTCAGACGGTAAACCATTAAATTTTTAAACCACAGCATGTTCGTTTCCAGCCTGCTAGTTAAACGCAGCGGGCATGATAGCGAATTGTCGGACGGGTTTCATTGCGATTAACGCAGCCTCGCTCTACTCTCTGAGCTAACGGTTTGATTATGAGGAGAGTTCTGTGCGCATCGGCATTGATTTAGGCGGTACGAAAACAGAGGTCATCGCGCTGAGCGATGACGGACAGCAGCGTTTTCGCCATCGCATCCCCACCGCCCGGGATGACTACGCGAAAACCGTCGAGGATATCGCCGGGCTGGTCGAGCTGGCGGAACGCGAAACCGGCGAGCAGGGCAGCGTCGGCGTCGGCATCCCCGGGTCACTCTCTCCCTTCAGCGGCGTGGTGAAAAATGCCAACTCCACCTGGCTTAACGGTAAACCGCTGGACAAGGATTTGAGCGCGCGCTTACAGCGCGAAGTACGGCTGGCGAACGATGCCAACTGCTTTGCGGTCTCGGAAGCGACGGACGGTGCCGCCAGCGGTGCGCAGACGGTGTTTGGGGTGATCATCGGCACCGGCTGCGGCGCGGGGATGGCGATCAACGGACGGGTGCATACCGGCGGCAACGGCAACGCCGGGGAGTGGGGCCACAATCCGCTTCCCTGGATGGATGAAGACGAGCTGCGCTACCGCGAGGAAGTGCCGTGCTACTGCGGCAAACAGGGCTGCATCGAAACCTTTATCTCCGGCACCGGTTTCGCCACCGATTACCAGCGGCTGAGCGGTCAGGCGCTGAAAGGCAACGACATCATGCGCCTCGCCGATGAGCAGGATGCGGTCGCGGAGCTGGCGCTGTCGCGCTACGAGCTGCGGCTGGCCAAATCCCTGGCGCACATCATCAACGTGCTCGACCCGGACGTGATCGTGCTGGGCGGTGGCATGAGCAACGTCGATCGGCTGTATAAAACGGTGCCGCAGCTGCTGCCGCACTGGGTGTTCGGCGGCGAGTGCCGCACGCCGGTGCGTAAAGCGGTGCACGGCGACTCCAGCGGGGTACGCGGTGCGGCCTGGCTGTGGCCGCTCAACGTCTGACGGCACGGGCCGGCGTGAGGGCCGGCCCGCCAGCAATCAGGCGTTCAGCCGCCCGGAAAGTGCGAGGTGCTGGAGCAGCATAATAGTTTTGGCATCCACGATGCGGCCATCGCCGATAGCGGCAAGGGCATCCGCAAAGGGCATCTCCACCACATCAATGTCTTCACCTTCCTCTTTCATCCCGCCGCCGTCGCTCACGCGCTGGCTGGCGTCATAGCGGGCGATGAAAAAGTGCAGCTTCTCGGTAACCGATCCGGGGCTCATAAAGGCCTCAAATACGCGCTCAACGCGTTCGATGCGGTAGCCGGTCTCCTCTTCCGCTTCGGCCTTAATACGCGCTTCGGCGTCGAGATTGTCCAGCAGGCCAGCCGCGGCCTCCAGCAGCCAGCCATCATGCCCGTTAACGAACACCGGATAGCGAAACTGCCGGGTCAGCACCACGCTCTGCTGCGTCAGGTTATAGAGTAAAATGGTCGCCCCGTTGCCCCGGTCATACACTTCCCGGCTCTGGCGCTGCCACTCCCCATCCCGCCGCTGCTGCTCAAAGGTATATTTTTTCAGCAAATACCAGTCATCGGACAGCACCTGGCTGTCCAGCGTGCGTATTTTTGCATGTTCAGATTGCATGTTACCCCCTGCGTGAGTACGATAAGCACAATAACGTGCATATTTGTGCATCATCGTGAATAAACGTGCAAGGGTTTTTTATGCTCACCTCTCAACGTAAGCAGCTCATCCTGCAAAAACTAGCCGCAGACGGGCAGGTGCAGTCGAAAGCGCTGAGCGAGGCGTTTAACGTCTCGGAAGATACTATCCGGCGCGATCTGCGTGAGCTGTCGGCGGAAGGGCTGCTACAGCGCGTGCACGGCGGTGCGCTGCCCGCGTCCGCTGCTGTCGCCACGTTTTCAGAGCGTAAAACCCTGGCGCTGGACTCAAAACGGACCATCGCCAGACGCGGCGCGGCGCTGATCGAGCCGGGGCAAGTGGTGATCATCGACGGCGGTACCACCACCGCGGAGCTGATCAGCTTTCTGCCGCGGGATCTGGCGCTGACGGTGGTGACGCACAGTCCGGGCATTGCGCTGGGGCTGGCGGATCACCCGCAGATTGAGGTCGTCGTGATTGGCGGGCGGCTGTACAAACATTCGCTGGTCGCGGTCGGTGCGGCCGCGATCGAGGGGATCGCGAAGGTGCGCGCCGACCTGTTTTTTATGGGCGTCACGGGCATCCACTGCGAGGCCGGGCTGAGCACCGGCGACTATGAAGAGGCGTGCATCAAGCGTGCTTTCTCGACCCGCGCGGCGGAAACCGTGGTGCTGGCCTCGGCGGAAAAAATCAATACCGCGTCGCGCTGGGTGATTGGCGACGTCAGTATGGTGAATACGCTGGTGGTGGAAAACGCGACCGAAGAGAGTCTGCTGACGCCGTTCACCGCCCGGGGAATCGACGTCATCAGAGCCTGACCGGGCGATCGGTCAGGCCCGTTATTTCACCGCAAACTCACGCGCCAGACGGCTGACGCCCAGCCCGTTCATTTTGTGGACCTTGATTTGCACCGGGATGCGCTCTTTCATCGCCTCGACGTGACTGATAACGCCGATGGTCTTGCCGCTGGCGTTGAGGGCATCCAGCGCGTCAAGGGCGATATCCAGCGTTTCCGCATCCAGGGTGCCGAAGCCTTCATCAAGGAACAGCGAGTCGATACGGGTTTTATGGCTCACCAGATCCGAGAGCGCCAGCGCCAGCGCCAGGCTCACCAGGAAGCTCTCTCCGCCGGACAGCGTGCGGGTATCGCGCTCCGCGTCGCCCTGCCAGGTGTCCACCACTTCCAGCTCCAGCGCGTCGCTCGCTTTACGTTTCAGCAGGTAGCGCCCGTGCAGGCGGGTCAGCTGGTTGTTAGCCAGCCACACCAGATTATCCAGCGTCAGCCCCTGGGCAAATTTGCGGAATTTATCCCCTTTCTGCGAGCCAATCAGATGGTTGAGCTGACCCCAGCGCTCCAGCTCCTCACGCGCATACGCCATCTCCCGCTGCATTCCGGCGAGACGGGTGCGGTTTTCCGCGTCGTGACGCAGCTGCTGGGCGATCTCGCCCTGGCGCGTGGTGTTCTCGCGCAGCTGCTGGGTCAGCGCTGCCAGCCGGGCCGACACCACGGCCAGATCGGTATCGGCATCCAGCCTGGTCGGGCGCGCCGCCTGATGCTGCGCCAGCGCCGTTTCCGCCTGCTGCATCAGCACGCTGCACTGCTGCTGCTGGCGCTCCAGCTGCTGCTTACGCTGTTCCAGCGCCACGCGCTGCGCCTCATCCAGCAGCGCGCTGCGGAATTGAGCCTCGTCGGCAAAGGGGCTGGCAGCCAGTTCTTCAGCGAAGCGTCGCTCAGCCTCACGCTGTTCAGCTTCCGCCTGCTTCAGCTGTGTCTCCAGCAGGGTAAGCTGGCCGGCGAGGGTGCTGCACTCGCTGTGCAGCGTCTGCCAGCCTTCCAGCGCGCGCTCGCGTTCATGTTCAGCCAGCGGCGGCGGGGTGGAACCGTCATCTTCCAGGGTGGCGAGCAGGTTCTCCAGCGTCGCGGCCTGCTGACGCCGCTGCGGCAAGGTTTCCTGCTGGTGCTGCCACTGCTGTGACTCCTGCTGACGCGCTGCCAGCCAGGCGTCCTCCTCTCCGGCCGCCGGATGGGTAAGGCCAACCTGGTCCAGCGCCGTGCAGAGCGCGTCACGCTGGCGGGCGATCTCCGCGGTCTGGTCGTTGAGGTGCTGCTGATCTTTCTGCAGCTGGGCTTCCAGCGTCAGGCGCTCATCCAGCTGGCGCAGCCGGGATTCATGCTGCTCCTGTTCATCCAGCCAGCCGGTAACATCGTCCTGCGGCGTCAGGGCGATACTCAGTGCGGCGCAGCACTGCTGCCAGCGGGCGGCCAGCGCGGCTTCATCTTCACGCAGGGTATGGAGCGACGCCGCCAGCTTCTCACGCTGCTGGCGGCGCGTATCCAGCTGGCCTTTGAGCGCGAAGCCCTGTTCAGCGAGGGCCGCAACCTCTTTTTTGAGCACGCTCAGCCGCTGCTGGTTCTCACCGGGCTGCAGCGCCTGGTAGCGGGCGACGGCGGGGTGGCTGGTGGAGCCGCACAGCGGGCAGGGGGTATCCGGCTGGAGGCGGGCGCGCTCGGCTTCCAGACTGTGAATGATGCGCTCCTGTTCCACCAGGGTTTCCAGATCGCTTTCATGCTGGCGCTTCTCTTTGTAACGCTGACGGCGTGCTGCCAGCTCCACCTCCTCGCCGGCAATCTGTTTATCCAGCGCGGCGAGTTCCGCCTCCAGCTCCGTCCGGCGTTTGTGCAGCGCGGCGAACTGCGGCTGCAGGGCAGCAAGCTGCTGACGCTCGCGACGCGTGGCGTTCAGCTCATGTAAATGAGTACTTACTTCTTCGCGGTTCAGGGAGAGCGCCGCCGCCGGCAGCAACGCCAGCTTCTGCTGACTGGCCGCGATAGCCTGCTCGCGTTCCCGGCGCTGCTTTTCATCGCGCTGCTGCTGAGTAAAGGCCATGCGCCAGCCGGTCAGCTCTGCGCTCCACAGGCGGTAGCGGTCGTGCTGGCTCAACCAGCTTTCGGTCTGGCCTATCTCAGCGTGCAGCGTCCTGAGCTGGCCGTCAGCCAGCTGACGCACCTGCTGGCGGCGTACTCTCGCCTGCTGTAAGCGAGCATTCACATTCTCTCGCTGTTGGGCGATCTGCTGCTGCGCCTGCTGGCGTTCCTGGCGCTGCTGCCACCAGGGCCGCAGCTTCTCGGCGGGCAGGGCGCGGCTGAGCTGTTCCAGCGCCGGGGCAGCCTCTTTCAGCGCCTGTTCCGCCCCGGCATGGGCCTGGCGGGTGCGCTGCTGTTCCGCCGTCAGCCCGGCCAGCTGGTTCAGCCACTGCTGCTGCGCCTGAAGCGTCTGCTGTTCGGCGACACGCTGTTTCTCTTCGTCAGTAAGCGCCTGCAAACTTTGCGTCAGCTGCTGGTGCTGTTCGGCGTCGAGCAATAACACGCCCTGCGCCTGGGCTTCGAGCGTCTCCAGCGCGCTGCGCGCTTCCTTATGTTTTTCAAACACCCGTGCCGAAATCAGGCCGTAAATTTCGGTGCCGGTCAGCTCCTCCAGCAGCTCGGCGCGCTCTTTGGCGTCGGCATTGAGGAAGGCGGCAAACTGTCCCTGGGAGAGCATCATCGACCGCGTGAAGCGGTCATAGTCCAGCCCGGTCAGGGTGGCGACCATATCCAGCTTGTCTTTGATTTTATCGGCGAGGATTTTGCCGTCGCTGACCTGCGCCAGCTCGACGCGCGGCGCCTGCAGGTTGCCTTCGATCTGGTTACGCGCCCGGTACTGGCTCCAGAACGCGCGATACGCCACGCCTTTTACTTCAAACTCCACCTCCGCCAGGCACTCGGCGGTATCGCGGGTCATGAGATCGTTCTGCGCCTGGGAGATATTACTCAGGCGCGGCGTCTTGTGATAAAGCGCCAGGCAGATGGCGTCCAGCAGCGTGGTTTTCCCCGCCCCGGTGGGGCCGGTGATGGCAAACAGCCCGTTGCTGGCGAACGGCTCGGCGGTAAAGTCGATTTTCCACTCGCCTTTCAGGGAGTTCAGGTTTTTTAACCGCAGGCTCAGGATTTTCATGCGTCATCCTCCTGCTGCATCTCTTCCAGCGTGCGGGCAAACAGCGTGCGCAGCGGCGGTTTTTCTTCCTCGCTCAGCGCTTCCAGCGCCAGCCGACGGTCAAACACTTCTTCAACCTGCAGCTCGCTCAGGGTTTCGTAGTGCTCTCCGGCAGCCATCTGCTCGCGCTGTTCGCGGCTGCGGCGCAGCAGTACCACCTCTACCGGCAGATCTTCGGTCATCGCCAGCACCTGGCGTTGCATGTCATACATAAAGGCCTCGCCGCTGACTTCAATATCCAGCCACACTTTGGGGCTGGTGGGGGCGTCGCGCCAGCGTTCGAGCTGGCTTTCAATCGCGGTTAAATCGCCTTTCAGTACCGCCAGCGGCTGGGTGACCGGCACCGGCAGCGGCGTGATCTCCTGGAGTTTACCGTGGCTGAATTCCACCAGCAGCACGCTCTTCTCGCTGCCGGTTTCATCGAAGCTCAGGGCGATGGGCGACCCGCAGTAGCGGATGTGCCCGGCGGAAACCACCTTCTGCGGGCGGTGAATATGCCCCAGCGCGATGTAATCCGCGGCGGGGAAGCGCTCCGCCGGGAACGCCTCCAGGGTGCCGATATAGATGTCGCGCACCGCGTCGCTTTTGCTGGCCCCGACGGTAGTAAGGTGCCCGGTGGCGATGATCGGCAGGTCGCGATCCCCGCGCAGGGCGCAGGCGGCGTCATAGCACTGCTGGTAGTGATCGGTAATGGCGTGCAGCAGCTGGGTCTGTTTTTCGCTGCCCGACAGGCCCGCCTGGCTTTTTACGATGTCGCGCGGGCGCAAAAAGGGCACCGGGCAGAGGATCGCCCCGGGGGTGCCGTCGCGGCGCTGCAGCACCCGGGCCTGGTTCTCTGCCACCAGCCCGGCGCTGGCGAACACCCAGGTGTTGAGGCAGGCCAGCAGCTCGCGGGATTCATTCAGCGTGGCGACCGAGTCGTGGTTACCGCCCAGCACGATGAGCTGGCAGCCGGTCGCCTGCAGATTCACCACAAACCGGTTGTACAGCTCGCGGGCGTAGCTTGGCGGCGTGCCGGTATCAAAGATATCGCCCGCCACGATGATGGCGTCCACCTGCTGCTCTGCAGCGGTCGCTACCAGCCAGTCGAGAAACGCCTGATGCTCGGCGGCGCGGCTTTTGGTATAAAAATTCTGCCCCAGGTGCCAGTCAGAGGTGTGGATCAGGCGCATACGGGAATCCTTCGTGGAAAAAATGCGTGGGGGCGATTATAAACAAGCTGAAAGGGTGATGTCGCGACGCCGTGTCATACTCATTTTCTGCGGTCATATACCGGTCATGTTTTTCATAAATCTGTCATAAATGTGAAGCATAATGGCGCCGCGTTTAATATTGATGACTTATATAACAGGGCAAATTATGGCGAGACGCATTCTGGTCGTAGAAGACGAAGCTCCTATCCGTGAAATGGTGTGCTTCGTGCTCGAGCAAAACGGCTTTCAGCCTGTTGAAGCTGAGGATTATGACAGCGCAGTAAACAATCTCAATGAACCCTGGCCCGATCTTATTTTGCTCGACTGGATGCTGCCTGGCGGTTCCGGCCTGCAGTTCATCAAGCATCTCAAACGCGAAGCCCTCACCCGTGATATTCCGGTGATGATGCTGACCGCGCGCGGTGAAGAGGAAGACAGGGTACGCGGGCTGGAAACCGGTGCCGACGACTACATCACCAAACCCTTCTCGCCGAAAGAGCTGGTGGCGCGCATCAAAGCCGTGATGCGCCGCATCTCGCCGATGGCGGTGGAAGAGGTGATCGAGATGCAGGGCTTAAGTCTTGACCCGTCATCACACCGCGTCATGACCGGCGACAATCCGCTGGACATGGGACCGACTGAATTTAAGCTGTTACACTTCTTCATGACTCACCCGGAGCGCGTGTACAGCCGCGAACAGCTGCTGAACAACGTCTGGGGCACCAACGTGTACGTCGAAGATCGCACCGTGGACGTGCATATTCGCCGTCTGCGCAAGGCGCTGGAACACAGCGGCCACGATCGTATGGTGCAAACGGTTCGCGGGACGGGATATCGTTTCTCTGCGCGTTTCTGACAATCTGACTGGAGTGTGACCCGTGCTGGAACGGCTGTCATGGAAAAGGCTGGTGCTGGAACTGGTGTTATGTTGCCTTCCCGCATTCATCCTTGGCGCGCTATTTGGTTATCTGCCGTGGTTTTTGCTGGCGGCGGTAACCGGACTGCTCATCTGGCATTTCTGGAATCTTCTTCGCCTCTCCTGGTGGCTGTGGGTTGACCGCAGCATGACGCCGCCGCCGGGCAGCGGCAGCTGGGAGCCGCTGCTCTACGGGCTGTACCAGATGCAGATGCGCAATAAAAAGCGCCGTCGCGAGCTGGGTAGCCTGATTAAACGCTTTCGCAGCGGGGCCGAGTCGCTGCCGGACGCGGTGATCCTCACCACCGAAGAGGGCACCATGTTCTGGTGTAACGGTCTGGCACAACAGCTGCTGGGGCTGCGCTGGCCGGATGATAACGGGCAAAACATTCTCAACCTGCTGCGCTATCCGGAATTTACCGAATACCTCCACAAGCAGGATTTCTCCCGTCCGCTCAACCTGGTGCTCAACAACGGTCGCCATCTGGAGTTCCGCATTATGCCTTACAGCGAGCAACAGCTGCTGATGGCGGCGCGGGATATCACCCAGATGCACCAGCTCGAAGGGGCGCGGCGCAACTTCTTCGCCAACGTCAGCCATGAGCTGCGCACGCCGCTGACGGTGTTGCAGGGCTATCTGGAGATGATGCAGGAGCAGAAGCTTGACGAGCCGCTACGCTCCCGGGCGCTGCACACCATGCGCGAGCAGACCTCCCGCATGGAAGGGCTGGTGAAACAGCTGCTGACGCTGTCGAAAATTGAGGCGTCGCCGACGCTGGTGCTGAATGAAAAGATTGATGTGCCGATGATGCTGCGCGTGGTGGAGCGCGAAGCGCAAACCCTCAGTCACGGCAATCAGGTGCTGCACTTTGAGATTGAGCCGGATCTGGTGGTGCTCGGTAACGAGGAGCAGCTGCGCAGCGCGATGTCGAACCTGGTGTATAACGCGGTCAACCATACGCCGGTGGGCACCGAGATCACCGTATGCTGGAAGCGCGTGCCGCACGGTGCCTGGTTCAGCGTTTCTGATAACGGGCCGGGGATCGCCTCAGAGCACATTCCGCGCCTTACCGAGCGCTTCTACCGGGTCGATAAAGCACGCTCGCGCCAGACCGGCGGCAGCGGGCTGGGTCTGGCGATTGTTAAGCACGCCGTGAACCATCACGACGCCCGGCTGGATATCGAAAGCGCGCCCGGAAAAGGGGCCTGTTTCTCCTTCACCCTGCCTGAACGGCTGATCGTGCAGCCGTCGCGCGAAGCGGTCACCTCTTAAGCTGTCAGCGTGACTTTCCATCAGGCCAGATTTCTGGCCTTTTTTCCCTTCGCATAAGTAAAACCTATAATTGCTTTGCGCCAGTTGATGCTTTTTTGGTCGCATGAATGGCGGTGGCTAAAGTGAATAAACAGTGTTTTAAACTGGTCTGTTTTGCATATCTGGAATAATGGTCTGGTTTTACGATCCCGCCTTGCCTTTAAACGTTATAAGCGTTTAAATTGCGCCCCTGTTGTTACCTGTCAGACTGTGATTGCGCGGTAATTCGAAAAACTATTCTTCGCCTGCGCAACCGGGAAGCATATCCCGCTGTTTTTCAAGGTAATCACCACTTTTTCGCCACGTTACGGCGAAAAGCCTTTTTAACGACAACACCATATCCACGAGCCGTAAGAGTTTTATGACCCATCACTTAAAATCACGCGACATCATTGCCCTGGGCTTTATGACCTTCGCGCTGTTCGTTGGCGCAGGCAATATCATCTTCCCTCCAATGGTTGGCTTACAGGCAGGCGAAAACGTCTGGACTGCCGCGTTGGGTTTTCTGCTTACTGCGGTTGGTCTGCCGGTACTGACGGTGATTGCACTGGCTCGCGTGGGCGGCGGTGTTGATAACCTGAGCACGCCGATTGGCAAAAAAGCGGGCGTGCTGCTGGCAACGGTGTGTTACCTCGCCGTCGGGCCGCTGTTCGCCACGCCGCGTACCGCCACCGTCTCCTTTGAAGTGGGTATCGCGCCGCTGACCGGCACCGGCGTTGCGCCGCTGCTGATCTACAGCATTGTCTACTTCCTGCTGGTGATTGGCGTGTCGCTCTATCCGGGCAAACTGCTGGATACCGTGGGCAATTTCCTTGCGCCGCTGAAAATTCTGGCGCTGGTGGTGCTGAGCGTGGCCGCTATCGTCTGGCCGGCTGGCGATATCAGCGTGGCGACCGACGCCTATCAGAATGCGGCATTCTCTAACGGCTTTGTGAACGGCTACCTGACGATGGATACCCTGGGCGCGCTGGTGTTCGGTATCGTTATCGTCAACGCCGCACGTTCCCGTGGCGTGAGCGATGCCCGCCTGCTGACCCGCTACACCATATGGGCTGGCCTGATTGCCGGTGTTGGCCTGACGCTGCTCTACCTGGCGCTGTTCCGTCTGGGTTCCGACAGCGCAAGCCTGGTGGATCAGTCTGCTAACGGCGCGGCGATCCTGCACGCTTACGTTCAGCACACCTTCGGCAACGGCGGCAGCTTCCTGCTGGCGGCGCTGATCTTCATCGCCTGCATGGTGACCGCAGTTGGCCTGACCTGTGCCTGCGCCGAGTTCTTCGCCCAGTACCTGCCGCTCTCCTACCGCACGCTGGTGTTTATCCTGGGCGGCTTCTCCATGCTGGTTTCGAACCTCGGCCTGAGCCATCTGATCCAGATCTCCGTGCCGGTGCTGACTGCCATTTACCCGCCGTGCATCGTGCTGATTGTGTTAAGCTTCACCCGCCCGTGGTGGAACAACGCGACCCGCGTGATTGCCCCGGCGATGTTTGTGAGCCTGGTGCTGGGCCTGATCGATGGCGTTAAAGCCTCGGCGCTGGCGGATACCCTGCCGGGCTGGATGCAGCATCTGCCGTTGGCCGATCAAAACCTGGCGTGGCTCATCCCGTCGCTGGTGGTGCTGGTGGCCTCCATCATCTGGGACCGCGCAGCGGGACGGCAAGTGACGTCAAACGCGCACTAAGTCTTTGCAGTATTATGTCTAACCACGGGGCCGTCGCTCCGTGGTTTTTTTATTGTGTTGGGTGGTAAAGAAAAGATGGAAAAGGTGAACTCGCTTAAACGCGGTTTGAGCACAAGGCACATCCGCTTTATGGCGTTAGGCTCGGCGATTGGCACCGGGCTTTTTTATGGTTCGGCGGACGCCATCAAAATGGCCGGGCCGAGCGTGCTGCTGGCCTACATCATTGGCGGCGTGGCGGCATACATTATTATGCGCGCGCTGGGCGAGATGTCGGTCCATAACCCGGCGGCCAGCTCGTTTTCACGCTATGCCCAGGAGAACCTCGGGCCGCTGGCGGGGTACATCACCGGCTGGACCTACTGCTTCGAAATACTGATTGTCGCCATCGCCGACGTCACGGCGTTCGGCATCTATATGAGCGTCTGGTTCCCGACGGTGCCGCACTGGATCTGGGTGCTGAGCGTGGTGATGATCATCTGCGCGGTTAACCTGATGAGCGTGAAGGTGTTCGGCGAGCTGGAGTTCTGGTTCTCGTTCTTCAAAGTCGCCACCATCATCATCATGATCGCCGCCGGTATCGGCATCATTATCTGGGGCATCGGCAACGGCGGTCAGCCTACCGGCATCAGTAATCTGTGGAGCAACGGCGGGTTCTTCAGCAACGGCTGGCTCGGCATGGTGATGTCGCTGCAGATGGTGATGTTTGCCTATGGCGGGATTGAAATTATCGGCATCACCGCCGGGGAAGCGAAAGATCCGCAGAAATCGATTCCGCGCGCCATTAACTCCGTGCCGATGCGCATTCTGGTGTTCTATGTCGGGACGCTGTTCGTCATCATGTCCATCTACCCGTGGAACCAGGTCGGCACCAACGGCAGTCCGTTCGTGCTCACCTTCCAGCATCTGGGCATCACCTTTGCGGCCAGCATTCTCAACTTTGTGGTGCTCACCGCGTCGCTGTCGGCGATCAACAGCGACGTGTTCGGCGTCGGACGTATGCTGCACGGTATGGCAGAGCAGGGCAGCGCGCCGAAGATGTTTGCCAAAACTTCCAGCAAGGGCATTCCGTGGGTGACGGTGCTGGTGATGACCGTGGCGCTGCTGTTCGCGGCGTGGCTCAACTACATCATGCCGGAGAACGTCTTCCTGGTGATCGCCTCGCTGGCGACCTTCGCCACGGTATGGGTGTGGATCATGATCCTGCTGTCGCAGATTGCCTTCCGTAAGCGCCTGCCGCCGGAAGAGGTAAAAGCGTTGACCTTCAAGGTGCCGGGCGGCGTAGCCACTACCGTGGTGGGGCTGCTGTTCCTGGTGTTTATTATTGGTCTGATTGGCTACCACCCGGAAACCCGCATCTCGCTGTACGTGGGCTTTGCCTGGATTGCGCTGCTGCTGGTGGGCTGGGTGTTCAAACGCCGCCACGACAGGAAAAAAGCGCTCGTCCGCTAACCCCTTCAACCCCGCCGCGCTGGCGGGGTTTTTGTTTTCCCTCTACGCTCACAGACGACCTCCGCCCCGCGTCTCCTCCCCGTAATCCGCACGCAGTGAGGAGGGCGACGCGCGCGCGTTATGGCAAGGTGGCGGCGATAAAAATGAGGGAGAAACGCTATGTTGAATGCCTGGCATCTGCCGGTTGCACCGTTTGTAAAGCAGCAGCAGGAGAGCTTACTGATCACCCTCTGGCTGGCGGGAGACGCGCTGCCGGAGCGGGTAATGCTGCGCTACGAGCGGGATAACGAAGAGACTGCGCTGCGCATGACCCGCGTGCGCGGTGCTACGCCGCCGGGGATTACGGCCTGGCGCGGAAAAGTCGATCTCAGCAGCGGCCAGCCGCGCCGCCGCTACAGCTTTAAGCTGCTGTGGCCCGACCGGCAGAGGTGGTTTACCCCGCAGGGGCTGGCAGAATTTCCGCCCGCCAGCCTTGAGCAGTTTGCCATCGACCTGCCGGACAGCGGGCCGGAGTGGGTGGCGGATCAGGTGTTCTACCAGATCTTCCCCGACCGCTTCGCGCGTGGCAGCCAGCGCCGCCCCGAGCAGGACGCAGTCTACTATCACCATGCCGTCGGGCATGACATTGTGCGCCGCGAATGGGACGACCCTCTGACCGCCGAGGCGGGCGGGTCCACCTTCTACGGCGGTGACCTGGACGGCATCAGCGAGAAGTTACCCTGGCTGGCAAAACTTGGCGTCACCGCCCTCTATCTCAACCCGGTTTTCGTGGCCCCGAGCGTGCACAAGTACGACACCGCCGACTACCGCCACGTCGATCCGCAGCTTGGCGGCGATGCGGCGCTGCTGCGCCTGCGCGAAAACACCCGCCAGCGCGGGATGCGGCTGATCCTCGACGGCGTATTCAACCACACCGGGGATTCGCACCCGTGGTTTGACCGTCATCAGCAGACCGGGCAGGGCGCCTGTCATCACCCTGACTCGCCGTGGCGCGACTGGTATCAGTTCTCGGAGGAGGGCAAGGCGCTGGACTGGCTCGGCTATGCCAGCCTGCCGAAGCTCGACTTTCGCTCCGCCGGGCTTAAAAAGGAAATCTACGGCGGCGAGAACAGCATCGTGCGCCACTGGCTGAAAGCGCCCTGGTCGATGGATGGCTGGCGGCTGGACGTGGTGCATATGCTGGGGGAAGAGGGCGGCGCGAAAAACAATCGCGAACACGTGGCCGCCATTCGTCAGGCAGCGAAGGCGGAGAATCCGCAGGCGTTTGTGTTCGGGGAGCATTTCGGCGATGCCCGCGCCTGGCTGCAGGCCGATGCCGAAGATGCGGCGATGAACTATCGCGGCTTTACCCTTCCGCTGTGGGGATTCCTGGCGAATACCGACATCGCTTACGACCCGCAGCAGCTCGACGCGCAAACCTGCATCGCCTGGATGGAGCAGTACCGCGCCGGGCTGTCGCACCAGCAGCAGCTGCGCATGTTCAACCAGCTCGACAGTCACGATACCGCGCGCTTCAAAACGCTGCTCGGCAAAGACGTCGCGCGTCTGCCGCTGGCGGTGGTGTGGCTGTTCAGCTGGCCCGGCGTGCCGTGCATCTACTATGGCGATGAGGTGGGGCTGGACGGCAACAACGATCCGTTCTGCCGTAAGCCCTACCCCTGGCGGGCGGAGCAGCAGGACCAGACCCTGCTGGCGCTGTATCAGCGCATGGCGGCCCTGCGCAAGCGCAGCCCGGCACTGCGGCGCGGCGGCTGTTGCGTGCAGTATGCTGGAGGCGATGTGGTTATCTTCGTTCGCATGCTGCAGGGCGAGCAGGTGCTGGTGGCCATCAACCGGGGTGAAGCCCGGCATGTGACGTTGCCGCCGTCGCCGCTGACGGACGGGCGCGAATGGCAGCGGCTGGAGGGTGACGGCGAGCTGCAGGAAGCGAACGTCGCGCTGCCCGCGATATCGGCTACGGTGTGGCGCAGCCGCTAGAGCGCTTTCTGGCGGGCCTGCTCCATCATGGTGGGGTAGAACTGCCAGAACTGTTTTTCCAGCGCGTCGTAGTGGCGGTCGAGATCCTGCCAGGAGTCGCGCAGGGCATCGAGACGCGGACGCCGGTTCGCCATGCCGTTGAGCACGTTCTGAATAAAGGCCATGTCGGCATAGCGTTCCATCCAGCGCTCTGACCAGAGGTGATCGTTAAGATTGATGAAGCGCGGCGGCGTGTCCGGCAGATGCGGCACAATGCTGCCCTGCGCGTGGGCGATAAACGCCGCCAGCGGCTGGGACGGCGACAGCTGCGCCCAGTGGCGCGACAGGAAATGGTCCCACATCACGTCAAGGGTAATCGGGGCGACGCGGCGGGTTTCCGGGCGGAACCACTCGCGTGCCTCTTTAACCTGCGGCAGGTTGTCGGTCAGCACATCAATGCGGCGGTGCATGTGGATGCCCGCGACGATATCCGCAGTAAACAGCGTGTCAGGATTGCCGCGCACGAAGTCGGCGAGCAAATTGCCAAGCAGCGAGCTTTGCGCCAGATGCGCCAGATGCAGGTGTGCGAGAAAGTTCATGCGTTAATCATATCCGTAAACAGCCTTAGGGTTGCAGCAAAAGCGCACCAGCACTAGACTAGGCCGCCTGTTTTGTCCTCACGAGTTCCAGCCATGCGCGTTTCAGATTTTGCTTTTGAGTTACCCGATTCACTTATCGCCCATTACCCGCAAGCGCAGCGTAGCGCCTGCCGATTATTGTCGCTCGATGGGCCGACAGGGCAGCTTGAACATGGCACTTTCACGGATCTGCTCGACAAACTCAACCCCGGCGATCTGCTGGTGTTCAATAATACCCGCGTGATCCCGGCGCGCCTGTTTGGCCGCAAGGTCAGCGGCGGCAAGATTGAAGTGCTGGTCGAACGCATGCTGGACGATAAGCGTATTCTGGCACACGTTCGCGCGTCAAAAGCGCCGAAGCCGGGTGCGGAGCTGCTGCTGGGCGACGACGAAAGCATTCAGGCCACTATGGTGGCGCGCCACGATGCGCTGTTCGAAATTGCCTTTAACGATGCACGGCCGGTGCTGGATATTCTTAACGACATCGGCCATATGCCGCTGCCGCCGTACATTGAGCGCCCGGATGAAGATGCCGACCGCGAACTGTACCAGACCGTCTACAGCCAGAAACCGGGGGCCGTTGCCGCGCCTACCGCCGGGCTGCACTTTGACGAGCCGCTGCTGGAAAAGCTGCGCGAAAAAGGCATTGAGATGGCGTTCGTGACGCTGCACGTCGGGGCCGGCACCTTCCAGCCGGTGCGCGTAGACAGCATCGAAGATCACATCATGCACGCCGAATACGCCGAAGTGCCGCAGGAGGTGGTGGATGCGGTGCTGGGGGCCAAAGCGCGCGGTAACCGGGTGATCGCCGTGGGCACCACCTCAGTGCGGTCGCTGGAGAGCGCGGCCCAGGCGGCGCAGGACGCGATGATCGCGCCGTTCTTCGGCGATACCAAAATCTTTATCTATCCGGGATATCAGTACCGCGTGATCGATGCGCTGGTCACCAATTTCCACCTGCCGGAATCAACGCTGATCATGCTGGTGTCCGCCTTTGCTGGCTATCAGCACACCATGAATGCCTACCGCGAGGCCGTCGAGGCCCAATATCGCTTTTTTAGTTACGGTGATGCGATGTTTATCACGTACAATCCGGCAGCGATAAACGAGCGCCCGGGCGCTTAATCCATTCTGCGCCGCCGGAGCCATTCCGACGGCGCCTGTGCCTTAATCATCAGACTGTTTCTCTGATGTGGAGAAAATTGTGAAATTTGAATTAGATACTACAGACGGCCGCGCGCGCCGCGGTCGCCTCGTGTTTGAGCGCGGCGTGGTGGAAACCCCGGCCTTTATGCCCGTGGGAACTTACGGCACCGTGAAAGGCATGACGCCGGAAGAAGTTGAAGACACCGGCGCGCAGATTATCCTCGGCAACACCTTCCACCTCTGGCTGCGTCCTGGCCAGGAGATCATGAAGCTGCACGGCGACCTGCACGATTTCATGCAGTGGAAAGGACCAATCCTTACCGACTCCGGCGGTTTCCAGGTGTTCAGCCTCGGCGACATCCGCAAGATCACCGAAGCGGGCGTGCACTTCCGCAACCCGATTAACGGCGATCCGATCTTCCTCGATCCGGAAAAATCTATGGAGATTCAGTACGATCTCGGCTCCGACATCGTGATGATCTTCGATGAGTGTACGCCGTACCCGGCGGACTGGGATTACGCGAAGCGCTCGATGGAAATGTCGCTGCGCTGGGCGCAACGCAGCCGCGATCGCTTTGATTCGCTTGGCAATAAAAATGCGCTGTTCGGCATTATCCAGGGCAGTGTTTACGAAGATTTACGCGATATCTCCGTGAAAGGTCTGGTAGAGATAGGCTTTGATGGCTACGCTGTCGGCGGTCTGGCGGTTGGGGAACCGAAAGAAGATATGCACCGCATTCTGGAGCACGTCTGCCCGCAAATCCCGGCTGACAAACCGCGATACCTGATGGGTGTGGGGAAACCGGAAGATCTGGTGGAAGGGGTGCGCCGCGGTATCGATATGTTCGACTGCGTCATGCCGACCCGCAACGCGCGTAACGGCCACCTGTTTGTGACCACTGGCGTCGTAAAAATCCGCAACGCGAAATACAAAAGCGATACCGGTCCGCTCGATCCCGAGTGTGATTGCTATACGTGTCGCAATTATTCGCTCGCTTACTTGCATCATCTTGACCGTTGCAACGAAATACTGGGCGCGCGGCTCAATACCATTCACAACCTGCGTCACTATCAGCGCTTAATGGCTGGTTTACGCAAGGCTATTGAAGAAGGTAAATTAGAGCACTTCGTCACGGAGTTTTACCAACGCCAGGGTAGACCGGTTCCACCTTTGAACGTTGATTAATTTAATAATGAGGGAATTTTAATGAGCTTTTTCATTTCTGATGCGGTAGCAGCAGCTGGCGCGCCATCACAGGGCAGCCCGATGTCTCTGATCCTGATGCTGGTTGTTTTCGGTCTGATTTTCTATTTCATGATCCTGCGCCCGCAGCAAAAACGCACCAAAGAGCATAAAAAGCTGATGGACTCCATCGCGAAAGGCGATGAAGTGCTGACCAACGGCGGTCTGGTTGGACGCGTGACCAAAGTAACCGACAACGGCTACATTGCTATCGCGCTGAACGACACCACTGAAGTGGTTATCAAACGTGATTTCGTTGCTGCCGTTCTGCCGAAAGGTACGATGAAGGCGCTGTAATTCCCATTATCAAAGGCAACTGCCGTGTTAAACCGTTATCCTTTGTGGAAGTACATCATGCTGGTCGTCGTGCTAATCGTCGGCCTGCTTTACGCGCTTCCCAACCTGTATGGTGAGGATCCGGCTGTTCAAATCACTGGCGCGCGCGGTGGCGCCGCCAGTGAGCAAACGCTGAATCAGGTCCAGAACACCTTAAAAGAACAAAAAATTACCGCGAAGTCTCTGGCGCTGGAAGAAGGCGCTATTCTTGCGCGTTTCGACTCGACCGACACTCAGCTGCGTGCCCGTGAAGCGCTGCTTAGCACGCTTGGCGACGACTACGTGGTGGCTCTCAACCTGGCACCGGCAACGCCGCGCTGGTTAAGTGCGCTCGCTGCCGAACCGATGAAGCTGGGTCTTGACCTGCGCGGCGGCGTTCACTTCCTGATGGAAGTGGATATGGATACCGCGCTTGGCAAGCTTCAGGAACAGAACATCGACACCCTGCGCAGCGACCTGCGCGAAAAGTCCATTCCTTACACCACGGTTCGTAAAATCGACAACTACGGTGTGAACATCGTGTTCCGCGACGGCGATGCCCGTGACGCGGGTGCCTCCTGGCTGCGCAGCCGCCATCAGGATCTGGTTATCAGCAACGACGGCAGCAACGGTATTCGCGTTGTGATGTCCGATGCCCGCCTGTCCGAAGCGCGTGAATACGCGGTACAGCAGAACATCACTATTCTGCGTAACCGTGTAAACCAGCTGGGCGTTGCCGAGCCGCTGGTCCAGCGTCAGGGTGCAGACCGCATCGTGGTTGAACTGCCGGGTATTCAGGACACCGCGCGCGCCAAAGAGATTCTGGGCGCTACCGCGACGCTGGAGTTCCGTCTGGTTAATACCAACGTTGACGCCAGCGCAGCCTCTGCCGGCCGCGTACCGGGCGACTCCGAAGTGAAGAAAACCCGCGAAGGCCAGCCGGTGGTGCTGTACAAGCGCGTGATCCTCACCGGTGACCACATCACGGATTCCACGTCCAGCATGGATGAGTACAACCAGCCGCAGGTGAACATTTCACTGGACGGCGCGGGCGGTAACATCATGTCTAACTTCACCAAAGACAACATCAATAAACCGATGGCGACGCTCTTTGTGGAGTACAAGGACAGCGGGAAGAAAGATGCCAATGGCCGTTCCGTGCTGGTGAAGCAGGAAGAAGTAATCAACATCGCGAACATTCAGTCGCGTCTTGGTAACAGCTTCCGTATCACCGGTATCGATAACCCGAACGAAGCGCGTCAGCTGTCGCTGCTGCTGCGTGCGGGTGCGCTGATTGCACCGATTCAGATCGTGGAAGAGCGTACTATCGGGCCAACCCTGGGTTCTCAGAACATCCAGCAGGGTCTGGAAGCCTGCCTCGCCGGTCTGGCGGTGTCCATCATCTTCATGCTCTTCTTCTACAAGAAGTTCGGCATGATCGCGACCACCGCGCTTATCGCGAACCTGGTGCTGATTGTCGGCATCATGTCGCTGCTGCCGGGGGCCACGCTCACCATGCCGGGTATTGCGGGTATCGTGTTAACCCTTGCGGTTGCGGTGGATGCGAACGTACTGATTAACGAACGTATTAAGGAAGAGCTTAAGAACGGGCGTTCAGTACAGCAGGCGATTGATGAAGGGTATAAGGGCGCGTTCAGCTCGATCTTCGATGCGAACATCACCACCCTGATTAAAGTCATCATCCTGTACGCCGTTGGTACCGGTGCGATTAAAGGGTTTGCAATCACCACCGGTATTGGCGTCGCGACGTCAATGTTCACAGCAATCGTCGGTACCCGTGCCATCGTAAACCTGCTGTACGGCGGCAAACGCGTCAAAAAGCTGTCTATCTGAGGAGTGCGTTGTGGCACAGGAATATACTGTTGAACAATTGAACCACGGCCGTAAAGTCTATGACTTTATGCGCTGGGACTACTGGGCCTTTGGCATCTCCGGTCTGCTGTTGATCGCGGCGATTGTCATTATCGGCGTGCGCGGCTTCAACTGGGGCCTCGACTTTACCGGCGGTACGGTCATTGAAATTTCGCTGGAGAAACCAGCGGATATGGATCTGATGCGTCAGTCGCTGGAGAAGGCGGGCTTTGAAGAACCGCTGCTGCAGAACTTCGGTAGCAGCCGCGACATCATGGTGCGCATGCCGCCTGCTGAGGGCGCCACCGGCGGCCAGGAGCTGGGCAGCAAAGTGGTTAGCGTCATTAATGAAGCGACCAGCCAGAACGCCGCGGTGAAGCGTATTGAGTTTGTCGGCCCGAGCGTGGGTGCCGATCTGGCTACTAACGGTGCGATGGCACTGCTGGTGGCACTGATTTCCATTCTGGTGTACGTCGGCTTCCGCTTTGAGTGGCGCCTGGCAGCCGGGGTGGTTATCGCTCTGGCGCACGACGTGGTAATCACCATGGGCGTGCTGTCGCTGTTCCAGATTGAGATTGACCTGACCATCATCGCTTCCCTGATGTCGGTCATCGGTTACTCGCTGAACGACAGCATCGTGGTATCCGACCGTATTCGTGAAAACTTCCGCAAGATCCGCCGCGGAACGCCTTACGAAATCTTTAACGTGTCGCTGACCCAGACGCTGCAGAGGACGTTGATCACATCCGGTACCACCCTCGTGGTGATCCTGATGCTCTACCTCTTCGGCGGCGCGATGCTGCAGGGCTTCTCGCTGACCATGCTGATCGGGGTTTCCATCGGTACGGCGTCGTCTATCTACGTGGCTTCCGCGCTGGCGCTGAAACTGGGTATGAAGCGTGAACATCTGCTGCAGCAGAAGGTTGAGAAGGAAGGGGCGGACCAGCCGTCGATTCTGCCTTAATCGCTGTTGAGCCAGTGAAAAACCGTAGCCCTCCGGCTGCGGTTTTTTTTTCGCCAGGCTTCTGCCTCTGCGGCACCATTCAGCGCCAAAGGTAAGTGCTGCCCCAAGATTCAGGCAATAAAAAAGCCGGTCAGCTGACCGGCTTTTCTCTGTATGGCAACGCTATCAGAAGTTGTAACCCACCACCAGGTACCAACCGAAGCCGTTAGATTTGACTTTTTCATTCTGGAAGAACGGCTGATCGCCATCATTCCACTGACCGCCGTTATGGAAATAACGCGCCACGGCAGAGTAGTGCCAGTGGTCGTAGTTCAGCGACAGGATGTGGCTGGACGCGATGGAGTTGCTGGTGCGGTATGCATCGTCACCCAGATCGGAGCCCCAGTCGAAGTTGGTGAAACCGATATAGCTCAGGTTACCGCCCCACAGCTGGGTCAGCGGTACGAAGTATTTCACCTTGAAGCGATAGCCGTCCCACTCGTTCTCGTTGGACGCGCCGTAGTTCTGCCACTGGTATTTAGCATACACGTTCATCGACAGGCTCATCGGCAGACCGGTTTCGATATCGGTACCCAGACCCATATACCAGGTGCTCTGGCGGTTAGCCTGGTTGCGACCCATGTCGTAGATGTAGTTGTTGGCGAAGTACCACTCTTTGAACGGACCAAACGCCAGGCTGGTGCCGGTCAGCTTGTCGATAGAGAAACGCGGTTCGATCTCCATAAACAGCGGGGAGCCGTGATCCCAGATGCCGCGTGAGGTGGAGTCGCCACCGAAGAATTTCGGCGCATCAATGTAGCCGTAGAAATCGAACCAGTCCTTTTTAGCAAAGGCTTCATATTCCAGATAGGTATCGTTACGCAGCTGCGGTCCAAAACGGGTGTCGGCACTGGCCACCACGTTGACGCTCTGGTGCCACCAGTCAGAAACGAAGTCGTTGTTTTTAGTATCCGCTGCGCTGGCAGAGAACGATCCGGAGAGAGCCAGCGCTGCGCCGGCGGCTAAGACGATTTTTTTCATATTTATGCCACTGATTAGAAATCCCAAAAGGGAATAAGGAACCTGAGTGCAACCACAACCGCTACAGTTGTTTGACGCGCGACTATTATAGAAATCCTTGCTCACAAAAATATGTGTTGTTTCACATTCTTCTTACGCACGTAATCGATTGCGTTCACGTTTGCGTACATTGAACGGCACGGATTGTACGGAGATTGGCGCGTAACGCAAGTCTCTGGCGAGATCGTCCGCTTATGAAGCGTGAGAAAGGGGATATGTCGAAGGGTCAGAAAGGATGAAAAAGCGTGTCCAGAGGGGCGGCGCGGCAACGCCGCCCAGTGCGATTACTGCGCCAGCGGCTGGATGTCGTGAATACGCACGAAGCCCAGCTGATCGGGCGTGATATTCGGCATAGAGAGCGGCAACAGGACGTCGCTCGGTGCCAGGGTGCTGGCCGGGGCGCTGACCAGGGTGTTCTGCACGTTCACTTCCTGGAAATTTTCCGTGGTGCCCTGGATCTGGCCCCACTCCACCGTGGCGGTGAACGCCGGTAACGGCTCGTTCGACTCACCGCTGATCTTCAGATTAGCCCGGGTACCGTTACCGTCGGCCACAATATCCTGCAGCGACATGCGCAGCATGCCGATCTGGCTGTTGAGACGCGCCGGAGTTTTTGCGCCGGGCAGCAGGTAAACGCCGGAGGTAGAGCGCTTGTTCAGCGCGTTCTGCTGCGTCAGCTTCACGGTCTGCTCGGTAAGTTTCGTCATCTCGTGATTGAGGGTTTTCACCTCGTTATGCATCTGGCGGACTTCGCTTTGCGGTGCGCAGGCGGTGAGCGACAGCAGGCTGCCGACCATCAAGAGTTTCACGTAACGTTTTGCCATTATCGGTTTCCTTCATTTATCAGGCTATTAACAGAGTAGACCGCGGTTAAACGAGGTGGATAGATCCTTTGTCTCAAAACGCTTCGTCTTTGTCGTCCCGCCACTTCGGGTTACACTAGACATCAGTTTATCTCTTCTTCAGGACGCGCTATGCATTGCCCATTCTGTTTCGCTGTAGACACGAAAGTGATTGATTCCCGTCTGGTTGGTGAAGGTTCGTCGGTCAGACGCCGTCGCCAGTGCCTGGTCTGCAACGAGCGCTTTACCACATTTGAAGTGGCGGAGCTGGTCATGCCGCGCGTCGTGAAAAGCAACGATGTCCGCGAGCCGTTTAATGAAGACAAGCTGCGCAGCGGAATGCTGAAGGCGCTGGAGAAACGCCCGGTGAGCGCCGACGATGTCGAAATGGCGCTCAACCACATCAAATCCCACCTGCGCGCCACCGGCGAGCGGGAGATCCCCAGCAAAATGATCGGCAACCTGGTGATGGAGCAGCTTAAAAAGCTCGATAAGGTCGCCTATATCCGTTTTGCTTCTGTTTACCGTAGCTTCGAAGACATCCGCGAATTTGGCGAAGAGATCGCGAGGTTGCAGGACTGATGGCGATGCACGACGAATTCTATATGGCCCGGGCGCTGCGCCTCGCGGAGCAGGGGATGTTCACCACCCATCCAAATCCGCGCGTCGGCTGCGTCATCGTGCGTGACGGCGAGATAGTCGGAGAGGGCTTCCACTATCGCGCCGGTGAACCCCACGCCGAGGTACATGCCCTGCGCATGGCGGGCGAAAAAGCCCGTGGTGCCACGGCTTACGTCACGCTGGAACCCTGCAGCCATCATGGCCGCACGCCGCCGTGCTGCGACGCGCTGATTAACGCGGGGGTGGCGCGCGTGGTTGCCGCGATGCAGGATCCGAATCCGCAGGTCGCCGGGCGCGGGCTTTACCGTCTGCAGCAGGCGGGCATTGAGGTCAGCCACGGCGTGATGATGAATGATGCCGAAGCGCTGAACCGCGGTTTTCTCAAGCGCATGCGCACCGGCTTTCCGTGGATCCAGCTTAAAATGGGGGCTTCGCTCGACGGGCGCACCGCGATGGCGAGCGGCGAAAGCCAGTGGATCACCTCTCCGGCGTCGCGTCGCGATGTTCAGCGTCTGCGCGCGCAAAGTCACGCTATCCTTACCAGCAGTGCCACCGTGCTGGCAGACGATCCGGCGCTTACCGTGCGCTGGAACGAGCTGGGCGAAGAGACGCAGCAGCGTTATCCCGAGCGCGAACTGCGCCAGCCTCTGCGCATCGTTATTGACAGCAAGCATCGCGTTACGCCGGCTCACCGCATCGTTAACCAGCCGGGTGAAACCTGGCTTGCCCGCCCCCACGCTGACCAGCAGGTCTGGCCGGAAGGGGTAGAGCAGTTTGTCGTGCCTGAGCATAACGGCCAGCTGGATCTGGTGCTGATGATGATGCAGCTCGGCAAACGCCAGATAAACAGCCTGTGGGTTGAGGCGGGGCCGACGCTTGCGGGCGCGCTGCTGCAGGCCGGGCTGGTGGATGAGCTTATTGTCTACGTCGCGCCGAAACTGCTGGGCGACGACGCCCGCGGCCTGTGCCGCCTGCCGGGTCTTGAGCGCCTGGCCGACGCGCCGGCATTGAAATTCAGCGAGATACGCCAGGTTGGTCCTGACGTCTGTCTCCATTTGACGCACGCCTGATACCAGGCTGTAAAACGTAAGCAGCGTCATTAAGTTTGTGGTAAAATCCGCCCCCCTGTATGTGGGGGCCAGAACCCCATTAAGGAAAAGTATGAACATTATTGAAGCCAACGTTGCCGCTCCGGACGCTCGCGTCGCCATCACCATCGCGCGTTTTAACAATTTCATCAACGACAGCCTGCTGGAAGGCGCTATCGATGCGCTCAAGCGTATCGGCCAGGTCAGCGATGAAAACATCACCGTGGTGTGGGTGCCGGGCGCTTACGAGCTGCCGCTGGCTGCGGAAGCGCTGGCGAAAACCGACAAGTACGACGCGGTCATCGCGCTCGGCACGGTGATCCGTGGCGGTACTGCGCACTTTGAATATGTCGCCGGTGGGGCCAGCAATGGTCTGGCAGGCGTTGCCCAGACCACCGGTATTCCGGTTGCGTTTGGCGTCCTGACCACCGAAAGCATCGAACAAGCCATCGAACGCGCTGGCACCAAAGCCGGTAACAAAGGTGCAGAAGCTGCACTGACCGCGCTTGAAATGATCAATGTATTGAAAGCCATCAAGGCCTGATTTTTGTAAGGGGAAATCCGTGAAACCTGCTGCTCGTCGCCGTGCCCGCGAGTGTGCCGTCCAGGCACTCTACTCCTGGCAGTTATCCAAAAACGACATCGCTGATGTTGAATATCAGTTCCTGGCGGAACAGGACGTCAGCGATGTTGACGTTAACTACTTCCGTGAACTGCTGACCGGAGTGGCGACTAACAGCGCATATCTCGACGGCCTGATGGCGCCATACCTGTCGCGTCAGCTGGAAGAGCTGGGCCAGGTCGAGAGAGCGGTGCTGCGCATTTCGCTGTTCGAACTCTCCCGCCGTGACGATGTGCCGTACAAAGTGGCCATCAACGAAGGCATTGAGCTGGCGAAAACGTTCGGCGCAGAAGACAGCCATAAGTTCGTCAACGGCGTGCTCGACAAAGCCGCTCCGCAGATCCGCCCCCACAAAAAATAATCTCCAGGCCGGTTACGCCGGCCTTCTTCTTTACTCCTGCTGAGGCATTACGCGTATGGCATGCGGTGAGTTTTCTCTGATAGGCCGTTACTTTGACCGTGTCAGAACCTCGCGGCGCGATGTAGAAACCGGAATCGGTGATGACTGTGCATTACTGACCGTGCCGGATAAGCAGGTGCTCGCCATCAGCACCGATACCCTGGTGAGCGGCACCCATTTCTTGCCGGATATCTCTCCCCGCGATCTTGGCTACAAAGCACTTGCAGTGAACGTCAGCGATCTGGCGGCGATGGGCGCCGATCCGGCGTGGCTGACGCTGGCATTAACGCTGCCCGAGGTGGATGAAGCCTGGCTGGAAGCGTTCAGCGACAGTCTGTTTGAGCAACTTAATTATTACGATATGCAGCTGATTGGCGGCGACACCACCCGTGGTCCGCTGTCGATGACGCTGGGTATTCACGGCTTCGTTCCGGCCGGACGGGCGCTGAAGCGCTCTGGCGCGAAGCCGGGCGACTGGATTTACGTCACCGGTACGCCCGGGGACAGCGCCGCCGGGCTGGCGATCCTGCAGCAGCGGTTGACGGTAGCCGACAGCAAGCAGTCGGCGTACCTGGTGCAGCGTCATCTGCGCCCGACGCCGCGCGTGTTGCAGGGCCAGGCGCTGCGCGATCTCGCCAGCAGCGCCATCGATCTGTCCGACGGTCTGATCTCCGATCTCGGCCATATCCTCAAGGCCAGCGGTTGCGGGGCGCGTATCGATCTGGATGCGCTGCCGTACTCCGACGCGTTCAGCGCTAACGTCGAGCCTGAGCAGGCGCTGCGCTGGGCGCTCAGCGGTGGGGAAGACTATGAACTCTGCTTCACCGTGCCGGAGATTAACCGCGGTGCGCTGGACGTGGCGCTGGGCTATCTCGGCGTACCCTTTACCTGCATCGGTCAGGTGATGGTGGCAGCGGAAGGGCTGCGTTACACCCGTAATGGGGAACAGGTGACACTTGACTGGAAAGGCTATGACCACTTCAACGCCCCGGCGTAACAAAGACGTGGCGAAAGGCCGCCTGAATCTACGCAACCCCTGGCACCTGCTGGCGACCGGCTTTGGCAGCGGGTTAAGCCCCTGGGTGCCAGGCACCATGGGGTCGCTTGCCGCTATCCCGTTCTGGTATCTGCTGACCCTGCTGCCGTGGCAACTTTACTCGCTGGCGATTATGCTCGGCATCAGCATCGGGGTTTACCTCTGTCATCAGACCGCCCGCGATATGGGCGTGCACGATCACGGCAGTATCGTCTGGGATGAGTTTATCGGCATGTGGATCACCCTGATGGCGGTGCCGACCAGCGACTGGCAGTGGATCGCCGCCGGGTTCGTGATTTTCCGTATTCTCGATATGTGGAAACCCTGGCCGATTCGCTGGTTCGACCGCAACGTGCATGGCGGGATGGGGATCATGGTGGACGATATTGTCGCCGGGGTGATTTCGGCGGGGATACTCTACTTCATCGGGCATCACTGGCCGATTGGCCTTATCTGAATTAAAACGCCTCACATGGTGAGTAATGCCAGTCAGTTAATCATGTAGGGTGGGTAAGCGTAGCGCACCCACCTTTGGATACGCGGCGGCGGCGGCGGGTGCGCAGGCTTACCCGCCCTACATCACTAAACAAAAACGCCTCACAGTGTGAGGCGTTTTTTTTGCGCTTACGCCAGCCAGGCGCGGATTTTCGCTTCCATTCCGGCGGCATCAAGGCCGATAGCAGTTCGGGCTTCATCCTGCGTTCCCTGCGGAATGAAGAAGTCCGGCAGGCCGAGGTTGAGCACCGGCACCGGGCGACGATGCGCCATCAGCACTTCGTTCACGCCGCTACCGGCACCGCCCTGAATGGCGTTCTCTTCCACGGTGACCAGCACTTCGTGACGCGCGGCCATCTCCAGGATCAGCGCTTCATCCAGCGGTTTTACAAAGCGCATATCAACCAGCGTGGCGTTCATCGACTCCGCGACCTGCTGCGCTTCCGGCATCAGCGTACCGAAGTTGAGGATCGCAATCTTTTCGCCTTCGCGCTTCACCACGCCCTTACCCAGCGGCAGCTTCTGCATCGGCGATAGCGGTACGCCCAGCGCGTTACCGCGCGGATAGCGCACTGCGCTCGGGCCGTCGTTGTAGTGATAGCCGGTGTAGAGCATCAGGCGGCACTCGTCTTCATTGCTCGGCGTCATCACCACCATGTTCGGGATGCAGCGCAGGAAGGAGAGATCGAATGCGCCCTGATGCGTCTGGCCGTCGGCACCGACGATCCCGGCGCGGTCAATGGCAAACAGCACCGGCAGGTTCTGGATCGCCACATCGTGGATCACCTGATCGTAGGCGCGCTGCAGGAACGTCGAGTAAATGGCGACCACCGGCTTATAGCCGCCGATGGCCAGACCCGCTGCGAAGGTCACCGCATGCTGTTCGGCGATGGCGACGTCAAAATACTGCGCCGGATATTTGCGTGAAAACTCTACCATGCCAGAGCCTTCGCGCATTGCCGGGGTCACCGCCATCAGCTTGTCGTCAACGGCAGCGGTTTCGCACAGCCAGTCACCGAAGATTTTTGAGTAGCTCGGCTGACCGCCGCTGCTTTTCGGCAGCTCACCGCTCAGCGGATCAAATTTCGGCACCGCGTGGAAGGTGATAGGATCTTTTTCTGCCGGGGCGTAGCCGCGCCCTTTTTTGGTCATGATGTGCAGGAACTGCGGGCCTTTCAGGCCACGCATATTTTTAAGCGTGTGCACCAGACCCAGCACGTCGTGACCGTCAACCGGGCCGATATAGTTAAAGCCCAGCTCTTCAAACAGCGTGCCCGGCACCACCATGCCTTTGATGTGTTCTTCAGTACGCTTCAGCAGCTCTTTAATTGGCGGAACCCCGGAGAAGACCTTTTTGCCGCCTTCGCGCAGGGTGGAGTAGAGCTTGCCGGAGAGCAGCTGGGCGAGGTGATTGTTCAGCGCGCCGACGTTTTCGGAGATCGACATTTCGTTGTCGTTGAGCACCACCAGCATGTCGGGTTTGATATCCCCGGCGTGGTTCATGGCTTCAAACGCCATGCCCGCGGTGATAGCTCCGTCGCCGATCACGCACACGGTGCGGCGATCTTTCCCCTCTTTTTCCGCCGCCACCGCAATGCCGATGCCGGCGCTGATGGAGGTTGATGAGTGGCCCACGCTCAGCACGTCATATTCGCTCTCACCGCGCCACGGGAACGGGTGCAGGCCATCTTTCTGACGAATGGTGCCGATGCGATCCCGGCGTCCGGTCAGAATTTTATGCGGATAGGCCTGGTGACCAACGTCCCAGATCAGCTGATCGAACGGGGTGTTATAGACGTAGTGCAGCGCTACGGTCAGCTCGACCGTACCCAGCCCGGAGGCGAAGTGACCGCTGGAACGGCTTACGCTATCCAGCAGGTAGCGACGCAGTTCGTCGCACAGCTTTGGCAGGCTCTCTTTCGGCAGCACGCGGAGCTCCTGTGCGGAGTCAACCAGTGCCAGGGTCGGGTATTTGGTTATATCAAAACTCATCAAGAGACTCATCGTGGTGTTGTACCCGCGCCGCCCGGTAGCGCAGGCGCAACCGGGGATCGCAAATACAAACGTTATTTATCTCGCTGGATAATGTAATTCGCTAATGCTTCCAGAACCGTAGTATCTAACGACTGTGCAGCCAGCGTTTCTAGCGCCCTCAGGGCGTCTTCGTAGAGATCGCGAGCCTTAATCTGGGCTTGCTCAAGACCCAGCAACGCCGGATAGGTGCTTTTGCCCAGCTCCTGGTCAGCACCCTGGCGTTTACCAAGGGTGGCAGTATCGCCCACCACATCCAGAATGTCATCCTGAACCTGGAACGCCAGGCCGATGCTCTCAGCATAGCGATCCAGCGCCGGCAGGGCTTCGCGACCGCGAATACCGGCGCTTAACGCGCCCAGTCGCACCGCCGCACGGATCAGCGCCCCGGTTTTATGACGGTGAATACGCTCCAGCGCATCGAGCGCGACCTGCTGGCCTTCGGCACTGAGATCCAGCGCCTGACCGCCGCACATCCCCGCTACGCCGCTGGCCTGTGCCAGCTCGGAAACCATCGCCAGACGATCCTGCATGGCGACGCCTTCCATCGGCGCATCACTGAGTATAGAGAACGCCAGCGTTTGCAGCGCGTCACCCGCAAGAATTGCGCTCGCTTCGCCGAATTTAATGTGGCAGGTCGGCTGACCACGACGCAGATCGTCATCGTCCATCGCCGGCAGGTCGTCGTGGATCAGTGAATAGGCGTGAATACACTCAATGGCAGCCGCAGGCGCATCGAGCGTCTCCTGCTTCACGCCAAACATTTCGCCGGTGGCGTACACCAGGAAGGGGCGCAGGCGTTTACCGCCCAATAGTGCGCCATAGCGCATGGCCTCAACCAGCGGAGTGTTCTGAAACGGCAGCGGGGCGATAAACCCCTGCAGCGCATCGTTGGCCCGCTCCACGCGGGCCTGCAACAGGTGGGAGAAATCCATTTATTCAGCATCCGGCGTGAAGGGCGTCAGCGGGGCGTCTTCATTTTCAGACAGCAGGATCTGCACGCGCTGTTCGGCCTGCTGAAGCTTAACCTGCCCCTGACGAGCCAGCTGTACACCGCGTTCAAATTCATTCAGCGCATCTTCAAGCGGCAGGTCGCCGCTTTCGAGGCGGGTGACAATCTGCTCAAGCTCCTGAAGGGCGGATTCAAAACTGGCAGGAAGGGCATTTTTTTTCGGCATAGTAACGTCTGGCTCTGTGGTTAATTTCATCGTCGCTTCAACATGGTAGCGAAGTCAGGATGATTAGCAAATGACAGCAACGGCGGGCGGTGGCGGCAGGAAAAGGGCGCGAGTATGCGTAACATGCTGCGAAACGCGCGGGATTGTCTCTCTTCTCTGCCACTTTGCTGCAATTGGGTATATACTGGCGCGCTTACGATGCAGGGCTACTCTGCTCTGCGGTACCTCTTTTCACGCGCCCTCGGGCCTGCCAACGAACCATTGCCGCCATGAAGTTTATCATTAAATTGTTCCCGGAAATCACAATCAAGAGCCAATCTGTGCGATTGCGCTTCATTAAAATCCTGACCGGGAATATTCGTAACGTCCTGAAGTCTTATGAAGAAAATCTCGCCGTGGTGCGCCACTGGGACCATATCGTGGTGCGTGCCAAAAACGAGGCAGACGGCCCGGCGATCCGCGATGCGCTGACCCGCATTCCCGGCATCCATCACGTACTGGAAGTGGACGACGTCGAGTACAGCTCGCTGCATGACATCTACGAAAAAGCCTATGCCATGTACCACGAGCAGCTGGAAAACAAAACCTTCTGCGTGCGCGTGAAGCGACGCGGTAAGCATGAGTTTAGCTCGATTGAGGTAGAACGCTACGTCGGCGGCGGACTTAATCAGCACATTGATTCGGCGCGCGTGAAGCTGAAAGATCCTGACGTGACCGTGCATCTGGAGATCGAAGACGATCGCCTGCTGCTTATCAAGGCGCGTTACGAAGGTATCGGCGGCTTCCCGATCGGCACCCAGGAAGACGTGCTGTCGCTCATCTCCGGCGGCTTCGACTCCGGCGTCTCCAGCTACATGCTGATGCGCCGCGGCTGCCGCGTGCACTACTGCTTCTTTAACCTCGGCGGTGCCGCCCATGAAATCGGGGTTCGCCAGGTGGCGCACTACCTGTGGAACCGCTTTGGCAGCTCGCACCGCGTGCGTTTCGTGGCCATCAACTTCGAGCCGGTGGTGGGCGAAATTCTTGAGAAAGTGGACGACGGCCAGATGGGCGTGGTGCTCAAACGCATGATGGTGCGTGCCGCGTCTCAGGTTGCCGAGCGCTACGGCGTGCAGGCGCTGGTCACCGGTGAAGCGCTGGGCCAGGTGTCCAGCCAGACGCTGACCAACCTGCGCCTGATCGACGGCGTGTCCGATACGCTGATCCTGCGTCCGCTGATCTCGCACGACAAAGAGCACATCATCAATATCGCGCGTGAAATTGGCACCGAAGATTTCGCCCGCACCATGCCGGAATACTGCGGCGTGATTTCGAAAAGCCCGACCGTGAAAGCGGTGAAGGCGAAAATCGAAGCCGAAGAGCAAAACTTCGATTTCTCCATCCTTGATCGGGTGGTGCAGAGCGCGACAAACGTCGATATTCGCGAAATCGCGCAGCAGACCCAGCAGGAAGTGGTGGAAGTCGAGACGGTGACCGGCTTTGGCCCGAATGAGGTGATCCTCGACATTCGCTCCATCGACGAGCAGGATGATAAGCCGCTGCAGGTTGAAGGGGTGGAAATCGCCTCGCTGCCGTTCTACAAGCTGAGCACCAAATTTGGCGATCTCGATCAGAGCAAAACCTATTTGCTGTGGTGCGAGCGTGGGGTAATGAGCCGCTTACAGGCGCTTTACCTTCACGAACAGGGCTTTAACAACGTCAAGGTTTACCGCCCCTAGTTCGTTATTTGCCCTCTCGGCACGAGAGGGCAACCCGCCTCAGTAATCCCGATAGCTGTAAATTCCCGCCGCCATCACCAGCTGCGACGCGACCTCGTGCGCTTTCTCACGGCTGACCAGCAAATCAATGATCTTCAGCGCAAAATCCATTGCCGTGCCCGGCCCCTGGCTGGTGAGCAGGTTGACGCGCGGGTCCCACACCACGCGCTTATCCTGCCAGTGCGCATCGGGAATGGTGTCGCGCAGGCCGGGAAAGCCGGTCATGTTAGCGATGGGGAACAGGTTATGCGGCACCAGCACGGTACCCGCAGCGGCGCAGATGGCCGCCACGATGCGTCCTGACAGATGAAATTGCCGCACGGTCTCTACCAGCAGCGGGCTGTCGCGAAAGTACTCCGCGCCCTTCAGGCCGCCCGGCAGCACGATGACATCGAAGTCGCCGTCGGCAACCTCAACCAGCGGCGCATCGGCCACCAGCTTCACGCCGCGCGAGCAGGTAATCATCAGCTCGCCGTCGCTGGCCACGCTGGCGGTGGTGACGGCGATACCGCCGCGCACCAGCAGATCGATGGTAGTGACCGCTTCGGTCTCTTCAGTTCCAGGGGCCAGACAGACCAGTGCCGAGGCGTTCATAGGCATTTTCCTTGTGTTTGATCAGCTCATAGAGACGGGCGTTTTCCGGGGTCGCGACGCCGTGGGCGCGGGCGCGTCGCACCAGATACCCGGTGATATAGTCGATTTCGGTGCGCCGCTGCGCCCGGACATCCTGCAGCATAGAGGAGATGTTTTCCCCGGTGCTGTCGATGACCTGCCACACCCAGGCCAACAGGTCTTCCCGCGTCGTGTGATGATTTTCTCGCGCCATCACGTCTGCCACCTCATGGCATACCCGCGCCACCTCATCCGGGTAAGCGCGCAGCTCACCATTCGGGCAGTTATACAGGGCGGTGAGCGGGTTGATAACGCAGTTGGCTGCCAGCTTGCGCCACGCGGAGGCGCGAATGTTATCGTGCCAGGCGACGTCGGGCAGGGCGTCCTGCAGGATCCCGGCCAGAGCCGTATAATCCCGCGCCGCATCGCTAACCGGGCCGATATGGGTAGTGCCGTTAGCGACATGCATTACGGTATTGCCGTCGCGTCGTGCCGCATGGGTGGTCACCCCCAACAGCAGCGGCTGCGCGATGCCGCGCAGCTCCTCCACCGTGCCCATGCCGTTATGCATCAGCAGGATGGGGGTAGTCGCCGGGAGCTGCGGCGCAAGGTTTTTCACCGCATCCGACACCTGCCAGGCTTTTAACGTCACCAGCAGCAGCTCGCTGCGCTGGAGGAAAGCAGGATCGTTGGCGGGTACAGACTGGTCGGTCAGCGCGCCGTCTGTACCCGTAACCCGCAGATGAAAGTGTGACTGCGGCACCCGCAGCCAGCCCTGCACCTCATGGCCCTGCCTGAGCAGGGCGGCTAGCCAGACCTGACCCAGCGCACCGCAGCCCAGTACGGTAATGTTCATGCGTCCTCCCGCCGGCAACGGTGCCTGGCAGATGTTCTACAGTCAATAGTAGTCATTTCGGCCGGGTCGCCGGGAACAAGTTGTTTTATGTAGTGTTGTGGGTATTATGCAACGCACAACCAGAGAGGGAGAAATAAACATGCCATCTTTTGACATCGTATCTGAGATCGATCTGCAGGAAGTGAGCAACGCCGTTGATAACGCAACGCGTGAACTCGATACCCGTTTCGATTTTCGCGGCGTAACCGCGACGTTTGAACTGAACGATAAAAATAAGACCATTAAAGTGCTGAGTGAATCAGATTTCCAGGTAAACCAGCTGCTGGATATTCTGCGCGCCAAGCTTCTGAAACGCGGCATTGAAGGGGCATCGCTTGATGTGCCGGAAGAGTTTGAGCACAGCGGCAAGAACTGGAGCGTGGAAGCCAAACTGAAGCAGGGGATTGAAGCCTCGGTGGCGAAGAAAATCGTCAAGCTGATCAAAGACAGCAAGCTGAAAGTGCAGACCCAGATCCAGGGCGAAGAGATCCGCGTAACCGGAAAATCCCGCGACGACCTGCAGTCGGTAATGGCACTGGTGCGCGGCGGCAATCTGGGGCAGCCGTTCCAGTTCAAAAACTTCCGCGATTAATAAAAAACAGGGCCGAAGCGGCCCTGTTTTTTTATGCCCGCAGCGCCTGTTCCACGTTATAGCGGTTCGTGACTTTGGTATCGATTTTCACGTAGACGCTGTGTTCATCCGGCGCGACCAGCACCTCGCGCACGCCATCCTGCTTCATCAGCTGCGCTTCCAGCGCCGCATCCGCCGCAACATCTTCCGGTAACGCTACGCGCAGGCTGCTGACGTAGGGCGGCTCCTGCATCGTCATGCTGACCAGCAGCCACACCGTAGCCAGCAGCGCGCCCACCAGGAACACGGTTTGCGGGTCGAAGAAGCCGTCAATCCAGCCCGCCAGCGAACCGCCCACCGCCACGCCCAGGAACTGGCTGGTGGAGTAGATGCCCATCGCCGTGCCTTTGTAGCCAGCCGGCGACTCTTTACTGATAAGCGACGGCAGCAGGGCTTCCATCAGGTTAAAGGCGATAAAGAACAGCTGGACGCCGATCACCAGCTCCCAGAAGTGCGGACCCGCGCCCCAGAGCACGATCTCGGCAATCAGCAGCAGCGCCACGCAGAAGATGAACACGCGCTTCATGCGGCGTCTGGCTTCGGCATAAATGATAAACGGCACCACCGAGACAAACGAGATCAGCATGGTGAACAGGTAAATCTTCCAGTGCTGTTCGGTAGGGAAGCCCGCCTGGGCCAGCTGGCCGGGAAGGGCGACGAAGGTCGACATCAGCAGAATATGCAGACAGAAGATGCCAAAGTTGAGTTTCAGCAGCTTCGGGTTCGCCATCACCTGGCTAAAGCAGCCCTTTACCATCCCGGACTCACGGTTCAGGACGTGCGTTTTGCTGCTCGGTACCACCCAAAGGGTGAGCACGATACCCGTACAGGCGAGGCCCGCCATCATCCAGAACAGGGCGTGCAGGCCAAGCGCGTGGGTAATAATTGGCCCCAGCACCATAGCGATGGCGAACGTAATACCGAAGCTGACGCCGATAAACGCCATCGCTTTCGTGCGGTTCTGTTCGCGCGTGAGGTCAGAAAGCAGGGCCATCACCGCGGCGGAGATCGCCCCGGAGCCTTGTAGCGCGCGGCCCAGCACAATGCCCCAGATGGAGTCGCTGAGCGCGGCCACCAGGCTACCGATAACGAAGATGGCCAGCCCGCCAACAATCAGCGGTTTACGCCCGACGCGATCGGAAATCAGGCCGAAAGGGATCTGGAACAGCGCCTGCGCCAGGCCATAAATACCAATCGCCAGGCCAATCAGCGCTTCACTGGCACCCTGCAAGGCCATGCCATAGGTTGTGAGCACCGGCAGCACCATAAACATGCCCAGCATGCGCAGGGAGAAAACGGTCCCTAAGCCCCATGTCGCGCGCAGTTCCAGCGGCGTCATTTTGTTATCGTTCATTACCACCTCAGAAAAAAAGCCGGACATAGTGTAGTGCGGGGGGAGGGGAGGGTAAATCATTGCCTGGTGTTAAAATGTTACCAGTGAGCAATAAGCGCACAAAATAAAAAAGGGTGCCGAAGCACCCTTTTGACGTCGTCTGTATTACCAGACGTAGGTCAGCAGATTTTGCGAATCCGGAACCATAAAGTCCACGGACATCATCACGCTCAGCGACGTAATGGCGACAATCGAGAAGACGAACAGCTTGCGCGCCCACACTTTGTCGTTTTCGGTTTTGTAGCCACGCAGGGCCATACCGAGCCACCACACGCTAACCGCCGCTGCCACGATCAGATATTTATATCCGGCGTAGCCCCCGAGCGTCAGCATCAGGGTGGCGACAGCAAACGCAACGATGTAGAGCGTAATGTGGTTCTTGGCAACTGAGATCCCCTTCACCACCGGCAGCACCGGGATGTTTGCAGCCTGATAATCCTTGAAGCGGAAAATCGCGATTGCGTAGGAGTGCGGCATCTGCCAGAGGCTGAAAATCGCCAGCAGGATCAGCGCGCCGCTATCAAACTCATTGGTGACCGCGCAGTAGCCAATAACCGGCGGCGCAGCGCCGGAAAGGCTACCAATCAGGGTGCCGTAGACCGACTTGCGCTTCATATAGAGGCTGTACACCCCCACATAAACCACGAAGCCCATCACCCCCAGCCAGCAGGCCAGCGGATTAGCACCGAACCACAGCAGCATAAAGCCAGCAATACCCAACAAGGTTGCATACACCAGCGATACTTTCGCAGAGATCAGTCCCATAACTAGGACGCGATTCCTTGTCCTCTCCATCTTGCAGTCGATGTCGCGGTCGATGTAGTTGTTAAACACACAACCGGACGCGACGACCAGCGACACGCCAACCAGCGTGCTGAGGAAGAGGGGATAATCAATGCTGCCTTTAGAGGCCAGCAAAAATCCCCCGATGACAGAAATTAAATTCCCGAAAATAATTCCTGGTTTTGTTACTTGCAGGTATTGCTTAATCATACTCGCCGCTCTTAGTGAACCATCATGTTGTAATTCAGGTTCCACATAATCCAGATAGAGCCTGCCACGACGATAGCGATAATCAGCAAGGTAAAGACAAAGGCTACCAGGTTCCAGCGCTCCTCAGAGGAGGCGTTCATGTGCAGGAAGCACACCAGGTGAACCAGAATCTGAACAACGGCTGTAATCACTACCACAGCTACAAGGGTGCCGTGAGAGGCGGAGCCGTTCATCACCATCAGGAACGGGATTGCTGTCAGGATGACCGACAGAACAAACCCGACCAGATAGGTCTTAACGCCACCGTGATGAGCGCCGTTGTGATCGGTTGAATGACTCATTACATCGCCCCCATCAGATAGACTACAGAGAACACGCAGATCCATACCACGTCGAGGAAGTGCCAGAACATGCTCAGGCACATCAGACGCGCACGGTTAGTGCTGGTCAGGCCGCGACGGGAGACATGGAACATCATCAGCGCCATCCAGATCAGACCGGACGTCACATGCAGACCGTGGGTACCGACCAGCGCGAAGAACGCTGACAGGAAGCCGCTACGATCCGGGCCGTAACCCAGAGAGATCAGGTGATGGAACTCATAGATTTCCATCGCGATGAAGCCCGCACCGAACAGGAACGTCAGTGCCAGCCAGGCTTGAACCCGGCTGGTGTTGTTCTTGTTCATGGCAATCATTGCCATGCCGTAGGTGATGGAGCTGAACAGCAGCAGGGCAGTTTCAACCGCAACGAACGGCAGTTCAAAGATATCTTTGCCGCTCGGGCCACCTGCTGTGCCGTTCACCAGAACGGCATAAGTTGCGAACAGACATGCAAACAGAATGCAGTCGCTCATCAGGTAGATCCAGAAGCCGAACACTTTGTTCGCCCCTGCATCGTGGTGCCCATGTTCATGGCTGTCATGGGCCAGCGCGTGGTTAATGCTATCAGTTGACATTTTTCAGCCCTGCTTTGGTAATTTCTTCGAAGTGCTGGTTTTCCAGTTTTTCGACAGTGGCTACTGGTACATAGTAATCCACGTCCTCGTCGAAGCTTTTCGCAATCCAGGTGATAACGATACCGGCAAAGCCCAGAATCGCCAGCCACCAGATATGCCAGATCATGGCGAAACCAAAGATGGTGCTGAATGCGCCAATGAAGATACCCGCAGCGCTGTTTTTCGGCATATGAATCTCTTCATAGTGCGCAGGCTGCTTATACGCTTCACCTTTTTCTTTCATTTCCCAGAAGGCATCACGCTCGTGAATCTCAGGAACCACAGCGAAGTTGTAGAACGCCGGCGGAGAAGAGGTTGCCCACTCCAGCGTGCGGCCACCCCACGGGTCTCCGGTCAGGTCGCGGTTCTGATCGCGGTCACGAATACTCACGTAGATCTGGATGATGATGCTCAGGATACCGCAAGCAATCAGCAGGGCACCGATCTCAGCCACAATCATCAGCGTGTGGAACTGCGGGTCGATGTTCTGGCTGATACGACGGGTCATACCCATGAAGCCCAGCGCGTACAGCGGCATAAAGGTCACGAAGAAGCCGATGATCCAGAACCAGAAGGCGCGTTTACCCCATTTTTCGTTCATGGTGTAACCAAACGCTTTCGGCCACCAGTAGGTCATACCCGCGAAGCAACCAAATACCACACCACCGATAATCACGTTATGGAAGTGCGCAATCAGGAACAGACTGTTGTGCAGTACGAAGTCCGCGCCCGGTACCGCCAGCAGTACGCCGGTCATACCACCGATGGAGAAGGTGACGATGAAGCCGATGGTCCACAGCATCGCTGAGTGGAACTGGATACGGCCCTGGTACATGGTAAACAGCCAGTTGAAGATCTTCACCCCGGTCGGGATGGCGATAATCATCGTGGTGATACCGAAGAAGGCGTTTACGTTCGCGCCGCTGCCCATGGTGAAGAAGTGGTGCAGCCATACGATGAACGACAGTACGGTAATCGCGATGGTCGCCCACACCAGGGAGGTGTAACCGAACAGACGTTTTCTGGAGAAGGTCGCGGCAATCTCAGAGAACACACCGAATACCGGCAGAACCAGAATGTAAACTTCCGGATGACCCCAGGCCCAGATCAGGTTGACATACATCATCATGTTGCCACCCATATCGTTGGTAAAGAAATGGGTACCCAGATAACGGTCAAGCGTCAGCAGCGCAATGGTTACGGTCAGGATCGGGAAGGAGACGATAATCAGGACGTTAGTACAGAGTGACGCCCAGGTGAATACCGGCATTTTGAACATCGTCATGCCCGGCGCACGCATGCGCAGGATGGTGACGAAGAAGTTAATACCGGTCAGCGTCGTACCAATACCTGACAGCTGTAGACTCCAGATCCAGTAGTCAACCCCAACCCCCGGACTGTACTCCAGCCCCGAAAGCGGCGGATAGGCCACCCAACCGGTCTGTGCGAACTCGCCCACGCCCAGAGAGACGTTGACCAGAACCACACCTACCACGGTGAACCAGAAGCTCAGGTTGTTCAGGAACGGATAGGCTACGTCGCGCGCGCCAATCTGCAGCGGAACCACGATGTTCATCAGACCAATGACGAACGGCATCGCCACGAAGAAGATCATGATAACGCCGTGGGCGGTAAAGATCTGATCGTAGTGATGAGGTGGTAAGAAGCCCGCTTCACCCGCCGAGGCGAGTAGCTGCTGGGTACGCATCATGATGGCATCCGCGAAACCACGGACCAGCATCACGATAGCGACGAGGATATACATAATCCCCAGACGTTTGTGGTCTACCGAAGTAAGCCACTCATTCCATAGATAGGACCACTTACCGAAGTAAGTGATCGCTGCGACTAACGCCAGGCCTCCGACGAGAATCGCTGCAATCGTAACCATGATAATCGGCTCATGGTACGGAACTGCATCCAGTGTAAGTTTTCCGAACATCGTATTATTCCTCGGCCCCTTAGTGAGAGGTTTCCGCGTGATTCATGTCCATGCCTTCCATACCTTCATGAGAAGCATGCTTCCCTTCAGGCTGGGTCACGTCCATGCTCTTCCCGTGGCCCATGAATTTGTTAATAACATCTTTGAACAAATCAGGTTTCACACTGGAGAAGTATTCGACTTTGTTGTATTCGCTCGGAGCTGCCAGCTTCTCATACGCGGTCATGTCGTTCATGACATTAGGCGACTGTTTCGCTTTCGCTACCCACTGGTTGAAGGTTTCGTTATCCGGTGTGGCAATTGCCTTGAATTTCATACCGGAGAAGCCTGCACCACTGTAGTTCGCAGAAATACCGTCGAAGGTGCCGGGTTCATTCGCAATCAGGTGCAGTTTGGTCTGCATACCTGCCATTGCGTAGATCTGGCTACCCAGGCGCGGAATAAAGAAGGAGTTCATTACCGAGTTTGAGGTAATTTTGAATTCCACTGGCGTGTTAGCCGGGAACGCAATCTCGTTTACCGTCGCGATGCCCTGCTCCGGATAGATAAAGAACCATTTCCAGTCCATAGCGATAACTTCGATGGTAACCGGCTTCGCGTCATGAACCAGCGGTTTGCCAGGTTCAAGTTCGTGAGTGGTTTTCCAGGTCAGTACCGCCAGGAAGATAATGATGAGGATCGGAATGGTCCAAACCACAGCTTCAACTTTGTTCGAGTGCGACCAGTTGGGGCTGTATTTGGCATCCTTGTTCGATGCCCGATATTTCCAGGCAAAGCCGATAGCCATCACGATAGCGGGAATCACGACAATCAACATCAGCCCAAGAGCCGTCAGTATCAACGAACGTTGTTCCAGTCCAATCTGTCCTTTGGGATTAAGAAGTGCAGCATCGCAGCCACTGAGTAAAACAGTGCCCGCGAGTAAGGACATCCATCCCAAACATTTATTGTATTTCCTGAGTCTCATTTAACGACCTCAATTCCACAGGGATCTGGTGGCGTTTAAAGTGTGCGGGCATTTTACGGGAAGGTTACATTACTGTAAACATGATTGGCTCAGTGTCAGTAAGGTGTTGCCGGGTTCTGCCAGATTTGTCACAGCAATGACCGCCTGTAACCAAAGGTAAGCTGCAAGCCGCGCCAGATGGGCTTTATAACAAAAAAGGTATTAAATGCAAGGATATGGGCTGGATTGCTCTAAAGGTCAAAAATAATGCACAAATAATTAACAACCCGGCAGCAAATAAAAACATTCATTAAACCAAATATTAATCGAGCGTGAGCTGAATCGTGTAAGGAAAAAATATCCTTGACCGACTTTGCTTATTTCAATCGCGTAATTAAGCGCACAAATGAACAACTAATATTTTATTTAACTGGTCAACTTTTGCGCAGATTAATTCAGCGTGGCAATTATAACTATTAACGAAAGTTAATTATTTAGTTCGCTACTATTTTCCCGACGCAGTGCGACGGCATCCAGTATGCAGCCGGTCACGAAAGCGAGCGCCGCCAGCATCGCGCCCGCCTCAAGCAAGACCGTGTCCAGCGAGGTTGCCGTGATGTTCAGGGCGTTAGTAATCAGCAATACCAGCCAGCCAGCGACCAGCAGGGCAGCGGCGGCCAGCAGCGATACCGCCGCTTTATAGCCTCGCGCAAAGCGACGTCGCGGCAGGAAGCTACCGGTGCGCTGGGTGTACTCCAGCGTCTGGCGGCACACGACCAGCAACACCAGCCCCGGCATCGCGGCGAAGACCGAGAACAGGTAAAACAGCGGCCAGCCGTGAGCTTCAACAAACCAACCCGCTAACGGGCCAACATAGACGCGCCCGACGGCAGCCAGGGCAGAGAGCAGCGCGAATTGCGTTGCGGAAAACGACAGGTTACACAGCGTCATCAGTAACGCCACGAACGCCGCAGTCCCCATCCCGCCGCACAGGTTTTCGAAAAACACCGCGCCGGCCATGGTGTAAATACTTTTTGCGCTGATGGCGAGCAGCCAGTAACCCGCATTAGAGACGCCCTGCAAAATTCCGAACAGCAGCAGGGCGCGGAACAGCGACAGGCGCTGCATCAGGATCCCGCCGTAGAGCGCCCCTATAATGGTGGCAAACAGCCCCAGCGTCTTGTTGACCATGCCGACTTCACCGGCATCAAAGCCGACGCCGCGGATCAGGAAGGTGGTGGTCAGCGACATGGCGAAGGCATCGCCCAGCTTATACAGCACGATCAGCATCAGGATCAGCCAGGCATTGTTGCGCCCGAAGAAATCACGCAGCGGGGCCATCACCGCCTGCTCCAGCGTTCGCGGCACCGGCGCGTCCACCGCCGGCTCGGGAGCCAGCAGGGTGGCGATAATGCACGGAATAAGCAGCGCGGCCATCAGCCAGTACATGCCCTGCCAGCCGAGATAGTTATCCGCCAGCCACAGCGCCAGTCCGCCCGAGGCCAGCATCGCCAGCCGGTAGCCCAGCACGCTTATTGCCGCGCCCGCGCCGCGCTCTTCCGCAGGCAGCACATCGGTTTTCCAGGCATCGAACACGATATCCTGGGAGGCCGAGCAGAAGGCGATGACCACGGCCAGCGCCGCCATCCAGCGCAGGTCGGTTGACGGCTCAAGAAAGCCCATCCCTGCAATCGCCACCAGCAGCAGAAGCTGGGTGATCAACAGCCAGCCGCGTCGCCGGCCTAAAAAAGGCGGCACGTAGCGATCCATCATCGGCGACCAGAGGAATTTGAACACGTAAGCCTGACCCACCAGCGAGAAGAAGCCGATGGTTTTCAGGTCGACGTTTTCCACGGTCATCCACGCCTGAAGCGTGCCTGACGTCAGCGCCAGCGGCAGCCCGGAGGCAAAGCCCAGGATGAGCAAAATGAAGGATTTAGGATGCTGAAAAAAGCGTAATGAGAGACTGGACATAGAGAGGTGTCGTCACAGGCCCGGTCATGCCGGGCCTGTTGAGAAGTGATTAACGCGCGTTCTGCTTAATGAACTCATGGATAGCGGTATCCTGAGCCATGTCGGCAATGGTATCGGTCAGCACGCTGTTAACGGCATCGGCGATATTTTTGTTGGAAGCCTGCAGGGCGCCTTCCACGCTGTAGCTGGCGCGGTAGTTCTTGTTCAGCTTGTTGCCGTTAGCGGCGGTCGCGATGATCGCGATGTCCGCTTTAGTAGCAATGTTGTAACGCACGTTGCCCTGAGAGACATCGGCATACAGCTGGTTGACGATAATCTGCAGGTTAACCGCGCCGTTCGGCCCAATCATGTAGCCGCGAGAGGTCATCTGCTTCTCCAGCACTTCCTGCAGCAGGAAACGCAGATCGCGTGATGCGGTCAGGGTCACCAGCTGATTATTACGGGTCACTTTCGCCAGCGCCTGATCGTTACGCTGATCGGCACCGTTGATGCTGACGGTGACGCCCATCAGGCTCGGATCCTGCTGCGGCAGGGAGATTTTCGGCGAAACATCAATCGTGGTCGGCGGCGTGGCGCAGCCGGCCAGCATGAACAGCGCAACTAACGGGAAAAGCAGTTTTTTTAACATGTTCGTGTTCTCGTAATTCCGTGTGCTATCAAAAAGAAAATTCCCGCCATCATAAACATCGCGTGCGGCGAGGGGAAGTGGTAAACGAAGCGAAATCATGGCGTGACAACTTTTGTTGATTCGTCAGGAATGATGATTCCGCTGCGACTGAACCGGCATTTAATCTTAAAATTGCCGCGAACAGACCAGGACTCTGCCTTAAAATTTGTTGTTTTACGGTTAAATAACCGGTAAAAGCGGCTACCATTTTAACTACCAGGGCCGCATTTCTGCCTTGTCACAGGAGTAACAGCCATGATGATTCGTGAGCGTATTGAAGACAAGTTAAGGGCAGCGTTAGAACCCGTTCATCTCGAAGTGGTTGATGAAAGCTATCGCCACAACGTACCGGCTGGTTCTGAAAGTCACTTTAAAGTGGTGCTGGTGAGCGACCGTTTTGTCGGCGAGCGTTTTCTTAATCGTCACCGCCTGATCTACGGCGCGCTGGCGGAAGAACTGGCGTCAACCGTCCATGCGCTGGCGCTGCATACCTATACCGTTAAAGAGTGGGAAGGCCTGCAAAACACCGTTTTCCCGTCGCCGCCGTGCCGTGGCGCAGGCACTATCGCCTGAGGCCAGAATTTGCAACGACGGGAACTTTTCCAGTATGTTGCGGTAGAGAGAGTGGAATCTGAACGGCCTGCGGGCCGTTTTGTTTTGTCTGAATTTTTATGCCGTCTGATCCAATTCAGGCAGAAAACAACGGGAAGTGTGAAAAATGCCGCAGACTGGCGCGCTTGCGCTTCTCGACTCACCAGAGTGATGCCGCTATAATGCTGCGTCTAATTTTTCGGAATGTCTTCGGGATAATTCTGACGACAGGGAATGTGATTCTGATTCAGAGGACATCCCGGTTCTGCGAAGCGGCTAAGGCTTCCAGAGTTGACCGAGCACTGTGATTTTTTGAGGTAACAAGATGCAAGTTTCAGTTGAAACCACTCAGGGCCTTGGGCGCCGTGTAACGATTACAATTCCTGCTGACAGCATCGAAAACGCTGTGAAAAGCGAGCTGGTCAACGTGGCGAAAAAAGTCCGTATCGACGGTTTTCGTAAGGGCAAAGTACCGATGAATGTCGTTGCTCAGCGTTATGGCGCTTCTGTTCGCCAGGACGTGCTGGGCGACCTGATGAGCCGCAACTTTATCGACGCGATCATCAAAGAGAAAATCAATCCGGCCGGTTCCCCGAACTACGTTCCGGGCGAATACAAACTGGGTGAAGACTTCACCTACGCTGTTGAGTTCGAAGTGTATCCGGAAGTTGAACTGAAGGGTCTGGAAAACATCACCGTTGAGAAGCCGGTAGTAGAAGTCACCGACGAAGACGTTGATGCGATGCTGGATACCCTGCGCAAGCAGCAGGCAACCTGGAAAGACAAAGACGGCGCTGTTGATGCAGAAGACCGCGTAACCATCGACTTCTCCGGCTCTGTAGATGGCGAAGAGTTCGAAGGCGGCAAAGCTTCTGACTTCGTGCTGGCGATGGGCCAGGGCCGCATGATCCCGGGCTTCGAAGACGGTATCAAAGGTCGTAAAGCGGGTGAAGAGTTCACCATCGACGTGACCTTCCCGGAAGACTACCACGCGGAAAACCTGAAAGGTAAAGCCGCGAAGTTCGACATCGTTCTGAAGAAAGTTGAAGAGCGCGAACTGCCGGAACTGACCGCAGATTTCATCAAGCGTTTCGGCGTGGAAGATGGTTCTGTTGCGGGTCTGCGTACCGAAGTGCGTAAGAACATGGATCGCGAACTGAAAGGCGCGGTGCGTAACCGTGTTAAAACTCAGGCGATCGAAGGTCTGGTTCAGGCTAACGACATCGACATCCCGTCCGCGCTTATCGACAGCGAAATCGACGTGCTGCGCCGCCAGGCTGCACAGCGTTTCGGTGGCAGCGAGAAGCAGGCTCTGGAACTGCCGCGTGAGCTGTTCGAAGAGCAGGCTAAACGCCGCGTGATCGTTGGCCTGCTGCTGGGCGAAGTGATTCGTACCCACGAGCTGAAAGCTGATGAAGATCGTGTAAAAACCCTGATCGAAGAGATGGCGTCTGCCTACGAAGATCCGAGCGAAGTTATCGAGTTCTACAGCAAAAACAAAGAGCTGATGGACAACATGCGTAACGTCGCTCTGGAAGAGCAGGCTGTTGAAGCGGTACTGGCGAAAGCGAAAGTCACCGACAAACCGACCTCCTTCAACGATCTGATGAACCAGCAGGCGTAAGCCGCTTTTTCTCAGAACGATCTGATAAAAAGCCCGTCACCGTCGGTGACGGGCTTTTTTTGTCACTTTTCGGTTTGCGCTGATGCGAAAACCGTGCCGGGATGTTAGCGTAACAGGAAAAGGTTGTTATGCTTGAAATAAGACAGGTTAAACCCCATTAATCGTTGGTAACGCAACGAATACTCTGACTGATAATCCGTCCGTGATGATTGTGAGGCACCACAAGCATAGTCATGCCTGGTCGTCTCAAGTAGAATCAGTGCAGCAGGCGACATACGAATATTTATCCAGGAGACGGAAATGTCATACAGTGGCGAACGAGACAATGTAGCACCCCACATGGCCCTGGTGCCGATGGTCATCGAGCAAACCTCACGCGGTGAGCGCTCTTTCGATATTTACTCCCGCCTGCTTAAGGAACGCGTCATTTTTCTGACCGGTCAGGTGGAAGACCATATGGCAAACCTGATCGTGGCGCAGATGCTGTTTCTCGAAGCAGAAAACCCGGAAAAGGACATCTACCTGTACATTAACTCTCCTGGCGGCGTAATCACGGCCGGGATGTCGATCTACGACACGATGCAGTTTATCAAGCCGGACGTCAGCACCATTTGTATGGGCCAGGCGGCCTCAATGGGCGCGTTCCTGTTGACTGCTGGCGCTAAAGGCAAGCGTTTCTGCCTGCCGAACTCCCGCGTCATGATCCACCAGCCGCTGGGCGGCTATCAGGGTCAGGCAACGGATATCGAAATCCATGCGCGTGAAATCCTGAAGGTGAAAGGGCGTATGAATGAACTTATGGCGCATCACACGGGTCAATCTCTTGAGCAGATTGAACGTGACACCGAGCGCGACCGTTTCCTGTCGGCGTCGGAAGCGGTAGAGTACGGGCTGGTTGATTCGATTTTGACCCATCGCAGCTGATGGGCAGGCCGCGTGAGGCCGCTATACTATAGTAAAGCTGGCGCCTCACTGCGGTTGAGTACAGCTTGCGCCTGTGAATAGCATTTGCGTCGTTGTGTGCGGCACAAAGAACAGAAAAGAGGTTTTGACTCATGACAGATAAACGCAAAGATGGTTCGGGCAAACTGTTGTACTGCTCTTTTTGCGGCAAAAGCCAGCACGAAGTACGCAAACTGATTGCCGGCCCATCCGTGTATATCTGCGACGAGTGTGTCGATCTGTGTAACGACATCATTCGCGAAGAGATTAAAGAAGTAGCGCCGCATCGTGAACGTAGCGCGCTACCGACACCGCATGAAATCCGTGCTCATCTGGATGACTACGTCATCGGGCAGGAGCAGGCGAAAAAAGTCCTCGCGGTCGCGGTATATAACCACTACAAACGTCTGCGCAATGGCGACAGCTCCAACGGTGTTGAGCTGGGTAAAAGTAACATTCTGCTGATCGGTCCGACCGGTAGCGGTAAGACCCTGCTGGCTGAAACCCTGGCGCGTCTGCTGGACGTTCCCTTCACTATGGCAGATGCCACTACGCTGACCGAAGCCGGTTACGTGGGTGAAGACGTTGAAAACATCATTCAGAAACTGCTGCAGAAGTGCGACTACGACGTACAGAAAGCCCAGCGCGGCATCGTATACATTGATGAGATTGATAAGATCTCCCGCAAATCCGACAACCCGTCGATTACGCGCGACGTATCCGGTGAAGGCGTTCAGCAGGCGCTGCTGAAGCTGATTGAAGGCACCGTTGCCGCAGTTCCCCCGCAGGGTGGCCGTAAGCATCCGCAGCAGGAGTTCCTGCAGGTTGATACCTCTAAGATCCTGTTTATCTGTGGCGGTGCGTTTGCCGGCCTGGATAAAGTCATCGCCAACCGCGTTGAAACCGGTTCGGGTATCGGCTTTGGCGCAACGGTAAAAGCGCAGTCGCAGAAAGCGAATGAAGGCGAACTGCTGGCGCAGGTCGAGCCGGAAGATCTGATTAAGTTTGGTCTGATCCCGGAGTTCATCGGTCGTCTGCCGGTGGTCGCAACCCTGAACGAGCTGAGTGAAGAAGCGCTGATCCAGATCCTGAAAGAGCCGAAAAACGCCCTTACCAAGCAGTATCAGGCGCTGTTCAATCTGGAAGGTGTGGAGCTGGAGTTCCGCGACGAAGCGCTGAATGCTATCGCTAAAAAAGCGATGGCGCGCAAAACCGGCGCGCGCGGCCTGCGTTCTATCGTAGAGGGCGCACTGCTCGATACGATGTACGATCTGCCGTCGATGGAAGAAGTGGAAAAAGTGGTGATTGACGACTCCGTGATCGCCGGGCAGTCCGAGCCGTTGCTCATCTACGGCAAACCCGAAGCTCAGCAGGCATCCGGCGAATAATTCGCCAATTCATACAGCCAGTTAATACAAAAATGGGGAGTTTAGCTCCCCATTTATTTTTCCTTCATTCCTGCCGTTGAATACTCGCGATACATCCCCATATACTGATTTACTTGTTAGCGGCGGCATGAGATGTCATGTGCGCTCCATAACCTGGCGGACACTAAACTAAGAGAGAGCTCTATGAATCCTGAGCGTTCTGAACGCATTGAAATCCCCGTATTGCCGCTGCGCGATGTGGTGGTTTATCCGCACATGGTCATCCCCCTGTTTGTGGGACGGGAAAAATCAATCCGTTGCCTCGAAGCGGCTATGGATCATGATAAAAAAATCATGCTGGTCGCCCAGAAAGAAGCGTCAACGGATGAGCCGGGCGTGAATGACCTTTTCACCGTCGGGACCGTGGCGTCTATTTTGCAGATGCTGAAACTGCCGGACGGCACCGTCAAAGTGCTGGTCGAAGGCTTACAGCGCGCGCGCATTACCACGCTTTCAGACGACGGCGAGCACTTCAGTGCGAAAGCCGAATACCTTGAATCGCCGGCAATTGAAGAGCGCGAGCAGGAAGTGCTGGTGCGTACCGCTATCAGCCAGTTTGAAGGCTACATCAAACTCAACAAAAAAATCCCGCCGGAAGTGCTGACGTCGCTGAACAGCATCGACGATCCTGCGCGTCTGGCTGACACCATCGCTGCCCATATGCCGCTGAAGCTCGCCGACAAACAGTCGGTGCTCGAGATGTCCGACGTCAACGAGCGTCTGGAATATCTGATGGCAATGATGGAGTCGGAAATCGATCTGCTGCAGGTTGAGAAACGCATTCGCAACCGCGTGAAAAAGCAGATGGAGAAGAGCCAGCGCGAGTACTACCTGAATGAGCAAATGAAAGCCATTCAGAAAGAGCTGGGCGAGATGGAAGATGCGCCGGACGAAAACGAAGCGCTGAAGCGCAAGATCGACGCGGCTAAAATGCCGAAAGAGGCCAAAGAAAAGGCCGAAGCCGAGCTGCAAAAATTAAAAATGATGTCGCCGATGTCTGCGGAAGCCACCGTGGTGCGCGGCTACATTGAGTGGATGGTGCAGGTTCCGTGGAATGCGCGCAGCAAGGTCAAAAAAGACCTGCGTCAGGCCCAGGAAATCCTTGATACCGACCACTACGGCCTGGAGCGTGTAAAAGACCGCATTCTTGAGTATCTCGCAGTCCAGAGCCGCGTTAACAAAATCAAAGGGCCGATCCTGTGCCTGGTAGGGCCGCCGGGGGTGGGTAAAACCTCTCTCGGGCAGTCCATCGCCAAAGCCACCGGACGTAAATACATCCGTATGGCGCTGGGCGGCGTGCGCGATGAAGCGGAAATCCGCGGTCACCGTCGTACTTACATCGGTTCTATGCCGGGTAAACTGATCCAGAAGATGGCGAAAGTGGGGGTGAAAAACCCGCTGTTCCTGTTGGATGAGATCGACAAAATGTCTTCGGACATGCGCGGCGACCCGGCTTCTGCACTGCTGGAAGTGCTGGATCCGGAACAGAACGTGGCGTTTAACGATCACTATCTGGAAGTGGACTACGATCTGAGCGACGTGATGTTTGTCGCCACCTCGAACTCCATGAACATTCCGGCACCGCTGCTGGATCGTATGGAAGTGATTCGCCTGTCCGGCTACACCGAAGACGAAAAGCTGAACATCGCTAAACAGCACCTGTTGCCGAAGCAGATTGAGCGTAACGCGCTGAAAGCAAACGAACTGACGGTAGACGACAGCGCCATCGTCGGCATCATTCGCTACTACACCCGTGAAGCGGGCGTGCGTAGCCTTGAGCGTGAGATCTCGAAACTGTGCCGTAAGGCGGTTAAACAGCTGCTGCTGGAAAAGTCCAGCCAGCATATTGAGATCAACGGCGACAACCTGAAAGACTACCTCGGCGTGCAGCGCTTCGACTACGGTCGTGCCGACAGCGAAAACCGCGTGGGTCAGGTGACCGGCCTGGCGTGGACCGAAGTGGGTGGCGATCTGCTGACCATCGAAACCGCGTGCGTACCGGGCAAAGGCAAGCTGACCTATACCGGCTCGCTGGGCGAAGTTATGCAGGAGTCTATCCAGGCGGCGCTGACGGTGGTCCGTGCGCGCGCTGAGAAACTCGGCATCAACGGCGACTTCTACGAAAAACGTGACATTCACGTTCACGTTCCGGAAGGTGCGACGCCGAAAGATGGCCCGAGCGCGGGTATCGCGATGTGTACCGCGCTGGTCTCCTGCCTGACCGGTAACCCGGTTCGTGCCGATGTTGCCATGACCGGTGAGATCACTCTGCGCGGTCAGGTTCTGCCGATTGGCGGCCTGAAAGAGAAGCTGCTGGCAGCGCACCGCGGCGGCATCAAAACCGTGCTGATCCCTTACGAAAACAAGCGCGATCTGGAAGAGATCCCGGACAACGTGATTGCCGACCTGGCCATTCACCCGGTGAAACGTATCGAAGAGGTGCTGACCCTGGCGCTGCAGAACGAGCCGTCGGGTATGCAGGTGGTCACTGCGAAATAGTGACCTGACGCAAAATGCATCAATAAAAACAATGCTGGCAGGTGAAATCTCACTTGCCAGCTTTTTTTTGTGCCGCTAATTTATGTGGCGGCCAGGCCGGGTTTAATCTTTTCCTGGTGTTGTAAGGGCATGAGAGGCCTGCTATAACTGCTCCGCGGTCGCGCTGTGATGGGTACAGACGCGATATATATAATAAAGTGAGGAAGAGAAGAGTGAATAAATCTCAACTGATAGACAAAATTGCCGCAGGTGCTGATATTTCCAAGGCTGCGGCTGGACGTGCGTTAGATGCGTGGATTGCTTCTGTTACTGAATCTCTGAAAGCCGGAGACGATGTAGCCCTGGTTGGTTTTGGTACTTTTGCTGTTCGTGAACGTGCTGCCCGCACTGGCCGCAACCCACAGACTGGTAAAGAGATCACTATCGCAGCCGCAAAAGTTCCGGGTTTCCGTGCTGGTAAAGCGCTGAAAGACGCGGTGAACTAAACCACTTTCCTCACACGAGGCAAGTTACTGACGAGGGCGCATCATCTGATGTGCCTTTTTTATTGCCTGAATAAGACTTTCTGCACGATGTGGGCTGACATTTGCCCCGGTTTCTTGTCACAATAGCTTTTTTGCGCGCAGCGGCAGCCCTGCTCTTTGCAGGGTGGACGGTTGTTGTGCGGGATTACAGTCACCTACAGCGGAGTGTTGTTACACCATGATGGACAATTTACGCGCGTCGGCTAACCACGTCGTGCTCAAAATCATTCTGGGTTTGATTATCGTGTCATTCATTCTGACTGGCGTGGGTAACTACCTGATTGGCGGTAACACGAACTATGCCGCAAAAGTGAACGGCCAGGAGATCGACCGCGCCCGGTTTGAAGGCGAAGTCGCCCGCGAGCGCACCCGTCTGCAAAACCAGCTTGGCGAGCAGTTCTCGGTGCTGGCAGCGGATGAAAACTTTATGAAGTCCAGACGCCAGCAGGTGCTTAATCAGCTGATCGATCAAACTCTGCTCGACCAGTACGCGAAAGAGCTGGGCCTCGGCATCAGCGATGAGCAGATCAAAAAGGCTATCTTCAGTACGCCGATGTTCCAGAACAACGGTAAGTTCGACAACGAGCGCTTCACCTCGCTGTTGGCGGCCAACCAGATGACGCCGGATACCTACGCGCAGGGTCTGCGTAATCAGTTGCTGAACCAGCAGGTAGTGAATGCGGTGCTGGGCACCGACTTTACGCTTAAAGGCGAAGCCGATGAGATTGCTGCCCTGGTATCTCAGCAGCGCGTCATGCGCCAGGCCACTATTGACGTGAAAGCCCTGGCAGCGAAGCAGCAGGCGAGCGAAGAAGAAGTTAACGCTTACTACAACCAGCACAAAAATGATTACCTGACTCCGGAGCAGTATCGCGTCAGCTATATCAAGCTGGATGCCGCAGAGATGGCCCAGCCGGCTACCGACGCCGACATTCAGGCTTATTACGATGAGCATAAGGATGAGTTCACCACCCCGGCTCGCCATCGCTACAGCGTGATCCAGACCAAAACTGAAGAGCAGGCACAGCAGGTGCTGGACGCTCTGAAAAAAGGCGGTGATTTCGCCGCGCTGGCCAAAGAAAAATCTACCGATATCATCTCCGCGCGCAACGGTGGCGATATGGGCTGGCTGGAAGAATCCACCACCCCTGACGAACTCAAAAACGCCGGTCTGAAAGACAAAGGCCAGCTCTCAGGTGTGATCACCTCCTCTGTCGGCTTCCTGGTAGCGCGTCTTGACGACACCCAGCCGGCGCAGGTTAAGCCGCTGAACGACGTGCGCGATGCCGTCACAGCAAAAGTGAAGCAGGATAAAGCGCTGGACGCTTACTTTGCGCTGCAGCAGAAGGTGAGTGAAGCCGCCAGCAATGACAACACTTCTCTGCAGGCTGCCGAGCAGGTTGCGGGCGTGAAAGCGGTGCAGACCGGCTGGTTCAGCCGCGATCAGCTGCCTGAAGAACTGAACTTCAAGCCGGTTTCCGATGCGGTGTTCGGCGGCGCGCTGCTGGGCTCCAACGGCGCCCCGGGTAACAACTCCGACATCATCACGGTGGAAGGCGATCGCGCGTTCGTGCTGCGTATTACCGATCACAAAGCCGAAGCGGCGAAACCGCTGGATGAAGTGCGCGCTCAGGTAACCGAAACCGTCAAGCTGAACAAAGCGCAGCAGCAGGCGAAGCAGGATGCACAGAAACTGCTGAGTGCACTGCAGACCGGCAAAGGTGATGAGGCAATGAAAGACGCTAACCTGAGCTTTGGCGAGGCGAAAACCGTCGGCCGTAATGCCGGTGATCCGGTAAGCCAGGCAGCATTCAACCTGCCGATGCCAGCCAAAGGCAAGGCGAGCTACGGCGTCGCGGACGATGCGCAGGGCAACGTCGTGCTGCTGGCGCTGGATGAAGTACGCAGCGGCACCATGCCGGAAGAGCAGAAGAAAGCCATGACTCAGGGCCTTGCCCAGAACAACGCTTCTATTGCTTTCGACGCCCTGATGCAGAACCTGCGTAAAGAAGCCAAAATCAAATATGGCGACATGGCCGATCCGCAACAATAACGAGACGCCTCGCACGTTTTGTGCAAGCTGATGCAACACTAAAAGGCCGCTTTCGCGGCCTTTTCCATTTCTGAAATCTGCCTTTTGCCCCGCCTCGTTGCCTTCGCTATCGTGACCGTGCTGTCAACAAACAAGGAGATACAGCATGAAACGAGGAATCAACGCATTTTTACTCTCGCTGGCAATGATGATGGGCACCGTCGGCTATACGGCTCACGCAGCGCCGTCTGCGGCAAAAAACGAAGCGACGCAAACGCGCCCTGAATCTTCAGGCGGCGCGCAGGCGGGTAAGTCGCAGGCAGCGCAGGACAGCGTCCTGAAAGCGAGTGAAGAGGGGGTAAACATCAACACCGCCACCGCAGATGAACTGGCACAGGCGCTCAACGGCGTGGGCGGTAAGAAAGCGCAGGCCATCATCAGCTATCGCGAAGAGTATGGCCCTTTTAAATCGATAGACGATCTCAAGCAGGTGCCCGGAATGGGCGACGCCCTGGTGGAGCGTAACCGGGCCTGGATCAAACTCTGACTGACGCGCCTTGCAGAGTTGCCATACTTTGCCAGGCTAGAGAGGTCATACCAGTTGTATGACCTCTGACCCTATTACAACAACAGGAAGGTTTGGCGCTATGCAGACGCAGATTAAAGTTCGCGGTTACCATCTCGATGTTTATCAGCACGTCAACAATGCCCGGTATCTTGAGTTTCTTGAAGAGGCACGCTGGGCGGGGCTGGAAAACAGCGAAAGCTTCCACTGGATGATGGCGCGCAACATCGCTTTCGTGGTGGTAAATATCAACATCAACTACCGCCGTCCGGCGCTGCTCGGCGATCTGCTGACCATCCGCAGTTCGGTGCAGCAGCTGAACGGCAAGAGCGGCGTACTGAGCCAGACCGTCACGCGTGAATCAGAGAGTGATGTGGTCGCCGATGCGCTGATCACCTTTGTCTGTATCGATCTCAAGACCCAGAAGACGTTGCCGCTGGAGGGCGAGCTGCGTGACAAACTGGCGCTGATGGTCGGCTGAGCCGCCGCCTCGCCTGTGTTATTGCCCTGACGCTTCTATACTTCACTGTTCTTTCAGGCGATTTTTCAGGCAGAGGAGCGGTATGCGAATTCATCATCTGAACTGCGGCTGTATGTGTCCGCTGGGCGGCGCGCTGTATGACGGTTTCAGCAAGGGAGTGCATGCGCACCTTATCTGTCACTGTCTGCTGATTGAAACCGATCGTGACGGGCTGGTGCTGGTGGATACCGGTTTCGGCGAGCAGGATATGGCGTCGCCGACGCGCAGACTGCCCGGTTTCTTTCGCCTGCTGAACAACATCCAGTATCGTCGCGAGCTGACCGCGCTGCATCAGATCCTGCAGCTTGGCTTTCAGGCTGCTGACGTCAGGCATATCATCCTGACCCATCTCGACTTCGACCATGCCGGTGGCATCACGGACTTCCCGCAGGCGCGGCTCCACGTCATGCAGGATGAAATTGCCACGGCAAAGGCGCAGCGCACCTGGCTCGATCGTCGGCGCTACGCTGACAGCCAGTGGCGAACAGAAGATGGCTGGCACGGTTACGCTCCCGGCGGGGAGTCGTGGTTTGGATTTGACGCGGTACGCGACCTGACCGGGCTGCCACCGGAAATTCTGCTGATCCCGCTGCCGGGCCATACGCCAGGCCATGCGGGGGTTGCCGTTCAACATGCGGATGGCTGGCTACTGCACGGCGGTGATGCCTGGTTCTATCGCGGAGAAATGGAACCGCAGTACCGCTGCACGCCGGGGCTGCGTTTTTATCAGTGGATGATGGAAAAGGACAGGCAGGCGAGGCTGGAAAATCAGCAGCGGCTACGCGCGCTGGCGCAGCAGCAGCAGCAAGCAGGGCTCACGCTGTTTTGCAGTCATGATGCAAAAGAGTATGAGCGCCTGCGGCATCGTTAAGCTTATTTCAGGCCGGTTTTTTGCTTCAGGGCCGCCATCACGCCTGGCTTGTCGGCCAGATAGTGGTTGAGGCCGTTGGCGCGCAGGTTGCAGGCGGCGCACTGTCCGCAGCCGTCGCCTTTGATGCCGTTGTAGCAGGTCAGCGTCTCTTCGCGCACGGTATCAAGTTTGCCCCAGTACTCTGCCAGCGCCCAGGTTTCCGCTTTATCGAGCCACATCAGCGGCGTTTCAAAGCGCACGTCCCGGGCCATACCAAGACTGACCGCATGGTTCAGCGCCCTGACGAACTCGTCGCGGCAGTCCGGGTAGCCGGAGAAGTCAGTTTCACATACCCCGGTGATCACCGCGTCGGCCTGCACCTGGTAGGCATAGATCGCCGCCAGAGTGAGGAACAGAATGTTGCGGCCCGGCACAAAGGTGTTCGGGATACCGTTGGCATCAGGCTCGTAGTCCGGCACCGGAATGCTGTCGCGCGTCAGGCTGCTGACCGCAAGCTCGTTGAGCAGAGTGACATCCAGCACTTTATGGGCGCGGGCACCCAGCGCAGTCGCCAGTTCGCGCGCCACGTCGATTTCGGCGCGGTGGCGTTGCCCATAGTCAAAGGTGACGCAATGCACTTCGTCATACTGCTGAAGTGCCTGAATCAGGCAGGTAGTGGAATCCTGGCCTCCGCTAAAGACCACGACGGCACGTTTCATAATCGTTCCTGTTGTTGACGGAAATGGCCGCTATGGTAACGCCCCTGCGTCGCGTCCTCCAGCTCCTTCACCGATTTCCGGCGGCGGCAGCCAGGCGCGGGTGAAATCAAACCATCCCCAGGCGTTGAGATGAATGCCGTTGACGCCGGGCGGAGCGCTGATCTGGTAGCGGTAGTTGAACAGCGGAGTGAGACGGGCCTCCTCCATCAGCGTTGCCAGCACCGCTTTGAGCCCGGCATTGCGCTGTTCCAGCTGCGGGTGATGCTGCACCTTATCCAGCGTGGCCTGTAGCTGGTTATAGTCCGCCTCGCTAAGCAACCGGGGCCACAGCACGTCGCTGCGCAGCCACTGCTCAAGCGTATACTCTGGCGCTTCGCCAATCAGCCTGTCGCCCATCACCAGGTCGGCGCTGGCAAGCGGGTCACAGCCTGCCCAGTTTTTGGCGTTATGAAAAATGACCGTCAGCTCGCAGCCGAGGCGGGCAAAGCTGGCTTTAAGCTGCGCGGCCATGGTGTGCAGCTCACCGGGAAGATGGTAAACCAGCGTCAGGCGCGGCGGCAGCGCTTCGCGCCGCTCTGGCCAGTGCGGAAGGGGCAGTCCCGGCAGCATCTCGTGGCTAGGCGTGATGAGGTTTTCCTCCAGTGGCAGGGTATGCAGCATGCCGCTGGTATGCACCATCTGCATAATGCGTTGCGCCTGTGGCCTGCTGAGGCGCGCATTCTGCCGAATGGCGAGATAGCAAAATCCGAGGCTGATACTGGTGCTGATAGGGCGCAGCGCGGTCAGCTCGTCCGGATCGCCAACCGCGATCTGCGCCGGATGACGGCAGCTGGTGCCCATCTCGCGCTCAAACAGCTGGGGGGTGATCCAGTATTCAATTGCCTTCAGCAACGGGTGCTCCAGATGCCAGGCGTCATGGCTCTCCAGCCGCACGCGATCCGGCCTGAACACCGTCAGCCGGAAGGGGCCGCTGCCCAGCAGCTCATCGTCAGGGTGCGCAAGGCGGCTACAGTAGCTGGCCAGCCGCCAGGGGAGCCAGTAATCAGGGTGATGAAGATAAAACGTCAGGCAACGCGCGTGGGTGACCTCAATCCGTTTCACGCTGGCAAACAGCCGCGCCAGCGCCGGGTCTTTCAGCAGCAGCTGTAAGCGCTGCTGGAGCTGACGGGTTTCGATGCGCTCGCCGTTGTGCCAGTGCAGGGTGGAGCGGATATAAAAATGCCAGACGCCGCCGTCGGCGCTGGTCTGCCAGTGGTGCGCCAGATCGCCCTGCGGCTGCGGGTTATCGGTGACAAAGCGCGTCAGCCCGGAAAAGAGCTGTCCGGCAAGGTGTTGTTCGGCCCGTCCGGCGACAAAACCTGGCGTCACGGGCTCCAGCGAGCGGTAATAAGGAATACGCAGCGTCGGGGCATCATTCTGCCACTGACCACCCAGAAACGGATGCAGCAGGTGGCGCAGCTGCTCCGGTGCCAGCTGCGTCAGCTCCAGAGCATGTTGCGGCTGCGCGCCTTTCAGCACCTCTTCGAGCAGGCTGCTGCGCAGAGCGTCAGGGGAGACGTGAAACGTCAGGGTTGCGCGCTTGCCGCGCCCGGACTGCGCCTGCCAGCTCAGCCAGCCTGCCTGCTGCGCCTGACGCAGCAGCGTGCGCATATGGCGCTCGCTGCAAAAGCAGCGCGCCGCCAGTTCGGCGATGGTGACCTGCTGCGGTGCGCCGGCAGAAGGTTGCCACAGACGCTGAAACTGATTGAGGCGGTTAACGAGGCGCATACAAAACCCGGAACAATTTTTTTTAAGTATTCCCTATTAGTTCCGTATATGCCAGGCAATACTTTTGCAGGTCTTTCATCCGCTGTAACCCCCGGAGTAAGCATGGCCCGACTGGCTGCATTTGATATGGACGGCACGCTGTTAATGCCGGATCACCGTCTCGGTGAGCAAACCCTCGCCACCCTGAAACGGCTGCGCGAGCGCGACATTACCCTGGCGTTTGCCACCGGGCGTCATGCGCTGGAGATGCGTCAGCTGCTGGGAAATCTGGCGCTGGATGCGTACCTTATCACCGGCAACGGCACGCGCATTCATACCCTTGAAGGCGACGTACTGCATCAGCAGGATCTGGCACCGGCGGTTGCGCAAGCGGTGCTGCACGGCCAGTGGGAAACTACGGCGAGCGTCCACGTTTTCAACGACCGCGGCTGGTTCACCGACAAGCCGTTACCCTGGCTGCTGGTGGCCCACGGTATGAGCGGGTTTAGCTACCAGATTGCCGATCTGCAACGCCTGTCGCCGGATGAGGTGACCAAAATTTGTTTTGTCGGTGAGCATGCGGATCTGGAGCGGCTGCGCCTGCAGCTTAGCGAGGCGCTGGGCGACAGCGCGCACCTGTGCTTTTCGGCGTTTGAGTGTCTGGAAGTGCTGCCGCCGGGCTGTAACAAAGGTGCGGCGCTGAAGGTACTGAGCACTCATCTCGGGCTGACCCTTGCCGAGTGTATGGCGTTCGGCGACGCCATGAATGACCACGAGATGCTGTCGCTGGTCGGGCACGGGCTGATTATGGGCAACGCCATGCCGCAACTGATTTCGGCGCTGCCGCATCTGCAGGTGATTGGTCACTGTCAGACGCAGGCGGTGTCACACTATTTATCGCATTGGCTGGACCATTCTGACCTTCCTTATTCCCCCGAATAGACGAGGCCCTTCCAGCAAGCCGGGTAACCCCCGGCTTTTTTTATCGGTTCAGCTGCGCGATGGCGTCGCGCCAGGCGCTGATGTCGCCAAACTGTCGCGCCACCCATTCCGGATTATAAAAGGTATCAAGATAGCGCTCGCCGCTGTCGCACAGCAGCGTGACGATCGACCCGCGTTTGCCCTCGTCGCGCATCCGCGCCGCGAGCTGAAGTACGCCCCACATGTTCGTCCCGGTCGATGCGCCCACTTTGCGGCCCAGCAGCCCTTCCAGCCAGCCCAGCGTGGCGACGGTGGCCGCATCCGGCACGCGCAGCATTTCATCAATCACATCGGCGATAAACGACGGTTCGACGCGCGGGCGACCAATGCCTTCAATCCGACTACCCACCTGGCTTTTCAGCGTCGGATCGCGATGCTGCCAGTAATCCATAAACACCGAGTTTTCCGGGTCCACCACCATCAGTTTCGTGGCGTGTCCCTGATAGCGCAGGTAGCGGCCAATGGTCGCGGAGGTGCCGCCGGTCCCGGCGCTCATCACGATGTAATCTGGCACCGGATGCGGCTCGTGCGACATCTGGCGAAATATGCTCTCGGCGATATTATTGTTACCGCGCCAGTCGGTGGCCCGCTCGGCGTAGGTGAACTGATCCATATAGTGGCCGCGCAGCTCGCGGGCCAGCATTTCAGAAGCGTCATAAATCTCACACGCGCTATCGACAAAATGGCAGCGTCCGCCGTAGAAGGCGATCTGCTCGATCTTGCGCTTTGCCGTGCAGGACGGCATCACGGCGATAAACGGCAGGCCGAGCAGTCGGGCAAAATAGGCCTCCGATACCGCGGTCGAACCGGATGACGATTCAACGATCGTAGTGTCTTCATTGATCCAGCCGTTGCTCAGGCCATACAGGAACAGCGAGCGGGCAAGCCGGTGCTTCAGGCTGCCGGTGGGATGGGTGCTCTCATCCTTCAGGTAGATGTTGATCCCCGGAAACGCCGGCAGCGTCAGGCGAATCAGGTGGGTATCCGCCGAGCGCTGAAAGTCGGCATTGATCTCGTTGATAGCGTGGTTTACGAAGGCGCGATTCATGGTGGCGATCCGTTTGTCATTTTGTGCCTAGCGTACAGGAAGGCCGGGAAAAAATAATTGCCATTTCGCCTGTGAATTTCGCACTATGGGGAAATATTTTCTCCGTGAGGCGGCTATGATAGATAAAATTGACCGTAAATTGCTTTCGTTGTTGCAGGAGGACTGCACGCTCTCTTTGCAGGCGCTGGCGGATGCCGTTAATCTGACGACCACCCCGTGCTGGAAACGGCTGAAGCGGCTCGAAGACGAAGGCATCATTCGCGGGCGCGTGGCGCTGCTCAGCGGCGAAAAGCTCGGGCTGGGGTTAACCGCTTTTATGCTGATTAAAACCCAGCAGCACAGCAGCGCCTGGTACAGCCAGTTTGTCGGGGTGGTCGCGCAGATGCCCGAGGTGCTCGGTTTCTGGCGCATGGCGGGCGAGTACGACTACCTGATGCAGGTGCAGGTTGCCGATATGAAGCGCTACGACGACTTCTATAAGCGGCTGGTGAACAGCGTGCCGGGCCTGTCTGATATGACCTCAAGCTTTGCGATGGAGCAGATCAAGTACACCACGGCGCTGCCTATAGATGCCGCGTAACGGCTGTTTTTATTCTCATTTTTGACATACTTCGTGCTCAGACTAGAATCGAAACGTCCTGAGCACCCGCAGGACCACCCATCTGTTATTGATTGTTGAATTACCCAACCAGGAAATCACCGCGTGCGATTATTTGCTCAGTTAAGCTGGTACTTCACCCGGGAGTGGCGTCGCTACCTTGGGGCTGTCCTCCTGCTTATCCTCATTGCCATCCTCCAGCTGGTGCCGCCAAAAGTGGTCGGTATCGTCGTGGACGGCATTACCCAACAGCACTACTCAACGGCCTGGCTGATGAAGTGGGTGGGGCTGCTGGTGGCGATTGCCGTGGTAGTTTATCTGTTGCGCTACGTCTGGCGCGTGCTGCTGTTTGGTGCGTCCTACCAGCTGGCCGTCGAACTGCGTGAGGACTTTTACCGCCAGCTCAGCCGTCAACATCCTGAATTCTACCTGCGTCACCGCACCGGCGACCTGATGGCGCGCGCCACCAACGACGTTGACCGCGTGGTGTTTGCCGCCGGGGAAGGGGTGTTAACCCTGGTGGATTCGCTGGTGATGGGCTGCGTGGTGCTGGTGGTGATGTCCACCCAGATCAGCTGGCAGCTGACGCTGCTGGCACTGCTGCCGATGCCGGTCATGGCCATCATCATTAAGCGCTACGGCGACCAGCTGCATAACCGCTTTAAGCTGGCCCAGGCGGCGTTTTCGTCGCTCAACGATCGCACCCAGGAGAGCCTGACCAGCATTCGCATGATCAAAGCGTTTGGCCTGGAAGATCGTCAGTCGGCGCAGTTTGCTGCCGATGCGCAGGATACCGGCGCAAAAAACATGCGCGTGGCGCGCGTTGATGCCCGTTTTGACCCCACTATCTACATCGCCATCGGTATGGCGAACCTGCTTGCCATCGGCGGCGGCAGCTGGATGGTGGTCAACGATACCCTGACCCTCGGGGAGCTGACCAGTTTTACCATGTACCTCGGGCTGATGATCTGGCCGATGCTGGCCCTGGCGTGGATGTTTAACATCGTCGAGCGCGGCAGCGCAGCCTATACCCGCATTCGCGACATGCTGGCCGAAGCGCCGGTGGTGAGTGACGGCAGCGAACCGGTGCCGGAAGGGCGCGGCACCCTCAGCGTTGCCATCAACCATTTTGTTTATCCGCAGGCGGCGAAGCCGACCCTGAGCGCGGTGCACTTTACCCTTCAGCCGGGGCAGATGCTGGGCCTGTGTGGCCCGACCGGCGCGGGGAAAACCACGGTGCTGTCACTGATCCAGCGCCATTTCGATGTTGATGACGGCGCGATCTGCTTCAGCGATATTCCGCTGCCGCGTCTGCAGCTCAATGCCTGGCGCGGTCGCCTGGCGGTGGTGAACCAGACCCCGTTCCTGTTCTCCGATACCGTGGCGAACAATATTGCGCTCGGCAGGCCGGGGGCCAGCCAGGCGGAAATTGAGCAGGTGGCGAAGCTTGCCAGCGTGCATGAAGACATTCTGCGCCTGCCCCAGGGGTATGACACCGAAGTGGGCGAGCGCGGCGTGATGCTCTCCGGCGGACAGAAGCAGCGCCTCTCGATTGCGCGCGCGCTGCTGCTGGAGGCGGAAATCCTTATCCTCGACGATGCGCTGTCGGCGGTGGATGGCCGCACCGAACATCAGATCCTGCACAACCTGCGCCAGTGGGGCGAGGGGCGCACCATCATTATCAGCGCCCATCGGTTGTCTGCCCTGACCGAAGCCAGTGAAATTCTGGTGCTGCAGCATGGGCAGATCGCCCAGCGCGGCGACCACGACAGCCTCGCCGCGCAGCCGGGCTGGTATCGGGATATGTACCGTTACCAGCAGCTGGAAGCGGCGCTGGATGACGAGCCGGAAACCAAAGACGACGATGACAAGGAGGCGCACCATGCGTGAGACGCCGAAGCCGGTCAAGGTATGGCCGACGCTCAAGCGCCTGCTGGCGTATGGTTCGCCGTGGCGTAAGCAGATCTACATCGCCGTGCTGATGCTGTGGATTGCCGCTGCGGCAGAAGTGAGCGGCCCGGCGCTGATCAGCTACTTCATTGATAACATGGTCGCCAAAGAGTATATGCCGCTGGGTCTGCTGGCCGGGATGGCGTTCGCCTACATCTGCCTGCAGCTGCTGGCGGCAGGGCTGCACTACTGGCAGTCGCTGCTGTTTAACCAGGCGGCGGTGGGCGTGGTGCAGCAGCTGCGCACCGACGCGATGGACGCGGCGCTGCGCCAGCCGCTGAGCGCCTTCGATACGCAGCCGGTGGGGCAGCTTATCTCGCGGGTGACCAACGATACCGAGGTGATCCGCGATCTTTATGTGATGGTGGTGGCTACGGTGCTGCGCAGCGCCGCGCTGGTGGGCGCGATGCTGGTCGCGATGTTCAGCCTCGACTGGCGCATGGCGCTGGTGGCGATTGCGATCTTCCCGGCGGTGATGATCGTGATGGTGATCTACCAGCGCTACAGCACGCCGATCGTGCGTCGGATGCGTGCCTACCTGGCGGACATCAATGACGGTTTCAACGAAGTGATCAACGGCATGGGAGTCATCCAGCAGTTCCGCCAGCAGGCGCGCTTCGGGGAACGCATGGGGCAGGCGAGCCGCTCGCACTACACCGCGCGTATGCAGACCCTGCGGCTGGACGGTTTCCTGCTGCGCCCGCTGCTCAGCCTGTTCTCGGCGCTGGTGCTGTGCGGCCTGCTGATGCTGTTCGGCTTCAGCCCGGAAGGCTCTATTGAAGTCGGTGTGCTGTATGCGTTTATCAGCTACCTCGGGCGGCTGAACGAACCGCTGATCGAACTCACCACCCAGCAATCGATGCTGCAGCAGGCGGTCGTCGCCGGGGAGCGCGTGTTCGAACTGATGGACCGTCCGCGCCAGGAGTACGGCAGCGATGATCGTCCGCTGACCAGCGGCGATATTGCTATTGACCATGTGTCGTTTGCCTACCGCGAAGATCGTCTGGTGCTGCAGGATATCGATCTGCACATTCCGTCGCGCAGCTTTGTGGCGCTGGTCGGGCATACCGGCAGCGGGAAAAGCACCCTCGCCAGCCTGCTGATGGGGTACTACCCGTTGACCAAAGGGGAGATCCGTCTCGACGGGCGGCCGCTGGCCGGGCTGAGCCACGCCGCCCTGCGTCACGGCGTCGCGATGGTGCAGCAGGACCCGGTGGTGATGGCCGACTCCTTCTTTGCCAATGTGACCCTCGGGCGCGACATCAGCGAAGAGAAAGTGTGGGACGTGCTGGAGACGGTGCAGCTCGCCGGGCTGGCGCGCGGCATGAGCGACGGCATCCATACGCGTCTGGGCGAACAGGGCAATAATCTGTCGGTCGGGCAAAAACAGCTGCTGGCGATGGCGCGCGTGCTGGTGGAGACGCCGCAGATCCTGATCCTCGATGAGGCGACCGCCAATATCGACTCCGGCACCGAGCAGGCGATCTCCCTGGCGCTGGCGGCGGTACGCGAGCGCACCACGCTGGTGGTGATCGCCCATCGTCTGTCAACTATCGTTGAAGCCGATACCATCCTCGTGCTGCATCGCGGCCAGGCCGTGGAGCGCGGCTCCCACGCCGACCTGCTGGCGCAGCAGGGGCGCTACTGGCAGATGTACCAGCTGCAGCTGGCCGGCGAAGAGCTGCAAGCGGCCAGCCGCGACGAGCCGGCTACCGCCTGATGCACTAAAACAACGCACTGCGGCGGCGGGTGGTTGCCGTGGTGCAAATTTGCAACGCGCCATGCACTCTGATGGTGCGTTTTTTTTATGCCCGCCCCGCGCCTTCTTCGTTTACCCACTCTGGCCCGCGCTGACACACCCTTACATTCCGCCTTAGCGTTAACAATCACCTCCGGTTTCGATTTCTGGCACGGCGCTTGCTTTATCCCTCTCGTGTTCGCTGCGGCAATTGCCCAATTCTGAGTGGAGGGGATCTATGAAGCTGGTTACCGTGGTAATCAAACCGTTCAAGCTGGAAGACGTGCGTGAAGCGCTCTCGTCGATTGGTATTCAGGGACTGACCGTGACTGAAGTAAAAGGCTTTGGTCGCCAGAAGGGCCATGCCGAGCTGTACCGCGGTGCGGAGTACAGCGTCAACTTCCTGCCTAAGGTGAAGATTGATGTGGCTATCGCCGACGATCAGCTGGATGAAGTGATTGATATTATTAGTAAAGCAGCCTACACCGGCAAAATTGGCGACGGCAAAATTTTTGTTGCCGAACTGCAACGCGTTATCCGTATTCGCACCGGCGAGTCGGATGAAGCCGCCCTGTAATCGTTAAGCCTCTCGTGACAGGAATGATGAAAATGAAAAAAGTAGCCATGAAATTAGGGCTTAGCGCGCTGGCACTGCTGCCGGGTATTGCGCTGGCTGCACCAGCAGTGGCGGATAAAGCCGACAACGCCTTTATGATGATTTGCACCGCCCTGGTGCTGTTTATGACGATCCCGGGCATTGCGCTGTTTTACGGCGGTTTGATCCGCGGTAAAAACGTACTCTCGATGCTGACTCAGGTCACCGTCACCTTCGCGCTGGTGTGTGTACTGTGGGTGGTCTACGGCTACTCGCTGGCCTTCGGCAGCGGCAATAACTTCTTCGGCAGCTTCGACTGGACGATGCTGAAAGGTATTGAGATCACGGCGCTGATGGGCAGCTTCTATCAGTACATCCACGTCGCTTTCCAGGGCTCTTTCGCCTGCATTACCGTGGGTCTGATCGTCGGTGCGCTGGCAGAACGTATTCGCTTCTCGGCGGTGCTGATTTTCGTGGTGGTGTGGCTGACGCTCTCCTACATCCCGATCGCGCACATGGTCTGGGGCGGCGGTCTGCTGGCTTCTCACGGCGCGCTGGACTTTGCTGGCGGCACCGTGGTGCACATTAACGCCGCGGTAGCGGGCCTGGTGGGTGCCTATATGATTGGCAAACGCGTCGGCTTCGGCAAAGAAGCATTCAAACCGCACAATCTGCCGATGGTGTTTATCGGCACGGCAATCCTCTACGTCGGCTGGTTTGGTTTCAACGCCGGTTCTGCCAGCGCCGCCAATGAAATCGCGGGCCTGGCGTTTGTGAACACCGTGGTGGCAACCGCTGCGGCGATCCTTGCCTGGGTCTTCGGCGAGTGGGCGCTGCGCGGCAAGCCGTCGCTGCTCGGTGCCTGTTCCGGTGCCATTGCCGGTCTGGTGGGCGTTACTCCGGCCTGTGGCTACATCGGTGTTGGCGGGGCGCTGATCGTCGGTATCGCGGCGGGTCTGGCAGGGCTGTGGGGCGTAACCATGCTGAAACGCTGGCTGCGTGTCGATGATCCGTGCGATGTGTTCGGCGTACACGGCGTGTGCGGCATCGTGGGCTGCGTGCTGACCGGCTTCTTTGCCTCCACTTCACTGGGCGGCGTGGGCTATGCGGAAGGGGTGACCATGGGCCATCAGGTGCTGGTACAGCTGGAAAGCATCGGCCTCACTATCGTCTGGTCCGGCGTGGTGGCCTTCATCGGCTACAAACTGGCAGACATGACCGTTGGCCTGCGCGTTCCGGAAGACCAGGAGCGCGAAGGGCTGGACGTTAACAGCCACGGCGAGAACGCCTACAACGCCTGATTTTTTTGAGTATCTCCTGAGCCTCAAACCTCCCGCATGCGGGAGGTTTTTTTATGGCTGATATGCAACGGTGTTTACGGGGTGAAGGGCGGGAAAGCCTGCGCCCCCGCCGTCAGTGAAACAGAAAAGGTGGGGGCATGAGAACAGGGGCAGGGCTAGCTGCGCTTGCGCATTACCCCTTCCTGCACCGTTGAGGCCACCAGCACGCCATCCTGGGTGTAGAACTCGCCGCGCACAAAACCGCGCGCGCTGGAGGCCGAGGTGCTCTCCACGCTGTAGAGCAGCCACTCGTTAATATTGAACGGGCGGTGGAACCACATCGAGTGATCGATGGTCGCCACCTGCATGCCCGGCTCCAGGAAGCCGATACCGTGCGGCTGCAGCGCCACCGGCAGGAAATTAAAGTCTGAAGCGTAACCAAGCAGGTACTGATGCACCCGCAGATCGTCCGGCACGCTGCCGTTCGCACGCAGCCACACCTGACGCGCCGGCTCGGCGGTATGGCCCTTGAGCGGGTTGTGAAACTCCACCGGGCGGATCTCCAGCGGCTTGTCGCTCAGGAACTTCTCGGCGGCCTGAGGCGGCAGGAGGTGCGCCAGCTTACGCGCGATGTCAGTCTCTGACGGCAGCCCGTCCGGTGACGGCGCAGACGGCATGGTTTTCTGGTGCTCAAAGCCCGGCTCGGGAGCCTGGAACGAGGCCGTCATGTAGAAGATGGGCTTACCGTTCTGCACCGCGGCGACGCGGCGGGCGCTGAAGCTGTTGCCGTCGCGCAGCACTTCCACGTCGTAGACGATAGGTTTCTGGCTGTCGCCAGGGCGCAGGAAGTAGCTGTGGAACGAGTGCACCAGACGCTCGGCGGGGACAGTTTCCTTCGCCGCATACAGCGCCTGACCAACGACCTGACCGCCAAACACCTGGCGCAGCCCCAGATCTTCACTCTGGCCGCGAAACAGGCCTTCCTCAATTTTTTCCAGATTCAGTAACGCCAGAAGGTTGTTCAGTGCCTGACTCATACATTTCCTCAATAACAACGGGGCAGCGCTGTGCCGGTAATTACCGCTGAGTATAACCTGGTTTGTGAAGTGGTCCGATGGGTGCATTTGTCTGAATGGCGGGGCGTTTCCAGGCAAAATCGGGTGATCTATGCCACACTTAGCACGTTATGTTGTTGTGACCACACACTCTGGTGGGAGTACTTCCCGCTGGTGCATTGAAGATAAGGAGAACTCAATGAAACTCGTGCACGTATTAAGTGGTGTAGCGGTTGCCGTAGCGCTCGCTGGTTGCGCGCAAGACAAAAGCGCAGACATTCAGACTCCCGCGCTGAACCCGAATACCGCCGGGGTTAACACCCAGCCTGTCATCAAGCAGCCGAATGTATCTGGTACCGTATGGATCCGTCAGAAAGTGGCCCTGCCACCGGATGCGGCGCTGACCGTGACGCTGTCGGATGCTTCCGTAGCCGATCAGCCGTCGAAAGTGCTGGCGCAGCGGGTAGTGCGTACCGAGGGCAAACAGGCACCGTTCAGCTTTGAACTGCCGTTTAACCCGTCTGACGTACAGCCGAACGCCCGTATCCTGTTGAGTGCGGCGATCACCATTGATGACAAACTGGTGTTCATCACTGATACCGTGAAACCGGTGATTAATCAGGGCGGCACCAAAGCTGACCTGACGCTGGTTCCGGTGCAGCAGACCGCGGTTCCGGTGAACCAGAGCGGCGGCGCGGTCACCACCGTACCCTCGACCTCACCGACGCAGGTTAACCCGTCATCTGCCGTTCCGGCACCGACGAACTTCTGATGACCCGCATACTGACCCCGGCACGTCGGGGTCAGTAGTTCCAGCGATAGCGCTGCATATCGATTTGCCCACTCCCGCTCACGTCCACACCTTCCGATAACAGCGCCTGACGCTGACGCTGCAGATCCGGCCCGGTCAGGGAAATCGCCCCGTGACGATTCACCACCCGATGCCACGGCAGCTGGCTCCCCTCCGGCAGACGCTTCAGTACGCCACCCACCTGACGCGCCGCGCGCGGCGATCCCGCGAGCCTTGCCACCTCGCCATAGGTGGTGACGGATCCGGGCGGAATTGCAGCTACTATCTGATATACGCGCTGCGGGAACGTGTCCTGATTGTCCATAAGCGTCTCCTCTTGAGCGTGCTTGCAAGGATAGATGTAGCCTGAGCACCTGAAAAGGGCGGATTAGCAGAGTCTTGCAGGGCGGGTAACCCTGGTTAAGTCTGTAATTCTTGCAAAAGCCGTAAAATCGCACTGGCTCCTTAAAATGGCAAAGTGCGATTACGATCATAGATAACAGTAATCGCCACCCTACACTAAAGGCATTCTGAATCACCCACGGACCGGGGAATATGTATCATTACTGGGGAAAGACGGCGCAAGGAGAGGCGCATCGCGGCGACGCATATCACCTGTTGAAATGGCACTCACTGGATGTTGCTGCCTGCGGTTATGCGATGGTGCAGCATAATATCTTTCATGCTGCTGACTGTTTTGCCGCGCTGGGTGAAACCGATCGCGAGCGCGCCGGGCATTTCTTCGCCTGGCTGCTGCTGTGGCACGATATTGGTAAATTTTCGCGCCTGTTCCAGCAACAGTTCAGCCATCCAGACCTGGGCACGCCGGCACGCAACGTCAGGCTTAGCGGACATCACCATACCGCTACCGGCAAGTGGCTCTGGAAAAATCACCTGCGTCTGCGGGTGGCCGGCCAGGTTGCAGGCAACCTGACGACAAAAAAAACGGCGCGGGTACTCGACGGCTGGCTGGCCATTTCGCTGGGTCATCACGGTACGCCTGCCGCCAGCCTGGAGTGCGCTAACGATTTTTTACCTGAAGACATCACCGCTGCCTGCGCCTGGGCGGATGACATTCAGCGCTATTTTCCGTCAGTCACGATTAACGCAGCGTGGTGCGAGCCCGACTGGCAGGACCGATTTCAACCGGTGAGCTGGCTGCTGGCAGGTCTGGCGGTCATGGCCGACTGGCTGGGCTCGAACAACCATTTTTTTCCGCACGTCGCTTCGCCGATCGCGTTCCCTGATTACTGGCAGCGTGCGCGGGAGCAGGCGCAGCAGGCCATGACAGCCATTCCCCAGGGGGGAAGCGTTGCCCCTTTCATTACCCTTCAGCATCTGTTTCCTTTTATCAGCCAACCGACGCCGCTGCAGCAGCAGGCGCTGGACACCGATATCAGTACGCCCGGGCCACAGCTGTTCATCCTGGAAGATGTTACCGGCGCGGGTAAAACAGAGGCGGCACTGGTGCTCGCGCATCGGCTGATGGCTGAAGGCCGCGGCGACGGGATTTATATTGGTTTGCCGACCATGGCCACGGCAAATGCGATGTACCACCGCATGCATCAAACCTGGACACGGCTTTATCAGGACGCCTCACGGCCAAGCCTGATGTTAGCGCACAGCGCCCGGTCGCTGTCTGATACGTTTACCGACTCGCTCTGGGATGACACTCCGCCTGGCGTAAACGAAAGCGGCGACGAGATCGCGCTGGCGCAGGGCTGTGCAGCCTGGTTTGCCGACAGTCGAAAAAAGGCGTTGCTGGCCGATGTGGGGGTCGGCACGCTCGATCAGGCGCTGATGGCGGTTCTGCCCTTCAGGCATCAGAACCTGCGGCTGCTGGGCCTGAACCACAAGATCCTGATCGCCGATGAAATCCACGCGTATGACGCTTATACCGGCCGCCTGCTTGAGGCGCTGATCGAAGCCCATACCGCAGGCGGCAACAGCACCATTCTGCTTTCCGCGACGCTGTCTCAGCGCCAACGCCAGCGCTTTACCGCAGCCTTCATCCGCGCCAGCGCCAGTATGCCGATCGCGCCGGGATCGGTGCATCACGACTATCCCTGGTTAACACAGGTCACCACGCAGCGCATTACTGGCTACCCGGTAGCGACCCGTCCGGCCGTTGCGCGCCGGGTGGGGATCGACTGGGTTGAGCAGGAGGAAGACTGTCTTGCGCGTATCAAGCAGGCAGTGGCAAAGGGACAGTGCGTCGCGTGGATCCGCAACACTGTCGATGACGCTATCCGCAGCTATCAGCAATTACGTGGCAGCATTCCTGACGACAGCCTTTTACTGTTTCACAGCCGCTTCGCCTTTCAGGACCGACTGAAGATTGAAAATCAGACGCTTGCTTGGTTTGGCAAGACCAGCCATTACCAGCGCAGCGGGAAGGTGTTGATTGCGACCCAGGTCATCGAGCAGTCCCTCGATATCGATCTTGACGTGCTGATAAGCGATCTGGCCCCGGTAGACTTGCTGATCCAGCGTGCTGGCCGGCTTCAGCGCCACGTGCGCGCCGCCGACGGCCAGGTGCTGACGCACGGGGTCGATGAACGGCCTGCTCCCACCCTTATTGTGCTTGCTCCTCTCTGGGAAGACGAACCCAGTGCCGACTGGCTGACTGCCACAATGCGTAACACCAGCATGGTGTATGCCGATCGCGTCGCGCTGTGGCTGACCCAGCGCGTGCTGCGCCAGCAGGGCGAGATCCGTATGCCGCAGTCTGCACGGTTGCTTATCGATGCGGTGTATGGCTTCGAACGCGACGTTCCCGCCGGGCTGGCAGCGGCTGGCGATCGTGCCGAAGGTGAGTGTTATTCCGCCCGCGCACTGGCCGGCAACAGTGAGATAGCGCTGACTGCCGCATACGGTGCGGATGGACGCTGTGAAGGATGGGACGATGCGCACAGCACCCGGCTTGGGGAGGAGAGTGAAGACATCTGGCTGGCCCGGATGTGCAATGGACAGGTCACGCCCTATGCCGACGGCGAACACGCGTGGGAGATGAGCTACCTGCGGGTGCGTAAAGGCTGGTGGCAAAAACATGCGCATGAATTCCAGACGCTTACCGGCGACGCGCTTGAAGGCTGGCGCAAGACACGACGCGTGGGGGCGGGGCAGGTAATTCTGCTTACGGATGGCCCTGACGAGGGCGGTTACAGCAACACAATGGGATTAACGGGGAAGCGTGACGGGTGAACGCCAGCCTGACAAAAGGACGCGAACTACCCGGTTCGAATTATCAAGGAGGTTTTATGCAACTACTCACCACCCCCTGGCTGCCGGTTATTTACCGCAACGGGACGCAGGGCAAGATGGCGCCGGTCGATCTGGCGAATGAAGAGATTGTGGATATTGCTGCCACGCGCGCGGATTTTCAGGGCGCAGCCTGGCAGTTTCTGATTGGCCTGCTGCAAACGGTGCTGGCACCCCGCGATGGGTTTGGCTGGGATGACGTCTGGGAGGAGGGGCTGAGTGCGCAGCGGCTTGCCAGCGCCTTCGCACCGTTCGAAGCGGCCTTCACCTTTGGCCCGCAGTTTCCTTCTTTTATGCAGGACTACCAGCCGCTTGAGGGCGACAGCGTCTCGCTGGCGCTGCTGTTACCAGAGTTCCCCGGCAGCCAGGCGCTGAAACGTAACACCGATCATTTCGTAAAGCGCGGCAGCGTCGAGGCGATGTGCCCGCACTGCGCCGCGCTGGCGCTGTTCTCGCTCCAGCTTAATGCCCCTGCCGGGGGCAAGGGCTACCGCACCGGGCTGCGCGGCGGCGGACCGATCACCACGCTGGTGGAACTCCACCGTTACCAGACGGAACTGCAGCCGCCGCTGTGGCGCAAGCTGTGGCTCAACGTCATGCCGCAGCAGGCGACGCGGATGAACACCGCCCGGGAAGACGACGCGCGCGTGTTTCCCTGGCTGGCACCCACCCGCACCAGTGAGAAGGCCAGTGGCCTCACCACGCCCGAGCAGGCCGATCCGCTGCAGGCTTACTGGGGAATGCCGCGCCGGATCCGCATCGATTTTGCCCACACCCGCCGCGGCGAGTGCGACCTGTGCGGCGAGGCCAGCGAAGCCCTGTTGGAGCGCATGGCGGTGAAGAATTACGGCATCAATTATGAGGGCTGGATCCACCCCTTAACCCCCTACCGTGTGCCGCAAAAAGAGGGTGGCGAACGCTTCTCTGTGAAGGGACAGCCTGGCGGCCTGCTGTGGCGTGACTGGCTGGGGCTGAACCTGGGTTGTCAGAGCGATAACAATCTCGAAAGCCCGGCGCGGGTGATGGCGTTTCATCTGGAAAACCAACCGGAGGACAGTGACACCGGCCTCTGGGCCTTCGGTTATGACTTCGACAACATGAAAGCCCGCTGCTGGTATGAACATCATCTGCCTGTGCTGCGTATTCCGCCAGCTCAGCAAGGCGCTGCGCGCCAGACGCTGCAAAGCGCAACGTCGTTCGCTACCCGCACGCTGAGCAAGCTGCGTAGCGCACTGAAAGAGGCCTGGTTCGAAAATCCAAAACATGCCAGCGGGGATTTCAGCTTTATTGATGCCGACTTCTGGCTGCAAACCCAACCCGATTTTCTCGCCCTGCTCGCACAGGTGAAAAACGATGCCAGCGGTGACGATCGGGCAATGCTGAACGCCTGGCAAGCGGTTATCTGGCGTTTTGCCCGTAACTACTTTGACCAGCACGCGATTCGCAATCCTCAGGAACAAACCGATTTCTCGCGCATCATGCGGGCGCGAAAAAAATTTTTGACGCCGCCATCCGACGGTAAAAAAAGCAAAGGAAAGAAAACGCAGGAGGCAATGAAGTGATCTATCTACATGAAGACCAGCGTAGCGCATTCAGCACCTGGCACGCCGAACTGAACGCCCAGCAGGGTCGCCGGCTGCGCGCCAGCCTGCGCCGCAGCCATACTCTGAGCGAGGTTTATCTTAGCGACGGGTTTCGGTCATTACTGTTCTGCACCCACGCGTTGTGGAAGCGCGAACATCAGGAGTGGCGCTTTACCGCGCTGGCAATTGTTGCGGCGCTGGCCGCGCACGTCACCGAGGACCACGCCGCTCTTCCCTTTGCCGCCCAGTTGGCACAGGAGAAGCACAACCGTCAGACGCTGTCCGGGCTTCGCTTCCAGCGCCTGCTGGCGGTGCGTTCCCATGATGAGCTGCTGCGCCAGCTGCGGCGTGCCGTCCAGCTTCTCGGCGGTAAAGTGAACCTGATGGATCTTGCCGAAAGCGTTTTTTGCTGGTGCTGCGAAGAGGATGAGCGCCTCCGGCACCTCACCCCGCTGCGTCGGCCAACGGAATACCTGCGCGTGCGCTGGACCATGCAGTACTACCAGGCCTGCGATAGCGTAGAAATGACCCCACCCGCGGCGACAGCCGCTGCTACTCAGGAATAAGGACACTCCACGATGACCACATTTATTCAGCTTCATCTGTTAACCGCTTACCCGGCTGCCAACCTCAACCGCGACGACACCGGCAAACCGAAAACCGTGACGGTAGGGGGTGCCTCGCGCTTGCGCGTCTCGTCGCAAAGCCTGAAGCGTGCGTGGCGTACTTCGTCGCTGTTTGAAGAGGCACTTGCCGGACATATTGGCACCCGTACTGCTCGCATTGGCCGCGAGGCGGCGCAAATGATGGTGAGTAACGGCGTCGCGGAAAAAAATGCCGTTGAATGGGGAGCGGCGATCGCTGACGTCTTCGGTACGGTGAAAAAAGAAAAAGAGCCAAAGAGTGCGCTGCAGAATACCGAAACCTATGAGCTGGTACATATCAGCCCCTGTGAGCGCAGCGCGGTACAAGCCCTGGCACAGCGGCTGAGTGAGGAGAATCGGCCGCCGGAAAAAGCAGAGCTGGAACTGCTGCGCCAGGAGGCGATGGCGGTAGATATTGCGCTGTTTGGCCGCATGCTGGCCTCAACGCCTGAGCATAACGTGGAAGCGGCGTGTCAGGTAGCCCATGCGTTCGGCGTCGGAGAGAGCATTGTTGAAGACGATTTCTTCACCGCGGTAGACGATTTGCGCAAGGATGCCGATGCCGCCGGGGCCGGGCATCTTGGGGAACTGGGTTTTGGCTCTGCCCTGTTTTACACCTACCTCTGTATCAACCGCGATCTGCTGCTGGAAAACCTCAACGGCAATGAAGCGCTGGTTGAGAAAACGCTGCGTGCGTTGGGAGAGTGCAGCCTGAAAATCTCGCCGTCCGGCAAACAGAACAGCTTCGCCTCGCGTGCCTGGGCGAGCTGGGCGATGGCAGAGAAGGGCTGCGAGCAGCCACGTTCGCTGGCCGCGGCATTCTGGCAGCCGGTCGGCGGTCAGGATCAGCTCAGCGAAGCGGTGAAGCGGATTACCGGACTTTATGACCGCATGGCTGCTGTTTACGGCGGTGAAAAAATGGCGCATGTGCAGCTGGATACCCGGCTGGGGCAGGGCTCACTGAGCGACATGCTGGATTTTATCAGCGCATAAGGGGCCGGGATGAACCACTATCTGGTTTTTCAGCTTCAGGGGCCGATGGCCTCCTGGGGAGAGCCTGCTATCGGCGAGACGCGCCACAGCGATGCGCTCCCCGGTCGTGGTGCGCTGTTGGGGCTGTTGGGTGCCGCGCTGGGCATTCGGCGTGAAGACGATGCCGCACTGGCGGCATTTAACGAACACTATCAGTTTATTCTCTGCGCCGGGGGTAAACCGGTCTGGGGACGGGATTACCACACCGTCCAGATGCCCAGAGCGGTGCGCAAGCAACGCTACTTCACCCGACGGGAAGAGCTGCGCGATCCGCTACTGCTGGAAACTATTATCTCCCGGCGCGACTACTACAGCGATGGCTACTGGCTGGTGGCGGTCGCTGCCACATCGGGCGCGCCCTGGACGCTTGAGGCGATTCAGGCCGCGCTCATTGCACCGGTATTTTCGCTCTCGCTGGGACGCAAAAGTCATCCGCTCGGGCTGCCGCTTTGCCCGCAATTATTGCGCGGACAGGCAAACGAGGTAATTCTTGCCGCCCAGGCTTTTTATCAACAAAAGCTGACGCAGCTAGGCGGGCGGCTGAATACGCTGACGCAGTTTCAGCCTCGCTGCTGGTGGGAGGGTGAGCACGCAGGTCTGGTGGAGGACGAAGTGAATATCCGTCGCGACAGGCCACTGAACCGCCGCCGCTGGCAGTTTGGTCCGCGAATCGTTAAGCAAGGAACGCTACAGGAGCAGACGCCATGTACCTGTCAAAAATAACACTCATTACCGCCAGGCTTACGCCGTCGCGCCTCATTGAGATGATGGAGCGCGGAGAGTACGCCATGCATCAGTGGCTGTGGGAGCTGTTTCCCGGTATCCCGGAGCGCCAGTATCTCTACCGCCGGGAAGCGCTGCACGATGGTTTCTGCTTCTACCTGCTCTCCGCCGCCAGACCTGCCAGTGAGCACGCTTTTTTTGAGGTGGTGACGCGGCCATTCGACCCCGATTTTCGGGAAGGCTTATCGCTGCGCTTTTCCCTGCGTGCTAATCCGGTGGTGTGCCAGAACGGCAAGCGTCATGATGTGTTGATGGCGGCTAAATATGAGCAGCGTCGCGTAGAGCCAGATGTACAGGCCATCCAGGCGCATCAGCAACGCGCGGCGCTAGCCTGGCTTAACCGACAGGCTGAGGCCGCAGGCTTTCAGGTGGAGCAGGCGAGCGTAACCGCCTACCGTCAACAGCAATTTTCCCGCCCGCGCTCGCGCCAGCCTGTCCGCTTCAGCAGCGTGGATTATGAGGGAGTACTGCGTGTAACCGATCCTGCACGGTTTGGCGCACGTCTGGGGCAGGGGTTTGGTAAAGCGCGGGCGTTCGGCTGCGGTTTGATGCTCATCCGCCCGGATCAGCAGCCATGAGCCAGGTCATCCCGCTTAACCCAATCCCGCTCAAAGATCGCACTTCAATGGTGTTCCTCCAGTACGGCCAGCTTGACGTACTGGATGGCGCATTTGTGCTGATCGACAAAACCGGGGTACGCACCCATGTGCCGGTGGGGTCGGTGGCCTGCATCATGCTGGAACCGGGGACGCGCGTGTCGCATGCTGCCATCCGGCTCGCTGCTACGGTTGGCACGCTGCTGGTATGGGTTGGCGAAGCCGGCGTGCGCCTCTACGCAACCGGCCAGCCGGGCGGCGCGCGTGCCGATAAGCTCCTCTACCAGGCAAAGCTGGCGCTGGACGATGCGCTGCGGCTGAAAGTGGTGCGGAAAATGTATGAGCTGCGTTTTGGCGAGCCGCCCCCGGCGCGACGTTCAGTAGAGCAGCTCAGGGGTATTGAAGGAGCCAGGGTGCGCCAGACGTATTCGTTACTGGCCCAGCGTTACGGGGTGAAATGGCATGGTCGTAAATACGATCCAAAAGACTGGGCAAAAGGCGATGTGGTAAATCAGTGCATCAGTGCCGCAACGTCGTGTCTGTATGGTATTTCTGAGGCCGCCATTCTGGCGGCTGGTTATGCGCCTGCCATCGGTTTTATTCACAGCGGCAAGCCGCTTTCTTTTGTCTATGACATCGCCGATATCATCAAGTTTGAAACGGTGGTACCAAAAGCTTTCCAGATCGCAGCCCGCCATCCCGAACAGCCGGACCGTGAGGTCAGGCTGGCCTGCCGCGATATTTTTCGTAGCGAAAAGATCACCGCAAAACTTATTCCCCTGATTAATGACGTGCTGGCGGCAGGGGAAATCGATCCTCCTCAACCGGCCCCTGATATGCTGCCGCCCGCCATTCCCGAAGCGACTTCTCTGGCTGAAGATGGGTTCAGGAGTCGTTAATGAGCATGCTGGTTGTAGTGACGGAAAACGTTCCGCCGCGGCTGCGAGGACGGCTGGCAATCTGGTTGCTTGAAGTCAGAGCAGGCGTTTATATCGGCGACACCTCCCGGCGAGTGCGGGAGATGATCTGGCAACAAATTAATGCGCTGGTGGAAGGGGGAAATGTAGTGATGGCATGGGCGGTGAATAATGAATCATGGTTTGATTTCCAGACGCTGGGTGAAAACCGCCGCGTGCCGGTAGATATGGATGGCTTGCGGCTGGTTTCATTTTTACCTGTTGATAATTAATAAGTTAATCGCTCTTTAATAATGCGAATTTGTTATTAAAAGGTTGGTAGGTTGATCCATGCTAAAAATAGCCTTTATAAACAGATATATATTTTTAGAGTGTTCCCCGCACCCGCGGGGATAAACCGGCTATAACGCGCCTATCGCGGTTCGCTACTCTGTGTTCCCCGCACCCGCGGGGATAAACCGTTGAGATCCGGGTGCCCAGTAGTCCTGCTTCTGTGTTCCCCGCACCCGCGGGGATAAACCGTTGGCTGAACTTGCCAACACCACGGTTGGTTAGTGTTCCCCGCACCCGCGGGGATCAACCGAGGGCTGCTTTCAGACTTTGCAGCTTGGTCATGTGTTCCCCGCACCCGCGGGGATAAACCGCGTCCGCCGACAACAAATCTGCTGCAGCGTTTGTGTTCCCCGCACCCGCGGGGATAAACCGCCGATGTGCCCGTGTTCAGAACCCATCTGCAGGTGTTCCCCGCACCCGCGGGGATAAACCGGCAAACAGTCATTCGGGCTTACTGACGCTCAAGTGTTCCCCGCACCCGCGGGGATAAACCGGCGGACTGGGAAGGAAATCGCTGGTATCTCTGGTGTTCCCCGCACCCGCGGGGATAAACCGGCACGCACGTTTACTGGCGGCCGTAACGGAACGTGTTCCCCGCACCCGCGGGGATAAACCGTCAGACAGCTGGCGGGAATTATTTTTTTGTGCGTGTTCCCCGCACCCGCGGGGATAAACCGTGATGAATCTCGCCGGGCGTACCCCACACACCGTGTTCCCCGCACCCGCGGGGATAAACCGGCGTTACGCCGATTGAAGTTGGCCCTGGCAATGTGTTCCCCGCACCCGCGGGGATAAACCGGGTGAGCGCAGCATGAAACAGCAAAACGAAGAGTGTTCCCCGCACCCGCGGGGATAAACCGTGATAAGGCCTTTGGGGCTGATCCTGACAGACGTGTTCCCCGCACCCGCAGGGATAAACCGCTCAGCGAGGTAGGCAAATCCGCCAACAGACTGTGTTCCCCGCACCCGCGGGGATAAACCGGTTAATGTAGCCCGGACAAACTCGGGGGTGCTGTGTTCCCCGCACCCGCGGGGATAAACCGTGCTAAAAGTTGATTATTATGACACGGTGTCAGTGTTTCCCGCACCCGCGGGGATAAACCGCCAATCGCGTAGCCCTTGCTTTCGAAATACTTGTGTTCCCCGCACTCGCGGGGATAAACCGTTGATGCATCTGCTGCCGGTAGAAGAGGTTTGGTGTTCCCCACACCCGCGGGAATAAACCGGCTCTTTCGTAAATGACGCCCGGCGAGCGCTATTTGTATCCCATCGAACAAGAAACCAGCACCCGGTTGTGGTCGGGTTGCAATTGCCGGGGGTTATAAGGATAATGCCGCCTGCGCGTTGATACTCAACGCTCTCAATGGGGGCCCTGTTGGTTCTCCCGCAACGCTACTCTGTTCACCAGGTCAGGTCCGGAAGGAAGCAGCCAGGGCAGATGACGTGTGTGCCGGGATGTAGCTGGCAGGGCCCCCACCCAATTCTGGCTCCCACCTTTTTCTTACTTCTCATCGTCTTGCAACACTTTCACTTTCTCTGAACATATCCGCATTCGCTGTCACATTTCTGATAACTGTCATCAATTTGTCATACTGCTGTCATTTAAATTATTCATGTTATTAACGCATCGATGGCGTAACGCCTTCATTTTCCCCCTGTTTAACGTTAAGGAAATGCTATGACCACCGCGGTACTGAACGTCAAAATCAATGCGGAGTTAAAAGAGCGTCTGCGTGAATATGCTCAGGAAAATGACGAGACCCTCGGCGCGGTTACCGAAAGATTGCTGCTGAGTGCGATGAACGATGACGACATTTCAGAAGACGACATCGACAGCCAGCACACGGAAGAGAGCCGTACCGAGCAGCTCACTGATAAAGAAATCAAAGCCCTGCGTAAACTTCTGAAGAAGAAAAAATGAAACGTCACGAGCCACATACCACGGCCCACAACTATGCTGAAGCCTGTCATCTGCTGCGCTCAGGCTATGTGAAGCACGTTCGGTTGGGCTGGAACGTCGAAAGCGATGAATTTTTCCGTATCGCCTCGGACTGGTGCGACGCTGGCGCCAGAATTGTGAAAGAGGATGATGCCTTCGTGGTCTCGCTGAAAGGGTTCGCAATCCCGCGTCAGCACTGACATAACACTAATAACACCGCCTCAACATCCATTCTAAAGCGTCACGGACGACGTTTCGGCGAACCCGCGGGTTCGTCACTTTTCCGCTTTTTTGTCATTCCCGCTCATTAATTCTCATTTTTCCCCACGTCTGTAAAATTCCACGCCGCGCCTGTGCCAGGGTGAAGTCTCGATACGCCCGATGAACGGTGAGGTGGCTGTGAAATTTGATCCGCAGTGCGACGATATCGCTATTGTTCTGTCAGCGCTGAAGCTGCGCCAGTCGGCTGACTTTATGGACAGCTACAGCGAGCCGTATGTGATGGTGGTCGGCATGGATGAAACCAGCGCCGACGGCGTGCGCTTCCACTGCCAGCTCAACGCGTTCAGTAATGTCCGGCCCTATCAGCCGCTGGTAGCGGCCGGAGAGGGGCTTTTGCTGTATGGCCCGGCGAATCCGGGGGCATTCGTGACGCTTTCGGTCGCCATCATGGAATCCGATGCGGAGATCCGTCAGGCGGGCCAGGATCTGCAGGCGTGGGTGAGCGAGGCTGCACAACACATCGGCGTGGCTTCGCTGCTGGCGGCGAATCCTGGCGCAACCACTGCCCGCTCGCTGGTGGAGCAGGTGCTGGGGCGGGTAGCGAACCGGATGCGCGATAATCAGGACGATACCCTGTTAACCGTCACCGGCTGCTGGTTCCGCGACCGGCCGGTGCCGTATAACATCAACAGCTTCTCGGTGCATCACAATGATTTTGCCGAAGCGACGCTGAAGGTGATCTCCCTGCCGTCGGGCTGAATCACACCACACCGCGCGAGCGCACCGGTGCGCTGATCAGCGTCTGCCACAGCGGTTGAAGCCGCTGCAGCGCGTCTTCGAGCAGCGGGGTTTCCAGTGCAAACGGCAGGCGCAGGAAGCGCTCAAAGGCGCCGTCAGTTCCAAAACGCGGCCCGGCTCCGAGATGAATTCCGATGTTGAGCGCGCTGGCAGCGAACTGCGAGGCCAGCGGCAGCGGCAGCTCGACCCAGAATGACAGCCCGCCTTCAGGAAGCTGAAAGCGCCAGTCCGGAAAATAGCGCTTCAGCATAGTGGCTGCGGCATCGCGGCGCGTTTTCAGCAGCGCCCGCCGTGCCGGCAGAAAGTTATCCGCCTCGTTAATCAGCGCCTGCACCGCCAGCTGTTCAAGCAATGGCGAGCCTAAATCCAGACTGTCACGCACCTGGGTTAGCGAGGCGATGGTCCGCGCCGGGGCGCGGATCCAGCCCAGACGCAATCCGCCCCAGAAGCTTTTTCCCGCCGAACCGAGGGTGATCACCTCATCTTCGCCGAACGCGGCCAGCGGTGGGGGCGGCGGGGCGTCATACCAGAGATCGATCATGGTTTCGTCCACCACTACCGTGGTACGGGTGCGGGCGGCGATGGCGGCGACCTCCTGACGGGTAGCGGCATCCATGCAGCGGCCGGTGGGATTGTGGAAATCCGGCAGCAGATAGGCGAGACGCGGGGCGGTCTGGGCGATGGTTGCCGCCAGTGCCGCGCTGTCCCAGCCCTGATCCGGCAGCGACATTCCTACCGCGCGGCAGGAGGCACCTTCAATCGCCGCATGGGCCAGCGGATAGGTGGGGTTATCCACCGCCACGCGATCCCCCGGCCCGGTCAGCAGCCGCAGCACCAGCGCAAAGCCCTGCAGCGCCCCGTTGACCATCATAATCTGGTCCGCCGTGGTGGGCAGGCCGCGCGCGGCATAGCGATCGGCGATGGTCTGGCGCACGCTGAGCAGCCCCTGGCGATCGTAGCCGGTGTGGTCGAGAAAGCCGGGCAATTGGCTCAGGGCGTGGGAGAAGGCATGGTGAATTTCCGGCCCGGCGGGCAGGGCGGCGGTGGCCAGATCCAGCGCCTGGGGCACGCTGTGGCGGCCCGCAGCCTGACGCGGTTCGGGCAGCACGATCACCGAGCCGGAGCCGTGGCGGCTGACCAGATAATTTTCGTCCCGCAGCTGGGCGAGGGCGCTGGCAACGGTGGTGCGACTGACGTTGAGCGCACTGGCCAGCTCGCGCTCGCCGGGCAGGCGGCTGTCGAGCGGCAGTCGGCCATCAAGGATCAGCAGGCGCAGCGCCTGGGCTAACTGCTGATAGAGCGGGGCGCGGGAGGCGGGTTGCTGCCAGTTGCCCAACAGGCGCAGCAGCGACAGGCTTCCGGATCGACGTTGATTCATGGCAGTCCACTTTGTTTAAACTGGACCTTAATAATAAGTCCAGTTGCGATAGAGTGAAACCATCATGTCGCCACCGGGAAATGTTATGTTACGTCGCCTGTTTCAGCTCTACGTTGGCCTCGGGTTATACGGGGTTTCTGCCGCTATGTTCGTCACCGCTAATCTTGGGGCCGATCCCTGGAACGTGTTTCACCTCGGCGTGGCGCGGCTGTTTTCGCTTAACATTGGTCTGGTGATGATCCTCGTCGGCGCGCTGGTGCTGCTGTTCTGGATCCCGCTGCGTCAGCGCCCGGGTCTCGGCACCATCAGCAATGTTATCGTTATTGGTCTGGCGGCGGACGCCACCCTGGCGCTGATGCCGCCGGTCAGCGGCCTGCCGCTACAGGTAACGCTGCTGGTAAGCGCGGTGGTGCTGAATGCGATGGCGACCGGGATGTACATCGGCGCGGGCTTCGGTTCCGGGCCGCGCGACGGACTGATGACCGGCATCAACGCCCGCACCGGCTGGTCGGTGCGTACCGTGCGCACCGCGATTGAACTTACCGTGCTGCTGGCCGGATGGGCGATGGGCGGCACGCTGGGGGTTGGTACCGTATTGTATGCCCTGGCGATCGGGCCGCTGATCCAGTTCTTTATGCCGTGGTTTCGCCGCAGGCCGCAGCCGCCGGTAACGGAAACCGCAGCGGTGTAATGCAGGCGAAGCGCTCACAATTTCCGCCCGACTGCGCTAGAATAACGGCGATCTCCACCACTTCTGAGCCGCTATGAAGCCGAAATCCATCACGCTTTACGATGTCGCCCGCCACGCGGGCGTCTCCTATCAGACCGTCTCCCGGGTGATTAACCAGGCGGAACACGTCTCTGCCCGCACCCGGGAAAAGGTGGAGCAGGCGATGACCGCGCTGCACTACGTCCCGAACCGGGTGGCACAGCAGCTGGCGGGCAAAGCCCTGCTGACGCTGGGCCTGGTAACGGCCGACCTGTCGCTGCATGCCCCGTCGCAAATCGCCGCTGCCGTGAAGCGACGCGCCAGCCTGGCGGGGTATAACGTGGTGATGTCGATGCCGGAAGATAACAGCGTGGCCGCCTGTGAAGCGGCGGTAGCGGGGCTGCTGGCGCAGCGGGTGGATGCCCTGCTGATTAACGTTCCGCTGGAAAACGATGCCGCGGCGCATATCGCCGCCCGCAGCCAGCCGCTGCCGGTACTGTTTCTTGATGTCGATGACAATGCCCCGGTGCCGTCGATGGTGTTTGATGCGCAGCAGGGAGCGCGGCTGGGGATTGAACATCTGCTTGCGCTGGGCCACCGGCGCATTGCCTGTCTTGCCGGGCCGCTCGATTCGGTTTCCGCCCGGCTGCGCCACCAGGGCTGGATCGCCGCGCTGCATCAGGCGGGGCTGACACCCTGCGTGGAGGCGCACGGTGACTGGAGCGCCGCGTCAGGGTATCACCATGCCCATGCCATTCTGGCTGCGCGTCCGGACGGCGTGGTGGTAGCGAACGATCAGATGGCGCTCGGCGTGCTGCGCGCCTGCGCGGAGCAGCAGCTCCAGGTACCGGATGCCATTTCCATTATTGGCTATGACGATACCGCCGACAGCGCCTGGTTTACCCCGGCGCTGACTACCATCCGTCAGGATTTTCGCCTGCTGGGGGAGCGAAGCGTGGAGTGGCTGCTGGCGCGTCTTCACGCCGCGCCGACGGCGGAGTCGGCGATTACGCTGCCGGTGTCACTCATCGAACGCCAGACCAGCGGCGCACGGCGCAGCACAGAGATAACGCCCCGGCAGATTGCCGCCCGATTGACGCAGCTGGCGCAGCAGTTGGCGGATCTCGATCGTTCCTGACGTTATGTGATCCGCTTCGCATCGGTGCCGGGGCGATCTTTACTCCCGGCCACAACCTGTGCAGAGTTACCTTTATTTGTGAGCGCTTCGCAATCGAGGTTAACCATGCACCAGACTTCTCCTTCTCTCTCCCTGCAGTCGCTGCTTTCCCGCCGCGACTGGGAAAATCCCGGCGTCACCCAGTGGCAGCGCCTGCCAGCCCACGCCCCGTTCAACAGCTGGCGCAGCGCCGGAGCCGCGCGTGAAGATCGCATCAGCGAACAGCGGCAGATCCTGAACGGCGACTGGCTGTTCAGCTATTTTCACGCCCCGGAAGCGGTGCCGGAGCACTGGCTGCAGCAGGAGTGCGCCGACGCTCGTCCGCTGCCGGTGCCCTCGAACTGGCAGCTGTATGGCTACGATGCGCCCATCTACACCAACGTCACCTATCCCATCGCGACCACGCCGCCGTTGGTGCCGCGCGATAACCCTACCGGGTGTTACTCGCTCACCTTCCGCCCGGATGCGGGCTGGCTGGCAGGCGGGCAGACGCGCATTATTTTTGAAGGGGTAAATAGCGCGTTCTATCTGTTCTGCAACGGGCGCTGGGTGGGGTATTCCCAGGACAGCCGCCTGCCGGCGGAGTTCGACCTGACGGATTTCTTGATCGACGGCGATAACCGCCTGGCGGTGCTGGTGCTGCGCTGGAGCGACGGCAGCTGGCTGGAAGACCAGGATATGTGGCGCATGAGCGGTATTTTCCGCGACGTGGTGCTGCTGCATAAGCCCGATACGCGCATTGCCGATTACCTTGTACGCACTCCGCTTAACAGCGAATTGAGCGCCGGTCGGCTGGAGGTTGAGGTCCATCTTGAAGGCCGCGATGTGGCCGAAAGCCAGGTTGCTGTGGCGCTGTGGCGGGGCGATACGCTGATCGGCGAGGTGCAGGCCGCGCCGGGCAGCGCCCCGGTGGACGAGCGCGGCAATTACGCCGAACGGGTGACGCTGTCGCTGCCCGTTGAACAGCCGGCGCTGTGGAGCGCGGAAACGCCGCACCTCTATCGTGCGGTGGTCTCGCTGCTTGATGCTCAGGGCGCGCTTATCGAAGCCGAAGCCTGCGACGTGGGCTTCCGCAAGGTGGAAATCAGCAACGGTCTGCTGAAGGTCAACGGTAAACCGCTGCTGATCCGCGGCGTGAACCGTCACGAACATCATCCTGAGCACGGGCAGGTGATGGACGAAGCCACCATGCGCCGCGACATTGAGCTGATGAAACAGCACAACTTCAACGCGGTGCGCTGCTCGCACTACCCGAATCATCCGCTCTGGTACCGGCTGTGTGACCGCTACGGCCTGTACGTGGTGGATGAAGCCAATATTGAAACCCACGGTATGGTGCCGATGAACCGCCTGTCGGACGATCCGCGCTGGCTGCCGGCGATGAGCGAGCGCGTGACGCGCATGGTGCAGCGCGATCGCAATCATCCCTCGATTATTATCTGGTCGCTGGGTAATGAATCCGGGCACGGCGCGGCGCACGACGCCCTCTACCAGTGGATCAAAAAGCACGACCCGAGCCGTCCGGTGCAGTACGAAGGCGGCGGAGCCAACACTGCGGCGACGGATATCGTCTGCCCGATGTACGCGAGGGTCGATCAGGATCAGCCGTTCCCGGCGGTGCCGAAGTGGTCGATTAAGAAGTGGATCGGCATGCCGGACGAGACGCGTCCGCTGATCCTGTGCGAATACGCCCACGCGATGGGCAACAGCTTTGGTGGCTTCAGCAAATACTGGCAGGCATTTCGCCAGTACCCGCGGCTGCAGGGCGGCTTTGTCTGGGACTGGGTGGACCAGGCGCTGACCAAAACCGATGCCCAGGGCAATACCTTCTGGGCCTACGGCGGCGATTTCGGCGACACGCCCAACGACCGCCAGTTCTGCCTGAACGGCCTGGTGTTCCCGGATCGCACCCCGCATCCGGCGCTGTCTGAAGCCCAGCGCGCTCAGCAGTTCTTCCAGTTCCGTCTGGTCAGCCACAGCCCGCTGGTGGTGGACGTGGAAAGCGACTATCTGTTCCGATCCAGCGATAACGAGCAGCTGCGCTGGCGCGTGGAAGTGGACGGCGAGGTGCTGGCCCAGGGGGAGACGCGGCTGGAGATTGCGCCGCAGTGCACCCAGCGCCTTGAACTGGGGGCAATGCCTGCCGGAACGCGGCCCGGTCAGTGGTGGCTAAACGTCGAGGTGGTACAGCCTGACGCCACCGCCTGGTCTGCGGCCGGGCATCGCGTAGCCTGGGATCAGTGGCGTCTGCCGGTGCCGCTGGCCCGGCCCGCTGCGCCGGTGACGGGCGGGATTGCCCCGCAGCTGACGTCAGAGGAGGCAAGCTTTAGCGTCACGCATGGCAACCAGCGCTGGGCGTTCTGTCGCACCGCCGGGGTGCTGGCGCAGTGGTGGCGCGATGGCGAAGAGACGCTGCTTACGCCGGTGACCGACCAGTTCAGCCGCGCACCGCTCGACAACGACATTGGCGTCAGCGAAGTGACGCGCATCGATCCGAACGCGTGGGTGGAGCGCTGGAAAGCGGCGGGCATGTATGCCTTGTCGTCGGTGCTGGTGAGCTGCCGGGCGGAACAGCGCGCTGAAGCGGTGGAGATCGCCACGCTGCACCGTTGGGAACATGAGGGAAAAGTGTTGTTTATCAGTCGTAAAACCTGGCGGTTTAACGCGCACGGCGAGCTGCAGATTGAGGTTGAGGTAGAGGTGGCGAGCGATATCCCGGTTCCGGCGCGTATCGGCTTAACCTGCCAGCTGGCGCAGACGCCTGAGCAGGCGAGCTGGCTGGGTCTGGGGCCGCACGAGAACTACCCGGACCGCAAGCTGGCGGCGCAGCAGGGGCGCTGGACGCTGCCGCTGGACGCGCTGCACACCCCGTACATTTTCCCGGGGGATAACGGCCTGCGCTGCGCTACCCGCGAGCTGCGCGTCGGCGCGCATCAGCTGCACGGGCAGTTCCACTTTGCCCTCAGCCGCTACAGCCAGGCGCAGCTGCACCGCGTCACGCATCACCATCTGCTGGAAAAAGAGCCGGGCTGCTGGCTGCACGTTGATGCCTTCCACATGGGCGTGGGCGGGGATGACTCCTGGAGTCCGAGCGTAGCGCCGGAGTTTCTGCTGCAGCAGGAAAGCGTGCGCTACGCGCTGCGCTGGCGCCAGGCGTAACACACTGCGGCACAGGGAGGTGCCGCTATGCGCGAGGGGTGTCGAGCAGCGTCTCGTCCTCGCGGCTCGCCAGATTATCTTCCGCCCAGCGCATAAACGCCTGGGCGGGCAGCGCTTTACTGTAGTGCCAGCCCTGACCGTACTGCACGCCGTGTCGGCACAGCCAGGCTTCCTGCTGCGGGTTCTCCACGCCTTCCGCCACCATCTCCAGTTTCAGGGTGCGCGCAATCTCAATGATGTGCGACGTCACCTGCTTACGCTCCAGCGCCATCACGAAGGATTTGTCGATCTTCAGGATATCGACATCCAGTTCCTGCAGGTAGCTCAGGCTGGAGTAGCCGGTGCCGAAATCGTCGAGGCTCACCCGGAAGCCCGCCTGGCGGTAGCGGGTGAGGATCGGGCCGGTAATGTCCGGGTGCGCAACGCTGCGTTCGGTCATTTCGATAACGATCTGACGCGTTGCGACGCTTGCCCCGGCGCATAACCGGGTCAGCCGCTCCAGCAGCACGGTAGAGGAGAGATCCTGCGCCGCCAGGTTGATGGCGATATGTTTATCGGGGTGCTGGCGCAGCCAGTCACTCATCTCTTCAAATACCCGTTCAATCACATACGCGCTGAGCTGGTTGATGGTCCCGGTCTGTTCCGCCATCGGGATGAACACGTCGGGCGAGAGCCAGGTGCCGTCCGGCTGCGGCCAGCGCACCAGCGCTTCGGCTCCCATCACGTTGCCGCTGTTCAGCGCCACCACCGGCTGGTAGTTGATGGTCAGATCGCGATTATTCAGGGCATCTATCAGCCGGTAGCGCGGCGACTGTAGCCGCCCCAGCAGGCGCAGGATAAACGCCGCCGCCAGCAGGCTGATGACAATGCCGAACGGCATCCACAGCAGCAGCTGATCGCGCCAGGCCTTTTCCAGCGGGGCCAGCGATGCCCAGGCGACAATCATCAGCTTTGCATTGAGCAGCGGCAGTATTTCATAGCGGTTGCCGTGCCGGGTGAGACTGGTGTTGCGCTCTTCGCGCACCGTCTGCCAGATGTCGGGGCTCAGGGTGCTGGTGCTGGCGATAATGTGATTGCTGGAAGTTCCGATCAGCGCCAGGTTGATCGGGTTGCTGCTGAACGGCACCACATCAATAAAAGTCAGCGGATCGATAATCACCGCGTAGCGATCGAGGCCGATCGCCACCATTTCATAACTCATGTCCAGATCGGTGCGCGAGGTGTACCAGGCGCGGAAGCCCTTTTCGGTAACGGCGTCCGGCGGCGGGAACGGCTGCTGTCGGCTGCTGCTCTCCAGCGAGGAGCAGCGCGGGTTCAGGCCATCCATCCAGATCACTTCCTGCACGTAGCGATGCGTATAGGCGAGGCGGCGCAGAGCGAGCAGATGTTCGGGGCTGCACGGCGTGGTTTGCAGCGTATTGAGCACCAGCAGCGCTTCGCGCGCCTGCTCAATCACCATCTCCACGCGGGCTCTGGCGCTGGCGGTGTAGGTTTCCAGCTCGTCATTGAACTGCTCATTGGCGTGGCTTCTGGCGAACCAGATGCTGAGCGCGATGGGAAGAAGAACGGCAAGGATCAGTATGGCTGTGACGAGGCTCCGGAGCCGCCTGTTGGTCATCTCATTTTCCTGAACGTGCAACGATGGTGGGGCATCTACTGAGTTAACCACAGGACGGTGGTTTTTGCCTGGACGAGGATGCTATCTTTTGCAGCAGCACCGGTTTTTGACATTTAGCGCAGCGGGACGCCATGAAGAAAAAAGAGTTTGTCACCCAGGATCTGCTGAGCAAGATCTACCAGAGCGAGCCGGGAGAACGGCGCAAGCTGCCGCCGGAGCGGGTGCTGGCCGCGGAATACGGCGTCTCGCGTTTTACCATTCGTCAGGCGCTGGAGAAGCTGGCCAGTATTGGCGTGGTAAAGATCGTGCAGGGGTCGGGGATCTGGATCAACGATAACGTGCGCAGCAATCCGCTGGTCTACAACTCGATCACCGAGAAGCGTTTCGATCAAATCCAGTTTCGCATGGTGAAGCTGCACAAAAAGCTGCCCGGCATTGAGGAGCAGCAGGTGTTTGGCATCGAGGCCGGGACGTTTATCTGGCAGTTTTGCCGCCTGCGGCTGGTGGACGGCGCACCGGTGCAGATTGAGATATCAAGCATGCCGGTCAGTCTGTTTCCCGACCTGAACCAGCAGATTATCGAGCGGTCACTGCAGCGGTACGTGCTGGACAGCGGTTACCGCATATCCCATATGCTGACCAGTTACCAGGCGGTGAGCGTGTCGCGCGAGCAGGCGGCGCTGCTCGGCTGCAAAAAGGGCAGCCCGGCAATGCACATCGCTAACCGTGGCATTCTGGAAGGGGGACGGGTGTTTGAGATCAGCGATATCATCGACATCAACTACACCTGCACCTACGTCATCCCCTTTAATCACGACAACCTTGCCTTCCGCCAGGGCGCTCAGGGAGTGTGAATCGCCCCGTTCGGCAGGCGGCTCTGGGTCCACTCGTGTGGACGGTAGACCACCGGCCACTTCAGCGCCTGGGCTTCATTAAACCCTACGCCGATCCCCGGCTGCTCAATGGGGTAGATAAAGCCCTGCTCCGGCGCGGCCGCGCCGGGGAACACTGCGGCGGTGTCGTCGCTAATCGGAATAAACTCCTGAATCGCGGCGTTGTGCAGGTGGATGTTGAGATGCGTATTCACCGCCACGCCGATGGGGGTCATATCTCCCGGCCCGTGCCACGCCAGCCGCACGCCAAAAGCCTGACACAGCACCGCCAGCTTCAGCGCCGGGGTAATGCCGCCAATCTGCGAGACGTGGCAGCGAATGAAGTCGATCTGCCGGTTAACGATCAGATCGTGCCACTCCGCCGGGTTATTGAACAGTTCGCCCATCGCCAGCGGGACGCAGCTCTGCTGACGCACCTGCGCCAGCCAGGCGCTCTGCTGAGGCGGCAGAATGTCTTCGATGAAAAAGGGCTGATACGGCTCCAGCGCTTTCGCCAGCTGCACCGCCTGCTGCGGGAACAGGCGCTCGTGCACGTCGTGCAGGATATGGAAGCGCGACCCGTACTTGTCACGCAGCGCTTTAAACATGGCAACGGTATTAGCCATGTACTCATCCTGATCGTAATAAGCGCCCTGGGTCGGGCTGCGGGTGCTGTGCATCGCTTCCGGCGTGCCGCCGTAGAAACCGAGCTGGCAGCGAATGTGGCGATAGCCTTCGGCCAGCAGGGCGTCCACGCGGGTGAACAGCCCGTCGAGGGTGTCGCTGCTGGCGTGAGTGTAGGCGGCGATGGCGTCTTTTGATTTCCCGCCGAACAGCTGATAGAGCGGCATGCCTGCCAGCTGCGCTTTGATGTCCCACAGCGCCATGTCCACGCCGGCGATGGCGTTGTTGGTTACCGGGCCGTTACGCCAGTAGGCGTTAACGTTCATCATCTGCCACAGATCTTCGATGTTATTCGCATCCCGGCCGGTCAGCAGCGGCTTCAGGTACTCATCGACCATCGTCTTCACCGCCAGCGGGCGCTGCTGGAAGGTGGCGCAGCCGTGGCCGACCACGCCTTTATCGGTGGTGATGCGCACCACGATCAGGTTGTGCCGGTCGGGGCGGGTAATAAAGCACTCAATATTTTCAATTAGCGTAGGCAACACCGTAATACTCCCTGGGCCACAAAAACGTGGGCCGGTTGCGACATTTATTGACGTGATGCCCGCCACTATCGCCTTAATAATCCGGCGGCGTAAACCGCTTTTTTAAATAATTTTTATTGGTCAGAAAGCTGCCTGAATAATGAATATATACCGTACCAATTTGACAGATAGCGTCGTTGTATGGCTTTACTGGTGGTGAAGTGTGATTGTCGTCATGTTTTATTGGTTTGTTTTGTTATAGCGATTTACCTACCATCACTGTCATCAATGACAACTACAACTAACTGGCGGACGTTTTATGGGGACACAGGAAGCAATTACGCGCATTATTCGTCTGGTCGGCGGGGCGGATAATATTAATAACGTCTGGCACTGCATGACGCGGCTGCGCTTTGACCTGGTTGATGATAATAAAGTCGACCAGGGTGAAATTAAAAAGATCCCCGGCGTGCTGGGCGCTCAGCTGCAAAGCGATCAGTTCCAGGTCATCATCGGGCCGCAGGTAAACAGCTGGTATCAGCAGATGCAGGCGATGCTCGGCACGCCGTCCGCCACGCCTGGCGACAGCGCCGCTGGCGAAAAAGGGCGCAAAAGTCTGGTGTCGCTGTTTATGGATACCGTCTCCGGCGTGTTTGGTCCAATCGTACCGGCGATTGCCGGGGCCGGGATGATCAAGGGGCTGCTGGCAGGGCTGGTGGCGCTGAACGTGGTGTCGGCAAAAAGCGATACCGTGGTGGTGATCGATCTTATCGCCAGCGGCGTGTTCTATTTCCTGCCGTTCTTCCTCGCGGTATCGGCGGCGAAGATTTTCAAAACCAACGAATACCTGGCGGCGGCGGTAGCGGCCTGCCTGATGTATCCCTCCCTGATTGAGGCGGCGAAAAACCTCGCGGCGGGCAGTCCGGATGCGGTCAGCGCGTTCTGGCTACTGAATGCGATCCCGGTGTCGGTATTTAACTACGCCTCCAGCGTTATCCCGGTGATCTTCTCGATTCTGGCGCTGAGCTATATCCATCGCTGGGTGGACAGCTTTATGCCAGAGGTGCTGAAAACTGTCTTTACCCCGACCCTGACGCTGTTCCTGGCAGCGCTGGCTGCGCTGGTGGTGATCGGCCCGATTGGTATTTATCTGGGCAAAGGGCTGGCGCTGTTTATCGAAGGGCTGTTCAGCGTCTCGGCAAGCTTTGCCGGGCTGGTGGTCGGGGCGATCCGGCCGGTGGCGATCCTCACCGGCATGCACCACGCCATGACGCCAATCGCGCTGCAAAACTTCAGCGATCGCGGCTATGACATGCTGATGCCGATGATGTTTATGGCCAACATGGCGATTGCCGGCTCTACTTTCGCTATCTGGCGTCTGAGCAAATCGCGTCAGGATAAGACGGTCACGCTCTCTGCCGGCGTCTCGGCGCTGCTCGGGATCACCGAACCGGCGCTGTTCGGCGTGTTAACCCGGTACAAGAAAGCGTTTATTGCCGCCACGGTGGCCAGCTCGCTGGCGTCGGCTTTCATCGCCTTCTTCGGCGTGCGCCTCTACGGCTACATTCTGTCGAGCATCTTCAGCCTGCCGGCCTACATCGGCCCGTACCTGATCTTTGCCCTGCTGGGCGTTGCTATCGCGCTGGTGCTGTCGTTTGTTCTGACGACCGTGCTGGTGGGCAAAGAGGCGGAATAATCCAGCTGATGCAGCGTGCCTCGCCGGGCGCTGCATCGCTGCGATGAAACACGATAATGCAAAGTGTTTCTAAATATTTCTTGATGGCGTCCTCGTGATAATAAGATCAGTGAGTTAGTACACATTTCTGCAACATCCTCCCTTTCCCTGAGCGTTAACGGTTCAAGTTTGCCCGCCGCGTGCCGTTGACCAAAGAAGGCGCATGGCCTCTTTATCTCCAGGGAATTTGTCTATGTTCAAAACCACGCAGTCCCGTTTTATCCTTACGCTGTCGCTTTTCTTTATCGTTTTAGTCGGTATTACCGCCCTGGCGATGACGCTGTTTGTCAGCCCGCAGATTAAACAGTCCGAAACGCGGCTTATCCGCTATGAAGTCGGTAACGTGGCGGGTGCAATCGTCGAGCAGATGAACCGCGTGCAGGCGCAGATGCGCAGCGTGACGCAAACGGTAGCCGCGCTCTCCAGCGAGCAGATTGATGTGGTACTGCCGGCGCTGGTGGATCAGTACAAGGATGTCAACGTGTTCGGCGGAGGCATCTGGCCGCTGCCGGAAAAACGCGAGGCCGGACGCAATAAATTCAGCACCTTCTTCGCGCGCGACGCGAACAACGATTTGCAGGTCAACACCTACTGGAACTCTGACGCGGCACCGAATTACTACGAACAGGTGTGGTACAAGGGCGGTCTGGCCGCACCGGTTGGGCAGTGCGCCTGGGCCAACGCCTATCAGGACGACGCCAGCCCGCAGCCGCGCACCAACTGCGCCATGACCATCAACAAAGACGGTCAGCCGTGGGGCGTTGCCACTATCGACGTCACGCTGGGCTTCTTCAACCAGCTGGCGAAGCAGATGGATGAGGCGATCCACGGGCGCGTGCTGATCGTCGAAGCGGACGGCAAAATCGTCGGCAATGCCGATCAGCTGGGTAAAGCGGCGAGCCTGGATAACGTGGCGCAGATGAACACGCCGATGGCAGTCGCCCTCAGCGGCTTGCTGAAAGGCTACGATCCGGGAAGCCAGCAGGAGCAGGAGTATGACAACGAGGGCACCTCGCATACCCTGATTTTGCAGGCGATTAAGGGCAGCCCGTGGATTATCGCGGTGGATCTGCCGACCGCGCTGCTGACCCAGCAGACCAGCACCATCATGACGCGTTTAGGGCTGGTGCAGATCCCGCTGGCGCTGCTGCTGCTCGGCGTGCTGGTGGTGTTTATCCGCACCATGACCGGTCGCCTGGCGGATCTGAACCGCAACATCAGCCGCCTGTCGTCAGGCGGGGCCGATCTGACCCAGCGTCTGCAGCCGGGCAGCAGCCCGGAGTTCAATGCGGTGATCGACAGCTTCAACGGCGTGATTAGCTGGCTGCAGGAGATGTTGCGCCAGGTCGGGGACAGCGCGCAGGCCATTTCGTCGGCGTCGCAGCAAATTGCCACCGGCAATCAGGATCTCTCGGCGCGTACCGAAGATCAGGCCAGCTCGATTGAAGAGACGGCGGCATCGATGGAGCAGCTCACCAGCACGGTGCGTCAGAATGCGGATAACGCAGCCAATGCCAACGAGCTGGCGCGCGATGCCTCGGCAGTGGCCGAGCGCGGCGGGGAAGTGGTGAAGCAGGTAGTGACCACCATGAACACCATTCAGGCCTCGTCCGGTAAAGTGGTGGATATCATCAGCGTTATCGACAGCATCGCGTTCCAGACCAACATTCTCGCGCTTAACGCGGCGGTGGAAGCCGCCCGTGCCGGCGAGCAGGGCAGGGGCTTTGCGGTGGTAGCGCAGGAAGTGCGTAACCTTGCCCAGCGTTCCGCCCAGTCGGCGCGTGAGATCAAGCAGCTGATTGAAGCCTCGGTGAGTAATATCGACATCGGTACCAGCCTGGTGACCGAAGCCGGTAAAACCATGGAGGAGCTGACGCAGAGCGTGCGCAACGTGACGACCCTGATGAGTGAGATCATGTCGTCGAGCCGCGAACAGAGCGCGGGCATTGAGCAGGTCAACCTGGCGATTAACCAGCTCGACAGCACCACCCAGCAGAACGCCGCGCTGGTGCAGGAAGTCTCCGCTGCTTCACACTCGATGTCTGAGCAGACGCAGCAGCTTAATCAGGTGGTTGCCGGCTTCAGGCTGTAAGTTTTCCCCTTCTCAGCGCACCGCCGCCGCGGTGCGCTTTTCGTCTCCGCTTGCAATTTGATCATCACAGGCTTACGATATTGTTATGTTATAACATATAGAAAGGTCATTACGATGAAAGACGGCATCCATCCGCTTTACCGCACCGTGGTTTTCCACGACACCAGCGCCAACGAGTATTTCAAAATTGGTTCCACCATTAAGACCGACCGCGAAATCGAACTCGACGGCCAGACCTGGCCCTACGTGACGCTCGACGTCTCCTCGGCGTCGCATCCGTACTACACCGGGAAACAGAAAACCTTCTCTAACGAAGGCAGCACGGCTCGCTTCCAGCAGCGCTTTGGTCGCTTCCTGGGCGGGGCGAAAGGAGAGAAATAATGCAGGTACTCAACTCATTGCGCAGTGCAAAGCAGCGTCATCCTGACTGTCAGCTGGTCAGACGCAAAGGACGGCTGTATGTGATTTGCAAATCGAACCCGCGCTTTAAAGCGGTGCAGGGTAAGAAGAAGAAGCGATAAAAACGCGCCCCTGGCCTGATGGCAAGGGGCGTTTTGTTATGCCTGGACAGGCACGCCGGTGGCGACGGGCTTATCCAGCGAATAGATGTCATAGAAGGAGAGGGTCTGTTTGCGGCTGAGCATTTTAGTCAGCATCGCCTTCTGCGATTCACTCACTTTTGGCGAGCGCATAATCGCCTCGACCAGTTCTGCGGGAACGTCGCGCGTGTTGTACCACTCCCCGTTATAGCAAACCCGAAAATCAAGCACGTCGATATCTTCGTAGCGATAGCGCGGGTTCACATCAAAGAAAAAGAAGCCGTTCAGCAGCACAAACAGCACCACCAGCAGCCATACCGACCCGGACAGCGTAGCGGACTGCAGCATTACCGCCATAGTGGCGAGCCAGCCGATATACATCCCGATAAATAAGCCAGGGTGCTTGCGAATAAAGCTGATGCTGAAGCGCGGGCGGTTATCGCGTTTTTCCACGCGGTTGAGTTCGTCGATGGTGTGGTTAAGCAGGCGTTGTATTTCAGTCATTCCAGGCCTTCAGAGTGGTGCGCAGCGGGCGCGGGAAGGTTTTTTACTAGTGTAAAAAGCAGGGGCTTAAGAAAAAAGTAACAGATGGCGCTGAAATAACTATAACAGTTCAGCGCCAGCGAGCATGACAGTTTACAGGGTTTTGATGATGCGTGCCGGGTTGCCGCCTACCACGCAGTTATCCGGGACATCTTTGGTAACTACCGCACCGGAAGCGATAACCACGTTATGACCAATCGTGACGCCAGGATTGATGATAGCGCGCCCGCCAATCCAGGCGTTATCGCCGATAGTGACCGGCTTGCCGTATTCGACGCCGCTGTTGCGCTCGGTGGCGTCCAGCGGGTGAGTCGCGGTATAGATATGCACACCGGGCGCCATCATGCAGTTCTTGCCAATATGTACCGGGCAGACATCCAGGATGACACAGTCGAAGTTGGCGTAAAAATTATGGCCGAGAAAAATATTGTAGCCGTAATCACAGCGGAAGGTCGGCTCGATATAGACTTTATCGCACCCGCCCAGTAAATCCTGTAACAGCGCCTTGCGCGTCGCGGTTTCATCCGGGGCGGTATGGTTATAGCGATGTACCAGATGCCGGGCGCGAATACGATCCTCGCGCAGCGTCTGGTCACCCGGATCGTAAAACTCGCCGGCAATCATTTTACGCTTTTCTTCGCTCATTCCTGCTCTCCTTATTAACGACTGGCAACAAGGTAATGCAGCATCAGCAAAAAGAAAACGCCTGCCTGGCGGCTTTGCGCGACGCGCAGCAAATTGCAGATAAAACGCAGCGTAAAGGGCGCGCCATGTTAATGGAACGGTCAGGCCGCAGGCAGAGGTGAGGGGGCGCTCAACATTAACATGGCTTCAGGACAGCAGGTGACGGGCAGGATTCACTTTCAAAATATGATGAATTAACGAACGAATTTCCACACGGAGGCCGGAATTTTATCGTACAGCTTATTCATGGTCAGTTCCGCGAGGCGATGATCGGCAGCGGAATAAAACACGGTCAATTCGTTGTCGGGTAATTCGTATTTATTTTTTTCGATTACACGTTCCAGGGTGTCAATAGACTGACAGCGACGCAAGCGCATCAGATAATCAATTTTCGTTAATGGCTTTGTGGACATTTTTTCACCTTAAGTGATTGTAGTAGTTTTAAAATGACAGACTAACCGGGTTTGCCCGACTCACATTGAGAAAACAACGAAACAGACGATTCCCCGACTTACGCCACTTCTGCAAGTCCTGTGCATTTATGCCGTAGTTACTGAACAACATGAAGGTGTCGTCCAGGTATTCATCTATTTGCTCAATCAGAATATTGTCTTCATCATGCTTAATTTTGTAATTAAGTGCGAAGGTAGCTATGTGTTCGATCAATTCATTCAGCTGAAGATTAATCGCTGATGTAGGATCGTTAACCCAACCGTGGTGGCTTTCACCAAGGTTAGCAAGGCAGTCATGATACAAAGTTTCGCAGAGAAATTTAAGCTGCGCTATATCATGCCTCTTTGGTGAGTATTCGTCCATACGCTTCCCCCTTTTTCGTAAAAAAATTTGATTACACAGGTGCGCAACAGGGGTAACAACTGTTTCTATATGGCCACGCCGGCGTCTTGCCGTGTCTCATTAACTATAAATCACGCTTAAGGATTTTTCCTTGTGCTATTACGAAAAATTACATTTCGTTCGTAAGGATGATGAACGCTGCACGAATAAGACTGGCGCGAGATTTGCCAATGTCTGCTGCGGTTTAAAAGGCGTTATCCGCAAGATAAGTGGTTCATTAAGTAGTGTATTATCTAAAATCTTCCGCTAATAATATACGCCGCCACGGCGCAGGGTTATTTGTAAGATTACTCTGAATTAAGTTTCGCCAATTGTATTAATATCTTTCACGCTATTTTTCTGAGGATAATGCTGACGATAAATAGTAATTAATTTTTCTCGTCCGGACGTCACGCATTTAGATTAAGGCGCGTCGCCAATAAAAAAGGCCGCGTTACGCGGCCTTTTGAGGAAAGAGGAGAATTAATGATGCTCAACCTTATGGCTGTGCTCAATATCCTCATTTTTCCGGTTGAAGCGGCGGCGAACCACCACGAAGAACACCGGTACGAAGAAGATAGCCAGCACGGTAGCCGTTACCATCCCGCCCATTACGCCAGTACCTACCGCGTTCTGCGCGCCGGAGCCTGCGCCGGTGCTGATAACCAGCGGCATTACCCCGAGGATAAACGCCAGCGAGGTCATCAGGATGGGACGCAGACGCATACGCACCGCTTCCAGCGTCGCTTCAATCAGCCCTTTGCCTTCTTTGTCCATCAGGTCCTTGGCGAATTCCACGATAAGTATCGCGTTCTTCGCCGATAGCCCAATGGTTGTCAGCAGGCCCACCTGGAAGTAGACGTCGTTGGTCAGGCCGCGGAACGAGGCGGCAATCAGCGCACCCAGTACCCCGAGCGGCACCACCAGCATGACCGAGAACGGAATCGACCAGCTCTCGTACAGTGCGGCCAGACAGAGGAAGACCACGATAAGCGAGATGGCATACAGCGCCGGGCCCTGGTTACCGGAGAGGCGTTCCTGATAGGACATACCGGTCCAGTCAAAGCCGATACCCGCCGGCAGCTTGCTCGCCAGCTGTTCCATCATATCCATCGCTTCACCGGTACTTCTGCCCGGCACCGCTTCACCGAGGATCTCCATCGACGGCAGGCCGTTATAGCGCTCCAGACGCGGTGAACCGTACTCCCAGCGCGTGCTGGCGAAGGCAGTGATCGGCACCATCTGACCATCGGAGCCGCGCACGTACCAGTTGCCAATATCTTCCGGCAGCATACGGTATTGCGCTTCGGACATGACGTACACCTTCTTCACGCGACCGCGGTCGATGAAGTCGTTGACGTAGCTTCCGCCCCAGGCCGCACCGAGCGTGGTGTTGATATCGGTGATCGATACCCCCAGCGCCTGTGCTTTTTCCTGGTCGATATCAATTTTGAACTGCGGAGTATCTTCCAGGCCGTTCGGACGCACGCCCGCCAGCAGGTCAGGGTGTTTCGCCACCTCGCCCAGCAGCTGGTTACGCGCCTGGGTCAGTTTTTCATGGCCGAGGCCGCCCTGGTCAATCAGCTGGAAGTCGAAGCCGGTAGCCGTACCCAGATCGACAATCGCCGGCAGGTTAAACGCGAACACCATTGCATCGCGGATCTGCGAGAAGGTGCCCATCGCACGGCCGGTAATCGCCCCCACTTTGTTCTCATCGCCCTCACGCTCATCCCAGTTTTTCAGAGAGACAAACGCGATACCGGTGTTCTGACCACGACCTGCGAAGCCGAAGCCGTTCACCGCAAACACCGAGTTAACGTTCGCTTTCTCTTTTTCCAGGTAGTACTGGGTAACTTCATCCAGCACTTTCTGAGTACGTTCCTGAGAGGCGCCCGCTGGCAGCTGCACCATCGTCAGGAATACGCCCTGATCCTCTTCCGGAAGGAACGAGCTTGGCAGACGCACAAACAGATACGCCATACCGACCACGATGATGATGTAGAGCAGCAGATAACGACCGGTGCTGCGCAGAATGCTGGCAACGCTGTCGGTGTAGTGGTGCGTACTCTTGTCGAACATGCGGTTAAACCAGCCGAAGAAGCCTTTTTTACCTTCCCCGTGATCGCCTTTAGCGATCGGTTTCAGCATGGTGGCGCACAGCGCCGGGGTCAGGATCAGCGCCACCAGTACCGAAAGCACCATCGCGGAAACGATAGTGATGGAGAACTGACGGTAGATAGCCCCGGTAGAGCCGCCGAAGAAGGCCATCGGAATAAATACCGCAGACAGCACCAGCGCAATACCCACCAGCGCACCCTGGATCTGGCCCATCGATTTACGCGTTGCCTCTTTCGGCGGTAATCCTTCTTCCGCCATGACGCGCTCGACGTTCTCCACCACCACGATGGCGTCATCCACCAGCAGGCCTATCGCCAGCACCATCCCGAACATCGTCAGGGTGTTAATGGAGAAGCCAAACATGCCGAGGATGGCGAAGGTTCCGAGCAGTACCACCGGCACCGCAATCGTCGGGATCAGCGTGGCGCGGAAGTTCTGCAGGAACAGATACATCACGATGAACACCAGCACGATCGCTTCGACCAGGGTTTTCACCACTTCGTTAATGGAAATCTTAACGAACGGGGTGGTGTCATACGGATAAACAATTTCCAGACCGGCCGGGAAGGTGGCTTTCAGCTTATCCAGCTCGGCGCGTACCGCATTGGCGGTGTCCAGCGCGTTCGCACCGGTTGCCAGTTTGATACCCAGACCGGAGGCCGGCTGGTTGTTGTAGCGTGCGATGATGTCGTAGTTCTCACCGCCCAGCTCAATGTTCGCCACGTCACGCAGGCGAACCTGCGAGCCGTCCTGATTCACCTTGAGCAGGATTTTGCCGAACTCTTCGGTAGAGGTCAGACGGGTCTGCGCGATGATAGAGGCGTTGAGCTGCTGGCCTTTCACCGGCGGCGTACCGCCTAACTGACCGGCTGCTACCTGGGCGTTCTGCGCTTTGATGGCGTTGATCACGTCAACCGGCGTCAGCTGGAAGTTGTTCAGTTTGTTCGGATCCATCCAGATACGCATCGCGTACTGGGAACCAAACAGCTGCACATCACCCACGCCAGGCGTTCGGCTGATCGGGTCCTGAATGTTCGCGGCGACGTAGTCGGAGATATCTTCCTGGGTCATGGAGCCGTTGGTGTTGATCACCCCGGCTACCATCAGGAAGCTGCTCGCCGATTTCTGCACGCTCACACCCTGCTGCTGCACTTCCTGCGGCAGCAGCGGCATCGCCAGCTGTAGCTTGTTCTGCACCTGTACCTGGGCGATATCCGCGTCAGTACCGGATTCGAAGGTCAGGGTGATCTGCACCGTACCGGTGGAGTCACTGTTAGAGGAGAAGTACATCAGGCCATCGATACCGTTCATGTTCTGTTCGATAACCTGCGTCACCGTGTCCTGCACGGTTTTCGCATCAGCCCCGGGATAGGTTGCCGAAATCGTCACCGCCGGCGGCGCAATCGAAGGATATTGCGCTATCGGCAGGTTGAGGATCGACAGTCCCCCAGCCAGCATGATGATGATCGCCAGCACCCAGGCAAAGATGGGGCGATCGATAAAGAAATTAGGCATGTCTTAACGGCTCCTGTTTGAGTTAAGACTGAGGTTGTTCTGACTGACCATTGGCCGCAGCCTGCTCTTTCTTGTCAGCAGTGACTTCCTGCGCTTTAACCTGGGCGCCCGGTCTTACTTTTTGCAAGCCGGAAACGATCACGCGATCGCCTTCTTTCAAGCCATCCGTCACCAGCCACTTGTCGCCGATCGCCTGTTCAGCGGTGATCTGGCGTACTTCGACCTTATCGCCTTCGCCAATCACCATTGCACTGGCATCACCACGCGGTGTGCGGGTCACGCCCTGCTGCGGAACCAGGATCGCATCCGGACGGGTGCCTTCTTCCAGTTTGGCGCGAACAAACATGCCAGGCAGCAGCGTCATGTCCGGGTTCGGGAAGATAGCGCGCAGCGTGATAGACCCGGTGGTCTGGTCAACGCTGACGTCGGAGAACTCAAGGGTGCCGGTCTGCGGATATTTGCTGCCGTCGTTAGTCACCAGCTCCACTTTCGCTTTGCCGCCTTCCTGTTTCAGCGAGCCGTTAGCCAGCTCCTGCTTCAGGCGCAGAAAATCGTTGCTGGACTGGGTAACGTCAACATAGATAGGGTCGAGCTGCTGCACCGTGGCGAGCGCGTTGGTCTGCCCGCTGGTCACCAGCGCCCCTTCGGTCACCGAAGATTTACCGATGCGGCCGCTGATAGGGGAGGTGACTTTGGTGTACGCCAGGTTAATGCGCGCGGTTTCTACCGCCGCTTTAGCCGCGACAACCGCCGCGCTGGTCTGCTGCGCCTGCGCCTGGGCGTCATCGTAGTCCTGCTGGCTGATGTACTGAGTACCCAGCAGTTTCTTGTAACGATTCAGCGTGACCTGAGCGATATTGGCCTGGGCCTGGGCCTGCGCCAGATCGCCTTTCGCGCTTTCGTAAGATGCCTGATAGGTTGCCGGATCAATCTGGTACAGCGAGACACCCGCTTCCACATCACTGCCTTCGGTGAAGTTACGCTTCAGGATGATGCCGCTTACCTGCGGGCGTACTTCTGCCACGCGGAACGCGTTAGTACGGCCTGGAAGCTCAGTTGTGATTTGAAGTGGCTCGCTTTTCAGCGTCACGATGCCAACTTCTGGCACTTGCGCACCCTGTTCCTGAGCCTGTTGATCGTCACATCCTGTAAGCGCTAAGCCGCCGGAGAGCATCAGAACGACCGCCAGAGGCGAAAATCCTCTGTTTTTGTTCATATCAAAACCTCGAGTGTCCGATTCCAAAATTGATCAATGGATCAAAAGTCCATAAACCCATTGCTGTGTTTATATTATCGTCATGCTATGGTACATACATTCACAAATGTATGTAAATCTAACCCTGTAACTTCACCCACATATGGCACGAAAAACCAAACAACAGGCGCTTGAGACGCGGCAGCACATTCTTGATGTTGCGCTGCGTTTGTTTTCTCAGCAGGGCGTATCCGCGACATCGCTTGCGGAAATAGCGCAGGCGGCAGGGGTGACGCGCGGCGCTATCTACTGGCATTTCAAGAATAAGTCGGATTTGTTCAGCGAAATCTGGGCGCTTTCAGAGTCCAGTATCAGTGATTTAGAAATTGAGTATCGGGCAAAATTTCCCGGCGATCCACTGTCAGTGTTACGTGAATTATTAATTTACGTGCTGGAAGCAACGGCAGCCGAGGAGCGCCGTCGTCTGATGATGGAAATCATCTTCCATAAGTGTGAGTTTGTTGGCGAAATGGCGGTTGCTCAGCAGGCGCAGCGTAACCTGTGTGTGGCAAGCTATGAGCGTATCGAGCAGACCCTCACCGAGTGCATTGAGGCCGGTATGCTGCCGGCGAAACTGCAAACGCGCCGCGCCGCGATCCTGATGCGCAGCTACATCTCCGGCATTATGGAAAACTGGCTGTTTGCCCCGGAAACCTACGACCTGAAGCGCGAAGCGCGGGAGTTCGTTGATATTCTGCTGGAGATGTATCAGCTGTGTCCGGGCTTACAGCGTCCGTTTGAAGAACACGAGCCTGCTGCCCGGTAACGATGCGCAACACGGGATTTTTCCACATTGCCGGGTGAGCCGCTATTCTGCTTTCCAGCGCCATGCTATTCTGCGCCACTCTAACGACCCCTGTCTTCAAGCCTGGCAATCCAAACACACTATGCATCACATCACTTTTATCCGGCATTCGGCTCTGGCGTTCGTCTTTGCCCTCCTTGTAAGCCTGCTCGGCGCACCCGCCAGCGTGCTGGCCGCTCAGAACGGCGATCTTCCCTCGCGCAGCGAGGTGCAAAACCAGCTCGATACGCTGAATAAGCAAAAGAGCCTGAGCGGCGAAGAGAAACTGACCCAGCAGGATCTGACCGAAACGCTGGAAGCCCTCGAAAAGATCGAACGCGTGAAGCAGGAGACCGAGCAGCTGCGCGTGCGGGTTGCCCAGGCACCGGCGAAAATGGCGAAAGCCACCGCAGACCTCAACGATCTCAGCAACCGCGACAGCGATGAGGCGACGGCGCAGAGTTACAACGCCATGCGCCTGCATGACCTTGAGCAGCGCGTCGCTTCCGTGCTGGACAAACTGCAAACCGCCCAGAGCGACCTCGCCACGCTCAACAGCCAGCTGGTGTCGCTGCAGACCCAGCCGGAGCGCGTGCAGAACACCATGTTCAATATCTCCCAGCAGCTACAGGCCATCCGCAACCGTCTTAACGGCACCGGGCCTGGCGAACAGGCGCTGCGCCCGAGCCAGCAGACGCTGCTGGTGGTGCAGCAGATGCTGCTTAACGCCCAGCTGGATCAGCAGCGCAAGAGCCTCGAAGGCAACACCGTGCTGCAGGACAGCCTGCAAAAGCAGCGCGATTATGTGGTCGCAAACATCAACCAGCTGGAGCATCAGATCCAGCTGCTGCAAACCGCGGTAAGCAATAAGCGTCTGACGCTGACCGAGAAAACCGCCCAGGAGGCGCTCTCCCCGGATGATGCCTCGCGTATTCAGAACAACCCGCTGGTGCGCCAGGAGCTGGATCTCAATCACCAGCTCAGCGAACGCCTGATTGCCGCCACCCAGACCGGTAACGCGCTGGTGGAACGCAATATTAAAGTGAAGAACTGGCTCGACCGGGCGCTGCAGTCCGAGCGCAACCTGAAAGAGCAGATTGCGGTGCTGAAAGGCAGCCTGCTGCTGTCGCGTATTCTCTATCAGCAGCAGCAGACGCTGCCGTCGGCGGACGAGCTGGAGGACATGACCAACCGCATCGCCGATCTGCGTCTGGAGCAGTTTGAAATCAACCAGCAGCGCGATGAGCTGTTCCAGGGGGATACCTGGGTGGCGAAGCTGGAAGAGGGGCATCAGAGCGAGGTCAACAGCGAAGTGCACGACGCGCTGCTGGAAGTGATCGACATGCGGCGCGCGCTGCTCGATCAGCTCAACAAACAGCTGGGCAACCAGCTGATGATGGCGATCAACCTGCAGATCAACCAGCAGCAGCTGATGAGCGTCAGTAAAAGCCTCGAAGAGATCCTGACCCAGCAGATTTTCTGGGTAAACAGCAACAAACCGATGGACTGGGAGTGGATCAAATCCTTCCCCGGCGCGCTGCACGATCAGCTGAAAGCACTGAAGTTTACCGTGAACTGGGACAACGCCTGGCCGGCGGTAGCGCTGGCGCTGCTGGCCGGTTTGCCGCTGGTATTGCTGGCAGGGCTGATCCGCTGGCGCTTTGGCTGGCTGCGTCAGTACCTGGCGCGCCTCGCGTCTGAAGTGGGGCAGTTGCGTAACGACAGCCAGCTTCACACCCCGAAAGCTATCCTGATAAACCTGATCCTTGCGCTGCCGGTGTGCCTGATTATTCTCGCCGTCGGGCTGATCCTGCACATGATGCAGCTTAACGTCAGCGAACTGCTGTGGGCATTCAGTAAAAAGCTGGCGGTGTTCTGGCTGGTATTTGGCCTGTGCTGGCGCGTGCTGGAAAAAGACGGCGTGGCGGTGAACCACTTCAACATGCCTGCGCAGCTCACCAGCCACTGGCGGCGGCAGATTGTACGCGTCAGCCTGGCACTGCTTCCACTGCTGTTCTGGTCCGTCGTGGCCGAGCTGTCGCCGCTGCATCTGATGGACGATGTGGTCGGCCAGTCGATGATCTTCATTAACCTGCTGGTGATCGCCGCGCTGGTCTGGCCGATGTGCCGGGAAAGCTGGCATGACAAGGAGTCGCACACCATGCGCCTTGTCACCATCACCATCCTCTCGATTGTGCCGGTGGCGCTGCTGGTGCTGACCGCCAGCGGCTACTTCTATACCACTCTGCGCCTGTCGGGCCGCTGGATTGACACCGTCTACCTGGTGATTGTCTGGAATCTGCTGTACCAGACGGTGCTGCGCGGGCTGAGCGTGGCGGCGCGCCGCATCGCCTATCGCCGTGCGGTGTCGCGTCGTCAGAATCAGGTGAAAGAGGGGGCGGAAGGCGCCGAGCCGGTACAGGAGCCGCCGCTGGCGCTGGATCAGATTAACCAGCAGACCCTGCGCCTGACCACCCTGATGATGTTCGCGCTGTTTGGTGTGGTGTTCTGGGCGATCTGGTCCGATTTAATCACCGTATTCTCCTACCTCGACAGCGTGGTGCTGTGGCACTACAACGGCACCGAAGCCGGTGCGGCGGTGGTGAAAAACGTGACGATGGGCAGCCTGCTGTTCGCGCTGGTGGCTTTTACCGTCGCCTGGGCGCTGATCCGCAACCTGCCGGGCCTGCTGGAAGTGCTGGTGCTGTCGCGCCTGAAGATGCGTCAGGGGGCGTCCTACGCCATCACCACCATTCTTAACTACGTGATTATCGCAGCCGGGGCGATGACGGTGTTCGCCTCGCTCGGCGTGTCGTGGGACAAACTGCAGTGGCTGGCCGCCGCGCTGTCGGTCGGTCTGGGCTTCGGCCTGCAGGAGATCTTCGGGAACTTCGTCTCCGGCCTGATCATCCTGTTCGAGCGCCCGGTGCGCATCGGCGATACCGTGACCATCGGCACCTTCTCAGGCACGGTCAGCAAGATCCGCATTCGCGCCACCACCATTACCGACTTCGATCGCAAAGAGGTGATCATCCCGAACAAAGCGTTCGTCACCGAACGCCTGATCAACTGGTCGCTGTCGGATACCATCACCCGCGTGGTGATCCGGCTTGGTGTGGCTTACGGATCGGATCTGGATAAGGTGAAGGCGATCCTGCTGCAGGCGGCGATGGAACACCCGAAAGTGATGCACGATCCTGAGCCGGCGGTGTTCTTCACCACCTTCGGGCCGAGCACGCTGGATCACGAGCTGCGCCTGTACGTGCGCGAGCTGCGCGACCGCAGCTTCACCGTGGATGAGCTGAACCGCGCCATCGATCGTCTGTGCCGTGAGAACGGGATCAACATCGCCTTCAACCAGCTTGAAGTGCACCTGCGCAATGAGAAAGGCGAGGAGCACACCGAAGTGAAGCGCGACATCAATAAAGGTGAAGGTGACGCCCCGGCGCTCGCCTGATGCTTTCTGGCGGGTGCGCGCTGCACCCGCCGCAGCCTACGGCGTTTGCGCCGCCAGCTTGTTCTCGAAATCACGCTGAACGATTGCCAGCGCTTTCAGTACCGTTTGCGGCTCAATCCCATGCTCTTCAAGCAGCATGATCAGATCCACCGCCAGTTTTACGTCATCAGATGCCTGTTCAAGCGACATTGCGTTTCTCCGTCTCAGGGTTAACGGCGCAGGCGGGCCAGCGCGCGTTCAATGTTATGCGTAGCCTCGCGGCAGCGCGCCAGACGGCCTTCGAGGGCGTCAATTTCACGGTGCAACTGCTGTTGCTCCACCAGCGTCTCCACGCCGGCGGCACGCTGTTCACGCTCGCTTTTCATCTCGATCAGGCGTCGCTCAAACTCCTGGTGCTCCAGCAGCTTTTTATGCAGTTTACCCAGCCCGGTGTGTGCGCTGTCGTGGGTGCGCAGCTGCCAGCTTGCCGCTTCGCGCTGCAGGGCTTCAATCTGCAGGGCGACGGTTTCGGCTAGCCACGCCACCTGTTCGGTTTCATTGGCCGTCGCGCAGCGGCGCAGCTGAGCGACATTGGCATGGATTTCATCGAGAAAATCCTGCATCCGGCGACCGGAAGTACGAAAGCGCTGGCGATCGAAGCGCGGGGTCATGCTGTTATGTCCGGCAAGCGGGGCGATAAGCCGATCGAGGTTGGCCAGGCGCGCATCAAGCAGATCCAGCAGCTGTGCGGTTTTCACATGGTTCTCCGTGAAATTGAGACGCGCTATGCTAGGATAGCGCCTCATCACTTTGTGGTCAGGGCTATGAAACGGACTATTTTACTCATCACAGGCTGGCTTGCGGTAGTGCTGGCGACGCTGGGCGTGGTGCTGCCGTTGCTGCCGACCACGCCTTTTTTACTGCTTGCTGCCTGGTGCTTCGCCCAGTCCTCACCGCGTTTTCACCACTGGCTGCTGTACCGCTCGTGGTTTGGCAGCTACATCCGGCACTGGGAGCAGTATCGCGCGATGCCGCCCGGCGCTAAGCCGCGTGCCATCGCGGTGATTCTGGTCACCTTCGCCATCTCACTCTGGCTGGTAAAAATCCTGTGGGTACGCATTTTGCTGCTGGTTATCTTAACCTGCCTGCTGATATTTATGTGGCGAATGCCGGTGATTGACGAAAAACAACAAAAACCGTGACGCCGCACCGCTGGCTGTTGCAATTGTCCGCCACAGTCAGTAAATTCGAGCGTTTTCGAGTACAGCCGCGCCTGGTCAAAGGATGAGCAATACATCCCGGCCTGTTTTCAGGTGGGCGCGCTGTGAGTAATACCGTATTTATCAGGCAACTATCCATGACCGCAACTGCGCAGCAGCTTGACTATCTCAAGAACAGTATTAAAAGCATCCACGACTATCCGAAGCCGGGTATTCTGTTTCGCGACGTCACCAGCATGCTGGAAGACCCGAAAGCCTACGCGCTCAGCATTGAACTGCTGGTGGAGCGTTATAAAGACGCGGGCATCACCAAAGTCGTGGGGACCGAAGCGCGTGGTTTCCTGTTTGGCGCGCCGGTTGCGCTTGCCCTCGGCGTCGGCTTCGTGCCGGTGCGTAAGCCGCGTAAGCTGCCGCGTGAAACCATCGCCGAAAGCTACGAGCTTGAGTACGGCACCGACCAGCTGGAGATCCACATCGATGCTATCCAGCCAGGCGATAAAGTGCTGGTGGTGGACGATCTGCTGGCGACCGGCGGCACCATCGAAGCCACCGTTAAGCTGATCCGCCGTCTCGGCGGTGAAGTCACCGACGCCGCGTTCATTATCAATCTGTTTGACCTCGGCGGCGAACAGCGTCTTGAGAAGCAGGGCATCAACTGCTTCAGCCTCGTGCCGTTCCCGGGCCATTGATCCTGCCCGGTCACCGCGCCGCCAGGCGTTGTGAACCAGACCGGAAGATTGATGACACGCAGCCTCGCCGATCCGGTGGGGCTGTGTTAGCATTACCCCCCTTAGCATCCACCCCTTAGCGTTTCAGAGCCTGCCCATGAGTTATCAGGTCTTAGCCCGCAAATGGCGTCCACAAACCTTCGCTGATGTCGTCGGCCAGGAACATGTACTGACCGCGCTGGCAAATGGCCTGTCACTGGGTCGTATTCATCACGCGTATCTGTTTTCCGGCACGCGCGGGGTTGGTAAAACCTCTATCGCCCGCCTGCTGGCGAAAGGTCTCAACTGTGAGACCGGCATCACCGCCACACCGTGCGGCGTGTGCGACAACTGCCGCGAAATCGAGCAGGGCCGCTTTGTTGACCTGATTGAGATCGACGCCGCCTCGCGCACCAAAGTGGAAGATACCCGTGACCTGCTGGACAACGTCCAGTACGCCCCGGCGCGTGGCCGCTTCAAAGTTTATCTGATTGACGAAGTGCACATGCTCTCGCGTCACAGCTTCAACGCGCTGTTGAAAACGCTGGAAGAGCCGCCGGCACACGTCAAATTCCTGCTGGCGACCACCGATCCACAAAAGCTGCCGGTGACCATTCTGTCACGCTGCCTGCAGTTCCATCTCAAAGCGCTGGAGCCGGATCAGATCCGCGCTCAGCTGGAGCACGTGCTGGGCCAGGAGAACATTGGCTACGACACGCGCGCGCTGCAACTGCTGGCCCGCGCCGCAGACGGGAGCCTGCGCGATGCGTTGAGCCTGACCGATCAGGCTATCGCCAGCGGCGATGGTCAGGTCAACACCCAGGCGGTGAGCGAGATGCTCGGCACGCTGGATGATGACCAGGCGCTGTCGCTGGTGGAAGCGCTGGTGCACGCCGACGGCGAGCGCGTGATGGCGCTGCTCAACGAGGCCGCCGGACGTGGTATCGAGTGGGAAGCCCTGCTGGTTGAGATGCTCGGCCTGCTGCACCGCATTGCGATGGTGCAGTTGACGCCGTCCGCTATCGGCAGCGACATGGCCGCCATCGAACAGCGCCTGCGTGAGCTGGCGCGCACCGTTTCGCCTGCCGATCTGCAGCTCTACTACCAGACGCTGCTGATTGGCCGCAAAGAGCTGCCCTGGGCGCCGGAGCGTCGCATGGGCGTCGAGATGACCCTGTTGCGCGCGCTGGCGTTTCATCCGCAGGCACCGCTGCCGGAACCGGAAGCGGCACCGCGTGCTGTCGCGCCGGTCGCTGCCTCCGCGCCGTCAATGCCGGTGGTCAATGCACCGCCAGCGCATACTCCCCAGGCGGCGGCCCCGCCGCGCAGCGATACCCCGCTGCCGGACGCCACCAGCCAGGTGCTCCAGGCGCGCAGCCAGCTGCAGCGCGCACAGGGAGCCGCCAAAGCAAAAAAGAGTGAACCGGCGGCGCGAGGTACAGCGCGGCCGGTGAATAACAGCGCGCTGGAACGCCTCGCCTCGGTAACCGAACGCGTGCAGTCCCGCCCGGCTGCGGCAACGCAGGAAGCCGCACCGGTCAAAAAAGAGGCCTACCGCTGGACCTCGCAGCTGAAAACCGAAGAAATCAAAGAGGAAGTGGCGACGCCGAAGGCGCTGCGCACCGCCCTTGAACATGAGAAGACGCCGGAGCTGGCCGCGAAGCTTGCGGCGGAAGCCATCGAGCGCGACGGCTGGGCGGCAGACGTCAGTCGCCTGCAGGTGCCGAAGCTGGTGGAGCAGGTGGCGCTTAACGCCTGGAAAGAGCAGGACGGCAACCGCATCTGCCTGCATCTGCGCTCGACACAGCGTCATCTTAACTCGCCCGGCGCGCTGAAGGTGTTGACCGAGGCGATGACTAATCTTTACGGTATCGCTGTTGAACTGACTATCATTGAAGATGATAATCCGGCGACGCGCACGCCGCTGGAGTGGCGGCAGGCTATTTACGAAGAGAAGCTCGCCCAGGCGCGGGAATCAATTATTGCGGATAACAATATCCAGACGCTGCGCCGATTCTTTGACGCAGACCTGGATGAAGAGAGTATCCGCCCCCTTTGACAGACGGCGGCGTCGTCTGTTGTTAACCTCAGTGTCGCTTATCGCGCTTGCGGTGAGACGGCCTTACGCGAAGAGAGAAGAGTATGTTTGGTAAAGGCGGTCTGGGTAACCTGATGAAGCAAGCCCAGCAGATGCAGGACAAAATGCAGAAAGTGCAGGAAGAGATCGCGCAGCTGGAAGTCACCGGTGAATCCGGCGCGGGTCTGGTGAAAGTCACCATCAACGGTGCGCACAACTGCCGTCGCGTGGAGATCGATCCGAGCCTGCTGGAAGACGACAAAGATATGCTCGAAGATCTGGTTGCCGCTGCGTTTAACGACGCTGCGCGCCGCATCGAAGAGACGCAGAAAGAGAAGATGGCGTCCGTCTCCTCCGGCATGCAGCTGCCGCCAGGCTTCAAGATGCCGTTCTGATGCAAACCAGCCCACTGTTAACGCAGTTAATGGAAGCACTGCGCTGTCTGCCGGGCGTTGGCCCGAAGTCAGCGCAGCGCATGGCGTTTACCCTGCTGCAGCGCGATCGCAGCGGCGGTATGCGCCTGGCTCAGGCGCTGACCCGCGCCATGTCCGAGATCGGTCACTGTGCGGACTGCCGCACGTTTACCGAGCAGGAGCTGTGCAACATCTGCACCAACGCACGTCGCCAGGAGAACGGCCAGATTTGCGTGGTGGAGAGCCCGGCGGATATCCACGCCATTGAGCAGACCGGGCAGTTTTCCGGCCGCTACTTTGTGCTGATGGGGCATCTGTCGCCGCTCGACGGCATCGGGCCGGATGACATCGGGCTGGATCGTCTGGAGCAGCGCCTGTCGGCGGAGCCGCTGAAAGAAGTGATCCTCGCCACCAACCCGACGGTGGAAGGGGAGGCGACCGCGAACTATATCGCCGAACTCTGCGCGCAGTACGGCGTGGAAGCCAGCCGCATCGCCCACGGCGTGCCGGTCGGCGGCGAGCTGGAAATGGTAGACGGCACCACGCTTTCGCACTCTCTGGCCGGACGCCACAAGATTAGTTTCTAATCAAACGACGGTGCGCGCTGCGCATCGTCGCTTGAAATTTCCTCCCGCTATCCCCATCTCTCACTCAACCTGTTTTTTACCCCGTAAATGGCATTGTTGAGGTTTATCCACATGAAAGGACAAGAAACACGTGGCTTCCAGTCAGAAGTAAAACAGCTTCTGCACCTGATGATCCATTCTCTCTATTCCAACAAAGAGATTTTCCTGCGCGAGCTTATCTCCAACGCCTCCGATGCGGCAGACAAACTGCGTTTCCGCGCGCTGTCTAACCCGGACCTGTACGAAGGCGACGGCGAGCTGCGCGTGCGCGTCTCGTTTGATAAAGACCAGCGCACCCTGACGATTGCCGATAACGGTATTGGTATGACCCGTGACGACGTGATCGATCACCTGGGGACCATCGCTAAATCCGGCACTAAATCTTTCCTGGAATCTATGGGCTCTGACCAGGCGAAAGACAGCCAGCTTATTGGCCAGTTTGGCGTCGGCTTCTACTCAGCGTTCATCGTGGCGGATAAAGTGACCGTGCGCACCCGCGCGGCCGGCGTCAGCGCGGAAGAAGGGGTGTTCTGGGAATCCGCCGGCGAAGGCGAATATACCGTGGGCGACATCACCAAAGCCGACCGCGGCACCGAAATCACCCTGCATCTGCGCGAAGGCGAAGATGAATTCCTCGACGACTGGCGCGTGCGCTCGGTGATCAGCAAGTACTCTGACCACATCGCGCTGCCGGTTGAGATCGAACAGAAAGAAGAGAAAGACGGCGAAACCGTGGTTTCCTGGGAGAAAATCAACAAGGCCCAGGCGCTGTGGACACGTAATAAAGCGGAAGTGAAAGAGGACGAGTACAAAGAATTCTACAAGCACATCGCTCACGACTTCACCGATCCGCTGACCTGGAGCCACAACCGCGTTGAGGGCAAGCAGGAGTACACCAGCCTGCTCTACATTCCGGCCCAGGCACCGTGGGACATGTGGAACCGCGATCACAAGCACGGCCTGAAGCTCTACGTGCAGCGCGTGTTTATCATGGACGACGCCGAGCAGTTCATGCCGAACTACCTGCGCTTCGTTCGTGGCCTGATAGATTCCAACGACCTGCCGCTCAACGTCTCCCGTGAAATCCTGCAGGACAGCACCGTGACCCGCAACCTGCGTAACGCGCTGACCAAACGCGTGCTGCAGATGCTGGAGAAGCTGGCGAAGGACGACGCCGATAAATACCAGACCTTCTGGAAACAGTTTGGCCTGGTGCTGAAAGAGGGGCCGGCGGAAGATCAGGCCAATCAGGAAGCTATCGCTAAACTGCTGCGCTTCGCCACGACCCACACCGACTCCTCCGAGCAGACCGTGTCGCTGGAAGAGTACGTGTCGCGCATGAAAGACGGCCAGGAGAAGATCTACTACATCACCGCCGACAGCTATGCCGCCGCGAAGAGCAGCCCGCACCTTGAGCTGCTGCGTAAGAAGGGCATCGAAGTGCTGCTGCTCTCCGATCGCATCGACGAGTGGATGATGAGCTACCTCACCGCGTTTGACGGCAAATCGTTCCAGTCTGTGGCCAAAGCCGATGAGTCGCTGGATAAGCTGGCGGATGAAGTGGATGAAACCACCAAAGAAGCCGAGAAAGCGCTGGAGCCGTTCGTTGAGCGCGTGAAAACGCTGCTGGGCGAGCGCGTGAAGGAAGTGCGTCTGACGCACCGTCTGACCGACACCCCGGCGATTGTCACCACCGACAACGACGAGATGAGCACCCAGATGGCGAAGCTGTTCGCGGCGGCGGGTCAGGCGGTGCCGGACGTGAAATACATCTTCGAGCTGAACCCGGATCATCCGCTGGTGAAACGCACTGCGGATACCCAGGACGAGGCGCAGTTTACCCAGTGGGTAGAGCTGCTGCTCGATCAGGCGCTGTTCGCCGAGCGCGGTACGCTGGAAGATCCAAACCAGTTTATCCGCCGCATGAACCAGCTGCTGGTGTCGTAAGTTCACTGATGGCCTGGTAAAAGGCAGAGGCGTAACGCGCCTCTGCCTTTTTTGTTTCTTACGACGCAGGAAATGGTGGGTGCGCAGGCGCTTACCCACCCTGGAAAATCAGATGTTTCAATGACCCCAGGGCGGGTAAGCCTGCGCACCCGCCAAAAAGCGAACACCCTACCGTACATCCGCCAGGCGCAATCCGAAATGCTGTTTTAAACGCCATGAAACACGCCAAACCGGCCCATTCCCCGCCGTTTCCTTGTCGTGATACCGCCTTTAGTGGTATGGTTTTCGCCCTAATCGACGCAGTAAAAAATTCACAGGTATGAGGAATTACGCAATGCGTATCATTCTGCTTGGCGCTCCGGGCGCTGGTAAAGGCACTCAGGCACAGTTCATCATGGAGAAATACGGTATTCCGCAGATCTCCACCGGGGACATGCTGCGTGCCGCAGTGAAATCCGGCTCTGAGCTGGGCAAACAAGCAAAAGACATCATGGACGCCGGTAAACTGGTGACTGACGAGCTGGTTATCGCACTGGTGAAAGAACGTATTGCTCAGGAAGACTGCCGTAACGGCTTCCTGCTCGACGGTTTCCCGCGCACCATCCCGCAGGCGGATGCGATGAAAGAAGCCGGTATCAACGTTGATTACGTGCTGGAATTCGATGTGCCGGACGAGCTGATCGTGGACCGCATCATCGGTCGTCGCGTACACGCCGCCTCTGGCCGCGTCTACCACATCAAATTCAATCCGCCGAAGGTGGAAGGTAAAGACGATGTGACCGGCGAAGATCTCTCTACCCGTAAAGACGATCAGGAAGAGACCGTGCGTAAGCGCCTGGTGGAGTACCATCAGATGACCGCGCCGCTGATCGGCTACTACCAGCAGGAAGCGCAGGCAGGCAACACCCGATATGCCAAAGTTGACGGCACCAAAGCCGTGAGCGACGTGCGCGCCGAGCTGGAAAACATCCTCGGCTAAGCTGAGCGAGACAAAAAAAACCGGGCTAAGCCCGGTTTTTTTATGCCTGAACGGTGCGGGATCAGGTGCCGATAATGCCGCCGTCAGCTTTGACAATCACCACCGTTGACGAACGCGGACGTCCGGCCGGATCGGCGTCAGGCCAGGTCGATACCGCCGTTGGGTTAGCCGGATCGGTGATATCGTCACCGCCTTCGCCCGGATGCTGGATGTTGATGAACAGCGTGCGGTTATCCGGCGTAAAGGCGATGCCGGTGATCTCGCAGCCGCGCGGCCCGGTCAGGAAGCGGCGGTATTCGTTGGTGCCCGGAATGGTCGCCACCATCTGGTTATTACCCATATCCTGATAGGCTTTCTGGTTGATGGTGCTGGAGGAGACATCGGTCTGGATCCACAGCACGCCACGGTGGTCAAACGACAGGCCGTCCGGGCTGCCGAAGGCCGCGCCCTGCATGGAGCCTTTGGCTTTCTCATCTGCACCGTCGGTACGGCCGGCCATCACCAGAATGTCCCATTTGAACGCGGTGGCCGCCGGATCGTTATCGGCTTCCAGCCAGTGAATGATGTGTCCGAACACGTTGTTGGCGCGCGGGTTGGCAGCATCGACCGGCGCTTTGCCCTCTTTACCGCGATCGCTGTTGTTGGTCAGGGTGCAGTAGACGCTGCCCGCAGCGTGCGGATCGACGGCGATCCACTCCGGACGGTCCATTTTCGTTGCGCCAACCGCATCCGCCGCCAGACGCGTTTTCACCAGCAGATCGCCCTGGTTTTCGAAGCCTTTGCTGCTGTCGAGGCCGTTCTGCCCGTGCACCAGCGGCAGCCATTCGCCGCTGCCATCCTCGTTGAATTTCGCCACGTACAGGGTGCCGGACTCCAGCAGCGCCATATTGGCATCGCGGTTAGCGGCATCGTATTTCTTGTCGGAGACGAACTTGTAGATGTACTCGAATTTCTGGTCGTCGCCCATGTAGACCACCGCGCGGTTATCCGCAGCGAGGGTAACGGCAGCGCCTTCATGCTTGAAGCGGCCCAGCGCCGAGTGTTTGCGCGGCGTGGAGTCCGGGTGATAAGGGTCGATCTCCACCACCCAGCCAAAGCGGTTCGGCTCGTTCGGGGTTTTATCGACGCTGAAGCGCTCGTCCACCTCATTCCAGCGGTAGGACTCATCTTCATCGGCGATGCCGTAGCGTTTTTCCAGCGGGTTCAGATCGGCTTTCTTAACGAAAATATCTGACCAGTTCTCTTCGCAGGTCAGGTAGGTGCCCCACGGCGTGTGGCCGTTCGCGCAGTTCTGCATGGTACCGAGGATGGTTTCACCCTGCGGATCGGCAGCGGTTTTCACCAGCGCATTATGGCGCGCCGGGCCGGTGAGCTGCATCGGGGTATTCACGGTAATGCGGCGGGCGAAGGTGGACGGACGCACCACTTCCCACGCTTTACCCTGTTTTTTCACTTCGATAACCGAGATACCCATCGCGTTCTGGCCCTTGCGCGCTTTCTCAAGGCTCCAGTTGGCGGTGCCGTCTTTGAACAGCATGCCGTTATCAATGTATTCGTGGTTAAGGGCCAGCAGGCCGTGGTCAGCGCTGGCACCGCCCTGCGGCAGGCTGAACCAGGCCATACCGTCATGGTGCATCCCGGCCTGAGCGGCCTGCTCGGCGGTGGTGTTGCTGCCATCTTTTTTAAATTCCGGCAGGTTGCCCTGAATACCGGTGGCATCGCCCCAGCGGTAGAACGGGCGAGCGATATAGCCTTCCGGCACGATCACGCTGTCCTCTGAGGAAACCGGAATGCTTTTGAAACCCAGCGACACCGCTTTGGCAAGCGTAGACGGCGTCGTCTGCGTCAGCGCGGCAAAGGCCTCTTCCGGCTTCAGCAGCATCGGGAAGGAGACGGCGGTGCCGGCTACCACGCCCATCTGCAAAAAGCGGCGGCGGGTGAGAAAAGCGTTGGCCACGCTGGAAAATACCGGGTTATCGCTGCGGTTACTGATGTCGTCGCTATGTTCTTTTTTGAATACGGACTTAAGTGGTCTGCTCATTGCGGCTTCCTGTCGTTTACTTACCAGAGGAGAACGAAAACGACAGTCAGTGTAGGGTTGCTTTGTTACAGTTTTATAACATTAACCGCAACGGCAGACAGCGTTTCCTTTCGCACTAATTGGTTTCGTTTGCACACATTCACGCTACAATTAGCGCCTAATTTTGAAAGAAGGGACGGTAATGAGTCAGGCTAAAACAGGCATTCTGCTGGCGAACCTCGGGACACCCGATGCGCCCACCCCTGCGGCGGTAAAACGCTATCTGCGACAGTTCTTAAGCGACAGACGCGTGGTGGATACGCCGCGTCTGCTGTGGTGGCCGCTGCTGCGTGGCGTCATCCTGCCCATTCGTTCACCCAGGGTTGCGAAACTGTATCAGTCTGTCTGGATGGAAGAGGGCTCGCCGCTGATGGTTTACAGCCGTCGGCAGGAGAAAGCGCTGGCGGCACGACTGGGCGCGGACGTGCCGGTAGCGCTCGGCATGAGCTACGGCTCGCCGTCGCTTGAGAGCGCGGTGCAGGCGCTGATGGCGCAGGACGTCACCCATATCGTGGTGCTGCCGCTCTATCCGCAGTACTCCTGCTCCACCGTGGCTGCGGTGTGGGACGAACTCGGACGTATCTTCGCGAAAACGCGCTATATGCCGTCGCTGAGTTTTATCCGCGACTACGCGACCAACAGCGACTACATCGCCGCGCTGGCGAACACCGTGCGCCGCTCGTTTGCCGAGCACGGCGAACCGGATCTGCTGCTGCTCTCCTATCACGGCATTCCCCAGCGTTACGCCGACGAAGGCGACGACTACCCGCAGCGCTGCCGCGACACCACCCGTGAGCTGGTTAATGCTCTGGGGCTGGATCCGGACAAGGTGATGATGACTTTCCAGTCGCGTTTTGGCCGCGAGCCGTGGCTGACGCCTTATACCGATGAAACCCTGAAAATGCTTGGTGAAAAGGGCGTGAAGCACATTCAGGTAATGAGTCCGGGCTTTGCCGCCGACTGCCTCGAAACCCTGGAAGAAATTGCGGTACAGAACCGTGAATTTTTCCTGGAGGCGGGCGGTGAGAAATATGAATACATACCGGCACTTAACGACAATGACGATCACATCGAGATGATGGTGAATCTGACCCAGCCTTACCGCTAATCGCACGCCGGGCGGGGAGTGTGCTACCATTCTCCGCCTCTTTCCCCATCGTAAAGCAAGACCATGAAATTTCCCGGTAAACGTAAATCCAAACACTATTTCCCCGTGAGTGACCGCGACCCGTTGCTGAAGCAAATTCAGCCGGAGAGCGAAGCCGGCACCTCCTGGGTGGTCGGTATCGACCAGACGCTGGTGGATATTGAAGCCAAAGTCGATGACGAGTTTGTCACGCGCTACGGCCTGAGTCTCGGGCACTCGCTGGTGATTGAAGATGACGTGGCGGAAGCGCTTTACCAGGAGCTGGTTCGCGAAAACCTGATTACCCATCAGTTTGCCGGCGGCACCATCGGCAATACCATGCACAACTACTCGGCGCTGGCCGATGACCGCTCGGTGCTGCTCGGCGTGATGTGCAACAACGTGCAGATCGGCAGCTACGCCTACCGCTATCTGTGCAACACCTCCAGCCGTACCGATCTCAACTATTTACAGGGCGTGGACGGGGCGATTGGCCGCTGCTTTACGCTTATCAGCGAAAACGGCGAGCGTACCTTCGCCATCAGCCCGGGCCAGATGAACCAGCTGCGCCCTGAGAGCATTCCCGAGTCGGTGATTGCCGGCGCATCGGCGCTGGTGCTGACCTCCTATCTGGTGCGCTGTAAGCCGGGCGAACCGATGCCGGATGCCACCATGCAGGCCATCGCTTATGCCAAAAAGCACAACGTGCCGGTGGTGCTGACGCTGGGCACCAAATACGTGATTGCCGATAACCCGCAGTGGTGGCGTGATTTCCTGAAGGAGCACGTCTCGATTCTGGCGATGAACGAAGAAGAGGGCGAGGCGCTGACCGGGGAGAACGATCCGCTGATGGCGGCCAACAAAGCGCTCGACTGGGTGGATCTGGTGCTCTGCACCGCCGGGCCGGTGGGGCTTTATATGGCGGGCTTTACCGAGGAAGAGGCGAAGCGTAAAACCCAGCATCCGCTGCTGCCGGGGGCGATTGCCGAATTCAACCAGTACGAGTTCAGCCGCGCAATGCGTTTCCAGGATTGCGAAAATCCGCTGCGTATCTTCTCGCATATCGCCCCGTACATGGGCGGCCCGGAGAAGATCATGAACACCAACGGTGCCGGCGACGGCGCGCTGGCGGCGCTGCTGCACGACATCACCGCGAATAACTACCACCGCAATAACGTGCCGAACTCCAGCAAGCACCAGTTCACCTGGCTGACCTACTCCTCGCTGGCGCAGGTGTGTAAATACGCTAACCGCGTCAGCTATCAGGTGTTGAATCAGCACTCTCCGCGTCTGACCCGCGGCCTGCCGGAGCGCGAAGACAGCCTCGAAGAGGCGTACTGGGATCGGTGAGTTGAGTGGGGCTTGATGGTGGGTGCGCAGGCGCTTACCCACCCTACACGTTGGCATCAGCCCTGTAGGGTGGGTAAGCGTAGCGCACCCACCGTGATAAGGGTAAGGGGTTACTGCTGTAGCGACGGATGCGGCGTCGGTGCCATGTCGAGCTCGTCCGGGGTCTTTTTATCCAGCAACGCCAGCATGGTGTTGGCAATTTCACGCTCGCCCATCACCACTTCGTTGGCACCGCGCTCGGAAATGTAGTCCACTTCATCGTCATAATGCGCTCTCGCGATAATCTCGATGTTCGGGCACTTCTCACGCGCCGACGCCACGATCTCCCCGGCTTCGTAACCGTTCGGGATGGTCAGCAGCAGCCAGCGCGCGCAGTCGAGGTGCGCGAGATTGAGGATCTCTTCATTCGCCGCGTTGCCTAACACCGCACGAATGCCGCGCTCGCGCAGCTCATCCACCCGGCTGCGGGAGGTTTCAATTACTACCAGCGGCACGCCCTGGGCCAGCAGCTTCTCCCCAAGCAGGCTGCCGACGCGGCCAAAGCCCACCAGCAGCGCGTGATTGCAGATATCCACCGGGATCTGCTTCTCTTCTTCGATAGCTTCTTCCAGCGTCTGGGCTTCCAGCGTCTCGGTCTTATCGAGATACTTCTCCAGCAGCGCGAACAGGATCGGGTTGAGCATAATCGACAGGATTGCCCCCGCCAGCACCAGGTTCTGGCCCTCCTGCGGCAGCAGATCCAGCGCCATGCCAAGACCGGCCAGAATAAAGGCGAATTCACCAATCTGCGCCAGGCTGGTGGCAATGGTCAGGGCGGTGCGCTGCGAGTGGCCGAACATTTTCACCAGCCCGAACGCCGCCAGCGATTTACCGAAGATAATGATCGCCACGGTGCCCAGCACCGCCAGCGGCTGCTGAATTAACACCAGCGGGTCGAACAGCATCCCCACCGAGACAAAGAACAGCACCGCAAACGCGTCACGCAGCGGCAGGGTATCGTGCGCCGCACGATGGCTCAGTTCGGATTCGTTCAGCACCATCCCGGCGAAGAACGCACCCAGCGCAAAGGAGACGTCAAACAGCTCCACCGCGCCAAAGGCGATGCCCAGCGCCAGCGCCAGCACCGAGAGGGTAAAGAGTTCGCGTGAACCGGTGGCAGCACTGCGCGCGAGGATCCACGGCACCAGGCGGCGGCCCACCAGCATCATCAGGGCGATAAAGGCCACCACTTTGCCGATGGTGATGCCCATATCCAGCGCGAGGGTGGCAAAACCGAGGTTGCCTTTTTCCAGCATCCCGGCGATGGCGGGCAGCAGCACCAGCGTCAACACCATCACCAGGTCTTCAACAATCAGCCAGCCGATAGCAATCTGGCCGCGCTGGCTGTCTACTAATTGCCGCTCCTCAAGCGCCCGCAGCAGCACCACGGTACTGGCGGTCGAGAGGCACAGGCCGAACACGATGCCGGTCATCAGCGACCAGTCGAGGAAGGAGGAGAGCGCCACACCCAGCAGCGTCGCCACGGCAATCTGGGCTATCGCGCCGGGGATGGCGATGGACTTTACCGCCATCAAATCCTTAATGGAGAAGTGCAGACCAACACCAAACATCAGCAGGATCACGCCAAGCTCGGCCAGCTCAGGCGCAAGTTTGGTATCCGCAACAAAGCCTGGCGTAAACGGCCCGGCCAGCACGCCAGCTAATAAATATCCGACCAGAGGTGATATGCGAAGCTTGTTCGCCAGCATGCCGAGCAAAAAAGCGAGCACAAGGCCGCCGACAATGGTGGTGATTAGCGGGGTGGCGTGATGCATTCCGTCTCCTTTCGTAAGTCGTTGATCCACGATGGCCAGCATCCGATCCGGGACGCGAGCCATAACTCCAGTATTTAGTTTATGACAAATTACTTATCGGCGTTTGTGAATAATTGTTGAATGCTAATGAAAAAAGGCTTTTGAAGGCAAAAAATGTGAATCAGAGGGTTATTAGCAGGTTAATTTGCGGGGATCGACAGAAATAAGGCGTGAGAAAGTGGCCTGTAACATATTACAGGCCAGCGGGAGTCACTGTTTATCGCGGTTTTCAGGCAGGAAGATTGCCAAAATGCCCAACAGAGGCAGAAAAGCGCAGATCTTGTAGACCAGATCAATACTTGAGTGGTCGGCTACCACACCGAGCACCGCTGCGCCCAGCCCGCCCATACCAAAAGCGAAGCCGAAAAACAGCCCTGACACCATGCCAATCCGCCCCGGCAGCAGCTCCTGGGCGTACACCAGAATCGCGGAAAACGCCGACGCCAGAATGAAACCGATAATCACGATCAGCACCCCGGTCCACCACAGCGAGGCCCAGGGCAGCAGCAGGGTAAACGGCGTAACGCCGAGGATGGATCCCCAGATCACATACTTGCGCCCAATCTTGTCGCCAATCGGCCCGCCGATGACCGTTCCGGCGGCCACGGCAAACAGAAACGCGAACAGATAGAACTGCGCGGTCTGCACCCCCATGCCGAACTTATCCATCAGATAGAAGGTGAAGTAGCTGCTGATGCTCGCCATATAGAAGTATTTGGAAAAAATCAGCGCCAGCAGAATGCCGATCGCCAGCACCACTTTGTTACGCGGCAGCGGATTAACCGCGTTCTCCACCGGTTTACCCTTGTTTACCCGATGTTGCGCCGCATACCAGCGGCTAATCTGCACCAGTACCACGATCGCCAGCAGCGCCGCCAGCACGAACCAGCCGACGTTGCCTTTCCCGTAGGGAGCGATAATCAGCGCGGCCAACAGCGGGCCAAGCGAGCTGCCGAAATTACCGCCGACCTGGAACAGCGACTGCGCCAGGCCGTGACGTCCGCCTGAGGCCATGCGCGCCACGCGCGAAGATTCCGGGTGAAACACCGATGAGCCGGTGCCGACCAGCGCCGCCGCGATCAGCACGGTGGTGAAGCTGCCTGCCACCGCCAGCAGGATCAGTCCGCACAGGGTGAAGCACATGCCGATCGGCAGCGACCACGGCATCGGGTACTTATCGGTGTAGTAGCCGACGAACGGTTGCAGCAACGAGGACGCGAGCTGGAAGGTGAGGGTGATCATCCCGATCTGCATAAACGACAGCGAAAAGTCAGCCTGCAGCAGCGGGTACAGCGCCAGGATCAGCGACTGGATCATATCGTTTAATAGATGCGAAAGACTGATAGCGCCCAGAATGCCGAAAGCGGTCCGGGACTGGGGCGAAGACGCGGGTTTACCGGGCAGCGCCCCGGTTTGTTCACTGATAGCCATAGGATCCAACGTTACGATGATTGCAGAAGCGTACAGGTGAGTAAGCCTGCTGATTATTATTCCGCTAACATACCGTTCCCCGTGATTTGAGGAAAGTCGCAATTCTGAAATCTTATTTGTAGATCATGTCAGCCCACTGTAATTTCTGCCTTTACCGATAATTCAGGGAGAGAGAGATGACGTTTTCACAGAAAAGCCTGGCGCTGACGTTATTCACCGCGCTGTCGGCGACCAGCCTGCCAGCCTTCGCCTGGGAGCAGGATAAAACCTATAACATCACCATCCTGCATACCAACGATCACCACGGCCATTTCTGGCGCAATGAGCATGGCGAATATGGCCTTGCGGCGCAGAAAACGCTGGTGGATAAAGTGCGCAAGGAAGTGACGGCCAGCGGCGGTAGCGTGCTGCTGCTCTCCGGCGGCGACATCAACACCGGCGTGCCGGAGTCGGATCTGCAGGACGCCGAGCCGGACTTTCGCGGTATGAACATGATTGGCTACGATGCGATGGCGGTCGGTAACCATGAATTCGATAACCCGCTTAGCGTGCTGCGCCAGCAGGAGAAGTGGGCCAAATTCCCGTTCCTTTCAGCCAACATTTATCAAAAAAGCACCCATCAGCGCCTGTTCAAACCCTGGGCCATCTTTAAGCCGCAGGACATCAAAATTGCGGTAATGGGCCTCACCACCGATGACACGGCAAAAATCGGTAACCCGGAGTTCTTCACCGATATTGAGTTCCGCAAACCCGCTGACGAAGCGAAGCTGGTGATTCAGGAGCTGCAGCAGAACGAGAAGCCGGACGTCATTATTGCTGTCACCCACATGGGCCACTATGACAACGGCAACCACGGCTCCAACGCGCCGGGCGACGTGGAACTGGCGCGCAGCCTGCCGGCGGGAGCGCTGGCAATGATTGTGGGTGGTCACTCACAAGATCCGGTGTGCATGGCCTCGGAGAATAAAAAGCAGGCCGACTACGTGCCTGGCACGCCGTGCGCCCCTGACCAGCAGAACGGCACCTGGATCGTGCAGGCTCATGAGTGGGGCAAATACGTGGGCCGCGCCGACTTCACCTTCCGCAACGGTGAAATGAAGCTGGTGCGCTATCAGCTCATCCCCATCAACCTGAAGAAGAAGATCACCTGGGACAACGGGGATAGTGAGCGCGTACTTTACACCCCGCAGATCCCGGAGAATCAGCCGATGCTCTCTCTGCTGACGCCGTTCCAAAATAAAGGGCAGGCGCAGCTGGGCGTGAAGATCGGTAACGTCAACGGCAAGCTGGAGGGCGATCGCAGCAAAGTGCGCTTCGTGCAGACCAACATGGGCCGCCTGATCCTCAATGCCCAGATAGCACGTACCCAGGCGGATTTCGCGGTGATGAGCGGCGGCGGTATCCGCGACTCTATCGAGCCGGGAGATATCACCTATAAGGATGTGCTCAAGGTACAGCCGTTCGGCAACACCCTGGTGTATGTGGATATGAGCGGTAAAGAGGTGACGGAGTATCTCACCGCCGTGGCGCAGATGAAGCCGGACTCCGGTGCCTATCCGCAGTTCGCCAACGTCAGCTTTACGGCACAGGGCGGCACGCTGCGCGACCTGAAAATCAACGGTGAGCCGGTGGACGCTGCGAAAACCTACCGTATGGCGACGCTGAGCTTTAACGCCACCGGCGGCGATGGCTATCCGCATATCGACAGCAAGCCAGGCTACGTGAATACCGGCTTCGTGGATGCCGAAGTGCTCAAGCAGTATATCCAGCAGAGTTCACCGCTGGATGTCGGCACCCTGGCACCGAAAGGCGAGGTGGTGTGGCAGTAGTGCATTGCGAAGCAAAAGGTGGGTGCGCTGCGCTTACCCACCCTACAGGATGCAAATGGGTGTTGTAGGGCGGGTAGGTTTACGCACCCATATAGAATGCAGAGGGTGTTGTAGGGCGGGTAAGTTTACGCACCCGCCGTATTCGCGGAAGGTGGGTGCGCTGCGCTTACCCACCCTACGGAATGCAAATGGGTGTTGCAGGGCAGGTAAGTTTACCCACCCATATAGAATGCAGAGGGTGTTGTAGGGCGGGTAAGTTTACGCACCCGCCGTATTCGCGCAAGGTGGGTGCGCGGTGCTTACCCACCCTACAAGAATGACGGCGTTGCGGCGGAATCACTCCCGCCGCGCGATATCCGCAAACTGTGCGTTGAGCAGCGTGGCGAGATCTTTTGCCGCCAGTTCGATATCCAGCCCGCGCTTGCCGCCGGAGATGTAGATCGCCGGGAAATCCTGCGCCGGGGCGTCAATCAGCGTCGGCAGGCGCTTTTTCTGCCCCAGCGGACTGATGCCGCCCACCAGGTAGCCGGTGGTGCGCTGGGCTATCATCGGATCGGCCATATCCACCTTTTTCGCGCCCAGCGCTTTGGCTACTTTCTTGAGATCGAGCTGGGTCGCCACCGGCGTGACGGCCACCGCCAGCTGTTTTGCATCGCCATTCAGGGTGACCAGCAGGGTTTTATATACCTGCGCCGGGTCCAGCCCAAGTTTACGCACCACTTCATCGCCAAAGTTGGTTTCGCCCGGATCGTGATCGTAGGCGTGAAGCTGAAAGGAGATGCCCTGTTTTTCGAGTAATTTCACTGCGGGTGTCATTGTTATACTCTGCCTTTTTTAGTAACCAGGCCCAGCATACGCTGCGGTCATCGGCAAAAAATAGTATCAGCTTGCTGAATTGTTCTGGTAGTTACCCCGCGTTTGCGAGACAATTTTTAACCACTGTTGGCTACGGCTGGCAGGATAATCACAATAATAATGACGTTCCTCTTTGACAGGCCAATAGCGATATTGGCCATTTTTTTATCCTGCGCGCAGCAGCGTCGGCAGATTTCCTTCCCCGTAGAGGTGGAGCGCCCCCACGGCCACCACATAGCGCCCTGGCGGCAGCGCCAGCAGCAGCTCGCGCCAGCGGCGATTTCGCTGATGCATCAGCACATCATAAAGTTCATGCCCAAAGGTGGCGGGCAGCTCAACCACTTTCTGGCGCGGCGGCGCGTCCAGCCACCAGCTCACCATCAGCTGCAGCAAGCGCGCGTTGGTATGCCAGTGGGTGAGCGTATCCTCCAGCAGCCCCAGCCCCTCGTCAGGCAGCGTCTCCAGCAGCGTCATCTGGCTTTGCGTACCCTCCAGCTCCTGAATCGGCACTCCCGCTGCGTTCGCCGCGTTGATCATCTGATAATCAATGCCAAAATCGGGGCGCAAACCCAGGCGCTGCGCCTGATGGGCCTGCATCACCAGCGCGACCTGCCACGGCGGCTGCTGTTCAAACGTCGCGATGTCCAGACCCAGCTCGGCGACGCGCTGCTCCAGCTGGCTCCAGAGCGCGGAAGGAATACGTTCGCGCAGCGGCAGGTCGTAGTCGGGGGTATGAAACGGCGCATTGCCACCGCTGATATCGGCTTCAACAAACAGCGCGTCGGCGGCGGCGATTTTCGCCACCAGCTTTGCCGGCAGCGGGGCCATATCGCGGGTTCCCATATGGATGCTGCCCACCAGATGCAGGTGGCGATCGCCGGGTAAAGTGATATCGATAGCGGGCCAGGGAGAGGTGCCTGCGGTAAGGGCGGACCACCATGCGTGTAAGCGACTGAACAGGCTCATCATTCCTCCGGGGCTAAAAGATCATGCTAGCGCGCCCGGCAGGAAGGTGCAAACTGCGGCTCACCGGCAGGCCGGTGAGCCAGCAGGATTACCCCTTCGGCGTAAAGCGCAGCAGGCGGTTGGCATTGCTCACCACCGTGATGGAGGAGAGCGCCATCGCGGCCCCGGCGACCACCGGATTAAGCAGCGTGCCGGTAAGCGGCCAGAGGATCCCGGCGGCAATCGGGATGCCGAGCGCGTTGTAGATAAATGCCCCCAGCAGGTTCTGCTTCATGTTACGCAGCGTGGCGCGGGAAATCGCCAGCGCATCGGCGACGCCGGTCAGGCTGTGGCGCATCAGGGTGATGGCTGCGGTTTCAATTGCCACATCGCTGCCGCCGCCCATCGCGATCCCCACCTCGGCCTGGGCCAGCGCCGGGGCATCGTTAATGCCGTCGCCCACCATCGCCACTTTGCGGCCTGCGGCCTGCAGTTGTTTGATCGCCTCGGCTTTGCCGTCCGGCAGTACGCCGGCAATCACCTCATCAATACCGGCTTCGCGCGCGATAGCCCGGGCGGTGGTGGGGTTATCGCCGGTCAACATCACCAGCCGGTAGCCCGCGCGGTGCAGACGGGCCAGGGCATCGCGGCTGTCATCCCGCAGCGGATCGCGAATGGCGAGCAGCGCCACCAGCGCCCCGTCTACTGCCAGCAGCACCGGCGTACTGCCGCGCTGCGCCTGGTCATCTATGGCCTGTGCCAGCGGCGCGGTATCAATGCCGTTCTCCTGCATCAGCGCGGCATTTCCGAGCAGCACCCGGTGGCCTTCCGCTTCTCCGGAGACGCCCAGACCGCGCAGCGTGCGGAACGCGTTAACCACCGGCAGCGACGCCGTCTCTGCCTTGTCGAGAATAGCGCGCGCCAGCGGATGGCTGGAGCCCTGCTCCAGCGCGGCCGCCAGACGCAGAGCATCGGTTGCGCTGACGCCGTTTACCGTTTCGACCGCAGTGACCTGCGGTTTGCCCTCGGTCAGGGTGCCGGTTTTATCAAACACCAGGGTGTCCAGCTCGCTGGCGCGCTGCAGCGCATCGGCATCCCGCACCAGCACGCCAAACTCGGCGGCCCGTCCCACCCCGGAAATAATCGACATCGGCGTTGCCAGACCCAGGGCGCACGGGCAGGCGATAATCAGGACCGTGGTGACGATGACCAGGGTATAGACGATCTGCGGGGCCGGGCCGAACAGATACCAGATCGCGCCGCTCAGCAGCGCAATGGCGACCACCACCGGGACGAACACCGCCGAGATACGGTCGGCCAGCTTGCCGATCTCCGGCTTGCTGCTCTGGGCCTGGCGCACCAGATGAATAATGCGCGCCAGCGTGGTCTGGTTACCGGTGCGGCTGGCGCGGAACAGCACGCTGCCGTCCTGCACCACGGTCCCGGCGTGGATGGCCTCGCCGTCGCCTTTTTGCTGCGGCACCGGTTCGCCGGTGAGCATCGCCTCATCAAACCAGGCCTCGCCCTGGGTAATATCGCCATCTACCGGCACGCGATCGCCGGTGGTCAGGCGCAGGATCATGCCCGCCTGCACGTCGGCCAGCGGCACGGTTTTCTCGCCCCGATCGCTGACCACCCGCGCGGTGGGCGGGGTGAGGTCGAGCAGGCGCTCCAGCGCTTTTGACGAACGCTGACGGGCGCGGGCTTCCAGCATATGCCCGAGATTAATCAGGCCGATAATCATGGCGCTGGCTTCGTAATAGAGATGGCGGGCTTCCATCGGGAACCACTGCGGCCAGAGGTTAACGCTCATCGAATAGAGCCAGGCCGCGCCGGTGCCGAGCGCCACCAGCGTATCCATTGTCGCGGTGCGATTCTTCAGGCTTTTCCAGGCGCTGGTATAGAAGTGACCACCCGCGAACACCATCACCGCGAGGGTCACCAGGCCGATAACCAGCCACAGGGTGCGGTTGGCGTCGGTGACCATCATGTTGTCGCCGAGCATGCCCCAGATCATCACCGGAATGCCCAGCGCCAGCGCTACGGCAGCCTGCCAGCGAAAGCGCTTCATGGCCGCCAGCGCGGTCTGCTGCTGGCGCTCGCGGCGTAAATTGTCGTCTTCAATGGCTTCCGCGCTGTAGCCGGCGTCCTCTACCGCGCGAACCAGATCGGTTGCGGAGGCATGGCCCATCACCAGCGCCGTGCGCTCCGCAAGATTGACCCGTGCCTGCGTCACGCCGTCCACGCTGGAAAGCGCTTTCTGGACGCGGGTAACGCAGCTGGCGCAGCTCATGCCGCCGATGAGCAGCTGCTGGCTGTCATCGGTCGGCGCGTCTGCCGGAAGCGCATCGGGAACCGCTGTCAGTGCTTCCGACGGGGTTTCTGAGTCCGCCAGCGGTTTAGCCTTTGGGTGGCTGAGAGTCGCGTCGTATCCCGCGTCTTTAACGGTGGCGATTAGCGCGTCCGCGGAAGCGCTGCCGGTCACCTGGGCCGACGTCAGGGTGACTTCTGCCTGCTCGACGTCGGGACGTTTTTCCAGGCTCTCTTTAACGCGTTTGACGCAGTGACCGCAGGTCAGGCCATCCAGCGCCAGTTCAATAGTGTGAGACATGATTCACTCCTTATCTGATTCGTCAGGATAAGGGTAAACCTTCCATTAAGGGGAAGGTCAAGAAAAGTTTGCCCCTTCCGCCGACGGCGTGCGGCGTAGATATTGCCGGTGAGTCCGTGATAGCGCCGGTGAATATTCCTGCCTTACGGCAAGGCTTATATTCTGACGAATAAGTAACGGCGCGTAAAAACCGGTTAAAACTATTTATCCGCTGCGCGTATTGCTTATTTATTATGACCGGTACTTTATTTTTATGCCTGATTCTTAATTTGGCGGATTTTAATGCATTACCCTCGAAATGTGATCGTCAACCGATTTGCGGTGGAAATGGCGTGTCAGGATTATTGCGCAATTAATTCAAAAAGAACGTTAGCTGCTGTACGCCTTATTGCGACCGGGCGGAAGGGAGTATTCCTGCCCGGCGCATTTTTATCAGCCATATTTACTAAGGAGCACTTAATGCACAATAAAATCACGCTGGCGCTGCTGCTTTCCGTATTTACAGCCCAGCCGCTGCTGGCGAAGGATGTCACCATCTTTTACACCAATGACCTGCACGCTCACGTTGATCCCTGGATAAATCCGGTGGTCGATAAAACGCGCCCGGTCGGTGGCTTTGCGACTATCGCAGGGGTGGTGAATCAGGCGAAGCAAACGCAAAAGAACGTCTACTTCTTCGATGCCGGTGATTATTTTACCGGGCCATATCTCAGCCTGTTGACCAAAGGCGAAGCGATTGCCGATATCATGAATACCATGCCCTATGACGCCATTTCAGTGGGTAATCATGAGTTCGATCACGGCGTGCCGAATATGGTCGCGCAGCTGAAAAAAATAACATATCCGGTATTGCTGGGTAACGTTTATTACAAGAAAAGCGGTGAGCGGGTCATTGATAAACCCTGGACTATTGTGGAGCGCGACGGCCTGAAAATTGGCGTCATCGGTATTCACGGTAAGTTCGCTTTCTATGACACCATCGCCGCCAGCATGATTGGTGATGTCGAGGCGCGGGAGGAAATCCCGGAAATCAAACAGGCGGTGGCAGAGTTAAAAGGCAAGGTGGATCTGACCGTGCTGCTGATCCACGAGGGCGTTCCGGGCCGCCAGTCCAGCTTCGGGAATAAAGACGTGGCGCGCCTGTTGCAGGCCGATATTGATACCGCTAAGGCGGTGAGCGGGATTGATGTCCTGATCACCGGCCACGCCCATGCCGGCACGCCGGAACCGATCAAAGTGGGCAACACGCTCATCGTTTCAACCGACGCCTATGCCACCAACCTCGGTAAGCTGGTGCTCGACTTCAACCCGGACACCAAAAAGATAGACGGCTACCAGGGCGAGCTGATTACCATGTTCGCTGATAGCTATAAAGCCGATGCGAAAGTGCAGCAGGAAATCAATCGCTGGGAAGATAAACTGAAAACCATCACTGCTCAGGTCGTAGGCCATACGCCGGTGACGCTGACCCGCGCTTACGGAGAATCCTCGCCGCTGGGTAACCTGATCATGGATGCCAGCATGGCGCAGGCGCCTGACGCGGTTGCCGCGTTCCAGAACAGCGGTGGTATCCGGGCCGATCTGGAGCAGGGGGCCATCACCTATGGGGCGGTGATCAGCACCTATCCCTTCAATAATGACATCACCACGATGGACCTCACCGGCAGCGATATTACCTCGCTGATGATCCATGCTACCAACCTGACCAATGGCGTGTTGCAGGTATCGAAAAATGTGGCGGTGGTGTATGACAGCCGCAAGCCGCTTAACCAGCGCCTTGTGTCGTTCACGATTAACGGCAAACCGATCGAACCGGACAAAACGTACCGCATCATGACCAACTCCTTCTGCGCCACCGGCGGCGATGGCTATGAGGCCTTCCTGCACGGTAAAAATGTGAAAACCCTGTCGGGAACCACCTCCGCTCAGGCGCTGGTTGATTATTTAAAACGTCACGATCCGGTAACGCCGGATAATACAAAACGCGTAATGGATATGGCCAGCAGCGTTAAATAAGGCGTTCGCTATCTGGCAGGCGCGGTAATTTATACTGTGTTATCGCGCCTGCTTTCTCACGCTGTAAACTTTTAGTATTTTTTCAGGACGATAATATGACCGTTTACTATGTAAAAACCGAACTGGCTCCGGCAAATAACCAGCTTGCAGCTTACGTCTGTTTCCAGTCTGATAGCGCAGTAAGATATCAGTATACCGTGATAAAACGCACTACCAGCACCACCAGCGTTGACTTTACTTATTTGTCTGACGAGCTTATTACCGCTACCGGTAATGAGATAAAAATTCCGGTCATCGGGCTGTACGCTGATTATGAAAATAAGGTGCAGTTTATTTTTTATAATCAGGCCGGAGAGGAAATCTATAACGCCATCACGGCCATCAGCACCCGCGAGCAGACTTATCGCGATGCCACCATTTTTCATCTTGATATCGATTACCCGGACTCTGCTTTGTTTACCAGCGTCTGGGGCAACAGCTGGCTGATGACCTCGTACTGCGATGGCTACGATCGCAACGGCGATTTGCGCTGCTATTTTGCCGCGCCGTACCGTAACCAGATGCTGCGTACCCATAACGGCTTTTTTTATATTGGCAGCGATGAAGATTTGCGCTGGTATGGCCGCCGCTTCTATAAAATCGATATTCTCGGCAACGTGGTGCTGGAGTTTGATTTATCCGACAGCGATAACAACCGCTTCACTAATACGCACGATCTTGAATGGGACGCTGCCGGTAATCTTTATATGGTGGGGAGCGATAATCCGGACCGCGCCACCAATACCCTGCGCCAGGATGCCTGGATAATAAAATTCAGTGAGCAGACCGGGAAGCTCATCTGGGCGAAAAACTACAGCCGCGAGTTTGATAATACGCAAATCCTGAATAACAGCGGCACTAATGACGTGCACCTCAACTCACTGTCGTGGATCCCGGCGGGTACGACGACCAGTGAGGCGATTGTGGTGCATTCGCGCTCCGCCAGCCTGACCTTTGGCATCTCCATTGATGACGGGGCGATACTCTGGTCGATTGATACCGGTGGCTACAACCCGTCATTCCAGAGTGGCGCGGGGGCACCGCGACTGGATACCACCGGTATCACGCAGTTTGAAAACGGCGCGCACACCGTATTCGTCACGCAAAACAGCGCGTTCGCCGCCTGTACCGACAGCGCCGCTGGCAAGTTTGTGCTGTCGCTGTTTAACAACCACTCCTGCGAAGACGCCACTGGCGCAGCGGTGTGCCGTCCGATGGCGCAGGATGCGCCCGCAGATGTCTATACCACCGCGCCCGCGCAGGTGCTGTTCTACGCTGTGGATCTGGTGGCAAAAACCGTTACCCAGATCGGCAATCCGCTATCGTTGCCCAACGATCGTGTTCCGCAGATCACCGATTTCATGGGGGCGGTGTTTGACCATGAGAATTACTACTCCGTCTACACCAACCACGCGCGTTCGTTTTTTATTATGGATGCGACCGGCGCGGTGGTGGCGACAGTGTATGACGTGATCTGCGCCCTGCACGGCTTTCCGCTGTTCCCCGGCGAGTGCTACCGCGCCCGGTTATTCGACGCCGCGGTGCTCGCTTCGCTGGTGGATCAGGCCCGGGAGCTGGTCACAGCCTGATCGCCGTTGCGGTCATCACCCTGCGGAGGCCTGGTGCCTCCGCGTTCGTTTTGCCCTTTCTGACGCACCTTTACGCGCAACGCGTTACACTACCCGTTCAGGGTTTCAGGTATGACGGCATCCATATGAACATTAGCGACGTTGCAAAAAAGACCGGCTTAACCAGCAAAGCCATTCGCTTCTATGAAGAGAAAGGGCTGGTGACGCCGCCGCTGCGCGGAGATAACGGTTACCGCAGCTACAGCCAACAGCACCTCAATGAGCTGACGCTGCTGCGCCAGGCGCGGCAGGTGGGGTTCAATCTGGAAGAGTGCAAAGAGCTGGTACAGCTGTTTAACGATCCGGGGCGGCACAGCGCCGACGTAAAAGCCCGCACGCTGCAAAAAGTGGCGGAGATCGAGCGCCATATCGAGGAGCTGCATGCCATGCGCCAGCAGTTGCTGACGCTGGCGGAAGCCTGTCCGGGTGACGACAGCGCCGACTGCCCGATCATCGACAATCTCTCCGGCTGCTGTCATCGCAACGCCGGGGCGTAATCAGCGCGGCGGGGCAGCGCTCAGGGCAAATACCACCGCACCGCGATAGTATGGCGAGGCGGCCAGGTCGCGCTCATAGCGCCGGTCCCACTCGCCGTACTCCACCACGCCAATTTTGAAAGGAATGCGTAACCCGTGCAGCGCCGGAAGATAGCGCGCGTAGCCCGGCACCGTATGACGCCCCTGATAGGTCTGCACTACCAGTTCATCCACCGGCAGGGTGTTGAGCACCGCGACGTTGCCGGTTTTCGCCCAGTCGAGCAGCCCCGTTACCCCGAGGGCGAACCGCGCCGGCAGCCGCTGGCGCAGACGCTGCAGGAAAGCGGCATAGTCCGCCAGCTTGTAGGTCGCTGCGTCAAAATCGATCTGCAATCCCTGCACCTTATTGCCTGCCTTCTCCCAGCGTTCGGGCAAACGCAGCACGCGTTCCAGCACCTCATCCGGCATATCCAGCGTGGCGATCCGCACCGTGATCCACACCGAGGGCAGGCTAAGCCTGCTCACCGGCGCGCCAAGACGCTGAAACACCGCCCGCTGCTGGTGCGTTACCACTTCGCCCTGATGCAGATACATCACGCGCGCCTCGCGCATCGCCGGGGTTGCCTTGACCCCCGACCAGAGCCAGAACGCCTGATAATCTGCCGCATCGACCCGGCCTGCGGGATACGCCTGCGCGGAAAACAGCAGCGCGGCGGTTACCAGTAGTATTTGAGCTTTTGCGCCCATACGCTGCCCGGATAGTTTTTCTTCAGCTTGTTGAACCAGCCCTGACGCGTGGCCTTGCTCACTTCTTTGCCGCCGCAGTGGTTGTAACCCGACGGGGCGTAGCACATCACGGCGCGATAGAGCGCATAGCTTTTATCTTCCGGTTCCGCTTTAGTACTGGCGATAACGCGCTGGTAGAGCGCCTGACGATCCGGGCTGCTGAAGGCTGACTGGATCTCAGGTGTATCCCATATCATGTAGTCCAGCAGTTCCGGGGCCGGGCTGATGGTGACATTGCTGGCGAAGATAAACTCCCCGAGGCAGTTCAGCGCATGGCTGTCATCGCCGTTTTTCGCCAGTACCGCCACGGTGTTATCCAGCGCCGGGCAGGCGTAGCCTGGCGTGGTCGCGGTGCCGGTCCAGTCAAAGGTGGTCAGCGCCACATCATCAAAAGCGCGCGTATCGACGGGGCCGGTAATGTGCTGGCGCAACGTTTTATCCTGCAGATAGCCCGGATAGTCGCCGGCCATCAGATCGCGGGTCAGCAGCGTATGCAGGGCGATAGTGCGCTCTTCGTCATTCATGCCGTGCTCGGCCTGACGACGCAGCAGCGGCAGCGGCGCGGCCGACTTCAGCGTCAGGGAGCGCCAGTACAGATTAGTGATCGGGCTGTCGGCAGCAAAAATTGCCTCCGGGTTCCCGCTCTGAATGCGCGTCTCCATCAGGCGTTTTTCCAGCAGCTGTTGCTGCTCGCCCGCCGGACGATCTTTGAGGAGCCGCAGCCACCAGCGATCCGCCTCGGTCCACTGCTTTTTCGCCATCAGCGCATCGCCATACAGAACCTGCTCGCTGAACAGGATCACGTCGGGGGTGGCCTGCGCCGCCGGTGGGGTGGCGAGGATCGCATCGTAGTCTGCCAGCTGCCAGAACTGCCGGGCGTGCTGCAGGTAGTTCCACAGCGGCAGCAGCGAGGCGTTTTCATAGGCCGGTTTGAGCGCGTCGAGCTGCTGCTGGCTGATGGTGGCCTTATTGCCCTCGCGCAGCGCGCGCAGAATTTCACTGGCGGCGAGGCGCGGCGCGTGGTCGGCGCGGGTAAATACCTGGCTCTGCCAGCTGACCATGCCGTTCTGCAGCTTGCTTTCGGCTTCGCCAATGGTGGCGATCAGCGCGTCGGTGGTGTCGGCGGCGGTCAGCTGCTGCTCCAGATCGCCGGCCAGGGTTGTCCAGTCCTGCTGATACCAGGCGATACGGCGCAGCATGCCGGTTGCGGAGTCAGCGTATTGCCCTTCAGGCCAGGCGGTGAGATAGGCTTTCGCATCGTCCCGCGCCTGCTGCACCGCGGCGCTATCGATCGCCTGGTTATTGAAGAAACCATACTCATCCGTGGCGTTGTGGGTGCTCTGGTTGAGGGCGTTGCGCATCAGCATGTAGCTGGCGGTTTCCGATACCCAGGGTTGCGGCGCGGTTTTTAACGCGCTAAACGCGCTGCCTGCCCGGGCATAGTCGCCCTGATAAAACCAGGCGCTGGCCATCAGATAGTCGCGGAACGCCTGTGCGGCGCTGCCGGTGAGTGTGCTGAGGGCATCCAGCGCTGCGTTAGCTGGAGTGGGTGATGCGTGAAGCGCAAGGCGGGCCTGAGCCAGCGTGCGGCGTTCGTCGGGCGTCAGGGTTTTTTCTGCCTGTAACGCGGTGAAAAAGGCCGAAACCGTGGCGAGGTTGTTAGAGACGAAACGGTTTTCCCGCTCTTCATCAGCTTCGCTATCCAGCGCCGTGGCCTCAAGACCCAGCGCGGTAAGCTGAGCGCTGAGGGTGGTGGTCAGCGGGTCCGGGGCGGCGGTGGTTTCCTGAGGTGTTTCCGGCGCGTCGTACCACTCATTCAGATGCGTGCCAAAGTAGTAGCTGCGGCTGCGGGTGATGTCCTGCGGGAGGGGAAGCACCGGCAGCGCCAGCGGTTTATCGCGGGTCGCCAGCCGGATCAGGTTGTCGCGCGTGTCGCTGGCCGGGTTGAGCCAGGGCTCGCCTTCCAGGTAGCAGTAGGGCGCGCCCCACGGGCATGAGCCGCCGTCAGAAGAGGCGATGGCCTGAGTGGCGCTGAGCGACAGCAGGAGCAGCGCGAGCGCCTGAGATTTCCTTAACATGAGTACTGTTCCGTTAATCAAAAAAGAATGCCGCGACGGAGCGCGGCATCGACAGGGCGCGTTACGCGCGCGCTTTGATACGCAGGGTGATGCCGTCCACGGCGATGACTTCCACCAGCGTCGTGGCGGGCAGATCCTCATCGGCCTGCACCGGCCAGCTACTGTCGCCGATGCGCACGTGTCCGCGCCCGTTGACCAGCGGCTGCTCGAGGCGAAAACGCTGGCCGATAAACTGCCGCCCGCGCTGGTTCAGGCCGTTATTGCCTTCCGGACGCGCTTTGCGTTTCAGCCAGCGCGACCAGAACACGGCGGCCACCACCGTCAGCAGGGCGAAACAAAGCCCCTGCCACTCCCAGCCGACCGGGACAATCCACGTCAGCAGCCCGGTCAGGATGGCCGCGATGCCGCTCCACAGCAGATATCCGCCGGCACCGAGCATCTCGGCCGCCAGCAGCAGGCCGCCGAGCGCCAGCCAGAAAACATGTGCATGTTCGCTAATCAGCTCAATCATCATTTGTGTCGGGCGGTGCCGCTCTCTTTAATCAGTTCGCTGATACCGGCGATGGAACCCATCAGGCTGCTGGCGTCCAGCGGCATCAGCACCACTTTGCTGTTGTTGGCGGAGCCAATCTGCTGCAGCGCTTCGGTGTATTTCTGCGCCACGAAGTAATTCACCGCCTGAATGTCGCCGGCGGCAATGGCTTCGGATACCATCTTCGTTGCCCGGGCTTCAGCCTCGGCGCTACGCTCGCGCGCTTCCGCCTCAAGGAAGGCCGACTGGCGTTCCCCTTCGGCTTTCAGGATCTTCGACTGCTTCTCACCCTCGGCTTTGACGATTTCCGCCTGGCGAATCCCCTCGGCTTCCAGAATATAGGCGCGTTTGGTACGTTCGGCCTTCATCTGCGCATTCATCGCGTCAATCAGTTCCGCCGGCGGACGCACGTCGCGGATCTCGATACGGGTGATTTTAATGCCCCACGGATTCGTGGCTTCATCGACAATATGCAGCAGGCGGGTATTGATGTTGTCGCGCTGGGAGAGCATTTCGTCCAGCTCCATCGAGCCAAGCACGGTACGGATGTTGGTCATGGTCAGGTTGATGATGGCAAGCTCCAGATTGCTCACCTCATAGGCGGCTTTCGGCGCGTCAATCACCTGGATAAAACAGACCGCGTCGATGGCGACGTTGGCGTTGTCTTTGGAGATAACTTCCTGGGAGGGGATATCGAGCACCTGCTCCATCATGTTGATCTTGCGACCAATGCGATCCATGAAGGGCACCACCAGGTTCAGGCCCGGTTGCAGGGTCGTGGTATAGCGGCCAAAGCGCTCAACCGTCCACTGGTAGCCCTGCGGCACGATTTTGACGCCGGCAAACACCACCACCAGCGCCACGAGAATCAGTACGGGAATAAGAATAAGCATCAAACAACCTCCTCTGTTGGTTTGATGCCAGTGTACCGCGTAATAACGCCAGGCGCAGCGCCTGGCTTTTGGGGGGGAAAGCTTTAACGCGTTTTGCGATCAGTACAGCAAGGCATAAAGCTGGCGGCGATAGCGGGAAGCCAGCGCATCGCCGGTGCCGAGTGCGGCGAGGATCTCCTGGAGCGTCTTGCGCGCCTGGCCGTCAGCGGCATTGAGATCGCCTTTCAGGTGACCGAACAGCAGCTCCAGCGCCTCTTCGTTGCGACCGACCTGGTGCAGCTGAAGCGCCAGCTGGGTGGCCAGCGCGGCGTCTGCCGGGTTAGCATCCACCTGCTGCTGCAGCTGCTGAATTTCCGGGGTGTCCGCGGCCTGTTTCAGCAGCTCAATCTGCGCCACCAGCCCCTGATAGCGGGTGTCCTGGTCCTGCAGAGGAATGGTTTTCAGCACCGCTTCCGCGTCCTCAGAACGGTTGAGGGCGATCTGCGTCTGCGCCAGCAGCAGGCCGATTTCGCTCTGCTGATTCGACAGCTGCCAGGCCTCTTTCAGCAGCGGCAGCGCTTCCTGATGCTTGCCTTCGCCGATAAGCGCCATCGCCTCCTGGGCTTTCAGCTCCTCTTCACGCGGCAGCACTTTGTCGAGCAGGGCGCGGATCGCCTCTTCCGGCTGTGGCCCCTGGAAGCCGTCCACCGGCTGCCCGTTCTGGAACAGGTACACGGTCGGGATGGCGCGCAGGCCGAACTGGGAAGCCACCATCTGCTCGGCGTCGCAGTCCACTTTTGCCAGCACGAACTGGCCTTTGTACTGGGCCGCGAGGGATTCCAGCAACGGCGTCAGCTGCAGGCAGTGCTGGCTGCGCTCGGACCAGAAGTAGAACAATACCGGCGTGGTCACGGACTGTTCCAGCACCTGTTGCAGGTTTGCTTCGCTGATATTAACGATATTTTCTACAGACATACGTCACTCTCTGTTGTCGGTTTCTTTTTACATGGGGGCAGCGGCAGGCGCTTCAACTTAGCCACGTAAGATTTTATCCATCGCGCGCGTTGGCAGCAGGCGTTTGAGAACGCAGACCGCCCAGGTCACCAGCGTGACCGGATAGCGAATTTTTGGGGCGTTGCTCTCAAAAGCATGGCGCACTTTCCCCACTACCGCCTCCGGGCCGAGGGTGAAGCGCGCTGCGATGCCGGGATTTTCTACCGGCTTGTCGGATTGGGTCTGGTTGACGTTATCAGTAAAGCGGGTACGGATCGGGCCGGGTTCAATCAGGCTCACCTTGATACCGGTGTGGCGCAGCTCCATGCGCAGCGCGTCCGACCAGGCTTCCAGCGCGTACTTGCTGGCCGCATAGGCACCACGGCCCGGCGTCGAGATAAGCCCCATCACCGAGCTGGTCATCACGATGCGCCCTTCGCCGTGGGGCAGCATCGCGGGCAGCAGCAGCATGGTGAGCTGGTGCGCGCCGAAGAAATTGGCCGAAAACTGCTGCTCAAGCTGGGCACGGTTGATGGTGTGAAGCGGCCCGTAGAGGCCAAACCCCGCATTGTTGAAAATGCCCCACAGGCGATTGCCGGTGTGTTCAATCACCTTTGCTGCGGCCTGTTCTACACTTGCCGGTGAGTCGAGGTCGAGCAAAATGCCGGTAAAGCCAAAATCATTCATGGCGGCGACGTCGGCGTCCTTGCGGCAGGCGGCCAGCACGTGAAAGCCCTGGCGCTGCAGTTCGCGCGCGCTTTCCAGGCCAATACCGCTCGAACACCCTGTAATTAAGACAGATTTTTGCATAACTTTACCAGACGGGATCCCCGAACATTTATGAGTCGTGGTTAACTAAAGGAGCCAGCCGTGTCGCCATCCAGTCCGCAATGAAGGGCTGTGCGTCGGGGCTGGGGTGAATACCGTCATCCTGCATCCAGCCCGGTTTCAGATACACCTCTTCCATGAAAAACGGAACCAGAGGAATATCGAACTCCTTCGCAAGCTGCGGATAAATCGCGCTAAAGGTCTCAGTATACCGGCGTCCATAGTTGGCCGGCAGACGTATCTGCATCAGCAGCGGCTCGGCGTCGGCGGCTTTCACCGTCGTGATGATCTTACGCAGCGTGGCGGCTACCGCGTCCGGCTGAAAGCCGCGCAGGCCGTCGTTGCCGCCCAGCTCGATCAGGACCCAGCGCGGCTGATGCTGTTTCAGCAGCGCCGGCAGACGGGCCAGTCCCTGCTGCGAGGTATCGCCGCTGATGCTGGCATTGACCACCGTAGTGTCGCGCGACTGCCACTTATCATTCAGCAGCGCAGGCCAGGCGCGGGTTGCCGACATCCGGTAGCCAGCGCTCAGGCTATCACCCAGAACTAACAACGTGTCCGCTGCGGCGGCGCGACAGGTTAACAGAGCCAGTAACAGGAAGGGCAAATGCCAGCGGAAAACATTGTTGAAGTTCATCATCTTAAGAAATCCGTCGGTCAGGGGGAACATGAGCTTTCCATCCTTACCGGAGTTGAGCTGGTTGTCAAACCGGCGCAGACCATCGCCCTTATCGGTGAGTCGGGGTCCGGGAAGTCAACCCTGCTGGCGATCCTCGCCGGGCTGGACGACGGCAGCGAGGGCGAGGTCAACCTGCTTGGCAAGCCGCTGCACCAAATGGACGAAGAGGCGAGGGCGCTGCTGCGCGCTCAACAGGTCGGGTTCGTGTTCCAGTCCTTCATGCTGATCCCGACGCTGAATGCGCTGGAAAACGTCGAGCTGCCAGCGCTGCTGCGCGGCGAAAGCAGTAGCGCCAGCCGGGCGAAGGCCAAAGCCCAGCTCGAGCAGTTGGGCCTTGGCAAGCGTCTCGACCATCTCCCGGCCCAGCTCTCCGGCGGTGAGCAGCAGCGCGTGGCGCTGGCCCGCGCGTTTAACGGTCAGCCCGCGGTGCTGTTCGCCGACGAGCCGACCGGCAACCTTGACCGTCAGACCGGCGACAAAATTGCCGATCTGCTGTTCTCCATGAACCGCGACTATGCCACCACGCTGATTCTGGTGACCCACGATCCGCAGCTGGCGGCGCGCTGCGATCGTCGTCTGCGGCTGGTGGATGGCGCACTGGTGGAGGAAGCATGATTGCACGCTGGTTCTGGCGCGAATGGCGTTCGCCATCGCTATTGATTGTCTGGCTGGCGCTGAGTCTGGCGGTGGCCTGCGTGCTGGCGCTGGGCAGTATCAGCGACCGCATGGAAAAAGGGCTGAGCCAGCAGAGCCGGGAGTTTATGGCGGGCGACCGCGTGCTGCGCAGCAGCCATGAAATTCCGCAGGCCTGGCTGGATAAAGCCGCCGCCGACGGGCTGAAGGTCAACCGGCAGCTCTCCTTCCCGACCATGACCTTTGCCGGGGATACGCCGCAGCTGGCGTATGTGAAGGCGGTGGACAGCGGCTATCCGCTCTACGGCACGCTGCAGACGGAGCCGCCGGGCCTGAGCCCGACGCCGGGCAGCGTGTTGCTGGCCCCGCGTCTGATGTCGATGCTGAACCTGAAGCCCGGCGATACCATTGATGTGGGTGATGCCACGCTGAAAGTCGCAGGCGAGGTGATCCAGGAGCCGGACGCGGGCTTCAACCCGTTCCAGATGGCACCGCGTCTGCTGATGAACGTCGAGGACGTCGCGCAGACCGCTGCGGTACAGCCCGGCAGCCGTATCAGCTGGCGCTATAAGTTTGCCGGCGAACCGGGGCAGATTGCCGACTACGAGTCCTGGCTGCTGCCGAAGCTCAAACCGGAACACCGCTGGCTGGGCATGGAAGATGAAGAGGGTGCGCTGGGGAAATCGCTGCAGCGCTCCCAGCAGTTCCTGCTGCTGTCGGCCCTGCTGACGCTGCTGCTGGCGGTGAGCGCGGTGGCGGTGGCGATGAGCCACTACTGCCGCAGCCGCTACGATCTGGTGGCGATCCTGAAAACCCTCGGTGCCGGACGGCAGGCGCTGCGCAAGCTGATCGTCGGCCAGTGGCTGATGGTGCTGGGGCTGGCAACATTGACCGGCGGCGCGGTGGGGTTGCTGTTTGAACGCGTGCTGCTGCTGCTGCTCAAACCGGTGCTGCCGGCAGAACTGCCAGCAGCGAGCGGCTGGCCGTGGCTGTGGGCGGTAGGCTCTGTGGTGGTGATCTCCCTGCTGGTGGGCCTGCGTCCGTATCGTCTGCTGCTGGCGACCCAGCCGCTGCGCGTGCTGCGCCGCGATGTGGTCGCCAGCGTCTGGCCGCTGAAAGTGTATCTGCCAATCATGGTGGCGGTGGTGGTCGCGCTGCTCGCATGGCTGATGGGCGGGCAAACCCTGCTGTGGGCGGTGCTGGCCGGTGCAGTCGTGCTGGCGCTGCTGTGCGGTCTGGTGGGCTGGCTGCTGCTGCGTCTGCTTAAGCGTCTGACCTTCCGCTCGCTGTCGCTGCGCCTGGCGGTCAATCGTCTGCTGCATCAGCCGTGGGCGACCATGAGCCAGCTGGCGGCGTTTTCGCTCTCCTTTATGCTGCTGGCATTGATGCTGGTGCTGCGCGGCGACCTGCTCTCGCGCTGGCAGCAGCAGCTTCCGCCGGAAAGCCCGAACTACTTCCTGATCAACATCGCGCCGGAAGAGGTCGGGTCGATGAAAGCCTTCCTCGCTGAGCACCAGGTGATCCCGGAAGCGTTCTACCCCATCGTGCGCGCGCGTCTGACCGCCATCGACGGCAAAAGCACCGCGGGCAACAGCGACGAAGCGCTCAACCGCGAGTTGAATCTGACCTGGCAGGAGAATAAGCCAAGCCATAACCCGATCACCGACGGCAGCTGGCCGCCGAAAGCCGGGGAAGTGTCGATGGAAGAGGGGCTGGCGAAACGGCTGAATATCGGGCTGGGCGACAGCGTGACCTTTACCGGCGATACCCAGGATTTCACCGCGAAGGTCACCAGCCTGCGTAAGGTGGACTGGGAGAGTCTGCGGCCCAACTTCTACTTTATCTTCCCGCAGGGCGCGCTCGACGGACAGCCGCAGAGCTGGCTGACCAGCTTCCGCTGGGAGCAGGGCAACACCATGCTTACCCAGCTCAACCGCGAATTCCCGACGGTAGGGCTGCTGGATATCGGTGCCATTCTGCGTCAGGCCGGCCAGGTGCTGGAGCAGGTGAGCCGCGCGCTGGAGGTGATGGTGGTGCTGGTAACCGCCTGTGGCGTACTGCTGCTGTTAGCCCAGGTGCAGGTCGGCATGCGCCAGCGTCATCAGGAGCTGGTGGTCTACCGCACGCTGGGTGCCAGCAAGCGCACGCTGCGCGCCACGCTGTGGTGGGAGTTTGCCCTGCTCGGCGTGGTGTCCGGGCTGGTGGCGGCCATCGGCGCGGAAACGGCGCTCGGCGTGTTGCAGACCCGGGTATTTGATTTCCCGTGGGAGCCGGAGTGGCGGCTGTGGGTGACGTTGCCGCTGTGCGGCGCGGTGCTACTGTCGCTGTGCGGCGGCTGGCTGGGCGTGCGTTTGCTGAAAGGAAAAGCGCTGTTCCGCCAGTTCACTGGTTAATTACGGTTATTAAGTAAACAAAGGCGTCTGATTAATTTTCAGGCGCCTTTTTTTTTGTAATACATATTAATAAAATAATTACATTTTAACGGCACAAATCATTAAACCTGCTGAAGAATCGGCCGTTAATAAGCGGTACCATTTTTTTCGCTAATAAAAACGTAGTAACTAAGGATAATTAATGAAGTCTAAATTGCGCGCTTTGCCAGTACTGGTAGGGGCAGGTCTGCTCGTGGGAATGACCTCTTTTAACGCCAGTGCAGAAATTACTCTGATCAAAGCCGACACACAGCCAGGCGATCCATTAAGCCGTCTTAATTTCACCGTTGGCGGCAGTATCCGTCCGCAGTTTGAAATGATGACCGGCGACAGCGATAAAGGTTCTTATAAGCGTAACGGTTTTGACGGCGGTACCCGTTTCCGTTTCGCAGCCGATTATTATCTGTTCGACGATATCAGCTGGGTAAACTATTACGAGCTGGGCGTGAATATTCCGGCGGTATTTGACTGGGACAACCACTATAAAGAGGGCGAGAACGACACCAGCCGCCGCATGCTGTATACCGGTCTGAAAAGCGATACCTGGGGTATTCTGACCTTTGGTCAGCAGAACAGCGCTTATTACGACGTGGTGGGTTCAAAAACTGATATCTGGGATTACGACATGAAAGCCCAGGCACCAGGCAACGGTATCAAAGGCGACTACGACGGCTCCTACCGTTCCCGTAAAATGCTGAAGTATAAGAAGACCGCTGGCGATGCGGATATCTATGCCGCGTACCTGTTCAGCGATGACTACAACGCCAATAACGGCTTCCGTTATCACCGTAAAGGCGGCGGCTCGCTGGCGCTGGATTACCACCTGACCTCCGACCTGACCTGGGGTGCAGCCTGGAACTACACCCGTGCCGACATCCGCGAGAACGACACCAGCAACAGCAAGACCTGGGATCAGAACATCCTCGGTACCGCGCTGAGCTGGACCCCGGACAACTGGACCTTCTCCTTCGGCGGCGGCTGGTACGAAAACTTCATGGTCACCAAAAAGAAATCAGCGAATGATTACTTCGCCGGTGATGCATGGGGCATTGAATACTTTGCGGGCTATAAAATCCCGGTGGGCCAGTACGCGCTTAAATCCGTGCAGCCTTACGTGATGGGCGACCGCCTGGAGTTCATCAGCGGCCGTAACTATCAGCGTATCGACAACGGCGTGGGTATCGCCTTCCAGCTCGATTACGGCTTCCGCGTGGATTACGAACACGTATTTACCTCCAGCACCGACAACCTGGGTGACATGAACCTGGTTCGTCTGCGTTACGACTTCTAAGACGTCGTCTCCCCCGGCACCGCTACGCCGGGGGAATTCTCCCTTCGCTTATCTCTTTTCAGCCTGGGTATATGAAATATTTTCAATTACCCGCTGCGGCAGAATGTGCCATCTTACGCTGTCGTGCTGTAACTCTACTTGCGTTACAAGCACTTACTGAGCGGCCCGCATACAGAGGCGCACCACAACACACATCCTTCTTTGGGGAGAAAACGCATGGGAATTCGTCACCGCTGGCGCGTCGCGTCCGGCGTATTACTTCTGGCGTGCGGACTGCAGTTCGCGCAGGCAAACAGCGATCCGCAGACTATCACCTTCGGCGTCGCTCCCGGCCCGTATGGCGATATGGTCAAGCAGGCTATCGCGCCGTCGCTTAAAGAGAAAGGCTATAAGGTCATCGTGCGCGAGTTCAGCGACTACGTGCAGCCAAATATGGCGCTGGCTAACGGCAGCATCGACGCCAACCTGTTCCAGCACTCGCTTTATTTCGATAAATTCACTGCCGATAAAGGTCTTAAACTGACGAAGCTGCTGGCGGTGCCAACGGCCGGAATGGGCCTTTATTCGCACAAAATCAAAAGCCTCGACGCGCTGAAAAAGGGCGACATCGTTACCCTCTCTAATGACCCCACTAACCTGGCGCGCGGGCTGCGTTTCCTGCAGGCGTTAAAACTGATTACCATCAAACCGAACATCGATCCGACCAAAGCCTCCGAGCGCGACATCGCCAGCAACCCGAAAGGTCTGGTATTTAAACCGCTGGAAGCCGCACAGCTGCCGCGCACCCTCGACGGGGTTACCGCCTCGCTGGTTAACGGTAACTTTGCTATCGCCGCCGGGATGGATCTTTCCACCGCGCTGGCGCAGGAGCAGCTGGACGAGAACCTGAAAAACATCATCGCCGTGCGCAGTGAAGATGCCGATAAACCCTTCGCGAAAGACATCGTCAGCGTGGTGAAATCCCCGGCCTACGTGGCAGCGATCAACGATCCGCAGAATGTATTCATCTCCTTCCAGAAGCCGGAGTGGATGGCGGCTGCGCAGTAAGCCGCAGATTAACGTGGGGAGCGCAGGCTCCCCGTTGAGGTTTTCATGATTGAGCTACAACACGTCTGCGTCGAGTTTTCCGGCGCGGGGTCCAGCGCCACCCGGGCGGTGGACGACGTCAGCCTGCATATTAAGGCGGGCGAGATTTTTGGCATTGTTGGCACCAGCGGCGCCGGAAAAAGCACGCTGCTGCGCACGCTGAATGCCCTGCAACGCCCGAGCGCGGGCAGCGTGACGGTTAACGGCACGCGAATTTCCGATCTGCAGGGCGTGGCCTTGCGCACCGCCCGTCAGCGCATCGGTATGATTTTCCAGCACTTCAACCTGATGCACACCCGCACCGTGGCGCAGAACGTGGCGTTCAGCCTGAAGGCGGCGGGGTGGGAGCGGGCGAAAATCGCCCCGCGGGTCGCGGAGATCCTCGATCTGGTCGGACTGACCGATAAAGCGAACCGCTATCCGGTGCAGCTCTCCGGCGGTCAGAAGCAGCGGGTCGGCATTGCGCGAGCCATCGCTAACCACCCGGACGTACTGCTGTGCGACGAACCAACCTCGGCGCTGGATCTCGAAACCTCCGCGACCATTCTGGCGCTGCTTAAAGAGATTAATGCCCGGCTGGGGATCACCATTGTGTTGATCACCCATGAGATGAACGTGATCAAAACAATCTGTGATCGCGTGGCGGTGATGTCCGGCGGCAAGGTGGTGGAAATGGGCGAGGTGTTCGATATCTTCGCCCACCCGCAGCATGCGTTCACTCGCCAGCTGGTGTCGCATACCCTCAATCTGACGCTGCCGGAGCGGCTGAAGGCGCACCTGCAGGGCACGCTGCTGAAGATCCTGTTTATCGGCGACTCGGCGGAGCAGCCGGTGCTCTCCGAGGTGGCGGTGAAGTTCGGCGTGGCGGTGAACATTCTGCACGGCAAGATTGAGTACATCGGCGATCGCGCGCTGGGGGTGCTGGTGGTGCAGCTTACCGCGCCTGACAGCCCGACGGCGATAGAGGCCGCGGTGACGCATATCCGTTCACGTACCGCTCAGGTGGAGGCTTTACATGGATGATTTATTGCCGGATCTGACGCTCGCGTTCAGCGAAACGTTCCAGATGCTCAGCATCTCAACGGTGCTGGCGATCCTCGGCGGCGTGCCGCTCGGTTTCCTGATTTTCGTGACCGATCGCCATCTGTTCTGGCAGAACCGCGCGGTATACCTCATCAGTTCGGTGCTGGTGAATATTATCCGCTCGGTGCCGTTCGTCATTTTGCTGGTGCTGCTGCTGCCCCTGACGCAGTTTCTGCTCGGCAACACCATCGGGCCGATTGCCGCCTCGGTGCCGTTGTCGGTGGCGGCTATCGCGTTTTATGCCCGTCTGGTGGACGGCGCGCTGCGCGACGTGGACAGAGGCATTATCGAAGCCGCCGAGGCGTTTGGTGCCAGCCCGCTGCGTATCATCTGTACCGTGCTGCTGCCGGAAGCCAGCGCCGGGCTGCTGCGCGGCCTGACCATTACCCTGGTGAGCCTGATTGGTTATTCAGCAATGGCCGGGATTGTCGGCGGTGGCGGCGTAGGGGATCTGGCGATTCGCTACGGTTATTACCGCTACGAAACCGAAGTGATGGTCGTGACGGTGATCGCGTTGATTGTGCTGGTGCAGGTGGTGCAGGTGCTGGGCGATTACCTGGCGAAGCGCGCGGATAAACGCGACCGGCATTAATAGTGAAAAGGTGGGTAAACGGTGGGTGCACTTCGTTTACCCACCCTACAGCCAGCTCCGCACCGTAACCTTGTAGAGGGATAAGCGCAGCGCACCCGCTCTCAATCCGCAGGGTGGGTAAGCGCAGCGCCCCCGCTCTTGATCCGTAGGGTGGGTAAGCGCAGCGCCCCGTTCTTAAGTCGTAGGGTGGGTAAGCGCAGCGCACCCACCACAACCTCACTTATCCAGCTTGACCCGCGCCCAGGCGATGCCGCTGGCATATTCAGGCGGCAGCAGCGCCACCAGCGATTCGAGCGTGGCGCTCAGGCGGTCGGTGTCGCTGTCGGTCAGGTTAAGATGCCCGACCTTGCGCCCCGGACGCACCTCTTTGTCGTACCAGTGCAGATGCACCAGCGGCAGCTTCAGCCAGTCATCGTTAAGCGCGGTGCCAATCAGGTTCACCATCACCGACGGGCTGTTCACCACCGGCTGCGGCAGCGGCAGGGAGAGAATGGCGCGCAGGTGCAGCTCAAACTGGCTGATAGACGCCCCGTTCTGGGTCCAGTGGCCGCTGTTGTGCACGCGCGGTGCCAGCTCGTTAATCAGCAGCCCGCCCGGGGTGATAAAGCACTCCATCGCCATCACGCCGACGTAGTTCAGCTCCTGCATAATCGCGGACAGCATCGCTTCGGCCTGGGCCTGCTGACCGGCATTGGCGTGCGGAAACGCCACGCTGGTGCGCAGGATCCCGTCCTGATGCAGGTTGTGAGTCAGGGGATAGAACACCGTCGCGCCGTCGTGGCCGCGTGCGCCCACCAGCGACACCTCGCCGGAGAAGTTAATTCCCTGCTCAACAATGCACTCACCGTAGCAGTCGTCAGGCAGCTGCGCGGTATCGCCCGCCCGCAGCCGCCACTGACCGCGGCCGTCGTAGCCGCCGGTGCGGCGCTTAACGATCGCCAGTTCGCCCAGCGCATCAAAGACCGCTGGCCACTGCCCGGCAGACACCAGCAGCTGCCAGGGCGCGGTGGCAAGACCGAGACGGTCAAACAGCTGCTTCTGGGTCAGACGGTCGGCGATAACGGGAAACACGTCCCGGTTGACGAACGCCGGGTGACGCGCCAGTTCGCGGGTCAGCGCGGTTTCCGGCCAGCGTTCGATTTCAGCGGTGATCACGCTCTGCTGAAACGGCACCGCCTGCGGCTCCGCGTCCAGTCCTACCGGCCAGACCGCAATGCCCAGCGGTTCACCGGCCTGGCGCAGCATACGCCCCAGCTGGCCGTTCCCGAGTACGCATACCTGTTTCATGCCTGATCCCTCGGGTCCGGATTGTCCAGCACTTCGTCGGTCTGCGCCTGGCGCCAGGCACCGAGCCGCGCCAGCAGCGCCTCATCGTGCTGGGCGAGGATCTGCGCGGCCAGCAGGGCGGCGTTCGCCGCTCCCGCTTTACCGATCGCCAGCGTCCCCACCGGAATACCGCGCGGCATCTGCACAATAGAGTAAAGGCTGTCCACACCGCTCAGGGCTGCGCTCTGCACCGGTACGCCGAGCACCGGCACCAGGGTTTTGGCAGCAATCATGCCCGGCAGATGGGCAGCCCCACCGGCACCGGCGATAATCACCTGATAGCCGTTGTGCTGCGCGCCTTCGGCAAAGCTGAACAGCTTGTCCGGCGTGCGGTGGGCGGAAACCACTTCGACATGATGAGGTACTTCAAGGGCATCGAGAATGTCAGCGGCAAACTGCATGGTCGCCCAGTCGCTTTTAGACCCCATAACGATGGCGATACGCGCCGGATGTTGGCTTGAAGACATGCGTCTTAAAACTCCTGTGAGTGTGCGTGGACAAGGTGCTTGTCGTTCAGAAGGGCACAAAGAATAGCATGGAAAAATGGCAAGGAAAACGGTTGCGTCGGCGCGGCAGGCGGAAAAAAGCGGGCTGCTGGCACTGGCAAAAGCCGCAAGTCAGAGCGCTTTGGTCAGATAAAAACGTTGCTGCCCGTGATGCGGAAAATCCTCAAGGGTCATTTGCAGCACAAAGCCATTTTTTTCGTAGAAGGGGCGCGCCTGGAAGCTGAAGGTATCGACCAGCGCCAGGGTACAACCGCGCTGGAGTGCGGTGTGCTCGGCAGTGGCCAGCAGCAAACGGCCCAGACCGGTGCCGCGCTGTGCCTCATTCACCCAGAGAAAATCAATGCACAGCCAGTTGCCTTTGATGCTGGCGATAAGCCCGCCATCAAGACCGCCCGTCAGGTTGCGCCGCCAGACGCCGAGGCTGCCGGAGGCGTCGCTGGCGATAAACTGCTGGTTATAGCCGTGCAGGCCGTGAAACAGCGTGGCGCGATCGTCAGGTGAGATGGCCTCGGTAATATCCAGTTCCATGGGAAACTCGTCTCGTTTGCGTAAAGCCTTCCGTTTTAACACATTGAGACGACAGGAAAAACGCCAGGAAAAGCAGGGTCAGAACGGGAAGTGGATCAGTGCTACGTCGTCGGGCGTGACGCTGACCATTGAGCCTTCGCTGTGCCATGCGCCGAGCACCGCGCGAAACGCCGGCTGACCGTTGGCGGTAAGCTCATGAACTGCCGGGCGATGGGTGTGACCGTGGATCAGCCACTGCACCTGATACTGTTCCATTGTCGCCACAACAGCCTGCGGATTGACGTCCATGATCTCCAGCGTCTTGGTGCTGTTAGCCGCTTTACTACCGGCGCGCATTCTGGCGGCGATGCGTTTACGCACGAACAGCGGCAGGGCGAGGAACAGCGCCTGCAACCAGGGCTGGTGCACTTTCGCGCGGAACGCCTGGTAGCCAGCATCATCCGTGCAGAGCGTATCGCCGTGCATAATCAGCACGTCGCGTCCGTAGAGCGAGAGCACCTGCGCTTCGGGCAGCAGCGTCATGCCGCTTTGCCGGGCGAAACGCTTGCCGAGCAGGAAGTCACGGTTGCCGTGAATGAAGTAGCAGGGGACGCCATGATCCACCAGCGAGCGGATCGCCCGGGCGATATCGGCATGTAGCGGAACCGGATCGTCGTCGCCAATCCAGGCCTCGAACAGATCGCCTAAAATATAGAGCGCGTCGGCATCACGAGCCGGACCGGCTAAAAAATGCAGAAAACCGGCGGTGATCGCCGGTTCTTCTGGGCAGAGATGAAGATCTGCAATAAAAAGCGTGGCCACGATTACTCGCTGACGGTAACGCTTTCGATGATCACATCTTCTTTCGGTACGTCCTGATGCATACCGCTGCGGCCGGTAGAAACGCCTTTGATCTTCTCAACCACGTCCATACCTTCAACCACTTCTGCGAATACGCAGTAGCCCCACCCCTGCAGGCTTTCGCCGCTGAAGTTCAGGAAGTCGTTGTCAGCCACGTTGATGAAGAACTGCGCGGTCGCGGAGTGCGGAGCCTGAGTACGCGCCATAGCAAGGGTGCCACGGGTGTTTTTCAGGCCGTTGTTCGCTTCGTTCTGGATCGCGTCTTTGGTGTTCTTCTGCTTCATGCCCGGCTCAAAGCCGCCGCCCTGAATCATAAACCCGTTGATAACGCGATGGAAAATAGTGTTGTTGTAGAAACCTTCACGACAGTAGTCCAGGAAGTTCTTCACTGTAACCGGCGCGTCGTTATCAAAAGTTTTGATGACGATATCGCCATGATTGGTATGAAAAGTAACCATGTTTGCATCCTGTTCCGTTAAGTGGCGCTGCGACCTGTCTTATCAGGTCATTTCAGCCGCCTGTTATAGCACAGGTCGTCCGGTTCGATCACCTTGCAAAGTGAGCTGCTTCGGGTTTGAATTACGGGTAAACTAAGCGGCTGGTCCCGAACCGCTCACTTTCACACACGTCTACATGGAATCATCGATGTTAAAAATCTTTAATACACTGACGCGCCAAAAAGAGGAATTCAAACCTATCCATGCCGGGGAAGTGGGCATGTACGTGTGTGGTATTACCGTGTACGACCTGTGTCATATCGGCCACGGCCGTACCTTTGTTGCTTTCGACGTGGTAGCGCGCTACCTGCGTTTTCTGGGCTATAAGCTGAAGTACGTGCGCAACATCACCGACATCGATGACAAAATCATTAAGCGCGCCAATGAAAACGGCGAAGGCTTTGTCGAGCTGGTGGACCGCATGGTCGCCGAGATGCATAAAGATTTTGACGCGCTCAATATTCTGCGCCCCGAAAGCGAACCGCGCGCCACCCAGCATATTCCGGAGATCATTGAGATCGTCCAGCAGCTGATCGCCCGCGATCACGCCTATGTGGCGCAGAACGGCGACGTGATGTTCTCGGTGGAAACCGATCCGCAATATGGCCTGCTGTCGCGTCAGGATCTCGACCAGCTACAGGCGGGGGCGCGCGTGGAAGTGGCGGACGTGAAGCGTAACCCGATGGACTTTGTGCTGTGGAAGATGTCCAAGCCGGGCGAGCCGAGCTGGCCTTCGCCGTGGGGCGAGGGGCGTCCGGGCTGGCACATTGAGTGCTCCGCCATGAACTGCAAGCAGCTGGGCAGCCATTTCGACATCCACGGCGGCGGCTCTGACCTGATGTTCCCGCACCACGAGAACGAAATCGCCCAGTCCACCTGCGCTCACGACGGCGAGTACGTGAACTACTGGATGCACTCCGGGATGGTGATGGTAGACCGCGAGAAGATGTCCAAATCGCTGGGCAACTTCTTCACCGTGCGCGACGTGCTGAAACACTATGATGCCGAAACCATCCGCTACTTCCTGATGTCCGGTCACTACCGCAGCCAGCTGAACTACAGCGAAGACAACCTCAAGCAGGCGCGCGCCTCGCTGGAGCGCCTGTACACTGCGCTGCGCGGCACCGATCCTGCTGCGCAAGCCGCAGGCGGCGACGCGTTTGAAGCGCGCTTTGTTGAAGCAATGAACGACGACTTCAACACGCCGGAAGCCTATTCGGCGCTGTTCGACATGGCGCGTGATGTTAACCGCCTGAAAGCGGAAGATGCGAACGCGGCAAACCAGCTGGCGGCACACCTGCGCAAGCTGGCGGCGGTGCTGGGTCTGCTGGAGCAGAAGCCGGAGCAGTTCCTGCAGTCTGGTGCTCAGAGCAACGATGGCGAAGTGGCGGAAATTGAAGCCCTGATCCAGCAGCGTCTGGATGCGCGTAAAGCCAAAGACTGGGCTGCGGCCGATGCGGCACGCGATCGCCTGAACGAGATGGGCATCATCCTCGAAGACGGCCCACAGGGCACCACCTGGCGCCGCAAGTGATTATTCACTAACGATAAAAAGCTGCCGTCGGGCGGCTTTTTTTATGCGTGCCGCTTTCCATTTCACAACCAAAATTCACCCTCCGGCGCAAAAATAGTGTTGAATATTTATCCGGTGATGTATAAAATTTAATACACAATGCACGGAGCTGATATGGACTTACAAGGAGCACGCGAGGCAGCAAAACCAATCCACTGGTGCGGGTCGTCGCTTAATGATTTGCGCGCCTTTCCGGAGAACGTCAGAGCCAGAGCGGGAAAAGAGCTACGCAAAGTACAGTTTGGGCTTGACCCGACAGATGTAAAACGTGTGAGCACATGGGGCGCGGGCGTTATCGAAATCCGACTGGATGAAGACGCAAACACCTGGCGGGTGGCCTGCGTGGCAAAGTTCGAGGAAGCGGTGTACGTCCTGCACAGCTTTAGCAAAAAAGAGCGGAAGACGAGGCTGAGTGATGCCTGGGTCATCCGTCAGCGGTATCACGAGATCGTTAATCAGCGAAGGAGTAGCAGATGACTCATAACAGCGAGAACGGCGTGCGCCACATCACGCATCCTGAAGACAATATCTTCACCGACCTCGGTTTTGACGACGCGCAGGCGGCGGCGTTACAGCAGGCGTCCGATCGGGAAATCGCCCTGCTCATCGGCATGAAAAAGCAGGTGATGGCTGAGATTGCCAACTGGATCAAGGCGGAAAATCTTAAGCAGGTTAACGCCGCGCAAATCCTGCAGGTGACGCGCCCGCGGGTGTCTGATGTGGTGAATCAGAAAACGGAAAAGTTTACCCTTGATGCGCTAATTTCGATGGCGAGTCTCATCGGCAAGACCTGCAGGCTGGTGATCAAATAGCCGCTTTCAGGCGGAGTCGCGCTGCACCAGTTGCCCGGAAAGCGTGATGTACTGCGCAGGCAGCCCGGGCTCCTTCAGCTTGCGGATCATCAGCATCGCTGCCTGACGCCCGCTCTCTTCACTCGCCGAGGAGACGTAGGTAAACGAGGGTGAAGTCAGGTTAATCTGCAGCATATCTTCAAAGCCAATCAGCGACACCTGCTGGGTAAGAAACACGTCTTTCCCTACCGTGCGCCCGACGTGATGAATGCCGCTCAGGCTACCGATAATGGCATGGGGTGAGTGGCAGAGCAGGGCGGTGATGGTGTTGTGCTTCTCAAGCAGTTGACGGGTGACGAGGCTGGCGGCCTGGGTGTCCTCGGCGCATACCGGCGCTAACTCTGCGCGAAACGGCAGACCGTACTGCTCCAGCGCGGCGCGATAGCCGAGCAGGCGCTGTTGGCGCAACAGGCAGTCAGCCTCGCCGCCAATCCAGGCGATGTTGCGGTGTCCGCGCTCAATCAGGTAACGCGTGGCCAGACTCGCGGCCTGGCGATTATCGCGCATCACAATATCCACGCTGCCCTGCAGCGGCGTCTGGGATACCGCCACCAGCGGCAGCGGCGAGTGCAGCAGCGGGGCGGGAAGGCTGTCGCGCTGATGATCGCCGCACAGCCAGATGACGCCGGCAACGCCCTGGCGGGTGAAGGAGAGCAGCGTGCGCTTAAGATGCTCATCGTCCTGCGGCTGGGCGAGAAACACCATATAGCCCTGCTGTTCCAGCGTCTGCACCAGGCTGGCCGCTACCTTCATGCTGAAGGTATCGCCAAAGTCACGCAGGATCAGGCCAATCAGGTTGGAGGTGCTGGCGCGCAGGTTAGCCGCCGCTACGTTATGCACGTAGCCCAGCGCTGAGATAGCAGCCTGCACTTTTTCAATGGTGGCCTGCGAAATTTTCCCTTTCTGGCGCAGCACCAGCGACACGGTTGAGACCGAGACGCCCGCTGCTTTTGCCACATCAATAATGCTGACCTTTTTCATTCCCTGCCTTCACAAAACGCGCCAGTAAACAACGTGATACCACAACGCCGCCCGGGATGATACAGGCGGCGTCGTGCGGCTTATTTACCCAGCATGCCGGACATCTCCTGGGCGATAAACTGCGCTCTGGCACCGAAAATTACCTGAATGCCGTTATCACCGACAAACACCACGCCGCGTGCGCCCACGTTGTTCAGCCCGTCACGATCTACCGCCTTGCCGTTTTCCACTTCCAGGCGCAGACGAGTAATACACGACCCCACGGAGCCGACGTTCTGCGCACCGCCCAGCAGCGCCAGAATTTCACTGGCCAGTTCAGCATCGCTTTTATTGGTGGCAGTGGTGGTCACATCGGTACGTCCCGGCGTTTTAACGTCGAAACGGCGGATCACGAAGCGGAAGGTGAAGTAGTAGATAATAGCCATCGGCACGCCAACGATAATCGCGCTGAGGTAGTGCGTTTCGAAGCCGTTGAACGACGGCAGAATACCGAAGGAGATATAGTCAATAAGCCCGGCGGAGAAGGACTTGGCAATGTGTGCATCCAGCAGGTACATGCACATGTAGGACAGCCCGGCCATGATGGCGTTGAACACGTACAGCACCGGTGCCACGAAGATAAAGGTGAACTCAACCGGCTCGGTAATACCCGTCAGGAAACAGGTCAGCGCGGCGGAGAACAGAATGCCCGAGGCAATCTTTTTATTTTTGGTATTGGCTTCGTGATACATCGCGAGGCAAGCCGCCGGCAGCGCAAACAGCATCAGCGGGAACTCGCCCTGCATGAATTTACCCGCGTTGTGGTAGGTATCGCTGCTGAACGACTTCACGCCTTCTTCCAGCATTTTGAACCAGATCGTCTGGTCGCCGTGGATCACCTGGCCTGCCTGCGTGGTGTAGTCGCCAAACGAGTACCAGAACGACGGATACCAGATATGGTGCAGGCCGAGCGGGATAAGCGCGCGCTCCACCAGCCCGAAGATGAAGGTTGACGCTGCCTGGTTATCGCCGTTGACCACCAGCGAGAGCGCATCAATGCCCGCCTGGATGTGCTGCCAGACATAGGGCAACAGCAGCCCGAGAATAAAGGACAGGAACGCGGTAGCGATAGCGACAAAGCGTTTTCCCGAGAAGAAACCGAGGAACTCAGGCAGCTGCAGGGTATGGAAACGGTTGTAGCACCACGCCGCCAGAATGCCGCAGATAAGCCCGCCGAACACGCCCATCTGCAACGTGGGAATGCCGACCACCATCGCGTATTTGCCGCCTTGCGCGGCCATTTCCGGTGTAATGCTCAGCACCGTGCCGATGGTGACGTTTGTCACGAACACCGAGACCGCAGCGGAGAGCGCTGCAATACCTGACTCGGACGCCAGTCCTACCGCAGAGCCAATGGCGAACAGCAGCGGCAGGTTATCGAAGATAACCCCGCCCGCGTTCATCATTAGCGGCAGATGGAATTTATCACCGAAGGCCAGCAGCAGACCTGCCGCCGGCAGTAACGAGATTGGCAGCATTAACGCGCGACCAATCATCGACAGTTTAGACAACGATTTTACTAACCCTGATACCAGACTCATGCTGATTTCCCCCGAAGAGAACGCTGTGCGCGTCTTGCTTGTTATTGTAAGTAGAACGTTTTAGTAGAACGTTCTACTTATCGTCTTTGAACGGTGATATTCGCGCAACAAATACTTCATCGCGAGCCAGACGAATTTCTGATTATTTGAAGTGCAACGCCAACAGGCCTGGTTTTCATGTGGGTATAACTGTTGCAGTCGTATGTGCGTCCGATCACATTTTTTAAGATTTTTTATTTTTTGTTAACTCAAAGACTTATGTGCTGTTCACCGGGAATACGCTTGCGATACGCGTGAGGAGTGCCAGTCTTTAAAGGGTCGATTACACAGTGACTCACTGAGAAAACAGGAGGTTATATGGAACGCTTTCATAACAAAGTGGTAGTGATTACCGGTGCGGGTTCAGGTATTGGCGCCGCGGCTGCCCAACGTTTTGCGAAAGAGGGCGCGAGCGTGGTGCTGGTAGGGCGCACTCAGGAGAAACTGGAAAAAGTCGCCGCCACGCTGCCGCAGGGTAAGCATCTGGTAGCCCCCTGTGACGTATCCGTAGCGGAAGAGGTTGCAGCGCTCGCCCGCCGGGTTGAGGAGGAGTATGGTCGCGCGGACGTGCTGGTGAACAACGCCGGGATGATCGTCCAGGGCCGCATCCATGAGATCGACCTGCAGGACTGGGACCGCCTGATGAAAACCGACCTTAACGGCGTGTTTTACGGCGTGCACTACTTCATGCCGGCGCTGCTGAAAACCAAAGGCAACGTGATTAACATTTCCTCGGTGTCCGGCCTCGGCGGCGACTGGGGGATGAGCGTGTACAACGCAGCTAAAGGGGCGATCACTAACTTTACCCGTGCGCTGGCGATGGACTATGGTCGCGACGGCGTGCGCGTGAACGCTGTTTGTCCGGGCTTTACCTTTACCGACCTGACGGAAGAGATGAAAGATAACCAGCCGCTGCTGGAGAAATTCTATGAGCGTATTCCGCTGGGCCGCGCCGGTGAAGCTGAGGATATTGCCGATGCCATTGCCTTTATGGCAAGCGACGATGCGCGCTATATCACCGGTGTAAACCTGGCGGTAGACGGCGGGATCACCGCCTCGAACGGCCAGCCGCCGCAGGCATAAGCGGCAATAAAAAACCCGCCGACCGGCGGGTTTTTTGCGTCAGGCGACGACGGTAATGCTCTGGCCGTGGAAGCTGACCGTCTGACCGGCCACAATCTTGCAGCGCTTACGCGTCTCGACGTTGCCGTCTACGGTAACCAGCCCGTCGGCGATAAAAATTTTGGCCTGCGCGCCGCTTTCGCTCCAGCCTTCCAGCTTCAGCAGGTCGCACAGCTCTACATGCGGGTGTTTACCCAGGGAAAATGTGGCCATCTTAGTTCTCTTCCAGATCGTGATACTCTTCGCACGCCTGCAGCGTGTTCTGAATCAGGGTTGCTACGGTCATCGGGCCTACGCCGCCCGGCACCGGCGTGATATAGCCCGCGCGCGCTGCCGCGTCGTCAAACACCACATCGCCGACCACTTTGCCGCTTTCCAGTCGGTTGATGCCAACATCAATCACGATGGCACCTTCTTTGATCCATTCTCCCGGAATAAAGCCCGGTTTACCCACCGCGACCACCAGCAGGTCGGCGTTCTCGACGTGCTGACGCAGGTTTTTGGTAAAGCGATGGGTGACGGTAGTGGTACAACCCGCCAGCAGCAGCTCCATGCTCATCGGGCGGCCAACAATGTTGGACGCGCCAATCACCACCGCGTTCAGGCCGTAGGTGTCAATGTTATAGCGCTCCAGCAGCGTGACGATGCCGCGCGGCGTACAGGGGCGCAGGCATGGCGCGCGCTGGCACAGGCGACCGATATTGTAGGGATGGAAGCCGTCAACGTCTTTGTCTGGCGCGATGCGCTCCAGGACTTTAACGTTGTCGATGCCCGCCGGCAGCGGCAGCTGCACCAGAATACCGTCGATCTCGCGATCGCGGTTAAGGGTGTCGATCAGCGCCAGCAGCTCGGCTTCGCTGGTGGTGTCGGGCAGATCGTAAGAGCGGGACAGGAACCCGACCTCTTCACAGGCTTTGCGTTTGCTGCCGACATAAATTTGTGAAGCCGGGTTATCACCGACCAGCACCACTGCCAGGCCAGGGGCACGTTTTCCGGCGGCGACGCGAGCCTGAACTTTTGCGGCAACCTCAGAGCGGACCTGCTGCGCAATCGTTTTACCGTCAATTATCTTTGCTACCATCAGAGAGAGGATTCCATCTGTCGTCATAGGGAAGGGGGATGCATATATTTTGTCAGAAGCGCGCCGTGCTGTCAGTCACAGAAACGGTTTTATGCTCAATAAGCGCGCAGGCAGCGGAAAAGCCATTGACTCACCCGACCCTGACCGTATAATTCCACGCGTTTCGCCCTCCCTGAGCCGGGTGAAATCCTTTCAGTTACGCGCCCTTAGCTCAGTCGGATAGAGCAACGGCCTTCTAAGCCGTGGGTCGCAGGTTCGAATCCTGCAGGGCGCGCCATGTATATCAATAGCTTACGCCAAAGTGAAACCCCTTGAAAAAAGCTACCGGTGCTGTAGTCGGTGCTGTAAGAAAAAATCACCTCGCATTCTTTCAATAAACATCACATTCAGAATTATGCCTTTAAAACGCTCTTGCGACTGTCATCCAGCCGTTGTAGCGAACTGAACATTCGTCATTATTGATCAGCGCTGAGGTGATAAAAATATTCTGCTTATTGTTGGCGCTGGTGTAGGCATAGCGCACGGTCAGATTCATAACGTTATTTTCCTGATAAATCTCGTAGTACTCCTTTTCAGAGAGCCCGCCCTTAGTTGCACTGTCCGTTTTTGCCATCTGTCGAGCGAACACTGCCGATACGGGAGCAACGCTTAACACCTCCACAATAATTTTATCAGGCGGTATCGCGCTCAGGTCCAGACCGAGGTCGTTCTTTATACTGGCCTGCAACATGCTTTCAGCGTAATGGCCCGGTGCGGCGCATTCACTGGCGGGTGAACCTGTCGCATTGCTCATCAGCGGTAATAACAAAAAGGTGAGAGGCAGGGATACTTTCATCGGATGACCTCGAGTATGGCACCGCGATCGTGACTTACCAGCAAGCGTGTGGGGCGACTCATAATGATGCAACCCTCAGAGGCGAAGCCTGCAATACCGATACGCTTGTCCCCGTGCATGCGGAAGGAGCCCATATCCCGTTGCCAGGAATTACCGCTTATGTGAATTAAGGTGATAGTTAGCGGTCCCTTGCTGGCACTTGTACTACCGATTTTCCATCTTCCTCGAGGTATGGGTCCCAACCCCCTAACCTGCTCACGGTCGGGGTTATTTTTATTAGTTAGAGCGCCGGAATAACCTGCTTCAATCAGCTTACCGTTTTTGAACAGTTCGCCAGTGCTTTGTTTGTACGTCCAACTTGCCATTGATGATCTCCTTATGCATCGATTCATTATCAGATGCCAGTATGCTGTCAATTTTTACCACAGAGCTTTATGAAATTACTGCAGTGATATAGTTAAATGGGGAAAGCAGTTTTTATCATATGATAATTACGAGTGGAATAATCCAGACCTTATCGCATATTGAGTTTATTTAACCAGTGATGAAGATGAATTACCTGTCATAAATGTTATCAATGATCAGATGGTATGTATTCATCCAGAGTATGAATAAGATGGCAATTAATTTTTATCGGATGCTCATTACTCTGTCTGATATCCAGTTAAGCAAATGACTCAACTGTTACATGCTTTTTTAAATTAGTCACGCCTGTTTCGCTTTATTGATGCCCTCTGCTATTCCAATGTAAAGGTTTACTGTTTATTTGCCGATAATGCCTGTGCGCACTCTTTAATAATTTCAGGCAGGGAAAAAAACGGAAAACCATTACGAATACCTCAAACTCGTCAGGTCCGCGACAAAAGAGCATGCAGATGTCATTGCGAAAATCAAAGTGCTGGATAGCGGTAGCCTACATGACTATTCTGTCTATATGACAGTACTGCTGCTCATCTTTAATTTTATTTCGTCACTGCTGGTTAGTCTTCAGGGGGATTTTGTTTTCACCGGTTTACCTGTTCAAACGCGCTAATACGAAAGGTGAAAGTAAACGTCTGTTTACGGTATGGACGCATTATTGCCATTTTTATAGTGTGCAACTTTCTTTTTTCAGGCGGGCGTGCGGAGCTGGAAAACGCTGCCTGCGAAACGGTTCCTGATATTTACCGCACGCCGCTGCATCGCCCAGGTATTACCTGCAAAAGCGTTGCCATTACTGAAAGCAACGGCAAGAACCATATCGGCTTTGTCGAATTATCCGATGGCAGTACGCGCGATGTGACCGTTCAGGAATATAACGACGGGCAGATTTACGTCACGGTAGAATAACAAACAGGGCAGACGGCTTATATCCGGCTGCCCTGTTTTCTCCCTGGCGCAGCGCCAGGGAAAGCATTCCTTATCAGAAGTTAAAATTCAGCCCCGCCTGCACGCTGACGCTGTTATCCACATCGCCCGCGCCGGTATAGACGCCGCTGGTGAAGTGCAGATCTTTGGTGATGCCGACGTTAACACCCGCCCCGAAAATCCCCATCTTCTGATTATGCCCGGCGGTCTGACGGTAGTCCGCCGCGGTGATGGAGGTGTCATCGCTAAACTCGCTGACGTAGCGGGCATCCGCCCACGGCATCAGGTGCAGGTTGCCCGTCTCCACATCACCGGTAACGCGCAGGCCGCCGCCGGTACGCCAGGCAGCGACCTTGTTCTTCGCCACGTCAATCTGCGCATCAGAGAAGCTGTCGTTCTGCGCCTTATTCCAGCCGAGCAGGGCGTAAGGCTGGATCAGCGCCGCATCGCCAGCATGGAACGTAACCCCGGCACGCGTTTCGGCATCAATCATCTTACCGTTGTACGAGCCGTTCAGCGCTTCCTGCATACCGGTGGTGGCGCTCTGCACGTTGTTGGCTGACAGCGAGTAGCGCATATCGCCGAGGCTGACGCTGCCGTCAGCGAACAGGCTCCAGCGATTATCCTGCCAGGCCTGCTGCCAGCCGCCGTACAGGCTGTAGAAATTGCCGTAAACCGCATTATCGAAGTTGCCCTGCGCATCGCTGTCGCTGACGCGGTTGCGGGTCCAGGCCAGGGCGATACCGCCGGTCAGGCTGTCGCCGTTGGTCAGCTGATGGCTCCAGTCGACCCCAATCTGCGCACCCTGCAGTACGCTGTGGTAATCCACATCATCGCTGACGTCGCCGTTCTGGTAGAGATAATCACCCCAGAGGTGCGCGCCTTCGTCCACGCCGTGCAGCAGGAAGCTGCTCCGCAGCGTGTCCATACGGGCAGCCAGATCGTCGGCTACCGCGAGGCCGGATTGCTTCGCCGCATCCAGCCCGGCGATGGCCCCCTTCACATCGTTGGCCAGCCCGGAGCGCTGCTGGGTGAGGACGATCTCCGCGCCGCTGGTGGCGTTGTTCATCGGCACGGTGGCGGCCGTCACGTCGTAGTTCCAGGCACCGGAGCGCGCCGCGACGCGCTGTTTACCGTTAGCAAACTGGTAATTCACCGTCCCCTGCGAAAGATCGCTGAACGAGGCGATGACCACCTGGCCTGGCTGGCTCTGTTTCGCCATCTGGCTGATGGTCACGGCGTTGACGCCCGTTACCGCGCCGGTCACCATCAGCGAGCTGTCGGTGCTCATGGTCACGGTGGCATCAGACATGGTCTGACCCACCAGCATCGAGCGGTTCATCAGGCTGTAAGCGGTGCCGCTGCCGATATTCGGCGTGACGATGGCGTTATCCTGCGTGGCATACACGGCGTCAACGTGCGTAATCTGCCCGTCGATGCTGCTGTTGCTGTCGAGGACCACGCTGTTGCTGCCCGCGCCGCCGTCAATATTACCGTCCACCTGCGATCCGCCCACGATGACAATGCTGTCGCTGCCGGTGCCGGTTTTGACGTCGCCCGCGACGGTGGAAGCATCGCCGATAATCACCGAGGTGTTGCCCGCGTTGGCGGAGGTATCAAGGTTGCCGTCAAGCTGGCTGCCGGAGATCAGCACCTGCGCGTTGCCGCTGCCGGAAAGCGCGACGTCTCCGGCGATCTGGCTGCCGTTCTGAACCGTCAGGGAGGTGGTGCCGGTGCCGGCGGCCAGATCCACCGCGCCGCCCACGGTGCTGCCGTCGAGCATCACATTCACCTGCCCACTGCTTTTCGCGATGCTGACGTCGCCCTTAACCGTACTGGCGGCGAGAGAAACCTGCGTGGCGGCGGGGGCTGCCTGCAATGTGCTGTTGCGGCTGGCAGAGGAGGTGCTGTCGCTGAGGATCAGGTTGCCATCAACGGTGCTGTTGGCGGTCAGCGCCACGGTTTTCTGGGTATTATTCCCGTCCAGCATCACATCGCCGCTGACGCTGCTGCCTGACGCAGTGAACTGTGAAGCGCCGCTCTGGCTGGCCAGCACCACGTCACCCTTCACGCTGCTGTTTTTCATATCAACCCGGTTGGTCCCCTGGGTATTCATCAGACCAATGTCACCCGTTACGGTGGAGCCGCTCAGGGTGAGCTGATTGGTTCGGGTGCCGGCGAGGCCGATCGCCAGATCGTCAAGGTCGGTCAGAGAAGCGGGCAAGGGGGTATGACTGACGTCGCTAAGGGTCTTAGCGATGGCGGCAAGATTCGCACTCACCGGGCTTTGTGAGGCATCAAGCCGGGCATTATTCAGCACCACGCTGTTATCGGATGTTTCGCTCATGGCATAGATGCCCCCCTTATCCAGCGTGCTGCCATCAAGGGTAATGCTCTGCGCCGCTGCACCGCCGGTGAGGATGCTGCCGTGCAGCTGGCTGTTGTTACGCACGGAAATAGTATGAACGCCGTTATCTAAGGGATCGATAAAGATCGCTGACCCCATCATGTAGGCTTTATCGCCGGTTTTTTTGTTATATTTGACGCTATTTTGCTCGCCGTTGAGCGTCGCGTTGTCTACCAGAATATTGATATTGGTGGTGGCGCCGCCGTTTCCGCCTTCAATCATATCGGCGGTCGCATGATTATTCAGGGTAATATTTGCCGTACCCGAGTGGCTGGCCTGAATATACTTCCCGGACATATCCGTACCGGAAACGGTGAGTGTCTGGGTATCATTATCCCCACGCGCGTTCATATAAATATTATTACTGGACGTCGCGTCATTTAAAAACCCGGTGCCTGACGTGCCATCAATATATAAATCCTGGCGGTCGTATGGCGATAATCCGCAGGTGGTGGTGGGCGACGTTCCGCAGGCGGCTGCCCGGGCGGCAGATACGCTGCCCGCCATCAGTAATACCGGTGAGAGGGCAATTAATATACTTTTTGTTAAGGGTGATAATTTAAGTGTGGTTGACATTGACATAGACTCCGCAAAATTAAAAAAAAAAGAGGTGCAGGTGAATGCCTGGCGAAAAATCGCCAGGTTATTTTTTTATTTTTATTACCCGCGCCGTGAAGCGGTGTCGGGGAAACAGGCAGCCTGTCTGGCTGACGGTGGTAGTGCGTCAGCGTGGCGCTAATAATAAGAATTGCCTTAAGGATATAGCGGCAAAACGTGCGATTTATTGATATTTTTTATATTTGACCGAAAAAACATTCGTTTGCATGGGGGGCAGCCCGGTAGTTATTTGTTATTTCCATTCATGGCGGTGGGCATATTTGTAAGCGAGGTGTGTCGGAGTGTGGGGAATTATTCAAATAGCAATGCAAGGTGTAAATAAGTAACGCCATTTGCAATCAGCATCTGTTGCGTAAGCGCACGGCGAGTCGGGAAAAATATCGCTGCGCTGGCAGACACATCAGGGTGACTGGTTTACTGCACGCCCGCGCGTTTTAGTGCGCGGGCGCGGCGGCTTAAAAATCGAAACTTAATCCCGCCTGTACGCTGAGGCTGTTATCCACGTCGCCGGTGCCGGTATATATTCCGCTGGAAAACCAGAGATCCCGGGTGATGCCCAGATTCGCGCCCATTCCCAGTAGCCCCATTTTCTGGTTGTGGCCCGCGTGAAGCGTATAGTCTGCCGCGGTGATGGCGGTGTCGTCGTTAAATTCAGTGACGTAGCGGGCATCGATCCACGGCAGCACGCGCACCTTACCGACCTCCAGCTCCGTTGATAAGCGCGCGCCCGCACCGGTGTGCCAGGCGGTGTTTTCATTTTTGGCAATCTCGATCTGCGCATCCGAAAAGCGGTCGCTGTGAACGCTGTTCCAGCCCAGCACCGCGTAGGGCTGGAGCAGAGCGCCGCCGGTGCGTAGCGTGATACCCGCGCGGGTTTCCACATCCACCATACTGCCGTCATAGGAACCGTTCAGTGCCTCCTTAATGCCGGTGGTGGTGGCCGGAACGTTATGCACTTTCAGGGTATAGCGGATGTCGCCGAGGCTGACGCTGCCGTCTGCAAACAGGCTCCAGCGGTTATCGTGCAGCGGCTGCTGCCAGCCGCCGTACAGGCTGTAAAAGTCGCCGTAGACCGCATTATTGAAGTTGCCCTGGTTATCACTGTCGCTGACGCGGTTGCGTACCCAGGCCAGCGCGAACCCGCCGGTCAGCAGATCGCCGTTGGCTAACGAATGGCTCCAGTCAACCCCTACCTGCGCACCCAGCAGGTTGCTGTGGTAGTCCACGTCATCGGTAAAATCGCCGGTATGGTAGAGATAATCGCCCCAGACGTGCGGCCCGTCACTCTGGCCGTGCAGCAGAAAGTGGTTGCGCAGGCTGTCGAGACGGCTCGCCAGGTTAGCCGCGACCGTCTGACCAGACTGCTTCGCGCCGTCTAGCCCCGCAATCGCCCCTTTGACGTCGTGCGCCAGCCCGATCTGCCGCTGGCTCAGGATCAGCTCTGCGCCCTGGGTGGCATTGTTCATCGGCACGGTAAAGGCGCTGAGATCGTAGTTCCATGCGCCGGCGCGAGCGGCGACGCGGCGGGCGCCGTTGGCAAAGCGATAGTTTACGGAGCCCTGCGACAGATCGGCAAACGAACCAATTACCGCCTGGCCTTCGCTGCCCTGCGTTGCCATCTGACTAATAATCAACGAGTTGACGCCGGTTACCGCGCCGGTGACCACCACCATGCTGTCGGTACTCATGGTGATGCTGGCATCCGACATGGTTTTTCCCACCAGCATGGAGCGGTTCATCAGATTCCAGGCGGTGTCGCTGCCGATATGCGGCGTGACGATGGTGTTCTCCTCGGTGGCGTGAACGCTGTTGATATTGATGAGCTGACCGTCGATGGCGCTGCTGCCGTCCAGCAGCAGGCTGTTGGTTCCCGCGCCGCCGTCGATGGATCCTTTCACTTCCGAACCGTTAACGACGGCGATACTGTCGCTGCCGCCGCCGGTGGTGACGTTGCCGCTCACCGTAGAAGCATCGCTGATGACTAACGTGGTGGCCCCGGTGTGTGCCGCGGCGTCAAGGTTGCCGTTGAGCTGGCTGGCTGTCAGCGTTACCCGGGCGCTGCCGCTGCCCGCCAGCACCAGATCCCCACGCAGCGTGCTGCTGGTGATAGCGGCGCGGTTCACGCCCTGGCTGTTCAGCAGGCCGACATCGCCGGTGACGGTGGCATTATTGAGGGTGAGCTGATTCGTGTTGTTACCCGCCAGGCCAATGGCGACCCGATCCAGCGCGGCGGGAATCGACGACACCGGCAGCCCGCTGGCTGGCAGTAATGCCGGGAGCTGGCCGGCGGTGGCGCTCTGGCTGGCGTCGATCCGGGCGTTATTCAGCGTCACCTGGTTGTCAGCGCTGCGGCTCAGGGAGAACAGGCTGCCATTGTCGAGGGTGCTGTCGCTGAGCGTGATGCGCTGCGCCGCTGCGCCACCGGTGATGATGCTGCCGTACAGCCGGCTGCCGTTCTGCACTGTCAGGTTATGTACTCCGGCATCGGCCTGATCGATGAATACCGCCGATCCCATCATGTACGCTTTGTCACCCGGCGCGGTGTGGTACTGCACGCTGTCGTTGGCACCGTTCAGCACCGCGTTATCCATCATCACGGTGATATCGGTCGCAGACCCCGCGTTGCCCCCTTCAATCATATCGGCACGCGCCCCCCCGGTCAGGGTGATGGCTGCCGCCCCGCTGTGGCTGGCCTGAATATACTCCCCGGACATATCCGTGCCGGAAACCCTGAGCTGCTGGGTATCGCCTGGCTGGCGTCCGTCCATATAAATGGTGGCCCCGGAGGTGGGGGCGTTGGTGAACGCCGTACCGGAGGGGGCATCGAGATAGAGATCCTGGCCGTTATAGGGTGACATCCCGCAGGTCGCGGCAGGTGTGGCGGGGCACGGTGCCGCGCGCGCCGGGGATAAGGTCGCGGTCACGATCAGTAAACCCGGCAGGCTTAATGCTATGCCTTTCGCGGACGGGGCAAGCTTATGCGTCTTAAACATAGGTATGGCTCCAGAGGCAATTAACGCGCGGGAAAATAGCCGGCTAACCGCACCCAACACGTAAGGGAGCAATGTTAAGCCCGGCTTTAAATGCAATTACACGACTGGGGTAAGCATATTCATCGCGCAACGGAAATCGCGGGGGCGGCATACGGCAGTGAGGAATTGTGGTGGGTAATGAGGCAGGGTGAGTATCGTTGAGCGTCGTTGATGCCCCGGCGGCGGGGAGCTGCTGCCGTTATTGCTCCGTCGCGCCGCGCTTGGGGAAACTACCGGCGGTTACCGCGCCGGAACGGATGGCAGATGGCGATCATGGCGAAGGCGCTGCACAGCGGGACGATCCCCAGCATCACCCAGGCGGTGGCTGCCTGCGGGGAGGGCGTCAGCGCATGATCGAGCTGGCCGCCCAACAGGAAATTGCCCAGCAGTACCGCCACGCCCCCCATCGATGAGAGCGCCCCGTAATGCGCCCCGAGGTTGTGTTCATCGGCGAAGCGCGGGATGAGATCCATTCCCACCGGCATGATCAGCATCTGCCCGAGCGTCAACAGCGTCACCATCAGCATTGCCGGGACCAGCCGGGTTATTCCTTCCGGTGGTGGGGCCGCGGCAAACAGCGCCACGCTGAAGAAGGCGCTCGCGAGCAGGAAAAAACCGAGCGGCAGAATGTGCGCCGCCCCGACGCGGCGGGCAATACGCGCCAGCGGCAGCTGCAGAACGATCACCAGCAGCGATGCCAGCATAAAGAGCGGGCCTAAGGCTTTCTCGTTGCTGCCGGCGCGGTGCAGCTCCACCGGCAGCGCCAGATAGAGCTGGTTATAGCTGAACAGATACGCGCTGTAGGCGATGATAAAGGCGACAAAGCGCGGCTGGTGGAAGGTTTTCCACCACGGGTTGATGCGCAGCTCGCCGCTGCGGCGCGGGGTCTGGGGCAGGCAAAAGAACAGGATTGCCAGCGCAAGGATAAACACGCCGGCACCGGCCAGCGCCACGCGCTGAAAACCGAAGCCCGTCAGCAGCGACCCCAGCACCGGGCCGAGTACCGCACCCAGTTCACCGCACACGGCAAACAGCGCGAACCATTCCGCGCGGCTGCGCTTTCCGGCCTGCTCGCTCTCATTGCCGGCCCGGGCCAGCAGCGCTTCGATAGCGGGGGAGAACAGCGCGCCACCGACACCGGTGAGGCAGGCACCAAGAATAATCGGCACCAGGCTGTCACCCAGCGCCAGCAGCAGATAGCCGCTGATGCGTATCACACACCCGCACAGGATAGTGACTCGCGCGCCAAAGCGGTCTGCCAGTGCGCCGCCCACCAGAAACATGCCCTGCTGTGAGAAGGTGCGCAAACCAATGATCAGCCCCACCGCCCAGCCCGAGAGCAGCATGTCATCGCGCAGGAAGATAGCCAGAAACGGCACCACCGCATAAAAGCCGATATTAAAGACCAGCTGGCTGCCGAGCAGCAGGGGCGGATAGACCCGGGTAGTACGGCGGGCGAACAGGGAAAGCATGCGTTATCCATCAGCGTGAGGTTAAAAACAGAGGGCTAATATGGATGAAGCCACCGCGGCTGGCAAATCGTTGCGCCCGGCAAATAATTCACGTCGCATATAGTTGTTGTGGGTAATTACCCGTATTGACAACCCCAGACACGCCCGGTATAAACCGGACAACTTAAGAATGATTTGCATTTACATCGGCGGGGGCTGATGAAGTGCAGCATCCCGGCGGCGGGGCGATCTCGCGCTGCGGTAACGACGCGGCACTGGCCTTTTCACAGGTTGCACGCGTACAAAATAATGATAAATAAAGGTTGATGTTGATGGTGAATGTTAAACAGGCGTTATGGGGTTTAGGGCTGTTGGGCCTCTCCGGGATGGCGGGTGCCACGCAGTACCCGCTGACGCTGGAGAACTGCGGTACGCAGATCGTGTTTGAAAAAAGTCCGCAGCGGATGGTCGCCCTGGGCCAGAACACCGCTGAAATCATGCTGCTGCTCGGCTTGCAGGATAAAATGGTCGCCAGCGCGTTCTGGCCGACTAAAGTGCTGCCGGAGCTGGCAAGCAAAAATGAAAAGGTGCCGGTGCTGACCGTTGAGATCCCGACCCTTGAGTCGATTCTTGCCCGCCAGCCGGATTTTGTCGCCGCCCAGCTTCCCCTGTTACTGGGGCCGGACAGCAAAGTCGCGAAGCGCGAAGATTTTGCCGCGGTGGGCATCAACAGCTACCTCTCACCGGGCGTCTGCGCCACGAAAAAGAACACCGGCGACATCTACGGCAGCCGCAGCCAGCTATGGGACATGACGCTGCTGTATAAAGAGATCGCGGATCTGGCGACGATTTTTGATGTTGAAGACCGCGGCGCAGCGCTGGTGAACGACTTCCGGCAGCGTGAAAACGCGCTGCGCACGACGTTTGGCCACCGCAAACGCGATCTGTCGTTTGTCTTCTGGTTCTCCAGCGCCTCCCCTTCATCCGATGCCTACCTGGGCGGCAAAAACAGCGCCTCGGGCTTTATTGCCAGCGTGCTCGGCGGCCATAACGCCATCAGCTCCGACAGCGAATGGCCGACGGTGGGCTGGGAGAGCATTATCGCCACCAACCCGGATGTGATTGTGGTGTCGAGCCTCGATCGCAACCGCTGGGCGCTCGACAGCGCCGAAGAGAAGATCAAATTCCTTAAAAGCGACCCGGCCGTCAGCCAGCTTGACGCGGTGAAACAAGGCCATATCGTGGTGATGGACGGTCAGGCGATGAACCCGACAATCCGCACCATTTATGGCGCAGAGCAGGTGGCGGCGCAGCTTGAGAAACTGGGGCTGAACTGATGACAAGCCCGCTACGCCACCGGGGCGGGATGTGGCAGCGCCTGGCGCTGTTCTCCGCTGCGGTTGTGCTTCTTCTGTTGGTTATTGCGGTGGGCGTGGGGTCAGGTGAGCTGGCCATTCCTCTGAGAACCATTTTCTATGCGGTCACCAATAAGCTGGGGCTGACCGCAGAGCCGCTGAACCGTATCCATGAAACCGTGATCTGGGATTTCCGCCTCAGCCGTGCGCTGGTCGCTGCCTGCAGCGGCGCGGGGCTGGCCATCTGCGGCGCAGTGCTGCAGAGCCTGCTGAAAAACGCGCTGGCGGAACCCTACGTGCTCGGCGTTTCCGCTGGCGCTTCTACCGGTGCGGTAGCGGTGGTAGTGCTGGGGATTGGCACCGGCGCGGTATCGCTCTCTGCGGGTGCCTTCACCGGGGCGTTTGCTGCCTTTGCCTTCGTGGCGCTGCTGACCAACGGCGCGCGCGGCGGCAACGAGCGCACCATTCTTGCCGGCGTCGCGGCGTCGCAGCTGTTCAACGCCGTTACCGCCTACAGCATCAGCACTTCCGCCAGCGCTCAGCAGGCGCGGGACGTGATGTTCTGGCTGCTCGGGAGCTTCAGCGGCGTGCGCTGGCCCGAGTTCCAGCTGGTGCTGGTCGTGGTACTGATCGGCCTGGCGGTCTGCCTGTGGTATGCCAAAGCGCTGGACGCCTTCACCTTCGGGGATGACGCGGCAGCCTCGCTGGGCATTCCGGTGGGTTATGTCAGGCTGATGCTGTTTACCGTGACCGCGCTGATGACGGCGGCGATTGTCAGCATGGCCGGTTCCATTGGCTTCGTGGGGCTGGTGGTACCGCATGTGATGCGCTACTTCTTCGGCCCGCTGCACCGCACGCTGCTGGTGGCCTGCGCCATGATGGGGGCCATTCTGATGGTGCTGGCAGATATTGCTGCGCGCACTGCGATCGCCCCGCAGAGCCTGCCGGTGGGCGTGGTGACCGCCCTGGTTGGCGTACCGTTCTTTGCGGCCATTCTGTGGCGTGCACGGAGGCAACTATGAGTATCCGCGCGGAAAACCTCTGCTGGCGCGTTGGCAAAAAAGTGATTGTCGATGACGTCTCCCTGAGCGTGGCCCAGGGGCAAACCCTGGGGTTGCTGGGACCGAACGGGTCTGGTAAATCCTCGCTGCTGCGCGTGCTGGCGGGGCTGCGCCGCCCGGACGCAGGCCGGGTATTGCTCGATGAGCATGACATCAGCCGCATGGCGAAAAAACGGGCCGCGCGCCGCGTGGCCTTTGTTGAGCAACATGGCGGAACGGATGCCAACATTCGCGTGCGCGATGTGGTGAAGCTCGGACGCATCCCGCACCACTCGCCGCTCTCCTCATGGACGCCGGAGGATGAACGCATCGTCAATGACGCACTGGAGCGGGTGGAGATGCGGGATCGCAGCGAGCAGGGCTGGCTGAGCCTGTCCGGTGGGGAACGCCAGCGGGTGCATATTGCGCGCGCTCTGGCGCAGCAGCCGACCGAGATCCTGCTCGACGAGCCGACCAACCATCTCGACATCCACCATCAGATCCAGCTGATGCGCCTTATCAGCGCGCTGCCGGTCACCAGCATCGTGGCGCTGCACGATCTCAACCATGCCGCAATGTTCTGTGATGCGCTGATCGTGATGCAAAAGGGGAAGATCGTCGCCAGCGGTACACCCGATGCGGTGCTGACCGAAGCGTTGTTACGCGACGTGTTCCAGGTGGAGGCGAAAATTGAAATCTCGCCCTGGCACGGTAAAAAACACATTCACTTCGTGTGAGGCCAGGCGGCGGACGCGATACCTGCGCGGACGCCGCTGCGCCTGATTGGCATAACGTGCCAGACGCATACAAATTCTCAATAAATTAATCATTTCTTAATAATAAACACACACAAGGTTAAGCCCGGCAGGGGGTGTTGCCATAACATATTAAGCTTCGCATTTTTAGTGGCACCAATCTGATATGAAGCTCGACACCCGACTTACCCCTGTTACCGCCTGCCTGATTGTGCTGGCGGTGTTATTTCCCTTTATTCCGGATCTGCATCTGTCGCTGTTCAGCGAGCGCGTGGTGACCGTGGTCGAAAATGCGCAGGCGGCATGGCTGCTGTTTGGGGCGGTTTTCACCCTGTGCTATGCGCGCTCCGCCGGGCTGGCTGAACGTCCGCGCACGTTCTGGCTCTGGGCCGTGGTCTGGTGGCTGGTACTGCTGGGTCGCAGCGTCAGCTGGGGCAGGGAGTACTTCCCGGAAGGGCCGAAACTGCTGTTCCGCATCATTTCGGTGGTGTTGATCGGGACGCTGGTGCTGTGGCTGGTGTTCTCTAAGGCGCTGCGTCAGGAAGTAATGGCGCGTCTGCGCAGCGAGACGTTACCGCTGTGGACGGCCGCTCTGGTGGTGTGCTCGTTCCTGATTTCTGATGCGGTAGAACATCATCGCCTGCTGGCACCGCTGTTCCTGCATAATCCGCAGTATCAGGATCTGATCGAAGAGCTGTATGAAATTCCGTTTATGGTGGGGCTGTTTATTATCGTCTGCACCATGCTGGCGCGAGAAAAACGCGCGCTACATCCTGAAACGGACAACGCACGGCGTCATGCCTGAATAACAAAAAACCCGCGCCGTGCGCGGGTTTTTTTATCGGGACAACGCTTAGCGTTTATATTCCTGCGGCTCGCCAATCCCGAGGTCAACCCCGGTGATCGGGTCAATGGTTTCATCGGATTTGGTACGGTCCGCCATCGCTTTCAGCATCGCCATCTGTTCAGATGACAGGCCAACCGAGGCAGAGCCATCGCCGCCATCAACCGCAGGCTGCGGATCGGCAACGTATTTAAAGTGCTCATCGCTGTTCCAGCTGCCGCGAATATCATCACCCTGCGACATGTTGTAGTAAGTATTCGCATACTCTTCTACCGGTGGCAGTTTACCCGCCGGGAAGTTATTGCGAATCGAATACAACGCTTTCTCAAACGACATCTGGTGCGCGACTTCTCGCGTCATCAGGAAGCTCAGCGCATCTTTTACACCCGGATCGTCAGTCACGTTGATCAGGCGCTCGTAGATGATCTTGGCACGCGCTTCGGCCGCAATGTTGGAGCGTAAATCGGCCGTCACTTCACCAATGGTATCGATATACGCTGCGGTCCACGGCACACCACCGGAGTTGGTCAGCGGCGGCCCACCCCCGTACAGCAGCGAGGTGATGTGGCTGTCGTTACCATTGCTACTCAGGGAACGATACAGCTCGGCTTCACTTTCGGTGCCTTCAGCCAGTGCGCCTTTCGCGCCCTTGTTCAGCATCCCAACCAGCGTACCGATAATTTCAAGGTGGCTCAGCTCTTCGGTCGCGATATCCATCAGCATCGCTTTACGGCCCGGATCGTCATCGCCGAGGCCCTGGGTAAAGTAGCGGCAGGCTGCTGCCAGCTCGCCCTGCGGCCCGCCGAATTGCTCCAGCAGGAGGTTGGCGAGGCCCGGATTAGGCTCTGCCACGCGCACCGTATATTGCAGTTGTTTTACGTGTCGAAACATAGTTTCTCCTCGATTCAGGTAATGGCAGTCGGGTTATTTTTTCGCTTCAACACCCGGCGCTTCGGAGCGCGTCAGATACTGCTGGGTAACATCAGGCAGGTGGGTAAGCGCCCAGTCCGCCATTGCTTTTTCCTGCTCAAGGATCTGTTTGAATGCCGCAACGCCTTCCATATCACCCACTTTTTCAGCGGCGGCGATAAGCGAGGTGTAGCAGGCAATTTCGAACTGCTCAAAGACGTAGCTGCTGATAGCCCCTTTGACGATTTCGTCAGAGGTAAACATGCCGCCAATAGACTGACCAAAGGCTGACATTTTGCCCATGGTATCTTTCATCATGGAGTGAGAAATATTGTTGCGCTCGATGACGGTTTCAAGAACCTGAATCTGTCCTTTCGTCTCATCAATATGTTGCTGAATGCGTGCTTTCAAATCTGGGTAGTTATCAATACGACCCGCCATCGCTTCGAGCATTGACTCAGCCTGTTTTTCCATGGCGTGAGCATCTCGCAACCAGTCATGATAGTTTTCTTCGTATGTCATGATTATTGCCTCCCGGAATACATCGATAAATAGAGTAAATATAACAACATATCGTCTGGCTTATTTATTAAGCCGCTGGCGATCTGCTGCTCACTCAAAATAATATTTCAAGCGTGGCAATACGCGCCGCGATAATACTAATTAAGCGATTTCATTGTCATGTGTATAAATATGAAGGTGGCAATGTCTCTGCGGACCGGATAATAGTCCGCAGAGCACTTACCTCTGCATATTAATACAGAAATAGCTATTACAGTTGCCTTAAGAAACCAAATTAACAGCCAGGGCTATCAGGATTTACGACCGCCGCTGTTGCTGTTTTTGCCCCCTTTGCTGCCCGCTTCGGAAGCGCGCTCAGGGTCATTTTTGAAGTTGCCGCCGCTGTTCTGGCCGCCTTTACGGCCTGCTTCGGAAGCTTTCTTCTTATCTTCTGCGAAATTACCGGAACCACCACGATGTTGATCAGCCATTATATTGCCCTCACGTTTCGTTAGATTACCGTGAAATATGATGATGTTCATATTTCGTTGTTACGGTAATTAAATTTAGTCGATCCCGGCGAGACGTCAAATGCCCCGAGTGGCGTGGTCAGGGCATTTTCCGGATATTCGCGCTTCGCTTCACAGCGATTAATTGCAGGGTAATGAGGCGTGAATCAATGAGTTAAACCACAGGCCGCACAAATAATGTTCAGGGTAATTGTGGGAATAGTCCTGGAATATTTCCCGCAAGCCAGGCGGCGGAATCTTATCATTTTTACAGTAAAACCTGAGCGGCAGTTATCAGGCGTTCGCGTTACGCCAGCCGGTTAAATAAATAACCCATCGCGATCCAATTCTGGACTAATCATCAATTGAACCCAGGCGTCAGGCAACGTAAATTTCAGCCAGCCATAAGTAAGACGCTTAATACCCGTTGCTGACCCTGGATTACCGACTCGCTTTATCGTTGCGCTGCCCTGAACGGGCAGGCGCGATAACGCGTCGCAACCCTGCGGCAGGTGCTTGCGTCAGTGGCGTACAATTAACTCAGGAAAGGTACTATGAAAATACATTCTATTATTGCTGGTATTGCGACCAGTTTAACCCTCGCAGCCTCGTCTGCCTGGGCCGCCGATGGCACCGTTAACTTTACCGGTGAAATTATTGATGAAGCCTGCGTGGTGGATATCGGTGCCGATAACACCATGACCGTGGATCTTGGGCGCGTGGCTAAATCCTCGTTCAAAACCTCCGGGGATGAAGCGCCGGAAACCAAGTTCTCCCTGAAGCTGAAAAGCTGCCCGGCAGCGATTACCACCGCCAAAGTGAAGTTTGACGGCGCTAATGACGCCACTAACTCCGGTTTGCTGGCGCTGACGCAGGAAGCCGGCGTGGCGACGGGCATTGGCGTGACGCTGCGCACCGCGGATAAAGCCGCGCTGGGCCTCGATGCGGTGAACGATTACAGCTACACCCTGAGCGCCACCGAGGAAAACAGCCTCGACTTCTACGCGGCCTACCGTTCAACCTCCGACACGGTGGTCGCCGGTAAAGCGAATGCTACTGCCACCTTTACTGTGGATTACAACTGATCGCGGCAGGCTCAGGAAAATAAGGGCCGGCTGGCCCTTATATTTCGCCATCCCACTCTCTGGCGGTAAATAATATGATGAACCCGGATTCACCCTGTAATACCGTTAATATCGCTATTCTGGATAATGACCGTTTCTTTAATTGCGGGCTGGAAAAACTATTAACAGGGCTGTTCGCCAGCCGTTTTCAGGCTCAGGCACTATTTCATTATGCAGCAGATAATATTGCGCAGATGGACGTCATTATCGTCGCGGTCAACCCTGGCGATCATATTGACTGCCTGTGGCCCTGGCTGGCCCAGCGTAAGCCGCGCAGTCTGGTGGTGGGTTTTTATGAACATCATTCGCCGGCGCACACGAAAAAGCCGCTGTTTTGCCTGACGAAAGCGGTCTGGCTGCATAAGCGCAGCGATATTGTCCTGACGGGTAACACGCTGGCCCACGCCTGGCGCGAGATGCTGGTCAGTAACCTTGATACCGATACCCGCGATTGCGGACGTTGTAGCCGGCTGAAATTAACCGAGCAGCAGCGAAAAATTGCCTTTTATATGACCCGCGGCATGGGCATTAACGCTATTGCCAGCGCGCTGAATATCAACACTAAAACCGTGAGCGTGCATAAATACTTTTTAATGGAAAAGCTGCACCTGCAAACCAACCAGCAGTTTATGGAATTTCTGCATCGTAAAAACAGCGTGATGGCGCTGTCGCTCGACTAATTACCAAATAACGCGGAGTGAAACCTTCACCCCGCGCCTGCTTATTGATTTACCGCTGCGCGCTTGCGGGCGGCGGTACTGCCCGAATAGATAAAGTACAGTGCGATGCCGAGGCAGATCACCGCCCCCAGCCGCGTCAGCGAAAACGGGATCGCCGCGTTGCCGAGCCAGCCAAAGTTATCGATCAGCATGCTCATCGCCAGCTGACCAAAAATGACCGCCACCGTGGCCACTGCGGTGCCGATACGCTGCACGGCCAGCACCATAATCACGATATAAGGCACGCCGAACAGCGCACCGATCAGCTGCCACTTCGGCACGTCCATCAGGGTTATCGTCTGTTTCGGCTCAAAGAAGAAGATGAGCAGGGCGGTCACCAGCGCACCCACCGAGAAGGTGAGAAACGCGCTGCGGAACACCCCCACTTTGCTGCCCAGCTGCCCGTTTATCGCCGCCTGAATACTCAACAGCGCACCCCCCGCCACGGCGAGAATAATCATTAACAGGATCATGTTGTCTCCTTATCCCAGTGCAACCAGCGCCAGTGCGGCAATGATGAAAATCAGGGCGTAAATACGTCTGGCATCGATTCTGCGATGCGGCGTGCCGAACAGCCCGAAGTGGTCAATGATCAGGCTCTTAAACACCTGCCCGGCCAGAATGCCAATCATGGTCATGGCGATACCAATCACCGGCGTGGCGATGGTAAGAATAATCACGTAGCCCGCCCCCAGCACGCCGCCGCACAGCTGCCAGCCCGGTTGGGCGAAGAAGGACGGCGCGTTACGCGGGCTGAAAAACAGCATCAGCAGAAACGTTAATGCCGCGCCGACCCCGAAAATACTCAGGGTGGCCCAGAGATCCCCTACCTGCTGCCCCAGCGGCCCTAACAGCCCGGCTTCAATCGACAGCCCCATCCCGCCGGCAATCACCAGCAATATCAATAACACCTGCATCGTTTTATCACTCATTTATCAGAGAGGGGACGCAGCATAGAGCAGGCTGTGATGCAGAAAAACGGTATAATTCAGGAAACACCTTTGCAGGATTTGCATCAATGCCCACCACCGACGCTATTTCAATGCGCGCGCTGCGCTTCTTCCTCGCGGTTTTTGAAACCCAGAGTTTTTCCATCGTGGCACGACGCGAAGGCGTCTCGGCATCGATGATCTCCCGGGTCATTCACCAGCTGGAAGATGCCCTGGGGCAGCAGCTGTTCTACCGCAATACCCGGGCGGTGATCCCGACCGAGGCGGGCAGGGTGTTTGTGGAGTATGCCCGTGCTATCGCTGAGCGGCTGGGCGAGGCGCGGGAGGAGTTACAGAACCGGGCCACCGAGCCGGCCGGGCTGGTGCGCATCAATGCCCCGGTGTTTTTTGGTCAGCGCCACATTGCGCCGGGGTTAACCGGCCTGACCGCGCGCTATCCGCAGCTTTCCATTGAGCTGTCGCTGACCGATGACTACATCGATCCGCATCGCGATCCGGCGGACGTGGTGTTTCGTATCGGCACCCTGAACGATGCCTCGTGGCATGCCCGGGTATTCGGCACCCAGCACTATTATCTGGCCGCCTCGGCAGACTATCTGGCGCGCCACGGTGCTCCCGACACGCCGGACGCGCTGCATCAGCATAAATGCCTGATCTATCGCGGCTCGTCCGGGCCAAACCGCTGGCTGTTCCGGCGCGGCGAAGCGGAGTGGGTGCACTATCCGGTGCCAGCGCTGCTGACCTCCAATAACGCGGTGACGTTGCTCACCGCCGCGCTCGACGGCATGGGCGTGGTGCTGTTCCCCGACTGGCTGATTGCCGAACGGCTGGCGAGCGGCGAGCTGGTGCGCCTGCTGCCGCAGTACGAGGGGGCGATTAACGCCGGGCCGCAGCATATCGCCGCCATTTACCCGCACGCCCGCCACCCGCCGCTCAATGTCAGGGCGGTGATTGATTACTATCGGGAGGCCTTCGGGACGCCGCTCTACTGGCAGCATCCGCAGTAGATCAGTCGTGACGATCGAGGGAGAACCAGCGTTTCCACGCAAAGCGGATCAGGGCGTACTCAATTACCCCCAGCAGCAGGAACCACAGGCAGAACAGTATGGTGTAAAGCTGATTGAGATCCATCAGGTGAAAACGCGCCACCAGCCGCTGGGCCAGCTCCAGGCCGAGGGAGGGCGCGGGCAGCAGCAGACAGGAGAAAAAGGCCAGCAGCAGGATACCGCCAGCGCTCATCAGGGATTCAAGGGGATGTTTCATCGCGGACTCGCCGTAAAAAAGAGGCATTGTCCGGGATTGGGCCGGGGAGTGCAACCGCCCGCCGCCGGGCGGGCGCAGCGGCTTACATCGGTGCGGCCCAGATCTCGCAGTGGCGGCGTACCAGTTCGGTCAGCGAACCGCCGTCGGCGATGAAATGGCGCATACGCTGGGCCTGGTTTTCGCCGCGCTGGAGCCAGAGGTGGATCTCCTCCAGCGCGCTACCGCCCTTAAGTTTGTCAGCGTAAGGCTGAATGCGGTCGAGCAGTTTTTCAATATCTGCCGCAATGGTGGTCTGCTTGCCGCTGTGCACATCGGTCAGCACGCCGTCCAGCCCGAAGCGGCAGGCCTGGAAGCGGTTAAAGCGGTAGAGCAGGTAGTCGCGTTCCTGATGCTGGAACGGACGCTCCGCCAGCAGCCAGTGGGCGATGGCCTGGATAAAGCCAGCGATGTTCACCGCGTGACCGAGGGTGAGCGGCGTATCCATCACCCGCACCTCCACCGTCCCGAAGCCCGGACTGGGGCGAATATCCCAGTGCAGATCCTTAATCGAGGTGATCATGCTGGTGCTGGCGAGGCGGCGATACAGCCCTTCAAACTCCTGCCAGTTCTGGGTCCAGGGCGCGTGGCCGTTATCCGGGAAGGCCGAAAAGATGTTGAGACGCGACGAAGCGAAGCTGGTATCGGACCCCTGCATATAGGGCGACGAGGCGGAGAGGGCGATAAAGTGCGGCACATAGCGCGACAGGCCGTGCAGCAGGTAAATCGCGTCATCCCCGCTGCTGCATCCCACATGGACATGCTGCCCGAACACCGTGGCCTGCTTCACCAGATAGCCAAACAGCTCCAGCGTATGGGCGTAGCGCTCGTTGCTGCACACTTCCTGGCGCTGCCATTTCTGGAACGGGTGAGTGCCGCCGCCGCAGATCTGCAGATGGTGTTTACTGGCGGCCATCAGGGTCGCCTGCTGCAGCGTGGCAAACTCATGCGCCACCTGATTGATGTCTTTGCACACCCCGGTGGCGATCTCCAGCATGCTCTCGGTAATGTCATGCTTCACTTCACCCGCTTTCAGCACGCCCTGCACTTCACTGATAAGCGTAGAGGAGTCCTGGCTCAGGTCGAAAACCGGCGGATTGATCACCTGCAGCTCAAGTTCAACGCCGAGGGTGAAGGGGTCGGAGAGATGGAATGGAGTTAACGACATAATCAGCTCACTGCGGTAAAGAGGTGTCAGTAAGTATAGCGGTGGCCTCTGCGGGCGTTTTGATATTGCCGGAAATGCGATCGCCGCACCGGGTAAACGTTTGCCTGGTGATTATTTGCCCAGGCGCTGGTTTACCCGCGCACCAGGGTGACGAGGTGTGCCTCGCTGCATAAGGCGTGGGCCTCAAAGCATGCTCCGGCAGGGAAGGCGCCAACGGGAGAGTTCAGGCGCAGTGAAACGCGTTCAGTACTGAGCGCCACAGCGCTTGCCGCGTCAAAGCCAAACCAGTCACCCACCTGCGGAAACAGCGCTTTAAACAGGCTCTCCTTGGCGGAAAAAATCAGCGTCACCGCCAGCGCAAAAGGCAGGCCGCTGGCCCGCAGCGTCGCGTGTTCGTCCGGGTTAAGCGCCTCGTCAACGATCTCCTGTGCGCTGGCCGCGTCGAGCAGGGCTTCGCCGTCAATACCGATGAGGCTGAGCGAGGCACGCTGTCGGGCCGCAACCGCCAGCGCCGTGTGCTGAAAATGGCTGATGCTGCCGATAAATCCGGCGGGCCACAGCGGCTCCCGGTGCGCACCGATGCCGGGTATCACGGCCTGTGCGCCCGCGTCGCGCAGGGCGATGGCGGCAGCAAGGCGACCGGCAAGGTGTTCAGCCTGGCGTGTCGGCACGGCGTGATTGAGCCGTGCGGCATGGGGAAGCACCAGCAGATCGGCGGGAGAAACGCTGTGCGGTTGAAAATCGAGACGCTGTACCGTCAGGCCGGCAAGCTGAAATGTGGTGTACGTGGTGTGCATAAATGAAAAACCCTCCCCGGAGGGAGGGTGAGACTATCAGAACTGGGTGTTGATGCCCATATACCAGGTGCGGCCCGACTCGTTGTAGGTCGCGGCACCCGCGCCGTACATGTACGCGCCGGTGGTGGCATTCCCGGTGGTCTGGGCGTTGCCTTCGCGCCAGTGACGCTTGTCGAACAGGTTATCCACCCCGCCGGTCAGGCTGACGTTTTTGGTGACGTCCCAGGTCGCGCTCAGGCCGACGATGCTGTACGGGCTGACTTCGTTGGTTTCCGACCCGGTGGTGCGTTCACCCTTGTAGTTGTACTTCTTCGGCTGCTGTTTGCCGTACCAGGTAAAGGTGGACTGCAGCGCTACGTCCTGACGCACCTGCCAGCTCAGGGTCGAGTTCAGCGTGTACTCCGGGATGATCGACAGGCGGTCGCCGGTGGTCTTGTTTTTGCTCTGCAGCATGTACGTCAGGTTGTTGGTCCAGGTGACGGTATCGCTCACCGGCACGTTCAGGGTGCCTTCCAGACCTTCCACCACCGCTTTCGGAACGTTTTCCCACTGGTAGATATCGGTTTTCAGCCTGCTGGTGCCGGTCTGGTAGAGCGGAGAGTAGCCGGACTCAATCTTGTTGCGATAGTCGTTGCGGAACCAGGTCACGCCCGCCAGCCAGCCGTCGCGTTTGAACTCGAGGCCAATCTCTTTGTTGATGCTGGTTTCCGCATCCAGATCCTCGTTACCGAGCATGTAGCAGCCGACGTTGCTGGCGCTGGCGTAGCAGCCCTGGCCGCGGCTGTAGAGAATGTAGTTCGGGTTGATCTGATAGAGGCTCGGCGCTTTATAGGCGCGGGCGATGCCCATTTTCAGGGTGAAGTCATCGCCCAGCCCCTGAGACAGGTTCAGCGACGGGCTCCAGTTGTTGCCGACCACGCTGTGGTGATCGAAACGCAGCGCCGGGGTCAGCATGGTGCTGTCGGTCAGCTCCATGTTGTCTTCCGCGAACAGCGAGAAGATTTCAGCTTGCGAATAGGGGCTGCGCTCATCGCTGACGCCCGGCAGCGCGCCGCCCTGCAGCGCCTGGCCGTTTGAGGACATGTCTTTCAGGCGCTGCTGATTCCACTCGGCACCCAGCGTCAGGTTCTGGTTAACCAGCATGTCGAACGGCAGGTTGATTTCGCTGTGCAGCATCACATCCGACAGGTTGGTGTCGGTGAACTTATCGCTGTTGAACAACCCTTCCAGGCCACCCGCCAGGCCTTCACCAAGACGTGAGTTGCGGGTGTGTTCGTACTGCGCCCAGTTGCTGGTGGTGATGCCGTTATCCCAGCCGCCGTTCCAGGTCAGGGCCCAGGTCTGGCGATAGAGACGGTTAGTCTCTTTGCCGTAGTACTTGTCCACCAGGCCACTGGTACTGTTGTCGTTGTTGGTGTTCTGGGTGTCGCCCGCGTAGAGGTTACCCTGGCGGCTGTAGCCCGCTTCAAACTCCAGCGACTGCATCGGCGCGAAGTCCCAGCGCAGCTGGCCGTTGATGTTTTTGTTGATCACGCCTTCACGCCCGGCGGGCATGGTGTCGGCGTAGGAGCCGGTGCGCAGCGATTCGTGACCTTCATTGATGTTGCGCGCGTCGGCCTGGGTTTTATCCAGGTTACCGAACAGGCGGAAGCTGAAGTCGCCGCCCAGCGGGCCGGTGAGGCTGAAGTTGGTGCGTTTGGTCGCGCCTTCTGCTTTGTGCTCCGGGGCGTTGAAGTAGCTGTTCCACGAGCCGTGCCACTCGCCAGTGCTTTTTTTGGTGATGATGTTCACCACGCCGCCCGCCGCGCCGTTGCCGTAGCGTGCAGCCGCCGGGCCGCGCAGGACTTCGATACGCTCGATCATCTCCGGCGGCACCCAGTTGGTGTCGCCGCGGGTGTCGCGCTCGCCGCGCCAGCCCAGACGCACCGAGTTGCGGCTGGTGACCGGTTTGCCGTCCACCAGAATCAGGGTGTTTTCCGGCCCCATGCCGCGAATATCAATCTGGCGATTGTTGCCGCGCTGGCCGCTGCTGGAGTTGCCGGTCAGGTTGACGCCCGGCATGGTGCGGATGATCTCCGACACGTCGCGCGCCGGCATGTTTTTACGAATTTCATCGGCGGTAATGGTGGATACCCCCGGTGCCTGCAGGTTCTGCTCTGCAGCGGTCACCACAATGGTGTCGTCCGCTGCCGTCTCTTTGCCATCATTAACCGCTGCGGTTTCTGCCGCAAACGCTGGCGCAGCTGCGCCGATAATCCCCAGATGCACCATCATTGCCAGGGACCGGGTGAACTTTTTATTCATTGTAATATCCTGCTTTTCCCGCCGCTTTTCCCGTTGCAATCCTGCCCCAGAGGGAGGAAAAGCAGCATGCCAGTCCGCCATTTCAGTGCCGGTATGCGCGCAAAAAAGTAGACGGCGACCGCAGCGACCAAAAGGAGGGTGAGTGAACACATACGTGTTGCGCTTCCCACAGCGCGCCAATACGCTATTGCAAATACGAATAATTATCAATAATATTATCGACGTTTTCCGAACGGAAACGCATTTTTACACGTAAAACATGGGGTTAAAGAGCTGCGATGGAGCTGACAACGGGAAGTGAAGCCTGGTGGCAGGCGCGACAGGCAGAGGGCGGCCCGACCGTCATTCCGCGCGACGACGGCACATGCCACATCACCTTCTGGTGGCGCGACCCGCAGGGCAGCGACGCGGATTCACCCCTTCAGCGCGTCTGGATCTACATCACCGGCGTCACCGATCACCACAACCGCTCGACCCCACAGTCACTCCACCGCCTGCCGGGCACCGACGTCTGGTGCTGGCAGACGGTACTGCCTTCCAGCTGGCGCGGCAGCTACTGCCTGGCTCCCAGCGTTCGCATCGATGATTTCCCGCCCTCAGTGTTCAGCCCCGACGGGCCGGACCGCGCCGGGCTGCGCACCGGCTGGCGCACGCTGCTGCCGCAGGCCGTTGCCGACCCGCTCAACCCGCACAGCTGGAGAGGCGGACGTGGTCATGCCGTCTCGGCACTCCATCTGCCCGACGCGCCGCCGCAGCCGGGGTGGGATGCCCGCGATGAGCCGTTTATTCCGCCGCAGTGCATCACCTGGCACAGCGCGGTGCTGGGTAACAAGCGCCGGGTCTGGATCTATACCACCGGCGACGCGCAGCCCGACACGCGTCCGCTGGCGCTGCTCCTCGACGGGCAGTTCTGGGCGGAAAGCATGCCGGTGTGGCCAGCGCTGGCGAAGCTCACCCGGGAAGGAAAACTGCCGCCCGCCGTCTATGTGCTGGTGGACGCCATCGACACCGTGCACCGTAGCCATGAGCTGCCCTGCAATGCCGCGTTCTGGCAGGCGATTATTGAAGAACTGCTGCCCCAGGCGCGGCGTTTTGCCCGCTGGCGGGATGACCCGGCCACCACCGTGGTCGCCGGACAGAGCTTTGGCGGCCTGGCCTCGCTGTATGCTGCGCTGCACTACCCCGAACGCTTCGGCTGCGTGCTCAGCCAGTCTGGCTCGTACTGGTGGCCGGACCGCCAGCACGGCGCTCAGGGCGGCGTACTGGTGCAGCAGCTGCGCAGCGGCGAGCTGGCCTGGCCTGGCCCGCGCCTGTGGCTGGAGGCCGGGGTGCGCGAGCCGCTGATCCACGCCGCCAATACCCGGCTTTATTCTCTCTTACAGCAGACACAGCAGCCGGTTTTCTGGCGTCAGGTTGACGGCGGACATGATGCGCTGTGCTGGCGTGGCGGTCTCACCGAGGGGCTGATAACCCTCTGGCGTCCGCTCACCGCGCCGCACGGCGCGTAATTCGACAGGAGTTTGGCATGGAACAGAGTAACCCTTTCGACGATACCCACGGATGCTTCGCGGTGCTGGTCAATGCGCAGCAGCAGTACAGCTTGTGGCCGCAGCACTGCACGCTGCCCGCGGGCTGGCAGGTGGTGTGCGAGCCGCAGCCGCAGGAGGCATGCTACCGCTGGCTGGAACAGCACCGGGCGAACCTGCATCCGGGCAACTTTGTGAAAAACCAACAGCAAAAGGGTATCGGCGGTGAGTGAACAATCAAGCAATCGCAGCGGCCTGATGCCGCTGGTCGCGGCGCAGCCGGGGATCTGGATGGCGGACAAACTGACCCGCCAGCCCAGCGCCTGGAGCGTGGCGCACTATGTGGAGCTGCACGGCGAGATCGTCGCGCCGCTGCTGGCCCGCGCCATTGTGGCGGGCATGAACGACGCCGACACCCTGAAGCTGCGTATTGAGGAGCAGGACGGCGAGGCGTATCAGTGGGTCGATGAAGGGCATGTTTTTACCGCGCCCGCGATCCACGACCTGCGGGCGCAGGCAGACCCGGAAGCTGCGGCCCATGCCGTGATGCAGGCGGATCTCAGTCAGGATCTGCTGCTCGAAAGCGGACAGCCGCTGTACCATCACGCGCTGCTGCGCCTCGGCGATGCGCGCTGGTTCTGGTATCAGCGCTACCATCATGTGGCGGTGGACGGCTTTAGCTTCCCGGCCATCACCCGCCGCATCGCCGCCATCTACACCGCGTGGCGGCATGAGCAGACGCCGGAGCCGTCGCCCTTTACCCCGTTCAGCGAGGTGGTGGAGGAGTATCAGCGCTATCAGCACAGCGACACCTTTACCCGCGACGCCGCCTTCTGGCGCGAACAGCTGACGCAGCTGCCGCCCGCCGCCACGCTCTCGGGCGAACCGCTGTCGGGAGATCTCTCCACCACCGCACTGCACCGTTTTAAGCGCCGCTTCGACAGCCAGGATCTCGCCCGGCTGGTCGCCCACAGCGGCGGCCAGACCCTGGCGGATATGGCGCTGGCGCTGACCGCGCTGTGGCTCGGCCGTCTCAGCGGGCGCAACGATTTCAGCGCCGGGTTTATCTTTATGCGCCGCCTCGGCTCCAGCGCGCTGTGCGCCACCGGCCCGGTATTGAACGTGCTGCCGCTGGGCGTGCGCCTCGATCCTGGCGCGACGCTGGCGCAGCTGGCGGCGAGCCTCAGCGCGCAGCTGAAAAAGATGCGCCGTCATCAGCGCTATGATGCCGAGCAGATCCTGCGCGACGCCGGACGCGTCACCGGCGACCAGCCGCTCTACGGGGCAGTCATCAACCTGAAAATGTTCGACTATCAGCTCGATCTGGACGGCATCTCTGGTATTACCCACACCCTGACCACCGGGCCGGTGAAGGATCTGGAGATTGCGCTACTGCCGGATGAGCAGGGCGGTCTGGCGCTGGAGCTGCTGGCGAATGCCGGGCGCTACGACGCCCGCGAGCTGGAGCGTCACCTCGATCGCCTGCCGCTGCTGCTACGCCAGTGCGCTGCCCGGCCGGAGATGCGCTGTGCCGACGTCGATCTGCTACACGCTGATGAACAGGCGCTGCTGACGCAGGTGAATGACACCGCGATGATGCTGCCTGAAGCCACGCTGAGCAGCCTTATTGCCCGTCAGGCGGCGCTGACGCCCGACGCGCCAGCCCTGGCGGACGCGCGCTATCAGTTCAGCTATTGCGAGCTGCGCCAGCAGGTGCAGGCGCTGGCCGCAGAGCTTGTCCAGCGCGGCGTGCAGCCGGGCGACGTTGTTGCCGTGGCGCTGCCGCGCTCGGTATTCCTGTCGCTGGCACTGCAGGCCATCGTGGAAGTGGGGGCCGCCTGGCTGCCGCTCGATACCGGTTACCCGGATGAGCGCCTGCGCATGATGCTGGAAGACGCCGCCCCGCGACTGCTGATCACCGAACCGGGCCAGGCCGCGCGCTTCACCGGGCAGCCGATGCTGCACTACACCGCGCCGCTGCCGCCGGTGGCCGATGCGCCGGTCTGCGCGTCCCGCCCGGAGCACACCGCCTATGTGATCTTCACCTCTGGCTCGACCGGTCGCCCGAAAGGGGTGATGATCGGGCAGACCGCCATCGTTAACCGCCTGCTGTGGATGCAGAACCACTATCCGCTTCGCCACGATGATGTGGTGCTGCAGAAAACGCCGTGCAGCTTTGACGTCTCGGTGTGGGAGTTTTTCTGGCCGTTTATCACTGGCGCACAGCTGGTGATGGCCCCCCCGGAGGCGCACCGCGATCCCCAGGCGCTGCAGCAGCTGTTTGCCCGCTATCGCGTCACCACCACCCACTTTGTTCCCTCCATGCTGGCGGCCTTTGTCGGGGCGCTTTCGACGCCGGAGGCTATCGCCAGCTGTGCCACGCTGCGGCGGGTATTCTGCAGCGGTGAAGCGCTGCCCACCGCGCTGTGCCGCGAATGGGAACAGCTCACCGCTGCGCCGCTGCATAATCTTTATGGCCCGACCGAGGCCGCAGTGGACGTGAGCTGGTATCCGGCGTATGGCCCGGAACTGGCGGCGGTGCGCGGCAGCAGCGTACCGATCGGTTTCCCGGTGTGGAACACCGGTCTGCGCATTCTTGACGGTTCGATGCGCCCGGTGCCGCCGGGCGTGGCGGGCGATCTCTACCTGACCGGCATCCAGCTGGCCCAGGGCTATCTCGGGCGGCCGGATCTCACCGCCAGCCGCTTTATCGCCGATCCGTTCGCGCCGGGTGAGCGCATGTACCGCACCGGGGACGTGGCGCGCTGGCTGGACAACGGGGCGGTGGAGTATCTCGGCCGCAGTGACGATCAGCTGAAAATTCGCGGGCAGCGTATTGAGCTGGGCGAAATCGACCAGGCGATGCTTAACCTGGCTGGAGTGGCGCAGGCGGTGACCAACGCCTGCGTGCTGAATGCCGCTGCCGCCAGCGGCGGCGATGCGCGTCAGCTGGTGGGCTATCTGGTGCCGTCCGCTGGCGTCACGCTCGACGTGCAGGCGCTGCGTGAGCAGCTTGCTGCGCAGCTTCCGGCGCATATGGTGCCGGTGGCGCTGGTGACGCTGGATGCCTTCCCGCTCAGCGCCAACGGCAAGCTGGATCGCAAAGCGCTGCCGCTGCCGCAGGTGGCGTCCCGCGCCGATGCCCGCGCACCGCAACCCGGGCTGGAGCAGACCATTGCGCAGGCCTTCTCCGCGCTGCTCGGCGTTGACATCACCGACGCCGCGGCGGATTTCTTCGCCCTCGGCGGCCACTCGCTGTTGGCGATGCGGCTCGCCGCCAGCCTGAAGCGCACCCTCGATCGTCCGGTGACGGTGGGGCAGGTGATGGTCGCCTCGACGGTGGAGAAACTGGCGGCGCTGCTGAGTGAAACGCACAGCGAGGAGCAGGCCAGCAGCGCCGGCTTTGACGCGGTGCTGCCGCTGCGCCAGGGCAGTGGCCCGACGCTGTTCTGCTTCCATCCGGCCTCCGGGTTCGCCTGGCAGTTCAGCATTCTGCAGCGCTACCTCGACCCGCGCTGGTCGATTACCGGCATCCAGTCGCCGCGTCCGGGCGGGCCGATGATGACCTGCGCCACGCTCGATGAAGTGTGCGACGCCCATCTGGCACGGCTGCGGGCGTTGCAGCCGCAGGGGCCGTATTACCTGTTTGGCTACTCGCTGGGCGGGACGCTGGCGCAGGGCATTGCCGCCCGGCTACAGGCGGCCGGGGAGACGGTGGCATTTCTCGGGCTGCTCGACACCTGGCCGCCGGAGTCGCAGAACTGGGCCGGGAAAGATCCGGACCAGCGCGACCCGGAAGTGCTGGCGGAGATCAACCGCGAGCGCGAGGCGTTTCTTGCCGCCCAGCAGGGGCAAGGCTCGGATCGCCTGTTCGATACCATCGAGGGAAATTACACCGATGCCGTGCGGCTGCTCAGTACCGCGCGCAGTGCCCGGTTTGACGGCAAGGCAACGCTGTTTGTCGCGACGAAAACCCTGAAGCCGGGTATGGACCCGCACACTACCTGGGCGCCGTGGATTGGTGAGCTGGCAGTTTACCCGCAGGACTGCGCGCATGTGGAAATCATCTCGCCGCAGGCGTTTGAGGCCATTGGGCCAGTGATGCGGAAGATCCTGATGTGACCGGTATGGCGGGGCGCGCGGTTACTGACGACCCAGCGCGTAGGGCGGGTAAGCCTGCGCACCCGCCGTCAGAGGACAACGGTGATCAACGACCCAGCGGCACAATCAGCGGGGTATGCGCGACCGGATCGTCAATGATAGTGCAGCGCATGCCGTAGACCGCCTCTATCAGTTCGGGGGTGACGATCTCCTTCGGTGCCCCCTCGGCGACCACTTTCCCGTCGCGCAGCGCGATCAGGTGGGTGGCGTAGCGGCAGGCCTGATTAAGATCGTGCAGCACCGCCGCCAGGGTATAGCCCTGTTCGCGGTTCAGGGAACGCAGCAGCTCCAGCAGGTCAATCTGATAGCTGATGTCCAGCCAGGTGGTCGGCTCATCCAGCAGCATGATCGCGGTTTCCTGGGCCAGCACCATCGCGATCCACGCCCGCTGCCGCTGCCCGCCGGAGAGGGTGTCCACGCTCTGGGTTGCCAGCGCCTCCACCCCGGTAGCCTGCATCGCCCGGTTTACCGCCTCTTCATCCTCTTTACGCCAGCGGGTAAACAGCGGCTGGTGCGGATAGCGCCCGCGCGCCACCAGCTCCTGCACCGTGATATCTCCCGGCGTACTGGCGTTCTGCGCCAGCAGGCCGATGCGCCGCGCCACTTCTTTGGTGGCGTAGCGATCGATAGCCTGACCATCGAGTATCACCTCGCCGCGCATCGGCTGCATCAGGCGGCTCAGGGTGCGCAGCAGCGTCGATTTGCCGCAGCCGTTCGGGCCGATGATGGCCGTGAAATGGCCATCGGGGATCGCCACGCTTAAGCCATCAGCCACTACGTGCTTGCCGTAACCGAGGGTTAAATCGCGACCGTATAAACGAGAGTGCGTCATCTCTTGCGGGACTCCTGAATCAACAAGGCGATGAGATAGATACCGCCGAGGCTCACGGTGATGACCCCCACCGGAAGCTGATAAGGCATAAACAGGCGCTGGGCGCACAGGTCGGCCACCAGCAGCAGCGTCGCGCCACACAGCGCCGACTGGGTCAGCCCAAGCCGCGCGGTGCCGGACAGGCGGCGCACGATATGCGGGGCCACCAGGGCAATAAATGAGATCGGCCCGGCAAGGGCGGTGGCAGCGGCAGTGAGCAGCACCGCCGTCAGCATCAGCAGCAGACGCGAGCGCTCCACCGGCACGCCCAGCGCGCAGGCGGTGTCATCCCCCATCTCCAGCAGCCGCATGCGGCGCACCAGCAGCCCGGCGGCGATAAACATCGCCAGAATAATCGGCGCGGCGGGCAGGGTTTTACTCCAGGTCAGGCCGTTGAGCGACCCGGCGTTCCACAGCCCGGCGGAGAGCGCCGTCTCCAGCGAAGCCTGCAATAACAGCCAGGTGTTGAACGCCACCAGCATCGCGCGGGTGCCGATACCGATAATGATCAGCCGGAAGGTGTCGATGCCGTTGCGCCAGGCCAGCAGCCACACCAGCAGCGAGGTGATAATGCCGCCTGCCATTGCCGCAAGGGCGATGGCGGTCTGGTGCTGACCAAACAGCACCATCGCCACCAGCACACCGCTCCAGGCCCCGGTGTTAAAGCCCATCACGTCCGGGCTGCCGAGCGGGTTGCGCATCAGCGACTGGAATATTGCGCCGCTGACCCCGAGGGCGGCCCCCACCAGCAGCGCCATCGCCACCCGGGGCAGACGCCACTCGACGACGATCATCGACATGGCGCGCGGCGCGCTGCCGGTCAGGGCATCAAACACCTGCGACACCGTCAGCGCTACGCTGCCGCTGGCCAGGCTCCAGCCGGAAAACAGCAGCGCGATCAGGGCAAACAGCCCCAGTACCAGGGTTAAGCGCGGCAGGCGGGTCATAGCGTCACCCCGTTACGGCGACGGCGCACCAGCCAGATCAGCACCGGCGCGCCGATAAAGGCGCTCACCACCGAGACGCGCAGTTCGCCCGGCACCAGCTGACGGCCGAGAATATCGGCAGCCAGCAGCAGGGTTGGCGTCGCCAGCATTGTCACCGGCAGCGTCCAGCGATGATCCGGCCCGACCAGCCAGCGCGCCAGGTGCGGCATCATCAGGCCGATAAAGGCAATCGGGCCGACGGCGGCGGTGGCGCTGCCGCACAGCACGGTGATCGCCAGCAGGCCGAGGATCTGCGTGCGCGCCACCCGGCTACCGAGCGCGGTGGCGGTATCGTTGCCCATGCTCAGGCTGTTGAGCGAGCGGCTGAGCAGCAGCGCCACCGCCGTGGCCGCCAGCACCGGCAGCAGGATAATTTTCAGCGGAAACAGGCTGCGGATGTCGAGCGAGCCGGCCTGCCAGAAGCGCAGCTGGTCGTAGGCCACCGGATTGAGCAGCGCGATGCCGCTCGATAGCCCCTCCAGCACCGCCGCCAGCGCCACCCCGGCTAACGTCAGCCGGACCGGATTCAGCTGGCCGCCGCCCTGGCTGCCGGTGAGGGCGACGATCAGCGCAGCGAGGAACGCGCCGCCGAAAGCGAAGGCCAGCAGGGCAACGGGGGAGGCGTAGCCAAACAGCGCCGCCCCGAGGACGATGGCGAAACTGGCACCTGAATTGACTCCGAGCAGGCCGGGGTCGGCCAGCGGGTTGCGCGACAGGGTTTGCATCAGCGCCCCGGCAACGCCGAGCGCGATCCCGGCCAGCAGCCCGGCAAGGGTGCGCGGCAGACGGGCATCAAGCACAATGGTGCAGTCGGCGCTGCGACAGGATTGGGTAAGGGCGTCCAGCACGGTAGCGGGTGCCAGCGCTTTAGCGCCCAGCAGCAGGCTGAGCAGCATCATAATGAGGAGCAGAACAAGCAGGCTCAGCACAAGGTAAGGGCGGGCTGAAAACCGTGACCACGACATAACACACTTCCCTGACATGATAATGATATTAATTATCGTTATCGCTCTTTGCGGTTTATGTTAGCATGATCGCCCTGCTATCCGGTAAGGAAAATTGGTGTTAAGGCCCTGTAATGAACCGACATTCAATGCTGCTCAACCTGAGTCTGCTCAGAACCCATCCTGACTTTCGCGCTGTTTTTATCGCCCGTTTTATCTCGATTCTCTCCCTCGGCCTGCTCGGCGTGGCCATCCCGGTACAGATCCAGACCCTCACCGGTTCGGCATTGCAGGTAGGGCTGGCGGTCACGCTTACCGGCAGCGCCATGTTTGTCGGCCTGATGACCGGCGGCGTGCTGGCCGACCGCCACGAGCGCAAGCGGCTGATCCTGCTGGCCCGCTCCACCTGCGGGCTGGGGTTTATCGGGCTGTGCATCAACGCTGCGCTGCCGACGCCCTCGCTGGCGGCCATCTATCTGCTCGGTATCTGGGACGGCTTCTTTGGCGCGCTGGGCGTGACGGCCTTGCTGGCGGCAACCCCGGCGCTGGTGGGGCGCGACAACCTGATGCAGGCCGGGGCCATCACCATGCTGACGGTGCGCCTCGGATCGGTGATCTCCCCGGTGGTGGGCGGTCTGCTGCTGGCGTGGGGCGGGGTGGTGTGGAACTACGGCCTGGCGGCCGTCGGCACCTTTATCACGCTGATCCCTCTGCTGCGGCTGCCGCAGCTGGCACCGCCGCCGCAGCCGCGTGAGCACCCGTTGCGCGCCTTGTGGGCCGGGCTGCGCTTCCTGCTGCACAGCCCGCTGATTGGCGGCATTGCGCTGCTGGGGGCGCTGCTGACGATGGCGAGTGCGGTACGCGTGCTCTATCCGGCGCTGGCCAACCACTGGCAGATGAGCGCCAGCGACATCGGACTGCTGTATGCCGCCCTGCCGCTTGGTGCGGCGCTGGGCGCACTGACCAGCGGCAATCTGGCCCGCTGCGCGCGCCCGGGGGCGGTGATGCTGGCGACCACGCTCGGATCGTTTATCGCGGTGGGGCTGTTCAGCCTGATGCCGAACGGTGCGCTGGGGATGCTGTGTCTGGTGATGGTTGGCTGGCTGAGCGCTATCAGTTCGCTGCTGCAGTACACCCTGATTCAGACCCAGACCCCGGAAGCGATGCTGGGCCGCATCAACGGACTCTGGACCGCGCAGAACGTCACCGGCGACGCCATCGGCGCGGCGCTGCTCGGCAGCATGACGGTGGTGATGACCCCGGTGTATGCCGCCAGCACCGGCGGGCTGGTACTAACGCTGGTGGGCGTTGTGCTGCTGCTCGTGCTGGTCGAACTACGGCGCTTCCGCCAGCCAGACACCCAGACAGCGCAATAAGCATACGCCGGGATACACGGTGGGTGCACTTCGTTTACCCACCCTACGCCCGACCTGAAACCGGTAGGGTGGGTAAGCCTGCGCACCCACCACAAAAACAAATCACCTATGCCGGAGGGATGGCACCGTCCGGCATCAAAACCGCCGCATCACTTCCCGTAGGGTGGGTAAGCCTGCGCACCCACCAAAAAACCAAAACACCCATGCCTGAGGAATGGCCCCAACCGGCATCAAAACCGCCGCGGCGCAGGCGTTGAGTCCGGGCTGGCGGTCGGGAACCGCCAGAGGGCGCGAGCCCCGGGATGGGGTATCGCGCCCGACCGGAAGCGAAACGGCGGAGGCAAGGGCAGCCCGCAGGGCCGGTTTTTTAGCCGGGAGCCGGGATAGTGAAGGGGGCGGCGGCGAGCCCCCTTCACCCGTTCACAGGCGGCAGCGTTCACATGTAAGCGCAGTGCCACGGTGAACGGAACCTTTGCCGCAATCCCATAGACCTCACGCCGAAAAGGTGGGTGCACTCCGTTTACCCACCCTACAAACCTATCCTACAACCCCCCCTTCACTGCAACACAAAAACTTAGTTAAACAGCGCCGTTAAACGCGCCAGCGCCTGACTCGCGCTGTAGTAATCCAGCCGGAACGTCTCGGTGCCGAGCGGATACACGCGCTGGTTCTTCACCGCCGGGAGGTGCGCCAGCAGCGGGTTACTGTAGATGGCCTGCGCGTCTTTCTCATCCCCGGCGAACAGCAGCAGATACTCGCCGTTCAGGCCCGCCGCCAGATTCTCGCCGCCCAGTTGAATAATATCGTGACGTTTACCCATGCTCTGGCTGGCGTGCAGCGCCGCCGGCGGCGTGGCGAGAGTGAAACCCGCCTCGCGCAGCAGCTGGCCCTGGGCCGAATCCGGGGTCCAGAGATTGGCATTGCGCGCCGCCGGGTTATACACCAGCGCACTGACCGGGGCAGACGGCACCTTCATGCTCTGGCGGGCGCGGTCGAGCTGCGCGTTGAAGCTGGCAATGCGTGCGGCGGCCTGCTGCTCGTGGCCGGTCATCTCGCCGAGCTGCGTCAGGAGCTGCTGCCAGCTTTTATCGTCGTAGTTGACCACGATGGTCGGCGCGATAGCCGAAAGCTGATCGTAGAGCGCCAGCGCCGAGTCGCCGCCGGTGGCGCTAATCAGGATCAGATCCGGCATCTGGGCAGCCACCGCTTCGGCCACCGGCTCGCCGATCCACAGGCGCTGCACGTGACGCTCCTGCGCAATCGCGCCCCACTGGCGCAGAAAACCCTGGCTGTCCGCGACCCGGTTACCCGGCGATGTGGCACCGCTCGCCACCACCGGTGCGTCGATGGCCAGCAGCGAGCCGGTAAGGGTCACGCTGGTAGAGACAATGCGCGTCGGGGCGCGCTCCAGCGTATGGGTGCCCTTGCTATCAGTTATCTGGCGCGGCCACCCGTCAGCGTGCGCCTTTGCGGCAATTCCGAAAATCAGCGCCCCTGCAACCAGGGCGACGTTAAGGCAAGCGAAACGACGTATCACGGTGAAATGGTCCTGTTTTATGGTTTAATAATGCTTCTCATTTTCATTGTTGCCGACGCAGGATGCAAGCGATGGTGAGATCAGGTTAGCACCCGCAGAGTTGACTTCCGGCGCGATTGCTTTTAGGTTACCGCACCAAAATACAAATGATAATTATTACCAACAGGCATATCATTGTTTGGAGGACCGCATGGATACGTTAATGGCAGAGGAAATGCAGCAACACACCGCCCGCGTCGGCGCAGACGATTTTTTCTTTATGTCGCCGTTTCGCAGCTTTATCGCCACCGGCTGCGTCAGCCGGGTCACGCAGCCGGCGCTGGATGGCGATCGGCCTGACGGTGAGTTTCAACGGGCGGTAAAGGATGCGTTCGCCCAGGCCCGCGCGCAGGGCGTGAAAAATCCGGTGCTGGTCGGGGCCATTCCGTTCGATACCACGCGCCCGTCAGCCCTGTTTGTACCGGCGCGCTGCGAGGCGTTTTCCCGCCCGGCGCGCCAGAAAGCGGCCCTGTACCACATTGACGACGTCGCGCTGCGCGTCACCGGGCGTGAAGCCATTCCGGAGCAGCCGGTGTTTGAAGCGATGGTTGCCCGCGCTGCGGCGCTCACCGCCACGCCGCAGGTCGATAAAGTGGTGCTGTCGCGCCTGATCGACATCACCACCGACGCCCGGCCCGACAGCGGCGCACTGCTTGAGCGCCTCATCGCCCAGAATCCCGCCAGCTTCAACTTCCACGTTCCGCTGCCCGACGGCGGCGTTCTGCTGGGTGCCAGCCCGGAACTGCTGCTGCGTAAAGAGGGCGCGCACTTCAGCTCGCTGCCGCTGGCCGGGTCCGCCCGCCGCCAGCCGGACGACACCCTCGATCGCGAGGCGGGCCACCGCCTGATGAACTCTGATAAGGATCGGCACGAGCACGACCTGGTGACCGGCGCGATGAAAGCGATACTGGCCCCGCGCAGCCGCACCCTGACGCTGCCGGAGACCCCGCAGCTCATCACTACCCCAACCCTGTGGCATCTGGCGACGCCGGTGGAAGGCGACGTCAAGGACGCCCACGATAACGCCCTGTCGCTGGCCTGCCTGCTGCATCCCACCCCGGCGCTGAGCGGTTTCCCGCATGACGTCGCCAAAACCCTGATTGCTGATCTCGAACCCTTCGAACGCGATCTGTTTGGTGGCATCGTCGGCTGGTGTGACGAAGAGGGGAACGGCGAGTGGGCGGTAACCATCCGCTGCGCGCGCATCAAAGATAATCAGGTGCGGCTGTTCGCCGGCGCGGGCATCGTTCCGGCCTCCTCACCGGAAGGGGAGTGGCACGAAACCGGCACCAAACTCTCCACCATGCTTAACGTTTTTGGACTCAACTGAAGGTTGCTATGACTGTTTCTTTTACCCGCTGGCCGGACGATCTCGCTGCCCGTTACCGTGAGAAGGGCTACTGGACCGATCTTCCGCTCACCGACATTCTGACCCGTCACGCCGACAGCGACGCCTGTGCGCTGATCGACGGCGATCGCACCTTCAGCTATCGCGCGCTTAACGCCGCCTCCGACCGGCTGGGCGCAGCATTGCAGCGCCAGGGCCTGAAGCGCGGCGAAACCGCGCTGGTGCAGCTCGGTAACGTGGCGGAGTTCTATATCACCCTGTTTGCGCTGCTGAAAATCGGCGTCGCGCCGGTGAATGCCCTGTTCAGCCATCAGCGTACCGAGCTGGAAGCCTATGCCGGACAGATCGCCCCGGCGCTGCTGGTGGCGGACCGCGAGCACAGCTTCTTTGGCAGTGACGAGACGCTGAATCAGTTTGTCGCCGCCCACGCTTCGCTGCGTGTGGTCGCGCTGCATAACGATAGCGGTGAGCACGCCCTGTCAACGCTCATTGCCAGCGAGCAGGGTGAGTTCGTTGCCACGCCAACCCCGGCGGATGAAGTGGCGTTTTTCCAGCTCTCCGGCGGCAGCACCGGCACCCCGAAGCTGATCCCGCGCACCCACAACGATTACTACTACAGCATTCGTCGCAGCAACGAGATCTGCCAGTTCACGGCGGAAACCCGTTACCTGTGCGCGCTGCCGGCGGCCCATAACTATCCGCTCAGCTCGCCCGGCGCGTTTGGCGTGTTTCTGGCGGCGGGCTGCGTGGTGCTGGCCCGCGATCCGAGCGCCACGCTCTGCTTCCCGCTGATTGAACAGCATCAGATCAACGTCACCGCCCTGGTACCGCCGGCGGTCAGCCTGTGGCTACAGGCGATCCAGGAGTGGGGCAGCAACGCCCAGTTGGCCTCGCTGCGCCTGTTGCAGGTGGGCGGCGCGCGGCTCTCTTCCTCGCTGGCGGCGCGTATTCCGGCGGAGATTGGCTGCCAACTGCAGCAGGTCTTCGGCATGGCGGAAGGGCTGGTGAACTACACCCGCCTCGATGACAGCGAGGCGCGCATCCTGAATACCCAGGGCACGCCGATGAGCCCGGACGATGAGGTGTGGGTGGCGGATGAGCACGGCAACCCGCTGCCGCGCGGTGAGGTAGGGCGACTGATGACCCGTGGCCCGTACACCTTCCGCGGCTACTACAACAGCCCGGAACACAACGCCCGCGCCTTCGACGCCAACGGCTTTTACAGCTCCGGCGATCTGATCGCCATTGACGAAGACGGCTACATCACCGTGCAGGGGCGAGAAAAGGATCAGATCAACCGCGGCGGAGAGAAGATCGCTGCCGAAGAGATCGAAAACCTGCTGCTGCGCCACGAGGCGGTGATCCACGCCGCGCTGGTCAGCATGGAGGACGATCTGCTGGGCGAGAAGAGCTGTGCCTGGCTGGTTACGAAGCGCCCGGTGCGCCCGGTGGAGATCCGCCGCTGGCTGCGCGAGCTGGGCGTCGCCGATTTCAAACTGCCGGACCGCGTGGAGTGCGTGGAATCGCTGCCGCTTACGCCGGTCGGTAAAGTAGACAAAAAACAACTGCGCCAGTGGCTCGCTGCGCGCACGCAGGCCTGAAGGATTTAAGGGAAATATCATGGCAATTCCAAAACTGAACGCTTACGCCCTGCCGACCGCGCAGGAGATCCCCACCAGCAAAGTGAGCTGGCCTTTCGAGCCACAGCGCGCCGCGTTGCTGATCCACGATATGCAGGATTACTTCGTCAATTTCTGGGGCGACAACTGCGCCATGATGGAGCAGGTGATTGCTAACATTGCGGCGCTGCGCCAGTTCTGTAAACAGCAGGGCATTCCGGTGTACTACACCGCTCAGCCGAAGGATCAGAGCGACGCCGACCGCGCGCTGCTCAACGACATGTGGGGACCGGGCCTCAACAAACATCCTGAACAGCAGAAGGTGGTGGATGCCCTCGCGCCGGATGCGGATGACACCGTGCTGGTGAAGTGGCGCTACAGCGCTTTCCACCGCTCGCCGCTGGAGCAGGCGCTGAAGGAGAGCGGGCGCGACCAGCTGATCATTACCGGGGTTTACGCCCACATCGGCTGCATGACCACGGCAACCGATGCGTTTATGCGCGACATCAAGCCGTTTATGGTGGCCGATGCGCTGGCTGACTTCAGCCGCGACGAGCACATGATGGCCCTGACTTACGTGGCGGGCCGCGCCGGTCGCGTGGTGATGACGGCGGATCTGCTGCCGCAGCAGCAGAGCGATGACGTGCCGGCCAGCAAAGACGCACTGCGCGCGCTGGTGCTGCCGCTGCTGGACGAATCCGACGAGCCGTATGACGATGACAACCTGATCGATTACGGTCTGGATTCGGTGCGCATGATGGCGCTGGCCGCGCGCTGGCGCAAAGTGCATAGCGATATCGACTTCGTGATGCTGGCGAAAAATCCGACGCTTGATGCCTGGTGGGCGCTGCTGTCCCGGGAAGGCAGCCGCTGATGGCCGGGCTGGATTTCCGTGGCAAAACCGTCTGGGTAACCGGGGCGGGTAAGGGGATTGGTCAGGCCACCGCGCTGGCGTTTGTCGAGGCCGGTGCGCAGGTCGTGGGCTTCGACCTGGCCTTTGAGCAGCAGAGCTATCCTTATCGCACCGAAGTGCTCGACGTAGCCGATGCGGCGGCGGTGGCGCAGGTGTGCCAGCGCGTACTGGCCGACACCCGTGCGCTTGACGTGCTGGTGAACGCGGCAGGCATTTTACGCATGGGGCCGACCGACGAGCTGACTCAGGACGACTGGCAGCAGACCTTTGCCGTCAACGTGGGCGGCGCGTTTAATCTGTTCCAGCAGACCATGCCCTGGTTCCGCCGCCAGCAGCGCGGGGCGATTGTCACGGTAGCTTCCGACGCCGCCCACACGCCGCGCATCGGCATGTCGGCTTACGGCGCGTCGAAAGCGGCGCTGAAAAGCCTGGCGCTTACCGTCGGTCTTGAGCTGGCGGGCAGCCACGTGCGCAGCAATATCGTTTCGCCAGGCTCGACCGACACCGATATGCAGCGCGTGCTCTGGACCAGTGATGACGCCGAGCAGCAGCGTATCCGCGGCTTTGGCGAGCAGTTTAAGCTGGGCATTCCGCTGGGCAAGATTGGCCGTCCGCAGGACGTAGCCGCCACCGTGCTGTTCCTCGCCTCCGATGCCGCAGGGCACATCACGTTGCAGGATATCGTGGTGGACGGCGGCTCGACGCTGGGGGCATAGCATGATCTGGAAACGCCATCTGTCCCTTGAGGAGCTGAACGCCACCAGCCTGAACACCCTGGTAGCGCACCTCGGCGTGGTTTATACCCGCATCGGCGATGACATTCTGGAAGCAGAAATGCCGGTGGATGCCCGTACCCATCAGCCGTTTGGCCTGCTGCACGGCGGCGCATCGGCGGCGCTGGCGGAAACGCTCGGCTCAATGGCCGGGTATCTCACCACCCGCGACGGGCAGTGCGTGGTCGGCACCGAGCTGAACGCCACCCATCACCGCCCGGTTTCCCAGGGAAAAGTGCGCGGCGTGTGCCAGCCGCTGCATCTCGGGCGTCAGACCCAGTCCTGGGAGATCACCATTTTCGACGAGCAGGGCCGCCGGGTGTGCACCTCGCGCCTCAGCACGGCGGTGATGGGGTAACCCCTCCTGCATGCTGACCCTCTCCTGCGGGAGAGGGAACCTCCATCCCGCCTTTCGACACCCCGCTTGCATCCCGTTGCTGCGTAAAGTGATCCCGCTTGCAATGTCAGGTAAATCCAGGCCGGGCGGACTGTTTTCTCCCCCTTCCTCGTTGTTAAATTCCGACTGCTGATATAGATACAAAATGTAACACCTTCGGTGTTGTACCTTTACTGCATAAAAATAACGGACAACAACTATGAATAAATCAGGGAAATACCTCATCTGGGTGGCGCTGTCGCTGCTGGGCGCGTTTGCCCTCGGCTACATCGCCCTCAACCGTGGTGAACAGATAAACGCGCTGTGGATCGTCGTCGCCGCCGTCTGCGTTTACCTTATCGCTTACCGTTTCTACGGCATCTTCATCGCTAAAAAGGTGCTGGCCGTCGATCCGACGCGCATGACGCCCGCCGTTCGCCATAATGACGGGCTGGACTACGTGCCGACCGACAAAAAAGTGCTGTTCGGACACCACTTTGCCGCCATCGCCGGAGCCGGTCCGCTGGTAGGGCCGGTGCTGGCGGCGCAGATGGGCTACCTGCCGGGGATGATCTGGATCCTCGCCGGAGTGGTGCTGGCGGGGGCCGTACAGGACTTTATGGTGCTGTTCGTCTCCACCCGCCGCGACGGGCGCTCGCTCGGCGAACTGGTGAAAGAGGAGATGGGGGCCACCGCTGGCGTCATCGCGCTGGTGGCCTGCTTCATGATCATGATTATCATCCTGGCCGTGCTGGCGATGATCGTGGTGAAAGCCCTGACCCACAGCCCGTGGGGAACTTATACCGTCGCCTTCACCATCCCGCTGGCGATCTTCATGGGGATCTACATCCGCTATATCCGTCCGGGTCGCATTGGCGAAGTGTCGCTCATCGGCCTGGTGATGCTGATCTTCGCTATCATTTCCGGCGGCTGGGTTGCCGAGAGTGAAACCTGGGCGCCGTGGTTTGATTTTACTGGTATTCAGCTGGTGTGGATGCTGGTGGGCTATGGGTTCGTGGCAGCGGTACTGCCGGTGTGGCTGCTGCTGGCCCCGCGTGATTACCTTTCGACCTTCCTGAAAATCGGCACCATTGTCGGGCTGGCGATTGGCATCCTGATCATGCGTCCGACCCTGACCATGCCGGCGGTGACCAAATTCATCGACGGCACCGGCCCGGTGTGGTCCGGTAACCTGTTCCCGTTCCTGTTTATCACCATTGCCTGCGGCGCGGTGTCCGGCTTCCATGCCCTGATCTCATCAGGGACCACGCCGAAGATGCTCGCTAACGAAGGCCAGGCCTGCTTTATCGGCTACGGCGGCATGCTGATGGAGTCGTTCGTCGCCATCATGGCGCTGGTGTCCGCCTGCGTTATCGATCCGGGCGTCTACTTCGCCATGAACAGCCCGATGGCGGTGCTGGCCCCTGCGGGTGCCGCTGACGTGGTGACCTCGGCGGCGCAGGTGGTGAGCGGATGGGGCTTCCAGATCACCCCGGAAACCCTTAACCAGATTGCGACCGAGGTGGGTGAGCAGTCGATCATCTCCCGTGCGGGCGGCGCTCCGACGCTGGCGGTGGGGATGGCCTATATCCTTCACGGCGCGCTGGGCGGCCTGATGGATGTCTCCTTCTGGTATCACTTCGCCATTCTGTTTGAAGCGCTGTTTATCCTCACGGCGGTGGACGCGGGTACCCGTGCGGCGCGCTTTATGCTGCAGGATTTGCTCGGCGTGGCGGCACCCTCGCTGAAGCGCACCGACTCGCTGCCCGCCAACCTGCTGGCTACCGCGCTGGTGGTGCTGGCCTGGGGCTACTTCCTGCGTCAGGGCGTGCTTGACCCGCTGGGCGGCATCAACACCCTGTGGCCGCTGTTCGGCATCGCCAACCAGATGCTGGCTGGTATGGCGCTGATGCTCTGCGCGGTGGTGCTGTTCAAGATGAAACGTCAGAAGTATGCCTGGGTTGCGCTGGTGCCTACCGCCTGGCTGCTGATCTGTACCCTGACCGCCGGCTGGCAGAAAACCTTCAGCCCGGACGCGAAAGTCGGCTTCCTCGCCATCGCCAACAAGTTCCAGGCGATGCTCGACAGCGGCAACATTCCGGCGCAGTACACCGTGTCGCAGCTAAACCAGCTGGTGTTTAACAACCGTCTGGATGCCGGGCTGACCATGTTCTTTATGGTGGTGGTGGTCGTGCTGGCGTGGTTCTCGGTGAAAACCGCGCTCGCCGCGCTGAAAACCGATCGGCCTACTGCCAACGAAACGCCGTATGAGCCGATGCCGGAGGATGCTGACCGCATCGTCGCGCAGGCCAAAGGCGTGCATTAAGTCATGCGTTATCGCAGCGCACCTGCCCTGGCGGGTGCGCTGTCTACGGGAGTCGTTCGATGTTTGATACCCTTGCAAAAGCCGGAAAGTACCTCGGTCAGGCAGCAAAACTGATGGTCGGCGTGCCCGACTATGACAACTACGTGCAGCATATGCGTCTTAACCATCCGGAGCAGACGCCGATGAGCTACGAAGATTTTTTCCGCGAGCGCCAGGATGCGCGCTACGGCGGCAAAGGCGGCGCGCGCTGCTGCTAACTGAAAGGATCGTGGCATGAATGATGCGGTACCGGTAACCCTGCTGACCGGTTTTCTCGGCGCGGGCAAAACCACCTTACTGAACCACTACCTGCGCCAGTACGCTGACGGCTCGGTGGTGATAGTGGAAAACGAATTTGGCGCGGCCAGCATTGACGGACAGCTACTGGCGTGTGGCGATAACATCAGCGTGGTGGAAGTGAGCAACGGCTGCGTCTGCTGCAACGTGCGCGGCGAGTTCGCCGACGCGATGGCAGAGCTGCTCGACCGTCGGACTTCTGGCGCACTGCCTTTTTCAACGCTTATCGTTGAAGCAACCGGGCTGGCCGACCCCGGCCCAATCATCCAGACCTTCTTTACCGACGAGCGGCTGCGCGAGTCGCTGCGGCTCGACGCCGTGATTACGCTTATCGACTGTCAGCACATCAGCCAGCAGCTGGATGAGCACCCGGTGGCGGCGGCGCAGATTGCCTTTGCCGACCGCCTGTTGCTCACCAAAAGCGACCTGTGCGACGAGGCGCAGAAAGAGGCAGCGCTGGCGCGTATCCACCGCATCAACAATAAAGCGCCGCTGCTGGAGATCCACCACGGTGCCTGTCCGCCGGAGCGCTGGCTGAACATCGCCGCGTTTGAGATGGACGACCGCAACGCGCTTACCGAGGGATACCACATTATCTCCGCCCGCGCCGATGAGCCGGGACGCTTCCGTCCGCTGCGCAAACCCGCAGCCCAGCCGGTGCAGGATGTGATACAGGCGCACGTCTTTGAAGCAGGCGCGCTGGATTTAAAAAAGATCGGAGCCTTTATGGAGCGCTGCATCGCCGAATACGGCAACGATATGCTGCGCTACAAAGGCGTGCTGGCCATCGACGGACAGCCACAGCGTCTGGTGGTGCAGGGCGTATATAAAGTGGTGGGATTCGATTACGGGTCGGCATGGCAGGCTGACGAAGCGTCCGTCTCGCGGCTGGTGATCATTGGCCGCTACCTGCCGGTAGAGCAGCTGCGGCGCGAGTTTGCCGCAACGGCAGTTTAAGCGCTTAAGCGTATAAGCGTGGCGCAGTAAGGCCACGCTCGGTTTGACCGCCTGACGGCAGTGTCCGTCGGGCAGCGTGGCTTACTGCGGAATAACCTTCTCAGCCTTCAGCTTTTCAAACAGTGCCATGAATGAATCAAGCGTCGAGCGATAACCGGTGAACCCGGCTTTGCGGCTCTTGCTCATATCGGTGAAGGCTTCCATTGGCCGACCGAGGTCGGCATCGGTATGCCACCACGAGGCCAGCTTCGTGATATCGGCTTCGCGTAACTGATAGCGTTCGGCGATTTCCCGCCAGGCATCCGCGGCATCCTGCATTCGTGCTTCCAGCGGCATTGCTTTTCCAGGGTATTCTGCCGCCTCAATACCGAACGAGGCTGCCAGACGCGGCCACAGCCAGTTCCATCTGAACACATCGCCGTTAACCGCATTAAAGTCCTGATTCGCCGCTTCCTCTGCGGTGGCGGCCCACAGCAGTTGTTCCGCCAGCAGCCCGGCGTCGGTCATGTCCACCAGACCGTTCCACTGCTCCGGGGAGCCGGGGAAGATAAACGGCCAGCCTTTTTCCCGGCACAGAGTGGCATAGACCGCCAGGGTCTGGCCCATGTTCATCGCGTTGCCGATGGCGTAGCCAATAATGGTATGCGGGCGGTGCACGCTCCAGCGATAGCCGTATTTCTCCGCGCCGGCGAACACTTCGTCCTCCTGGGCGTAATAGAAGTTCTCCACCGGCTGGCGACCCTGTTCTTCACGAAACGGGGTAACGGGAACCGCGCCTTTGCCGTAGGCTTCAAAGGGGCCGAGATAGTGCTTCAGCCCGGTTACCAGCGCCACGTGGGAACCCTTCAGCCGCTCACCCAGCGCCTCGATGACGTTACGCACCATCCCGCCGTTGACGCGAATATTTTCCCGCTCGTTGTCCTGACGTGACCAGACGCTGAAGAACAGCGCGTCCGGTTTTTCGTTCGCCAGCGCGGTACGCACCGCGTCGCTGTCCGTGAGGTCGGCGGTAAGACTGCGACAGCCTTCCGGGGCGGCGCTACGTCCTCGGGAAAGGCCCGTCACCTGCCAGCCTTCATGCTGCAGTTTTTCCGCCAGCGCGCGTCCGATAACGCCGCTGATCCCGACAATCAGTGCCTGCTTTTGCATTTCGCTCCTCCTCTTCATCGTTATTCTTTAGGGTAGACGAAGAGGGCTGGCCTTACGGGAGAGAGAGATTGTTCTTACTGGCGGGCTGTGGACAGCACAACGGGCGTGAGCGGTAAGGCGGGTCAGCGCAGAGAACCTGTGCCCCAGGGCGGCGCGCCTGCCCGCCCCGGGAATGATGCAGGCCATGAACGCTGATGGCGCTGAGTTATTTGCCCCAGCGTTCCACCTTTTCAAAAGCGGCACGCAGCGTCTGCGGAGTGATGGCCCCTGGCAGGGAATGAATGGACTCCACCGGGCGCAGGGTATGGGCAATCACCTGATCCAGCTCGGGGCTGTGAATATCGACCTCCAGCTGCGCCAGCCGGGTCGGCAGGTTAAAGCGCTGGTAAGCCGCAATCAGGGTATCCAGCACATCGTCCTGACCGAGCAGGGCGCTCTGCACCAGAATGCCGTAGGCCACTTTGGTGCCGTGCAGAAACTTCCCGGTCTGCGGCAGCACGGTTAAGCCATTATGCACCGCATGGGCCGCCGCCACGCGGGTATAGCGCTCACCAAGCCCGCCAACCATGCCGCCCCCGGCAACGATCGCATCCACCACATCGCGAAAATCCTGACTCAGCACGCCGCGCTGCTGGTCGGCCAGCGCCGCTTCGCTCTGGTGAAGCAGCACGTCGCGGATCGCCAGCGCATTGTTGATGCCGAGGCGGACCGTTAACGGCAGCTGCTCCGGCTGCGGGGCCAGCACCACGGCTTCATACCATTTCGCCAGCGTATCGCCGATGCCCGCCAGCAGATAGTCCACCGGGGCATGGAGAATCATCTCCGGCTCCACCAGCACCAGATGATTGGCATCGTCAAAAATCTCGAAGTGCAGCGCCTGTCCGGCATCGTTGTACCACACCGAGAGCGGGGTCCAGGCCGCGCAGGTGGCGGCGATAGTGGGAATGCACACCACCGGCAGGCCAAGACGGCGCGCCAGTGCTTTAGCGGTATCCAGCAGCGCACCGCCGCCGACGCCAATCACCACGGCGCGATCGTCACCCGCTTCGTGGGCCAGGCTCGCGACATCGCTTTCACTGCAATGCCCGCGAAACAGAATCTGCTTCGCACCCGGTGTATTAAAAGAGGGCGGCAGGAACGGGCGGGCGGCGGCAATGGCGCGCTCGCCGTACACCCACACTGCGCGTGAGAGCTGTTTGGGGGTGTAAAGCGCGTCAAGCTGCGCCAGTGCGCCGGTGTGGGAGTAGTAGTTTGCCGGGCCGGGAACGACGCGGATGGCGGTATCAGTCATGATGTTGTCCTTTTTTATTTTTTTACACCCTACCACATTCAGACTTCCAGACGTCCAGGTAAATGCGCCTCGCCAGATGCATTTTTTTCATGTTGCCCATTGCGAAAGCAACAACATGAATAATTTTGATGTTACATCCAGACATCTGGACGGCTAATAATTATTTGCTTTATCTTATGCCGATTCGTTCATTGCCAGCGGATATATCCTCGTGAAAAAGTGGCAAAACACGCTTATACCGCTCAGGAGATCGCCGCCATGTCCGTAACGCAACGCCTTGAAATGCGGAATATCTCCATTGCGTTTGGCGGTTTCCGGGCGCTGACCGCCGTGGACTTCACCCTGAACGGCGGATCGGTACACGCCCTGACCGGGGCCAACGGGGCCGGAAAATCCACGCTGATGGCGGTGCTGTGCGGCACCTACCCGCACTACACCGGCACCGTTCTGATTGATGGTGAACCGGTGACCATCCGCGCGCCGCGCGATGCCAAAGCGCTGGGCATTCATCTGGTGCAGCAGGAAGTCGATGTGGCGCTGGTGCCGGGCCTGAGCGTGGCGGAAAACATCCTGCTGGATAACCTCGCCGCGCCGGGCCATCGCTATCGCTGGGGGGCCGTGCGTCAGCGGGCGCGCGAGGCGCTGGCTCAGCTTGATGTGGATCTCGACGTTAACCGCCGGATTGACGACTGCACCCTGGCGCAAAAGCAGCAGGTATTGCTGGCCCGGGCGCTGTCGCACCGCTGCCGGTTCCTGATCCTCGATGAACCCACCGCGCCGCTGGATCAGCATGAAAGCGAGCGCTTATTTACCGTAGTGAAACGCCTGCAACAGCAGGGGATCGGCGTGGTGTTTATTTCGCACCGGTTGCAGGAGCTAAATGCGGTGTGCGACACCCTGACCGTGCTGCGCGACGGCCAGCTGATCGAGTCAGGGCCGATGCAGGCGCTGGATGCCGGTGAGATCGTCGAGAAGATGCTCGGCCACCAGCTCACCGATCTCTACCCGCCGCGCCGCCCGGCGCACAACGGCGAAACGCTGCTGCGCGTCGAGGGGCTGCACGACGACCGGCTGCTGGACAACATCTCTTTACACCTCAAACGCGGCGAAATTCTCGGTATCGCCGGGCTGGCGGGGGCCGGGAAAACCGAGCTGTGCAAGGCGCTGTTTGGGGCCAGCAAAAGCCGCGTCGCAGCGGGAGAGTTAAAGGGCGAACGCTGGCGTCCCCGGGATCCGGCTGATTCCGTAGCGCGTGGCGTGGCGCTGATCCCTGAGGAGCGCCGCAAAGAGGGCATCTTTATTGACGAGCCGGTGAGCATGAATCTCGCCGTCAGCGCCGATAAACACTTTTCGCGCTGGAGCCTGTTTGGTCACCGCGCGGCGTGGCGCTGGGCCGAGCAGGTGATTGCCCGCCTCGGAGTGCGTACCACCGGGCCAGGGCAGCCGCTGCGTCGCCTCTCCGGCGGTAACCAGCAGAAGGTGGCGATCGGCAAATGGCTGCGCGGCGGGGCAGACGTGTTGATCTTCGACGAGCCGACCAAAGGCGTGGACGTGAAAGCCAAAAGCGATCTGTTTGTGCTCATCGACCAGCTGGCCCGCGACGGCAAAGGGGTGATCTACGCCTCGGGGGAGTTCAGTGAGCTGGTCGGGCTGTGCGATCGCATCTGCGTGCTGTGGGACGGGCGCATCGTCGCCGAAATGGAAGGCCATCAGGCCTCGGAAGAAACCTTATTACTTTACTCCACCGGAGGAACCCCCGCGTGAACAAAGCCGTAGCGCTGAAACCGACGCTGTCGGCGCGTCAGCAGATTATCGAGTTTCTCTATAAGTGGGGAATGCTGGTGACCGTGGTGGCGCTGATCGCCATCTTCGGCATCGCCTCAGATAACTTTCTCGATCCGAATAACATCATCAACATCCTGCGCTCTATCGCCATCGTAACGGTGATTGCGGTTGGGGTATCGATCTCACTCACCATTGGCGGTTTCGACCTGTCGGTTGGCTCCACCGCCTCGCTGGCAAACGCGCTGGTGATTTCGCTGTTCGTCTGGCACGGCTTCGGCACCACCGGGGCGATTGTGGTCACGCTGCTGCTCTGCACCCTGGTGGGATTGTTCAATGCCTTTCTTATCGTGGTGCTGAAGATCCCCGATATGCTCGCCACGCTTGCCAGCCTGTTTGTGATTCAGGGCGTGGCGATGACGTACAGCTACGGCGGCTCGATCACCGAAAACATGGTGCTGCCGAGCGGCGACATGGCGGAAGGAACTATTCCGGCGGCGTTTGGCCTGCTCGGTCAGGTGCCGACCATCGTAATCATTATGCTGGCGGTGACGCTGGTGGCACAGCTCGGGCTGTCGCTCACCACCCACGGGCGGCGCATGTACGCCATCGGTGGCAACCCGGAAGCGGCACGGCTGTCGGGCATCCGCACCACTCGCTACAAGGTGGCGGCCTACGTTATCGCCTCGCTGCTGGCCGGGCTTGGCGGCATTCTGCTGGCATCGCGCATCGGCTCCTCGCAGGTCAACGCCGGGGGCGGCTACCTGATGGATGCCGTGGCCGCAGCCTGGATTGGTTTTTCACTGGCCGGGTCCGGCAAGCCGAACGCGCTCGGCACGCTGGTGGGGGCGGTGATCCTCGGCGTGCTCTCCAACGGCCTGGTAATGCTGTCAGTCCCGTACTACGCGATGGACATTATCAAAGGGCTGGTGCTCGCCGCCGCGCTGGCCATTACCTACATTCAGCGACGTTAACCTTTTACCGACAGGGAATTATGATGAAAAAAATAACGCTTTCACTGCTGGCGCTTGGCCTGTTCAGCGCGCTGCCCGGTTTCGCCGCTACGCCAGCACCGGTGCCGGAGGCCATTGCCGGCCACAGCGGCCCGATCCGCATTGCGGTGATCCGCAATCTGGGTTCCGATGACAACACCACCCAGTTTGTCGCCGGGGCGATCCAGCAGGGGAAAAAGCTCGGCTTCAAGGTCAGTACCTTCCTGAGCAACGGCGACGATGCGAAGTTTCAGGACTTCGTCAATCAGGCCATCAGCCAGAAATATGACGGCATTATTCTCTCTCAGGGGCGCGATCCCTACTCCTCGCAGCTGGTGAAACGCATTGTCGATGCGGGGATCAAGGTGTCGGTGTTTGATACCGCAGTTAACGGTGACATTCCGGGCGTGACCGTCACCCAGCAGGACGACGCCTCGCTGACCGATCTCTCCTTCGGTCAGCTGGCGAAAGACTTCAACGGCAAAGCGAACATCATCAAGCTATGGGTGGCAGGCTTCCCGCCGATGGAGCGCCGTCAGGCCGCGTATAAAGAACTGCAAAAGCAGTACCCGGACATCAAAGAGCTGGAGTCCATCGGTGCGGTGTCTTCCGATGTGCAGGGCGACACGGCCAACAAGGTGGGCGCGGTACTGGCGAAATACCCGAAAGGGCAAATTGATGCTATCTGGGGCACCTGGGATGCCTTCAGCCAGGGCGCGTATAAAGCGCTGAAGGAAAACGGCCGCACCGAGATCAAACTCTACAGCATCGACATCTCCAACCAGGATCTGCAGCTGATGCGCGAAGCGGGCAGCCCGTGGAAAGTGAGCGTGGCGGTAGATCCGAAGCTGATTGGTGCCACCAACGTGCGCCTGATTGCCAACAAAATTGCCGGTGAGCCGACCCCGGCGACCTATGATTTCAAAGCCGCTGCCATCCCACAGGCGCTGTTGAGCAGCCAGGCGGGTGCGGTGAACGTGGCGAGCCTCGGCAAAATCATCCCTGGCTGGGGCCAGACCGATGATTTCATCGCGCCGTGGTTTGCCACCCTCGAAGCACAGCACAAATAATGGCAGCCGAACTTCCGCGCCCGGACTACAGCCGCAATATGCGGCTGATAGCGCACTCCGATCAGGGGGGACGCCCGGACGGCGTACAGCTGATGGTGCATCGCGGCTATGCGTATATCGGGCATATGGTGTCGCAGGGCTTTTCCATTGTTGACGTGCGCGATGTGAAGCACCCGAAGGCGGTGGGGTTTGTTCCCGCGCCGCCCGGCACCTGGAATATTCATCTGCAGACCCATGACGATCTGCTGCTGGTGATCAACGCCCGGGATCTGTTCGCCGATGCCCGCTTTGCCGATGAGAGGGTGTACTACACCCGCCAGGTGGGCGACACGGTGCGCGATGTGCATGACAAAGGCTGGAGCGCCGGGCTGCGGATCTTCGACATCTCCACGCCGGATAAGCCGCGTGAAATCAGCTTTCTGTCGCTGGAGGGTATCGGCATCCACCGGATCTGGTACGTGGGCGGCCGCTGGGCCTATGTGTCGGCGCTGATCGACGGCTTCAGCGATTACATCTTTCTCACCATCGATCTGGCAAATCCACGTAAACCTGAAGTGGCAGGGCGCTGGTGGCTGCCGGGGATGCACGCCGCGGCGGGGGAGCAGCCGTCGTGGCCGGACGGCAAGCGCTACGCGCTGCATCACGCCATCATCGCCGGGGATACCGCTTACGGGAGCTGGCGCGACGGGGGGCTGACGATTCTGGATGTGAAGGACCGCAGCCAGCCGACGCTTATCAGCCACCGTAACTGGAGTCCACCGTTTGGCGGTGGCACCCATACCGCGCTGCCCTTGCCGGACCGCGATCTGCTGGTGGTGCTGGATGAAGCGGTGCTCGACAATCAGGAGGATGGTGAGAAGCTGATCTGGCTGTTTGATATCCGCGAGCCGGCGAACCCGGTCAGCATCGCGACCTTCCCGCAGCCGGACGAAACGGATTACGTGGCAAAAGGGGCGCACTTCGGGCCGCACAACCTGCACGAGAACCGGCCGGGGAGTTTTGTCAGCTCCACGCTGATTTTTGCTACATATCAGAACGCCGGGGTGCGCGCCTATGACATCTCCAACCCGTACCGCCCGGTAGAGACCGGGGCGCTGGTGCCGGCTGCGCCAGCGCGCATGATGGATACCCGTCCCGGGCGGCCGCAGGTGATCCAGTCCTGCGACGTGTTTGTCGATGCTCAGGGTATTATCTACAGCACCGACTACAACGGCGGCCTGTCGGTGATTGAGTATCTGGGATAATGGTGGGTATCTGAGGTAATGGCGGGTGCGCAGGCTTACCCGCCCTACGGCAACGGTCGGTGATTGAGTATCCTGGGTAACGGCGGGTGCGCAGGCTTACCCGCCCTACGGCAACCGTCGGCGATTGAGTATCTGGGGTAACGGCGGGTGCGCAGGCTTACCCGCCCTACGGCGACTGGGGTAACGTCAGATTAGCTGTACTGCCGCACCCGGATAACCAGCTCGTCAACGTTATCGACCTGGCCGGCGATAAGGATCAGCGCCTTGCCGAGTTCGATCGCGTGGCGCAGGCAGGCGTGCTTCATCTCTTCATCACGGATGGTATCGATGTCCGCCACGTGTGACAGGCCGACGCTGCGGCGGATCAGTTCGCTGCCGGCGAAACCGACCGCATCGCTCAGCACTTTCTTCAGGAAGTCCTCCACATAGCCCGGCTGGGCCAGCGCGGCGTCGCGGGTGTCGGTGACGGCAAGCCGGGTAAAGCGCGTCGCGAAGGTGCTCCACAGTTCATGAATATCGGTAAGACGCTGTTCGCGGGCCGCCGCGGCATCGCGAATGCCCAGCTGGCCCGGCGCGCCGCAGTAGTTCAGCAGCAGGTTGCCGATTGCGGTCCCGACATCAAACCCAATCGGGCCGACGTAGCCAAACTCAGCATCAATCGCTTTCAGGCTGCCGTCAGCGACAAAAATCGAGCCGCTGTGAATGTCGCCGTGCAGCAGGGCTTCGGCGTGCGAAAAGAAGCGGTGTTTCAGGCTGGCAACTGCGCGTTTCAGGGCCGGATCGTCGCGCAGCGCGGCAACGTCAGCATCAATGGCTGCCGGGTAGCTGTTGCGCTCGTGGATCTGGTAGGGATCGTTGAAGAACAGATCTTCGGTGATCTCGCACATCTCGGGGTTGATGAACTGCGCCACCAGCGCCTTTTTCTTGTGCGGATGCAGATAAAAGTCGCTGGTATAAAACAGCGTGCGCGCCAGGTACTCGCCGAGCTGCTGCGCGGCGGCAGGGTAGTGGACGCCTTTAATCAGCTCGCCGCGCCAGATGCGGTGGTCAGAAAGATCTTCCATCACCATCACCGCCAGCGCCGCGTCGTAATGCAGCACCTTTACCGTATGCTGCGGGCAGTGGCGATAGTGCTCCACCAGCGTCTGGGCTTCGAGCCGCGCGCGGTCAAGCGTCAGCGGCCAGGATTCGCCCACGCAGCGCACGTAGGGCAGCGCCTGCTTCACGATGATGCGGCTCTGATGATGAATATCGAAAATTTTAAATACCAGATTGAGGTTACCGTCGCCGATCTCCTGGGCGTCCACCAGCTCATCAGGGTTGTCCAGCCCGCCGAATTGTTGGGCGTAAGCCACGGCATCGGCGGCGGTGAAGGTGCGGTATTGCGACATTGCCACGGTCCTCTGTTATTCTGGATATTAAGCCATTCAGACGTCTATACATCTGGACTTCATCCTGACACAATGTCGTACAACAACGCAACAGGGATTTAACGACATGCAGACACTTCAGACCACCAGCCTGCGGGTAGAGGGCAACCAGTTCTGGATCCTCGATCAGCAGGCGCTGCCGCAGCAACAAAACTGGCTTCCGGCCGACAGCGTCGAGGCGCTGGTCGGGCATATTCACGCCCTGCGGGTGCGCGGTGCGCCGCTGATTGGTCTGTCCGCCAGCCTGCTGCTGGCGCTGCTGGCCGAGCGCGGTGCCAGCCGCGAGGCGCTGGCTACGGCACTGGAGACGCTGCGTGCGGCGCGTCCGACGGCGGTTAACCTGATGAATAACCTTGACCGTATGCGAGCCGCGCTGGCGCAGCCGGACTATGTGCCGGCGCTGGTTACGGAAGCGCTGCGGCTGGTGGAGGAGGACAGGGCGCTGTGCGACCGCATCGCCCAGGCCGGGTCCGCGCTGGTGCCGCCCGGCAGCCGCCTGCTGACCCACTGCAACACCGGCGGGCTGGCGACGGCCGGACGCGGCACCGCGCTGGGGGTTATCGCTCATGCGTTTGAGGCGGGCAAGGTGGCGAACGTCTGGGTGGATGAAACCCGACCATTGCTCCAGGGCGGGCGTCTGACGGCCTGGGAGCTGGGCGAGTGGGGCGTGCCGTACCGGCTGATTACCGACTCGATGGCGGCGAGCCTGATGGCTCAGGGCGAGGTTGATGCCGTATGGGTCGGCGCGGATCGCATTGCGGCTAACGGCGACGTGGCCAATAAGATCGGCACCTACTCGCTGGCCGTGCTGGCGCACTATCACCGCATTCCGTTTTACGTGGCGGCACCGCAGACCACGCTGGATCCTGCCTGCCCGAACGGGGCGGCGATCCCGATTGAACAGCGCGCCGCGGCGGAAATTACCGGCGTGGCGGGAAGCTTTGGGGCGGTGCAGTGGGCACCTGAGCAGGCCGCCGTGTATAACCCGGCGTTCGATGTCACTCCCGCAGAGCTTATCAGCGCCTGGGTGCTGGACAACGGCGTGGTAACCCCGGAACAAGTGCGCGACGGGGTATTTGCAGCCGGGTAAATGAGTTCACTATTGCGTAGGGCGGGTAAGTTTGCGCACCCGCCACTTACAAAGTGCGTTAGCGGTGGGCGCGCAATGCTCACTCACCCTGGAAAATGACAGAAGGTTTAACCCGGTGGGGATTACGCCAGCGTCGGATAGCCCGCCGCGATGTCATTCCCGGTGAACTGCGCGATCCAGCCCTCCGGATTATCGAAAATGCGGATAGCGGTAAAGCTCGGCTCGGAGCCCATATCAAACCAGTGCGGCGTGCCGGCGGGCACCGAGATCAGGTCGTTTTTCTCGCACAGCACCTGATAAACCTTGTCGCCAATGTGCAGGCAGAACAGCCCGGCGCCTTCTACAAAGAAACGCACCTCGTCCTCACCGTGGGTATGTTCGTTGAGGAATTTGCCACGCATCGCCGCTTTCTGCGGGTTATCCGGGCGAATGCTGATCACATCCCAGCTCTGATAGCCTTTCTCCTGCACCAGCCGGTCGATGGCGTGCTGATAAGCGTCAATCACCGTCTGCGCATCCGGCTCGGCACCCAGTTCGCGATCTGCGGCCCAGCGCTCAAAGCGCACGCCCTGGGCGTTCAGCTGCGCCTTGATCTCCTCGGCGTCGCGGCTCTGCCACAGCGCGGTGGTGGCGTCGTTGTCGGAAAAAATCGTCAGTCCACTCATAAGGCACTCTGCTCCATTACAATGTCGCTAAACGTCGCGACCTGGCGATGCTGGCTGGCGGTATCCGCCGCGCCGCGAATCAGCTGTACGGTCCGCCAGCCTGCCGCGCTGGCTGCGTCCAGTTCCTGATGGATGTCCGATAAAAATAGCAGCGAATCGGCAGGCGCGCCGATCTGCGCGGCAATGTTGCGATAGGACTGCTCGTCACGTTTGGCACCCACGTGGGTGTCGAAGTAGCCGCTGAACAGCGGCGTAATGTCGCCCGCATCGCTGTAGCCAAACAGGAGTTTTTGCGCCGCGACCGAGCCTGACGAGTACACGTAGAGGTCGATTCCCCGGCCGCGCCAGGCCTGCAGCGCCGGGACCACGTCGGGATAAAGGTGGCCGGTAAAGTCGCCGTTGAGATAGCCGTCGCGCCAGATGTGGCCCTGCAGGGCTTTCAGCGCCGTGGATTTGCGGTCCTCATCCATAAAACGCAGCAGCGTGGCGATCAGCGTGTCGGTATCGGCTTGCGGTGCGGCAATCTCTTCGCGCAGGGCGCTAAGGGCGCTGCGCACCGGATCGCTCGCCTGCTGAGTGCGCACCACTTCTGCCAGACGCTCGCGGGCGTAGGGGAACAGCACGTTGTGCACGAAGCGGATGTCGCTGGTGGTGCCTTCAATGTCGGTAACAATCGCGCGAATCATTTTCTCTCCAGCTGGCGTAAGCGCAGTTCGCATTCAAATAAAAATTCCAGTCCTTCCAGATGGCGGCGGGCTTCGCTCACGTCCCGGCCCCAACAGGTGAGGCCGTGGCCGCGCAGCAGGAAACCATAGCGCAGCGGAGTGGTCTCTGCATACTGCGCAATGCGCTCAGCCAGCGCTGCGATGTCCTGATCGTTGTCGAACAGCGGAATATCAACCGTATCGAGATGAGAGTGCTGTCCGGCCAGCGATTTCTGCATTTCGTAGCCCCGCAGGCGCAGCAGCGGGGACGTTTCGATACGCGACAGCACCGTGGCATTCACGGTATGAACATGGAGCACTGCGTTGGCCTCCGGGAACAGGCGATAGATCAGGGTATGCAGCCCGGTTTCCGCCGACGGTCTGCGGCCGGACGGTGCGGTGTTGGTCGCGATCTCCACCTGCAAAAAATCGTCGCGGGTCAGGCTGCCCTTATCGCGCCCCGATTCGCTGAGCCAGCACCAGCGCGCATCTTCGCGCACCGACATATTGCCGCCGGTGGCGGGCGCCCAGCCTTTATGGCCAATCCAGCGGCAGGTTTCTACCAGTGCTTCAAGGTGCAGCGGTTGTGTCATGTGCAGGCTCCGTCTGTCGGGAGAAATAATATTGTTGTGATTTAGACGTCTAAGCGTCTTGATTGCCAAATACTAACATCGTGATATAGTGGCGGCAACACACGCATTACAATCTGAATCCTGACAGGCACAAAAATAATGAGCGCTAACCCCCTGATTCCTGAAAGCAAACTTCCCGCACTCGGCACCACCATCTTTACGCAAATGAGCGCGCTGGCGCAGGCGCATCAGGCGATCAACCTCTCGCAGGGGTTCCCGGATTTCGACGGGCCGCGCTTTTTACAGGAGCGCCTGGCGTACCATGTGGCGCAGGGAGCGAACCAGTATGCGCCAATGACCGGCGTGGCACCGCTGCGCGAGGCCATTGCCGATAAGACCGCGGCGCTCTATGGCTATCGCCCGGATGCTGACACTGAGGTCACCGTGACGGCGGGTGCCACGGAAGCGCTCTACGCTGCCATCACTGCGCTGGTGCGGCCGGGGGATGAAGTGATCTGCTTCGACCCGAGCTATGACAGCTATGCCCCGGCCATTCAGCTGGCGGGCGGGGTGTTGAAACGCCAGGCGCTGCAGCCGCCGCATTTCCGCGTTGACTGGGCCCATTTTGCGTCGCTGCTGAGTGACAAAACCCGCTTAGTGATCCTCAACACGCCGCACAATCCTTCCGCCACGGTATGGCAGCAGGCCGACTTCGCTGCGCTGTGGCAGGCCATCGCCGGGCGCAACGTTTTTGTGCTGAGCGATGAAGTGTATGAGCACATCTGTTTTGCGTCGGAGGGCCACGCCAGCGTGCTGAGCCACCCGCAGCTGCGCGAGCGCGCCATTGCCGTGTCGTCGTTCGGCAAAACCTATCATATGACCGGCTGGAAGGTGGGGTATTGCATTGCACCCGCCGCCCTGAGCGCCGAGGTGCGTAAAGTGCACCAGTATCTGACGTTCTCGGTGAATACCCCGGCACAGCTGGCGCTGGCCGACATGCTGCGCGAGCAGCCTGAGCATTACCGCGAGCTGCCGGCGTTCTACCGCGCGCGGCGCGATCGCTTTGTGCAGGCGCTGGCGGCGAGTCGCTTCGAGATCCTGCCGTGCGAAGGCACCTATTTCCTGCTGGCGGACTACAGCGCGATCTCCGATCTGGATGACGTCAGCTTTTGCCGCTGGCTGACGACAGAAGTCGGCGTGGCAGCGATCCCGCTGTCGGTATTCTGCGCCGATCCCTTCCCGCATAAACTGATTCGGCTGTGCTTTGCCAAGCAGGAAGCGACGCTGGACGCCGCCGCGGCACGTCTGGTTTCGCTCTGAAACCAGACAGCCAGAACCTATCACAGCCATAGGCCAGATAGCGGAAAAGGCACATTGCCCTTTTGCGGGGGGAGTGTTCTAATCAGTGCGTTTTGCGTGTTTTTGCAAAACACGCCCTTGAAGTTACCTGCGGGTATTTCAGGTTCAAAGCCACCCGTCTCAGGTGGCTTTTTTGTTTATATGGCAAAACCGAACGTTGGCGCGGAAAAAGGTGCATAAGCCACTTTTCTTCGTCGCAAAGCATACCGGTAAAGGTTGTTAGCTATCGCTTATTGATTTGATAATGCAAACGCATTAGCAGCAGCGAGAGAATTTCGATACCTTTATCCCATCGAAACCACGGAGGAAGTATAGATGTCCTTGATTAACACCAAAATCAAACCTTTCAAAAACATGGCGTTCAAAAACGGTGAATTCATCGAAGTCACCGAGAAAGACACTGAAGGCCGCTGGAGCGTATTCTTCTTCTATCCGGCTGACTTCACCTTCGTTTGCCCGACCGAACTGGGCGACGTTGCCGATCACCACGACGAACTGCAGAAGCTGGGCGTAGACGTTTACTCTGTTTCTACCGACACCCACTTCACCCACAAAGCATGGCACAGCAGCTCCGACACCATCGCAAAAATCAAATACGCGATGATCGGTGACCCGACTGGCGCCCTGACCCGTAACTTCGAAAACATGCGTGAAGACGAAGGTCTGGCTGACCGTGGTACCTTCATCGTTGACCCGCAGGGCATCATCCAGGCGATTGAAGTTACCGCTGAAGGCATTGGCCGCGACGCGTCTGACCTGCTGCGTAAAATCAAAGCCGCTCAGTATGTTGCTGCGCACCCAGGCGAAGTGTGCCCGGCTAAGTGGAAAGAAGGCGAAGCGACTCTGGCTCCTTCCCTGGACCTGGTCGGCAAAATCTAATTTTTCTTCGGCTTTCGCGTCATAGCTGCGTTGGCTTCACGCTCGCGCCCCGGTCACTTACTTTAGTAAGCTCCCGGGGACTTGAGCGCTCGCCGCCTTGCTCTGAAGCGAAAATCCTTTGAAAAATAGATGCTTTATCTCGGGTGCAGTTTTGCACCCGATTTTTATCCCGCACACCATGATTCAAGTTGCATTCAGGCAGCCGCAAAAGGCAGCTTGCATGATGATGTTTTAAGCCCAGGAGATTAACAATGCTCGACACCACTATGAAAACCCAGCTCAAAGCATACCTTGAGCGCCTGACGAAGCCTGTTGAGTTGATTGCCACGCTGGATGACAGCGCGAAATCTAATGAAATCAAGGAACTGCTGGCTGAAATCGCTGAACTGTCTGACAAAGTCTCGTTCAAAGAAGACAACACGCTGCCGGTTCGCAAACCGTCATTCCTGATCACCAACCCAGGCTCTACCAAAGGTCCGCGCTTTGCCGGCTCCCCACTGGGTCACGAATTTACTTCTCTGGTACTGGCGCTGCTGTGGACCGGTGGTCACCCGTCGAAAGAAGCGAAAGAGCTGCTGGAGCAGATCGCTAACCTCGACGGCGACTTCGAGTTTGAAACCTACTACTCGCTCTCCTGCCACAACTGCCCGGACGTGGTGCAGGCGCTGAACCTGATGGCGGTGCTGAACCCGCGTATCAAGCACACCGCAGTGGACGGCGGCGCGTTCCAGAATGAAATCACCGAACGCAACGTGATGGGCGTACCGGCAGTGTTCCTGAACGGTAACGAGTTCGGCTCTGGCCGTATGACGCTGGCGGAAATCGTTGCCAAAGTGGATACCGGCGCGGAAAAACGTGCGGCGGAAGCGCTGAACCAGCGTGATGCTTACGACGTGCTGATCGTCGGCTCCGGCCCGGCAGGCGCGGCAGCAGCGGTGTACTCTGCGCGTAAAGGCATTCGTACCGGTCTGATGGGCGAGCGTTTCGGCGGCCAGGTGCTGGATACTGTGGATATCGAAAACTACATTTCGGTGCCGAAAACGGAAGGTCAGAAGCTGGCGGGCGCCCTGAAAGCGCACGTTAACGACTATGACGTTGACGTTATCGACTCCCAGAGCGCCACTCGCCTGGTCCCGGCAAGCGTTGAAGGCGGCCTGCACCAGATCGAAACCGCGTCTGGTGCCACCCTGAAAGCGCGCAGCATCATCATCGCGACCGGTGCCAAATGGCGTAACATGAACGTGCCGGGTGAAGATCAGTACCGCACCAAAGGTGTGACCTACTGCCCGCACTGCGACGGCCCGCTGTTTAAAGGCAAACGTGTTGGCGTCATCGGCGGCGGTAACTCCGGCGTTGAAGCGGCCATCGACCTGGCCGGTATCGTTGAACACGTTACCCTGCTGGAGTTTGCACCGGAGATGAAAGCGGACCAGGTGCTGCAGGATAAACTGCTCAGCCTGCCGAACGTGGAGATCATCCTCAACGCCATGACCACCGAAGTGATCGGCGACGGCAGCAAAATGACCGCGCTGGAGTATCAGGATCGCGTCAGCGGTGCGAAACACACGCTGGAGCTGGCGGGGATCTTCGTCCAGATTGGTCTGCTGCCGAACACCAACTGGCTGGAAGGATCGATTGAGCGCAGCCGCATGGGCGAAATCATCATCGACGCCAAATGTGAAACCAGCGTTAAAGGCGTGTTCGCGGCGGGTGACTGCACCACCGTGCCGTACAAGCAGATCATCATCGCTACCGGCGAAGGTGCGAAAGCGTCTCTGAGCGCGTTTGACTATCTGATCCGTACCAAAACCGCGTAACGCCCCGCGTGACGTGACAAAAAGGCCGCCGATGCGGCCTTTTTTTATGCCCAGGATAAATCCCAATCAGCCGCCGTCTGGCCGCAAAAAGGCGGGCAGGGCATCTGGCCTGGCTACCCTTGGTCAGAGGAGAGTGAAGCGTACCGCTTCGCTTTTTCACTGAAATTCCAGCCACCCGGCTCACTGTGCGCAGCTAAAAACCGTCGCAGAGCCTGGCGTAACCAGGAGGCCAGATTATGAAAGCGCTAACCTATCACGGTGCCCACGATGTCCGCGTCGATAACGTTCCAGACCCTTCCATTTTCGCCGATGATGACGTGATCCTGCGTGTCACCGCCACCGCCATCTGCGGCTCAGACCTGCACCTTTACCGCGGAAAAATTCCGCAAACCGAGCACGGCGATATCTTCGGTCATGAGTTTATGGGCGAAGTGGTGGAAACCGGACGCGGCATCACCAACCTGCGCAAGGGCGATCGCGTTGTCGTGCCGTTTGTGATTGCCTGTGGCGACTGTTTCTTCTGCCATCTGCAACAGTATTCCGCCTGTGAAACCACGAATCCCGGCCACGGCGCCGCGCTGAACAAGAAACAGATCCCGGCCCCGGCGGCGCTGTTTGGCTTCAGCCACCTGTACGGCGGCGTGCCGGGCGGGCAGGCGGAGTACGTGCGCGTGCCGAAAGCCAACGTCGGCCCGATCAAAGTCCCGTCAACCCTCGCCGATGACAAAGTGCTGTTCCTGTCGGACATTCTGCCCACCGCGTGGCAGGCGGTGAAAAACGCCGAGATCGGGAAAGGCTCGCGCGTGGCGATCTACGGTGCCGGCCCGGTTGGTTTGCTGAGCGCCGCCTGCGCCCGCTATCTGGGTGCTGAGCAGATCTTTATGGTCGATCATAACGCCTACCGCCTGGCGTTTGCCGAACAGCGCTACGGCGCGATCCCGATTAACTTTGATGAGATTGACGATCCGGCAGCGGCGATCATTGAGCGTACCCTCGGCAACCGCGGTGTGGACGGCGTGATTGATGCCGTCGGCTTTGAAGCGAAAGGCAGCAAAACCGAAACCCTGCTGACTAACCTGAAAATTGAGGGCAGTAGCGGTAAGGCGCTGCGCCAGTGTATCGCTGCCGTGCGCCGCGGCGGCGTGGTGAGCGTGCCGGGGGTCTATGCCGGGTTTATCCACGGCTTTATGTTCGGCGATGCGTTTGATAAAGGCATCACCTTTAAAATGGGTCAGACCCACGTCCAGAAATGGCTGCCGGAACTGCTGGAGCTGATTGAAAAAGGGCTGATTCACCCGGAAGAGATTGTTACCCACTACATGCCGCTCGATGCGGCTGCGGAAGGCTACAAAATCTTTGAGAAGCGTGAAGAGGAGTGCCGGAAGGTGATTCTGGTGCCGGGTGCTGCTTCACCTGAAGCCGCGCGCGACAGGGTGACCGGCATCGTCAATACGCCGCTGGTGCCATAACAGGCTGCGTTAAAACGGAAAGAGGATGCGTGAGCATCCTCTGCAACAACGCGCGGGCGCGTCAGTCGGGGAGGTCAGAGGTGGAAATCACCGGCGGCTTCAGGCTGATAGCGCAGCGCCAGCACTTCCAGGTGCGCCTCGCTGCCGCCCGGGAGCGTCCACTGGATGGTTTTCCCCACTTCGAGTCCCAGCAGCGCCGCGCCCACCGGGGCCAGCACCGAGAGCTGGGTGCTGCTATCCGTCATCTGCGACGGGTACACCAGTTTACGCACGTAGCGCTCGCCGCTGGTCAGATCGCGAAACTCCACTTCACTTTGCATACTCACCACGTTGTGCGGCATCGCCTGCGGGGCAAGCAGCGTTGCGCGATCGAGTTCGGCATTCAGCGCCTGGGCGACCGGAAGCGTGGCGTATTCGGGCTTTTCAAGCAGCGAATCGATGCGCACCGCATCAAGTTCATTGATGATGATGGCTGGTCTGGACATCTCTTACTCCATGTTATGTCGTGCATCCCGCAGCGTGCGGGTGATTGCGCCAAAAGAAAACCCTCACCGCCAGGCGATGAGGGTTAGCTAAGGGGATGATACTGGCCCTGAAGATGCTTTTGAAGTGCGTTACTTCACAATCTTCCTTACAGGATCAGGCTGCCGATAGCGGCGAAGATAAACGCCAGGCTGCCGAGCAGGGTTTCCATCACGGTCCAGGTTTTCAGGGTGGTTTTCTCGTCCATCTCCAGGAAGCGACCGACCAGCCAGAAACCGGAGTCGTTAACGTGGGACAGCACGGTCGCCCCGCCGGCAATCGCGATAACGATAAAGCACAGGTCGAACTCGCTCAGGCCGGTAGTGGCCTGCACCATCGGGGCGACCAGCGCCGCGGTGGTGGTCAGCGCCACGGTGGCCGAGCCTTGCGCCACGCGCAGGGCGGTGGAGATGACGAAGGCCGCCACGATAACCGGCATTCCGGTGTCAGAGAGCACGCCGGCCAGCGCATCGCCGATGCCGCTGGCGCGCAGCACGCCGCCGAACATCCCGCCCGCACCGGTCACCAGAATGATGCCGCAGATCGGACCCAGCGCGCCGTCGCAGATTTTTTCCAGATGGCTGAGGCTGTGACGTCCGCTAAAGACCCAGAGCGAGAAGAAGACGGTGATCAGCAGGGCAATCGGGGTTTTCCCCAGCATGCGCAGGAAGTTGACCACCGTACTGTCCGCGCTGACCCAGCCCAGCACCGTGGCGGTATTCAGGCCGGTATCGAGGAAAATCAGCACCAGCGGCATCAGCAGGATGGTCAGCACCATGCCAAATGACGGCGGCTTGTGGTTAGCGTCCTGCTCCACTTCACCGAGGAAGGAGGAGGGCAGCTTAATATCGAATTTTTTACCGGCATACTGGCCGTACAGATAACCGCCAATGTACCAGGTCGGCAGGGCAATAATCAGGCCCACGAACACCAGCAGGCCGATGTTGGCACCCAGCAGTTCGCTGGCAGCAACCGGGCCAGGATGCGGCGGCACCAGCGCGTGCATCACCGCGAACGCGCCCGCCGCCGGGAAGGCGTACTTCAGGGTCGAGCCGCCAAACTGCTTCGCCACGCTGAAGATAATCGGCAGCATCACCACCAGACCGGCATCGAAGAAGATCGGGAAGCCGAACAGCAGCGAGGCCACGCCGAGGGCAAACGGCGCGCGATGCGAACCGAATTTGTTTATCAGGGTATCGGCCAGCACTTTGGCGCCGCCGGAGACTTCCAGCAGGCGGCCAATCATCGCGCCCAGGCCCACCAGTAAGGCAACACCCGCCAGCGTCGAGCCGAAGCCGCTCAGGATGGTCGGGACGATTTTATCAAACGGTACTTTCGTGGCGACGGCCACCACCACGCTGACAAGGGTGAGGGCAAGAAAAGCATGCACCCGGAAGCGCATGATCAGCACCAGCAACAGAATCACCGCTGCGGCAGCAATGCCGAGCAGGGTTCCGGCGCCATAGGCGTAAGTTGTTTCGGTCATTGTTATTATCCTCAGGATTCACATTGGCGCTTTACCGGTGCGACGTGCAGGCGCGCTCTCTGATACCGGTAACATGATATCGGTAACATCCAGGTCACTGTAAATATCCATCGACATATTTATTAACATTTTGGGATGCAGTTCAAAGAACTGTGTAAAGCCTGCTGATGCCCATTTTTACAATTGTGCTACCGCAACACAGACGTGCTGGCTGCGGACAGGCTGTTTCCACCCAGCTGTTAATGCTTTGCAGGTATTTGCAGTTTCGCAACATTTGCGCACGTTATTTCCTGGGTTATCGTCCGTTCCGTGCTCTGTATCGCTATTTCACTTAAGCGTAGGGCAACTTTTTTGCTGCATGGCGGGATCGTTAGCTAGCTTGTTATTATGGCGCATTTTTGCGCGATTCCGATTGCGGCGGCCCTGAACCCTTCGGCCAGAGGCCACCTCTTACTACAACAATTATCAAGAGGTGAAGATGAAAACGCTGACGTTAAGTGCCCTGACGGTGGCGCTGGCAGGATTTTGCCAGGCCAGTATTGCAGATACCCTGCGCATGGAGTGCCCGGTGTCGCCGGGCGGAAAAGAGTACTGCAAATACATCAAGGACCGCTTTGAAAAACAGACGCAGCACCAGCTGGAGTTTATTGAGTTCCCGTCCGGCTCCGATGAGAAGCTGGCTCTGCTGCAACAGCTGTTTGCCGCCAACGATGAAAAAGCGGTGGACGTCTTCGAAACCGATTCCATCTGGATTGGCCTGCTCGACAAGCAAACCCTCGATCTCACCGACGCGATGGGCGCTGACAAAGAGAAGTTTTTCCCCGGCCCGTGGCAGAACAACAGCGTTAACGGCCGCCTGAAAGCGGTGCCTGGCTATATCGATACCGGGGTGCTGTTCTACCGCAAAGATCTGCTGGAAAAATACCAGGAGCAACCGCCCAAAACCTGGCCGGATCTGACCCGCATCGCCACCAAAATTCAGGCCGCCGAGCGCAACGAGGGGAAGAAGAACTTCTGGGGGCTGGTGTTCCAGGGCAAGTCTTACGAGGGGCTGACCTGTAATGCGCTGGAGTGGGTGGACTCCTGGGGCGGCGGCACGTTTATTGATGAGAAGGGCAATATCACCATCAACAATCCGAAAGCGGCCCAGGCGCTGGATATGGCGAAGGGCTGGATCGGCACCATCGCACCGAAAGGGGTGCTCGGTTACAAGGAGGAGGAGTCGCGCTCGGTGTTCCAGAACGGCGATGCGCTGTTCATGCGCAACTGGCCTTACGCGTACCAGCTTTCGCAGGCCGATGACAGCCCGCTGAAAGGCAAAGTGGGCGTCACCGCGCTGCCGGTCGGCCCGGAGGGTAAAGGGGCTACCGCACTGGGCGGCTGGCACTGGTCGGTGAACGGCAACACCAAAAATCCGCAGGCGGCGATCGAACTGGTGAAAATCCTTACCGATGACGATTCGCAGAAAACCCGCCTGAAAATCCTCGGCCATGCGCCAACCCGCGTCGCGCTCTATGACGATAAAGAGGTGCAGACGCTGGCCCCGCATCTGACGATGTTCCGCGACATCTTCGCCCAGGCGGTGCCGCGCCCGGCGACGGTCACCAAAGCGCAGTATCCCCGCGTTTCAAACGCCATTTTCAACGTCACCTTCAGCGTGCTGAACGGTAAAGAGGACGGCAAAAAAGCGGTGGCGGATCTGGAGAAACGCCTGACGCGCACCAAAGCCTCCGGCTGGCGCTAAAGCGAGGAACGCCCCTCCTCATGGGAGGGGCGAAAGCGTGCTCAATGCCCGGATTACCCCAGCGTTAGCGCGCTGAGGCAACACTGTGAACCGTCACCGGAGTGCCTATGAGTAGCGATATTTCACCGTCTTCCCCACCTGCGCGCCGGCGCAAAGCCAGCCTGCACCAGCGGCGGCGGCGCGGTGCCTGGTTATTGATCGCCCCGGCGCTGCTGCTGCTGGCGCTCGCCGCCGGCTGGCCGCTGGCCCGCACCATCTGGTTCAGCTTTACCAACGCCCTGCTCGATAACCCCAGCGACTATGAGATGGTCGGCCTGGCAAACTACTTTGCTCACCGGGACGACATCACCATTGGCGTGCTGAGCGACCCGCTGTGGTGGCAGGCGGTGGGCAACACCCTGTGGTTCAGCGTGGTCTCCGTCTCGCTGGAGCTGGTGTTTGGCCTGCTGCTGGCTCTGCTGATGAATGAGAAGTTTCGCGGACGGGCGCTGGTGCGCACCGCCATTCTGGTGCCCTGGGCGATCCCGACCATTGTCAGCGCCAAAATGTGGGGCTGGATGTTCCACGACCAGTACGGGGTGATCAACGACATGCTCGGGCGTCTCGGGCTGCCGTCGCATCTGGCGTGGATTGCTGAGCCGTCGCTGTCGATGTGGGCGGTGGTGATCGCCGACGTCTGGAAGACCACGCCCTTTATGGCGCTGATGCTGCTGGCCGCGCTACAGCTGATCCCCGGCGATCTCTACGAGGCGGCGCGGGTGGACGGGGCCAGCGCCTGGCAGCGCTTCAAGCGTATTACCCTGCCGCTGATCATGCCGGCGCTGGTGGTAGCGCTGATCTTCCGCGTGATGGATGCGATGCGCGTCTTCGATCTGATCTACGTGCTGACCTCCAACAGCGAGGCGACGATGTCGGTTTCCGGCTACGCCCGGGAGCAGATCGTCACCTATCAGGATATGGGCATGGGATCGGCCGCGGCGGTGCTGGTGTTCATGATGGTAGCCGGCATCGCTGCGGTGTTTATCCGCGTCTCCCGGCTCAATGAGAAGGAGAAATCCTCATGAAGCTTTCGCGTAAGCAACGCAGGGTCAGCGGCAAAATCGTTATCTATACCGGGGCACTGCTGGCATCGCTGTTCTGCCTTTTCCCGTTCTACTACGCGGTGCTGAGTTCGCTGCGCAGCGGCCAGGAGCTGTTTACCCCGGTGTGGTATCCCACCGGCTGGCACTGGGATAACTACGTGGTGGCGCTGGTGGATAACGGCATCGCCCGCAGCCTGCTGAACTCAATGCTGGTGGCCGGGATCACGGTCGGGCTATGCCTGCTGGTTTCCATCACCGCCGCGTTCGCGCTGGCGCGGGTGAACTTCCGCGGTCGCAAAGCGCTGCTGTTCACCATCCTCTGCGTCTCGATGTTCCCCCAGGTGGCGGTGCTGACCGGCATGTTCGAGCTGGTGCGTTTTCTCGGGCTGTATGACTCCCTCGGGGCGCTGATCATCTCCTACACCACCTTTTCGCTGCCGTTTACCGTCTGGGTGCTGACCACCTTTATTAAAACCATTCCGGTGGAGCTGGAGGAGGCAGCCATCGTGGACGGCGCGAAAACCGGCACCATTATCCGCCGGGTGTTCGCCCCGGTACTGGCTCCGGCGCTGGCAACCACCGGGCTACTGGCGTTTATTGGCGCGTGGAACGAGTTCATGTTCGCGCTCACCTTTATTATTTCCGGGGCGAAACGCACCGTGCCGGTGGCGATCAGCCTGTTCAGCGGTGCCTCCAGCTTTGAGCTGCCCTGGGGCAGCATTATGGCGGCGTCGGTGATTGTGACGCTGCCGATCATCATCCTGGTGCTGATCTTCCAGAAACGGATCGTCAGCGGCCTGACCAGCGGCGCGATTAAGGGGTAACTATGGCTCAGCTACAGCTTGCGAAAGTTCAGAAGCGCTTCGGCACCCACGCTGAAGTGATCAAGCCGCTCGACCTCGACATCAACAGCGGCGAATTTGTGGTGGTGGTCGGCCCGTCCGGCTGCGGAAAATCAACCCTGCTGCGCCTCGTGGCCGGGCTGGAGGAGATCAGCAGCGGTGAGATGTTTATCGACGGCGTGTGCGTGAACGATGACACCCCCTCCGAGCGCGGCATCGGCATGGTGTTTCAGTCCTATGCGCTCTATCCGCACATGACCGTGTACCAGAATATGGCCTTTGCGCTGGAGATGGCGAAGCTGTCGGAGAAGGAGATCGACGAGCGGGTTCAGGCCAGCGCGCGTATTTTGCAGCTGGAAAATCTGCTCGACAGGCGGCCTAAAGATCTCTCCGGCGGTCAGCGCCAGCGCGTGGCGATTGGTCGCGCCATCGTGCGCGAGCCAAGCCTGTTTCTGTTCGACGAACCGCTCTCCAACCTGGATGCCTCGCTGCGGGTGCAGATGCGCATGGAGATCGCCGCCCTGCACCGGCGCATCAATGCCACCATTCTCTACGTCACCCACGACCAGGTCGAGGCGATGACCCTTGCCGACCGCATCGTGGTGCTGAACAAAGGCGCGATTGAGCAGGTCGGCACGCCGCTGGAGCTGTACGATCATCCGCAAAACGTGTTTGTGGCGCAGTTTATCGGCTCGCCGAAGATGAACCTGATCCCCGGCCAGCTGGTGCGCGGCGATGCCACGCAGTGCGAGGTCGAGCTGGAGAACGGTCACCGGATGGTGCTGGCGGTGGACGGCACCGGGCATCAGCCGGGGGAGGCGGTGCAGTTCGGCATTCGCCCGGAACACCTTGAGGTGATGCCGCTCGCTGGGGCGGACGTCGAAGGCGAAGTGCTGTTTGTGGAGCACATGGGTAACGAAACGCTGCTCTACGTCAACGGCGGCTACGGGGCGGAACCGCTGGTGATGCGCCATACTTCACGGCTTGAGGTGCGCCCGGAGCAGCACATAGGGCTGCGGTTGGCACCCGAGCACGGCTATCTTTTCGGCAGTGAGGGGAGGGCGTTGCGTCGTCTGTTGACGCCCGACCACCAACAGAAGGAAGCGTGATGAAAGCAATTGAGCACAAGTGGTGGCACAACGCGGTGGTGTATCAGATCTACCCGCGCAGCTTTATGGATGCCAACGGCGACGGCATCGGCGATCTGGCAGGCATCATCAGCAAACTCGACTATCTCCAGCAGCTCGGCATTAATCTTATCTGGCTCTCGCCGGTCTACCGCTCGCCGATGGATGACAACGGCTACGACATCTCTGACTACGAAGATATCGCTGCCGAATTCGGCACTATGGCGGAGATGGAGCAGCTCATTCAGGAGGCGAAGGCGCGGGATATTCACATCCTGATGGATCTTGTCGTTAATCACACCTCCGACGAACACCCCTGGTTTCTCGACGCCCTGAAAGGCAAAGACAACCCGTACCGCGATTTCTACATCTGGCGTAAACCCGCTCCGGACGGCGGACCGCCGAACGATTTTCGCTCCTATTTCGGCGGCAGCGGCTGGACGTTTGATGAGGCCAGCGGCGAGTACTATCTGCACCAGTTCTCGGTGCGCCAGCCGGATCTTAACTGGGAGAACCCGCAGGTGCAGGAGGAGGTGCACGCCATGATGAACCGCTGGCTGGATCGCGGCATCGGCGGTTTCCGCATGGACGTGATCGATCTTATCGGCAAAGAGGTGGATAAGCAGATCATGGCGAAGGGGAAAAACCTGCACCTGCTGATCCACCAGATGAATCGCGCCACCTACGGCGCGCGCGACATGCTGACGGTGGGCGAGACCTGGAGCGCGACGCCGGAGGATGCGCTGCTCTACAGCGACCCGGATCGTGAGGAGCTGTCGATGGTGTTCCAGTTCGAGCACATCAAGCAGACCTGGGATGAGAAGCACGGCAAGTGGCGCAGCCGGCCCTTTGATCTGTCGCGCTTCAAGGCGGTAATCGACAAGTGGCAGACCGCGCTGGCCGACCGGGGCTGGAACTCGCTGTTCTGGAGCAATCACGACCTGCCGCGCGCGGTGTCGAAATTTGGCGATGAAGGCGAGTTTCGTGAAGCCTCGGCCAAAATGCTCGCCACCGCGCTGCACTGCCTGAAGGGTACGCCCTATATCTACCAGGGCGAAGAGATCGGCATGACCAACGTGCGCTGGAGCACCATTGAAGAGTACCGCGATATCGAAAGCCTGAACTTCTACCGGGAGCGTATCGCGGCGGGCATTACCCACGATGAGATGATGACCGGCATCCACGCCAACGGCCGCGATAACGCCCGCTCGCCGGTGCAGTGGGACGACAGCGAGCACGCCGGTTTCACCACCGGTACGCCGTGGATGGCGGTCAACCCGAACTATCGCAGCATCAACGTGGCGAAGGCCCTGGCCGAGCCGGACTCGATTCTCTGGCACTACCAGAAACTGGTGGCGCTGCGTAAAGCCCACCCGGTGCTGGTGTACGGCGACTACCAGATGCTGTTCGCCGAACATCCGCAGATTTTTGCCTGGCTGCGCCGCTATGAAGGCAACACCCTGCTGGTGATCAACAGCTTCAGCCGCGAGCGCCTGACGCTTGAGATCCCCGAGCCGCTTCAGGCCTGGCACGGCGAGTGCCTCATCAGCAACTATGCCCCGCGTGACCAGCTGGCGGTGAGCCTTGAACTTCAGCCTTATGAATCTTTCGCGTTACTGATACGGGAGTAGTACATGAGTGACATAACCACGCCGCACAGCGAACGCTGGTGGAAGGAAGCAGTGGCTTATCAGATCTATCCGCGCAGTTTTAAGGACAGCAACGGCGACGGAATAGGGGATCTCAACGGCATTAGCGAAAAGCTCGACTATCTGCAGGAACTGGGCATCGACCTTATCTGGATCTGCCCGATGTACCGCTCGCCGAATGACGATAACGGCTATGACATCAGCGACTATCACGCCATCATGGCGGAGTTCGGCAGCATGGCGGATTTCGACCGCCTGCTGGAAGCGGTACACGCGCGCGGCATGCGGCTGATCCTCGACCTGGTGGTCAACCATACCTCTGATGAGCATCCGTGGTTTCTGGAATCCCGCGCGTCAAAAGATAACCCGAAGCGCGACTGGTATATCTGGCGCGACGGGCGCAACGGCGCGGAGCCCAATAACTGGGAGTCGATCTTCAACGGCTCTGCATGGGAGTTTGACCCGACCACCGGGCAGTACTTTATGCATCTCTTCAGCCGTCGCCAGCCCGATCTCAACTGGGAGAATCACCAGATGCGTGAGGCGGTGTACGACATGATGCGCTGGTGGCTCGACAAGGGCATCGACGGCTTCCGCATCGATGCTATCGCCCACATGAAGAAAGAGCCGACGCTGGCCGACGTGCCGAACCCGGATAATCTGCCGTATGCTCCGTCGATGGTCAGCCATCTTAACTACGACGGGCTGCTCGACTACGTGGACGACATCTGTGCAAAGGTGTTCAACCACTACGATATTGTGACCGTCGGGGAGATGAATGGCCTCGACGCGGCCCATGCCGAGGAGTGGGTCGGGGAACACCGCCAGCGGCTGAACATGGTGTTTCAGTTTGAGCATGTGCGGCTGTGGGAGCCTGAAGCCGGGCTGCGCCCGGAGCCGGTAGCGCTCAAGCGCATCTTCACCGACTGGCAGACCGCGCTGGAGGGCAGGGGCTGGAATGCGCTCTACGTCGAAAACCATGACGTGACGCGCATTACCTCGCGCTGGGGCGATACCGAGCGCCACTGGCGCGAGAGCGCGACCTGTATCGCGGCGATGTGGTTCCTGATGCAGGGCACGCCGTTTATCTATCAGGGGCAGGAGATCGGCATGACCAACACGCGCTTCACCTCCCTTGATGCCTTTGACGACGTTTCGGCCCACAACAAAGCGCGCGAACTGCAGCGCCAGGGGATGCCGGAGGAGGAGATCCTGGCGTTTCTCAACCGTACCGGGCGCGATAACTCGCGCACGCCGATGCAGTGGGATGCTTCCCCCTTCGCCGGGTTCAGTACCCATCAGCCCTGGCTGGCGGTGAACCCTAACTACGAGATGATCAACGTCGAAAGCCAGCTCTGGGATGCGCAGTCGGTGCTCAATTTTCATCGCGAGATGATTCGCCTGCGCAAGCGCGAGCGGGCGCTGGTATACGGAAAATATGCCCTGCTGCTGGCGGAGCATCCGCAGATCTATGCCTACAGCCGTACTCTGGGGGAGGAGCGCGTGGTGGTGCTGTGTAACCTTTCCGGTAAGCATGCGCTGTGGCCGGAAGCGGCACTGTCGTTACAGGGGGCGATTTGCCTGCTGGCGAACATGGAGGAGGGCGAGGATCCGTATCGGCTGAGGCCGTGGGAGACGCGGGTCTGTAAATGCTTCTGAGAGGACACCGGGGCGCAAAGCCCCGGAGTTAGTCAGTAGCCGACGGCGTCGAGAACAAATTCGCTGCCGCAGTTGCCGGGATGGGGCTGCGGCACAAAGCTGGTTTTGTTCAGCGGTGCGTTAACGGCGCTGGCCTTGATGGTCAGCTGAATTTCCGTCAGCCAGGCCGGGTTGCCGTCGCAGCGCAGCGCCAGGGATTTCACCGCATCCTTGCCCCAGGCTTTTTCCAGCGCGGCGGTGAAGTCGCTGCGGCTGACGCGCTGACCATAGTGGCTGGCGATGAAACGCCCGAGTTCGCTGGCTTTCACTTCATGATTCATGCGCACCATAGTGCCGAACCAGGCATCGGGGTCAAAGCCAAAGCAGACGCCGTGTTTGGCGTATTCATAGCGCTCCAGACATGAGTTGCCGCCCGCGCCGGGCATCACATCATTCAGTTTTGCGGCCATCTCCAGCGACAGCCCGGTTTCTTCAGCATCGCATTTGCGCGAGGCGCGCGCTTCCGGCATGTTCGGCACCGGGCGCGCGGCGCAGCCGTAGCGCATCCAGCGCCGGTCATCCACGCCGCGTGCGGCTATCGACTTCGGCAGAGAGGGCCACAGGCCGTGTACGGTCAGGAAGTGGGTTTTGTCCTCCTGCTCTTTCAGCAGGCGACACTCATCGGGTTCGCTCCGGTTATCCGCATGCAGGCTTTGACAAAAACCGGTCTGCCAGGAGAGTGCCAGCACATAGCGGTCAAAATCAGCATAGCGTGTCGCCACCAGCGGCTGCGCCTGCGCGCAGGAAGCGGCAACGGCAACCGCGGCGACGGCCAGACTGTACCCGAGCTTATTCATTTTTCATCCTGATTGGTTATGCCGACAAATTCCGGACCGCTATTAAACCATAAAAGCGTAAACGCAGGTTGAATAACCCGTGCGCTATAAAACACTTACGGCAATTTTAATGCCGGGAAGGTTCCCGATTGCATTATTTCGGGCCGCCTGCAGCGGGCGGTGTCGCGTAATAGATAAACGACGCAGAAACCCTTATCAGGCTATTCTTTTTTACCGCGCTGGATAAACCAGCATCGCTACAAGCCGCGCCAGCTGGGGCATGGCGTAAACAGGGGAAAACAAAGGATCAGCGAAGACCTTATTTCCGCAGCACATCGACATCAATTAGCCCCGAAAAAACCAGGTGTTAACGTTTGCGTTCAATGTGGCTTTAAGACTTAACTCAATACTGGTTAAGGGTTCATTAAGATAGTCTTGAGTAGACTGTATTCAATTTTCTGACTGGTATTAATTAAACGTGATGTCTGTTAAACGCGGTTTTCTTTTTTATATTCTTCTGGCATTTCACCCGCTGGCGCAGGCCGCCACCGACAATAACAATAGCGACAAAGGCTGGTTCGCCACTTTCACCGATAACGTGGCGCAGACGTGGAATGAGCCTCAGCACTACGATCTTTATGTGCCGGCGATTACCTGGCATGCGCGCTTCGCCTATGACAAAGATAAAACGGATGAATACAACGAGCGCCCGTGGGGAGCCGGTATCGGTCAGTCGCGCTGGGATGAGAAGGGCAACTGGCACGGCCTGTACGCGATGGCGTTTAAGGATTCGTACAACAAATGGGAGCCCTTTATCGGTTACGGCTGGGAGAAAACCTGGCGTCCGCTGGCGGATGACAATTTCCGGCTTGGGCTGGGCTATACCGCGGGCGTGACGGCGCGGGATAACTGGAAGTACATCCCGGTTCCAGCCGTGCTGCCGCTGGCGTCTGTCGGTTACGGCCCGGCGACGTTCCAGATGACTTATATTCCCGGCACGTATAACAACGGTAACGTTTACTTTGCCTGGTTCCGCTTCCAGTTTTAAAAGAAATGTAAACGCCTGAACAAGCGCTTAGGATATATCCCTTATAAATTAGAGGGAAAACGCGAAACCCCGTTTTAGAAACGAGACTTTTATCACTTTTTCGCAAAGATCCACTGGACAAAAGGCGCCACAATTGTTGTACTGATGCCCGACACAGCATTTGTGTCCATTTTCATGTAAAGGTAATATTGATGTCTAAGATTAAAGGTAACGTTAAGTGGTTTAATGAGTCCAAAGGATTCGGTTTCATTACTCCGGAAGATGGCAGCAAAGACGTGTTCGTACACTTCTCTGCGATCCAGAGCAATGGTTTCAAAACTCTGGCTGAAGGTCAGCGTGTAGAGTTCGAAATCACTAACGGTGCCAAAGGCCCTTCAGCTGCTAACGTAATGCCTATCTAAGCTTACGAAGCACAAGTTTCAAAAACCCGCTCACTGAGCGGGTTTTTTTTGTGCTTTTTTTAGCCTCAGTAAAACAGATAAAGCCGCAAAAATGCCGCTATCATCACCGCGCTTACTGCCAGCGTGCTCAGGTTTATCATCTTCTCTTGCATATCAACCTCCGGGATTTTACCAGAGGATGGCAGAAGAACATTAAGACCAGATGAAGCGCGCTAGCGGGCCATTACGTTATTCACCAGCCAGAATGCCAGTGCGGTCATCGCCAGTGAGCCAATGAGGTTCAGCGCTACATTGAGCGCAGCCCACGCGTAACGCCCGTCCTGCAGCAGAAAAACGACTTCCGCGGAAAAGGTCGAGAACGTGGTTAGCCCGCCGCACAGGCCGGTCGTGATGAGCAGCTTCCACATCGGGTCGAGCTGCGGCATACGGTTAAACCATGCCAGCCCGGCACCAATAATAAACGCCCCCACCAGATTCGCCGTCAGCGTACCCAGCGGAATGGCGTGATGCGCTGGATTGAGGCGCAGGCTCAGAAACCAGCGCGCCAGACTTCCCATGCCGCCGCCAACAAATACTGCCAGAACAAGATTCACCGTAACGCTCTCTTTTTGTTTGTCAGAAACGCAGTGTAACGCGTGTGACGGCGAGCTGACTATCCGGTATATACTCGGATTGCCACCCCGTTCAGTGAGGATTGAGTATGAGAGCCGCAATCGGGCAGTTTGCCGTAACGCCGGATACGCGCACCAACGCGCAAACCTGCATCCGCTTTATGGCTCAGGCCGCAGCGGGCCAGGCCGACATGCTGGTGCTACCGGAAGCGCTGCTGGCGCGTGACGACAGCGATCCGGATCTGAGCGTCAAATCGGCCCAGTATGAGGATGGCAACTTTTTACGGCTGCTGCTCAGGGAGAGCGCCGGAAATACCCTGACGACGATCCTGACGCTGCATGTGCCCACCTCTGACGGGCGCGCGACCAACACGCTGTTCGCGCTGCGCGGCGGCCAGATTATTGCCCGCTACCAGAAGCTCCATCTGTACGATGCGTTTGCCATGCAGGAATCGCGCCGCGTGGACGCCGGTAACAGCATACCGCCGTTAATCGACGTCGCCGGAATGCGTGTCGGGCTGATGACCTGCTACGACCTGCGCTTCCCCGAACTGGCGCTGGCGCATGCGCTCAGAGGCGCCGAGGTGCTGGTGCTGCCCGCGGCCTGGGTGCGCGGCCCGTTAAAAGAGCATCACTGGCAGACGCTGCTCGCCGCCCGGGCGCTCGATACCACCTGCTGGATAGTGGCGAGCGGGGAGTGCGGTACGCGCAATATTGGTCAGAGCAGGGTGGTCGATCCGCTGGGCGTCACCGTCGCCGCTGCCGCTGAGGAGCCTGCGCTGCTATTTGCTGAGCTGAGCGCGCTGCGGGTCGCGGAAGTTCGTGAGCGCTTACCTGTACTGGCGAATCGCCGTTTCGCGCCGCCGCAGCTGTCGTGACGTTTTTTTAATCAGTGCTTGATTCATCTTGTTACAGCTTGCTATTGTGTGTCCGGCCAGGTTCCCCGTTAAATATAAGGGTTCTGAGCCGCGAAGTTCGCAGCCTGTTTTCTAAAGAAGGTATTTATGGGTGAGATAAGTATTACCAAGCTGCTGGTGGTTGCTGCACTGGTCGTCCTGTTGTTTGGTACCAAAAAATTACGCACGCTGGGTGGCGATCTCGGTGCTGCCATCAAAGGCTTCAAAAAAGCCATGAACGATGACGATACCAGCGCAAAAAATGCATCAGACGCGGCTGCCGCGCCGGGTGAACGACTCTCTCACAAAGAGTAACGGCGTCAGCAGACAGCAATAAAAAAACCGGCACACAGGCCGGTTTTTTTATGCAGTGAGAAAAGTGTTACCTGACGTAACCGCCTTATTTCACTTCCATCCCTTTCGCCTGCAGATCGGCGTGATAGGACGAACGCACGAACGGGCCACAGGCCGCATGGGTAAAGCCCATCGCCAGCGCTTCGGCTTTCATCTCTTCAAACTCATCCGGGCTGACATAACGCTGTACCGGCAGGTGATGGCGGCTTGGCTGCAGATACTGGCCCAGCGTCAGCATGGTAACGCCGTGACGACGCAGGTCGCGCATTACGTCGACGATTTCAGCATTGGTTTCGCCGAGGCCCACCATCAGGCCGGATTTCGTCGGCAGATGCGGATGAGCTTCCTTGAAGCGCTCCAGCAGTTTCAGCGACCACGCGTAGTCTGCACCCGGACGCACCTGGCGGTAGAGGCGCGGCACGTTCTCCAGATTGTGGTTAAACACGTCTGGCGGCGTGGCGGTGAGGATCTCCAGCGCCTTATCCATACGACCACGGAAATCCGGCACCAGCGTTTCAATTTTGATGGTCGGATTTTTTTCACGGATGGCGCTGATGCAATCGGCAAAGTGCTGAGCACCGCCGTCACGCAGATCGTCGCGGTCCACTGAAGTCACAACCACATAGCGCAGCGCCATATCGGCGATAGTCTGCGCCAGCTTCAACGGCTCGTTGGCATCAGGCGCAACAGGGCGACCATGTGCCACGTCACAGAACGGACAGCGACGGGTGCAGATAGCGCCGAGGATCATGAAGGTCGCGGTGCCGTGGTTGAAACACTCCGCAAGGTTCGGGCAAGAGGCTTCTTCGCACACGGAGTGCAGGCCGTTCTTGCGCATCGCCGCTTTGATACCCTGAATGCGGGACGAGTCTGCCGGAAGTTTGATTTTCATCCACTCCGGTTTTCTGAGCAGCGTCTCGCGCTCGGTCACCACATTTTTAACCGGGATAAGGGCCATTTTATCGGCGTCGCGGTACTTAACACCGCGTTCCATCACAATGGGTTTACTCATAGCGTGCGTGTTCCAGTTGCGGATATCGAAGGAAAGCGTTTCAGATAAATTGAATTTTGTATTTATCAACTATTTTTGAAACAACGCCACGCAGTATAACATTGATACTGGCCTGAAAGCAGCCCGATGGGCATGAAATGGAAAAAGAATTGTAAAACGGTTGTTACTTTGTGGCCGCGTCGAGGTTAATCAATGATCAACCTCGACATCTGCGCTGGCTCATGGAAAGGCTTTCTGAATCGCATCAATGATGCTCTGCATCATCGGATCGCGCAGGCTGAGCTTGTTGTAATGCAGCGTGGTATCGAGCCGGTCATCGTTGAACAGGGCGGTATCAATCTCCACCAGCCGCCAGCTCTCGCGGAACATCTCAAACAGACGCGCCGGCATAATGCCAATCAGATCGCAGCTGCTGATCATCGCCGCAACGGTCACCATATTGTAACTGCTGAACGCCACCTGCAAATTAGGGAACAGGCTGTTGAGACGTTTGCGTATCTCATTCACGGAGTCGTTCTGCAGCGTAATCAGCGCCTGCTCATGGGCTTGCAGTTGCTCAAGCGAAACGGAGGGTTGACTGCACGGATGACCCTGACGACACACCATCACCAGCCGGTCGCGGAACAGCAGATGGCTACCGATGGTACGTGACGTATAGGTTGCTCCGTCCACCACCAGGTCCGTCTGAAACTGGCTGAGCTGGGTTTCGGTATCGCTGATTGCCACATTGCGGATCAGTAAATTAGGATTGGCGTTCTGAATGGCGCTATAAAGCAGGGGAATGACCTGAGCGCCAACCGACGGCGAAGTGGCAATGGTAATAGTGCGCTGCTTGTTGTGAGAGCCATGAAAATCCAGCGCGCCGAGAATCGACTCCAGCCCCTGGCTAATATATTCGTGCAGGTGCGTGGCATATGCGGTGGGAGTAACGCCCTGGCCTTTGCGAATAAATAACGGATCGGGAAATATATGGCGTAGTTTCTGGATGGACTGGCTGATAGCAGACGGCGTCAGATTAAGAATTTTCGCAGCATTAACAATTCCCTTATGGACGTAGACCGCTTCGAAAATGGTTAACAGATTAAGATCGATGTTACGCAACGTCCTGAATATCTCGCGCTTTCTCTCATCGTCCTGCGGTGAAATCATATGTTCAGAGGTGCCCTTATATTCCACGCCAACTCTCCAGATATATTCACATAGTGAATAATAGTTTACTTTCGGTATTTTGATTATTGTTGTTGTCTGTTATTTCATCAAAATGCACCGACAGCCATCCTTAATAGCGATAATTAACGCCGCTAATTGCTCTCATCACTTCACGCCGTAAGAATGGGCCTAATGTGAAAGGCTGCGCAGGTAAATTATTGTCAATAAAATATTTGTCTTTGGAACGCAACGAAAATATATAAAAGAGTTTCCAAAGTAAAGCGACAATGTTAAATCCTGGAGATGGCCTGTTATACAACAGGCCATAATGGGAGTGCGTTTCTCAGCTGATATTTTCTACTGGCGGATTGTCAAGCAAAGCGAGGAAATGGCGCACCAGCAGTGGCTGAACGCGGTCAAGCGTCGCGTCAGGCAGCAGATCGCTGACCTGAACCATCTCCATTCCGGCATAGCCGCAGGGGTTAATGCGACGGAAGGGCGACAGGTCCATCGCGATGTTCAACGCCAGGCCGTGGAAAGAGCAGCCTTTACGAATGCGCAGCCCCAGCGAGCAGATCTTTTGCCCGGCAACGTACACCCCCGGAGCGTCGGGGCGGGCGTAAGCTTCTATGCCGAGTTCCGCCAGCGTATTGACCACGGTGTTTTCCAGCGCGCTGACCAGCTCGCGCACGCCGAGCTTGCGGCGTTTGAGGTTCAACAGGACGTACATCACCTGCTGGCCTGGCCCGTGATAGGTCACCTGGCCGCCACGATCGCTCTGCACTACCGGAATATCGCCTGCCGCCAGTACGTGCTCGGCTTTGCCCGCCTGTCCCTGGGTGAACACCGGATAGTGCTCAACCAGCCAGATCTCGTCGGCAGAGTGCTCATCGCGGGTATCGGTGAAATCATGCATCGCCTGCGATACGGGTTCATAGGGCTGCAGGCCAAGGTGGCGGATCAGAATCTTATCCTGAGGCAAAACGGCATCTCCGGGGAGAAGAAAAGGTGCGGGGAGTATATCACAGCCGGGGGAAGCAATACCCGGCGTGCGCCGGGTTGCGGATCAGAGCACCATGCGAACGATATCGATGTTGCCCAGCTCTTCATACAGGGTTTCAACCTGCTCGATATGCGTGGCGGTAATGGTAATGGAAACCGAGTGGTAATTCCCTTTGCTGCTCGGTTTTACCTGCGGGGTGTAATCGCCCGGCGCATGGCGCTGGACCACTTCAACCACCATATCAACCAGCTCAGGTTTCGCCAGACCCATCACTTTGTAAGTAAACGGGGTCGGGAATTCCAGCAGTTCATTCAGTTTGGTTTTCATGTCAGCTCCGGTAGTGCGTATATAAAGAAACACTCCCGCCAGAAGCGGGAGTGTGGATATGCATAGTATATGGGGATGGAAATCACACTTTCAAGCGGTGATTTTTTAGCCAAACCAGTGGTGGAACATCAGTTTGATGTAATCGATGATGCGACCAAAGAAGTTGCCTTCCTCGATCTGCTCCAGCACCACCAGCGGGCGCTGTTCAATGGTTTTGCCATCCAGCTGGAAGTTAATGGTGCCAACCACCTGGTTTTTCTGCAGCGGGGCGTGCAGCTCAGGGGTATTCAGCACGTAGCTGGCTTTCAGATCCTTCAGACGGCCGCGCGGGATTGTCAGGTAGAGATCTTTATCCACGCCCAGCGACGCGCGATCGCTGTCGCCAAACCAGGCCGGCTCAGAGGCGAACTCTTTACCCGCTTTCAGCGGATTGACGGTTTCGAAGAAGCGGAAGCCCCAGGTCAGCAGCTTTTTACTTTCGGCTTCGCGGCCTTTGAAGGTGCGGCCACCCAGTACGGCGGACACCAGGCGCATCTGCCCTTCGGTCGCGGAGGCAACAATGTTATAACCCGCTCTTTCGGTATGACCGGTTTTGATACCGTCCACGTTCAGGCTGTTATCCCACAGCAGACCGTTACGGTTGGTCTGGCGAATGCCGTTGAAGGTGAACTCTTTTTCACGATAGATAACGTACTCAGCCGGAACGTCACGGATCAGCGCCTGACCAATCAGCGCGATGTCGCGTGCGGAGATGTACTGGCCTTCTGCGTCCAGGCCGTGCACGGTCTGGAAGTGGGTGTTCTTCAGACCCAGCGCCGACACGTAGCTGTTCATCAGACCCACAAACGCATCCTGGCTACCGGCCACGAAGTCGGCCATCGCCACGCAGGCGTCGTTACCGGACTGCAGGTTGATGCCGCGGATCAGCTGGGATACCGGCACCTGCATGCCTGGCTTCAGGAACATCAGCGAAGAGCCTTTGAATACCGGGTTGCCGGTCGCCCACGCGTCCTGACCAATGGTCACCAGATCGGACTCTTTAAATTTACCCGCTTTCATCGCCTGGCCGATGACGTAGCTGGTCATCATTTTGGTCAGACTGGCCGGATCGCGACGCTGGTCGGCGTTCTGCTCCGCCAGTACTTTGCCGGAGTTGTAATCGATCAGGATATAGGCTTCAGCATCAATCTGAGGCACGCCCGGGATCATGGTTTTGATGTTCAGGTCGTCTGCGTGGGCGGCAGAGAGCGCCGTGACGGAGAGCGCCGTGGCGAGCGCGAAGCGCGTTACAAAGCGAGCAGTAGGAGTGGTCTTCATGGTCTGTACAACGACATCCGTGATGGAATTAAAAAAGTGCTTCACTATAGCAAATGCCTTACGGGCTGGCATCTGACTTTGCGCGTGAGTTTGTTACGGTGCTTTACACAAACTGACAAAGTCAGATGCCCGGATTTACTGGGCGGAGGCGGCGATAAACGACTGCTGCTGCGACTCATTCAGCAGGCGTTGCTGGATGGCCGCTGCGTCGCTGCGGCTGCTGAACGGCCCGAGCTGGATGCGGTAAACTGCACCATTCTGGTTCACTTTACCCGGCACGCCGTACTGCTGCGTCAGTTTCTGTAAGAACTGCTGGGCGCGCGCGCCGTCGCTGACCGCGCCAACCTGCAGCATGTATCCCTGGGCGGAAGGCGCAGCAGGCGTTGCGCTGGCGGCAGGGGCGCTCTGCGTGACCGTGCCCTGGGTGGTGCCCGGCGCGGTAACCGGCGTATTTGGCGTATTGCCCGTAGCGACGGCCGGGGCAGCACTCTGCACCGGCGTAGCGGTGACCGGCTGGGGCTGAGCTGGCGCATCGCTTTCCAGTACGCCGGCCGTCAGCGGGGCCGGGGCACCGAGAAAGCCGCCGCTTTTTACCGGAGCGCCGAGGTTATCTTCACTTTGTAGCGTGTCGTTGTTAATAGCACGCACATCGCTCTGGGTTGCTACCGCTACCGGCTGCGGGGCCGACGAGGCGCTGCCCATACCGCCGCTCAGATCCGGGCGTGCCGGGAGGGCGTAAGTTTGTTTCGCCACGGTGGTACAGGCCATGCCCGGCCCGGAGAGCGAACCATCCTGAGCAACGATAATAGGATCGATGCGCACTTTGGTATTGTTGGAGGTATTCAGGCGATCGGCGGAGGCACGGGAGAGGGAGATCACCCGATCGTTGCCGTAAGGACCACGATCGTTGATACGCACCACGATCATGCGGCCATTCGCCAGGTTCGTGACGCGCGCGTAGCTCGGGATCGGCAGCGTTGGATGCGCAGCGGTCAGCTGCATGGCATCGAACGGCTCCCCGGACGCGGTCAGGTTGCTGCCCGGCTCGGCGTCATAGATAGCGGCAAGCCCGGCCTGGGAGAAGCGCGACGCATCCTGCACGATGCGGTAGTTTTTGCCGTCCCGCTGATAGTCCTGATTCACCGACGGATTGAGCGGCTCATAGCGCGGCTCAGCACCGCTAATTTCTACTACCGGACCGTTACAGACGGCAGGCTGTGGGGCTGCCTGCTGCTGCGGTTGCCCGCTATCATTACCCGTACAGGCGGACAGTAATCCTGCCGCGATGCAGATACCAAGCCATTGCTTACGCATTGCGTACCTCTTAAACACTTTTAGACAGCATTTTCCTGTGGGTATGCATCGACATCACGATGCCAAATCCCGCCATAAGCACAATCAGGGCCGAGCCGCCGTAGCTCACCAGCGGCAGCGGCACGCCAACCACCGGTAAGATACCGCTCACCATCCCAATATTTACAAACACATAGACAAACAGAATCAGCATCAGCCCGCCCGCCATCACGCGACCAAAGGTGGTCTGCGCATGGGCGGCGATCCACAGGCCGCGCATAATCAGCAGCAGGTACAGCGCCAGCAGCACCAGCACGCCAATCAGCCCCAGCTCTTCGGCCAGTACCGCAAAGATAAAGTCGGTATGGCGCTCGGGCAGAAACTCCAGCTGCGACTGGGTGCCGTGCAGCCAGCCTTTGCCGCTCAGCCCGCCAGAGCCGATAGCAATTTTAGACTGAATAATGTGATAGCCCGCTCCCAGCGGATCGCTTTCCGGATCGAGCAGCATCATCACGCGCTGGCGCTGATAATCATGCATCAGGAAGAACCACAGGATGGGGATAAACGCTGCCAGCAGCAGCGCCGCGATACCAATCAGGCGCCAGCTTAAGCCGGCCAGGAACAGTACGAACAGGCCGGAAAGCGCCACCAGAATTGAGGTGCCGAGGTCAGGCTGTGCCGCCACCAGCAGCGTCGGCATGAAAATCAGCACCAGCGCGATACCGGTATTTTTCAGGCTGGGCGGGCAGACGTCACGGTTGATGAAGCGCGCCACCATCAACGGCACCGCGATTTTGGCGATCTCCGAAGGCTGAAAGCGGACGATACCCAGGTCGAGCCAGCGCTGCGCGCCCTTGGAGATGGCCCCAAAGGCATCTACTGCTATCAGCAGGATCACGCAGACGATATAGAGATAGGGTGCCCAGCCTTCGTACACCCTGGGTGGAACCTGGGCCATCACGATCATGACGACCATTCCCATCAGGATCTGACCGATTTTGCGTTCGGTCATGTCTATGTCCTGACCGCTGGCGCTCCAGATCACCAGCGCGCTGTAGGCCAGCAGCGCCAGAATAATCAGCAGGAAGATGGGGTCGAGGTGGATTTTATCCCAGAACGACTTTTTATTCGGGTTATCGGTCATGGTTACTGGTCCTCAGCCCCTGCCTGAGCGGGCGCTTCAGCAGGCAAATCGGTGTTGTTGTCGCCAAGCATAATGTGGTCGAGGATCTGGCGCATGATGGTGCCGACCGCCGGACCGGCACCGCCGTTTTCCAGGATCATGGCCACGGCGACCTGCGGTTTATCGTATGGCGCGTAGGCGGTCATCAGCTTGTGGTCGCGCAGACGCTCAGAAATTTTATGCGCGTTATAGGTTTCGTTAGCTTTCAGGCCGAACACCTGGGCCGTACCCGACTTCGCGGCGGCTTTATACGGCGCGCTGGCGAAGTACTTATGACCGGTGCCGTTGGCGCGGTTCGCCACGCCATACATCCCGTCTTTGGCGATTTCCCAGTAGCCGGAGTGGATATCACCCACCGGCGGCTGTTCCGGCTGCTTCCACAGTTGCTGCTTGCCGTCTATCACGGTGCTCATCAGCAGGTGCGGAACTTTAACGATGCCGTCGTTAATCAGGATCATCATCGCTTTGTTCATCTGCAGCGGCGTCGCGGTCCAGTAGCCCTGACCGATGCCCACCGGAATGGTATCGCCCTGATACCACGGTTTTTTAAAGCGCTTCAGCTTCCACTCACGCGTCGGCATGTTGCCGGAGCGCTCTTCGGCAAGATCGATGCCGGTAAAGTGACCGTAGCCAAACTTGCTCATCCACTCGGAAAGGCGGTCGATGCCCATGTCGTAAGCCACCTGATAGAAGAAGGTGTCCGCGGACTCCTCCAGCGATTTGGTCACGTTCAGGCGGCCGTGGCCCCATTTTTTCCAGTCGCGGTAGCGCTTTTCGCTGCCCGGTAGCTGCCACCAGCCAGGATCGAACAGCGACGTATTGCGATTGATGACCCCGGCGCTCAGCGCTGACACCGCAACATACGGCTTCACGGTAGACGCCGGCGGGTAAACGCCCTGGGTGGCGCGGTTAATCAGCGGCGTGTTCGGATCGTTGAGCAGGCCAGAATAATCTTTGCTTGAGATGCCATCCACGAACAGGTTCGGGTTGTAGCTTGGCGTGGAAACCAGCGCCAGAATGCCGCCGGTACGCGGATCGCTGACCACCACGGCGGCACGGCTGCCCTGCAACAGAGTTTCGATATAGGTTTGCAGCTTCAGGTCGATGGTCAGATAGATATCATGCCCGGCCTGGGGTGAAACCTCTTTCAGCTGGCGGATCACGCGGCCGCGGTTGTTCACTTCAACCTCTTCATAGCCGGTCTGGCCGTGAAGCGTGTCTTCGTAATAGCGCTCAATCCCGAGCTTGCCGATATCATGCGTGGCGGCGTAGTTGGGCAGCTTGCCGTCTTTATCCAGACGGTCGATATCTTTATCGTTGATCTTTGAAACGTAGCCGATGACGTGCGTCAGAGCGGAGCCGTAAGGGTAGAAGCGGCGCTTATAGCCTTTCACTTCCACGCCCGGAAAACGGTACTGGTTCACGGCAAAGCGCGCCACCTGCACTTCCGTCAGGTTGGTTTTTACCGGAATAGAGGTGAAGCGGTGGGAGCGGGCGCGCTCTTTCTTAAACGCGGCGATATCATCATCATTGAGGTCAACCACGTCGCGCAGCGCATCGAGCGTCTGCTGCACGTTATCCACCTTCTCCGGCATCATCTCTACCTGATAGATAGTGCGATTCAGCGCCAGCGGGATGCCGTTACGGTCGTAAATAATGCCGCGGCTCGGCGGAATGGGCACCAGCTTGATGCGGTTTTCGTTGGAGCGGGTCTGGTAGTCGTTGAAGCGCAGGATCTGCACGGTGTAGAGATTGGCAACCAGAATGCCGGTTAACAGCAGAATGCCGATAAAGGCGATCAGCGCCCTGCGCACAAACAGTGCGGACTCTGCCGAATAATCGCGAAAAGAATTCTGTAATTTCATCCGCAGCTTAATCTACCTGATCGCGTCTATTCACGATGATAAGGGTGGTTGGTGGTGATGCTCCATGCACGATACAGACTTTCAGCCACCAGTACCCTGACCAGCGGATGGGGCAGGGTCAGCGCCGAAAGCGACCAGCTCTGTTCCGCCGCGGCTTTACAGGCGGGGGACAGCCCCTCCGGGCCACCAATCAGCAAACTGACATCACGGCCATCGAGCTTCCAGCGCTCCAGCTCCGTCGCCAGCTGCGGCGTATCCCAGGGTTTGCCCGGAATATCGAGCGTGACGATGCGGTTTTTACCGGCAGCCGCCAGCATCAGTTCGCCCTCTTTTTCAAGGATACGCTTTATATCGGCATTCTTGCCGCGTTTTCCAGCAGGAATTTCTACCAGTTCAAACGGCATATCCTTGGGGAAGCGGCGTAAATATTCGCTAAAGCCGGTCTGTACCCAGTCGGGCATTTTGGTGCCGACGGCGACCAGTTGGAGCTTCACGCATCAGCTCCAGAGTTTTTCCAGCTCATACAGGCGACGGCTCTCTTCCTGCATGACGTGGACCATCACATCGCCGAGGTCAACCACAACCCAGTCGGCGGCGCTCTCGCCTTCAACCCCAAGCGGGATCAGGCCAGCGGCGCGTGATTCCTGAACGACGTGGTCAGCGATAGAGACAACGTGGCGCGTAGAGGTACCGGTACAGATAATCATACAGTCGGTGATGCTCGATTTGCCCTGGACGTCCAGCGCAACAATATCCTGACCTTTCAGATCGTCGATCTTATCGATGACGAAATCCTGGAGTGCTTTACCCTGCAAGTGTATCCCCCTGGGAACAGTAACGTTGATGATGACACCGGATGGCGCATCGCAAGCCTGACGCGCAGGCCCGGCCTGTAGGCAAGTGGGCTATCATCCCACTGCCGGCACGAGTTTGCATCGCCATTTTTGTAAAACAATTTCAAATTTAGCGTGGCGCGTAGCCTCAAATCTGGCTGCGGAGAATATCAGCCTGGCAAACCCTGTCAATGTTTCAGCAGAATTATCCACATGAATGCGCCGCCGCTGGAATTCATGCCGTCTGGCTGTCGATGAGATAGAGGCGGTGTGCGCGAATATAATTTTCCACTGCTTCAGGCAGCAGATCGCGGCAGGGCTGGCCGCGCTGAAGGCGCTGGCGAATGGCCGTCGCCGAGATATCCACCAGCGGCGTGTCGGCCAGCCAGATTCGGCCTGCCGGCTCCTGGTGCAGGCGTGTCGGGTCGTCGGTCAGATGGGCTTCCAGCCAGCGCTGTTCTTCTTCGCTTTTCATCTGCACCGGATAGCCCGGGCGGCGACAGACCAGAATGTGGCACAGCGACAGCAACCGTTCGGCGTGGTACCAGGTGGGAAGCGTCAGCAGTGAGTCCTGACCGATAATGAATGCCAGCGGACGCGCATAACCCTGCTCTTCACGCCACTGCGCGAGGGTGTCAGCGGTATAGGATGGCGTGGCGCGCTGCAGTTCGCGTTCGTCGAGGGCGAACAGCGGGTTATCCGCAATTGCCAGGGCCACCATCTCCTTGCGCTGGATGCTGCTTGCCATCGGCTGCGGGCGGTGGGGCGGCACGTTGTTCGGCATGATGGTGATACGCGCCAGCTTAACCTGCTGCGCCAGCGCCTCGACTACGCGCAGATGGCCGCAGTGGATAGGGTCGAAAGTGCCGCCGAACAGGGCGTGTAGGGCCATGCTCATCTCAGCGCACCGAAAGCAGCGGCGCGAGGGACTTATGACACAGCAAGAGCGACAGTGCTTCCAGCTCTGACCATACCGACTGACCGAAATCCTGCTTCACCGTCAGCTCGATCTGACACAGCTGATGTACTGCACTGCTCAGCTGCGCGGCGGAAAGCCGTGCCAGAGCATCGGTTACCAGCTGACGACGATTCTGCCAGACCCGCTGTTTGTCAAACAACGCGCGCAGCGGCGTGTGGGCGGATGCGCGCTGCAGGTTAACCAGCTGCAGCAGTTCTCGCTGCAGGGTACGCAGCAGGATCACCGGCTCGCTGCCCTCCAGACGAAGCTGCTGCAGAATATGCAGCGCGCGCTTGCTCTTGCCGGCCAGCAGGGCGTCCACCCAGTGGAACGGGGTAAAATGCGCGGCATCGTTGACCGCTTCCTCAACCCGCGGCAGGGTCAGCTTGCCGTCAGGCCACAGTAGTGACAGCCGCTCCAGCGCCTGGGCCAGCGCCAGAAGATTACCTTCATAGCAGTAACACAGCAGCTGGTTGGCGGCGTCATCCAGTGAGAGCTTCATCTGCTTCGCCCTGGCAGCGACCCAGCGCGGTAGCTGTGCCTGTTCCGGCGTCTGGCAGCTCACCTGCACCGCACGCTGTGCCAGCGCCCCGATCCAGGCGGCGTTTTCCTGGGCTTTGGTCAGCTTATTGCCGCGCACGATCAGCAGTAAATCGTCATGCAGCAGGCTGACCAGCGTCGCGAGTTGTTCATTGATGGCGGCATTAGGGCCGTTATCGGGCAGCAACAGCAACAGCGTCTGGCGACTGGCGAACAGGCTCATCTCCTGACACAGCGCAAACAGCTGTTGCCAGTCGGTGCTGGCGTCGATAGCAAAGGTATGGTGTTCTTCGAAGCCTGCCGCGACAGCGGCATGGCGCACGGCGTCCTGACTCTCCTGCAGCAGCAACGGGTCGTTACCAAGCAGCAGATACGCCAGGCGCAGCCCCTCATGGAGCTGCGCCTGGAGTTGTTCAGGGTAAAGCCGAATCATTGCGGTGTAAGCGTGGTGGAAACGCGGTTGCTGTTTTCCGGGTTGGTCGGCGCAGGCGCCGCCTCGTCCTGCGCTTTGGTTGCTGCCGCATCCTGAGCATGAACGCTCATCAGCTTACGAATCAGCTGCTCAGCGGCTTTGTCATACATCTCCTGCACAATCAGCGCCTGCTCGGAGTCTTTAGCCAGAGCGGTCTGCGGGTTATCGAAGAAGGAACGATAAACCTTTGTGCTGATAGGGTAGACGTCATGCCCCGGGATCAGTACCTGACCCGATACGTTCATCACCATCTGGTACTCCGCCGTGCGGCCATTCTGGAACACCGACGCGGTGTCTTTCGAGATGGACGCGCCGCCGATACGCAGCGACGGAATATCCTGACGCAGGGAACCTTTCTCGATCAGCGTCACGCCATTAAGGCGCAGCTGTTCACGAATGGCACGCGCCAGCGGACCGTTTGGATCCGAGGTGTCAAAGATCATGGTTTTCATTTCAGGCGGCACCGCAGTGGTGCTGCGCAGATGCCAGCCACATCCGGCGGTGACCAGCACCGCCAGGCTTACTAATAAAGTCACCAGATATCGCACACTTCCTCCTGCGCTTAGCCTACGACCAGGTTAAGCAGTTTGCCGGGAACGTAAATCACTTTACGCACGGTCACGCCGTCGAGATATTTCGCCACCAGGTGCTCCTGGCCCGCGCGTTCACGCACTTGTTCTTCTGTAGCATCTGCGGCAACGGTGATTTTGCCACGCACTTTACCGTTAACCTGCACCACGACCAGGGTGGTGTCTTCCACCATGGCGCTTTCATCCGCCTGCGGCCACGGCGCGTTGTCGATATCGCCTTCGCCTTTCAGCGCCTGCCACAGCGTAAAGCTGACGTGCGGGGTGAACGGATAGAGCATGCGAACCACGGCCAGCAGCGCTTCGTTCATCAGCGCGCGATCCTGTTCGTTCTCCTGCGGCGCTTTCTGCAGGCGGTTCATCAGCTCCATAATGGCGGCGATGGCGGTGTTGAAGGTCTGACGACGACCCACATCATCGGTGACTTTAGCGATGGTTTTGTGAACCTCGCGACGCAGCGCTTTTTGATCGTCGCTCAGCGCAGCGATGTTCAGTGCAGGTGCTTCGCCAGCCGCGGTGTGTTCGTAAACCAGTTTCCAGACGCGTTTCAGGAAGCGGTTAGCACCTTCAACGCCGGATTCCTGCCATTCGAGGGTCATGTCAGCCGGAGAGGCGAACATCATGAACAGGCGCACGGTGTCTGCGCCGTAACGTTCAACCATCTCCTGCGGATCGATGCCGTTGTTTTTCGACTTCGACATTTTGCTCATGCCGGTATACACCAGCTCGTGGCCCGCGGCGTCGCTCGCTTTGATGATGCGGCCTTTCTCGTCACGCTCGACGATGGCCTCTTTCGGAGAAACCCAGTTACGCTCGCCGTTAGCACCAACGTAATAGAAGGCATCCGCCAGCACCATCCCCTGACACAGCAGCTGCTTAGCCGGCTCGTCGGAGTTTACCAGGCCCGCATCGCGCATCAGCTTGTGGAAGAAGCGGAAGTAGAGCAGGTGCATGATGGCGTGTTCGATACCGCCGATATAGATGTCTACCGGCAGCCAGTAGTTGGCGGCGTCGGAATCCAGCATACCTTCCTGGTGCTGCGGGCAGGTGTAACGCGCGTAGTACCAGGAGGACTCCATAAAGGTGTCGAAGGTGTCGGTTTCACGCAGGGCCGGCTGGCCGTTTACGGTCGTTTTCGCCCACTCCGGGTCGGCTTTAATCGGGCTGGTAATGCCGTCCATCACCACGTCTTCAGGCAGGATCACCGGCAGCTGGTCTTCCGGGGTCGGCATCACTGTGCCGTCTTCCAGCGTGACCATTGGGATCGGTGCGCCCCAGTAGCGCTGACGGGAAACGCCCCAGTCGCGCAGACGGTAGTTAACTTTACGTTCGCCAACGCCTTTGGCTGCCAGCTTATCGGCGATAGCGTTGAAGCCCGCGGTGTAATCAAGGCCATCGAACTCGCCGGAATTAAACAGCACGCCTTTCTCGGTCAGTGCCTGTTCGGCGAGATCCGGCGCGCTGCCGTCGGCGGCAAGGATCACGGGTTTGATGGTTAAACCGTATTTGGTGGCAAACTCGTAATCGCGCTGATCGTGGCCCGGAACCGCCATCACCGCACCGGTGCCGTATTCCATCAGCACGAAGTTGGCAACCCATACCGGAATCGCTTCGCCGGTCAGCGGATGAATCGCTTTGATGCCGGTATCAACGCCTTTTTTCTCCATGGTCGCCATGTCAGCTTCGGCAACCTTGGTGTTACGGCATTCGGCAATGAAGTCGCCCAGCGCCGGGTTCGCGGCGGCGGCGGCCTGCGCCAGCGGATGACCTGCGGCAACTGCCAGATAGGTCACGCCCATAAAGGTGTCCGGGCGGGTGGTGTAGACCGTCAGCTTCTGGTCGCTGTTCTGCACGTCGAAGGTGATTTCCACGCCTTCCGAGCGGCCAATCCAGTTGCGCTGCATGGTCTTAACGGTGTCAGGCCAGTGATCCAGTTTGTCCAGATCGTTGAGCAGTTCGTCAGCGTAGGCGGTGATTTTGATAAACCACTGCGGGATCTCTTTACGCTCGACTTTGGTGTCGCAGCGCCAGCAGCAGCCGTCGATTACCTGTTCGTTAGCCAGCACGGTCTGATCGTTCGGGCACCAGTTCACCGCCGACGTTTTCTTGTACACCAGGCCTTTTTTATACAGCTCGGTGAAGAACTTCTGCTCCCAACGGTAGTATTCCGGTTGGCAGGTCGCCAGCTCGCGGCTCCAGTCATAACCGAAGCCCAGCATTTTGAGCTGGTTTTTCATGTAGTTGATGTTGTCGTAGGTCCAGGGTGCAGGCGCGGTGTTGTTTTTTACCGCCGCACCTTCAGCCGGCAGGCCGAACGCATCCCAGCCGATAGGCTGCAGGACGTTTTTACCGAGCATGCGCTGATAGCGGGCAATCACGTCGCCGATGGTGTAGTTACGAACGTGGCCCATGTGTAGACGACCAGAAGGATAGGGCAGCATCGAGAGGCAGTAGTACTTCTCTTTGCTCGGGTCTTCAGTCACTTCAAAAGTGCGCTTCTCTTCCCAGTGAAGCTGTACGTTGGATTCTATCTCTTCCGGGCGATATTGCTCTTGCATGGCAGCCAGTGGTCCTGTGTTAAAGCAGCTACAGCGGTAGCTAAAGGTAGTATTTCAGATCCGCATAGCATAGCCGATTAGCCCGCCTCGCAACAGTCTTTCCCGGCAGAGATGTTTGCCTTGCGGCGCGGCTCGCAATCATCTGCTTTGCTATGCGCTCTTTGCACTCCTTTACAGCAGATGTGGCTCTGCTAACAAAGCGACAGGCAATTAACGTCTATTATTAGAAGAGGTTACCTGACAGGAGATAAATACGCATGAACAAGGTTGCTCAATATTACCGGGAGCTGGTGACCCAACTCACCGAGCGTCTGCGCAATGGCGATCGCGATATCGACGCCCTGGTGGCCAGCGCGCGTGAACGCGTCTCGCAAACCGGGGAGCTGACGCGCACTGAAATCGATGAGGTAACCCGGGCGGTCCGCCGCGATCTGGAGGAATTTGCCAGGAGCTATAACGAAAGCCAGGATGAATTCACCGATGGCGTGTTTATGCGCGTTATCAAAGAGAGCCTGTGGCAGGAGCTGGCCGACATCACGGACAAAACCCAGCTGGAGTGGCGCGAAGTGTTCCAGGATCTCAACCACCACGGGGTCTATCACAGCGGTGAAGTGGTGGGGCTCGGCAATCTGGTGTGCGAAAAGTGCCACTATCACCTTGCTGTATATACCCCCGACGTGCTGTCGCTATGCCCGAAATGCGGACATGACCAGTTCCAGCGTCGGCCCTTTGAGCCGTGATAAAAAAGCCTTCCATCCGGAAGGCTTTTTTGATGCGGGCCGCGAAACGTTTAGTGCAGGATTTTTGCCAGGAAGTCTTTGGCGCGCTCGGATTTCGGGTTGGCGAAGAACTCCTCTTTATTGGCGTCCTCAACGATTTTCCCTTCATCCATAAAGATGACGCGATGCGCCACTTTACGCGCGAAGCCCATTTCGTGGGTTACCACCATCATGGTCATCCCTTCCTGCGCCAGCTCGACCATCACGTCCAGCACTTCGTTGATCATCTCGGGATCGAGTGCAGAGGTCGGCTCGTCAAACAGCATTGCTACCGGGTCCATACACAGCGCACGGGCAATCGCCACGCGCTGCTGCTGGCCGCCAGAGAGCTGTGCCGGAAACTTGTTTGCGTGCGCCGACAGCCCGACGCGCTCCAGCAGCTTCAGCCCTTTCTCACGCGCGGCGGCTTTGTCGCGCTTGAGCACTTTCACCTGTGCCAGCGTCAGGTTTTCGATGATGGAGAGGTGCGGGAACAGTTCAAAGTGCTGGAACACCATGCCAACGCGGGAGCGCAGCTGCGCCAGGTTGGTTTTCTTGTCGTTCACCTTGATGCCGTTCACGGCGATATCACCCTGCTGAACCGGCTCCAGCCCGTTCACGGTTTTAATCAGCGTGGATTTTCCGGACCCCGACGGGCCGCAGACCACGACCACTTCGCCTTTCTTCACCTCGGTTGAGCAGTCGGTCAGCACCTGAAAGTGACCATACCATTTTGAAACGTTTTTCAGGGAAATCATGACACTGTCCTTTTCTTCAGATAGCTAACCAGCAACGAGGCGCTCAGGCTGATAACAAAGTAAACAAAACCGGCAAAGAGGATCATCTCAACCTGCGTACCGTCGCGCTCACCGATGGTGGAGGCGGTGCGGAAGAAGTCCGCAAGGCTCAGGACGTAGACCAGTGAGGTGTCCTGGAACAGCACGATCCCCTGGGTCAGCAGCAGCGGTACCATGGCGCGGAACGCCTGCGGCAGAATGATGAGCTTCATCGACTGCCAGTGGGTCATGCCCAGCGCCAGCGCGGCGTGAGACTGTCCGCGGGAGATGCTCTGGATACCGGCGCGAATAATTTCCGAATAGTAGGCGGCTTCAAACATTGAAAACGCCACCATCGCGGAAATCAGACGGATATCCGACGTCGGCGACAGCCCCAGCACCTGTTGCAGCAGGCCGGGTACAATCAGATAGAACCACAGCAGCACCATCACCAGCGGGATGGAGCGGAAGACGTTGACGTAGCTGCTGGCAAACCAGGCCAGCGGCTTAAAGGTGGACAGGCGCATCACCGCCAGCAGCGTACCCCAGACAATCCCTACCACCACCGCCGTGAGGGTGATCTTCATGGTGATGATCATCCCGTCAAGCAGGTACGGCATGGCAGGGACAATAGAACTCCAGTCAAACTCGTACATTATTTGCCCCCCATGTTGCCCGGCAGGCGAATTTTGCGCTCGACCAGATTCATTACCAGCATAATCACGGCGTTAATCACCACGTAAGCAAGCGTAATGGCGGTGAACGACTCCCAGGCGTGGGCCGAGTAGTCGAGTAGCTTGCCCGCCTGCGCCGCCATATCCACCAGGCCAATCGTTGAGGCGATGGCGGAGTTTTTCACCAGGTTCATCATCTCCGAGGTCATCGGTGGCACGATCACGCGATAGGCGTTAGGCAGCAGTACATACCGGTAGGTTTGTGGCAGGGTGAGGCCCATTGCCAGACCGGCATTCTTCTGCCCGCGCGGCAGCGACTCAATCGCTGCACGGACCTGCTCGCAGACGCGCGCAGCCGTAAACAGCCCGAGGCAGATCATGGACGAGACGAAGAACTGAATATTCGGGTCCAGCTCCGCTTTAAACCACATGCCGATATCTTCAGGCAGCAGCTCCGGCACCACAAGGTACCAGGTAAAGAACTGCACGATCAGCGGGACGTTGCGGAACAACTCAACGTAGCAGGTGCCGATGGCGGATAAGAAACGATTAGGAACCGTACGCAGAATGCCAAACAGGGAACCGACCAGGAAAGCGATAATCCAGGCGCTGATCGACAGGGCGACGGTAACCTGAAAACCACTCCACAACCAGCCGAGATAGGTGGTGTTGCCGAACGGGGCGGACTGCAGAAAGATCCCCCAGTTCCAGTCTATAGACATAATTCACTCCGAAAAAATGAGGGTAGCAGCGCTACCCTCGAAGATTGTTATGAAGCTGTTTACCCTTAGCGTTCAGGCGTCACGCTGTTTTTTTTACCGTGCCGCCAGAGGGGCCGGCTGTGTTACCTGTACCTGCCGGGTAATTCGCGCCCGATGGGGAACGGCCATCAGGCGTATAGTCTGTCCGTGCTTCAGAGCAATCGTGAGGGCAGGAGGTCCCGCCCCTAATGGTTGTAATTAGTTAAGTGCCTTGTCGTTTGGCGCTTTGAACAGGGCTTTCATCTCTTCAGAAAGCGCAAAGTTCAGGTTCAGGTTTTTCGGTGGGATGGGGTTTTTAAACCAGGTATCAAACCATTTCGCGCCTTCGCCGGAGGTTTCCACGTTGGCGATGGTGTCGTCGATCAGCTTTTTGAACTCGGTGTCACCCTTGCGCAGCATACAGCCGTAGGCTTCCTGCGACTGGGCAGTACCGACGATATCCCACTGATCCGGTTTCTTCGCTTTCGCGCGCTCGCCGGCAAGCAGGGCATCATCCATCATAAACGCCACCGCACGGCCGCTCTCCAGGGTACGGAAGGAGTCACCGTGATCTTTGGCGCTGATGATGCGCATATCCATCTTCTTCTCGTCGTTCAGCTTATGCAGCAGCACTTCAGAGGTGGTGCCGGAGGTCACGACCACGGCTTTACCTTTCAGGTCCGGGAAGTCCTTAATCGCGCCGCCTTTTTTGGTCAGCAGACGGGTGCCGACAACGAAGATGGTGTTAGAGAAAGCTGCCTGTTTCTGGCGCTCAAGGTTGTTAGTGGTAGAGCCACACTCAAAATCAAAGGTGCCGTTCTGCAGTAGCGGAATGCGGTTCTGAGACGTGATAGGGATCAGTTTGACCTGCAGATCCGGCTTGTTGAGTTTGGTTTTTACTGCCTCAACAATCGCATTTGAGTAAGCCTGGGAGTAGCCGACCACTTTCTGTTGGTTATCGTAGTACGAGAATGGTACGGATGATTCACGATGGCCGACGACGATCACGCCGTTTTTGGCGATCTTATCCAGCGTACTCTGCTGCGCGGAGCCAGCAGCGTCTTCTGCGTGGGCCACGCCAGCGCTGACACCCATTACCAGCATTGCAGCGGCCAGTTTTCGTAATTGCATATCCAACTCCTTTATCGCAGCGCCAGTGACGCTGTTGATACCCATGTGAGTGCGTATGTTGTTATGTCTGCCGTAATATCGCGCAGTATTGTTGCTATTTGTTAACATTCAGCCTGGCTTGATGTAAAGATTTCGCTATTAAATTGTTTATTTTTGCGAAGCGGGCCGCACCATTTAAAGGCAAAAATCTTTTCATGCACCATTCTGGTGCTGCTGTTGTCCCGCACTGGTGCAGATGAGGCTGTCAGGCCTGATACCGCGGCGGATGGCTAATCTGTTGATAAGTAATAAGCAAGGGATGTGCCAGAAATGGCAGAGGCGGGGCAGAGAGCAAAAAAAAGCCCGCGGGTGCGGGCTTTGCGGGATTATGCCTTACGACGTCGAGCGCGCAGGCTGGCAATCAGCGCGATAAATCCAGCCAGCGCGGTGAGCGCCCACAGCGGCCAGTTGCCGAAACGCGCATAAGGCGTCAGGCCGGTGGTTGGCGTAACCTCGGCGACCAGCGTCTGACGCGTGAACTGCGGGATCATCGACTGAACCTCGCCCTGCGGACCAATCACCGCCGTCACGCCGTTGTTGGTGCTGCGCAGCAGCGGTCGCGCCAGCTCCAGCGCGCGCATACGCGCCATCTGGAAGTGCTGCCACGGGCCGATGGAGTGACCGAACCAGGCATCGTTTGAGATGGTGAGCAGGAAATCGGTATCCGGACGGAAGTTGTCCCGCACCTGCTCGCCGAGAATGATCTCGTAGCAGATCGCGGCCGTCATTTTAAAACCGTGCGCGCTAAGCTGGGGCTGGACGTAAGGCCCACGGCTGAATGAGGACATCGGCAGGTCGAAGAACGGGGCCAGCGGGCGCAGAATGCTTTCCAGCGGCACAAATTCGCCAAACGGTACCAGGTGATTTTTGTTGTAGCGGTTAGGGGAGGTGTAGCTGTAAGGGCTGCCTTCGCCGAGGGTAATGATGGTGTTGTAGGTGTCGTAACGGTTTTTGCCGTTCAGACGCGCATCCACCAGACCGGTAATCAATGTGCTGTTACGCGCGCGCAGCAGCGAGTCCATAGTGGAGAGCAGACGCTGCTGGTTGATCTCCAGATCCGGAATAGCCGATTCCGGCCAGATAATCAGCTGGGATTTGCCCATCTGTGCCTGCGTCGCGGAAGTGTAGATATCCAGCGTGCGGTACAGCTCGTCTTCATTCCACTTCAGCGCCTGAGGGATATTGCCCTGCACCAGCGCAACCTGAGTAGTACGCTCCGGCACGGCGCTGAACCAGCTCAGATAGCGCAGCGGCCAGATCGCGGCAAACAGCGCCACGGCCAGCGCCAGCGGACGCCAGTTACGGTGCGCTGCCGCCAGCACCAGCATGCCGCTTATCGCCATCAGCAGGACGGTGATGCTCTCCACTCCGAGGATAGGTGCCAGGCCTTTTAACGGCCCGTCAATCTGGCTGTAGCCAAACTGCAGCCACGGGAAACCGGTGAGTACCCAGCCGCGCAGGAATTCGCTGCACTGCCACACCACCGGCGCGGCGATAACCAGCCTTACCCAGCCCGCAGTCGGCCACAGGCGCGTCAGCACCCCGGCAAACAGTCCGGTGTAGAGCGAGAGATACGCAGCAAGCAGAACCACAAGGAAGATGTTAACTGGCTCCGGCATACCACCGAACTGGGCGATACTGACGTAAACCCAGTTGACGCCGCTGCCGAACAGACCAAGACCCCAGAAGAAGCCAATGGCGGCGCTTTGCCTGACGGTGCGATGCAGCGTGAGTCCCTGCAGCGCAACCAGTGAAATCAGCGCGGCGGGCCAGAAATCAAAAGGAGAAAAAGCCAGCGTACCGCTGGCTCCGAATAGCAGGGCCAGCAGCAGTCGCACTGGCTGGCGGTTATACCAGGAAACAACTTCCATTTGAATTATTCATCCAGGTTTGGCGGCGGGGCATCGTCCGGGAATTTGACATGAACCTGAATCACACGGCGGCTGTCCGCCATCGCCACTTTGAACTGGTAACCATTGATGTCGATGGTTTCACCGCGCGCAGGGAGATGACCAAACGCCTGCATCACCAGGCCACCAATGGTGTCTACTTCATCATCGCTGAAGCTGGTGCCAAAGGTGTCGTTAAAATCTTCAATCGACGCCAGGGCGCGTACCGTCCACGTATGGCGGCTCAGCTGGCGGAAATCGATATCCTCTTCGTCGTCGTATTCGTCTTCAATCTCGCCGACGATAAGCTCAAGAATATCTTCAATGGTTACAAGGCCCGACACGCCGCCGAACTCGTCAATCACAATCGCCATGTGGTAGCGCAGGGAGCGAAACTCTTTCAGCATGCGGTCTACACGCTTGCTTTCCGGCACCACAACAGCCTGACGTAGCACTTTATCCATGCTGAAGGCTTCGGCATCGCTGCGCATAAACGGCAGCAGATCTTTCGCCATCAGGATCCCTTCGATGTGATCCTTGTCTTCACTGATGACCGGGAAACGCGAGTGGGCTGACTCAATAATGACGTCGAGACACTCGTCCAGCGTCTGGTTGCGTTTCAGGGTGACCATCTGTGAGCGGGGGATCATGATGTCGCGGACGCGCTGGTCAGCAATATCCATCACCCCTTCAAGCATATCGCGCGTATCTTCATCGATAAGCTCGTTCTGCCCGGAATCACGAATCAAAGCCAGCAGATCTTCACGGTTTTTTGGCTCGCCGTGGAAAAGCTGACTCAGAATGAGTGAGAAAAATCCTTTTTTACTATTAGGTGAATCGCTACTGTGTGAATTGTCGTCGCTCATGGCGTTCGTTCAGGTTCTCGTGTTGGTTGATGTTTGCAACCCCGCAGTGGCGGGGCGCGATACAGTGGCACAGGCCGGTTACTCTTTCTCGGCAATGTACGGATCGGCGAAGCCCAGGGCAAGCATTATCTCTGTCTCAATCCCTTCCATCTCTTCGGCTTCGTCATCTTCAATATGGTCATAGCCCAGCAGATGCAGACTGCCGTGGATCACCATATGTGCCCAGTGGGCGTTGAGCGGTTTATCCTGCTCGACCGCTTCGCGCTCCACGACCTGGCGACAGATAATCAGATCGCCCAGCAGCGGCAGCTCAATGCCCGGCGGGGCTTCAAACGGGAAAGAGAGCACGTTGGTGGACTTATCTTTGCCGCGGTACGTCAGGTTCAGTTCGTGGCTTTCCGGCTCATCCACCAGGCGGATAGTCACTTCCGCTTCTTCCTGAAACTGGGGGATCACCGCATCCAGCCAGGCCTGAAACTGGGCTTCATCCGGAAGCCCGGTGGTGTCTTCGCAAGCCACCTGTAGATCTAACATCACCTGGCTCATTGACGCTCCTGCGAGCCGGCGTCATGCGCCTGCGCTTCACGTTTACGCTCGGCGGCCTGCTCGGCTTTGCGCTTCTGCTCCGCCTCTTCCCAGGCTTCATAGGCGATAACGATGCGCGCGACCACCGGGTGGCGTACCACGTCTTCGCTGTGGAAGAAGTTAAAGCTGATCTCCTCCACGCCGGACAGCACGTCAATGGCGTGGCGCAGGCCGGATTTGGTGCTGCGCGGCAGGTCGATCTGGGTAATGTCGCCGGTAATCACCGCTTTCGAGTTAAAGCCGATACGCGTCAGGAACATCTTCATCTGTTCGATGGTGGTGTTCTGGCTCTCATCCAGAATGATGAAGGCGTCATTCAGGGTACGGCCACGCATGTAGGCCAGCGGCGCGACTTCAATCACGTTGCGCTCCATCAGCTTTTCCACGCGCTCGAAGCCCAACATTTCGAACAGCGCATCGTAGAGCGGACGCAGATAAGGATCGACCTTCTGGCTGAGATCCCCCGGCAGGAAGCCGAGTTTCTCACCGGCTTCTACCGCCGGACGGGTCAGCAGAATACGACGAATTTCCTGACGCTCCAGCGCATCCACCGCCGCTGCTACCGCGAGGTAGGTTTTACCCGTACCCGCCGGGCCAACGCCGAAGGTGATGTCATGGTCAAGAATATTGGCGATGTACTGCGCCTGATTGGGCGTTCGCGGCTTGATCACACCACGTTTGGTTTTGATATTTACCGCTTTGCCAAACTCGGGCACGCTTTCGGCGGTCTGTTCCAGCACGCGGGATTCTTTGATCGCCAGGTGAATGTTTTCCGGATCGATGTCGTTAATCTGACCACGCACCGGGGCGGTATCAACATAGAGATCGCGCAGGATGTTCACGGCAGCGTTCACGCACAGCGTTCTGCCGGTGAGCTTAAAGTGGTTATCGCGACGGTTGATTTCGATGCCCAGACGTCGTTCGAGCTGCTTAATATTGTCGTCGAACGGGCCGCACAAACTCAGCAGGCGGGCATTGTCTGCGGGTTCCAGCGTTATTTCACGTGTATCGATATTCAAACTTATCCTCTTGTCTCACGGGACGGCTAAGGTGGACCAAAGCCTTACGGAATTTTCACAGGCCTGCGTGAAGTATTCACGGCACCGGAAAAAGGCGCAAGCATTGGGGATGATATTTGGGTGCTGCTTTCAGAAAGCAAGGGCAAAAAAGGAATTTGCTGGAGCAGGGCTGCACGGCGGAACCGCACAGCCCGGACGGCCCGCAGAGCGGGGCCGGATGACGTTACGGCTGGTACATTCCGACGCCGATGTCGTTCTCTTTACGGGTGCGGGCGATGACCGATGCCGGCGTTTCGGCCACGCGCAGGCCCATCTCCGCTTCGGTGCGCACCAGCGTCGCGCGCAGGGAGTTTGGCAGCACTTCGGTGATCTCAACGTCAACAAACTTACCGACCATATCCGGCGTGCCTTCGAAGTTCACCACGCGGTTATTTTCGGTGCGTCCCGACAGCGCCATGATGCTTTTGCGCGATGTGCCTTCCACCAGAATACGCTGGGTGGTGCCGAGCATACGGCGGCTCCACGCCATCGCCTGCTGGTTGATGCGATCCTGCAGAATATAGAGACGCTGTTTCTTCTCCTCTTCCGGAACATCATCCACCATGTCCGCCGCCGGGGTGCCGGGGCGCGCCGAGAAGATAAAGCTGAAGCTGACGTCAAAGTTCACTTCAGCGATAAGCTTCATGGTCTGTTCGAAGTCCTGGGTGGTTTCGCCCGGGAAGCCGACGATAAAATCGGAGCTGATCTGAATATCCGGACGCGCCGCGCGCAGCTTGCGAATGATTGCTTTGTATTCCAGCGCGGTGTGGGTGCGGCCCATCAGATTCAGGACGCGATCGGAACCGCTCTGCACCGGTAGGTGCAGGAAGCTCACCAGCTCAGGGGTATCGCGGTACACCTCGATAATGTCGTCGGTGAACTCGATCGGGTGGCTGGTGGTGAAGCGGATGCGGTCGATGCCGTCGATGGCCGCTACCAGACGCAGCAGATCGGCAAAGGTGCCGGTGCTGCCGTCATAGTTCTCTCCGCGCCAGGCGTTGACGTTCTGGCCGAGCAGGTTGACTTCACGCACGCCCTGCGCGGCAAGCTGGGCGATCTCAAACAGAATATCGTCGCTCGGACGGCTCACTTCTTCCCCGCGGGTGTACGGCACCACGCAGTAGGTACAGTATTTGTTGCAGCCTTCCATGATGGAGACGAAGGCGGTCGGGCCATCGGCGCGCGGTTCCGGCAGGCGGTCGAATTTTTCGATTTCCGGGAAGCTGATATCCACGACCGGACTTTTCGTGCCGCGCACCTGGTTAATCATCTCCGGCAGACGATGCAGGGTCTGTGGGCCAAAGATAATATCGACGTAGTGGGCGCGCTGGCGAATATGGTCGCCTTCCTGCGAGGCCACGCAACCGCCGACGCCAATGATGATGTCGGGATTTTTCGCCTTCAGCAGCTTCCAGCGACCCAGCTGATGAAACACTTTTTCCTGAGCCTTCTCGCGGATTGAGCAGGTATTGAGCAGCAGCACGTCGGCCTCTTCAGCCACGTCGGTCAACTGATAACCGTGGGTTGCGTCCAGCAGATCGGCCATCTTGGATGAATCGTACTCGTTCATCTGACAGCCCCAGGTTTTAATATGGAGTTTTTTTGTCATCGACTTGCTCATGCTTAAGTTAAAGCCAGGATTGCAGGCCGCGTATTGTAATGCTTTGCTGAGGATGTGACCAGCCTGAAGCCCGGATTGCTGGCAGGGGCGTTCGCAATGCGGTGACAGGCAACGCGCAGGCGAAAAATCCGGTACACTTGAGGGATCAGCGAAAGGATAAATGACTATGGCAAATCAACCCATTGACGTCGCCGTCGTAGGCGGAGGCATGGTCGGCGCCGCCGCGGCGCTGGGACTGGCGCAGCAGGGATTCACGGTTGCGGTGATCGATCATGCGGAGCCGCCGGCCTATGACCCCACTGCACCGGTGGACGTGCGTATTTCGGCCATCAGCAGCGCCTCGGTGGGGCTGTTGCGCAGCCTCGGAGTGTGGGAAGCAATCCAGGCGATGCGCTGCCACCCCTACAGCCGGCTGGAAACCTGGGAGTGGGAGAGCGCGCAGGTGGTGTTTGACGCCGCCGATCTCCACCTTCCCGAGCTGGGCTACATGGTAGAGAACAACGTGCTGCAGCGTGCGCTGTGGGAGCAGATGGTGGCGCACCCGCGTATCACGCTGCGCTGCCCGACGACGCTGAGCGCGCTGCATCGTCACGCCGACAGCAGCACGCTGGAGTGCGCGGAGGGTGAGACACTGACGGCCCGGCTGGTGGTGGGTGCCGACGGCGCTAACTCGCAGGTCCGCCGCTGGGCCGGGATTGGCGTCCACGCCTGGCAGTACCAACAGTCCTGCATGCTTATCTCGGTTAAATGCGAGAATGCGCCGGGGCGCAGCACCTGGCAGCACTTTACGCCCAACGGCCCGCATGCGTTTCTGCCGCTGTTTGATTCCTGGGCTTCACTGGTGTGGTACGACCGGCCGGCACGTATTCGCCAGCTGCAGGGCATGAGCATGGCGCAGCTGAAGCGCGAGATTAACGTACATTTCCCGGCGCGGCTGGGTGAGGTTACCCCGGTTGCCGCGGGCGCGTTTCCGTTAACCCGGCGTCATGCGGTGGACTACGTTCAGCCGGGGCTGGTGCTGGTGGGCGATGCGGCACACACCATTCATCCGCTGGCGGGGCAGGGGGTCAACCTGGGCTATCGCGATGTGGATGCGCTGATTGACGTGCTGACTAACGCGCGCAGCGTCGGCGAGAACTGGGCCAGCCTTGAGGTGCTTAAACGCTATCAGCATCGTCGTCAGGCGGATAATTTCCTGATGCAGAGCGGGATGGATCTGTTCTACGCCGGGTTCAGCAATAACCTCGCACCGCTGCGCGCGCTGCGTAACATCGGATTGATGGCAGCGAATCGCGCGGGCGTGTTGAAACGGCAGGCGCTGAAGTACGCGCTGGGGCTTTGAGTTCAGGCTGCTAAGTGAAAGGGCGGGAAACCGCCTTTTTTTGTGGCCAGCTGAAAAGCAAAAAGCTCGCCGAAGCGAGCTTTTTTAAGAGTGGCTGGGGTACGAGGATTCGAACCTCGGAATGCCGGAATCAGAATCCGGTGCCTTACCGCTTGGCGATACCCCAACAGGGCGCGTTTATCAGATAAACGACTTTTCAAATTTGGCTGGGGTACGAGGATTCGAACCTCGGAATGCCGGAATCAGAATCCGGTGCCTTACCGCTTGGCGATACCCCAAGAAAGTGGTGGCTACGACGGGAATCGAACCTGTGACCCCAGCATTATGAGTGCTGTGCTCTAACCAGCTGAGCTACGTAGCCAAATTGTACTGCTTTACCCGTATTTCTACCGGTGTGACCTTCGCGTTAACCTGCGCAAGTCGGGAAAATATGGCTGGGGTACCTGGATTCGAACCAGGGAATGCCGGTATCAAAAACCGGTGCCTTACCGCTTGGCGATACCCCATCCGTGCAACGCTTATTGGGAATGGTGCGGGAGGCGAGACTTGAACTCGCACACCTTGCGGCGCCAGAACCTAAATCTGGTGCGTCTACCAATTTCGCCACTCCCGCAAAAAGATGGTGGCTACGACGGGAATCGAACCTGTGACCCCAGCATTATGAGTGCTGTGCTCTAACCAGCTGAGCTACGTAGCCATCTTTTTCGCGTTACCTTATCGGCGTTGCGGGGCGCATTATGCGTATTGGGCCTGGAAGCGTCAACACATTTTTTGCCGAAAATTACCCGTCAGCTGACTGTTTGACCAGCTTACGAACAGCTTGCTGCAATATTCGGCAATTATTGGATAACTCTCCCTTTTATGCCGCATTTTTATACGTCATCGCCGCCAAAAAGAAGGGCCCCGCAGGGCCCTGGAATGCGTGGTGATGCTTATTTATACGCTGACTGGTGCACGCCTACCGCACGGCCTGACGGATCGTTCATGGTTTTGAACGCTTCGTCCCATTCAATGGCTTTTGCCGAGGAACAGGCAACAGACGGACCGCCCGGGACACACTCCGCCGCGCTCGGCAGCGGGAACAGCTCTTCAAAAATTTCGCGGTACAGGTACGCTTCTTTCGACGACGGCGTGTTGTACGGGAAACGGAAGCTGGCTGTGGCTAACTGCTGATCGGTGACCTGCTCAGCGGCCACTTCTTTCAGGGTGTCAATCCAGCTGTAGCCCACGCCGTCGGAGAACTGCTCCTTCTGACGCCACGCCACGCTCGCCGGCAGATAAGATTCAAAGCATTCGCGCAACACGTGCTTCTCCATTTTGCCGTTGCCGCACATTTTGTCCTGCGGATTGATGCGCATTGCAACATCAAGGAACTTCTTGTCGAGGAACGGCACACGCGCTTCCACGCCCCAGGCGGACATCGCTTTGTTGGCGCGGGCGCAGTCAAACATATGCAGCGCCTGCAGCTTGCGCACCGTCTCTTCATGCAGCTCTTTCGCATCCGGGGCTTTGTGGAAGTAAAGGTAGCCGCCGAACACTTCGTCAGACCCTTCGCCGGAGAGCACCATTTTGATGCCCATCGCTTTGATCTTACGCGACATCAGGTACATCGGGGTTGAGGCGCGAATAGTGGTCACGTCATAGGTTTCGATGTGGTAGATCACATCGCGGATCGCATCCAGCCCTTCCTGCACCGTAAAGTGAATTTCGTGGTGCACGGTGCCGAGATGGTTAGCCACTTCCTGCGCCGCTTTCAGATCCGGCGAGCCTTCGAGGCCGACGGCGAAGGAGTGCAGCTGCGGCCACCAGGCTTCGGAGCGCTCCTGATCTTCCACGCGGCGCGCAGCGAATTTTTTGGTGATGGCGGAAATCACCGACGAGTCCAGCCCGCCCGAGAGCAGCACGCCGTATGGCACGTCAGACATCAGGTGGCTTTTCACCGCGTCTTCCAGCGCCTGGCGCAGCTCGGCTTTATCCGTCACGTTGTCTTTTACCGCGTCATAGTCGAACCAGTCGCGATGGTAATACGGGCGGATCTCGCCGTCCTGGCTCCACAGATAGCTGCCGGCCGGGAACTCTTTGATGGTGCGGCATACCGGCACCAGCGCCTTCATTTCGGAGGCGACATAAAGGTTGCCGTGTTCGTCATGACCCATGTACAGCGGAATGATGCCGATATGGTCGCGGCCAATCAGATACGCCTCTTTTTCACTGTCGTAGAGCACGAAGGCGAACATGCCCTGCAGCTCGTCGAGAAACTCCGGTCCCTTCTCCTGGTAGAGCGCAAGGATAACTTCACAGTCAGAGCCGGTCTGGAACGGATAGCGGTCGCCGTATTCTGCGCGCAGCGCCTGATGGTTGTAGATTTCGCCGTTCACGGCCAGCGCATGGGTTTTTTTCTGGTTGTACAGCGGCTGCGCCCCGGCGTTCACGTCCACGATCGACAGGCGTTCGTGGGCGAGAATCGCTTTATCGCCGGCATAGACGCCGGACCAGTCCGGGCCGCGATGGCGCATCAGGCGGGAGAGTTCGAGCGCTTTTTTACGCAGCTCAACCGCGTCAGTTTTAATATCCAGTACACCAAAAATGGAACACATAACCTTCTCCGTTAAGCCTTGCCGTGATGTTGTGTCGAATTATCTGTCATTGCGGTTAAGGCTGTTTTTCTCGCAGTGACGTATCGCTTAAGCAAGAAAATGCCCTGGTTAGTGAAGGTTGTGCAAGCGATTTGCCGTTCTGTTGAAAAATAGTCAGTAAGGCTTTGCGGAATAGTGAAAAAGGCGAAGCAAATGGCGCGATAAATTAGCGATTCAACAATTTTTAGCGTTTTTCATTGATGGCAGGAGCGTGGATGCACGCAGGGAATAATAATGCTATAGCCGCGCGTCGGCGCGGCTGAGGGATTAAATAACGTCGATTTCTGCCACCGACGGGAAAATCCAGCTTGGACGGAACGGCATGGCATCGATGTCGTTGAGGGTGGAGACGCCGGAAAGCACCAGAATGGTTTCAAGCCCGGCCTGGAACCCGGCCAGAATATCGGTACGCAGGTTGTCGCCAACGATCACCGTATGTTCGGAGTGGGCCTGCATTTTATTCAGCGCTGCGCGGATGATCCACGGGCTGGGCTTGCCGACGTAAAACGGTTTGCGTCCGGAAATTTTCTCAATGCCTGCACATAGCGCCCCGCAGGCCGGATAGAAACCGCGTCCGTGGGTGTCCGGATTAGTGGCGATAAAGCGCGCACCGTTCGCCACAAAGAATGCCGCTTTATGCATCATTTCCCAGTTATAAGAGCGCGTCTCGCCAACAATCACGAAATCAGGATTGATATCGGTAATGGTAAAACCGGCTTTGTACAGCTCGTGGATTAACGCGCCTTCGCCCACTACATAGGCCTTTTTCCCTTCCTGACGGCGCAGGAAATCGGCAGTGGCCATCGCCGAGGTATAAAAGACGCTGTCGGGAACGTTGATGCCCGCCGAGGCAAAGCGGTTTGCCAGATCCTGCCCGGTTTGCGATGGATAGTTGGTCAGCAACACCAGCGGGAATCCTTTTTCAAGGATGCCGGTAAGGAATTCGCTGGCGCCCGGCACCGCGACGTTATCGTGCATCAGCACGCCATCAATATCACAAATTACGTTCTGAATGGTCATCGACTACTCGTGTTCTGATTGCACAAAGGCGTAACTATAGCCTGGAAAAGGAGTGATCCGCTCAGCCTTCGAGCAAATGCTGCAGCAGGATCCCGTTCAGCATCGCCCGTTTCACCAGCGCAAAGGCACCAATGGCGGAGCGATGATCGAGCGCAGAGGGCACGACCGGCAAATTCTTGCGAAACGCCTTCAGCACCTGCGCGTTGATGCAGCTCTCAATCGCCGGCAGCAGCACTTTTCCCGCCTCGACGATCTCGCCGGCAATGATCACTTTTTGCGGATTAAACAAATTGATGGCGATGGAAATGGCTTTGCCGAGATGACGGCCCGCGTGTTCAATCACTTCGGTAGCCAGCGGGTCGCCCTTATTTGCGGCCTTGCAGATGGCTTTGATGGAGCACTCATCCGGCGTCAGGCGGCTCGGGTAACCCTGTTCCAGCAGGTGACGCACGCGCTGCTCAATCGCCGCGTTGGCAGCGATGGTTTCCAGACAGCCGAAGTTACCGCAGTGGCAGCGCTCGCCCAGCGGATCGACCTGAATATGACCAATCTCGCCCACGTTGCCGTTACGGCCAATAAAAATGCGACCGCTGGAGATGATCCCCGCCCCGGTGCCGCGATGCACGCGCACCAGAATGGAGTCTTCACAGTCGCGGGTTGCACCGAAGTAGTGCTCAGCCAGCGCCAGGCTGCGGATATCGTGCCCGACAAAGCAGGTCAGGCCGAAACGATTTTCCAGCGCCTCCACCAGCGGCCAGTTCTCTACTGCAATGTGCGGCATATAGCGCACCACGCCGCTTTCCGGATCGACCAGCCCCGGCAGGATCACTGAAATCGCAATAAGCTCGCGGATTTTGCGCTGCCAGGTGGTCAGGAAGGTGGCGATGGTGTTAAGCAGCTCATGCTCCAGGGTTTCCTGGGTGCGCTGCGGCAGCGGGAAATGCTCTTCCGCCAGCACTTTGCTGCTGAGATCGTAGAGCGTGAGCGTTGCGTCGTGACGCCCGAGACGCACGCCGATGGCCTGGAACTGACGGGTTTCGGTAATGATGGAGATAGCGCGGCGACCACCGGTAGAGGCCTGTTGATCCACCTCTTTAATGAGGCCGCGCTCGATAAGCTGGCGGGTAATCTTCGTGACGCTGGCGGGAGCAAGCTGGCTCTGTTCGGCAATCTGAATACGTGAGATGGGCCCATGCTGATCAATCAGGCGATAGACCGCCGCGCTGTTCAGTTGTTTTACCAGGTCAACATTACCAATTTGAGCTTGTCCGCCAGTTGTCATGCCTTTACTTACTCAGTGACGACCTCGTTACCATTAACGATGGTCTTGATGATGTTAAAATCGTGAGTGAAAGCGGTCAGGTTTGCCACTTTACCCTGCTCGATCGTGCCGAGCTTATGGTCCACGCCCATTGCGCGGGCAGGGTAGAGGCTTGCCATACGCAGCGCTTCATCAAGGGCGATATTGACATGCTGCACCAGATTGCGCACCCCTTCGATCATCGTCAGGGCGGAACCGCTCAGGGTACCGTTCTCGTCCACGCACAGTCCATTACGGTAGTATATTGTTTTACCAGCAAAAATGAACTCTTCAATATCAGCACCTGCCGGCGCGGTGGCGTCAGTGACCAGACAGAGCTTATCGCCTTTGATTCGCTTCGCATTGCGCACGTTGGCGAAATCGACGTGTAGCCCGTCAACAATAATGCCGCAGTAGAGATCCGGCTCGTCAAAAATCGCGCCGACCAGACCCGGCTCGCGGCCGCTGATGTAAGGCATCGCGTTATAAAGATGGGTGGCGAAACGAATGCCGGCGCGGAAGCCTGTTTTCGCTTCGGCGAGCGTCGCATTAGAGTGCCCGGCGGAAACCACAATGCCGGCAACGGACAGCTTACTGATCACCTCGGGGGCGACCATTTCTGGCGCGAGGGTGATTTTGGTAATCACGTCCGCATTCTGGCACAGGTAATCGACCAGCGCCGCATCGGGCTGGCGCACATAAGCCGGATTATGGGTGCCTTTCTTCACAATATTCAGCCACGGGCCTTCAAGGTGAAGCCCCAGTGCCTGATGAGGATGGTTGCTGAGGTAGTCTCGCATCACCTCGACGCCCTGTTTCATCAGGTCATCGCTGGTGGTGATGAGGGTTGGCAGATAGCTGGTGCAGCCCGATTTTTCATTGGCTTTCTGCATAATTTCCAGCGTTTCCACACTGACGGCGTCGGCGGTGTCGTTGAACTGCACGCCGCCGCAGCCGTTAAGCTGCACATCAATAAAACCGGGGGCGATGATGGCACCACCGAGATCGCGCTGCTCAATGCCTGCTGGCAGGTCGGCCAGCGGACAGATGCGCTCAATCAGGCCATGCGCGATAACAATCGCGTGGTCATCCAGTACGTCATGGCCGGTGTAAATCCGACCGTGGATTAATGCATACATTAGGGTACCCCCGGTAAACCGACTTAAAGGCCTTTGATATTTTCTGCTTCTAACTCGTTGAAGTATTTCAACGTTTTCACTTTCAGCTCCATTGTAGAGGGCTCATCACACACTACAACCGCTTTCGGGTGCAGCTGCAGGCAGCTGATCGTCCACATATGGTTGACGTTGCCTTCTACCGCAGCCTGCAGCGCCTGCGCTTTCTGATGACCCAGCACCAGAATCATGACTTCCTGCGCATCGAGCAGCGTACCGACGCCGACGGTCAGCGCATATTTCGGCACCTGATTCACATCGCCATCAAAGAAGCGTGAGTTAGCGACGCGGGTATCGTGGGTCAGGGTTTTGATACGGGTGCGGGAAGAGAGCGACGACGCCGGTTCGTTGAACGCGATATGCCCGTCGTTGCCCACGCCGCCCATGAACAGGTGGATTTTACCGTAGGCGCGAATTTTTTCTTCATAGCGGCGACATTCAGCGTCGATGTCCGGCGCATTGCCATCAAGCAGGTTGATGTTTTCTGGCAGAATATCCACGTGATCAAAGAAATTGCGGTGCATGAAACTGTGGTAGCTTTCCGGATGCTCCTTCGGCAGGCCGACGTACTCATCCATATTGAACGTTACAACGTGCTTAAAGCTGACCTGGCCCGCTTTATGCATTTCCACCAGCGCTTTGTAAGCTTCCATCGGCGTACCGCCGGTCGGCAGACCGAGCACAAAAGGACGATCGGCAGTCGGTGCGAACGCGTTGATGCGGTTAACGATATGGCGAGCGGCCCATTTACCAACTTGCTGGGCGGTTGCCAGGGGAATCAGTCTCATCATTCACCTCAGGGTTAAAAGGAAAGCATGGGCGGAGTTACCGAATCACAGTGTAAGCGTAACCTGGTTCACAATTCAGGGCGTAATCCGCATTGATTTTTTGAATGATAAAATAAGTTTTGGTCGATAGCCAGAGTAAGGGAGGGCATAAAGCGATTCCTGGCGATCGCGATCACAAAAAAAACGCTTTTAATTTGCGATACGAATTAATTTTTCACACACTCGGTCGGTGGGTGATAATTCGCCGCGATTTCAGGTCCGTTAAACAATAAGAAACACGGCTTCACACAAGCCTTAAACGGGGTCTCAGAGGGGGAATAAAGTGAGTATTCTAGGTTATTTACAACGTATTGGCCGCGCACTGATGGTGCCGGTGGCCACACTGCCAGCCGCCGCCATTCTGATGGGCGTCGGTTACTGGATCGATCCGGTGGGCTGGGGCGGAGATAACGCGCTGGCGGCGTTCTTCATTCAGTCTGGTTCTGCCATTATCGACAACATGGGCGTGCTGTTTGCCGTAGGCGTGGCATACGGAATGTCGAAAGATAAAGACGGCGCCGCAGCGCTGGCCGGCTTCGTCGGCTTCCTGGTGCTGACCACCCTGTGCGCGCCAGCCGCAGTGGCAATGATCCAGAAAATCCCTGCCGATCAGGTACCTGCTGCCTTCGGTAAAATCAAAAACCAGTTTGTCGGCATCATGGTGGGTATTATTGCCGCCGAGCTCTACAACCGCTTCAGCACCGTGGAGCTGCCAAAGGCGCTCTCCTTCTTTAGCGGACGCCGTCTGGTTCCCATCCTCACCTCTTTCGTGATGATCGTCGTGGCGTTCATCATGATGTACATCTGGCCGATGGTGTTCGACGGCCTGGTGAACTTTGGTGAACATATTCAGAAAATGGGCTCGACGGGTGCGGGTGTCTACGCCTTCTTTAACCGTCTGCTGATCCCGGTTGGCCTGCATCACGCTCTGAACTCGGTGTTCTGGTTTGACGTAGCCGGCATCAACGACATCCCGAACTTCCTCGGCGGCGCGCAGTCCATCGAAGCCGGTAAAGCGGTTGTTGGCATCACCGGTCGCTATCAGGCGGGCTTCTTCCCGATCATGATGTTCGGCCTGCCGGGTGCCGCGCTGGCGATTTACCATTGCGCACGCGCTGAGAACAAAGCCAAAGTGCTGGGGATCATGATGGCGGGCGCGTTCGCTGCGTTCTTCACCGGGATCACCGAGCCGCTTGAGTTCTCCTTTATGTTCGTCGCGCCGGTGCTGTATGTCATTCATGCCGTGCTGACCGGTATCTCCGTCTTTATCGCGGCAAGCATGCAGTGGATTGCTGGCTTCGGCTTCAGCGCCGGGCTGGTGGATATGGTGCTGTCATCCCGCAACCCGCTGGCGACCCAGTGGTGGATGCTGATCCCGCAGGGTCTGGTGTTCTTCGTCATCTATTACGTGGTGTTCCGCTTCACCATTACGAAGTTCAACCTGATGACCCCGGGTCGCGAACTGGCGGTTGCCGGTAGCGAAGCCGATGGTCAGGACATCAATGTGAGCGGTACAGGCGAGCAGGACGTGTCTGGCCTGGCGCGTCAGTACATCGCCGCGGTAGGGGGTTCAGATAACCTCACCGGCATCGATGCCTGTATCACGCGTCTGCGTCTGAACGTCAAAGACTCGTCGCTGGTCAATGAAGCGCTGGCCAAACGCCTCGGCGCCACCGGCGTGATTCGCCTCAACAAAACCAGCGTGCAGATTATCGTTGGCTTTGTGGCTGAGAAAATTGCTAACGCCATGAAAACCACCGGTAACGTACCGGCAGCAGGAGCCGCACCGGCTGCTGCACCGATTGCCTCCACAGCACAGCCGCAGGCCGTCTCCAACGGCGTAATCGTTGCTGCGCTGCTGGCACCGGTAAGTGGTGACGTGGTTGCGCTGGATCAGGTGCCGGATGAAGCCTTTGCCAGCAAAGCGGTGGGGGATGGCGTTGCCATCAAGCCAACCGGGAAACTGGTGGTGGCTCCGGCAGCCGGCACCATTGTGAAAATCTTCAACACCAATCACGCGTTTTGTCTGGAGACGGAGAACGGCGCAGAAATCGTGGTGCATATGGGCATCGACACCGTTGCCTTGAACGGCCAGGGCTTCTCGCGTCTGGTGGAAGAGGGGGCGGACGTGGTCGCCGGCCAGCCGGTGCTGGAAATGGATCTCGATTTCCTCAACGCCAATGCCCGTTCGATGATTAGCCCGGTAGTGTGCAGCAACAGCGATGATTACAGTGCGCTGGTGGTAAAAGCACAGGGCGCGGTCATCGCAGGCCAGACGCCGTTGTTCGAGATTAAAGGCAAATAACCTTTCCTGAGTAGTGTGCTTTGCCTGAAGCGGCGGGATTATCCCGCCGCTTTTTTTATACCTCACCCGCGCTACCAGGCTCGCCGTGCCTTTTTCTGCAACAAACAGTTGTTTCAGGCAGCCGGTTATAAGATCATGCACCGTTAAACGATGTTCACGCCTTGAGGAAGCTGCGATGAGTGAGGCAGAAGCCCGCCCGACTAACTTTATTCGTCAGATTATTGATGAAGACCTGTCCAGTGGTAAACACACCACAATTTGCACCCGTTTTCCGCCGGAGCCGAACGGCTACCTGCATATTGGTCATGCAAAATCGATTTGCCTTAACTTCGGCATCGCCCAGGATTACCAGGGCCAGTGCAACCTGCGCTTTGACGACACCAACCCGGTTAAAGAAGATATCGAGTTCGTTGAGTCCATTAAAAATGACGTGCAGTGGCTGGGCTTCCACTGGTCAGGAGACGTGCGTTACTCCTCCAACTATTTCGACCAGCTGCACCAGTATGCGGTTGAGCTGATCACCAAAGGTCTGGCATATGTTGACGAACTGTCGCCGGACGAAATCCGCGAATACCGCGGCACGCTGACTGCGCCGGGTAAAAACAGCCCGTACCGCGACCGCAGCGTGGAAGAGAACCTGGCACTGTTCGAAAAAATGCGTGCCGGCGAGTTTGCCGAAGGCAAAGCCTGCCTGCGTGCGAAAATCGACATGGCATCGCCGTTTATCGTGATGCGCGATCCGGTGCTGTACCGCATTAAGTTTGCCGAACATCACCAGACCGGCAATAAGTGGTGCATCTACCCGATGTACGACTTTACCCACTGCATTTCCGATGCGCTGGAAGGCATCACCCACTCGCTGTGTACCCTGGAGTTCCAGGATAACCGCCGCCTGTATGACTGGGTGCTGGATAACATCACGATTCCGGTGCATCCGCGTCAGTACGAGTTCTCGCGCCTGAACCTCGAATATACCGTCATGTCCAAGCGCAAGCTGAACCTGCTGGTAACCGATAAGCACGTTGAAGGCTGGGATGACCCGCGTATGCCGACCATCTCCGGTCTGCGTCGTCGCGGCTACACCGCAGCCTCCGTGCGTGAGTTCTGCAAACGCATCGGCGTTACCAAGCAGGACAACACCGTTGAGATGGCCGCGCTGGAAGCCTGCATCCGCGAAGATCTCAATGAGAACGCTCCGCGCGCGATGGCGGTTATCGATCCGGTTAAGCTGGTGATCGAAAACTACCCGCAGGGCGAGACGGAAGTGGTTTCCATGCCGAACCATCCTAACAAGCCTGAGATGGGCACCCGCGACGTGCCGTTCAGTGCTGAAATCTGGATCGATCGTGCCGATTTCCGTGAAGAAGCCAACAAGCAGTACAAGCGTCTGGTGCTGGGCAAAGAAGTGCGCCTGCGTAACGCCTACGTGATCAAAGCCGAGCGCGTTGAGAAAGATGCCGAAGGCAACATCACCACCATTTTCTGCTCTTACGATGCGGAAACGCTGAGCAAAGATCCGGCTGACGGCCGCAAGGTAAAAGGCGTTATCCACTGGGTTAGCGCCGCTCACGCGCTGCCGGTTGAAATTCGCCTGTACGATCGCCTGTTCAGCGTGCCGAACCCGGGTGCGGCAGAGGACTTCCTCTCCACCATTAACCCGGAATCGCTGGTTATCAAGCAGGGCTTCGCTGAGCCGAGCCTGAAAGCCGCGGAGCAGGGTGTGGCGTATCAGTTCGAGCGTGAAGGCTACTTCTGCCTCGACAGCCGCTATGCAACAGCCGATAAGCTGGTGTTCAACCGCACCGTGGGTCTGCGTGACACCTGGGCGAAAGCTGGTGAGTAAGTAGCGACTCGCGTTAAAACGCCGCGCAATGCGGCGTTTTTTTTACCTGCATTTCCGCAGATAGCTGTAAATATATTATTCGCCTCGCGAATTAATTAACCCTCGGTCACATTTGGCTGCACGTATTTTCCCTTTTAAATCAGCTTAAGTATCTTCAATTTTGTGAGTGAAATCGCTTCCATTAGCGCTAGCCTGTTGATTTAAGGCTTTTTCAGCCGTCATTCCATTTTTCCTGAAAGTTGTTACAAAATCAGAATAAATATGTGCACTTCGTCATAGTCCTGATAATCCTCAGGGAAAAGCATTGATAATTCGCGTCGCGAAAAATAAGCTGAGTCTGGCAGCGGTAAGCCCGAGATATATGCCGTTGCCTTTTGCTTTTTTTATTTTTCGTCGGGGCGTTTGCGTCCGGGCAATATTATTTGTCAAAGAGGAACTTCATCATGCGTGCGTTTGCTGACAAACGTAGTGCGCTCGCGTTAGCTATTGCTGGCGCTACTGCGCTCACCGGCTTTATTCCATCTGCGGCACACGCCGCCGGATTTATTGATGATTCAACGCTCACTGGCGGTATCTATTACTGGCAGCGCGAGCGCGATCGCAAAGACGTAACCGACGACGATAAATATAAAACCAACCTCTCTCACGCCACCTGGAATGCCAACCTTGATTTTCAGTCCGGCTACGTCGCGGATATGTTCGGCCTTGATGTGGCCGCCTTCACGGCAATAGAAATGGCGGAAAACGGTGACAGCGCGCACCCGAATGAAATCGCTTTCTCAGCCAGCAATAAAACTTACGACGAAGACTGGTCCGGCGATAAAAGCGGCATCAGCCTGTATAAAGCCGCAGCGAAATTTAAATATGGTCCCGTCTGGGCGCGCGCCGGATATATTCAACCGAGCGGGCAAACGCTGCTGGCACCGCACTGGAGTTTTATGCCCGGCACCTATCAGGGCGCAGAGGCCGGCGCGAATTATGATTATGGCGAGGCGGGCGCATTAAGTTTCTCCTATATGTGGACTAACAAATATAAAGCCCCGTGGCATACCGAAATGGACGGCTTTTATCAAAATGATCGCGCAACAAAAGTCGATTATCTGCACTCCCTCGGCGCGAAATACGATTTTAAAAACGATCTGATACTCGAAGCCGCCTTTGGCCAGGCCGAAGGGTTTGTCGATCAGTACTTCGCTAAGGCCAGCTATAAACTGCCGGTCGTCGGCAGCCCGCTCTCTACCAGCTACCAGTTTTATGGCGCCCGCGATAAAGCTGAAAATGCCACCCTCAATGATATCTACGACGGCACCGCCTGGCTGCAGGCGCTCACCTTCGGGTACAAGATTGGCCAGGTCGATTTACGCCTCGAAGGCACGATGGTGAAAGCCGAGGGGCAGCAGGGCTACTTCCTCCAGCGTATGACTCCGACCTATGCCTCCTCCAACGGACGACTCGACATCTGGTGGGACAACCGCTCGGACTTCAACGCCAACGGTGAAAAAGCGCTGTTCTTTGGCGCTATGTACGATCTCAGCAACTGGGATCTGGCGGGCTGGGCAGTGGGCGCGTCTTATGCTTACGCCTGGGACGCGAAACCCGCCAGTTGGGCACTGGACGGCAACGGTGAACGCCAGGCCATCGCCAGCAACAAGATCAAAGAGTCGGCTTACAGCCTCGATGCGTCATACACCGTGCAGGACGGGCGCGCTAAGGGCACGCTGTTCAAGCTGCACTTCACCGAGTACGACAACCACTCCGACATTCCCAGCTACGGCGGGGGCTACGGCAATATCTTTCAGGACGAGCGCGACGTGAAGTTTATGGTTATCGCGCCCTTTACCCTTCTCTGACTGACCCGGCGCGGCCGCCGGTTGCGCCAGTACGCTCTCATTTTAAGGACAACCGTATGAAACGATGCAATCTGAGTGTGATCGCCACAGCGCTGCTGGGCGTATTTAGCGGGACGGCGCTGGCAGACCAGGCCACCGTTGACCGCATCAGCCAGTTCGGGCTGAATTATACCGTCAAGGATAATCAGGCGGCGTTGCACGGCGTGGATTGCGCGCAGCTTGGTGCAGACTGGGCGTCGTGCAACAAAGCAGCGATCGCGCTGACTAACCATGGCGACGCGGTGACCAGTAAAGACTGGGCCATCTGGTTCCACAGCATTCGTCAGATCCTGCGCGTCGATAATCCGCAATTTAAAGTCACCCATGTGATGGGCGATCTGCACAAGCTTGAGCCGACCGACGCCTTCACCGGCTTTCCGGCCGGGGAGAAGGTGGAGATCCCGATTGTTAATGAATACTGGCAACTGTTTATTACCGACGTGCTGCCGCGCTGGTACGTGACCGCCGACGGCGCTTCGCCGAAAACCATCGCCAGTACCGATACCGAAGATCTGACCCAGTTTGTCACGCCGCTCGGTGAGCAGTGGAAACGCACGGCGGAGGATAACAACATCCTGATGACTGCCGAGGCGCGCTTTGAGAAAAACAGCGATGTGAAGATGCTCAATGCGCCAGCGCTGCGCGGCCAGATTGTGCCGACCCCGCAGCAGGTGAAAGTGCAGGGCCAGGATATCGATCTCAGCGGCGGCGTGAAGCCTGATCTTACGGCGCTGAAAACAAACAGCCAGCAGGCGCTGATGCAGCGCTTCACCCAGCTTGGCGTCAATACCAGCGGGGCATACCCGGTGCGCGCGCAGATTGATAAAACCGCGTTTAGCGGGGCCGCGGCAGTGCCAGGGGCGTACCGGTTGACCATCGGTAAAAAAGAGGCCGTGATTACCGGCATTGACGAGGCGGGGGCGTTCTACGGCGTGCAGTCGCTGCTGTCGCTGATCCCGGCAAGCGGAGAACAAAAAATCGCCGCGCTGGAAGCCAGCGATGCGCCACGCTTCGAGTACCGGGGTATTCATCTCGATGTCGGGCGCAATTTCCACACTAAAGCGGCGGTACTGCGCCTGCTCGACCAGATGGCGGCGTACAAGCTGAACAAATTCCACTTCCACCTTAGCGATGATGAAGGCTGGCGCATTGAGATCCCGGGCCTGCCGGAGCTGACCGACATCGGCAGCAAGCGCTGTCACGATCCGAGTGAGAAAACCTGCCTGCTGCCGCAGCTTGGCTCCGGCCCCGACAGCAATAACAACGGCAGCGGGTTCTTTACCCGAGCGGACTACATTGAAATCGTGAAATTCGCCGCCGCGCGTCACATTGAGGTGATCCCGGAGATCGATATGCCAGCCCATGCTCGCGCGGCGACTATCGCGATGGAAGCGCGCTACGATCGGTTGATGAAGGCAGGGGATGAAAAAGCGGCCAGTGAATTCCGCCTGCTCGATCCCACCGACACCTCCAACACCACCGGCGTGCAGTACTACAACCGCACCGGGTATCTCAATCCGTGCCTCGATGCCTCCCGCCGCTTCGTCGATAAGGTCATCGGCGAAATGCAGCAGATGCACCGCGAGGCGGGTCAGCCGCTAAGCACCTGGCACTTCGGCGGCGACGAAGCGAAAAATATCTACCTCGGCACCGGGTACACCGACCAGGCGACGCCGGAGGCTGGTAAGGGCATTATCGACCAGAGCAAGCAGGACAAACCCTGGGCGAAATCTGCCGCCTGTCAGGCGATGGTGAAAGCCGGTAAGGTGGCCGATGTGGATCATCTCTCCAGCTATTTTGGTGTTGAGGTCAGCAAGCTGGTTAACGCTCACGGTATCCAGGCGATGCAGGCCTGGCAGGATGGGTTGAAAGACGCCAAAGATGCCAGCGCTTTCGCCACCAAAGCGGTCAACGTTAACTTCTGGGATACGCTCTACTGGGGCGGCTTCGACAGCGCCAGCGACTGGGCGAACAAAGGCTTTCGGGTGGTAATTTCTAACCCGGATTATGTCTACCTGGATTTCCCGAATGAGGTGCATCTGCAGGAGAGCGGCTATTACTGGGGCACGCGCTTCAGCGATGAACGTAAAATCTTCAGTTTCGCCCCGGACAACCTGCCGCAAAATGCGGAAACGTCGGTGGATCGCGACGGCAATGCATTCACGGCGAAATCCGACAAGCCCTGGCCTGGCGCGTATGGCCTCTCTGCCCAACTGTGGAGCGAGGTGGTGCGCACCGACCAGCAGATGGAGTACATGATCTATCCCCGTCTGATCGCGGTGGCGGAACGTGCCTGGCATCGCGCCAGCTGGGAGCAGGACTATCAGCAGGGGCGTGAGTATAAGGGCGGCGAGACGCATCAGGTGGATGTGAAAGCGCTGCACAATGACTGGGTACGCTTTGCCAGTCTGATGGGCAGTCGCGAGCTGGCGAAGCTCGATAAAGCGGGCGTGCAGTACCGCCTGCCGGTGCCGGGAGCGCGTATCGTTAACGGCGTGCTGGACGCCAACGTCAGCCTGCCCGGCGTGACGCTGGAGTACTCACGCGACAACGGTAAAACCTGGCAGCGCTATGATGATAAGCAGCGTCCGGCGGTGAGCGGGGAGGTGCAGGTGCGGAGCGTCAGCCCGGACGGCAAGCGTTTCAGCCGCGTCGATAACGTTAAAAGCTAAGCGTTATCTGCTACAGGCCAGCCTGCGGGCTGGCTTATTCAGGCTTCAGGCATAAAAAAACCGGCATCTGCCGGTTTTCTCGTTGCGACTTATTTTTCGCTGATTTCGTGTGCGTTATCTTCTTCGCGACAGTCGCCTTCGGCGCAGTGGCCGTAGAGGTAGAGACTGTGGTTGGTCAGGCGAATGCCGTGACGGGTGGCGATTTCACGCTGGCGCTGCTCGATGGAGTCATCGCTGAATTCGATGACCTTGCCGCAGTCGAGGCAGATCAGGTGATCGTGGTGATGCTGCTGCGTCAGTTCAAATACGGACTTGCCGCCTTCGAAGTTGTGGCGCGTTACGATGCCGGCGTCGTCGAACTGGTTGAGTACGCGATAGACGGTCGCCAGACCAATTTCTTCGCCCATGTCGATCAGACGCTTATAAAGATCTTCCGCGCTGACATGATGGTTATCTGGACCCTGTAACACTTCGAGGATTTTTAATCGAGGAAGCGTGACTTTCAGGCCAGCCTTCTTTAATGCGGTATTGTTGTCAGTCATGCGGAATCTGTCCTGTTGCTTTGCGATTCGCTCCGGTAAACGAAGCAGAATAACCGGATATCTTGTGTTGAATGCGACTCATTATAGAACTGCCTGAGTTAAATGAAAATCGCAAGTACCAATCCGAAAGTGTGCGTAAAAACCGGAATGGCGCCACAAATAATAGGGGTTTCACTCGGTTAACCAGGAGGACATTGTACAGAGTTGAATGGGAAAGTTACAAACTTGTAGCAATTATTTTTATTGGTTTTATCTATCAAAACGGCGCAAATCAGTGATTTACGCCGTTCAAAAATCAGGCGTTGATGATGTCCTGCAGGTGCAGTTCCTCAGAAACCTGTTTAACCCATTTTTCGACGCGCTCAGCGGTCAGTTCCGGCTGGCGATCTTCGTCGATGGCGAGGCCCACGAAGTGATCGTCATCCGCCAGGCCTTTGGACGCTTCGAAGTGATAACCGGCCGTTGGCCAGTGGCCGACGATGGTCGCGCCGCGCGGTTCGATGATGTCGCGGATGGTGCCCAGCGCATCGCAGAAGTATTCCGCATAATCTTCCTGGTCGCCGCAGCCAAACAGCGCTACCAGCTTGCCGTTGAAATCCACTTCTTCGAGCGTCGGGAAGAAATCATCCCAGTCGCACTGCGCTTCGCCGTAGTACCAGGTCGGAATGCCCAGCAGCAGGATATCGAACGCTTCCAGATCTTCTTTGCTGCTTTTAGCAATGTCATGCACCTCAGCAACATCTTTACCGATCTGTTTTTGAATGGTTTTTGCGATATTTTCGGTATTACCGGTGTCGCTGCCGAAGAAAATGCCTACGATTGCCATGAGTTAAATAACCTCTTGAAACTAAATAGTATGGTAGCGGCAAAATGCCCACAGATAACGGCAATCATAGCAGAACAGAGAAGAGTGCGGAAACCGCTATCATACCGGTGTGCACAGACTGCAACATGACGATGCTTTTTTCGCCGGGGCGTTGTTAAGGTTTGAGGGTGTTGAGCTGGGCGAGCAACATCTCTTCGATAAGCTCGCTGCGGCTGATGTCGCGCGCCTGGGCCAGCTGGTTCAGCGCGTCTACCGCCTCTTCGTTGAGTTTCAGCTCGACGCGCTTAAGCCCGCGAACTTTGTCGCGCTTCAGCTGGTTGCGTTTATTGATGCGCAGCTGCTCATCACGCGTCAGGGGGTTCGTCTTCGGGCGACCGGGGCGACGCTCGTGCGCGAACAGATCAAGTGTCGTACGATCGGTTTGTTCTTTTGCCATGATAGAAATTTGAGACAGGAGAAACAGGCTGCCCGGGTGCGTCGGGGCGTATTAACAGCGCGCCATCATACATGAGGGCGTAGCGCGCGCCAACGCGTTAACGCCCCGGAGTGGCTGGTCGGTCTGTTTTTAGTCAGATATTTCAACATTCAGGAAGCGGCGGATGGCGCGCAGCACCGCCTGGGGTTTCTCAGCGTGCACCCAGTGACCCGCCCCGGCGATGACGTGCGCCCGCGCCTGGGGGAACTGCGCCAGCAGCGCCTCGCGATGGCTTTCGGTGACGTATGGAGAATTTCCGCCGCGAATAAACAGCGCCGGGTGCGGCCAGGCCGGCACCGTTTCCCAGCCGATGATGTGATGATACTGATCCCACAGGGCAGGGACGTTGAAGCGCCATTCACCGTTGGTGAACGACTTCAGCAGAAACTGGATCACGCCCTCTTCGGCAATGTGCGTGCGCATCACGTCTGCCGCCGCTGTTCGGCTGGCCGCACCGGCGTCGGTGACTGCATTGATCGCCGCGAAAATCTCATCGTGACGGCGCACCTCGTAGCTGACCGGCGCGATGTCGATCGCCACCAGATTCGCAATGCGCTCCGGCGCGAGGGCGCTGACGGCCATCACCGCTTTGCCGCCCATCGAATGACCAATCAGCGTCACTTTATCCAGCCCCTGTTCGTCCAGGGTATCGACCAGATCCTGCGCCATCGCCGGGTAGGTCATCTCGTCTGCACGCGGAGAAAGGCCATGATTTCGCATATCCACCGACAGCACATCGTGATCCGCCACCAGATCGCGCGCCAGCACGCCGAGGTTGTCCAGGCTGCCAAACAGCCCGTGAACCAGCACGATGGGAGAATTGTTGTTCGGTTGTTGCGCAGATTGCGCTCGGCTGTTCAATTTCATGGCAAAGTTCTTTTTTTGAGTCCGTAAGGATAGGGTATCATGTTGACCATTCTGCCGCCCGGCCGCAAGATTCCAGTTTAATCTGACTTTTGCCGCCTCCCTGGTTTGACGCTATTCGCTGTTGGGTTTTTGCTTCTATAATCCCAACGTCCCAACGACTTGTATTCAGAGAAGATATTGCACTGGATGAAGATGAAAACGATTGAAGTTGATGACGACCTTTACCGCTATATTGCCAGCCACACGCAGCATATTGGTGAGAGCGCGTCGGACATTTTACGGCGCATGCTGAAAGTTGCCGCCTCCCGTGACGCCGCAGCCCCGGCTAACGTTGCACCCGCCGTTGCGGTGGTTGCCACCGAGCAGAAACCGGTCAGCCCGGTCAAAGATCGCGTGCGGGCGATGCGTGAGCTGCTGCTGTCGGACGATTACGCCGAGCAGCGCAAAGCCGTCAATCGTTTCATGCTGGTTCTGTCTACACTCTACTCATTGGATGCCTCCGCGTTTGCCGCCGCCACCGACTCGCTTCATGGCCGCACCCGTGTCTATTTCGCCGGGGATGAGCAAACGCTGTTGCACAGCGGTAATCAGACTAAGCCCAAACACGTTCCCGGTACCCCGTACTGGGTGATCACCAATACCAACACGGAGCGCAAGCGCAGCATGATCGAACACATCATGCAGGCCATGCAGTTCCCGGCGGAATTGACTGAAAAGGTTTGCGGCACCATTTAACTCTTGCGTCAAAAGGATCAGGCAATGGCAAACGACAAGCGCGCAGGGCAACCTGCGCAACAGAGTGACTTGATTAACGTCGCGCAGCTTACCGCGCAGTACTACGTGCTCAAGCCTGAGGTCGGAAATACGGAACACGCCGTGAAATTCGGCACCTCCGGCCACCGCGGCAGCGCCGTGCGCCACAGCTTTAACGAGCCGCACATTCTGGCAATCGCGCAGGCGATCGCCGAAGAGCGCGCTAAAAATGGTGTGACCGGCCCGTGCTACGTGGGTAAAGATACCCACGCGCTTTCCGAACCGGCATTTATTTCGGTACTGGAAGTGCTGGCCGCCAACGGCGTTGACGTCATCGTGCAGGAAAACAACGGCTACACGCCGACCCCAGCCATTTCCAACGCGATCCTTGAACACAACAAGAGCGGCGGCGCGCAGGCAGACGGCATCGTGATCACGCCGTCCCACAACCCGCCGGAAGATGGCGGCATCAAATACAATCCGCCGAACGGCGGCCCGGCGGATACTAACGTCACGAAAGTGGTGGAAAACCGCGCCAACGCGCTGCTGGCCGACGGCCTGAACGGCGTGAAACGCATATCCCTGGACGAAGCCTGGTCCAGTGGTCGCGTTACCGCGAAGGATCTGGTGCAGCCGTTTATTGAAGGGCTGGCAGAGATCGTCGATATGGCGGCAATCCAGAAAGCGGGCCTGAAGCTCGGCGTCGATCCGCTCGGCGGCTCCGGTATTGAATACTGGAAACGCATCGCCGAGCACTACCAGCTCGATCTCACTCTGGTCAACGATCAGGTCGATCAGACCTTCCGCTTTATGCACCTCGATAAAGACGGCGTGATTCGTATGGACTGCTCCAGCGAATCGGCAATGGCGGGCCTGCTCAAGCTGCGCGACCGGTTTGACCTGGCGTTCGCCAACGACCCGGATTACGACCGCCACGGCATCGTCACCCCGGCGGGGCTGATGAATCCGAACCACTACCTGGCAGTTGCGATCAACTACCTGTTCCAGCACCGTCCGCAGTGGGGCCAGGACGTCGCGGTAGGCAAAACCCTGGTATCATCGGCGATGATCGACCGCGTGGTTAACGCGCTGGGCCGCAAGCTGGTGGAAGTACCTGTCGGCTTCAAGTGGTTCGTTGATGGTCTGCACGACGGCAGCTTCGGTTTCGGCGGTGAAGAGAGCGCGGGGGCATCGTTCCTGCGCTTCGACGGCACCCCGTGGTCAACCGACAAAGACGGCATCATCATGTGCCTGCTGGCAGCGGAAATCACCGCAGTGACCGGTAAGAACCCGCAGCAGCACTATGACGAGCTGGCCGAACGCTTTGGCGCACCGAGCTATAACCGTCTGCAGGCTTCCGCGTCGTCGGCGCAGAAAGCCGCGCTGTCTAAGCTCTCACCGGATATGGTCAGCGCCAGCACCCTGGCCGGCGATGCCATCACCGCGCGTCTGACGGAAGCGCCGGGCAACGGGGCTTCTATCGGCGGGCTGAAAGTGATGACCGAGAACGGCTGGTTCGCGGCGCGTCCGTCCGGTACTGAAGATGCCTATAAAATCTACTGTGAAAGCTTCCTCGGGGCGGAACATCGCCAGCAGATCGAGAAAGAAGCGGTAGAAATCGTCAGTGAAGTGCTGAAAAACGCCTGAGTCTGATGAGTACAAAAAAGCGCGCTCCGGCGCGCTTTTTTATTGTCATGGTTAAATCACCGTCCCGGGAGTGATTGATTTTCACGCGTATTCAGAGCGTGCAAACCTCACATCATAAACCGATACCCGATCCCGGTTTCCGTCAGCAGATGGCGCGGTCGCGCCGGGTCGGCTTCCAGCTTCTGGCGCAGGTGCGCCATATAAATGCGCAGATAGTGGCTGTGCTCCACCGCGTTCGGCCCCCACACCTGGCTCAGCAGCTGGCGCTGGGTGAGCACCTTACCGTGATTGTTGAGCAGCGCCGCCAGCAGGCGAAACTCAATCGGCGTCAGGTGAATCTCCGCCTCGCCGCGCAGAATACGGCGGCTGGCGAGATCCACTTCGATATCCGCAAAGCGAAATACCGGCTCGGGATGATTCAGCGAACCGTGGCGGCGCAGCGCTACCCGTAAGCGGGCCTGCAGTTCGCCGATACCGAAGGGTTTACTGAGATAGTCATCCGCGCCGGCATCCAGCGCGGCGATCTTATCCGTCTCTTCGCTGCGCGCTGACAGCACGATCACCGGCGTCTGGCTCCACTGGCGAAAATCGCGGATGAAATCGAGCCCGTCGCCGTCCGGCAACCCTAAATCGAGGATCACCATATCGGGCTTGCGGGTGGCGGCTTCAATCAGCCCGCGCTGCAGCGTATCCGCCTCGTGGACGCGCAGGCCTTCCGCTTCCAGCGCGGTACGCAGAAAGCGGCGGATCTCTTTTTCATCTTCAACGATCAGGACGTTAATCACATACCCTCTTGCAGTTCATCGACGCCGGGCGGCGTCTCCAGCGGTAACGTGACGTGGAAACTGGCACCGCCTTCCGGACGGTTGGCGGCGTGGATGGTGCCGCCATGCACCTCCACAATCGCCCGACAGATCGCCAGCCCCAGCCCGACGCCGGGAATGGCTGACTCTTTGTTTCCACGCGCGAATTTATCAAAGATAGCGCGTTCCTGACCAGAAGGGATCCCCGGCCCGCTGTCCCACACTTCCAGGTCGAGCGCCCCGTTATCAACCCGCGCCCGGATGCCCACCTCGGCCTTACTGCCGGCATACTTCGCGGCGTTCTCCAGCAGGTTGATCAGCACACGCTCAAACAGCGGGCCATCGACGTGGATCAGCGTCAGCGGGTCGGGCAGGGCCAGCTGTACCGGTTTCCCGGTATGGCCCGGCTCCAGCATGTTGAGCGCGCTGCCCACCACCTCTTCCAGCGTCAGCCACTCCTTGCGCAGGTTAAAACCGCCGGACTGAATACGCGCCATGTCCAGCAGGTTGTTCACCAGCCGGGTGGTGTTCAGTACGTGACGGCGAATGTCATTGGCCTGCGGGGCATGCTTCGAGCCTTCCGCGGCCAGATCCAGCGTCAGGATCTCCGCCTGACCGAACAGCACCGTGAGCGGGGTGCGCAGATCGTGCGACAGCGCCGCCAGCAGCGAGTTGCGCAGCTGTTCGCGCTCGCTCACCAGCCGCGCCTGCTCCTCGCTGGTGGTTAATGCCAGCCGCTCCAGCGCGCTCGCGACCAGCAGCGTGAAGGTTTCCAGCAGCCGCTGCTGCTCGGGGATCATCAGCTGGCGCAGGTTATCCGGCTCGACAATCACCAGCCCGAGAGTCTTCTGCGCGGTGCGCAACGGCAGGATCTGATAAGGCACCCCCGGCAGCGTATCGGTTCCGGCCCCGGCGGGCAGCCCTTTGTCATAGCTCCAGTGGGCGATGGCCTCGTCCCAGGCGGTGACGCCTTTTCCCGCCGCATGAGGAATAAGCCTGCCGTGCTCGTCCGGGAGCAGCAGCTGGCTGCGGGCAAAAAATGTCGACTGGATAAACTGCTCGCTGGTGGCGGCGATATCTTCGGCGCTGCGCCCGACCGCCAGCGATTTCGACATCTCATACAGATGGCGGGTGCGCTGCTCGCGGTAGCGGGCCACTTTCGCCTGATAGCGCACCCCGGCGGTAAGATTGCCGATAATCAGGCCCACCGCCAGCATCACCGCAAAGGTGAGCAGGTACTGCACGTCGGAGACCGCCAGCGTGCCGTGCGGCGCAATAAAGAACAGGTCAAAGCTGAGCACGTTGATAAAGGTCGCCAGCACCGACGGCCAGCGTCCGTAAAACAGCGCCACCACAACCACGCCGAGCAGGTAGATCATCACCAGGTTGGCGGCATCGAAGGCCACCATCCACTGGCTGGCGATAAGGGTGATGATGGCGCAGAGTAGCACCGCTACCAGCGCGCCGCGCAGCTGCACCCGCCACTTCTCGGTGAAGGTGCGGGTATCCGGTGCGCGGGCGGCGGTGACCAGCGGTTTGTCGTCCAGCGCGACGATCAGCAGGTCGAGATCCGGGGCGCGGCGGGCGAGGCGGTCGGCGAAGGTGTCGCGCTGGAACCAGCGGCGGGTGTTGCGCCGTCCGATAACGATTTTGCCGAGGTTGTGCTCCCGGGCGTAGCGCAGAATCGCTTTATCTTCCGCCGGATCGGCGAGGGTCGCGGTCTCGGCACCCAGCTCCTGGGCTAAACGCAGGGCGCTAAGAATGGCGCGGCGCTGCTGCTCCGGCAGGCGGTGCAGGGTCGGGGTTTCAACGTACACCGCGTGCCAGACGCTGCCGAGGCGTGCCGCCAGCCGGGCGGCGGTACGCACCAGCTTTTCATTGCCGTTGCCGTGGCCGATGCACAGCAGGATGGCGTCCCGGGTGTGCCACACCCGCTCCTGGCCCTGATTGTCGCGCCAGGCACGCATCTGTTCGTCCACGCGGTCAGCGGTGCGCCGCAGGGCAAGCTCGCGCAGCGCAATCAGGTTGCCTTTGCGGAAGAAGTGCTCGATGGCGCGTTCGGCCTGACCACCGATATAGACTTTGCCTTCGTGCAGGCGCTGGCGCAGGTCGTCCGGCGGCAGGTCCACCAGCACGATTTCGTCGGCGGCATCAAAGACCGGATCGGGTACGGTTTCCCGCACCTGGACACCGGTCACGCCGCCCACTACGTCGTTCAGGCTTTCAAGGTGCTGAACGTTAACCGTGGTAAAAACGTCGATCCCGGCATCCAGCAGCTCTTCCACGTCCTGCCAGCGTTTCGGGTGGCGCGAGCCGGGCGCGTTGCTGTGCGCCAGCTCGTCCATCAGGATCAGGGCAGGGCGACGGGCGAGGGCGCTGTCGAGATCGAACTCGGCCACCTGACGCCCCCGGTGATGGATGCGTTTAAGGGGCTGGATAGCCAGCCCCTGCAGTAGTGCCGCGGTTTCCGCGCGCCCGTGGGTTTCCACCACGCCCACCAGAATATCCAGCCCCTGGCTGCGCAGGCGCTGCGCCTCCTGCAGCATGGCGTAGGTTTTCCCGACGCCGGCACAGGCGCCGAAAAAGATCTTCAGCCGACCGCGCGTCCGGGGTGTCGTCTGCTCCAGCAGACGATCCGGGTCGGGGCGCGAGGGTTCCTCAGTCATCGTGTGTCCTTATCGGGCCGACAGTGCGTCCAGCGCCAGATTAAGCTGCAACAGATTCACCACCGGCTGGCCGATAAAGCCCACCAGCGGGGTTTGCGTGGCGTCGGCAACCAGACGCGCCACCTCGTCCTGCGTCAGATTACGTGCTTTTGCGACGCGCGGGATCTGCCAGCGCGCGGCCTCCGGCGAAATGCCGTTATCCAGCCCGCTGGCGGACGCGGTAACCAGCTCCACCGGCACCGTCGGCGTAGCCTGCGGATTCGCGGCGCGCAGGGCAGCGACGCGCTCGCGCACCGCCTCATCCAGCGCCGGGTTGCTGGCCGCCAGGTTGCTGCCGCCGGAAGCCATTGGATTATAAGGCGCTTCTGCGGTAGCGGAAGGGCGTCCCTGAAAATAGTGCGCGCCGCTGAAGTTCTGGCCGATCAGCGCCGAGCCGCGCACCTCGTTATTGATGCGGATCAGCGAGCCGTTAGCCTGATCCGGGAACCACCACTGCCCGAGGGCGGTGGTGAGCAGCGGATAAAGCCCGCCGGTGACCAGCGTCAGCAGAATAAAGATCAGTAAAGCCGGGCGTAACTGTGCCATGAACAACTCCTTTTACACCAGACCCAGAGCGGTCAGGATCAGGTCGATAATTTTGATGCCGATAAACGGCACCACCAGCCCGCCGAGGCCATAAATCCACAGGTTCCGGCGCAGCATCGCCGCGGCGCTGAGCGGTTTGTAGCTCACCCCACGCAGCGCCAGCGGGATCAGGAAGATGATGATCAGCGCGTTAAAGATCACCGCGCTGAGGATCGCCGACGAAGGCGAGTGCAGGTGCATCACGTTCAGGGCATTGAGCTGCGGATAGGTTGCTGCAAACGCCGCCGGAATGATGGCGAAATACTTCGCCACATCGTTGGCAATACTGAAGGTGGTCAGCGACCCGCGCGTCATCAGCATCTGCTTCCCGATATGCACCACTTCAATCAGCTTGGTGGGGTTGGAGTCGAGATCTACCATGTTCCCGGCCTCTTTAGCCGCCTGGGTACCGGAGTTCATCGCCACCGCCACGTCCGCCTGCGCCAGTGCCGGTGCATCGTTGGTGCCGTCCCCGGTCATCGCCACCAGCCGCCCTTCGGACTGGTACTGCCGGATCAGCGCCAGTTTCGCTTCCGGCGTGGCTTCGGCGAGGAAATCATCTACCCCGGCTTCTGCCGCGATGGCAGCGGCGGTGAGGCGGTTATCCCCGGTGATCATCACCGTTTTGATGCCCATTTTGCGCAGCTGGGCGAAACGCTCCTTGATGCCGCCTTTGACGATGTCCTTCAGGGCAATAACCCCGAGCACGTTGGCCCCATCGGCCACCACCAGCGGCGTACCGCCCACTTTAGCCACGCGCTCCACCAGGGCATCCACCTGCGGCGGGAAGTGACCGCCGTTGGCCTCAACGTGGCGGCGAATGGCATCCACCGAGCCTTTGCGGATCATGCGCTCCTGGACGTTGATGCCGCTCATGCGCGTCTGGGCCGTGAAGGGCACAAAGGTCGCCTGCAGGGTCTGCACATCGCGCTCGCGCAGGTTAAAGCGCTGCTTGGCCAGCACCACAATGCTGCGGCCTTCCGGGGTTTCATCCGCCAGCGACGCCAGCTGCGCGGCATCGGCCAGCATTTGCTCATCCACGCCCGGTGCCGGCAGGAACTCCGAGGCCTGACGGTTGCCGAGGGTGATGGTGCCGGTTTTATCCAGCAGCAGCACGTTGACGTCGCCCGCCGCTTCCACGGCGCGCCCGCTGGTGGCAATCACGTTGGCACCCAGCATCCGGCTCATCCCGGCCACGCCAATGGCAGAGAGCAGGCCGCCGATGGTGGTGGGGATCAGGCACACCAGCAGCGCCACCAGCACCGTGACGCTTACCGCCGCGCCGCCGTACTGCGAGAACGGATAAAGCGTGGCGGTCGCCAGCAGAAAGACGATGGTCAGGGCCACCAGCAGAATGGTGAGCGCGATTTCGTTTGGGGTTTTGCGGCGCTGCGCGCCCTCCACCATCGCGATCATCCGGTCGAGGAAGGTTTCCCCCGGGTTGACGCTGCAGCGGATCACCAGCCAGTCGGAGAGAATGCGCGTCCCGCCGGTCACCGAGGCGAAATCGCCGCCGGATTCGCGGATCACCGGGGCGGACTCCCCGGTGATGGCGCTCTCGTCCACCGAGGCACCGCCTTCGATCACTTCCCCGTCGCAGGGGATGATGTCGCCGGCTTCCACCAGTACCAGGTCACCCTTGCGCAGGGAAGAGGCCGGAACCTGATCCACCTGGGCGTCGTGCTGCGGCGCGCGCAGCTTGCGGGCCGGGGCGGTGTTTTTCACCCCTTTCAGGCTGTTGGCCTGGGCTTTGCTGCGGCCCTCGGCCAGCGCTTCCGCGACGTTGGCGAACAGTACGGTAAACCACAGCCACAGGCTGATGGCGGCGGTAAACAGCGCATCACCCGCCAGTGCGCCACCGGCCATCGCCAGCGCCAGCAGGGTGGTCAGCACGCTGCCGACCCAGACGATGAACATCACCGGGTTGCGCCACTGGGCGCGCGGGTCCAGCTTGCGAAAAGAATCCATCAGCGCCTGACGAAGTAATCCAGGTTCGAGCAGGGCCAGTTGCTTACGACTCATTGATAGCGCTCCGCAATAGTCATTGCACAAGAGAGAGGTGTTCCGCCACCGGGCCGAGGGCGAGGGCGGGAATAAAGGTCAGGGCACCGACCAGCAGCACGGTTCCGATCAGCAGACCGATAAACAGCGCACCGTGGGTCGGCAGCGTGCCGGGAGTGACCGGCTGGATTTTCTTGCTCACCAGCGAACCGGCAATCGCCAGCACCGGCACAATCACGGCAAAGCGACCAACGAACATGCAGAACGCCAGCAGCAGGTTCCAGAACGGGGTGTTGGCGCTCAGCCCGGCGAAGGCGCTGCCGTTGTTGTTGGCGGCGGACGACACGGCATAAAGCACCTCGCTGAAGCCGTGAATACCCGGATTGAGCATCCCGGCGCGGCCAGCCTCGGTCATCATCGCCAGCGCGGTGCCGAGCAGTACCAGCGCGGGCGTCACCAGGATGGCCAGCGCGGTGAGTTTCATCTCGCGCACGTCGATCTTCTTGCCGAGGTATTCCGGGGTGCGGCCAATCATCAGCCCGGCGATAAACACCGCCAGCAGTACGAACAGCAGCATGCCGTAAAGACCGGAGCCGACGCCGCCGAACACCACTTCGCCGATCTGCATCAGCCACATCGGGATCATGCCGCCCAGCGCGGTGAAGGAGTCGTGCATGGCGTTGACCGCACCGCAGGACGCCGCCGTGGTGACCACGCTGAACAGCGCACTGGCAAGAATGCCGAAGCGGCTCTCTTTGCCTTCCATATTGAGTGCGCTGTCAGCACCGAATTCGAGGAAGTGCGGGTTGCCACGGGTTTCCGCCCACATGACAACGGCGACGCAGACCACAAAGATCGACGCCATGGTCCAGAGGATGGCGCGTCCCTGACGGGCATCGCCCACCGCCTCGCCGAAGGCGAAGCAGAGCGCCGCCGGGATGATGAAGATCGCCAGCATCTGTACGACATTGGTCAGCGCGGTGGGGTTTTCAAACGGGTGCGCGGAGTTAGCGTTAAAGAAGCCGCCGCCGTTGGTGCCGAGCATTTTAATCGCTTCCTGCGAGGCCACCGGCCCCATCGGCAACAGCTGCTTCGCCCCTTCAAGGGAGGTGAACGGCTGGTACGGCATCAGGTTCTGCAGCGCGCCCTGATGAATAAAGAACAGCGCAATAATCAGCGCCAGCGGCAGCAGCACCCACAGGGTAATACGCGTCAGATCCACCCAGGCGTTGCCGAGGGTATTCACCGAATGGCGCGCAAAGGCGCGGATCAGGGCAAACACCACGGCAATACCGGTGGCGGCGGAAAGGAAGTTCTGCACCGTCAGGCCGACCATCTGGCTGAAGTAGCTCAGGGTGGTTTCCCCGGCGTAGGACTGCCAGTTGGTGTTAGCCACAAAACTGACCGCGGTATTGAGCGCCAGATGCCATGACAGACCCGGCAGCTGCTGCGGGTTAAACGGCAGCGCGCCCTGCAGCATCAGCATCGCGAACAGTACCGCCAGGCCCACCATATTAAGCAGCAGAATGGCGAGCAGGTATTCACGCCAGTTCATCTCGCGCTGCCGGACGCCGCAAAGCCGCCAGATAACGCGCTCTGCGCCCGCAAGACCCGGCAGCGGCGTGCCTTCAATCAGCCGCGCCAGTCCGCTCCCCAGGGGTTTAGCGAGGATCAGAAGCACCAGCAAAAAGCTGGCGATCAGTAAAAATGCCGATGCGGCCATCAGAACGCCTCCGCATTGATCAGGGCGTAAACCAGATAGCCCAGTAACAGGAAAACCAGCACAACGCCGGCTAATACGCCTGCACTCACAGTCCACCTCCAGTGGTGTTAATGATGTGCGCTAATCGTGACGGCAGGGACGAAAAGATGTCGCAAAAATGGCGGGGCGGGGCGTAAAAAAAGTATAAAAATGGCAAAAGCCACAATTTAACCGTGGGTTAGTATTTATTTAACCGTTTTGTAACTTATTTACGGTATGAATTGTAAAGAGGGCAATTTATTTGCATTTTACTGGTCTGATGAGTAGTAAAATTACAAACAAAGCGCTACTATTTTAACCAGATCACATTTTCACTTTCATCGGCAGCCTGTCGCGTGCCGGCCAGTTAAGGGGAGAAGCCTTATGTCTATCTATAAACACTATCCAGCGCATCAGGTTTTCCTGCGCCGCACTTATGCCGTCATCCTCGGCGTTATCGCCCTGCCGGTCATGCTGTTCTGGAAAGATCGCGCCCGTTTTTACAGCTATCTGCACCGCGTCTGGTCGAAAACCAGCGACAAACCGGTCTGGATGGACCTGTCAGAAAAAGCCGCCTGCGACTTCTACTGAGTGTAAAAATCCTGCAAAACCGTCCCGCTTCGCCGGGGCGGTTTTTTTTGGCGTTTATTTATTACATCGCGCGGTGAATATCGCCCTTCCTGCACGCCAGCGGCCTGGCTACACTTATCAGTGACGTGAATGAGGAGTCGCTATGAGTGAAAAAATCCCTGTTGGCATCAGCGCCTGTCTGTTGGGAGAAAATGTGCGTTTTGACGGCGGTCATAAGCGACTGGCGTTTGCGGTGGAGTCGCTCTCCCCGTGGATGAAATTTGAACCGGTCTGCCCGGAGATGGCCATTGGCCTGCCGGTGCCGCGTCCGGCGCTGCGGCTGGTGAAAGAGGAGAGCGGCGCGGTGGCGCTGCGCTTCAGCGACAAGCGCGAAGGCGACCTGACCGGCGATATGGAGCAGTTTTCTCGCGAACGGGTGTCGCGTTTTGAACACCTGTGCGGGTATATCGTCTGCGCCAAATCACCGAGCTGCGGCATGGAGCGGGTGCGCATCTACGACGCCGACGGCAAAAACAATCGCAAGGCCGAGCGGGGGATCTACACCCGCATTCTGATGGAAACCTTCCCCTGGCTGCCGGTGGAAGAGGACGGACGCCTGCACGATCCGGTGCTGCGCGAGAATTTCATCGAGCGCGTCTACACCCTGCATGAACTTAATCAGCTGCACAGCCAGGGTCTGAACCGCGGCGGGCTGATTGCGTTTCACAGCCGCTACAAGCTGCTGTTGTTGGCCCATTCCCAGCCGCAGTATCGCGAGCTGGGCCGTTTTGTGGCGGCCATTAACGAGTGGGACGATCTGGAAGCGTTCTTTGTTGCCTATCGGCAGAAATTAATGGATTTGCTCGCCATTCCGGCTACCCGCCGCAACCACACCAACGTGCTGATGCACGTTCAGGGCTATTTCCGCAACCAGCTGAATGCCCGCCAGCGGCAGGAGCTTGCCACGCTGATTGACAGCTACCGTCAGGGAACGCAGCCGCTGCTGGCCCCTATGACGCTGCTGAAACACTATATGGCGGAGTTCCCGGACAGCTATCTGTCGGTGCAGCGCTATTTCGAGCCTTACCCGGAAGCGTTACGTCTGCGCTACGGCCACTGATTTCCCCGTTTTTCCATGTTACCTTGATTGCTGCGCGTGGCCCGGGCCACGCGCATTTCGCCTGCAACCTTAACGCCTGACAAACAAGGCGCGTAGCAAAGGGAGTTTTATGACCACGCATCTGGTCTGGTTCAGGGCTGACCTGCGCCTGCATGATAATCTTGCCCTCGCGGCGGCCTGCCGCAACAGCGACGCCAGGGTCATTGGCCTGTTTATCGCCACCCCCGAACAGTGGCACGCCCATACGCTGGCTCCGCGCCAGGCCTGGTTTATCCGCGAACATCTCCATGCCTTGCGTGACGCCCTGGCGCAGCGTGGCATCCCGCTCTACACCGCGCAGCTGGACGATTTCGACGCCTGCATTCCCTGGATTAGCGAGTTCTGCGATACGCACCGCGTCGATGCGCTGTTCTACAACTATCAGTACGAACTCAACGAGCGTAAGCGCGACGTGGCGCTGGAGAAGCACCTCGACGGTTTCGTCACCTGCCAGGGATTTGACGACAGCGTACTGCTCGCCCCCGGCAGCGTGCTGACCGGGGGCCGCGAGATGTACAAAGTGTTCACCCCCTTCAGCCGGGCGTACCTGAAAAAGCTGGCAGAAGGATTGCCGGAGTGCGTACACGCCCCGAAAGCGCGCCCGTCGGCACCCTGTGAAGCACCGCCGCTGGCGGCCTTTGACTATCCGGTTGAAGCGGCGGATGAGATGCTGTTCCCGGTGGGCGAAACCGCCGCGCTGGCGAAGCTGCGCCAGTTCTGCCAGCAGGGCGCGGGCGAATACGATACCCGGCGCGACTTCCCCGCCATTGAAGGCACCAGCCGGGTGTCGCCCTATCTCGCCATTGGCGTGCTGTCGCCGCGCCAGTGCCTGCATCGTCTGCTGGCGGAACAGCCACAGGCGCTGGAGGGCGGGCCGGGCGCGGTGTGGCTCAATGAGCTTATCTGGCGCGAGTTTTATAAGCATCTGATGACCTTTCATCCGGCGCTGTGCCGCGGGAAACCCTTCATCAGCTGGACTGAAAACGTTGCCTGGGATAACGACGACAAACGCTTCGACGCCTGGTGCGCCGGGCGAACCGGTTATCCGATCGTCGATGCCGCGATGCTGCAGATGAACCGCACCGGCTGGATGCATAACCGGCTACGCATGATCGTTGCCAGCTTCCTGGTGAAGGATCTGCTTATCGACTGGCGTCGGGGAGAGCGTTATTTTATAGCGCAGCTGATCGACGGCGATCTGGCCGCCAATAACGGCGGCTGGCAGTGGGCGGCCTCCACCGGCACCGATGCGGCACCCTATTTCCGCATCTTCAACCCCACCACCCAGGGGCAGAAGTTTGATGCGCAGGGGGCGTTTATTCGCCGCTGGCTGCCGGCGCTGGGTAAGGTGCCGGATAAGTCGCTGCACGACCCCTGGAGCTGGGCGGATAAACACGGCGTGACGCTGGACTATCCGCGTCCGATAGTCGACCACAAGCAGGCGCGCGTGGCGACGCTTGCGGCCTATGAAGCCGCGCGTAAATCTTGATAAGGGAACACCGATGAAAAATACCGAACTGGAACGTCTGATTAACGACAAGCTCAACAGTGCGGCATTCAGCGACTATGCGCCGAACGGCCTGCAGGTTGAAGGGCGCGAAACCATTCAGAAGATCGTCACCGGCGTGACCGCCAGCCAGGCGCTGCTCGACGAAGCCGTGCGCCAGCAGGCGGATGCGGTGATCGTGCATCACGGCTACTTCTGGAAGGGCGAAGCGCCGGCGATCCGCGGCATGAAGCGCAACCGTCTGAAAACGCTGCTCGCCAACGACATCAACCTCTACGGCTGGCACCTGCCGCTCGACGCGCACCCGGAACTGGGGAACAACGTGCAGCTGGCGCAGCTGCTGGGCATTACCGTGATGGGCGAGATCGAACCGCTGGTGCCCTGGGGCGAGCTGTCGATGCCGGTTCCGGGCCTGGAGCTGGCGTCGTGGATCGAAGCGCGTCTCGGTCGTCGTCCGCTGTGGTGCGGCGACACCGGGCCGGATGTGGTGCAGCGCGTTGCCTGGTGCACCGGCGGCGGTCAGAACTTTATTGATGCTGCGGCGCGTTTCGGCGTCGATGCGTTTATTACCGGCGAAGTGTCCGAGCAGACCATTCACTCGGCACGCGAGCAGGGGCTGCACTTCTACGCTGCCGGGCATCACGCCACCGAGCGCGGCGGGATCCGCGCCCTGAGCGAGTGGCTCACCGAGACGACCGACCTCGACGTGACCTTTATCGATATTCCTAATCCGGCCTGATTACCCACAGGGGGCAAGGTGCAACGAGCAAGATGTTATTTGCTGGGCGAAAGCGCAGTGGTGCTGGAGCTGGAGCCGCCGGTAACGCTGGCCAGCCAGAAACGGATCTGGCGGCTGACGCAGCGGCTGTCTGACATGCCAGGGATCGCGGAAGTCATCCCCGGCATGAACAATATCACCGTGGTGTTGCTGGAGCCGGAATCGAAGGCGCTCGACGCCATCGAACGGTTGCAGCGCTGGTGGGAAGAGAGCGAGGCGCTGGAGCCGGAATCGCGCCATATTACCATTCCGGTGATCTACGGCGGCGAAGACGGCCCGGATCTGTCAGTGGTCGCGCAGCACTGCGGCATGAGCGAGCGTGACGTGGTGGCGCTGCACGCCTCTATTGATTACGTGGTGTGGTTCCTCGGTTTTCAGCCGGGCTTCCCGTATCTGGGCGGCCTGCCGGACACGCTGGCGACGCCGCGTCGCGCTGAGCCGCGCCTGAGCGTACCGGTGGGCTCGGTGGGTATCGGCGGCAGCCAGACCGGGATCTACCCGCTGGCGACGCCGGGCGGCTGGCAGCTGATTGGCCGCACGCCGCTGCGGCTGTTCGATCCCGCCGGCGACACGCCGGTACTGCTGGCCCCGGGCGATACGGTGCGCTTTGTGCCGCAGAAGGAGGGAGTATGTTAAGTATTATTCGTGCCGGCATTCACACTTCGGTGCAGGACGGCGGGCGCAACGGCCTGCGCCAGTCCGGCATCAGCCGCTGTGGCGCGCTGGATGCCCCGGCGCTGCGTATCGCTAACCTGCTGGTGGGCAACGACCTCAATGATGCAGCGCTGGAGATCACGCTCGGACAGTTCGAAGTTGAATTCACCCGCGCTGGCTGGTTTGCCCTGACCGGGGCAGGCTGTAACGCCATGCTCGACGACCACGCCGTATGGACCGGCTGGCGACTGCCGGTGAAAGCCGGGCAGCGCCTGACGCTCTCGCTGCCGCGTCGCGGCATGCGCAGCTATCTGGCGGTAGCGGGCGGGCTGGACGTGCCGCTGGTGATGGGCTCGTACAGCACCGATCTCAAAGCCGGTATCGGCGGGCTGGAAGGGCGACTGCTGCGTGCCGGGGACGAGCTGGATGTGCGTCCGTCGGCGCGTCAGTTCCGCGAAGCGCGCGGCGTGAAGCAGATGCTGTTTGGCAACCGGCTGCGTACCCTGCCGGGGCCGGAGTATCACGAGTTCAGCCCGCAGGCACAGGCGATGCTCTGGCGCACGCCCTGGCACCTCAGCCCGGAGAGTAACCGCATGGGTTACCGTTTGCAGGGCCAGCTGCTGGAGCGCACCACGGCGCGTGAAATGCTCTCCCACGGCCTGCTGCCGGGGGTGATTCAGGTGCCGCACGGCGGCCAGCCGATTGTGCTGATGAACGATGCCCAGACCACCGGCGGCTATCCGCGCATCGCCTTCGTGATCGAAGCCGATCTCTGGCATCTGGCGCAGATCCGCCCCGGCGAGCCGATTCACTTCGTGCAGTGCACGCACGACCAGGCGCTGCAGGCGCGGGTCGATCACCAGCGCTTCTTTGATCAGCTGACCTGGAGACTGAACGATGCCGATTGATCTCAATGCCGATATGGGTGAAGGCTGCGGGGACGATGCCACGCTGATGACGCTGGTCAGCTCCGCCAACATCGCCTGCGGTTTTCATGCCGGGGATGCGGCGCTGATGCGTCTCAGCGTGCAGCGCGCGCTGGAAAACGGCGTGGCGATTGGGGCGCACCCGTCGTTTCCGGACCGGGAGAATTTTGGCCGCACCGCGATGCAGCTCCCGCCGGAGACGGTTTATGCGCAGACGCTCTACCAGATCGGCGCGCTGGCGGCTATCACCCGTGCGGAAGGCGGCGTGCTGAAACACGTCAAACCCCACGGGATGCTCTACAACCAGGCGGCGAAGGACGCAGCGCTGGCCGACGCCATTGCCCGGGCGGTGAAAGCCATCGATCCGGGCCTGATTCTGGTCGGGCTGGCGGGCAGCACACTGATTGCCGCCGGGCAGCAGCACGGCCTGCGCACCCGGGAAGAGGTGTTCGCCGATCGCGGCTATCAGGCCGATGGCAGCCTGGTGCCGCGCAGCGAGCCGGGGGCGTTGATTGACAACGACGACGAGGCGGTCAGCCAGACGCTGGAGATGGTGCTGCGTGGCCGCGTGCGCACCCGGGACGGCAGCTGGGCGCAGGTGAATGCCCAGAGCGTCTGCCTGCACGGTGACGGCGCGCACGCCCTGGCGTTTGCCCGGCGGTTACGGGAGCGATTCGCTGCCGAAAATATCGCGGTCAGCGCGGAGTAAGGTGGCGCGACTTACCGCAAACGTTGACATCCTGCGCCCCCTGCCGCTATATGGGACGGTGAAGGATATATCCTTCCGCTTTGTTACCTGAATCACCCCTCAGAGGCCCGCCTTTTACGACGGGCCTCTGCATACTTATAAGAGACACAACGACGACATAACCGAGAAGGACACGAACAATGCAAGAGACCATCAATCTCTGGCCGCTGATGGGGATTGCTACCATCGTGGTCGGGTTTTTGTTGCGCTTTAACCCGGTGCTGGTGGTGATTGTCGCCGGCCTGGTGACGGGACTGGCGGCGCACATGCCGATGGCGCTGATTCTGGAGAAGCTGGGAGAGGGGTTCCTCAATACCCGCAACCTGCCGTTTATCCTGCTGATCCCGCTGGCGGTGATCGGTCTGCTGGAGCGTCATGGCCTCAAAGAGCGCGCCCAGGCCTGGATTGCCCACATTCGCAGCGCCACTGCCGGTCGCTTGCTGATTGTCTATCTGTTCGTGCGTGAAGCCACGGCCGCGCTGGGGCTGACCAGCCTCGGCGGTCATCCGCAGATGGTGCGCCCGCTGCTGGCACCGATGGCGGAAGGGGCGGCGGAGAAAAACTACGGCGACCTGCCAGGGGCGGTACGCTACCGTCTGCGCGCCATGTCCGCCGCGACCGATAACGTCGGCCTGTTCTTCGGTGAAGACATTTTTGTCGCCTTCGGGGCCATCATCTTTATGCATAACTTCATGCTGGAATCCGGCGGCATTCAGACCGAGCCGCTGCACATCGCCCTGTGGGGCATCCCGACCGCGATTTGCGCTTTCCTGATCCATGCCGCGCGCCTGTGGCGTCTCGATAAACACCTTGAGCGCGAGCTGGGCAAGGTTAACGGCGTTCACACCCAGGGAGGTGCGCAATGACGTTCCAGCAAAATTATCTCTACTGGCTGGCAGGTGCCGTGCTGGTGATTGTCGCCATCATGTCGTTCCGTGATAAAGCCAACCCGCGCCGCATTACCACCGGCCTGTTCTGGGGCATTTACGGCCTGATCTTTTTACTCGGCGACTGGACCTACGATCTGTTCGGCGGTGGTGCCGACGGCAAGCGGCTGGTTAACATCGGCGTGGGGGCGTCAGTGGTACTGCTGGCGCTGATTGCCGGCTTCGGCGGGGTACGGCTGGGCAGCTATCATCAGCGTACTCAGCCGGAGCGGGAAGCCAGTGCGAAGCGCCTGGGCAACCGCCTGTTTATTCCGGCGCTGATGATCCCGGTGGTGACCGTAATTGGCGTGCTGTTATTCAACAATGTGCCAGGCTTGCAGGTCGGGCTGTTTGGTGAAGGCAATCACGCCACGCTGGTAACGCTGTTCTCGATGACCGTTGGCTGCCTGCTGGGCCTGGCGCTGGCGGTGAAGATGACGCACGAACACGCTCTGCAGCCGATTCAGGAGGCGCGCCGTCTGCTGGATTCCATCGGCTGGGCGTTTATTCTGCCGCAGATCCTGGCGACCCTCGGCCTGCTGTTTACCACCGCAGGGGTGGGCACCGGCATTTCATGGCTGACCCAGGAGTACCTGGCCGTAGACAGCCGCTTTATCGCCGTGGCGGTGTACGCCATCGGTATGGCGGTGCTGACGATGGTGATGGGCAATGCCTTTGCGGCGTTCCCGATTGTCACGGCGGGTATCGGCATCCCGATTCTGGTATTGCAGCACGGGGGCAACCCGGCTGTGATGGCGGCTATCGGCATGTTCTCCGGCTACTGCGGTACGCTGATGACGCCGATGGCGGCAAACTTCAACATCGTCCCCGCGGCGCTGCTGGAGCTGCCGGATAAAAATGCAGTCATCAAGGCGCAGGTGCCCACCGGGGTGCTGCTGCTGGCGGTGAACGTGGTGCTACTCTATTTCCTGATGTTTTTATAACGCGCTGGAGTAACGATGATACGAACAGTTCTGGTAACCGGTTTTGAGCCTTTCGGCGGCGAGACCGTCAACCCGTCATGGGAAGTGGTCAGACAGCTCGATGGCGCGATTATTGGCGGTGGGCTGGTGGTCGCCCGCCAGCTGCCGTGTGTATTTGGTGAGTCGCTGCGCGTGCTGGAAGCGGCGATTGATGAACTGAACCCGACGCTGGTGCTGGCGATTGGCCAGGCGGGCGGACGCAGCGACATTACCGTGGAGCGCGTGGCGATCAACGTTGATGACGCGCGTATCCCCGATAACCGTAAACAGCAGCCCATCGACCGGCCGATTATTGCCGACGGGCCGGCGGCCTGGTTCAGCACGCTGCCGATCAAGGCAATGGTGGCGGCAATGCGCGAAGCGGGTATTCCGGCGTCGGTGTCCCAGACCGCCGGTACCTTCGTGTGTAACCATGTGATGTATGGCCTGCTGCACAAGCTGGCGCACACCTCCGGGGCGCGGGGCGGGTTTATTCATATTCCGTATCTGCCGGAGCAGGCAGCGGCCCACCCTGGTGCGCCAAGCATGGCGGCGCAGACCGTGCGTCAGGCGCTGGAGATTGCGCTGGCGGTCGGTCTGGATGTGGAAACCGATCTGAAGATCGTGGGCGGCGCGACGCATTAATCAGGGAGAGAGTGATGCCAGAAGGACCGGAGATCCGCCGCGCGGCGGACAATCTGGAGCGGGCTATCGGCGGCGAGCCGCTGACCGAAGCGTGGTTCGCCTTTCCTGAGCTGCAACGCTATCAGGACTCGCTGGTGGGGGAGCGCGTCACCGCGATTGAAACCCGTGGTAAGGCGCTGCTCACCCACTTCAGCAATGGCCTGACGCTCTACAGCCATAACCAGCTATACGGCGTCTGGCGTGTGGTGGACGCCGACGCCATGCCGCAGAGCAACCGGGTGCTGCGCGTGCGGCTGGCGACGGCAAAGAAAGCGATTTTGCTCTACAGCGCCTCGGAAATTGAGATGCTGGATGCCGACACGCTGGCGGCGCATCCTTTTTTGCAGCGCGTCGGGCCGGATGTGCTCGACCCGACGCTGGATGTGGCGACGGTCAAAGCGCGATTGCAGAGTCGTCGCTTCTGCCGCCGCCAGTTCTCCGGTCTGCTGCTGGATCAGGCGTTTCTTGCCGGACTGGGGAACTACCTGCGGGTGGAGATCCTCTGGGCGGTGGGGCTGGCCCCGCAGCATAAGGCGGCGGAGCTGAGCGAGGAGCAGCTGGACGCGCTGGCGCAGGCGCTGCTGGCGATCCCGCGGCTCTCTTACGCCACGCGCGGCACGGTGGATGAGAACAAGCATCACGGGGCGCTATTCCGGTTTCACGTCTTTCACCGGGCGGGGAAAAAATGCGAGCGCTGCGGGGGCGTTATTGAGAAAACCACGCTCTCATCGCGTCCGTTTTACTGGTGCCCGGGGTGTCAGCGGTAGTTGGTTTTGGTGGGTGCGCTGAGGTATGTCGCCATCGTGATATAAGGTGGGTGCGCTACGCTTACCCACCCTACGAGGAATGCGCCATCGTGATATAAGGTGGGTGCGCTACGCTTACCCACCCTACGGGAAATGCGTCATCGTGATATAAGGTGGGTGCGCTACGCTTACCCACCCTACGAGTAATGCGCCATCGTGATATAACGTGGGTGCGCTACGCTTACCCACCCTACGAGTAATGCGCCATCGTGATATAAGGTGGGTGCGCTACGCTTACCCACCCTACGGGTAATGCGCCATCGTGATATAAGGTGGGTGCGCTACGCTTACCCACCCTACGGGTAATGCGGCAGGCACCATCATCACCCGCGGTAATTTCAGCCCATAAAAAAACGCGCCCGAACGCGCGTTTTTCATTGCTCACGCAGACAATCATTTTTTCAGATTGCTGGTGAACTCACGTTTTTCGTAACCGGTGTAGAGCTGACGCGGACGGGCGATCTTGATGCCGTCGTCGTGCATCTCGTTCCAGTGCGCAATCCAGCCGACGGTACGCGCCATCGCGAAGATCACGGTAAACATGGAGGACGGAATACCCATCGCTTTCAGAATAATGCCAGAGTAGAAATCGACGTTCGGGTAAAGCTGACGCTCGATGAAGTACGGGTCGTTGAGCGCAATATGCTCAAGCTCCATCGCCACCTGCAGCAGTTCATCTTTGGTACCCAGCTCTTTCAACACTTCATGACAGGTTTCACGCATCACGGTGGCGCGCGGGTCGTAGTTTTTGTAAACACGGTGACCGAAGCCCATCAGGCGGAAGGAGTCGTTTTTGTCCTTCGCACGCTTCACGAATTCCGGAATATGCTCAACGGTGCTGATCTCTTCCAGCATCTTCAGTGCCGCTTCGTTAGCGCCGCCGTGTGCCGGTCCCCACAGGGAGGCGATGCCCGCAGCGATACAGGCGAACGGGTTAGCGCCGGAGGAGCCTGCGGTACGCACGGTAGAGGTGGAGGCGTTCTGCTCGTGGTCAGCGTGCAGGATCAGGATGCGATCCATTGCGCGTTCCAGCACCGGGTTCACCACGTACTCTTCGCACGGGGTGGAGAACATCATATTCAGGAAGTTACCGGAGTAGGAGAGGTCGTTGCGCGGGTAGACAAACGGCTGGCCGATTGAATACTTGTAACACATCGCCGCTACTGTCGGCATCTTGGAAAGCAGGCGGAAAGCAGCAATTTCACGGTGACGCGGATTATTCACATCCAGCGAGTCGTGGTAGAACGCCGCCAGCGCGCCGGTCACACCGCACAGCACTGCCATCGGATGGGAATCGCGACGGAAGCCGTTGAACAGACGGGTGATCTGCTCGTGGATCATGGTGTGGCGGGTTACCGTGGTAACAAAGTCGTCGTACTCTTCCTGGGTCGGTTTTTCGCCGTAAAGCAGGATGTAGCACACTTCCAGATAGGTGGAGTTGGTCGCGAGTTCATCAATGGGGAAACCGCGGTGGAGCAGGATACCTTCGTCACCGTCGATAAAGGTGATTTTGGATTCGCACGATGCGGTTGAGGTGAAGCCGGGATCGAAAGTGAACACACCTTTTGAACCAAGACTGCGAACATCAATAACATCCTGACCGAGCGTGCCTTTTAGCACATTCAGTTCGATAGCATCATCACCGTTATACGTGATCTTTGCTTTAACATCAGCCATTTACGGTCTCCTTAGCGCCTTATTACCTTAAGACTGCTGGCGACCAGATTTGCATTTCAGTCCGTGGACTTACGTTACCAGTTTGTTATTTGGCTCGCTGCTCTGCGGTAGAGGAGGACATCAGGGTACAGAGCGATGGGCGCGTGCAGGAAACGTGCGTATTACGGCGAATTCACGGCAAATCAGGACGTTAGCAATCCGTATTATTCGTTAATCTCTATCACTAATACCGGGCCAGGTCACTGCGGTCAATACCGACACACTGTTACATAACTTATTCTCAGGTGAAAGCACGACCCCATAACTTTTACGAATTATATGCCTTTTCGGCTGATGTTTGTAACAATAATGTTTAACATTTGTCAAATCAGATGATTAAATTTTAAAATTATGTTGTTATCGTGATCCTGGTCACTGTTCAGAGCAAAAGACACCAAACAATTTGTAGGTGAATTGTAATGATATTGTGAACGGCCTATACTGCCGCCAGGTCTCCGGAAACCCCTGCATCAGGAGCCACCCAGCGTAGTAACCCGTCGTTTTAACATCTGGAAGCAGTTGTTTTTGCATGACGCAGAGTTATAGAAAAGTGACGCTGTCTGACCCGGTTAGCAGACCCGGAGGTAGGAAACAATAAGAACAGCAATGTGGGCATAACCGTGAAAAAACAAAGACCTGTTAATCTGGATCTGACAACGATCCGGTTTCCTGTAACGGCTATAGCATCCATCCTCCACCGCGTGTCCGGCGTGATCACCTTTGTGGCGGTCGGTATTCTGCTCTGGTTGCTGGGGCTGTCGCTCTCTTCACCCGAAGGTTTTCTGGCCGCGTCCTCCATCATGGACAGCTTCTTCGTCAAATTCATTATGTGGGGCATTCTCACCGCACTGGCGTATCACGTCGTCGGCGGCGTGCGTCATATGCTGATGGATTTTGGCTATCTGGAAGAGACCTTCGCGTCAGGTAAACGCTCCGCTAACCTTTCCTTCGTTATCACCGTCGTGCTTTCGCTTCTCGCAGGAGTCCTCGTATGGTAAGCAACGCTTCCGCACTGGGTCGCAATGGCGTTCATGATTTTATTCTGGTACGCGCCACCGCCATTGTTATCACCCTGTATATCGTCTATCTGATCGGTTTCTTCGCCCTGAACGGCGAGCTGACCTACGAGATCTGGAGCGGCTTCTTCGCGTCCGCCTTCACCAAAGTATTCACCCTGCTGACGCTGTTCTCGGTGTTGATTCATGCCTGGATTGGCATGTGGCAGGTGTTTACCGACTACGTTAAACACGTTGCGCTGCGCCTGTTCCTGCAACTGGCGGTGGTTCTGGCGTTGCTGGTTTACGTTATTTATGGATTCGTTGTGGTGTGGGGTGTGTGATGAATTTGCCAGTCAGAGAGTTTGATGCTGTTGTTATAGGCGCAGGCGGCGCAGGTATGCGCGCGGCGTTACAAATTTCCCAGAGCGGCCAGACCTGTGCGCTGCTCTCCAAAGTGTTTCCTACCCGTTCTCACACCGTGTCCGCGCAGGGCGGTATCACCGTTGCCCTCGGCAATACCCATGAAGATAACTGGGAATGGCACATGTACGATACCGTTAAGGGTTCCGACTACATCGGTGACCAGGACGCTATCGAATACATGTGTAAAACCGGACCGGAAGCGATCCTTGAGCTTGAGCACATGGGCCTGCCGTTCTCCCGTCTGGATGACGGTAAAATTTATCAGCGTCCGTTCGGCGGCCAGTCGAAAAACTTCGGCGGCGAGCAGGCAGCGCGCACCGCAGCTGCCGCTGACCGTACCGGTCACGCGTTGCTGCACACCCTGTATCAGCAGAACCTGAAAAACAAGACCACTATCTTCTCCGAGTGGTACGCGCTCGATCTGGTGAAAAACCAGGACGGTGCGGTGGTGGGGTGTACGGCGCTGTGCATCGAAACCGGTGAAGTGGTCTACTTCAAAGCCCGCGCGACCGTGCTGGCGACCGGCGGGGCAGGCCGTATCTACCAGTCCACCACTAACGCCCACATCAACACCGGCGACGGCGTTGGCATGGCGCTGCGCGCAGGCGTGCCGGTGCAGGATATGGAGATGTGGCAGTTCCACCCGACCGGCATCGCCGGCGCTGGCGTCCTGGTGACCGAAGGCTGCCGCGGTGAAGGTGGCTATCTGCTGAACAAACACGGTGAACGCTTCATGGAGCGTTATGCCCCGAATGCCAAAGACCTGGCGGGTCGTGACGTGGTGGCGCGTTCCATCATGATCGAAATCCGCGAAGGCCGCGGCTGCGACGGCCCGTGGGGTCCGCACGCGAAACTGAAACTCGATCACCTCGGTAAAGACGTGCTCGAATCCCGTCTGCCGGGCATCCTCGAACTCTCCCGTACCTTTGCCCACGTTGACCCGGTGAAAGAGCCGATTCCGGTTATTCCGACCTGCCACTACATGATGGGCGGCATTCCGACCAAAGTGACCGGTCAGGCGCTGACCGTGAACGAGCAGGGCGAAGACGTGGTGATCCCGGGTCTGTTCGCCGTCGGCGAAATCGCCTGCGTATCGGTACACGGTGCGAACCGCCTCGGCGGCAACTCGCTGCTCGACCTGGTGGTGTTTGGTCGCGCAGCCGGTCTGCATCTGCAGGAGTCCATCGCCGAGCAGGGTCCGCTGCGTGATGCCAGCGACGCTGACATTGAGGCTTCGCTGGCGCGCCTCAACCGCTGGAACAACAACCGCGACGGCGAAGATCCGGTGGAGATCCGTAAAGCGCTGCAGGAGTGTATGCAGCACAACTTCTCGGTATTCCGCGAAGGCGATGCGATGGCCAAAGGGCTTGAGCAGCTGAAGGCCATCCGCGAGCGCCTGAAAAACGCCCGTCTGGATGACACCTCCAGCGAGTTCAACACCCAGCGCGTCGAGTGCCTGGAGCTGGATAACCTGATGGAAACCGCGTTTGCCACGGCGGTCTCTGCGAACTTCCGTACTGAAAGCCGCGGGGCGCACAGTCGTTTCGATTATCCGGATCGTGATGATGAAAACTGGCTGTGCCACTCCCTGTATCTGCCGCAAAGCGAATCCATGACGCGCCGTGAGGTGAACATGGAGCCGAAACTGCGTCCGGCATTCCCGCCGAAAGTGCGTACTTACTAATTGCGGAGAGACGGTGATGAAACTCGAATTCTCAATCTATCGCTATAACCCGGACGTCGATGACGCGCCGCGGATGCAGGAATACACCCTTGAGCAGGAAGAGGGGCGCGACATGATGCTGCTCGATGCCCTGATGCTGCTCAAAGAGAAAGATCCGAGCCTCTCCTTCCGCCGCTCCTGCCGCGAAGGGGTGTGTGGTTCCGACGGTCTGAACATGAACGGTAAGAATGGCCTCGCCTGCATTACCCCGGTTTCCGCACTCGGGGCCGGTAAGCAGAAAATTGTGATCCGCCCGCTGCCTGGATTGCCGGTTATCCGCGATCTGGTGGTGGACATGGGGCAATTCTATGCCCAATATGAGAAGATTAAGCCTTACTTATTGAATAATGGGCAAAATCCACCGGCGAGAGAGCATCTGCAATCTCCCGATCAGCGTGAAAAGCTGGATGGTCTGTACGAGTGCATTCTGTGCGCCTGCTGCTCGACCTCCTGCCCGTCATTCTGGTGGAACCCTGACAAGTTCGTTGGCCCGGCGGGCCTGCTGGCCGCGTATCGCTTCCTGATCGACAGCCGCGATACCGAAACCGACAGCCGCCTCGACGGCATAAGTGACGCTTTCAGCGTATTCCGCTGCCATAGCATCATGAACTGCGTCAGTGTGTGTCCGAAAGGGCTGAACCCGACGCGCGCCATCGGCCACATCAAATCGATGTTGCTCCAGCGCAGCGCGTAAGTAAGTGTTGTGGTAGTGGCGGGTGCGCTTACGCTTACCCGCCCTACAAAAAATGCCCCCCTCCTGAGGGGAGAGGGAAAAGCAGGAAACCTTTAAAAACCGCTACACAGTAGTACCAGTAATCGAGGCGTTCAGAGCGAGACAAGGCGGCAACTGAGCGCATCCCCGGCAGCATAGTGAACTATGTGACTGGGGTAAGCGAAGGCAGCCAACGACGTCGCAGCCTGAACGAAGAAGATTAATGGCAGTTTTTAAAGGTTCCTTCGCGGGCCCCATGAGAAGAGCTCGCAGGTGAACCCTGGTGCGTGCGCTGATAAGTGCGCGATGTAGTTATCCACGGCGAAGTAAGCATACAAATGCTTAAGGGATCACGATGCAGAACGGCGCAATGAAAGCCTGGCTGGACTCTTCTTATCTCTCTGGTTCTAACCAGAGCTGGATAGAACAGCTCTATGAAGACTTCTTAACCGATCCTGACTCAGTGGACGCCCACTGGCGCTCCATGTTCCAGCAGTTACCTGGCACCGGGGCCAGACCGGATCAGTTCCACTCCAAAACGCGTGATTATTTCCGCCGCCTGGCGAAAGATGCCACACGTTACTCCTCCTCAGTGTCCGACCCGGACACCAATGTAAAGCAGGTTAAAGTCCTGCAGCTCATTAACGCCTACCGCTTCCGCGGTCATCAGCACGCTAACCTCGACCCGCTCGGACTGTGGAAGCAGGACCGCGTTGCGGATCTCGACCCGGCGTTCCACGACCTCTCCGACGCCGACTTCCAGGAAAGCTTTAACATCGGCTCTTTTGCCATCGGCAAAGAGACCATGAAGCTTGGCGAGCTGCTGGAAGCCCTGAAGCAGACCTACTGCGGATCTATCGGCGCTGAGTACATGCACATCACCAGCACCGAAGAGAAACGCTGGATCCAGCAGCGTATCGAATCCGTTGCCGGTCAGGCTAATTTCAGCGTGGAAGAGAAAAAACGCTTCCTCAGCGAGCTGACCGCTGCCGAAGGGCTGGAGCGCTACTTAGGCGCGAAATTCCCGGGGGCGAAGCGCTTCTCGCTGGAAGGCGGCGATGCGCTGGTACCGATGCTGAAAGAGATGATCCGCCACGCCGGCAACAGCGGCACCCGTGAAGTGGTGCTGGGTATGGCGCACCGCGGCCGTCTCAACGTGCTGATTAACGTGCTGGGCAAGAAATCTCAGGAGCTGTTTGACGAGTTCGCGGGCAAACATAAAGAACACCTCGGCACCGGGGACGTGAAGTACCACATGGGCTTCTCCTCCGATATCGAAACCGACGGCGGCCTGGTGCACCTGGCGCTGGCGTTCAACCCGTCGCACCTTGAGATCGTCAGTCCGGTGGTGATGGGTTCCGTTCGCGCCCGTCTGGATCGTCTGGATGAGCCGAGCAGCAACAAAGTACTGCCGATCACTATTCATGGTGACGCGGCGGTGACCGGGCAGGGCGTGGTGCAGGAAACCCTGAACATGTCCAAAGCACGCGGTTACGAAGTGGGCGGTACTGTGCGTATCGTTATCAACAACCAGGTGGGCTTCACCACCTCGAACCCGCTTGATGCCCGCTCGACCCCGTACTGCACCGACATCGGTAAAATGGTGCAGTCGCCGATCTTCCACGTCAACGCGGACGATCCGGAAGCGGTGGCCTTTGTCACCCGCCTGGCGCTTGATTTCCGTAACACCTTCAAACGCGACGTCTTTATCGACCTGGTGTGCTACCGCCGTCACGGCCATAACGAAGCCGACGAGCCGAGCGCAACCCAGCCGCTGATGTACCAGAAAATCAAAAAGCACCCGACGCCGCGTAAACTTTACGCCGACCGTCTGGAGCAGGAGAAAGTCGCCTCGCTGGAAGACGCCACCGAGATGGTGAACCTCTACCGTGACGCGCTGGATGCCGGCGAGTGCGTGGTGAAAGAGCTGCGTCCGATGAACATGCACTCCTTCACCTGGTCGCCGTACCTGAACCACGAGTGGGACGAAAGCTATCCGAACAAGGTCGAGATGAAGCGCCTGCAGGAGCTGGCGAAGCGTATCGCCACCGTGCCGGAAGCCATCGAGATGCAGTCCCGCGTGGCAAAAATCTATGCCGACCGTCAGGCAATGGCTGCGGGCGAGAAAATGTTCGACTGGGGCGGGGCGGAAAACCTGGCTTACGCCACGCTGGTTGATGAGGGCATTCCGATTCGCCTGTCCGGTGAAGACTCCGGTCGCGGCACCTTCTTCCACCGCCACGCCGTGGTGCATAACCAGAGCAACGGTTCAACCTATACGCCGCTGCAGCACATTCACAACGGCCAGGGCCAGTTCAAGGTCTGGGACTCGGTGCTGTCTGAAGAAGCGGTGCTGGCATTTGAATACGGTTATGCCACCGCAGAGCCGCGCACGCTGACCATCTGGGAAGCGCAGTTCGGCGACTTCGCTAACGGTGCGCAGGTGGTGATTGACCAGTTCATCAGCTCCGGCGAGCAGAAGTGGGGCCGTATGTGCGGTCTGGCGATGCTGCTGCCGCACGGCTATGAAGGTCAGGGCCCGGAGCACTCCTCTGCGCGTCTGGAGCGTTATCTGCAGCTGTGCGCTGAGCAGAACATGCAGGTGTGCGTCCCGTCCACGCCGGCACAGGTTTACCACATGCTGCGTCGTCAGGCGCTGCGCGGGATGCGCCGTCCGCTGGTGGTGATGTCACCGAAATCGCTGCTGCGTCATCCGCTGGCGGTGTCGAGCCTGGACGAACTGGCGAACGGCACCTTCATGCCCGCCATCGGCGAGATCGACGAGCTCGATCCGCAGGGCGTGAAGCGCGTAGTCCTTTGTTCTGGTAAGGTTTATTACGACCTGCTGGAGCAACGCCGTAAGAACGATCAAAAAGACGTTGCCATCGTGCGTATCGAACAGCTCTATCCGTTCCCGCATCACGCGGTGCAGGAAGCGCTGAAGCCGTTCGCTCACGTGCATGATTTCGTCTGGTGCCAGGAAGAGCCGCTCAACCAGGGCGCCTGGTACTGCAGCCAGCACCATTTCCGCGAAGTGATTCCGTTTGGATCTGCATTGCGTTATGCAGGCCGCCCGGCCTCTGCCTCCCCGGCGGTAGGGTATATGTCCGTTCACCAGAAACAGCAGCAAGATCTGGTCAATGACGCGCTGAACGTCGATTAATTAAAGGATAAATAATGAGTAGCGTAGATATTCTTGTTCCTGACCTGCCTGAATCCGTTGCCGATGCAACCGTAGCCACCTGGCATAAAAAACCGGGCGACAGCGTCCAGCGTGACGAAGTGCTGGTAGAAATCGAAACTGACAAAGTGGTACTGGAAGTGCCGGCGTCCGCGGACGGTATCCTTGATGCCGTGCTGGAAGAGGAAGGGTCAACCGTCACCTCGCGTCAGATCCTGGGCCGCCTGCGTGAAGGCAACAGCGGCGGCAAAGAGAGCAGCGCGAAATCTGACAGCAACGAGACCACGCCGGCGCAGCGCCAGCAGGCCTCGCTGAGCGAAGAGAGCAACGATGCCCTCAGCCCGGCGATCCGTCGCCTGCTGGCGGAGCACACCCTGGACGCGGAAGCGATCAAAGGCACCGGCGTCGGTGGCCGTCTGACCCGTGAAGACGTGGAAAAACACCTGGCGAAAGCGAAATCCGCGCAGCCGGAAAGCGCTAAAGCACCTGAGCAGCAGGCTGCGGCAGTACAGCCGGTGGCCGGTAATCGCTCTGAGAAACGCGTGCCGATGACCCGTCTGCGCAAGCGCGTGGCCGAGCGTCTGCTGGAAGCGAAAAACTCCACCGCGATGCTGACCACCTTCAACGAAGTGAACATGAAGCCGATCATGGATCTGCGCAAGCAGTACGGCGACGCCTTCGAAAAACGTCACGGCATCCGCCTGGGCTTTATGTCCTTCTACGTGAAAGCCGTGGTTGAAGCCCTGAAGCGCTTCCCGGAAGTGAACGCTTCGATCGACGGTGAAGATGTGGTGTACCACAACTACTTCGACGTCAGCATGGCGGTTTCCACGCCGCGTGGCCTGGTGACGCCGGTTCTGCGCGACGTTGACGTGCTGGGCATGGCCGACATCGAAAAACGCATCAAGGATCTGGCGATCAAAGGCCGCGACGGCAAGCTGACCGTGGAAGACCTGACCGGCGGTAATTTCACCATTACCAACGGCGGCGTATTCGGTTCCCTGATGTCCACGCCGATCATCAACCCGCCGCAGAGCGCCATCCTCGGGATGCACGCCATCAAAGATCGCCCGATGGCGGTTGACGGTAAGGTTGAGATCCTGCCGATGATGTATCTGGCGCTCTCTTACGATCACCGCCTGATTGATGGTCGTGAATCCGTAGGCTTCCTGGTAGCCATTAAAGAGCTGCTGGAAGATCCAACGCGTCTGCTGCTGGACGTGTAGCCCGGTGCGGGGGGCAACTCCCGCCGGTATTGATTTTCTCGTCGCCCCGCTGCGGGGCGGCATTTTCCATACTCCGAGCGTGAAGCTCTACACTCTTGATGGACAGAACTCATGAACTTACACGAATATCAGGCAAAGCAGTTGTTTGCCCGTTATGGCCTGCCGGCTCCGGTAGGTTATGCCTGTAATACCCCGCGTGAAGCTGAAGAAGCGGCGTCCAAAATTGGCGCTGGTCCGTGGGTAGTAAAATGCCAGGTTCACGCTGGCGGCCGCGGTAAAGCGGGCGGCGTGAAAGTGGTAAACAGCAAAGAAGATATTCGCGCGTTCGCCGAGCAGTGGCTGGGCAAGCGTCTGGTGACCTATCAAACAGACGCGAACGGTCAGCCGGTTAACCAGATCCTGGTCGAAGCGGCAACCGATATTGATAAAGAGCTTTACCTGGGCGCGGTGGTTGACCGTAGCTCCCGTCGCGTGGTGTTCATGGCCTCTACCGAAGGTGGCGTGGAAATTGAAAAAGTGGCGGAAGAGACTCCGCACCTGATCCACAAAATCGCCCTCGATCCGCTGGCCGGCCCGATGCCGTACCAGGGACGCGAACTGGCGTTCAAACTGGGTCTGGAAGGTAAGCAGGTCCAGCAGTTCACCAAAATCTTTATGGGTCTGGCGACCATCTTCCTTGAGCGCGACCTGGCGCTGATCGAAATCAACCCGCTGGTTATCACCAAGCAGGGCGATCTGATCTGCCTCGACGGTAAACTGGGTGCCGACGGCAATGCCCTGTTCCGCCAGCCGGATCTGCGCGAAATGCGCGACCACTCGCAGGAAGATCCGCGTGAATCACACGCTGCGCAGTGGGAACTGAACTACGTGGCGCTGGATGGCAACATCGGCTGCATGGTTAACGGTGCGGGCCTGGCAATGGGCACCATGGACATCGTTAAGCTGCACGGCGGCGACCCGGCGAACTTCCTTGACGTTGGCGGCGGCGCGACCAAAGAGCGCGTCACCGAAGCGTTCAAAATCATCCTCTCCGACGACAAAGTGAAAGCCGTACTGGTTAACATCTTCGGCGGTATCGTGCGCTGCGATCTGATCGCCGACGGTATCATCGGCGCGGTGGAAGAAGTGGGGGTTAACGTACCGGTCGTGGTTCGTCTGGAAGGTAACAACGCCGAGCTGGGCGCACAGAAGCTGGCGGAAAGCGGTCTGAATATTATCGCAGCACAAAGTCTGACGGATGCAGCAGTGCAGGTTGTTGCTGCCGTGGAGGGGAAATAATGTCTGTTTTGATCGATAAGAACACCAAAGTCATCTGCCAGGGCTTCACCGGCAGCCAGGGCTCTTTCCACTCCGAACAGGCGATTGCCTACGGAACCCAGATGGTCGGCGGCGTGACGCCGGGCAAAGGCGGCACCACGCACCTCGGCCTGCCGGTGTTCAACACCGTGCGCGAAGCGGTAGAAGCGACCGGCGCGACCGCGTCCGTTATCTATGTACCGGCGCCGTTCTGCAAAGACTCCATTCTGGAAGCCATTGATGCAGGCATCAAACTGATCATCACCATCACCGAAGGTATCCCGACGCTGGATATGCTGACTGTGAAGGTGAAGCTGGATGAAGCCGGCGTGCGCATGATCGGCCCGAACTGCCCGGGCGTTATCACCCCGGGCGAGTGCAAAATCGGCATCATGCCGGGCCACATCCACAAGCCTGGCAAAGTGGGCATCGTGTCGCGCTCCGGCACCCTGACCTATGAAGCCGTTAAGCAGACCACCGATTACGGTTTCGGCCAGTCCACCTGTGTGGGCATCGGCGGCGACCCGATCCCGGGCTCTAACTTCATCGATATCCTGAAGCTGTTCCAGGAAGATCCGCAGACCGAAGCGATCGTGATGATCGGTGAGATCGGCGGCAGCGCGGAAGAAGAAGCGGCGGCGTACATCAAAGATCACGTCACCAAGCCGGTAGTGGGCTACATCGCGGGCGTTACCGCGCCGAAAGGCAAGCGTATGGGCCACGCCGGGGCAATCATTGCCGGTGGTAAAGGCACGGCTGACGAGAAGTTTGCCGCGCTGGAAGCTGCAGGCGTGAAAACCGTGCGCAGCCTCGCCGACATCGGCGATGCGCTGAAAACCATTCTCAAATAATTACTCTCATCCCTCCGTGCTGCGGAGGGTTTACTATTCGAAGAAGCTTTTCGACATGGTTGCCACCTTCGGGTGGCTTTTTTTTGCCTGTAAAGCGGTACTGCGGGCCATCTGCACCGGCAGCATGTCCTGCCTGACGCTGTGAAGCGTTATTTTCATCCCCATGAATAAATAAACACGAGCCGGAAATAAATGGCGTTAATCAACCGATAATAAGTGTTAAATATATGCTATCTGAGGTGAATAATTTGTAGTAAGTCATGCCGTTTATTTATGGGGATTGAAACGTGATGGATTTAACAGTTAATTAATATTTGATGCTCAATTTTATTATCACCTCACATAAATTAAATAATGTAGCTTTATAATTAACGCCAGCCGCTAACCGTTTAACGTCAAATGTTAAACATAATGGCAACATAACTTTTACCGCGTAAGCCGCCGGGAAAAACATCGTTAACAATGGCTTAAAAAATTGATCTTAATCAATATTTCAGGCGCGTATTTTTCTGCTTTAAAAGTAAAATTGCGGCAGATCAAACCAGCCGTTTCGTGCTAAATTGGCGGGAAATTGATCGGCGTCGTAAAACGCAGAAATGACAGCGCAAAAACCTGTTTATTGTGAGGGGATTGCGGCGTAATATATTGGCGAAATCAATTCCAGTTTTTATTAACCAATTTGTAACCTTTCCATCTCACTATTCACATTTATTGTGAATGGCCGGGATTTCTGGAAGCAAATTTTTCTATTGGGGCATGCGTTGCGAAGCTTTTAATTAAGTTTTGCGCTCGAAGTCTTCATGCGAAGAGCAAGGAGTCAGGATGTTAGATATTGTCGAACTGTCGCGCTTACAGTTTGCCTTGACCGCAATGTACCACTTTCTTTTTGTGCCGCTCACGCTGGGTATGGCGTTCTTGCTGGCCATTATGGAAACGGTCTATGTGCTTTCCGGCAAACAAATCTATAAAGATATGACCAAATTCTGGGGCAAGTTGTTTGGTATCAACTTTGCGCTGGGCGTGGCGACCGGTCTGACCATGGAATTCCAGTTCGGAACCAACTGGTCTTATTATTCGCACTACGTGGGTGACATCTTCGGTGCGCCGCTGGCCATTGAAGGCCTGATGGCGTTCTTCCTCGAATCGACCTTTGTCGGTCTGTTCTTCTTCGGTTGGGATCGCCTGAGCAAAGTACAGCACATGGCGGTGACCTGGCTGGTCGCGCTTGGCTCTAACCTCTCGGCACTGTGGATCCTGGTGGCGAACGGCTGGATGCAGAACCCTATCGCCTCCGACTTCAACTTCGAAACCATGCGCATGGAGATGGTGAGCTTCTCCGAGCTGGTACTGAACCCGGTTGCGCAGGTGAAGTTCGTGCACACCGTGGCGGCAGGCTACACCTGCGGCGCGATGTTCATCCTCGGTATCAGCGCTTACTACCTGCTGCGCGGTCGCGACGTTGCCTTCGCGAAGCGCTCCTTCGCCATTGCTGCCAGCTTCGGTATGGCGGCGATCCTCTCCGTTATCGTGCTGGGTGATGAATCCGGTTACGAAATGGGCGACGTGCAGAAAACCAAACTGGCCGCTATCGAAGCGGAGTGGGAAACCCAGCCGGCACCGGCGTCGTTTACCCTGTTTGGTATTCCGGATCAGGAGGCGCAGGAGAATAAATTCGCCATTCAGATCCCGTATGCGCTGGGCATTATCGCTACCCGTTCCGTTGATACCCCGGTTATCGGTATCAAGGATCTGATGGTGCAGCATGAAGAGCGTATCCGTAACGGTATGAAGGCTTACGCACTGCTGGAACAGCTGCGTGCCGGCTCTACCGATCAGAGCGTGCGCGATGACTTCAACAGCATCAAAAAAGACCTCGGCTATGGTCTGCTGCTGAAGCGCTATACGCCTAACGTCTCTGACGCTACCGAAGCCCAAATCCAACAGGCGACGAAAGACTCCATCCCACGCGTTGCGCCGCTCTATTTCGCCTTCCGTCTGATGGTGGCCTGCGGCATCCTGATGCTGCTGATTATCGGCGTTGCGTTCTGGACCGTGATTCGTAACCGCATCGGCGAGAAAAAATGGCTGCTGCGTGCGGCGCTGTACGGTATCCCGCTGCCGTGGATTGCTATCGAATCAGGCTGGTTTGTTGCCGAATACGGCCGTCAACCCTGGGCTATTGGTGAGGTGCTGCCGACCGCGGTGGCGAACTCCTCCCTGACCGTCGGCGATCTGCTGTTCTCGATGATCCTGATCTGCGGCCTCTACACGCTGTTTATGATTGCCGAGCTGTTCCTGATGTTCAAATTTGCACGCCTCGGGCCGAGCAGTCTGAAAACAGGTCGTTATCACTACGAGCAGTCCACCGTGGCTACTCAGCCGGCACGCTAAGACAGGAGTCGTCAAATGATTGATTATGAAGTATTGCGTTTTATCTGGTGGCTGCTGGTCGGCATTCTGCTGATTGGTTTTGCAGTCACTGACGGCTTCGACATGGGCGTGGGGATGCTGTCGCGCATCATCGGCCGCAACGACGTTGAGCGCCGCATTATGGTTAACTCCATTGCTCCGCACTGGGACGGCAACCAGGTATGGCTCATCACTGCAGGCGGCGCGCTGTTCGCTGCCTGGCCGATGGTGTACGCCGCTGCCTTCTCGGGCTTCTACGTGGCGATGATCCTGGTGCTGGCCTCGCTGTTCTTCCGTCCGGTCGGTTTTGACTACCGCTCGAAGATTGAAGATATGCGCTGGCGCAACATGTGGGACTGGGGCATCTTCATCGGCAGCTTCGTGCCGCCGCTGGTGATTGGCGTGGCGTTCGGTAATCTGCTGCAGGGCGTACCGTTCCACATCGATTCCGATCTGCGTCTGTTCTACACCGGTAACTTCTTCCAGCTGCTCAATCCGTTTGGTCTGCTGGCGGGCGTGGTGAGCGTTTCCATGATTCTGGCGCAGGGTGCGACCTACCTGCAGATGCGTACCGTGGGTGAAGTTCACCTGCGTTCACGCGCCGTGGCGCAGATTGCCGCGCTGGTGATGATGGTCTGCTTCGCGCTGGCGGGTGTCTGGGTGATGTACGGCATCGATGGCTACGTGGTGACGTCGGAACTGAACCGTTACGCGGCGTCTAATCCGCTGAATAAAGAGGTGGCGCGTCAGGCGGGTGCCTGGTTCACCAACTTCAACAACATGCCTGTACTGTGGGCGATCCCGGCGCTGGGTGTGGCACTGCCGCTGCTGACCGTGCTGTGTTCACGCATTGAGAAGGGCGCCTGGGCGTTCCTGTTCTCTTCGCTGACGCTGGCCTGCGTTATCCTGACTGCCGGTATTGCGATGTTCCCGTTCGTGATGCCGTCCAGCACCATGATGAACGCCAGCCTGACCATGTGGGATGCGACCTCCACCCAGCGCACGCTGAACCTCATGACCTGGGTTGCCGCGGTGTTTGTTCCGATCATTCTTCTGTACTCCGCCTGGTGTTACTGGAAGATGTTCGGACGCATCACCAAAGAACATATCGAAAGCAACACCCATTCTCTTTACTAAGTCAGGAGCTGAATATGTGGTACTTCGCATGGATTCTGGGGACGCTGCTGGCGTGTGCGTTTGGCATCATCACCGCGCTGGCGCTTGAGCACGTTGAAGCCGCCAAAGCCGGTAAAGAAGAACACTGATGAATACGCTTATCGCAACGTTATATGCGGTAATGGATAAGAGCCCGTTAAGGGCTCTTTCCTTAGTGATGGCGCTGGTGCTGGCGGGCTGCATGTTCTGGGACCCGTCACGTTTTGCCGCTAAAACCAGCGGGCTTGAGATCTGGCAGGGGTTCCTGCTGATGTGGGCGGTGTGCGCCGGGGTGATCCACGGCGTCGGTTTTCGTCCGCGCGCGGTCGTGTGGCAGGGCATTTTCTGCCCGCTTATCGCCGATCTGGTGCTGCTTGCCGGGCTGGTTTTTTTCTTTCTGTAACGCCCTTCCTTAACAGGCGGATACCGGCAGTATGAATCTGCGATTCAGGTCGCAAAATGCTGTCGGTAATCCGCCTGCAACGCCTGCTTTCACAAGCCTGGAAATATTTACTCTCCGTTTACCTGAACCCATTCCAAACCCCTGACAGCTTGCGTATAGTAGCGAAGTTTTGAATTGCATTACCGGGATGTAGAGTGAGCACAACGCTGTTTCGATGGCCGGTTCGTGTCTATTACGAAGATACCGATGCCGGTGGTGTGGTTTACCACGCCAGTTACGTTGCCTTTTATGAACGAGCACGCACAGAGATGCTGCGCCATCACCATTTCAGCCAGCAGGCTTTGATGGCGGAGCGAGTCGCCTTTGTGGTCCGCAGAATGACGGTTGATTATTTTGCGCCAGCACGGCTTGACGACATGCTCGACATCCAGACCGAAATTACATCAATGCGTGGCACCTCTATGGTATTCACGCAGCGGATCCTCAACGCCGACGGTACGCTCCTCAATCAGGCTGAAGTGCTGATTGTCTGCGTTGATCCACTCATCATGAAGCCTCGTGCGCTTCCCACGTCTATTGTCGCGGAGTTCAAGCAGTGACTGACATGAATATCCTTGATTTGTTCCTGAAGGCAAGCCTTCTGGTTAAACTTATCATGTTGATTTTAATTGGTTTCTCAATCGCATCCTGGGCCATCATTATCCAGCGTACCCGCATTCTTAACGCGGCGAGCCGTGAAGCCGAGGCCTTCGAAGATAAGTTCTGGTCCGGCATCGAGCTGTCTCGCCTGTATCAGGAGAGCCAGGGGCGTCGTGACAATCTTTCTGGTTCTGAGCAGATCTTCTACTCGGGCTTCAAAGAGTTCGCGCGTCTGCATCGCGCCAACAATCACGCGCCGGAAGCGGTAGTGGAAGGGGCGTCGCGCGCGATGCGTATCTCCATGAACCGCGAGCTGGAAACGCTGGAAACCCATATTCCTTTCCTCGGTACCGTGGGTTCCATCAGCCCGTATATCGGCCTGTTTGGTACGGTATGGGGAATCATGCATGCCTTTATCGCGCTCGGCGCGGTAAAACAGGCAACGCTGCAGATGGTTGCGCCGGGTATCGCCGAAGCGCTTATCGCGACGGCAATCGGTCTGTTTGCTGCTATTCCGGCAGTCATGGCCTATAACCGCCTCAATCAGCGCGTGAACAAGCTGGAACTGAATTACGACAACTTCATGGAAGAGTTCACCGCGATTCTGCATCGTCAGGCGTTCAGCAGCAGCAGCGAAAGCAGCAAGGGGTAAGAGATGGCCAGAACACGTGGACGTGGTCGCCGTGAACTGAAGTCCGAAATCAACATCGTGCCACTGCTGGACGTGTTGCTGGTGCTGCTGCTCATTTTTATGGCAACAGCGCCCATCATTACCCAGAGCGTGGAAGTCGATCTTCCGGACGCGACCGACTCGCAAACCGTAAGCGCGAACGATAACCCGCCGGTCATCATTGAAGTATCCGGCGTGGGCCAGTACAGCGTGGTGGTGGAGAAAGATCGTCTCGATCAGCTGCCTTCAGAGCAGGTGATCGCCGAAGCGCAGCGCCGCCTGCAGGAGAACCCGAAAACGGTATTCCTGATCGGCGGAGCAAAAGAGGTGCCTTATGATGAAATCATCAAGGCGCTGAACCTGTTGCACCAGGCTGGCGTGAAATCCGTCGGCCTGATGACGCAGCCGATCTAAGCACGCTTACCAGACGAACAGTGACGGAAACCGAGAGTGTCAAAGGCTACCGAAGAAAACAGCAAGCTTAAACGCGCGATAATTATTTCCGGTGTTCTGCATGTGATCCTTTTTGCACTGCTGATCTGGAGCTCGTTCGATGAGCATATTGAAGCATCCGCGGGCGGTGGCGGCGGATCTGCTATAGATGCGGTGATGGTCGATCCGGGCGCGGTGGTTCAGCAACATAATCGTGAACAGCAGCAGCAGGCCAGCGCGCAGCGGGCGGCAGAGCAGCGTGAAAAACAGGCTCAGCAGCAGGCGGAGGAGCTTCGTGAGAAGGAGGCCGCCGAGCAGCAGCGTATCAAAGAGATAGAGAAGCAGCGGCTTGAAGCGCAGGAGCAGGCGCGCCAGCAGGCTGAGCAGCAGAAACAGGCCGAAGCGGCAACCAAACGCGCGCAGGAGCAGCAAAAGCAGGCGGAAGAAGCGGCAGCGAAGGCCGCAGCCGAAGCTAAAGCGAAAGCCGACGCGCAGGCGAAAGCGGCAGCAGACGCCGCGAAGAAAGCCGAAGCGGACGCCCAGAAAAAAGCTGCCGCCGAGGCGGCGAAGAAAGCGGCCGAAGCCGAAAAAGCTGCAGCCGATGCCGCCGCGAAAAAAGCTAAACAGGACGCAGAGAAGAAAGCCGCCGCGGAAGCGGCTAAGCAGGCTGCCGCTGAAAAAGCCGCTGCCGAGAAAGCTGCGGCAGCGAAAGCCGCAGCAGCCGAGAAGGCCGCCGCCGACAAGAAAGCCGCAGCGGAGGCGAAGAAAAAAGCCGCCGCTGAGAAAGCGGCAGCTGAAAAAGCCGCTGCAGCCAAAGCGGCTGAAGGCGTGGACGATCTGTTCGGCGACCTCAGCTCCGGTAAGAATGCACCTAAAACAGGCGGTGGGGCGAAAGGAAATAATGCTTCACCTGCCGGAACGGGTAACACTAAAAACAGCGGTGCATCGGGCGCGGATATCAGTAACTATGCCGGGCAGATTAAGTCTGCCATCGAAAGCAAGTTTTACGATGCGGCCTCGTACTCGGGTAAAACCTGTACGCTGCGCGTGAAGCTGGCACCGGACGGCTTACTGCTCGATATCCAGTCTGAGGGCGGCGATCCTGCGCTCTGCCAGGCCGCAATTTCTGCGGCACGTCAGGCGAGGATCCCGAAGCCACCAAGCCAGGCTGTCTATGAAGTGTTCAAAAATGCACCGCTGGACTTCAAACCATGAGTTACACTTTTCCCCCATGAACCGGGGGAAATGTTCTCCGGTTAACCCCGACGCGGTAACAGTGTAGTCAATTTGAGTTTGTTAACATTCTGCTAAATTATCGTGGCCGTGCGCCTTGATAAGGGAGATATGATGAAGCAGGCATTACGAGTAGCTTTTGGTTTTCTGATGCTGTGGGCAGCGGTGCTGCACGCAGAGGTGCGCATTGAGATCACCCAGGGTGTGGATTCTGCACGTCCTATCGGTGTCGTGCCGTTCCAGTGGGCCGGTCCTGGTGCCGCGCCGGAAGATATCGGCGGCATCGTTGGCGCTGATTTACGCAACAGCGGTAAATTTAACCCGCTCGATCGTTCTCGCCTGCCGCAGCAGCCGGGTACCGCTCAGGAAGTGCAGCCTGCGGCCTGGTCTGCGCTGGGCATTGATGCTGTCGTCGTAGGGCAGGTCACGCCTAACCCGGACGGCAGCTACAACGTGGCTTATCAGCTGGTGGATACCGGCGGTGCACCGGGTACCGTGCTCGCGCAAAACAACTTCAAAGTGAACAAGCAGTGGCTGCGCTATGCCGGTCATACTGCCAGCGATGAAGTGTTCGAGAAGCTGACCGGCATCAAGGGCGCGTTCCGTACCCGTATTGCCTACGTGGTACAGACCAACGGCGGCCAGTTCCCGTATGAGCTGCGCGTCTCCGACTACGACGGTTACAACCAGTTCGTGGTTCACCGTTCACCGCAGCCGCTGATGTCACCGGCCTGGTCTCCGGACGGCAGCAAAGTTGCCTACGTGACCTTCGAAAGCGGTCGCTCTGCGCTGGTTATCCAGACGCTGGCTAACGGTGCAGTGCGCCAGGTTGCCTCTTTCCCGCGTCACAACGGTGCGCCGTCCTTCTCACCTGACGGTACCAAGCTGGCGTTCGCACTCTCTAAAACCGGCAGCCTGAACCTCTACGTGATGGATATCGGCTCAGGTCAGATTCGTCAGGTCACTGACGGTCGCAGCAACAATACTGAACCGACCTGGTTCCCGGACAGCCAGACCCTGGCCTATACCTCTGACCAGGCGGGTCGTCCTCAGGTTTATAAAGTGAGCATCAACGGCGGTACTCCGCAGCGTCTGACCTGGGAAGGCTCTCAGAACCAGGATGCGGATGTCAGCTCTGACGGGAAATTCCTGGTGATGGTCAGCTCCAACGGCGGTGCACAACACATCGCTAAACAAGATCTGGTGAGCGGTGGCGTACAAACTTTATCGTCAACGTTCCTGGATGAAACGCCAAGTCTGGCACCGAACGGCACTATGGTTATCTACAGCTCTTCTCAGGGGATGGGATCCGTGCTGAATTTGGTCTCTACAGATGGGCGTTTCAAAGCGCGTCTTCCGGCAACTGATGGTCAGGTTAAATCCCCGGCCTGGTCGCCGTATCTGTAATAATAAAATACTGATAATTTTAAAGGATCAAAGAAATGCAACTGAACAAAGTGCTGAAAGGGCTGATGTTGGCTCTGCCTGTAATGGCAATCGCGGCGTGTTCTTCTAACAAGAACGCCAGCAACGATCAGAGCGGCGAAGGCATGCTGGGTGCCGGCACTGGTATGGACGCTAACGCTAACGGCAACATGTCTTCTGAAGAGCAGGCACGTCTGCAGATGCAGCAGCTGCAGCAGAACAACATCGTTTACTTCGGTCTCGACAAGTACGATGTAAGCTCTGAGTTCGCTGCCATGCTGGACGCGCACGCTAACTTCCTGCGTAGCAACCCGTCTTACAAAGTCACCGTAGAAGGTCACGCTGACGAACGTGGTACCCCGGAGTACAACATCTCCCTGGGTGAGCGTCGTGCTAACGCCGTTAAAATGTACCTGCAGGGTAAAGGCGTTTCTGCTGACCAGATCTCCATCGTTTCTTACGGTAAAGAAAAACCTGCAGTACTGGGTCACGACGAAGCGGCTTACGCTAAAAACCGTCGCGCCGTACTGGTTTACTAAGAGAATTGCATGAGCAGTAACTTCAGACATCTCGTGATGGGTCTGTCGTTACTGGTTGGCGTAGCGGCCCCCTGGGCCGCTACTGCCCAGGCGCCAATCAGTAATGTAGGCTCAGGCTCGGTTGAAGACCGTGTCACGCAACTTGAGCGTATTTCCAATGCGCACAGCCAGCTGCTTACGCAGCTTCAACAACAGCTTTCCGATAATCAGGCCGACATTGATTCACTGCGCGGTCAGATTCAGGAGAGTCAGTACCAGCTCAATCAGGTGGTAGAGCGCCAGAAGCAAATTTTATTGCAGATGGACAGCCTGAACAGCGGAGCAGCAGCCGGTGCCGCACCTGCTGCCGGTGCTGACGCTCAGAGTAACGCCGGTGGCGCAGCCACCGACGGTCAGCAGGCTGCCGCGCCTGCGACCGGTGCGCCGGTACAGAGCGGTGACGCCAATACCGACTACAACGCTGCGTTTGCCCTGGTGCAGGACAAGTCCCGCCAGGATGACGCCATCGCCGCGTTCCAGAATTTTGTGAAAAAGTACCCGGATTCAACTTATCAGCCGAACGCCAACTACTGGCTGGGGCAGTTGAATTACAACAAGGGGAAAAAGGACGACGCGGCGTATTACTTTGCCTCCGTGGTGAAGAATTACCCGAAATCGCCGAAAGCGCCGGATGCTATGCTGAAGGTCGGCGTTATCATGCAGGACAAAGGTGACGCGGCAAAAGCCAAAGCGGTTTACCAGCAGGTGATCAGCAAGTACCCTGGCACCGAAGGCGCTAAACAGGCTCAAAAGCGGTTAAATGCGATGTAATGCCTGGTGCATGACCAGATGCCGTTGGTTTTCTGGTCGTGCCGCCTGAAACGTAAGCAGTTAACCCGTTTCGGCGGAAATAGTTGTTGCGTCATAATCTTAAATCAGTAATATATGCCGCCGTTGCCACGGGATGCGAAGCAAGCCTGAGGTGACGAAAAGTGGGTCGTTAGCTCAGTTGGTAGAGCAGTTGACTTTTAATCAATTGGTCGCAGGTTCGAATCCTGCACGACCCACCACTAACAGAAGTATCCAGCGCAGTATTGGGTGATTAGCTCAGCTGGGAGAGCACCTCCCTTACAAGGAGGGGGTCGGCGGTTCGATCCCGTCATCACCCACCATCCGGGTCGTTAGCTCAGTTGGTAGAGCAGTTGACTTTTAATCAATTGGTCGCAGGTTCGAATCCTGCACGACCCACCACTTTCTGAGTGGTGTCCGGAAAAGCATTAACTTCGAAGTCATTACCCGAATGGGTCGTTAGCTCAGTTGGTAGAGCAGTTGACTTTTAATCAATTGGTCGCAGGTTCGAGCCCTGCACGACCCACCACTTCGAAGCGCATCACCCCAGCAGTATCCCAGTATGGGTCGTTAGCTCAGTTGGTAGAGCAGTTGACTTTTAATCAATTGGTCGCAGGTTCGAATCCTGCACGACCCACCAGTGTAAAAAGGCGCCCTAAAGGCGCCTTTTTGCTATCTGCAGCTTTAATGATTCGAACCTGCAGCAGGTTCGGGTCGAGCCATTCTGGCGAGACAACGGCGCCGTTGACGGCGACGGCCCGAAGGGCGAGGCGAAGCCGCATCATCCTGCACGACCCACCAGTGTAAAAAGGCGCCCTGAGGGCGCCTTTTTACTGTCTGCGATTAACCAAGCTTCACCACCCGTATATTTTCCCCACGACAATTATCCCGCCATCGGTTATCTTGTTTAGCATACAAAACAAACCGCCCGTTTAAAGGCGCTGAGTCGCGTACATTACGGGTTTTCGGTTAAGTCAACAAAACGAGAAGGCAAGATGAGCGTAATGTTCGACCCGGAAACGGCGATTTACCCGTTTCCACCCAAGCCGGTGCCGCTGAGCGCGGATGAAAAGCAGTTTTACCGCGAGAAGATCAAACGCCTGCTGAAAGCGCGTAACGCCGTGATGGTGGCGCACTACTACACCGACCCGGAGATCCAGGCGCTGGCGGAAGAGACTGGCGGCTGCATCTCCGATTCGCTGGAGATGGCGCGCTTCGGGGCCAACCACGCGGCCTCGACGCTGCTGGTCGCTGGCGTGCGCTTTATGGGGGAGACGGCAAAGATCCTCAGCCCGGAAAAAACCATCCTGATGCCCACCCTGGATGCCGAGTGTTCGCTCGATCTCGGCTGCCCGATTGATGAATTCACCGCCTTTTGCGATGCCCATCCCGACCGTACCGTGGTGGTGTATGCCAATACCTCTGCCGCCGTGAAGGCGCGCGCTGACTGGGTTGTCACCTCCAGTATTGCCGTTGAGCTGATTGAACATCTCGACAGCCTCGGGGAAAAAATCATCTGGGCACCGGATCGCCATCTCGGGAGCTACGTGCAGAAGCAGACCGGCGCCGACATTCTGTGCTGGCAGGGTGCTTGTATCGTGCATGACGAGTTCAAAACCCAGGCGCTGGCACGGATGAAGGGGCTGTATCCGGAAGCTGCCGTGTTGGTGCACCCTGAGTCTCCGCAGGCGATCGTCGATATGGCAGATGCGGTAGGGTCTACCAGCCAGCTGATTGCCGCCGCAAAAAACCTGCCGCACCAGCAGCTCATCGTGGCTACCGATCGCGGTATCTTTTATAAGATGCAGCAGGCGTGCCCGGAGAAGACGCTGCTTGAGGCTCCCACCGCGGGAGAGGGTGCAACCTGCCGCAGCTGCGCCCATTGTCCGTGGATGGCGATGAACGGCCTTAAAGCGATTGCTGAAGCGCTGGAGCAGGGCGGCGCGACGCATGAGATACAGGTTGACGCTGCACTGCGTGAAGGGGCGCTGAAGCCGCTTAACCGCATGCTGGATTTTGCGGCTACACTTCGACTTTCGACCAAAGGCAACGCGTAAGGATAATTACGCTTCGGGGAACTCATGGATTTTTTTAGTACGCAGAACATTCTGGTGCATATCCCGCTGGGCGCAGGCGGGTACGATTTATCGTGGATTGAAGCGGTGGGCACTGTTGCCGGGCTGCTGTGCATCTGGCTCGCCAGCCTCGAAAAAACCATCAACTACGCCTTCGGCCTGGTGAACGTAACGCTGTTCGCTATCATCTTTTTCCAGATCCAGCTGTACGCCAGCCTGCTGCTGCAGATCTTCTTCTTTGCCGCTAACGTTTACGGCTGGTACGCCTGGACGCGCACTACCGGCCAGGATGAGGCGGTGCTGCAAATCCGCTGGTTACCGATGCCGAAAGCGCTGGCGTGGATTGCCGCCTGCGTGGTGGCTATTGGCCTGATGACGGTGTTTATCGATCCGGTATTCGGCTTCCTCACCCGCACCGCGGTAAGCCTGATGCAGGGCGTGGGGATCAGCGTGGCCATGCCGCAGCTTCAGCCGGATGCCTTCCCGTTCTGGGACTCCTGCATGATGGTGCTCTCCATCGTGGCGATGATCCTGATGACGCGCAAGTACGTGGAAAACTGGCTGCTGTGGGTGGTGATAAACCTTATCAGCGTCGCCATCTTCACGCTGCAGGGCGTGTATGCGATGGCGCTGGAGTATCTCATTCTGACGTTCATCGCCCTGAACGGCAGCAGAATGTGGATCAACAGCGCCCGGGAACGCGGCTCGCGACCGCTGACGGCTCAGTGAGAATGGCTGTGGCCGTGGTCATGATGGTGGTGACCCGGCTGCGTCAGGCTTAAATCGCAATCCAGCCCGCTGCAGGGCTGGTACTCCATCTGCACTGTCGCATGGGCAATCTGGTATTCATGCGCGAGGAAATGATGGATACGGCCCAGCAGCGCGTCATGGTCGTGGGGCGGCACCACCTGCACATGCAGCGTCATGAGCGGTTTCTCCCCCACCAGCCAGATATGCACATGGTGAATATCACGCACTTCCGGCACCGCCCGGGTCAGCTTGCGCTTCAGCGCGGCGATATCCACGCTGCGCGGCGCACCCTCCAGCAGTTCGTTGACACTCTCTTTCAGCAGCCGCCAGGCGCTGCGCAGCACCAGAGCGGATACCAGCACCGAAAGAATCGGGTCAACCGGCGTCCAGCCGGTCCAGAGGATCACCAGTGCGGCAATAATCGCACCGACCGAACCCAGCAGATCTCCCATCACGTGCAGCGCCGCAGCACGCACGTTTAAGTTCTTCTCTTCACTGCCACGATGTAACACCCAGAATGACAGCAGGTTAGCCACCAGCCCGGCAAACGCGATAGTAAGCATTAACCCACCCGCCACCGGTTCCGGGTGACGGAAGCGCATTATCGCCTCCCAGAAGATAAACAACGTAATCACCACCAATGCCAGCGCGTTCACGAAGGCGGCGAGGGTGGTGAGGCGCAACCAGCCAAAGGTACGGTGCGCGTCAGGCGGGCGACGGGCGAACTGCACGGCGAGTAGCGCCACCAGCAGTGCGGCGGCATCGGTCAGCATATGGCCCGCATCCGCCAGCAGCGCCAGCGAGCCGGAGATGATCCCGCCGATGACCTCAAGCAGCATAAAAAGGGCGGTAACAGAAAATGCGATAAGCAGGCGACGGGCGTTAGCGTCCTGCGGCAGGTGAGCGTGTGAGTGGTCGTGCGGCATAATCCATCCCGGTGTGCGGCTTAGCGTGGTGCGCAATGCGTGAGAAAACGTGGGATAAACATAGCAAAAAGAAAGGAGAGCGTAAGCTCTCCTTTTTGTGAAGCGTCAGGAAAGACGATTACTGCGTCGTACCGTCTACCTTGGTATTCACTTCGTTGTTGTTGGTGGTGCCATCCACTTTGGTGCCAGCATCGTTATTCATGCCGTCGCCGGTCTGCACTTTTTTGTTCACGTCCGGGCAGCGACCATCTTTACACATGCTGTTTTTGTGCACCTCATCAGCGCTCATATTACCGTTGCCGGTTGCGCCCGGAGCCGTATTGGTTCCGCTGGTATTGATGTCGTTATTGTTAACACCGTTTGGCGCGATGTTTTCTTTCGCATCCGGTGCAACCTGGCCTGCATCAGCCGCAGCATTTGCCTGGCCCTGGTTACCGCCGCTTGCCGCGCCGCCCGCTGCAGCCAGAGCTGCACCGCTTGCCAGTGTGAGTGTGGTCGTCAGGATTAACGTCGCTAATTTATTCATTCTCATGCTCCTGTTCTGGTCGTTATGTGCTGGATAACTTCTTCCAACAGTGCAGTGCAATATTCTGGTTAAAAACCAGTTTCGGGTGAAAAATTTGTTTGCTGCGTTTAATAACAGCAGGCACTCTTGTTAAAAGGCATAAAAAGAGAGCTAACAGTTAAAAAGTGTAGTGACGATCTCGTTTTTCGCTACGTTAGTGACCACTTTTAGTACTTTCCAGGAATTTTCTGCCCGTAGTGTAAAAGCCGGTTTACACTTCTTTTCGGACAATATAGATTGGAGGGATTGCATCAAGGAAAATTTGTAGAATCCACTGGAAACGCCCGATGAATTATCAGAATGACGACCTTCGCATCACCGAAATAAACGAGTTACTCCCGCCCGTCGCGCTGCTTGAAAAGTTCCCCGCAACCGAAAATGCTGCCCGCACCGTGTCTCAGGCCCGCCAGGCGATCCATCAGATCCTCAACGGGCACGACGATCGCCTGCTGGTGGTGATTGGCCCGTGCTCGATTCACGACCCCAAAGCGGCGAAAGAGTATGCTGGTCGCCTGCTGGGGCTGCGTGAAGCCCTGAAAGGCGAGCTGGAGATCGTGATGCGCGTCTATTTTGAGAAGCCGCGCACTACCGTGGGCTGGAAAGGGCTGATTAACGATCCGCATATGGATAACAGCTTCCAGATCAATGACGGCCTGCGCATCGCACGCGAACTGCTGCTGGACATCAACGACAGTGGCCTGCCGGCAGCGGGCGAGTTCCTCGACATGATCACCCCGCAGTATATGGCGGACCTGATGAGCTGGGGTGCCATCGGCGCACGCACCACCGAGTCTCAGGTTCACCGCGAGCTGGCTTCAGGGCTCTCCAGCCCGGTGGGCTTCAAGAACGGCACCGACGGCACCATTAAGGTGGCGATTGACGCCATCAATGCTGCCAGCGCGCCGCACTGCTTCCTGTCGGTCACCAAGTGGGGCCACTCGGCTATCGTCAACACCAGCGGTAACGGCGACTGCCACATTATTCTGCGCGGCGGCAAAGAACCGAACTACAGCGCAGCGCACGTGGCAGAGGTTAAATCCGGCCTGGAGAAAGCGGGTCTGGCACCGCAGGTAATGATCGACTTCAGCCACGCCAACTCCAGCAAGCAGTTCAAAAAGCAGATGGAAGTGGGCGCAGACGTCTGCAACCAGCTGGCGCACGGCGAGAACGCGATCGTTGGCGTAATGATCGAAAGTCACCTGGTGGAAGGCAACCAGAGCCTGGAGAGCGGCGAACCGCTGGTGTATGGCAAGAGCGTCACCGACGGCTGCATCGGCTGGGAAGATACCGACGCGATTCTGCATCAGCTCGCCGCAGCAGTGAAAGCGCGTCGCGGATAATCGCGGCCGCAGAAACAAAAAAGGCGTGGTTTTCACCACGCCTTTTTCACATCCTGCGAATTACTTCGCTTTACCCTGGTTGGCTACTGCCGCCGCTTTCGCCGCGATTTCGTCCGCATTGCCCAGGTAGTAGTGTTTGATCGGCTTGAAGTTCTCATCGAACTCATACACCAGCGGTACGCCGGTCGGGATGTTCAGCTCAAGAATTTCGTCTTCGCCCATCTGATCCAGGTATTTCACCAGCGCACGCAGGGAGTTACCGTGGGCCGCGATGATCACGCGCTCACCGCTTTTCAGGCGCGGCAGAATGGACTCGTTCCAGAACGGGATAACGCGATCGATGGTCAGTGCCAGGCTCTCAGTCAGCGGCAGCTCCTGCTCGGTCAGTTTCGCGTAGCGCGGATCGTGGCCCGGGAAACGCTCGTCATCTTTGGTCAGTGCCGGCGGGGTGATGGCAAAGCCACGACGCCACTGCTTAACCTGATCGTCACCGTATTTCTCAGCGGTTTCAGCTTTGTTGAGACCCTGCAGCGCACCGTAGTGACGCTCGTTCAGTTTCCAGGATTTCTCAACCGGCAGCCAGGCCTGGTCAAGCTCGTCCAGCACGTTCCACAGGGTGTGAATGGCACGTTTCAGCACGGAGGTGTAAGCATAATCGAAGGAAAAGCCTTCAGCTTTCAGCAGTTTACCTGCTGCTTTCGCTTCGCTTACGCCTTTCTCGGACAGGTCAACATCGTACCAACCGGTGAAGCGGTTTTCGTTGTTCCACTGGCTTTCGCCATGACGAACCAGAACCAGCTTAGTAACAGCCATTTTATTACTCCTTATATACACGTCATCATCGAAGCTGCCTCGCGTTAGCGCCGCAACGCAACTTGAATGAGTAAGTGCCTGAGATTGATAGAGTGATAACAATTCTCATTATATTGCCGCGGTGACGCCAGCAGCAACGCTAAACCTTAACCATAGCGAAAATAACCGTGCAGTGTAAGCCGGTTGTGAATCCACCGTTGCTATTTTGCTGATGACTGACGCTATATTCAGCAACCGGGGCAAAAAAAAAGCCCTCGTGAGAGGGCTTTCTGCTTACCGCGGCGTGAAGCGATATTCCGTCACGCTGCGATAGTCGTCGCCGGGGCGCAGAATGCAGTCCGGCTGGGGCCATTCGGGATGGTTCGGGCTGTCCGGCAGAAATTCACTTTCCAGCGCCAGGCCTTGCCACGCCTGATAGTCACCCTGCTCACGCGCCGGGGTGCCTTCGAGGAAGTTTCCGGTATAGAACTGCAGGGCAGGGGCAGTGGTAAACACGCTCATCTGCAGCTTCTCATCTGCCGACCAGACCTGTGCCGCCGGTTGCGCAACATCACCCTGCGCATCCAGCAGGAAAGCGTGATCGTAGCCGCGCACCTTCTGCTGCGCCTCATCGCTCAGGAAGTCCCGGGCAATGGTTTTTGGCGTGCGGAAGTCGAAGCTGGTACCTGCAACATCAGCCAGATCGCCTTCCGGAATGCCTTGCGCCGTCACCGGCAGCCAGCGGCTGGCGAACAGCTGCAGCTTGTGGTCGCGCACGTCATGCTGGGTGCCGTCGAGATTGAAATAGGCGTGGTTAGTGAGGTTCACCGGGCAGGGCTTATCGACCTGTGCGCGGTACTCGATCACCAGACCGTTATCATCATTCAGCTGATAGTGCGCGGTAGCACGCAGCTCGCCGGGATACCCCTGATCGCCATCCGGTGAATCGAGGGTATAGAGCACCTCGCGCTCGTTCTGACGCACGATGCGCCAGCGGCGTTTGTCGAAGCCCTCCGGCCCGCCGTGCAGCTGGTTTTCACCCTGGCTGGGCAGCAGCGAGAACTGCTCGCCGTCGAGGGTAAACGTGCTGCGGGCGATGCGGTTGGCGTAGCGGCCAATCGACGCACCTAAAAACGCGGTCTGCTGCTGATACACTTCCGGGCTGGGGCACCCCAGCAGCGTTTCGCGCACGGTTCCATCATTCATCGGTACGCGGATGGAGAGCAGGGTCGCGCCCCAGTCCATCAGCGCGACCACCATCCCGTTGGCGTTACGCAACGTCGAGAGGCGGTACGGCAATCCATCCGGTGCCAGGGTTGGCGTCTCTTTTAGCACTGACCTGCTCCTTGTGAAGGTTTGCAGACGTAGAACGTCTCCTTGATGCCTGTTTTCGCTTCGTACTGCGCTTCCACGGCCTGCTTCACGTCCGCGACGCGGCTTTCCGGCACCAGGGCCACCACACAGCCGCCGAAACCGCCGCCGGTCATGCGCACGCCGCCTTCATCGCCGATAACCGCTTTGACGATCTCCACCAGGGTGTCGATCTGCGGCACGGTGATTTCAAAGTCGTCGCGCATTGAGGCGTGGGATTCCGCCATCAGCTGACCCATGCGTTTCAGGTCGCCCTGCGCCAGCGCCTCTGCGGCTTCCAGCGTGCGGGCATTCTCGGTCAGCACATGACGCACGCGCTTTGCCACTACCGGGTCCAGCTCGTGCGCTACCGCATTGAACTGGTCGAGGCTGACGTCGCGCAGCGCTTTCTGGGTGAAGAAGCGCGCACCGGTTTCACACTGTTCGCGGCGGGTGTTGTACTCGCTGCCCACCAGCGTGCGTTTGAAGTTGCTGTTGATGATGACGACTGCCGCGCCCTGCGGCATCGGTACCGCTTTGGTGCCGAGGCTGCGGCAGTCCAGCAGCAGCGCGTGACCCTCTTTGCCCAGCGCGGAAATCAGCTGGTCCATAATGCCGCAGTTGCAGCCGACGAACTGGTTTTCCGCTTCCTGACCGTTGAGCGCAATCTGCGCCCCGTCGAGTTGCAGATGGTAGAGCTGCTGGAACACGGTACCCACCGCCACTTCCAGCGACGCCGAGGAGCTGAGGCCCGCGCCCTGCGGCACGTTGCCGCTGATCACCAGATCCGCGCCACCGAAGCTGCCGTCGCGCTGTTGCAGGTGTTTCACCACGCCGCGCACGTAGTTGGACCACTGCTGCGCGTCATGGGCCAGAATGGGTGCATCCAGTGAGAATTCATCCTGCTGGTTGTCATAGTCAGCCGCGATCACGCGCACGGTGCGGTCATCACGCTTCGCGCAGCTGATCACCGTCTGGTAGTCGATGGCGCACGGCAGTACGAAACCGTCATTGTAGTCGGTGTGTTCCCCGATGAGGTTTACGCGGCCAGGCGCCTGAATGGTATGGGTGGCAGGGTAGCCGAATTTTTCAGCAAACAGCGCTTGTGTGTTCTCTTTCAGACTCATTGTTATTCTCCTGATTCGCGAAAATGGACATCGCTGACAGCGCGCAGGCGCTCGGCGGCCTGCTCGGCGGTCAGGTCGCGCTGGGTTTCCGCCAGCATTTCATAGCCAACCATAAACTTGCGTACTGTCGCGGAGCGCAGCAGCGGCGGGTAGAAATGGGCATGCAGCTGCCAGTGCGGGTTCTCTTCGCCGTTGAACGGTGCGCCGTGCCAGCCCATTGAGTAGGGGAAAGAGGTCTGGAACAGGTTGTCGTACCGGCTGGTCAGTTTCTTCAGCGCCAGCGCCAGATCGCTGCGCTGGGCGTCCGTCAGATCGGTCATCCGCAGCACGTGCGCTTTCGGCAGCAGCAGCGTTTCAAACGGCCACGCAGCCCACCACGGCACGACCGCCAGCCAGTGCTCGGTTTCCACCACGGTGCGGCTGCCATCTTTCAGCTCGCGCGCCGCGTAATCCACCAGCATCGCGCTACCGTGCTGGTCGTAATAGTCGCGCTGCAGGGCATCTTCCCGCGCCGCTTCGTTCGGCAGGAAGCTGTTGGCCCAGATCTGCCCGTGCGGATGCGGGTTGGAGCAGCCCATCGCCGCGCCTTTATTCTCAAACACCTGCACCCACGGCCAGCTTTTACCCAGCTCGGCGGTCTGTTCCTGCCAGGTTCTGACCACCTCTTCCAGTGCCGGAAGGGTAAGTTCCGGCAGCGTTTTGCTGTGGTCCGGCGAGAAGCAAATAACCCGGCTGGTCCCGCGCGCGCTTTCCAGACCCATCAGCGGATCGTCCTGCGCCGGCGCGTCTGGCGTGTCGGTCATCAGCGCCGCGAAGTCGTTGGTGAACACGTAGGTGCCGGTGTACTGCGGGTTTTGATCGCCGGTGACGCGGGTGTTGCCCGGACACAGGAAACAGTCCGGGTCGTGCTGCGGCAGCGTCTGTTTCGCTGGCGTCTCCTGCGCGCCCTGCCACGGGCGTTTCGCGCGGTGCGGGGACACCAGAATCCATTCTCCCTTCAGCGGGTTATAGCGGCGATGCGGGTGATCGACCGGGTTAAATTGCTCCATCACACATCCTTAATCTTCGTAGCCTTGTGGGTGGCGGGACTGCCAGCGCCAGGTGTCCTCAGCCATTTCATCGAGTGAGCGCGTAACGCGCCAGTTGAGTTCGTTGTCCGCCTTGCTGGCATCGGCCCAGTAGGCGGGCAGATCGCCGTCGCGGCGCGGCGCAAAGTGATAGTTGACCGGTTTGCCGCTGGCTTTGCTGAACGCGTTAACCACGTCAAGCACGCTGCTGCCAACGCCGGCACCGAGGTTGTAGATATGCACCCCCGGTTTGTCCGCCAGCACCTGCATGGCGGCAACGTGGCCGTCAGCGAGATCCATGACGTGGATGTAGTCGCGCACGCCGGTGCCGTCTTCGGTCGGGTAGTCGTTGCCAAAAATAGCCAGCGAATCGCGGCGGCCAACGGCCACCTGGGCGATATACGGCATCAGGTTGTTCGGGATGCCCTGGGGATCTTCGCCCATGTCGCCTGACGGATGCGCGCCGACCGGGTTGAAGTAGCGCAGCAGGGCAATGCTCCACTCCGGATTCGCTTTCTGCAGGTCGGTAAGAATCTGTTCCACCATCAGTTTGCTTTTGCCGTAGGGGCTCTGCGGCGTACCGGTAGGGAAGCTTTCAACGTAAGGGATTTTCGGCTGGTCGCCGTAGACGGTGGCCGAGGAGCTGAAAATGAAGTTGGTGACGTTGGCGGCGCGCATGGCGGAGATGAGGCGCAGCGTACCGTTGACGTTGTTGTCGTAGTACTCCAGCGGCTTCGCCACGGACTCACCCACGGCTTTCAGACCGGCGAAATGAATCACCGCGTCCACGGCATGATCGTGGAAAATTTCCGTCAGCAGGGCTTCGTCGCGGATATCGCCATCAATAAAGAGAGGATGTTTACCGGACAGGCGTTCAATAACCGGCAGGACGCTGCGTTTACTGTTGCAGAGATTATCGAGGATGATCACCTCGTGACCATTTTGCAGCAGCTGCACGCAGGTATGGCTTCCTATGTAACCGCTACCACCCGTTACGAGAACTCTCATTTTTCGCTCCATTACGCTTATGGTATGTGATAAACATAGCATAACAGAGAAGAAAAAAGTGTGACATGGGATAAAATAGTGGAATCGTTTACACTGGTTTCACGCCGTCGGGTTGCAGGTCAATATCCTATTGTAAAACAAGAGTGTGGACCTGCGCGTTGCAGGTTATCTGAAAGTCAGCGCCAGTAAAAACGGAAGCCGCGGCTTCCGTTACATTGCGCAGGCTTCCAGGTTATTCCCGGCCTGGGTTTTTTGCCTGCTGAACGCGCTCCGGATGCAGGCAAGCAATATCGTAGCGGTAGCGCTCTCCCTCCGGCACAAACGTCAATCGATGGGTAATGCATTCCGGGGCATCTTCCGCGTGATGCGAAACAAACAGCAGTTGGGTATGCCCCTCGCCGATAACGACATCAATAAAGCGCCGCACCAGCTGGCGGTTAAGCGGGTCCAGTCCCTGCAGCGGTTCATCGAGGATCAGCAGCGTCGGATGCTTGACCAGCGCCCGCACAATCAGCGCCAGCCGTTGCTGCCCCCAGGAGAGGCTGTGGAACGGCGCATCGGCGAGCGCCTGGCTGAAGCCGAGAATATCCAGCCATGCCTGCGCCAGCCGGTGCTGACGATCGGAGACTGCCTGATAGATACCGATGGAATCAAAGTAGCCGGATAAAATCACGTTGCGCGCGCTGGTGCTGACGCGATAGTCAAGGTGCAGGCTGCTGCTGACGTAGCCGATGTGCTTTTTGATGTCCCAGATGGTTTCACCGCTGCCGCGCCGCACGCCGAACAGCGTGAGATCGTTGCTGTAGCCCTGGGGATGATCGCCGGTAATCAGGCTGAGCAGCGTGGATTTACCCGCGCCGTTCGGGCCGATAATCTGCCAGTGTTCACCGGGTTTCACCGTCCAGCTAAGGTTGTGCAGCACCGGCTGGTCGTTGTAAGAGACCACGCCGTGGCGCAGCACTACCGGTGCGGTACTCTCGGGCAGAGCAAGACGGGCCGGCGGCTCATCCGCTTCCGGCAGCGCTATGCCTGCCAGGGTTTCGCTGTGCGCCAGCTGGGCGACCAGCGCCTTCGCCAGCAGCGCCGGCTTCTCACCTGCCTCCACCAGCGTGCAGTCGGCCAGCACCCCGGCAAAGTCGATAAAGTCAGGAATATCGTCGAAGCGGTTAAGCACCAGCACCAGGGTATAACCCTGATCGTGAAGCGTTGCCAGCAGGTCCGCCAGCTGGTGGCGGGATGCCACATCCAGGCCATCAAAGGGTTCATCAAATACCAGCAGATCCGGGGCATCCATCAGCGCCTGACACAGCAGGGTTTTGCGCGTCTCGCCGGTGGAGAGGTACTTGAAGCGGCGCTCAAGCAGGTGGGCGATGCCGAAGCGCGCCGCCAGATCCTGTAACCGTGCGTCATCCTGCACGTTCTGCTGAATGATCTCCCGCGCGGTGCGGCCGGTATCGTCTTCATCAGGGCCAAGCAGATCGGTGTTATTGCGTTGCCACTCGTCGCTCACCAACTGCTGAAGCTGCTCGAAAGAGAGGCGGGCGATACGGGTAAAGCCGCACTGGCGCTCGCCTTTCAGCAGCGGTAACTCACCGGCAAGCGCCCGGGCGAGGGCGGATTTCCCGCTGCCGTTCGCGCCAACAAATGCCCAGCTCTCCCCGGCGGTGAGGGTCAGCGCCTCAATGTGCAGGGTTTTAGTAGCGCTCAGGCGGAACGTGCCTTGCGAAATCTGCAATGTAGTCATGATGTATCCCGTTTTTTGCAGCAGAAGATGACAGGGATACGGTGCGGGGGCGCGCTTGTCAATGCGCAGCCGGGTTTTAGCAGAGTGTGGCGAGGATAACGCGATCGGCGTTAAAAAATGCGGTGATCTCAGCACCTTCTTCTGGCGCTGCGGCAGCGAACTGCGCATCGGTAAGCGTGGCACACAGGGTTTGCCCATCAGGAAGCTGCACCAGGACTTCATGTACCGCCCCGGCGCTGTCGATCTGCGTCACGACGCCACGCAGCTGGTTATCCGCCTGCGCCGCCTGTTCCGGCTGCCGGGTCAGCGACACCCACGGGGCTTTGATCAGCACCAGAACCTCTTTACCCGGTTCCAGCCCGAGCCGCCCGGCGCTCTGCCCGGTGACCGCCGCGTGAATACGCGTGGCTCCGTCCGCCAGCAGCACGCTGACCTGCGGCTGGAGCGCATCGTGGTCGCTGGCGACGACCGTGCCGAACCACTGGTTGCGGGCGCTGGTCTGCAGGGAGAAGCGCGAAATGGCCGCCAGCAGGCTGTCGAGCGGCAGGGTGTCGTCGCTCAGGGCATCAAAGGCTTTCTGCTGGATCTGCGTCATCAGATCGTAGAGCTGGATCAGCCGCTCCCCGTAGCGCGTCAGCCGTGCACCGCCGCCGCCTTTGCCACCGGTTGCGCGCTCCACCAGAGTCTGCGCACTGAGCTGGTTCATCTCATTGATGGCATCCCACGCGCTTTTATAGCTGATGCCCGCAAGCTTCGCCCCCTGGCTGATTGAGCCGGTTTGCGCTATCTGTTTAAGGAGCGTAATTCGACGCGGATCGGCAAACAGCCGCTCCTGGAGTCTGAGGGTGAGGAGAATGTCAGCCTGCATCGCAAGGTCTCTGATCAAAAAGCGCATTGTGACCCATAGCGGCGCGGGTGTGCAAACGGGCACCGCACAAAAGGGGAGTGCGTTTTTTAGCGACGACGCTAGAATAGACGTTCTTTTTTACAGGAGGCGACCATGCTGGAATTATTGAAAAGTCTCGTATTTGCCGTGCTCATGGTGCCGGTAGTGATGGCCATCATTCTTGGCGCCATCTACGGTCTGGGTGAAATCTTCAACCTGTTCTCAGGCGTTGGTCACAAAGACAAGCCCAGAGAAACCCGCTGAATTCCCTCTCAAAACGCCCGGTCTGACCGGGCGTTTTGCTCTCAAGCTCCCGCGTTTTTTGCCGATAATTCTGTGAAACAGGCAGAATAGCCGCTATATTATCGCGTATATAACGAAGCGATAAGATGAGGTAAATCATGGCGACATCATGGGTTCGACTGGCCGCTGGCGCAGCGCTTTCACTGGCAGTGGTGCATTCTGCGCAGGCCGCAGAGAAGATCACCGTTTTTGCGGCGGCATCACTGACCAACGCGCTGCAGGAGATCAGCGCCAGTTACACCAAAGAGAAATATGTGCAGGTGGTGGCCTCTTACGCCTCCTCATCAACCCTGGCGCGCCAGATTGAAGCGGGCGCGCCGGCCGATATTTTCATCTCCGCCGATCAGAAGTGGATGGATTACGCCGCCGACAAGCAGGCGGTGGATAAACCGACGCGCATTACCCTGCTGACCAACAGCCTGGTGGTGGTAGCACCGAAAGCCTCAGGCCAGAAGCCTTTCACCATCAGCGATAAAACCGACTGGAAAGCGCTGCTCAACGGCGGCCGCCTGGCGGTGGGCGATCCGGCGCACGTGCCGGCAGGCATCTATGCCAAAGAAGCGCTGCAAAAGCTGGGTGCCTGGGAGAGCGTCAGCCCGCAGCTGGCCCCGGCGGATGACGTTCGCGGCGCACTGGCGCTGGTGGAGCGCAACGAAGCGCCGTTCGGCATCGTGTACGGCTCAGACGTTATCGCCAGCAAAGAGGTGAAAGTGGTGGCGACCTTCCCGGAAAGCTCGCACAAAAAAGTGGAATACCCGATGGCGATTGTCGCCGACCACAACAGCGCGGCGGTAAAAGCCTTCTATGATTATCTGAAAGGCCCGCAGGCCGCGGCGATATTTACACGTTACGGATTTACTACGGCAAAATGATCCTGAGTGAACCTGAATGGCAGGCGGTGCTTCTCAGCCTGAAAGTCTCTACGCTGGCGGTGCTGGTGAGCCTGCCTTTCGGGGTGCTTGTCGCCTGGATTCTGGTGCGCTGCACCTTTCCGGGCAAAGCATTGCTCGACAGCCTGATCCACCTGCCGCTGGTGCTGCCGCCGGTGGTGGTGGGCTACCTGCTGCTGGTGGCGATGGGCCGCAACGGGTTTATCGGCAAATACCTGCACGACTGGTTTGGGCTGACCTTTGCCTTTAGCTGGCGCGGCGCGGTGCTGGCGGCCTGCGTGATGGCTTTCCCGCTGATGGTGCGGGCTATTCGCCTCGCGCTTGAAGCCGTCGATCTGCGGCTGGAGCAGGCGGCGCGCACCCTCGGTGCCGGGCGCTGGCGGGTGTTCGCCACCATCACGCTGCCGCTGATGCTGCCCGGCATTATCGCCGGCACCGTGCTGGCGTTTGCCCGCTCGCTGGGCGAGTTTGGCGCGACCATTACCTTCGTCTCGAACATCCCCGGCGAAACCCGCACCCTGCCGTCGGCGATGTATACCCTGATCCAGACCCCCGGTGGCGAAAGCGCCGCCGCGCGTCTGTGCGTGATTGCCATTGTGCTGGCGCTGGTGTCGCTGATGGTCGCCGAATGGCTGGCCGGCATCAGCCGTAAGCGGCTGGGGAGTGCCTGATGCTGGAGCTTGATTTCACCCAGACGCTGGGTAGCCACCGGTTGCAGGTCCAGCAGACACTGCCCACCACCGGCATCACCGCCATCTTCGGCGTGTCCGGGGCGGGGAAAACCTCACTGATCAACGCCATCAGCGGCCTGACCCGGCCTGAGCAGGGGCGCATCGTGCTCAATCAGCGCGTGCTCAGCGACACCGCGCAGCAGGTATTTCTCCCACCGGAGAAGCGCCGCGTCGGTTACATCTTCCAGGATTCGCGCCTGTTCCCGCACTACCGGGTGGCGGGCAACCTGAAATACGGCATGGCGAAAAGCATGGCCGGACAATTCGACAAGCTGGTGACGTTGCTCGGGATTGAAAAGCTGCTGGACCGTCTGCCCGGCTCGCTGTCGGGCGGGGAGAAGCAGCGGGTGGCGATTGGCCGCGCGATCCTCACCGCACCGGAGCTGCTGCTGCTCGACGAGCCGCTGGCCTCGCTCGACCTGCCGCGCAAGCGCGAGCTGCTTCCCTGGCTGCAACGCCTGGCGCGGGAATTTTCGGTGCCGATGCTGTATGTCAGCCACTCGCTGGATGAGATCCAGCAGCTGGCGGATAACGTGCTGGTGCTGGAGAACGGTGCGGTAAAAGCCTTTGGTCCGCTGGAAAGCGTGTGGAGCAGCCGGGTGATGCACCCGTGGCTGCCGCCGGAGCAGCAGAGCAGCGTGCTGAAAGTGTCGGTGCTGGAGCACCATCCGCACTACGCCATGACGGCGCTGGCGATTGGCGATCAGCACGTCTGGGTCAACCGCCTCGACCAGCCGCTGCAGGCGTCGCTGCGCATCCGCATTCAGGCGTCGGACGTCTCGCTGGTGCTGCAACCCCCGCAGTACAGCAGCATTCGTAACCTGCTGCGCGCCCAGGTGAAGCAGTGTTATGACGATAACGGCCAGGTGGAAGTGGAGCTGGACGTAGCGGGGCGCACGCTGTGGGCGCGCATCAGCCCCTGGGCGCGGGACGAGCTGGCCATCAAAGCCGGGCTGTGGCTCTATGCCCAGGTGAAAAGCGTCTCGATTACTGCCTGATTACAACACGTACTGATAGAGCGCGTCGGCGATGCTGGTGCCGGTGTTATCCCCGATCACCCGATCGGCGCGCGCTTTGATGGCGTCATCGGCATTGCCCATCGCGATGCCGAGGCCTGCCGGTTCCAGCATGCTGAGGTCATTGTAGTTGTCGCCGAAGGCCACCACGTTTTCCATGCTCAGCCCCTGGGATGCCACCCACTCGGCGAGGCGTTTGCCCTTGCTGTTGCCTTTCTGCGCCACGTCTACCTGATCGTGCCATGACCATTCACAGGCCAGCCCCAGCGTCTGCTCCACTTCCGTGGCGAAGGCGTTGAGCTTCAGGGTATCGGTATCGGTCAGCGCAAACTTCCAGATCGCGTCCACCTCCCGCGCCGCTTCCTTCAGGGAAGGCACCTGGGTAAACACCGGGCGCTGATTTTCCGGCAGGCGCTGGGCCCAGTTCTGGGTGCGCAGCACGTGGCCGGTGGCGGTTTCGTACATCATTGCTTCATCAACGTACATCAGCCCATGAATGTGATGGGTGTGCAGCATTTCGGTGAGGGCAATGGCCTGCTCCGGGCGCAGCGGGTCGGCTGAAATGACCTTTTTTGCATGATAATCATACAAATAAGTGCCATTGCAGCAAATTGCAGGTGTATCCAGTTCCAGTGCCTGATAAAAAGGATGGATGGCCACATGATGGCGACCGGTCACAATCACCAGTTTGAACCCGGCCTCGCGCGCGCGACGCAGTGCCTCCAGCGATTCAGGGAGAATAGTTTTTTGCGGCGTCAGCAGCGTGCCGTCTAAATCAAGTGCGATTACGCGAAAGGTCATTCGTCATTCCAGCCAGTCGGGATATAAAGTCTGCGCAGAAGGATACACCGTGTAGATGCGTCGGCAAAACCCCGAGCGCATCGACGGATAAATACGCTACCCTTGTGGCTACGTTCACCGTTTTCAGGAAAGGAGCATTCATGAAACAAACCGTTTATACCGCCAGCCCGGAGAGCCAGCAGATCCACGTCTGGCGCCTGGAAGAGCAGGGCGATCTGACGCTGCTGCAGGTCGTTGACGTACCCGGCCAGGTGCAGCCGATGGTGGTCAGCCCGGACAAGCGTTTCCTCTACGTGGGTGTCCGCCCGGAGTTTCGTGTTATCGCTTATCGCATCTCTCCGGAAGACGGCATTCTCGCCGAAGCGGGTCACAGCGCACTGCCGGGCAGCCCGACGCATATCTCTACCGACCACAGCGGGAAATTCCTGTTCTGCGGCTCCTATAACGCGGGCTGCGTCAGCGTTACGCGTCTGAATGACGGCCTGCCGGGGGAAATTGTTGATGTGGTTGAAGGCCTTGAAGGCTGCCACTCGGCGAACATCTCCCCGGACAACCGCACCCTGTGGGTGCCGGCGCTGAAGCAGGATCGCATCTGCCTGTTCACCCTCGGCGAGGACGGCAAGCTGGCACCGCAGACGCCGCCGGAAGTGAGCACCGTGGAGGGCGCAGGCCCGCGCCATATGGCGTTCCATCCGAATCAGAAATTCGCCTACTGCGTTAACGAGCTGAACGGCTCGGTGGACGTCTGGCAGCTCAGCAACGCCCACGGCAACGTCGAATGCATTCAGACGCTGGATATTATGCCGCCGGACTTTACCGATACCCGCTGGGCCGCAGACATCCACATCACCCCGGATGGTCGCCATCTGTATACCTGCGACCGCACCGCCAGCATTCTGACGGTGTTCAGCATCTCCGAAGACGGCAGCGTGCTGGCGCTGGAGGGCTTCCAGCCCACCGAAACCCAGCCGCGCGGCTTCAATATTGATAACACCGGGAAATACGTTATCGCCGCCGGGCAGAAATCACACCATATCGCGGTGTACGCCATCGACGGCGCGCAGGGGCTGCTGAGCGAGAAAGGGCGTTATGCCGTGGGCCAGGGGCCGATGTGGGTGGTCATCAACGCGCAGTAATGCGCACCACTTCCTGAGCATCACAAGCCAATAAAAAAGGGCGTATCCACGGATACGCCCTTTTGTTGTGCCGGGAACCGTTACTGCTTCGGCTCGGCCACAACGGTGCTGCCCACGCCGCGGTTGTTGAACTCCCACATGCGGTTAGCATTCGCGTCGTTCAGGTCGCGGGTGATGTTGCCTTTGTCATCCTGAGTGCCGACGTTGCCGGTAAACGGACGCTTCGAGCTGGCGGCATCGCCCCAGGGTTTCGCGGTGTTAAAGCCTTCGTTGATGACGCTGTCGCGGATCACCACCTGGCCGTTAGCGGTCTGGCCCGGCGCGTAGCCGTTTTCACCCGCTTCCAGATCCCAGGCGCGGCCCAGCTGGGCAACGTTATCGCCCGCCGCAGTGAAGCGGCTGTTGGTGGCGAGGAAACCGTAATAGATGTTGGCCTGGGTTGCCGGGGCAAACACGTAGCCTTCCTGCTGGGTGCGGCTGTTCACCAGGTGGAACTCGGTGTTATCAAACACCACCGCGCCGCGACCGGCCACCACGTCCACATCGCCTTCAATATAGCTGTTGGTGACCAGGGTACGGGTCTGGCGATTGGTTACGAAGCGGTTCTGCACGTCGCTGTTGGTCACCAGGAAGGTGTTCTGACGACCCAGAATGTTAACCTTGTCGATCTGCACTTTATCGCCGTCGCTGCGCAGCGCCACCGCCTGGTGGTTGCCCGCATCGACGCTGTCGCCGAGGTTGTTTTCGATGGTCAGGTTCTGCAGCTGCAGACCGCTGTTCTGCGACCAGACTACCGCTGAGCACATCACGCCGACGGTGGCGTTGCGGCTGTTCTGGCAGTTATCGAACATATACCAGGCCGGTTTGCCAGGCATGTACTTACCGGACGGGTTGACGGTACGACGCCAGGTGTTGCGGTCCATTTCGGAGTCCAGCGCGAGGCCGATCTTCACATCCAGCGGTTTGTCGCCGAGGCCGTACAGCGTGATGCTGCCCGGAGCTGCCGGAACATAGACCGTGCCCTGATATTCGCCGGGCTGAACGGCAATATAGACGCGCTGGCTTGAGCGCTGGGCAATGGCGGCATCAACCGCAGCCTGAATGGTGGTGTGGGTTACGCCGCTCTGACCCGCCGGGCCGACCACGAAGTCAGGCTGCGCAGGCAGACGAATGGCATAAGGGGACCACGGTGCCGCATTCGGATTGGTAGAGGCGAAGTAGCGTGCGGCAGTGAAGTTCTGCGCTTCGTCAGCGGTTAATACCGGACGTGACGCGGTGCCAGGGGCGTGCTGTTCGGACGGACGTTGGTCCGCCGGCGTTGAGCTGCACGCGGTCAGTGTCACGCCGACAGCAAGCATCAGCGCCAGACGGGATACCGGAAATATGTTCAAGGGTGGCTCCAGCTATGCAAGTTAAAAAGAGGTACCTGAGAAACCAGCCTTTTTATACTAAGTTGAGCCAAACGGGAAGCCGATTTGTACAAACCGGCTTCCATAAGTAACAAAATATCTCAGATCCACAGCGCGGTCAGCGTGGCGCTCGCCAGGGCGTGGAAATGAACGTTAAACCCGACCATCGCGCCGCTGGCGTTTTCATCGACCTCCAGGCGCTCTACGTCCAGCGCGTGCAGGGTGAAAACGTAGCGGTGGGTTTCCCCTTTCGGCGGTGCAGCCCCGCCGTAGCCCGCGTAACCAAAGTCGGTGCGGGTCTGGATCGCGCCCTCGGGCAGCGCCACCAGATCGGACCCCGATCCCTGCGGCAGCACCCGGGTATCCGCCGGAATATTGGCGACCACCCAGTGCCACCAGCCGGAGCCGGTAGGGGCGTCAGGATCGTAGCAGGTGACGACAAAGCTTTTCGTCCCCGGCGGCACTTCATCCCAGGCGAGATGGGGCGAGATATTGTCGCCCTCGTACCCCATACCGTTAAAGACGTGGCGGGCGGGGAGCTTGTCCCCGTCGTTAAAATCATTACTGATTAACTTCATTGCGGCTCCTGCACATTACAGATTCAGTAGTTTCACCAGCTCCTGCGCGGCGATAGCCGATGAGGCCGGGTTCTGACCGGTAATCAGATGCCCATCGGTGATGGCAAATTCGCCCCAGTCATCGGTGCGCTCAAACTGCCCGCCGTTCTGCTTCAGCGCGTCTTCCACCAGGAATGGCACCACGTTCGTCAGCCCGACGCCGTCCTCTTCGCTGTTGGTAAAGCCGGTGACGCGTTTCCCCTGTACCAGCGGGGTGCCGTCCGGCTTTTTCGCATGACGCAGCACGCCCGGGGCGTGACACACCGTCGCCACTGGCTTGCCGCTGGCCCAGTATTTTTCAATCAGGGCGACAGAGTGGCGATCCTCCGCCAGATCCCACAGCGGGCCGTGGCCGCCGGGATAGAACACCGCATCGTAGTCGTCGATGTTGATCTCGCTGAGTCGCTGGGTAGACGCCAGCGCCTGTTGCGCGGCGCTGTCGGCGCGGAAGCGATCGGTGGCCTCGGTTTGCGCATCCGGCTCGTCGCTTTTTGGATCCAGCGGCGGCTGGCCGCCAGCCGGCGACGCGAGCGTCACCTCGATACCCGCATCACGGAACACGTACCAGGGCGCGGCAAACTCTTCGAGCCAGAAGCCCGTCGGTTTGCCGGTGTCGCCAAGTTTATCGTGGGATGTCAGGACCATCAGAATCTTCATGCTTACCTCCGGTGTCGTAAAAAGCCTTACCGAAGTGTAGTGCATCCTCAACTGAGGTTAACTCTGAAACAGCGCCGGGTCGTTAACCGCGTTAACCACGGCAGCGGTCAGACGCGCCAGCTGTTCCGGGGAGATAACGTAAGGCGGCATCAGGTAAATCAGCCGTCCGAAAGGCCGGATCCACACGCCCTGGCTGACGAAAAAGCGCTGTAACGCCGCCATGTTGACCGGCTGATGCGTTTCCACCACGCCAATGGCTCCCAGCACGCGCACGTCGCGCACCTGCGGGCTTTCGCGGCAGGGTGCCAGTTCCGCCCGCAGCTGGCTTTCGATGGCGGCAACCTGGGTGCGCCACTCGCCGCTCTCCAGTATCGCCAGGCTTTCGTTCGCCACGGCGCAGGCCAGCGGGTTACCCATAAAGGTCGGGCCGTGCATAAAGCAGCCCGCCTCACCGTTGCTGATGGTGTCCGCCACGCTGCGGGTGGTGAGAGTGGCGGAAAGGGTCATGGTGCCGCCGGTCAGCGCTTTGCCGAGGCAGAGAATATCCGGGGCGATGCCCGCGTGTTCGCAGGCAAACAGCTTGCCGGTGCGCCCGAAGCCGGTGGCGATTTCATCGGCGATCAGCAGCACGCCCTCGCGATCGCACATGGCTCGGATGCGCTTCAGCCACTCCGGGTGATAGAAGCGCATGCCGCCTGCGCCCTGCACGATGGGCTCCAGGATCACCGCGGCCAGCTCATGGCGGTGGGCGGCAAACAGCCGGGCGAACGGCACGATGTCCAGCTCGTTCCAGTCATCATCAACCCCGCAGGTGGGGGACGGCGCGAACAGGTTTTCTGGCAGGTAACCCTTCCACAGGCTGTGCATCGAGTTATCCGGATCGCAGGCCGACATCGCGCCGAAGGTATCCCCGTGGTAGCCGTGGCGCAGCGTCAGAAAGCGCTGGCGCGGTTCGCCGCGGGCGTGCCAGTACTGCAGCGCCATTTTCATCGCCACTTCTACCGCCACCGAGCCGGAGTCGGCGAGGAACACGCACTCCAGCGGGTCCGGGGTCATCGCCACCAGCTTGCGGCACAGCGCCACCGCAGGCGGATGCGTGATGCCGCCGAACATGACGTGCGACATGGCGTCAATCTGGTGTTTCATCGCCGCGTTGAGGCGCGGGTGGTTGTAGCCGTGGATCGCCGCCCACCAGGAGGACATGCCGTCCACCAGCAACTCGCCGCCGGCAAGTTCCAGTTCGCAGCCGCGTGCTGCAACCACCGGGTAGACCGGCAGCGGGGCGGTCATTGAGGTATAGGGGTGCCAGATATGGCGCTGGTCAAAGGCAAGGTCGTCGGGTGTCATACGTGACTTGTAAACCAAAGTGAAAACATTTAGGTTTACGATCCTACACCGAAATCAACATGAACAACACCCTTTGGAGACGCCCGATGGCTCACCGTTTACGCTGGACTTTGTCGCAAGTTACTGAATTATTCGATAAACCGCTGCTGGAACTGCTGTTTGAAGCGCAGCAGGTTCACCGTCAGCACTTCGACCCGCAGCACGTCCAGGTCAGCACGCTGCTGTCAATCAAGACCGGCGCCTGCCCGGAAGACTGCAAATACTGCCCGCAAAGCTCGCGCTACAAGACGGGCCTGGAGGCCGAACGTCTGATGGAAGTGGAGCAGGTGCTGGAATCGGCGCAGAAAGCCAAAGCTGCTGGTTCAACCCGCTTCTGCATGGGCGCAGCGTGGAAAAACCCGCACGAGCGCGACATGCCCTACCTGGAGCAGATGGTGCAGGGGGTAAAAGCGCTGGGGCTTGAAACCTGCATGACCCTCGGCACGCTGGAAGAGACGCAGGCGCAGCGCCTGGCCTCCGCCGGGCTGGACTACTACAACCACAACCTCGATACCTCGCCGGAGTTCTACGGCAATATCATCACCACCCGCTCTTACCAGGAGCGTCTCGACACGCTGGATAAAGTGCGCGATGCCGGGATCAAGGTGTGTTCCGGCGGTATCGTCGGCCTGGGTGAAACCGTCACCGATCGCGCCGGGCTGCTGATGCAGCTGGCAAACCTGCCGACGCCGCCGGAGAGCGTGCCGATCAACATGCTGGTGAAGGTGAAAGGGACGCCGCTGGCCAATAATGATGACGTCGATCCGTTCGATTTCATCCGTACCATCGCGGTGGCGCGCATCATGATGCCGACCTCCTTCGTGCGCCTCTCTGCCGGACGCGAGCAGATGAACGAGCAGACCCAGGCGATGTGCTTTATGGCCGGGGCCAACTCGATCTTCTACGGCTGCAAGCTGCTGACTACCCCGAACCCGGAAGAGGACAAGGATCTGCAGCTGTTCCGCAAGCTGGGCCTGAATCCGGCCCAGACCCACGTTGAGGCGGGGGACAACGAGCAGCAGGCGCAGCTGGTGGACAGGCTGCGTAACGCCGATACCGACCAGTTCTATAACGCGGCGGCGCTGTGAGCTGGCAGGCGCGTATTGACGAGGCGCTGGAGCAGCGCCGTCAGCACGGCCTGCTGCGCACCCGGACCGCTAACCAACAGGGAGCCGGACGCTGGCACCTTCAGAACGGGCAGCGCTGGCTGAACTTCGCCAGCAACGACTATCTCGGCCTGAGTCAGCATCCGGCGGTGATCGCTGGCTGGCAGCAGGGTGCGGCGCGCTACGGCGTTGGCAGCGGTGCCTCCGGGCACGTAACCGGCTACAGCGAGGCGCACGCCGGGCTGGAGCAGGCGCTGGCCGACTGGCTCGGCTATCCGCGCGCGCTGCTGTTTATCTCCGGTTTCGCTGCGAATCAGGCGGTGATTGCGGCCCTGGCGCAGAAGCCCGATCGCATCGTCGCGGATCGGCTGAGCCACGCTTCGCTGCTGGAAGCGGCGCACCTCAGCCCGGCGACCCTCACGCGCTTTCGTCACAACGATGCGGTTGCCCTGCGTGCGGCGCTGGCGAAGCCCTGTGCCGGGCAGCAGCTGGTGGTCACTGAAGGGGTGTTCAGTATGGACGGCGACAGCGCCCCGCTGGCAGAGATCGCCGCCGTCAGCCGTGAGGCGCAGGCCTGGCTGATGGTGGATGACGCGCACGGTATCGGCGTGCTGGGCGAGCAGGGCCGGGGAAGCTGTGATGCCGCAGGCATCCACCCTGAACTGCTGGTGGTCACCTTCGGCAAAGGCTTTGGCGTCAGCGGCGCTGCGGTGCTGTGCAGCGAGAGCCTCGCCTGCTATTTCGAGCAGTTTGCCCGCCATCTGATCTACAGCACGGCGATGCCCCCGGCCCAGGCGGTGGCGCTGCGCGCTGCGCTGTCCTGCGTGCAGCAGGGGGATGCCCTGCGTGCCAGGCTGACGCGTCACATTCAGCGTTTTCGCGAGGGCGCGCAGCAGCTTCCCTGGCAGCTGGCGGCTTCGCACACCGCCATCCAGCCGCTGATCGTCGGGGATAACCACGCGGCGCTCGCCCTCTCCGCGACGCTGCGCGAGCGCGGGATCGGGTGCAGCGCCATTCGTCCGCCGACGGTGCCACCGGGCACCGCGCGGCTGCGCATCACCCTCACCGCCGCCCATGAGGATGAGGATATCGACACCCTGCTGGAGGCGCTCCATGACGCAGCCGGTAGATAAGCAGGCCGTTGCCGCGGCGTTTGGCCGGGCAGCGGCGAGTTACGATCGCTTTGCCGATCTGCAGCGCATCAGCGGCGAGCGCCTGATCGCCCGGCTACCCGCGCTAAAAGGACGACGCGTGCTGGATGCCGGGTGCGGCACCGGCTGGTTCAGCCGCCACTGGATGCAGCAGGGCTGTGAAGTGACTGCCCTCGATCTCTCCCCGCTGATGCTGGCCCACGCCCAGCGCCACCGCACGGCGCATCACTTTGTTGAAGGCGACATTGAGCATATTCCGCTGAGCGAGTCGCGGTTCGATCTGGTGTGGAGCAACCTGGCGGTGCAGTGGTGCACCCGGCTCGCCGACGGGCTGGCGGAACTGTATCGGGTGACGCGCCCCGGTGGGGTTGTGGCTTTCTCGACGCTCGCCGCGGACTCATTGCACGAGCTGCATACCGCCTGGCAAAGCGTTGATGCGCGTGCGCACGCCAACCAGTTTCTCTCTGCTGAGGCAATAGCCGACGCGTGTCCGACACCGCACCATCAGCTGCACCAGGAGACGGTGACGCTGCATTTCCCGGACGCGCTGAGCGCCATGCGCTCGCTGAAGGGCATCGGGGCAACGCATCTGCACGACGGACGCGACGGCGGCCTGCTGACGCGCCAGCGTCTGGCCCGGCTTGAGGCGGCCTGGCCCCGGGACGCGCACGGCCTGACCCTCAGTTATCATCTGATTTTTGGAGTACTTCATCGTGACTAAACGTTATTTCGTCACCGGGACCGACACCGAGGTCGGTAAAACCGTTGCCAGCTGTGCGCTGCTGCAGGCGGCGACGCAGCGCGGGTATCGTACCGCCGGTTTCAAGCCGGTAGCCTCCGGCAGCGAACGCACCCCGGACGGCATCCGCAACGGCGATGCGCTGGCCCTGCAGCGTAACAGCAGCGTGGCGCTGGCCTACGAGCAGGTTAATCCTTACGTGTTTGAAGAGCCGACCTCGCCGCATATTCTCAGCGCCGAGCTGGGTGTGCCGCTCGACTTTACCGCAATGTCACGCGGCCTGCGGGAACTTGAACGCCAGGCCGACTGGGTGCTGGTGGAAGGGGCGGGCGGCTGGTTTACGCCGCTCTCCGCCAGCCAGACTTTCGCTGACTGGGCGGTCAGCGAGCAGCTGCCGGTGATCCTGGTGGTGGGGGTGAAGCTGGGGTGTATCAACCACGCCATGCTTACCGCCCAGGCGGTGCGCAGCGCCGGGCTGCCGCTGGCAGGCTGGATCGCCAACGATGTGGTGGCACCGGGTAAACGCCATGCGGAATACCTCACCACGCTGCGCCAGAAGATTGACGCCCCGTTCCTCGGGGAGATCCCGTGGCTGGGCGGCGGGGCGGAGCAGCAGGACGTAGGCCGCTACCTGCAACTGGACGGGCTGCGCTAAGGCACCATCCAGTGCGCCAGCAGCTTGTCATCCAGCTGGGCGACGCTCCCCTGCGCCACGTTGCGCCCGCGATGCAGCAGACAGAAGCGGTCAGCGACGTGGCGGATAAATGACAGGCGCTGCTCCACCAGCAGCACCGTCAGCCCCAGCTCGCGATTCAGGCGCACGATCACCGCACACAGCGTCTGCATCATAGTGTGTCCAATCCCACGGGTTGGCTCGTCAAGGATCAGCAGCCGCGGGCGGGTCACCAGCGCCCTGGCGAGGCTGAGCTGATGCAGACTCTCCTCTTCCAGCTCGGCACCGCGCCGCTGCCGCAAACCGTACAGCTCAGGAAACAGATCGAAGATATCCGACGGGATCGCCTGCGGCTGCCCGGTGGCTGCCATCATCGCCAGCTGCAGATTCTCCTCCACCGTCAGCCGCGAAAAGATGCGCCGGTCTTCGGGAACGTAACTGATACCCAGCGCCATGCGCGCCTCTGCGCTCACGCCCTGAAGATCCCGGGCCGGCTTGCCGGCGTCGTGCCAGAGGATGCTGCCGCTCTCCACCGGCAGATGGCCGGCAATGCAGTTCAGCAGGGTGGTTTTGCCCATGCCGGGTAGCCCGGTCACGCAGGTGCACTCCCCCGGGAGCAGCTCAAGATCGACATTCCACAGGCTATGGTGCGTGCCGTAGTAGTGATTAACCGCGCGTAAACTCAACATGCTGACTCCTTATTCGGTGAGGGACTTCAGGCGGCGTGGCCGCTGCTAACCCGGATACCCGGCATCCTGCGCCTTGCCGCACGGGCGGGGTTGAGTTCCAGGAACAGAGTTCTGCAATTCCCTTGCCAGCACGGATAAATCACCAGCGGATTGATGCTAATTGGGACAAAACCGACAAAAAAGCCGCCGGACGCTGCACGATTGGGCAGGTTAACGGTCGCACTGCACCGGCAGCGAGCCTGAGGGCGCGGTGTGGTGGTGCAGACGCACCAGAATCAGGAAAAAAGGATCGCGGTCGATCCGCGTTAACCGGGTAGCCGCTATTGCCGGGAACGGGGTGTGAAACCAGCAAAATTTTGCGATAAATTTTTTTTTGCGGCGCGTTGCGCAAACCAGAGGGATCTTTTGCGGGCAGTGGCACTCTGGCTCGGGTTGAGTTATCCACTATTCCTGTGGATAACCTTGTGTATTAGAGTTAGAAAACATGCGACAAGCGAGAGCGGACGCGGGTTACGCCTGAATTGGCTCGAAAGCCGCCTTTTTTTAAAATCTATTTAATATCAGTACGTTAATTAAAAGCAATGGCTGTAAGAAAAGTGTCATCGCCTGTCATGAAACTTTTATATGTATCCTTGACAAATGTTAAAAGGCAACTTTTTCTGGGGATAAACCGCTGGCCTGGTGTTTTATATCGCCAGACAGGAAATAGCCCGCCAACCGGGCCGGGTTTTAACGCGATAACGCACATCCTGTCATCCGATACTGGATTTTCATCCAGTATAAATTACTGGCAAAATATAGCATGGCGAGTAAAATTACCCCTCGGCCCGCGCACATCGTCATCAGGTAGCCATCCATGAGTAAACCGTTCAAACTAAATTCCGCCTTCCGCCCGTCAGGTGACCAGCCTGAGGCGATTCGTCGCCTGAAAGAGGGGCTGGAGGATGGCCTGGCCCATCAGACGCTGCTTGGCGTGACCGGTTCGGGTAAGACTTTTACCGTGGCCAACGTTATTGCTGACCTGCAGCGCCCCACGATGGTGCTGGCCCCGAACAAAACCCTGGCGGCGCAGCTGTACGGCGAAATGAAAGAGTTCTTCCCGGATAACGCGGTGGAGTATTTCGTCTCCTACTACGACTACTACCAGCCCGAGGCCTACGTGCCTAGCTCCGACACCTTTATCGAGAAGGATTCGTCGGTGAACGAGCACATCGAGCAGATGCGTCTCTCCGCGACCAAAGCGCTGCTGGAGCGTCGTGACGTCGTTGTGGTGGCGTCGGTGTCGGCCATCTACGGTCTGGGCGACCCGGATCTCTATCTGAAGATGATGCTGCACCTGACCAAAGGCATGATCATCGATCAGCGCGCCATTGTGCGTCGGCTGGCGGAGCTGCAGTACGGGCGTAACGATCAGGCGTTCCAGCGCGGCACCTTCCGGGTGCGCGGCGAGGTGATTGATATCTTCCCGGCGGAGTCTGACGATTTCGCGCTGCGCGTTGAGCTGTTTGACGAGGAAGTGGAGCGCCTGTCGCTGTTCGACCCGCTCACCGGCCACGTTGAATCCGTGATCCAGCGCTTTACCGTCTATCCCAAAACCCACTACGTGACGCCGCGCGAGCGCATCGTGCAGGCGATGGAAGAGATCAAAGTCGATCTGGCGGACCGCCGTAAAACGCTGCTGGAAAACAACAAGCTGCTGGAAGAGCAGCGCCTGACCCAGCGCACCCAGTTCGATCTGGAGATGATGAACGAGCTGGGCTACTGCTCGGGCATCGAAAACTATTCGCGCTACCTCTCCGGGCGTGGGCCGGGCGAAGCGCCGCCGACGCTGTTTGACTACCTGCCTGCCGATGGCCTGCTGGTGGTGGACGAATCCCACGTCACCATTCCGCAGATTGGCGGCATGTACCGCGGTGACCGGGCGCGTAAAGAGACGCTGGTGGAGTACGGCTTCCGCCTGCCGTCGGCGCTGGATAACCGCCCGATGAAATTTGAAGAGTTCGAGGCGCTGGCACCGCAGACCATTTACGTCTCGGCGACGCCGGGTAACTACGAGCTGGAAAAATCCGGCACTGAAATCGTGGATCAGGTGGTGCGTCCGACCGGACTGCTTGACCCGATTATCGAAGTGCGTCCGGTAGCCACCCAGGTCGATGACCTGCTCTCAGAGATCCGCAAGCGCGTTGCCATCAACGAGCGCGTGCTGGTCACCACCCTGACCAAGCGCATGGCCGAGGACTTAACCGAATATCTGGAGGAGCACGGCGAGAAGGTGCGCTATCTGCACTCGGATATCGATACCGTGGAGCGCATGGAGATTATTCGCGACCTGCGCCTCGGCGAGTTTGACGTGCTGGTGGGTATCAACCTGCTGCGTGAGGGTCTGGATATGCCGGAAGTCTCGCTGGTCGCCATTCTGGATGCCGACAAAGAGGGTTTCCTGCGTTCGGAACGTTCGCTGATCCAGACCATCGGCCGTGCGGCGCGTAACGTCAACGGCAAAGCCATTCTTTACGGCGATAAGATCACACCGTCAATGGCGAAGGCGATTAGCGAAACCGAGCGTCGCCGTGAGAAGCAGCAGAAATACAACGAAGAGCACGGCATTGTGCCGCAGGGGCTGAACAAGAAGGTGGTGGACATCCTGCAGCTTGGCGAAGGGCTGGCGAAAACCAAAGCCAAAGGGCGCGGTAAGTCACGTCCGGTGATCGTTGAGGATGATGAACTGGCGCTGACGCCGAAGGCGCTGAGCCAGAAGATCCAGCAGCTGGAAACCCAGATGCTGGAGGCGGCGCAGAATCTCGAGTTCGAACAGGCCGCCGAACTGCGCGACAAACTGCATCAGCTGCGCGAGCTGTTTATCGCCGCCTCCTGAGTCCTGTGACCCTCTCCCGCCCGGGGGAGGGCGCTTATCCGAGTTCCTGAATCGCTTTTTCCAGCGCAGCGCGCAGCAGGTGCCGGTCGTGGCGGTAGGGCACGTCCGAGGCCTCCAGCGGCTCCTGGATCACTAAGCGCCCTTCAATACCGCTGACGTCAACTTTCGGACCGACCACCACCGCATCAATGATTTTCTTGCCGACGTATTGCTCCATCAGCCCCAGCTTCTCATGCAGCGCCAGACTCGCCGCCGCCGGACTCAGCTCGCGGCCAAGATTGCCGATGTAGACCACCGGGGCAGGGGTGCGGCGCAGCGCCTGGGCAAGATCGGGCAGCAGCAGCAGGGGGATCAGGCTGGTGTAAAAGCTGCCGGGACCAATCAGAATTAAGTCCGCTTCGGCAATCGCATCGACCGCCTCCCGGGTAGCGGGCGCAGGTGGGTAGAGCATCAGCTCCGTTGGCGGCAGCTCCAGCGCGTCCACGCTCACCTCGCCGTACACATGATTGCCTTCCGCATCCAGCGCCATCAGATCCACCGGATGCTCTGACATCGGGATCAAAAACGCATCTACCTTCAGCAGGTTACGAATGATATTGATGGCTTCAAGAGGGCGCACGCTCAGGTGATCCAGCGCCTTTAACATCAGATTTCCGAGGTTATGCCCGGAAAGTTCGCCGTTACCGCCAAAACGATACTCAAACATCGCCGAGGCGACGCTCGGTTCGGTAATTAACTGGTTCAGACAGTTGCGCATATCGCCCCAGGCGATACCGCCTTCGGAGCGGCGAATGCGTCCGGTAGAGCCGCCGTTATCGGTGGTGGTGACGATACCGGTAAGGCGCGAACCGAGGGAAGAGAGAGATGACATGACGCGCCCGAGACCGTGCCCGCCGCCCAAAGCGACAACGCGGTCAAGATCCGCAAACGTGCGATTACGCATAGAAAATCCTTATCACTGACTGACGCTGCTACGGTAGCGCAAATTACGTTAAAAAACTAACCGTCACCGGCGTAAAATGATGCATATCAAGGCAATTCATTTGCTTTCACGTATTCTGCTGCGAATTGCTGCAATAAGCTCGTTATATAAATATTTACATAGCGAAAAAGCCGATGGTTCAACCTGTGCTTACGCGCTACTATTGCAGTTACCTGTTTCATTTACTGATGAAACAACACTCTAGCCTTCTCGCCTGGGTCTTCGGATATGGCGCGCTGGCCGTGGCATAAGCCACCAGGGTACAGCCAGAAATAGCTGTGCCTCCCGAACTGGAAAGGTGTACATGGTCTCACAACTCACTGACGCATTTGCGCGTAAGTTTTATTACTTACGTCTGTCGATCACCGACGTCTGCAACTTTCGTTGCACCTACTGTCTGCCGGATGGCTACAAGCCCGGCGGCGTCACCAATAAAAGCTTTCTGAACCTCGATGAAATTCGGCGGGTCACCCGCACTTTTGCCGCGCTCGGCACCGAGAAAGTGCGCCTCACCGGTGGCGAACCCTCGCTGCGTCGCGATTTCACCGACGTGATTGCGGCGGTGCGTGAAAACGCCGCCATCAGCCAGATTGCGGTCACCACCAATGGCTACCGTCTGGCGCGCGACGTGGCGCAGTGGCGCGACGCCGGTCTGACCGCCATTAACGTCAGCGTTGACAGCCTCGACGCGCGTCAGTTTCACGCTATCACCGGGCAGGACAAATTCCATCAGGTGATGGCCGGCATTGATGCCGCCTTTGACGCCGGTTTTGAGCGGGTGAAGGTGAATACCGTATTGATGCGCGACGTGAACCATCACCAGCTCGACACCTTCCTGAACTGGATCCAGCCGCGCCCGATTCAGTTACGCTTTATCGAGCTGATGGAAACCGGCGAGGGCAGCGAGCTGTTCCGCAAGCATCACCTCTCCGGCGCGGTGCTGCGCGATGAGCTGCTGCGTCGCGGCTGGATCCGCCAGCTGCGCAGCCGCAGCGATGGTCCGGCGCAGGTGTTCTGCCACCCGGACTACGCCGGTGAAATCGGCCTGATCATGCCCTACGAAAAAGATTTCTGCGCCAGCTGCAACCGCCTGCGCGTGTCGTCTGTCGGCAAGCTGCACCTGTGCCTGTTCGGCGATGGCGGGGTGGATCTGCGTGAGTTGCTGCAGGACGACAGCCAGCAGGCCGCGCTGGAAGCCCGCATTGCCGGGGCGCTCAGCCACAAAAAGCAGACGCACTTCCTGCATCAGGGCAACACCGGCATTACCCAGAACCTGTCGTATATCGGCGGCTAACCGCGCCGCAAGGAGAGATCATGAGCCAGCCCAGCGCTGAATTTATTCCGCTTAATATCGCTATTCTGACGGTATCTAACCGCCGCACGGAGGAAGACGATACCTCCGGCCACTACCTGCGCGACGCCGCGACCGACGCCGGGCATCTGGTGGTGGACAACGCCATCGTGAAAGAGAACCGCTACGCCATCCGCGCGCAGGTTTCTGCCTGGATTGCCCATGATGAGGTGCAGGTGGTGCTGGTGAACGGCGGCACAGGTTTTACCGAAGGCGACCAGGCACCGGAAGCGCTGCTGCCGCTGTTTGACCGCGAAGTTGAAGGGTTCGGCGAGGTGTTCCGCATGCTCTCGTATGAAGAGATCGGCACCTCGACGCTGCAGTCGCGGGCGCTGGCGGGCGTGGCTAACCGCACATTGATTTTCGTAATGCCCGGTTCGACCAAAGCCTGCACCACCGCCTGGGAAAACATCATCGCGCCGCAGCTTGATGCCCGTACCCGCCCCTGTAATTTCCATCCCCACCTGAAGAGATAGCTCATGTCACAACTTACGCATCTGAACGAGGCGGGTGAAGCGCATATGGTGGACGTGTCTGCCAAAGCGGAAACCGTGCGCGAAGCGCGGGCCGAAGCCTTTATCACTATGGCACCGCAGACGCTGGCGATGATCCTCGACGGCAGTCACCACAAGGGCGACGTGTTCGCCACCGCGCGCATTGCCGGCATTCAGGCTGCCAAGCGCACCTGGGACTTGATCCCGCTTTGCCATCCGCTGCTGCTCAGTAAAGTGGAAGTGCAGCTGCAGGCCGAGCCGGCGCACAACCGCGTGCGCGTGGAGTCCCTGTGCCGCCTCTCGGGGAAAACCGGCGTGGAGATGGAAGCCCTGACCGCCGCATCGGTGGCGGCGCTGACCATCTACGACATGTGCAAAGCGGTGCAGAAAGATATGGTGATTGGTCCGGTGCGCCTGCTGGCGAAATTCGGTGGCAAATCCGGCGACTTTAAGGCGGGCGACCATGATTAACGTGCTGTTTTTTGCCCAGGTGCGCGAGCTCACCGGCTGCGATAGCCTGCAGGTCGAGGGTGACTACGCGACGGTTGAGGCGCTGCGCGCTGAACTGGCAACGCGCGGTGACCGCTGGGCGCTGGCGCTGGAGAGCGGCAAGCTGCTGGCGGCGGTCAATCAGACGCTGGTGCCGCTCGATCATGCCGTGCAGGCGGGCGATGAAGTGGCGTTTTTCCCGCCGGTTACCGGAGGCTGAATGGAACAGACCCGCATTCGCGTCGGCCATGCACCTTTCAGCGTTGGCGACGAGTACCAGTGGCTGGCCGCCTGTGGCGAAGATGGCGCGGTGGTCACCTTTACCGGCAAAGTGCGCAACCATAACCTCGGCGATAACGTCACCGCCCTGACGCTGGAGCACTATCCCGGCATGACCGAAAAGGCGCTGGCGGAGATCGTGGCTGAGGCCCGGTCACGCTGGCCGCTGACCCGCGTCACGCTTATCCACCGCATCGGCGAGCTGAAAACCGGTGAAGAGATCGTGTTTGTCGGCGTCACCGGCGCGCATCGCGGAGCTGCCTTTGATGCTGCCGAGTTTATGATGGACTATCTGAAAACCCGCGCCCCGTTCTGGAAGCGCGAAGCCACGCCTGAGGGCGAGCGCTGGGTTGATGCGCGGCAGAGTGACAAAGATGCCGCCGGCCGCTGGTAGCGGGCGACTTTTAGCAGATGTGTTAGTCTTAAGGCACAGGGGCGCTTCGCCCGGTGTTCATTGATATCAAAGGAGCCATCATGGATCGATATCCACACTCTAACGGCACGATTGTTCAGGGCCGCAGCGGTCTGCAAACCTATATGGCGCAGGTCTACGGCTGGATGGCCTCCGGGCTGTTCCTGACCGCGTTCATCGCCTGGTATGCGGCCAATACCCCGGCGGTGATGCAGTTCGTCTTCGCCAGTAAGATCACCTTCTTCGGGCTCATCATCGCCCAGCTGGCGCTGGTGTTCGTGATCTCAGGCCTGGTGCATAAGCTGAGCGGCGCGGTCGCCACCTCGCTGTTTATGCTCTACTCCGCGCTCACCGGCCTGACGATGGCGAGTATTTTCCTCGTCTACACCTACAGCTCTATCGCCAGCACCTTTGTGGTCGCCGGCGGGATGTTCGGGGCCATGAGCCTGTACGGCTACACCACCAAACGCGATCTGAGCGGCTTCGGTAACATTCTGTTTATGGCGCTGATTGGCATCGTGCTGGCGTCGCTGGTGAACTTCTGGCTGCAGAGCGAAGCGCTGATGTGGGCCGTGACCTATATCGGGGTGGTGGTGTTTGTTGGCCTGACGGCATATGACACCCAGAAGCTGAAAAACATCGGTCAGCAGATTGACGTCAACGACCGCGAAAACCTGCGTCGCTACTCGATTGTCGGCGCGCTGACGCTGTATCTCGACTTCATCAACCTGTTCCTGATGCTGCTGCGCATATTCGGCAACCGCCGCTAAGCGTTATAAATCAGATAAACGCCGCGCTATCTGCGCGGCGTTTTTGTTTATACCGGATTGTATGTAGTCTGAATGAGGACTATATTCAGACTATCACTTCAGGGAGACTCTTATGCGCGTAGAAACCATCAGCTATGTTAAAAAAAATGCGGCGACGCTCGAACTTGATGAACCCATCCTGGTGACGCAGAACGGCGTGCCGGCGTATGTTATTGAGTCATGGGCAGCACAGCAGCAGCGCGAAAATGCGATTGCCTTGCTCAAAATGATGACCCTGTCCGAGCAGGACAAACTCGACGGCAACGTCATGTCTAAAGAGGCACTTCTGGCGGGGATCGGGCGGACACAGGATTAATTTCATCGGGATTGATGATGACGCAATTGAACACCAGCTTTGAATATACGCTCACGGTAAAAGTCTGCCTTGAAGACATTGCCTTTCACCTGACTCAGCGTGGGGTTGAGCCACTCCCCCTTATCACGCGGCTGATTAACCAGTTTGAAGCGCGGGTGGGGTCTTTTCCGCTGAGCGCGCAGGTTTGCCCGGAGCTGCTGCAGCTGGGTTGCGCACGTTATCGCGAGTGTAACCTCGAAGAGGGTTATCGGGTGCTTTACAGCGTGGAAGGGCACCGTATTACCGCGCATGCTGTGCTGGCGCAGCGGCAGGACATCCGGCAACTGCTGTTTAAGCGACTCATTCACCTCTGAACTACCGGGTGCGACGCGTTAACGTGCCGCACCCGGTTCCATCAGGTATTAACCAGTTCTTTTTCGTTCTTCGCCCGCAGTTTCTTCGCCCGGCTTTCCAGCGCCAGGTAGCAGAAGATCGCCAGCAGCAGCGGCAGGAAGTAGTAGAGCACGCGGTAGGCCAGCAGCGAGGCGATGATCGTCCCCTGGCTGGTATGCTCCCCGGCCAGCAGGGCGATAAATACCGCCTCCAGCACGCCAATCCCGGCCGGGATATGCACAATCACCCCGGCGATGCTGCTCACCAGCAGTACCCCCAGCACGAAGAAGTAGTTAACATCCTGACCCATCAGCAGCCAGATGATGGCACCCATCGCCATCCAGTTTGCGCTGGAGATCACCAGCTGCACCACGGCAAATTTGAATGACGGCAGCACCAGTTTCTGGCCTTTGATGGTGGCGTGGCGGCGTTTAGCGAAGGCGCAGAACCAGAGGTAAACCGCGATGATCGCCAGCAGCACGATGCCGACGATGCGCAGGGTGCCGCCGTCGATATACCAGTGCGCCGGGAGCTTCACCACATCAAAAGTAAAGATCACTCCGCCGAGCAGAATGTAGCCCAGCCAGTTTGTGGAGATGCTGAGTGAGAAAATACGTGTGATGGTGGAGCTGGGCAGGCCGAGGCGGGAGTAGAGGCGATAGCGCATGCCAATGCCGCCAACCCAGGTACTGAGCGTCAGGTTGAAGGCGTAGCAGACGAACGACACCAGCATCACCTGGCGTTTTGCCAGCTTGTGCCCGCAGTAGGCACGCCCGAGCAGGTCATAGCAGCCGTACAGCAGGTAGCTGACAATCACCAGCCCGACGGCGCTCAGCAGCGCGGTGCGGTTGTAGTCGCGGATGACCTTCCACACTTCCTCCCAGTCCACTTTCTGGGCGTACAGCACCAGCAGGACCACCACCGCAATGAAGAAGACCCACGTCAGGATCTTCTTCGCCATGCGCCACTTGTGTGATTTTGCCATCAGAATTTCGCTCCCGGATTATCCGTTTCGACCCGATCCTGGGTCTCCATTTCAGGCTGCACAGGCGGCTCCACCAGGGACAGCCGCGGCGTATGTGCAGGTAACCAGCCCACCAGAGCCGGGAAGTGACGTAAAAAGTGGAACGCCACCACGCTCTTGGTGAGGTTCCACCAGGTACGTTTCGGCATCAGGGTTTCATCCACCTGCTGACAATCCTTCTCAATCAGCTGCATCAGGTTATCGTGCAGCGTCTGGTTGAAGGTGCGATCGTGAATGATCAGGTTGGCTTCCAGGTTAAGCGACAGGCTGAGCGGGTCGAGATTACTGGAGCCGACCGTGGCCCAGTGATCGTCCATCACCGCCACTTTGCCATGCAGCGGACGGCGCAGATACTCGTAAACCTCAACCCCGCCCTTCACCAGATAGTTATAGAGCAGGCGTGCGCCCACCTTCACAATCGGCATATCCGGCTCGCCCTGCACGATAAGCTTGACGCTGACCCCGCGGCGGGCCGCGTTGCGCATAGCATGCAGCAGGCGATATCCGGGGAAGAAGTAGGCGTTGGCGATGATCACTTCCTGCTTCGCATTCGCCAGCATTTTCAGGTAGTAGCGCTCGATATCATCCCGATGATCGTCGTTATCACGCCAGACAAACAGCGCCTGGGCTTCACCCGGGGCGTTGTTATCCTGCGCCTGGTGACGACGGCGGCCCCACCAGCGGCGCATCTCCTCGTGGCCCGGCAGGTTTTGCAGCACGAACGCGTAGATGTCCTGGACCACCGGTCCCTGCACCCTGACGGCGTAGTCCTGCTTGGCTTCCGGGCCGTAATCAGACATGTGCTCCGCGGAATAGTTAATGCCGCCGACGAATGCCAGCTCGCCGTCGATAACCACAATTTTGCGATGCATGCGCCGGAACACGTTGGTCCGCATGCCCATCAGCGGCGGGCGCGGATCGTAGTAGCGGAACTTGACGCCAGCAGAGGTCAGCTGGTTAACGAAGTCGTCGCTGAGATCCGGGGAGCCGTAGCCATCCAGCAGCACTTCCACGCTGACGCCGCGCCGGGCAGCGCCCAGGATTGCCCGGTGCAGCTCTTTGCCGACCTTATCCTCAAACCAGATAAAGGTTTCGAGGAACACTTTGTCTTTTGCCTCATCAATTGCGGCGAATACCGCCGGGAAGAATTCTTCGCCGTTCTCCAGCAGTTCGATACGGTTACCATCACGCCATGCGGGTTTCATAAATGGATCTCCACAGCCAACGGGGCATGATCGGACAGGTGACGCCACTCACGCAGCGGCAGCTTTTGCGGGCTGCTGGCATGGGCGTTTTTCACGTAAATACGGTCGAGGCGCAGCAGCGGGAACGCCACCGGAAAGGTACGCGCCGGGCGGCCATCGGCCTGGGTAAACACCTCATCCAGCCCGGCTTTCGCTTTTAGCTGGCGGTTTGCCTGCTGACGCCAGTCGTTAAAGTCGCCCGCAACCAGCACGGCTTCGCCATCCGGCAGGCCGTTTACCAGCTCGCACAGCATCTCCAGCTGCGCCTGACGGTGTCCCTCCCGCAGCCCCAGATGAACACAAATCACATGCAAGCGCTTATCGCTGTTCGGCACGGAGAGCTGACAGTGCAGCATTCCGCGCTTCTCATGGCCTTCCACTGAGACGTCGCGGTTTTCGTAATGTTCAATCGGGAAGCGCGACAGCACGGCGTTACCGTGGTGCCCTTCCGGGTAGACGGCGTTGCGTCCGTATGCGAAATCGCTCCACATGGTATCGGCGAGAAACTCATAGTGGGTGGTGTCCGGCCAGTTTTCGATGTGCAGCGGATGCACTTCGTGCGCGCCCATCACTTCCTGCAGGCAGACGATGTCCGCCGACACGCTGCGCACGGCATCACGCAGTTCGGGCAGGATGAAGCGTCGGTTAAAGGCGGTGAATCCTTTGTGTGTATTAATGGTCAGTAATTTGACCGTTAAATGCGTTGTCATGTCAGCCATGTGCCTCCCGGCGCATCTTGTTTTTCTCTGCGTTGTTCTCGCTACGGCAGTGCAAAAGCGACGTCGGCTTTCCGAAAACCTGCCGGAAACCGCGTGCCGTCTGGCTGGCCGCAGAACGCTGAACAACGAGGTATCCTCATGAAAATAAAGTGTAGTCCCTGTCACAAAAAGGTGCGGCCTTACGGAATTTTCCGTAAAGTGCGGTACTCTGATTTGATAGTAGAAGATCCCACAGGAGAGAAGCCATGAAGTGGCAACAGCGCGTTCGTGTCGCAACAGGTCTGAGTTGCTGGCAGATTATGTTGCATTTGCTGGTGGTCGGGATGCTGATTGCCGGCTGGATGAGCGGGGCGCTGGTGCGCGTCGGTCTCGCCATGTGCGTGCTCTACGGCGTGACCGTTATCCTGATGCTGGCGTTTCAGCGCCACCCGGAAAGCCGCTGGCGCGCCTTTGCTGACGTGCTGGAAGAGCTGACCACCACCTGGTATTTCGGCGCGGCGATGATTGCGCTGTGGCTGCTCTCCCGCGTGCTGCACAATAACCTGCTGCTGGCGCTGGCGGGCCTTGCGATCCTTGCCGGCCCGGCGCTGGTGTCGCTGCTGGTCAAAGAGCGCCGTCGCCATTCAGCTCACTTTGCGTCTAAACATCAGGTACGCCGCTAGTCCCGTGGTGGCCGCTATTACCAGCAGCGGCCACAAACTTCCCCAGACAATCCCCAGACTCGCATCCTTCAGGTAGATCTGCTTGGTAATATCGGTGAAGTGCCGGATAGGGTTGGCCCAGGTCAGGTTTTGCAGCCACACCGGCATGTTCTCCACCGGCGAGACGTATCCCGAGAGCAAGATCGACGGCATCATAAACACAAACACCCCGATAAACGCCTGCTGTTGCGTCGCGCAGAGCGCGGAAATCAGCAGCCCGAAGCCCACCAGCGACAGCCCGTAGATCACCATCGTAAACCAGAACAGCGTCAGCGAGCCGGAGAAGGGGATGTCGTACCCCCAGATGCCGACGCCCAGCACCACCGACGCCTGGAAGGTAGAGACAATCAGCGCCGGCACCGCTTTACCAACGAAAATCTGCCAGGTTGCCAGCGGCGACACCAGCAGCTGATCGAGCGTACCCTGTTCGCGCTCCCGCGCCACCGACAGCGACGTGACAATCAGCACGCCGATGGTGGTGATCATCGCAATCAGCGACGGCACCACGAACCATTTGTAATCGAGGTTCGGGTTGTACCAGTTACGCACCACCAGTTCGCTGTTGTTCGGTTTCGGCAGCGAGGCGGTCAGCTCCTGCTGATAGTCCTTCACCATCTGCTGTAAATAGTTGGCGGCAATCTGGGCGCTGTTGGAGTTGCGTCCGTCAAGGATCAGCTGCATCTGGGCTGGCTCCAGACTGTCGAGGCGGCGCGAGAAGTCAGGCGGAAAGCGTACCAGCAGCAGCGCCTTCTGCTGGTCGATGGTCGGGCGGATCTGCTGCGGGCTGTCCACCCGCAGTACGTGGGTAAACGCCTTCGCCTGGCTGAAACGCTGAGTCAGCTCCGTGGCGTGTTTACCGCTGTCCTCGCTGTAGACCGCAATGGTGGCGTTGGTCACCTCCAGCGTGGCGGCGAAGGGGAACAGCAGTACCTGGATCACCACCGGCAGGATCAGGATGGCGCGGGTCTGCGGCTCGCGCAGCAGCGACTGCAGCTCTTTGCGAATAAGCGTCCATAAGCGATAAAACATAGCGGCTCCTTAATCCAGACGCCGTTTGGTTTTCCACCACGTCAGGCCGATAAACAGCACCGCCGAGGCGATCAGAAACAGCACGTTCACCGCCAGCACCACCGGGATATTGCCGGCGAGGAACAGGCTTTGCAGAGTGTTGACGAAGTAGCGCGCCGGGATCACATAAGTAAAGGCGCGGATCACCGCCGGCATGCTGTCGATCTGGAAAATAAACCCGGACAGCATAATCGATGGCAGGAACGCCGCGTTGAGCGCCACCTGCGCGGCGTTAAACTGGTTGCGGGTGAGGGTGGAGATAAGCAGGCCCATGCCCAGCGTGCTGAGTAAAAACAGGCTGGCGATAACAAACAGCAGCAGCAGGGAGCCGCGAAACGGCACGCCGAGAATAAATACCGACACCAGCATACAGAGCAGCATCGCTAGCATGCCGAGGAAGTAGTAGGGGATAAGCTTACACAGCAGCAGCTCGACCCGCGTCACCTCGGTGGAGAGCAGCGCCTCCATGGTGCCACGCTCCCACTCGCGAGCCACCACCAGCGAGGTGAGTATCGCGCCGATGACCGTCATGATAATGGTCACCGCGCCGGGAATAATAAAGTGCTGGCTGATGGCCGCCGGGTTGAACCAGTAGCGGGTCTGCACGTCAATCAGCGGCTCAAAAGTTTCGCCGCGATCCTCGGCGCGCTGCTGCTGCCAGATCTGCCAGATGCCCTCCATATAGCCCTGCACGAAGTTCGCGGTGTTGGGTTCGCTGCCGTCGGTAATCACCTGCACCGGCGCGGTGGCACCGTCGCGCGCCATGTTGCTGGCGAAATCCACCGGGATCACCACCAGCCCGCGTATTTTCCCGGCCTGCATCATCTCCACCAGCGCGCCCCGGTTGTCGCTCACCGTGGCATCAATAAACGGCGAAGCGGTGATGGCGTGGGTAAAGTCCAGCGCCTCTTCGCTCTGCTGCTCCAGCAGCACACCCACCTTCAGGCGGCTGGAGTCGAGGTTGATACCGTAGCCGAAGATAAACAGCAGCAGCAGGGGGATCACCACCGCGATCAGCCAGCTGCTCGGGTCGCGCACAATCTGCCGCGTCTCTTTGATACACAGCGCCCGCACGCGCCGCCAGGAGAGTGCGCTCATGCTGCATGCTCCTTATCCCAGCGGTGGATCAGGGTAATAAACGCCTGCTCCATCGTCGGATCGTCATCCTGCGGGGTAACCGCCTGGGCTTTGAGATCGTCCGGCGTACCGCTGGCAATCAGCTTGCCGTGATACACCAGTCCGATACGGTCGCAGTACTCCGCCTCATCCATAAAGTGGGTGGTGACCATCACCGTCACTCCGTTTTCCACCATGCTGTTGATGTGCAGCCAGAACTCGCGCCGGGTCAGCGGATCAACGCCGGAGGTGGGTTCATCAAGAAACAGGATATCAGGCTCGTGCATCAGGGCGCAGGCCAGCGCCAGCCGCTGCTTGAAGCCGAGCGGCAGGGCATCCGTGGGCTGATCGGCGATAGTATCGAGGCCAAACGCCTCGCTCATGCGCGCCATCTTGTCGCGCTGCGCCCGGCCACGCAGGCCGTACACCCCGGAGAAGAAGCGCAGGTTTTGTGCCACCGTCAGGTTGCCGTAAAGCGAAAATTTTTGCGCCATGTAACCCAGATGCTGGCGCGCTTTCCCGGAGCTGGTTTTCAGATCGAGATCCAGCACCAGCGCTTTACCGGCGGTAGGCGTCAGCAGGCCGCACATCATCTTAAAGGTGGTGGATTTCCCGGCACCGTTTGGCCCGAGCAGACCGAAAATCTCCCCGCGCTGGACGGTGAAGTTCACCTGGTCGGTGGCGGCAAAATCGCCAAATTTTTTGGTCAGCTGCCGGGCTTCAATAACCGTCTCGTCGGGATTGCCCTCCACGGTATGCAGAATGGCACCCAGCGGCGATTCGGAGGTTCCGGCCCCGCCGAGCAGGTCGATAAAGGCATCTTCAAAGCGCGGCGCCGTGTCGCGCAGCACCAGATCGGCAAGGCCGGGGGCAGCGCGGAGCTGTGCCGGGTCGCTGTCTCTGGTCAGGATCAGGCGCACTGAACGCCCCTGGATCATGGCGTCGCTCACCTGGGGCAGCTTCAGCGCCTGCTGGAGCAGGGCGCGGTTATGAACGGTCGGGCTGCTGGCAAGGAAGCTGCGCCCGGCCATCTGGCGCGTCAGCTCAGTGGGGGCACCCTGGAACAGCAGTTCGCCCTCGTTCAGCAGCAGCACCGAGCGGCACTGCTCAGCCTCGTCGAGGTAAGAGGTGCTCCAGAGGATCAGCATGCCGTCACCGGCCAGTTCGTGCACCATCTGCCACAGTTCGCGGCGCGAGATCGGGTCCACGCCGACCCCCGGCTCGTCGAGCAGCAGCACCTTCGGCGTGCCGACCAGCGTGCAGGCCAGCCCCAGCTTCTGCTTCATCCCGCCGGAAAGTTTCCCCGCCAGCCGGTCAGTAAAGGGGCCAAGTGCAGTGAATTCCAGCAGGCGCTCAAAGGTAGCGATACGCGCCTGGCCGGTGACGCTGCGCAGATCGGCATACAGCGTCAGGTTCTCCATCACCGTCAAATCTTCATACAGGCCAAACTTCTGCGGCATGTAGCCGAGCACGGCGTGCAGGGCGTTATCATCGGCAATCGGATCGAGGCCCAGCACTTCAGCCTGTCCTTCGTCGGGACGCAGCAGCCCCGCCAGCATACGCATCAGCGTGGTTTTCCCCGCGCCGTCGGGGCCGACCAGCCCGGTGACGCCCCCGGCGCGGATCTCCGCGTCAAGCCGCGCCACCGCCGGTTTATCCATCCCGGGGAAACGCTTCTCCAGGCCGCGCAGGCGGATCGCGCCCTCGCTACTCATGGTGCGTCTCATCGAAGGTGACGGTCACCGGCATTCCCTGACGCAGGCTGTCGTCAGCATCGGTGACGATAATGCGCAGGCGGTACACCAGGTCGGTGCGCAGATCCGGGGTTTCCACGGTTTTCGGCGTGAATTCGGCGGTCGGCGAGACAAAGCCGATTTTGCCGTGATAGGGCTTATCGGGGCGGCCATCGGTCCAGAGCTGTACCTGCTGGCCCGGCGTGGCGCGGTTAAGGTTCAGCGCATTGACGTAAGCACGCACCCACACCGGACGGGTGAGCGACAGGGTCAGCACGGTGCTGCCGGCGTTGAGCATGCTGCCCGGCTCCACTGCACGGGTCAGCAGCGTGCCGGGGGAGGGGGCGATAAGCGTGGTGTCGTGCAGATCCAGCTCGGCCTGCGCCACCTGCGCCCTGGCCTGGTCCACGGCGGCCTGAGCCTGTGCAATCTCCTGCGGACGGTTACCGGCCTGGAACTGGCTCAGCTTGTCCTGCGCGGATTTCAGGCTGGCCTGCGCCTGGTCGCGGGAGGAGCGGGCGTTTTCCAGGTCGTTGGCGGAGATAACGCGGCTTTTCCACAGCCCCTGCTGGCGCTGCCAGAAGTTCTGCGCGTACTGATACGCCGCCTCGGCCTGACGCACTGCGGCTTGCGCCTGGGCAATCTCTTCGTCGCGGTAACCGGCTTTCGCCAGATCGCGTTTGGCTTCGGCGGTAGCCAGACTGGCTTTCGCCTGCAGCAGGGCATTCTGGTACGGCGCACGGTCAAGCGTGCCGAGCGGCTGCCCCTGCTGCACCGCATCGCCCTCATCCACCGCCAGCGAGGCCAGCCGCCCGCCGACGCGGAAGCTGAGGTTCACGGTGCGGATATCAACGTTGCCGTACAGGGTGAGGGTGTGCGGCTTGCTGTGCTGATACCACATCCAGCCACCGACAATAGCGGCCACAACCACCAGCGCGCCGACGATCAACAGCGGCTTTTTCATGCCTGAGACTCCTTACGGGCCAGCCCGTCGAGAATAAAGGTAATGTGACTCTTCACCACGTTGCTGATGCGGGCGCTTTTCGTTGCATCAAAGCCGCGCCACCCGGCGCGCAGCAGGATGGTTTCACGCCCGAGACGGAAGGCGAGCACCTCGCCGAGCAGGGCGTGGGTGTGCAGTATGGTGTCGGTATCTTCTGCCTCTCGCCCGGTGCAGGCGGCGATCAGGCGCGTGAGGTGACCGTGCAGCGGGGCGATCACCTGCTGATGAATATGCTGGTAGGCGGCGGTCGGTGAAAGCTGCTCGCGGGAGATAAACTTGCTGAGGTTCAGCGTGTCGTCCTGGGTCAGCAGATGCACGATGTTATCGCAGGCCTGAAACAGCAGCGCGCGCATGGCGGCTATATCCGGCGGCTGCTGGCGCAACAGCGCCTCAGCGGCCTCGGCATGGGGCTGAAACTGAGTACTGATAAAATCAGCGATCCAGTGTGCGCAGGCCATGTAGAGATCGTCTTTGGAGCCGAAATAGTAGGTGATGGCCGCAATATTCTGCCCGGCATCGGCGGCGATGTCGCGGGTCGTGGCATTCAGGCCATACTCGCCGAACTGGGCAAGCGCGGCGGCAATCAGCTGATTGCGGGCCTGTTCGCCGCGCGGCGTAACGGGTGAGGTAGTAGCATTCATAGGCGCGATAAAAGTTAATCAATCGATTGATTAAAAGTATGGCTGTTTTTTGACCTTGTCCAGTCCGTGACGTATGTTTTTTATACCGCCTTGCACTTTTGCGACCCCTGTCCGCTGGCGGGGGCGGGCGAAACGCGGCGGCAGCGCGAGAATGTATGCGGTGAATCACAAAAACTGCTACACTCCGCCCCTTCATGACATTGTGGTTTTTGTCTCGCTATCAGGCCTCGGCCTAACGCCTTCCCCGGAAAACTACACCGCACGCGGTCAGGGGCAGGTCCGGAGTTGTTATGTCCTTTGATTCACTTGGTCTTGCCCCCGAAATCCTGAAAGCGATCGCTGAGCAGGGTTACACTCAACCGACCCCCATCCAACAACAGGCTATCCCGGCAGTGCTGGCAGGCCGTGATGTGATGGCCAGTGCCCAGACCGGCACCGGTAAAACCGCAGGCTTCACCCTGCCGCTGCTGCAGCTGTTGACCCAGCACAACCCGCACGCCAAAGGGCGTCGTCCGGTGCGCGCCCTGATCCTCACCCCGACCCGCGAACTGGCGGCGCAGATCGGTGAGAACGTCAGCGCGTACAGCCAGTACCTGAATATCCGCTCGCTGGTGGTGTTCGGCGGCGTGAGCATCAACCCGCAGATGATGAAGCTGCGCGGCGGCGTTGACGTGCTGGTGGCAACGCCGGGCCGTCTGCTTGATCTTGAACATCAGAACGCCCTCAAGCTCGACAGCGTGGAGATTCTGGTGCTGGACGAAGCCGACCGCATGCTCGACATGGGCTTCATCCACGATATTCGTCGCGTGCTGTCTAAACTGCCGGCGCGTCGTCAGAACCTGCTGTTCTCCGCGACCTTCTCGGACGACATCAAAGGGCTGGCGGAAAAACTGCTGCACAACCCACTGGAAGTGGAAGTGGCGCGTCGCAACACCGCTTCTGAGCAGGTTACCCAGCACGTTCACTTCGTGGACAAAAAGCGCAAGCGGGAGCTGCTCTCCCAGATGATCGGCGAAGGCAACTGGCAGCAGGTGCTGGTGTTTACCCGCACCAAGCACGGCGCAAACCACCTTGCGGAGCAGCTGAACAAAGACGGTATCCGCTCTGCGGCAATCCACGGTAACAAGAGCCAGGGCGCGCGTACCCGTGCGCTGGCGGACTTCAAAACCGGTGATATCCGTGTGCTGGTCGCCACCGACATCGCGGCGCGCGGCATCGACATCGAAGAGCTGCCGCACGTCGTCAACTACGAGCTGCCGAACGTGCCGGAAGATTACGTGCACCGCATTGGTCGTACCGGACGCGCGGCCGCGACCGGGGAAGCGCTGTCGCTGGTCTGCGTGGACGAGCACAAGCTGCTGCGCGACATCGAGCGCCTGCTGAAGCGTGAAATCCCGCGCATTGCCCTGCCGGGCTACGAGCCGGACCCGAGCATCAAAGCCGAGCCGATCGTCAACGGTCGCCAGCAGCAGCGTGGCGGCGGTCGCGGTCAGGGCGGCGGTGGTCGTGGTCAGGGCCAGCCGCGTCGTCAGAACAGCGACAGCGCCGCGAAGCCGACCGGTGATAAACCGCGTCGTCAGGGTGGTGATGCAGCAAAACCCGCGGGCGAGAAGTCGCGCCGTCAGGGTGGCGACAGCGCGAAGCAGGGCCGCTGGTTAGGCGAGGGCGCATCACGTCCGTCCGGTGACGGCGCGCGTCGTCGTCGTCCGCCGCGTAAAGCCTCCTCCGGCGAATAATCCCTCCGGATGTTGTCAGCGGATTGCGGGGTAGCTAACATACCCCGCAATCTGTTTCGGGAGCGCCGTTCATGATCGATAAACACTCCACCGTCCCGGTTTACCTTCAGCTTGAAGCCTTCCTCACCGCGCAAATCCAGTCCGGTGCGCTAAAACCCGGCGACGCGCTGCCATCCGAAACCGCACTCTGCCAGCAGTTTGGCATTGCCCGTATGACCGCCCGTAAAGCGGTGGACTATCTGGTACGCCAGGGCAAAGTCGAACGACGACGCGGCCAGGGCACCTACGTCACGCATGCAAAACCGCCGCTGCGCATCGCGCTGCCGCTCGATCGCCATCTCACCTCCAGCGAAGCCACCCTCGCCCTCAACGAACCGATGGTTAACCGACTGATCTGCCTGGAGCGCCAGCCCGTCAGTCATGATATGGCCGCGCTGCTTGCCATCGCGCCGGGCGACGACGTGTGGTTTATGAAGCGCCTGCGGCTGGTGGGTGACGTGCCGTTCGTGTTTGAGCAGTCCTGGATGCTGTGCGATCTGTTCCCGGATCTAACCCCCGCCGATCTCAATGCCTCGAAGTACGCCTACATCAGCCGGAAAGGCTACAGCGTGGCGCGCAGTGAAAAGCAGATCCGCGCCGAGCTGCCGGCCCGCGACGTGCAGGAGATGCTCAACATCCAGCGCGAAGAGCCGGTGCTGCACGCTACGTCGGTCGCCTGGTTGAGCGAAGGCCGCCCGTTTGAAGTCTCGGAAATCTACTACAACCAGCAGCACTACGTGTTCACCATCACCGCCGAACGGCCGTAACTCCCGTCTCACCTGACCGGCTACTTTGTGACCGGGTTCATATTCTCCGTTAACTTGTCTAGACAACTAGACATGATATATCGTTATACTTTCGCTATGCAGTTCGCTTCTTTTCACCTTACAGGGATAAGACTATGAGTCGTGCAGGCGAGTTTGTTCAGGATTTAGGAAAGGCACTGATGATGCCGATTTCCGTGATCGCCGCGGCGGGGATTTTTCTTGGTCTGGCCGCCGCGCTGCAAAACCCGGCGATTGTTGGCGAGGGGATGATCCACGCGCAGGCGATGCAGCAGACGATTGGCTTCATACGCAAAGTGGCGGGGGCGCTGTTCGGCAATCTGCCGCTGCTGTTTGCCATCGCTGCCGCCGTCGGGCTGGCGCGGGACGAGAAGCCCACCGCGGCGCTTGCGGCAGTGATTGGGTTTATCACCCTGCACGTCGGGGTGAACTTCAGCCTGACCGCCCAGGGGCTGACGCCGGAAACCACCTCAGCCAGCGCCTTTATGGCGAAAGGCTACAGCCAGACCGAGGCGGTGATGTACGCCGCCGAGTTCGCCAACACGCTGGGGATCTTCTCCTATCAGATGAGCGTGCTTGGCGGGGTGATCGCCGGGATCGTCACCGTGCTGCTGCACAACCGCTTCTACACCATACAGCTACCGGCAGCCATCGCCTACTTCGGCGGGCGTCGCTTTGTGCCGATCATTACCGTGATCGTGCTGCCGCTGGTGGGGTTAGGGCTTTCCGTCATCTGGCCAGTGATCGCCGGGGGCATTATTCGCCTCGGCGAGTTTATCGGCCACGCCGGGGCGGCAGGCACCTTCTTTTACGCCCTCACCGAACGCATCCTTATTCCTACCGGGCTGCACCACATCCTCAATGAAACCGTGCGCTTTACCCCGGTGGGCGGCATGGTGCATGTCGATAACGAAAGCATCATCGGTGCGCTCAGCATCTTCAACTATGCGCTGGCCCATCCGGGCGAGCTGGCGAACGACGTGGTGCGTGAAGCCACCCGCTTCCTCGCTCAGGGCAAAATTCCGGTGATGATGTTTGGTCTGCCGGGGGCGGCGCTGGCGATCTACCGCTGCGCGAAGCCGGAGCACAAGCAGCGCGTGAAAGCCCTGATGATGGCCGGGGCGCTGGCCTCCTTCACCACCGGCATCACCGAGCCGCTGGAGTTCAGTTTTATCTTCGTCTCGCCGCTGCTGTTTGTCTTCCACGCGGTGATGACCGGCCTGTCGTTTGCCCTGTCGCAGCTGCTGAACGTGATGATCGGCAACGTGCAGGGCGGACTGATTGATTTCATCGTCTTTGGCGTGCTGGGCGGGGCGAAAACCGCCTGGTGGTTCAGCCTGCTGCTCGGCGTCATCTGGTTCCCGGCGTACTACTTCACCTTCAAATTCATCATCCTGCGCACTAACGCCCGCACGCCGGGTCGTGAGGAGGAGGATCGCGTCCCCGCGCCCGGTGCGGCTTTGGCCGGGAAGGGCAGCGGTGAAACCGCGCTGATTATCGAAGGGCTGGGCGGGCGCGACAACATTCAGGCGGTGGACTGCTGCTTTACCCGCCTGCGCGTCCGGGTTGCCGATATGGCAAAGGTGCAGGACCCGGCGCTGAAGCAGAGCGGGGCCAGCGGCATCATCCGCGCCACGCAGAATGACATTCAGGTTATCTATGGGCCGCAGGTGGAAGGTATCGCCACCGCGGTGAAGCAAAATTTACTCGCTCAACAGTCGTAAGGGAGCCGTAACATGAAAAAAGCTTTTAATATCGTTTTAGTCGGGGGCGGATCCACCTGGACGCCGGGATTACTCAAGGCGCTGTGCAAGCTGAAAACCCGCCTGCCGCTCAACAAGCTGGTGATGTTCGACGTTAACGCTGAACGTCAGGCGGTGATCGGCGAATACGCGAAAGTGCTGTTCCGCGAAGAGTATCCGGAGGTGGAGTTGATCTGGACCACCGATAAAGAGGTGGCCCTGCGCGACATGGACTTTATCTTCTGCCAGATGCGTACCGGCGGCTACGCGATGCGCGAGAAGGACGAAAAAATTCCGTTAAGCCTCGGGGTGATTGGTCAGGAGACCTGCGGACCGGGCGGTTTCGCCTACGGGATGCGTTCCATTCGCGACATGATTGAACTGGTTAACGATGTGCGGGCGCGTTCGCCGCAGGCGTGGGTCCTCAACTACACCAACCCGGCGGCGATCGTTGCCGATGCGCTGAAAAAGTCGTTCCCGGATGATGAGCGCATCATCAATATCTGCGACCAGCCGGTCAACCTGCTGCGCTCCTATGGCCGTCTACTGGGTCGCGATCCGGAAACCTTCGACCCGGTCTACTTCGGGCTTAATCACTTCGGCTGGTTCACCCATCTCTATGATGAAAACGGTCATGACCTGGCACCGGAGCTGAAAGCGATTATCGCCAGCAACGGCTTTAAGCCGGTGGACGCCGAGCAGCGCGACCAGTCCTGGCTCGATACCTATGCCGCGGTGGCGGATATGCTCCACGACTTCCCGGACTACCTGCCGAACACCTATCTGCAGTACTACCTCTACCCGGAGTACAAGCTGAGCAAGCTCGACCCGAACTTCACCCGCGCCAACGAGGTGATCAACGGCCGCGAGAAGCGGGTATTTGACGAGTGCCGTACCGCGGCGGCAGAGGGCACCACCAGGAACGTGCATGTGGTGCACAACGATGCCCACGGCGACATGATCGTTGAGCTGGCGGAGTCGATCGCCTTCAACCTGAAGAAAAAATTCATTGTGATGGTGGAGAACAACGGCCTGGTGGCGAACCTCGACAACGACGTAATGGTGGAAGTGGCGGCCGAAATGGGTGCCAACGGCCCGCGTCCGTTCGGCGTGGGCAAAATACCGACCTTCTACAAAGGGATGATCGAGCAGCAGTTCGCCTATGAACGGCTGACGGTCGAGGCGTATCTGGAAGGCTCCTACACCAAAGCGCTGATGGCCCTGACGCTCAACCGCACCATTGTCGATGCCAAAAAAGCCCGCAAGGTGCTGGATGCGCTGATCGAAGCGAACCGCGATTACTGGCCCGCGCTGAAGTAACTCTCCTCCGCACGCCCTCTCCCGGCGGAGAGGGCGTCGTTACACCACCTCGCCATTGCTGGCGATCGCCTGTTTGTACCCGTCGATGCTGCGCCGCCCGATGCAAAAAAAAGGTCAACCTGCGGGCTAAAAAGTGCCACAATAGTGGCTGTTTATACAGTATCTCAGGTTTCCCGATGGCCCTTTCGAGCGCGCATAAAGCGCAAATTGCCGCCTGGTACAAGGCGCTGCAACAACAGATCCCCGACTTTATCCCCCGCGCGCCGCAGCGGCAGATGATTGCTGAAGTGGCGAAAACGCTGGCCGGGGATGAAGGGCGGCATCTGGCGATCGAAGCGCCCACCGGCGTCGGTAAAACCCTCTCCTATCTGATCCCCGGCATCGCCATTGCCCGGGACGAGCAGAAAACCCTGGTGGTGAGCACCGCTAACGTGGCGTTGCAGGACCAGATCTTCAGCAAGGATCTCCCCCTGCTGCGCAAGATTATCCCGGACCTGAAATTCACCGCCGCTTTCGGACGCGGACGCTACGTCTGCCCGCGCAACCTCGCTGCGCTCTCTACCGACAGCCTGGCGCAGGGCGATCTGCTGGCGTTTCTCGATGACGAGCTGACCCCGAACAGCAAAGAGGAGCAGCAGCGCTGCGCAAAGCTGAAAGCCGACCTCGACAGCTATAAGTGGGACGGCCTGCGCGATCACACCGATCAGGCAATCGACGACAAGCTGTGGATGCGGCTCAGCACCGATAAAGCGAGCTGCCTGAACCGCAACTGCCACTACTACCGCGAATGCCCGTTTTTCGTGGCGCGGCGTGAAATCCAGGAGGCGGAAGTGGTGGTGGCAAACCACGCGCTGGTGATGGCGGCGCTGGAGAGCGAAGCGGTGCTGCCGGAGCCGAAAAACCTGCTGCTGGTGCTGGATGAAGGGCATCACGTCCCGGACGTGGCGCGCGATGCGCTGGAGATGAGCGCCGAGATCACCGCCCCCTGGGCGCGGCTGCAGCTCGATCTGTTCGCGAAACTGGTGGCGACCTGCGTGGAGCAGTTCCGCCCGAAAACCCTGCCGCCGCTGGCGAATCCCGAGCGGCTGAACGCCCACTGCGAGGAGCTGGCCGAACTTATCGGCTCCCTGAACAGTATTCTGGCCCTTTATCTGCCGGCGGGCAGCGAGGCGGAGTACCGGTTTGCAATGGGCGAACTGCCGGCTGAGATCATGGAGATTTGTCAGCGGCTGGCGAAGCTTACCGAATCGCTGCGCGGCCTGGCGGAGCTGTTCCTCAACGATCTCAGCGAGAAGACCGGCAGCCACGATATCGTGCGCCTGCACCGGGTGCTGCTGCAGATGAACCGCGCCCTCGGCCACTTTGAGGCGCAGAGCAAGCTCTGGCGGCTGGCCTCGCTGGCCCAGGCGTCCGGTGCGCCGGTGTCGAAGTGGGTGACCCGCGAGCTGCGCGACGGCCAGCTGCATATGTGGTTCCACTGCGTTGGCATTCGCGTTGCCGATCAGCTGGAAAAGCTGCTCTGGCGCAGCGTGCCGCATGTGGTGGTCACCTCCGCGACCCTGCGATCGCTCAACAGTTTTTCACGCCTGCAGGAGATGAGCGGCCTGCGCGAGAAGGCGGGCGACCGCTTTATCAGCCTCGATTCGCCGTTTAATCATGTCGATCAGGGGCGGATTGTCATTCCCCGCATGCGCTACGAACCGCTGATGGAGCATGAAGCGCACCATATTGCCGAGATGGCGGCCTTCTTCCGCCAGGAAGTCGAAAAAGGCGAGCACAAAGGGATGCTGGTGCTGTTTGCCAGCGGGCGCGCCATGCAGCAGTTCCTCACCCACGTCACCGACCTGCGCCTGATGCTGCTGGTGCAGGGCGATCAGCCGCGTTACCGGCTGGTGGAGCTGCACCGCAAGCGCGTGCAGGGCGGTGAGCGCAGCGTGCTGGTGGGGCTACAGTCCTTTGCCGAAGGGCTGGATCTGAAAGGCGAACTGCTCACCCAGGTGCATATCCATAAAATTGCCTTCCCGCCGGTGGACAGCCCGGTGGTGATCACCGAAGGGGAGTGGCTGAAAAGCCTTAACCGCTATCCGTTCGAAGTGCAGAGCCTGCCGAGCGCCTCCTTCAATCTCATCCAGCAGGTCGGGCGGCTTATCCGCAGCCACGAATGCTGGGGCGAGGTGATCATTTATGATAAGCGGCTGTTTACCAAAGGCTACGGGCAGCGGCTGCTGAACGCGCTGCCGGTATTTCCTGTTTCCCAGCCCGAGGCACCAGACGTTATAGTGAAGGCTGAGCCAAAAAAAGCAGCGCGCCGCCCTCGTCGGCGCTGAACACGCAAACAGCACGACGTAAGGAGTGACGGATGGATTACCGCTCAATCATTAAAGAAATCGGCCGCGGCAAGAACCATGCCCGGGATCTGGATATCGACACGGCGCGCGCGCTTTATACCCATATACTGAACGGTGAGGTGCCGGAGCTGGAGCTGGGCGGCGTGCTGATTGCGCTGCGCATCAAAGGGGAAGGGGAAGCAGAGCTGCGCGGCTTTTACGAGGCGATGCAGCAGCAGACCGTGCGCCTGACGCCGCCGCCGGGCAAACCGATGCCGATCGTCATTCCCACCTACAACGGAGCGCGTAAGCAGGCCAACCTGACGCCGCTGCTGGCGCTGTTGCTGAACCGCCTCGGTTTTCCGGTGCTGGTGCACGGGGTCAGCCATGACGGCACCCGGGTGATCAGCGAAACCGTGTTCACGCTGATGGGTATCCAACCGACGCTGCACGCCGGCCAGGCGCAGGCCCAGCTGGAGGGTCATCATCCGGTCTATATGCCGGTCAGCGCGCTCTGCCCGCCGCTGGAGCAGCAGCTCGATCTGCGCTGGCGGATGGGCGTGCGTAACAGTGCGCATACCCTGGCGAAGCTGGCGACGCCGTTTGCCGAGGACGCCGCGCTGCGTCTCTCCAGCGTTTCGCACCCGGAGTACGTGACCAAAGTGGGCGGCTTCTTCCAGACCATCGGCGGGCGCGCGCTGCTGATGCACGGCACGGAGGGGGAGGTGTATGCCAACCCGCAGCGCTGCCCGCAAATCAATCTGATTGATGAGCAGGGCATACGCGTGCTGTATGAGCGTCAGGCCGACGCGGCACCCGCTACCGCGCTGCCGGCGTCAAAAGAGGCTGACGTCACGGCGCGCTGGACCGAACGCTGCCTTACCGGGCGTGAACCGCTGCCGGCGTCGCTGAAAATCGAGCTGGCCTGCTGCCTGGTGGCAACGGGGCGGGCGGCGACGCTGGAAGACGCGCTGGAGCAGGTGGCACAGACGTACTGAGCAGAGACAAAAAAAAGCCCGCGTGGCAGCGGGCAAAAATGAGGGTCAATCTAAATAAAGCAGAGTCAGAGAGGGTAAGGCATAAATCAGTTGTAGATCACCGCGGTGCCGCTCACTTTGTTGTGGCTCATCGCTGAAGTGATGCTGTAGGCTTTGGCGCCTGCTGCGTCGGCTTTGGCAGCCAGCTCCGCTTCCAGACCTTCCAGGGTGCTTGCGCCCTGCGCCGATACCACACCCACTTTGTTCAGGTTCTGCGCATCAGCGTTGCTGATGAGATCGGCTGCGCTGGCAGCAAAGGAGAACGCCGACAGGGTGAGAGCGGCAATAGCATATTTAACGGTTTTCATGGCTGTAATCTCGCAGGTTATTCTGTTTGGGTGACGTTGTTCCATCGATGTGATTATTGTCACACTCCTGAGCAGAATATAAAATCGAGAAGAATTGACAGCCTTGTTCTAAAAATTTGAATGAAATATAAGCGGTTGAAAAGCAACGCTAAAAGCGCTACCCGCTACGCTTCTTTACCGGAGCTTACGTCCGCTATCGGGAAGGGCACAATCGGACACGCTGAACCGAAAAAAGCGTGCGCAAGGGAGAAAACGCAGCATAACGTGCTGCGCTAGCGGAGCTGGCTGTCTTTCGAGCCGCGGCGGTTGTAGGGGGAGAAGCGGGCGCGGTGTGCGTCCTCTTTTTGCTGGCAGTTGACGCACAGGTGTACGCCCGGTATCGCCTTGCGACGTGCCTCGGGGATTGGCTCATCGCACATCTCACAGAACTCAAGGCTTTCACCCGTCGGAAGCGCGCGGCGCGCCCGTGCGACGGCATCGTCTACGGTGCTGTCGATCTGATCCTGTACCGCACCGTCGTTTGCCCAACCTGAAGCCATAGAACCTCCTGCATGGTTAAACACAGGGTTAATTATAGCAAAAAAGCGTGATTTCTGCCGGGAAAGGCCCGCCGCAGCGGGCCTGGCGAGGGTTAGCGGGCGTCCGGACGCACCAGATCGAAGCGTTGCGCCTCGTCGATGGCGTAGTAGGCGCTGGGGCCGCCAGCGCGCAGCACCGGCTGGGCTTTGGCGGTCTGATAGATGCCGTTTTCCAGCAGGGTTTCATCAATATGCACGGCGACCACTTCGCCCAGCACCAGCCAGCTGTCGATCAGCGTGCCGTCGGCGCTGGTCAGCTGAATGCACTGTGACAGGCGGCACTCAAAGTTCACCGGGCTTTCTGCGACCAGCGGCGCTGCGACCTTGCGTCCGGCAACCGGCGTCAGCCCGGCGCGGGCGAACTCATCTTCACCGTGCGGCAGCGAGGCGGAGGTTTCATTCATCTGCACTGCCAGATCGCGGGTGGTCAGGTTCCAGACAAATTCTTTACTGGCCACGATATTACTGACGCTGTCTTTCCAGCCGCTGCTGGCGAAACCGATAATCGGTGGGCGATAGTTAAAGCAGTTGAAGAAGCTGTAGGGTGCCAGATTGCGGCGGCCTTCAGCGTCCAGCGAGGAGATCCAGCCGATCGGACGCGGGCCGACGATGGCGTTCAACGGATCGTGCGGCAGGCCATGCCCCTGCTGCGGCTCGTAGTAGTAGCGTTTTGCTGTCATATTCCACCTGATTAACCTCAAAAGGGCATCTTACCCGACGGCAAAAGTTTCCGTCAGTTATTTACCCCACCGCAGGCAGCGGGTATCTTACGCGCCGACTTACAGGAGAATCATCATGACGCGCCAGAAAGGGGAACTGCATCCCCGCAACCGCCACCGCAGCCGCTACGATCTTGCGGCGTTAACCCGTGACTGTCCGGCGCTGGCCGGGTTTATTATCCAGTCGCCGCGCGGCGAGGACACCATCGACTTCGCCAACCCGCAGGCGGTGAAAACCCTCAACCAGGCGCTGCTGGCGCACTTCTACGGCGTGGCGCAGTGGGATATTCCCGACGGCTTCCTCTGCCCGCCGGTCCCGGGACGCGCAGATTACGTGCACCACCTGGCCGATCTGCTGGCAGAACATCATCAGGGCGCAGTACCGCGCGGTGCCAGCGTGCTGGACATCGGAGTGGGTGCCAACTGCATCTATCCGCTCATCGGTCATCACGACTACGGCTGGCGTTTCACCGGCAGCGAAGTGAACGCCGACGCGCTGAAAAGCGCGAATGCGATTATCGACGCGAACAGGCTGCAGGCGCGTATTCGCCTGCGCCGCCAGAAAACCCCTGGGGCCATCTTCACCGGCATCATTCATAAAAACGAGCAGTACGACGCCACGATGTGCAACCCGCCGTTCCACGACTCTGCCGCAGGGGCGCAGGCGGGCAACGAGCGCAAGCGCCGTAACCTCGGGCTGGAAGATAAGCCGCAGCTTAACTTTGGCGGGCAGCAGGATGAGCTGTGGTGCGAAGGCGGAGAGGTGGCGTTCATCACCCGGATGATCGATGAGAGTAAAGCCTTTGCCCGCCAGGTGATGTGGTTTACCTCGCTGGTGTCGCGCGGGGATAACCTGCCGGCGCTCTACCGGGCGCTGGAGCAGGCCGGGGCCGTGCAGGTGGTGAAGAAAGAGATGAGCCAGGGTCAGAAGCAGAGCCGCTTCATCGCCTGGACTTTCCTCGATGCGACTGCGCGCCAGCGTTGGGTGCAGCGTAACAAGGCGTAATTACACCGTCGGGTTGGCAGGCGGCAGCGCGCCGCCCGCCGCCGCGTTCATCTGCGTCGCCTCTGCCCCCGGCTGCATCACCTGCACGGTCTGCACCGGCGGGCGGATATCTGCCAGATCGAAGTGTTTCTTCACCATCGCATCCAGGGCAAAGCGCACTGTCCACTGCTTCAGCGGCTGGGTGGTGAAGGTGACGCGCAGGGTGAACGAGGTATTGGTCAGCCCGACGATGCCTGCAAAGTTCGGTTCGCCGATCACCAGCATGCGAATATCCTCCCGGGTCATCAGCTCCTCTACCGCATCACGCAGCGCCTGATTGGCTTTGGTTTCATCTTCCCGGCGATCCACTTCGTAGTTCGCCACGAACGACCCGATACCGCGCACGAAGTTCGCGAAGGTGGTGATAGATGACCAGGGAATGATGTGATACGCCCCGGTATCCTGCCGCACCCCCACCGAACGAATCGACATCCGCTCCACCGTGCCGGTCAGCGGCCCGATGGTGACCAGATCGCCGGTGTTCATCCCGTTTTCAAACTGAATAAACACCCCGGTGATGATGTCCTTTACCAGCGTCTGGGAGCCGAAGGAGATCGCCAGCCCCAGCGCACCGGCACCCGCCAGCAGCGGGGCGATATTCACGCCAATCTCCGACAGCACAATCATTACCGTAATGGTGCTGATGATCACCGCCAGCGCGTTGCGGAACAGCGTCAGCAGCGTGCGGGTACGGGCGCTCGGCAGCGGTCGGCCGTGGATGTCCGAGGCGAGGCGGCTCTCAATCAGGCTCGCCAGCAGGGTCCAGCCGACAGCGGAGAAGAACAGGATCAGCGAGACGCGGATCAGGATATCCACCGTTTTCTCACCCGCGCCGTTGGTCAGCCACTGCCAGAAATCAAACAGTCCCCAGGCGTTGAGCAGCAGCATAATTGCCACGCACACCGTGAGAATGCGCGCCAGCTTCAGCGACATCGACAGCCAGCCGTTAACCCGCTTTTGCAGCTCGGGATAGTTACGCTGCAGCTGGGGTGACAGGGTGATGGTTTTGGCGATCCAGCGCGACAGCAGGCCGGAGAAGAACGCCGCGACGCTGATAATCGCCAGGCTCCTGAGCGAGGCCGCCATCATAAACTTCAGGCTGTTGCCCGGATCGAACAGCGAGAAGAAGAACAGCACGATGAAATAGGCGCAGGCCAGCCAGTGCCAGATCAGCGCAAAGGCGCGGATAAACAGGCTGAAAAACGCCATCGAGCGGTCGGCCAGCGCAATCAGGTTGTGCTGGATATGCGCTTTGTTATGGAAAATCAGGTACAGCGCCCAGACGGTGATGCTGAGCATAATAATGACGTTTGCCAGGGCACCGATCTGCACGTTGACCTGATTGGAAATGATCGGCACCGCGACCAGCAGGCCGTAGCCAATCAGGCTGCTCAGGCCGCTTAAGCGGGTGTTCCAGTAGCGGGCGCTTGCGTCACTCACCGGGAACGGGCGCAGAGACGGCACGCGCGGGCAGAAGATCAGGCGCAGGATGGCTTTAAAGAACTCAATCAGCGCAAAGGCGTTGAGGAACAGCCCCTGCTGGCGGGCAATGGTTCTGCTGCCCGCATTCATCACGTCAATCAGTACCTGGCCGACGGTGAGCGCCAGCGAGAGCAGCATCAGGTCAATAACAAACGCCGCGACGATCATCGCTGGCAGATGCAGCCAGCTTGAGCGCGCCGTGTTCTTTTTACGTCCCCACTCTCCCATTTTGCGATACAGCGGGATCGCCCCGGCGCGCAGCACCCAGTAAAACACGAATACCGCGCCGGCCAGCATGGCGAAGTGGGTGAGGGCATTGAAGAAGGTCTGCTGGTTGAAAGGCTTGTGCGAGGCGGTGGAGATATTGCGATACAGCTGGGCAAAACGTGAGGCCAGCTCGCCGCCGTATTCGCGCCCCAGCTCGGTAACGTTCTCCAGCACGGTGGTTTCTTCCTGCACGTCCTCCACCGGCGTGATGGCCGGAACCGGCTCGGCGTCCGGGGTGGCGGCCACTTTGCGCAGCTGGTCAATCAGCTCGGTGCGCGACTGCTCGTTTTCCAGCACGTTGGCCAGCGCCGCATACGCGGCCTTTTTTTCCTCGAGGGTGGGTTCGGCAGCGGGGGCGCTGTCTGCGCTGGCAGTGCTGGTGGTGGTAGTTGCCGCGGCAGCGGCAGCAGGTGAGACGGCGGCCTGAACAGGGGCAAGAAACAGGCTACACAGCAGCAGAATGATCCACGGCACGGGCTCCTCCGGATTGAGAACGTCAGCGAAGGGGTAAGTATAGCCGCTGGGCTGAAAGCGTCTGAAAAGGGGGCGTTTTCCGGCACGATTGAGCAAAAAAAAAGCCCCTCGTAAGGGGCTTAGCGTGATGCGAAGACTCAGGAGACGTGCTGCAGGAACTCCTGCAGGCGCTGGCTCGGCGGGTTCGCGATCAGCGTCTGCGGGTGACCGTCTTCGGCGATACGGCCTTTGTCGATAAAGATCAGACGCGAAGCCACTTTCTCGGCAAAGCCAATCTCGTGGGTAACGATAACCATCGTCATCCCTTCCTCAGCCAGATCCTGCATCACCTTCAGCACTTCGTGGCGCAGCTCAGGGTCAAGAGCGGAGGTCGGCTCGTCGAACAGCATCATCTTCGGCTTCACCGCCAGCGCGCGGGCAATCGCGACGCGCTGCTGCTGGCCGCCGGACAGCTCGGACGGATAGTGATGCGCACGTTCAGCGAGGCCCACTTTCGCCAGCAGTGATTTCGCCAGCGTTTCTGCTTCGCTTTTGCTGGCACCGCGCACGCGGGTCGGGCCAAACATCACGTTTTCCAGCGCCGTCAGGTGCGGGAACAGATAGAACTGCTGGAACACCATGCCGGCTTCCTGACGGATCAGACGCTCGTCCACTTTCGGATCGTTGACCTTGAGGCCATCGACGATCAGATCGCCACTGGTGATCTCTTCGAGCTTGTTGATGCAGCGCAGCAGCGTGGATTTACCGGAGCCGGACGGCCCGATAATCACGACCACTTCACCCTGCTTCACGTTCAGGTCGATGTTGTGCAGCACCTGGGTCGGGCCAAAGTGCTTGGAGACGTTTTTAAATTCAATCACAGGATTTTCATCCTTCTTTCAAGAATGCGGAGCACGATGTTCAGAATCTGGGTAATGATCAAATAGATCACCCCGACGGCGGTCCAGATTTCCAGCGCGCGGAAGTTACCGGCGATGATCTCCTGGCCGCTGCGCGTCAGTTCGGCGGCACCGATGACGATGAACAGGGAGGTGTCCTTGATACTGATGATCAGCTGGTTACCGAGTGCCGGCAGCATGCGACGCAGCGCCAGCGGCATGATCACGTGGCGAATCGTTTCGCGACGCGACAGGCCGAGCGCCAGTCCCGCTTCGCTAAATCCTTTATGGATTGACAGCACCGACCCGCGGGTAATTTCCGCGATATAGGCACCGGAGTTGATCATGATGGTGATCACCGCAGCGGTGAAGGTGTCGATGCGGATGTCCGGGAAGGCCATCGGCAGGGCGAAGTAGATATACATCACCTGAACGACAATCGGCGTTCCGCGGATGACTTCGATGAAAACAAGGGCGATGTGGTTTGAGATCCAGCCGCCGTAGCTGCGGGCCAGGCCAGCCAGCAGACCGATGACGATACCGCCCGCCAGGCCGAGGATCGAAATCCACAGCGTCATTTTGGCGCCTTCCAGCAGAATGGGAATCGCAGGCCAGATGACGCTCCAGTCAAACTCCATAATGTGTTCCTGTTACCGTGGTTCAAAAATAACAGGGGCGAAAGGTCGCCCCTGAGAACTGTGAGACGCAATAAAAATAATTATTTTGGTTCAGTGCCGAACCATTTTTTGTAGATCTCGTTGTAGGTGCCGTTCTCTTTGATGGTTTTCAGCGCGCCGTTCACTTTATCACGCAGCTCGGTGCTGCCTTTCGGGAAGGCGATGCCGTACTGCTGGGCTTCCAGAGAATCGCCTACCGCTTTGAACTGACCGTTACCGGCGGTTTTGATGAAGTACAGGATGTTCGGCGTATCGTGCAGCACGGCGTCAGCACGGTTGGTGCCAAGCTCCATGTAAGCGTTGTCGATGTTCGGGAACTGGCGCAGATCTTTGGTTTTGATGTTGGCTTTCGCATAGTCAACGGAACCGGTGCCGCTTTTCACTGCCACCACTTTGCCGTCGAGATCTTTTACGCTTTTAACGTCGTTATTGTTAGCTTTAACCATCACCAGCAGACCGCTTTTGTAGTAGCCGTCGGAGAAGTCGATCGCTTTTTTACGCTCTTCGGTGATGGTGATGCCCGCCAGCGCCAGATCGATATTTTTGGTCTGCAGGGCCGGGATGATGCCGCTGAAATCCATCGGCTTCAGGGTGTAATCGAGCTTCAGCTCTTTAGCGATAGCCGCCCACAGGTCAACGTCAAAACCGACGTATTTGTCACCCTGTTTGAATTCAAAAGGGACGAAAGCTGTATCAGTAGCCACCACCAGCTTCTTCTCTGCTGCCTGAGAGGAGACCGCGAAGGCCAGGGTCAGTGCAGCCAGGGAAACTTTAAAAATCGACTTCATAGCATTTCCTTTTTTAATCCACGGGGCTTTCCCCAGCGGGAACGCACCGGAGCATGAAAAAAACGTGCCAGTTTTACAACTTGCTGTTTTTGCTAAGGGAGCATTTTGTAACATTGCACAATGGCGGTTGCAAGTCAGGCGCATTGCACCAGAGTGGTGCGCTATTTTGGTGCAGGAAAGGCATTGACAACCGCTGAGATCGGTTTTACGCAGAATATGCTGCAAAAACAATCTTTCTTTAACGGTTGTGTGAAGTGATTATTACAAGCTGGTAACGAAAAGGCGGGTATTAGCAGGGAGGCGTGCGCTATGGTGGTGCAATGATCCCCCTCCGGGCGGAGGGGGAAGAACAATTCTGCAGAAATTATTCGATGTTAGACTCGATAAACCACAGGAATTTGTCCAGATCGCGGGATGCAGCGGTAAAGATATCCGCGGTGTCTTCATCCTGCGCTTCGCTCACGGCTTTACGCACATCGTTCGCCACCACCGCATAGCGGTCGGCCAGTTCTTTCAGGTGATCCTGAACGGTGTGGATATCCAGCGGGTAGCTTTTCAGCGCGGTTTTGCTGTTTACGACCTGGGTGGTACCCAGTGCAACGCCACCCAGCTGTACAGCACGTTCGGCCATAGTATCCAGGTGATCGGTCAGAGCAGTACGGAAGCCATCGAGCATTTCATGAACACCAATGAAGTTCGCACCGCGCATATTCCAGTGGGCTTGCTTAGTGATAAGAGACAGGTCAATAAACTGAACAACCTGACGGTTCAGCAACTCAATGGTCGCTTTCTTATCGGCATCAGCCACATCGTTACGGGTATAAAGCAGATCGGATGCTTTTGATTTTACCAGTTTAGCGGTACTCATAATCTCATATCCTCTTGATGTTAGTGTCCCAATCAATTACCGGAAATAAGTATAGCACCGGATATGGCGCGTGCCGGGTTGGTATTGCCTATCGGATAAATAGTGAAGCGAGCACGTTGAGAGCGGTTTTTCTATTGACATCAGCAACATAACCAATAATTGCCGCGCCTGGTGCGGTAAACGGGAAATGCGGGCAGGAATTGCATAATTATTCGTGTTGTCGGCGTGTGGTTGCGCTCAGGTGCATATTATGCGCAAGGATATGCCTTATTTTTACCGTCAGGCTTATTCGGAATAATACGCAAAAAATAACCCGGCTGATTCTATAACAATTTGTTTCCGGCACCGGTTGCAGGGTGCCGGACGCAAGATTATTTATCGATCTCGACGCGGGTAATTTGCGCTTCGCGCCGCAGCGTTAAGGTTGAACCCATCGAGGCGGCAATAATGGAAAGCAGCGCCAGCCACTGCACCAGGGTCAGGGTTTCATTCAGGAACAGCATCCCCGACACGGCCGCCAGCGCCGGCTCCATACTCATCAGCGTGCCGAAGGTGCGGGTGGGCATGCGGGTGAGCGCTATCATCTCCAGCGAATAGGGCAGGGCGGTGGAAAGAATGGCGATGCCGAGCCCCAGCGGCAGGATTGACCAGTGCCACAGCGCCTCGCCGGCCTGAACCGCACCGAGAGGAACAAAGATCACGGCGGCAATCAGTGAACCCAGCGCCACCGTAGCCGGGCCGTGATCGGCCCCGGCGCGCTGGCCGGTAATAATGTAGAGCGCCCAGCAGGCACCGGCTCCCAGCGCGCAGGCCGCGCCGGTTAAATCGACGTGCGCCACGTCGTTACCGAGCGGCAGCAGGAACCAAAGGCCCAGCACCGCCAGCAGCACCCAGACGAAATCCACCGCGCGGCGCGAGCCAAACAGCGCCACCGCCAGCGGGCCGGTAAACTCCAGCGCCACCGCAATCCCCAACGGCACGGTCTGAATAGATAAGTAGAACAGATAGTTCATCGCCCCGAGCGACAGCCCATACATTAACAACGGCACGCGCTGCGCACGGGTAAAACGCAGACGCCAGGGTTTAAATACCACCGCGAGGATCAGCGTCCCCAGCGCCAGACGCAGGGCCGTTACGCCGGGTGCGCCGACGGCGGGAAACAGCGATTTAGCGAGGGAGGCACCGCTCTGAATAGAGGTCATGGCGATGAGAAGAATGACTACAGGCAGCCAGACCGGCGTCTGACGAGATAAAACGGGCATTACGCATCCTTTCTTTTCTTGGAAGAGTCTACTGGTCCGGCTGAATCGCGACCCTGTGGTAATCGTTGCGTCTGTTGACGAACCATTGAAAAAAATCGCGTCGGGAAGACGTACAATATCAGTATTACAACCGTAAGGGCACGTCATCGATTAGGAATTATCTGGATAGATGAACCTGAGGTTGCAGTAGATAATCTGGCAGATTTACGAATTTATGCTTTACTTTTAACGGGATATAACGAAATGGAAATGTTTTGTTACAGCAAAAGCCCCGTTAGACAACGTGAATCACAAAGAGTTTCTTCCGGGGTTTTGATATATTTAAAACTTAGGACTTAGTTGAAGCACATTTGAGGTGGTTATGAAAAAAATTGCATGTCTTTCAGCACTGGCAGCCGTACTGGCTGTTTCCGCAGGTACTGCAGTAGCAGCGACTTCCACCGTTTCTGGCGGCTACGCGCAGAGCGATTATCAGGGCGTTGCTAACAAAGCGGGCGGTTTCAACCTGAAATACCGCTACGAAGAAGATAACAGCCCGCTGGGCGTAATCGGTTCTTTCACCTACACCCAGAAAACCGACGATCGCTTTGACAGCAGCAACAAGTCTCAGTACTACGGTCTGACTGCAGGTCCGGCTTACCGTCTGAACGACTGGGCGAGCATCTACGGTGTTGTTGGTGTTGGCTACGGCAAATATCAGAGCCATGACTACCCGTACAGCGACACCACCAGCGACTACGGCTTCTCCTACGGTGCGGGTATGCAGTTCAACCCGATCGAGAACGTCGCTCTGGACTTCTCCTACGAGCAGAGCCGCATCCGTAACGTGGACGTTGGCACCTGGATCGCAGGCGTCGGCTACCGCTTCTAATCGCCTCCGCGCGATAATAAAAATCCGCCCTCGGGCGGATTTTTTTTTGCCTGCATTCCTTACCGGGTGCCGGTATCAAAAAGATCGCTGCCCAGATGAGTGTAATCGACTTTTTTGAGTTTGAAGCTGGTGATGTATACCGGCCCGGCTTTTTGTTCTGAAGTAAAGCGATAGCGGTTCACGATCTCTTTGGTTTTGATGCCGGTCCACTGGGAGAAGAACATCAGGAAATCATTGGCCGAGCGGCGGGCTTTTATCCGGCGATGGGTTTTATCGTCGCTGGAGATCACCATAAACGGCACCTGAAAGTTTTGCTGAAACCGATCGTCATGGGCCAGATACTGGACGCGGGTGCCGCGCTCTTTAAATGCCAGGCCGTGATCCGAAAAGTATGCCAGCGAAAAACTCTCCCCGGCGTTGCGCAGCTGCTGATAAAGACGCGCCAGCAGATCGTCCGTCCGGGTCATGGTATGCAGGTAGCACGACGTCTCTTTCGACTGCACGAAAGTGGTGTATTTTCCCGCCGTGCGGTCGCAGGCCTGCGGATGTGAACCCATCAGATGCAAGACGATCAGCTGCGGCGGGCTGCGTCTGGTGGACAGCACCTGCGCCGTCATCTTCAGCAGCGCGTCATCACTGCTGTTTTTATCCGCTTCAAAATCACCGCTTTTCAGAAACTGCACTTCATCAGCGCGCTTCGCGATACTGGCGATGGCGGTGTCGTACTCGCCAATCTGCCCCTGGTTCGAGAACCACCAGGTCTGGAAACCGGCGCGGTTGGCGAGGGTGACAAAATTATCCTGGTACTGTGGCTTATCATCCACCACCCGGTTGAGCGTCAGCCCGAGGGATTTTTGTGTGGAGCCGCTGGCCGCCACGTAATCCATAAACAGCGTGCCGTTGACGCTGCTGGCGAACGGCGTATTGTTCCAGTGCCCACCAAACGCGCCGAGCGCATCGCGACGCGCGCTCTCGCCGATCACCACCACATAGGTGTGGTAGCGCGGCGCAACGCTCAGCACCTGCCAGGTATCCTTCATCTGCGACAGCTGCGCCATGCGCGCCTGTTCGTCCAGCACCTCGGCGTTATTCACCACCACGTCCTTCACAAAGCGAAACACCGGGTAGCCGGTATCCTTCAGCGCGAACACGCCGCCGTGCAGCAGGTTTTGCACTGGAGTCACAAAGCAGGCGGCAACCGCAATCGCAAGGCACAGATGATCGTGCCACTGCCAGCCGCGGGCGGGAGAGGGGCGGCGGCGCACGGCGATAATACCCAGCCCGAAAATCAGCAGCGATACCAGATAGCTGTACCAGGGAAAAATGGTCAGCAGTTCTTTCGACTCTTCCATGTTGGTGGCGTACAGCGCCAGCACGGTATTGAAGTTGGGCGCGCCGTAGGCCTGACCGAACGGGAAATAGAGCCCGGCCACCAGCGAGCACAGGGCCAGCAGCGCTTTCTGCCCGCGCGGCGTCACCTGCCACAGCAGCATCAGGATGGCGCTGAACGCCAGCGCATACAGCAGGCTAAACGGATAGCCGAGCGCAAGGTTTATCAGCAGGGCGTGTAAAAAGTAAAAACCGGTCCACGGGGTGAGGGCGAAGCCACGGGCGGCAGGGGTCTCTTTAACCGTTACGTTCATATACCAACATCAGAAAAACGCCATGCGTAAACCCTGGCGTCAAGGGTCACAATCCTGCCTGAAATTCACAGCGAAGAGGAGGGAGGTTCGCATCCGTGCGCCGCAACCTGTGCGGGCTGCGAGAAGATAATGCCGGCTCAGAGTAAGGTCAACTGCTGTGTTGCGATGCTTTTGCGAGACGGATTACAAATCCAGCAAAATGAAGAATAAAAGCGGGTGAACGTTGAAATTTAAGGAAAGAGAAAACAGAGAAAAGGAAATGAAAAGTGAACCGCGCGCCATGTCTGATGAAAATTAGCGACGCGGTTTGTCGTCCTGCTGCGGTTTGCTGCTCAGCATCTCGCACAGCATAGTGACCAGGCGTAACCGGACCTGGAACGGGGAGTGGGAAAACACGCGCATACACCTCGTAAACTCGTTCATCGGGGATCTCCTTACTGACAAGGCACCTGCTCAATCCATGAACTGTTGACTGCAATACATACAGATATAGCACAGGCTATATTAGTTAGCTACGGCTATTTCGGAATTTATTTGTGCCGCACCGCGCCTGGTTTACAATGACGCCCCGATGACAATAAGAATCAACGCGCCACGAGATGAGGAAGTGCTATGAGCCGTCAGAAAAAAGTGACGCAGCTGGTCAATGTTGAAGAGCACGTTGAAGGATTTCGTCAGGTTCGCGAAGCGCACCGCCGCGAGCTGATTGATGACTACGTTGAACTGATTTCCGATTTGATCCACGAGTCGGGTGAAGCGCGGCAGGTGGATATGGCGGCACGTCTGGGCGTGTCTCAGCCCACGGTGGCGAAAATGCTCAAGCGGCTGGCCAGCGTCGGGCTTATCGAGCAGATCCCGTGGCGCGGCGTGTTTCTGACCGCCGAAGGCGAGAAGCTGGCTCAGGAGAGCCGCGAGCGTCACCAGATTGTGGAAAACTTCCTGCTGGCGCTGGGCGTCAGCCCGGACACCGCCCGCCGCGATGCCGAAGGCATGGAGCATCACGTCAGCGAAGAGACGCTGGCGCTGTTCCGCCGCTTCAGCGACGAGCACGGGACGCGTTAATCATGCTGACGCTGCTGCGGCCCTTTCTGCGGGACCGCTTTTTACACCTGCTGTTAATCACCGGCGCGCTACTGATGGGTATCGCGCCGTTTCATTTTGCCGATCTGCCCTCCGCTATCGACTGGCACACCATCATTACGCTCGCCGGGCTGATGATGCTCACTAAAGGCGTCGAGCTGAGCGGCTGTTTCGACGTGCTGGGGATGCGCATGGTGAAGCGCTTTGCCAGCGAGCGCCAGCTGGCGCTGTTTCTGGTATGCGCCGCCGCGCTGCTCTCGACCTTCCTCACGAACGATGTGGCGCTGTTCATCGTGGTGCCGCTCACCCTGACGCTGAAAAAGCTCTGCGCCATCCCGGTGAGCCGCATCATCATCTTTGAAGCGCTGGCGGTTAACGCCGGGTCGCTGCTGACGCCCATCGGCAATCCGCAAAACATCCTGCTGTGGGGTCGCTCCGGCCTGTCGTTCCTCGATTTTACCTGGCAGATGACGCCGCTGGCGCTGGTGCTGTTCGCCAGTCTGCTGGTGGTGTGCTGGTTCAGCTTTACGTCCACACCGCTGGTCTATCAGGCGCATGAGAAGGCTCATCCCTGGCAGCCGCGGTTGATTTGGTGCAGCCTGGTGCTGTACCTGGTGTTTTTAGCCGCGCTGGAGCAGAAGCTGGCGCTGTGGGGGCTGGGTGTGGTGGCGCTGGGCTTTCTGGTGATGGCGCGTCGGGTGCTGACCGGCATCGACTGGAGCCTGCTGGCGGTGTTTATGGTGATGTTTATCGACGTGCATCTGCTGGTCAGCCTCCCGGCGCTGAATGCGCTACTGATGCCGCTCGGCCAGGCCTCGCCGATGACGCTGTTCGCCAGCGCGGTGGGCCTGTCACAGGCGATCAGTAACGTGCCCGCCACCATTCTGCTGCTGAACTACGTGCCGCCCGACCGGCTGCTGGCCTGGGCGGTGAATATCGGCGGTTTCGGGCTGCTGCCCGGCTCGCTGGCAAACCTGATTGCCCTGCGCATGGCGGGCGATCGCCGCATCTGGTGGCGCTTTCACCTTTACTCCCTTCCCATGCTGCTCTGGGCGGCGCTGGTCGGCTTCGGACTGTTCCTTATCAGTTAATGCGCAATTGTCAGTTTTTCCTGGCAAATGTATAGCAACGTCCTAATTTTAGATAGCGGTGTCATTGTGACGCCGTTATCTGACAGGAACGTTGCTTATCTATGGCTGAAAATAACTCCACTCCTGACAACGAGCAGGAGAATAACAAGCAGGGTGCCCGTAAGCGCCCCGGTAAAAAACCGCTGATCATTTTAGGTGTGGTGGTGGTGGTGATGATTATCGTCGCCGTGGTGTGGTGGTTTATGACCCGCAATGAAGAAACCACCGACGACGCCTTCACCGATGGCGACGTGGTCACTGTGGCACCGAAAGTCGCGGGCTACGTCACCGACCTGCGGGTGAAAGACAACCAGCGCGTGAAGAAGGGCGATCTGCTGGTGGTCATCGACCCGCGTGATGCCAGCGCCCAGCGCGAGCAGGCCCGGGCGCAGCTTGGCCTTGTCACCGCGCAGCTGCATCAGGCGCAGGCCCAGCTGGCGCTGTCAAAAGTGCAGTACCCGGCCCAGCGCGATGAAGCTCAGGCGCAGGTGCTGAAAGCCCAGGCGGATTACGCCAACGCCCAGGCGCAGTACCGTCGCCAGCGCGGCGTCGATCCGCGCGCCACCACGCAGCAAAACATCGATACCGCCAGCGCCCAGCTGCGCAGCGCCGAGGCCCAGCTCGCCAGCGCCAAAGCGCAGCTTGAGGTCGCCGACCAGATCCCGCTGCAAATCCGCCAGCAGGAGACCAACGTCGAAGCGCGCCAGCGTCAGGTTGAGCAGGCCCAGGCCCAGCTGGAGACCGCCGAGCTGAATCTTTCGTATACCGAAGTGCGCGCCCCGTTTGACGGTTTTGTCACGAAGCGCAACGTGCAGCCTGGCACCCTGGTGCAGGCGGGCAGCGCGCTGTTCTCGCTGGTTTCGCCGCAGGTGTGGGTGGTGGCGAACTTCAAGGAGTCGCAGCTGGAGCGCATGAAGCCCGGCAACCCGGTGAGCATCAAAGTCGATGCCTGGCCGGACATGGCGCTGTCCGGGCACATCGACAGCATCCAGCAGGGCAGCGGGTCGCGCTTCTCCGCGTTCCCGGCGGAAAACGCCACCGGCAACTTCGTGAAAATTGTGCAGCGCGTGCCGGTGAAAATTGTCATCGATAAGGGGCTGGATGAGAGCCGTCCGTTGCCGCTGGGGCTGTCGGTTGAACCGACGGTGACGCTCGAATGACCGACGCGCACCATGAAAACTGGCGGCCTGCCAGTAATCCGTGGGCGGTGGCCATTGTGGTCACCCTTGCGGTATTTATGGAGATCCTCGATACCACCATCGTTAACGTTGCCCTGCCGCATGTGGCGGGGTCGCTCTCCTCAAGCTACGACGAATCCACCTGGGTACTGACCAGCTATCTGGTGGCGAACGGCATCGTGCTGCCGATCTCCGCCTTCCTCAGCCGGGTGTTTGGCCGCAAGCAGTTCTTTTTGATCTGCATTGTGATGTTTACCGTCTGCTCCTTCCTGTGCGGCATCGCCACCGAGCTGTGGCAGATGATCCTGTTCCGCATTCTGCAGGGCTTTTTCGGTGGCGGGCTGCAGCCGACGCAGCAGTCAGTACTGCTCGACTACTTCAAACCGGAAGATCGCGGCAAGGCGTTTGGTCTGTCGTCCATCGCCATTATCGTTGCGCCGGTGCTCGGCCCGACGTTAGGCGGCTGGATCACCGACAACTACTCCTGGCGCTGGGTATTTTTCATCAATATTCCGGTGGGCATTGTCACGGTACTGGCGATCTATCAGCTGCTGGAAGATCCGCCCTGGGAGCGCAAATCAAAGGAAAAACTCTCCATCGACTGGAGCGGCATCGGGCTTATCGCCCTCGGGCTGGGCTGCCTGCAGGTAATGCTCGACCGCGGCGAGGATGACGACTGGTTTTACTCGAACTTCATCCGCCTGTTTGCGGTGCTGACGCTGATCGGCATTATCGGCGCCATTTACTGGCTGCTGTACGCCAGAAAGCCGGTGGTGGATCTGCGTTGCATGAAGGATAAAAACTTTGCCGTCTCCAGCCTGCTGATGGCGGGCATGGCGATGATCCTCTACGGCAGCTCGGTGGTGATCCCCCAACTGGCGCAGCAGGATCTCGGCTACACCGCGACCTGGTCGGGGATGGTGCTGTCGCCGGGGGCGGTGCTGATCGTGCTGACCATCCCGCTGGTGCTGAAACTGATGCCGATTGTCCAGACGCGCTTTATCATCGCCTTCGGCTTCTTCTGCCTGGCGGCGGCGTTTTTCTGGTCGCGTAACCTGACGCCGGATATCGATTTTGAAACCCTGGTGCTGTTCCGCAGCGCCCAGTCCATCGGTCTCGGTTTCCTGTTCGTGCCGCTGACCACCATCGCGTTTATCACCATCCCGCGTCAGCTCAACGCCGACGCTTCGGCGCTGTTTACCATGTTCCGTAACGTCGCCGGCTCAATTGGCATTTCGCTCTCCACCGCCGCCATCACCGAACGCTCCCAGGCGCACAGCGCCTATCTGAGTACCCACGCGTCGCCGTTTAACGAGCAGTTCCAGCAGGCGATTCGCAGCTCGGCGCAGGCGATCCGCGACTTCACCTCGCAGGTGGGCGACCCAACCAGCATCGCGACCGGGCAGATGTACCAGACGATGATCGAGCAGTCGCGGTTCCTGGCCTACGTGGATGTCTTTACGCTGCTGAGTCTGGTGGCGGTCATTCTTATTCCGTTTTGTTTACTGCTTTCGCCGGTCAAGAGCGAAGGCAGCGCAGGAGCACACTAAATGAAGAGGAGCTTTACGCCCACGCTGACCCTGATTGCGCTGCTTACCGGCTGCGCTGTCGGGCCTGACTACCAGCCCCCGGCACCGCAGACGCCAGGCAGCTGGCATGACAGCGCCGATAACCGCGTCGCGTCGAGCACCCGCAGCGACGCCATTAACCCGCGCTGGTGGACCACCTTTAATTCACCGCAGCTCAACAGCCTGATCGAGCGCGCCATCGCCGGCAATCTCTCGCTGCAGCAGACGGTGTTGCGCATCGCGGGCGCACGCGAGCAGATCAATCAGGCGCGGGGCGCTTTCTTCCCGGCGGTGAACGGTAATCTGCAGGCCACCCGCCAGCAGCTCGGCCTGAAAGGGGAGCTGGAATCTCATGATGTTTATGACCAGCTCGACCAGGTCGATCCTGAACTGCGCGGGGCGCTCGGCCCGCTGACCCAGCCGATTAACCTCTATCAGGGCAGCTTTGATGCCCAGTGGGAGCTGGATCTGTGGGGCAAGGTGCGCCGTCAGGTGGAAGCCGCTGACGCCCAGCGCCAGGCCGCCATCGAGCAGCGTAATGATGCGCTGGTATCGCTGGAGGCGGAAGTGGCCCGCGCCTGGCTGCAGCTGCGCGGAGCGCAAAGCATTATCGAGACGCTCAGCGCCCAGATTGCCTCGGCGCAGCAGACGCTGGAACTGACCCAGAACCGCCAGCAGGGCGGCCTGTCGCCGCAGCTGGATGTGGAAAATGCCCGGGCTCAGCTGGGGAATCTCGAAGCGCAGCTGCCGCAGTACCAGGCCCAGGAGCGTCAGGCGATGAACGGCCTGGCGATCCTGCTGGGTAAAACTCCTGGCGCACTGGACAGCGAACTGCGCAGCGTTCAGCCGCTGCCAACACTGCCGGATATCGTCGCAACCGGTATTCCCGCCACCCTGGCGCGCCGTCGCCCGGACGTGCGTGAAGCCGAAGCCAACCTGCACGCTGCTACCGCTCAGATTGGCGTGTCGGTGGCGCAGCTGTTCCCGGATCTGACGCTGCGCGGCCAGTTTGGGATGCGCAACAGCGAAGTGGACTGGCTGGACGACTGGAGCAGCCACTTCTATAGCGTGGGCCCCCAGCTGTCGATCCCGATTTTCCAGGGCGGACGGCTGGTCTCCAGCGTGAAAGTGGCGCGGGCGCAGCAGGGCGCGGCGGTGCTGCACTATCGCCAGACGGTACTGACCGCGCTGGGCGATGTGGAGAACGCGCTGGTCAGCTATCGCACCGACCAGCAGCGTGAAGCGGGGCTGGATAAAACCATCGAGGCGCTGCAAACCGCGTTCAACCTCGCAAGCGACAGCTACCGGCAGGGCATGGCGACCTTTATCGACGTGCTGGACGCCCAGCGTCAGCTCTCGCAGGCAGAGCAGCAGCGCGCTCAGGCGCGGGTGCAGAGCAGTCTCGATCTGGTGGCGCTCTATAAGGCGCTCGGCGGCGGCTGGGAGCCGTATCAGCAGGTGCGAATGCCGGATTACAGCGTATTTGGCGACGCGCCGCACGGGTAAGTTTTTCCAGGCATAAAAAAACGGGCGGTGATTTCTCACCGCCCGTTTTTATTGCAGGCGACCTGCGCCGCCAGCCAGGGTTAGTTCAGACGTACCGGCATACCGGAACGGTTCTGCACCGCCTGCTCAACCACGTTCTGATCGACGTCGGTCTGACCGGTGATGGTCTGCACCGCTTTGGTCAGGGTGACCGGCACAATCTCTTTACCGTTGAACTGATCTTCGGTGGTGGAGAGTGGGTTATGCACCTCGATATAGCGGCTGCCGTCCGGCTCGGTAGTGGCTTTCACCGGCTCATCAATAAACTGCACGCGAGTACCGACCGGTACGTTCTGGAACAGGAATTTGATGTCTTCGTTACGCAGACGCACGCAGCCGTGGCTCACGCGCAAACCGATACCGAAGTTGGCGTTGGTGCCGTGAATGGCATACAGGCGACCAATGTACAGCGCGTACAGGCCCATCGGGTTATCCGGACCGGCCGGCACCACCGCTGGCAGCGGTTCGCCCGCGGCTGCGTATTCGGCGTGCATCTTGGCGGTCGGTGTCCAGGTCGGACCGGCTTTCTTACGTTCAACCTTGGTTACCCAGTTGATCGGCGTGTCTTTGCCGAGCTGGCCGATACCGATAGGCAGCACGATCACCGTGTTGGTGCCTTTCGGGTAGTAATAGAGGCGCATTTCCGCACTGTTGATCACAATGCCTTCGTGCGGGGTATCCGGCAGGATCAGCTGCTGCGGAATGGTGAGGATGGAGCCAGGCTTCGGCAGGTACGGGTCCACACCCGGGTTGGCTTCCATCATGTTGGACAGCCCCATCTGATACTCAGCGGCGTAGTATTCCAGCGGCTGCGACGCGCCTTCCGGAATGGTGATCACCTGGTTCTGGCCTATCAGACGGCTACCATCTGTCGGCAGGGGATAGGTTACGGCTGAGGCGGTTTTGCAAAAACCAACCACCGCAAATGCTGCCAGTAAAAGAGCGCGTATTTTCATAGTCATTTATGTTTTTAGATTCAGTGTCTGTGCCACACAGACCAGTTGTTGAGTAAAAGGGGTGACATTCCGGGAGCGCATTATATGTGCATTCCTGAGCGCAGGGAATTCAGATGTGGATGAAATCACAATTTTCCTTCTTTTATTGCCCGACGCCGCCCAGGGGAATCTCGGGGCGATCTGTAATCTTAATTATGGCATAATGCGCCGTTTATCACATTTCTACCCAGGACAATACCGTGTTAGTTAGCAGCAACGTCACCATGCAGTTCGGCAGTAAGCCGCTGTTCGAGAACATTTCCGTCAAGTTTGGCGGCGGCAACCGCTACGGCCTGATTGGCGCCAACGGCAGCGGTAAATCCACATTTATGAAGATCCTGGGTGGCGATTTAGAGCCGACGCTGGGCAACGTCTCCCTCGATCCTAACGAGCGTATCGGTAAGCTGCGCCAGGATCAGTTCGCCTTTGAAGCCTTCACCGTGCTCGACACCGTGATCATGGGCCACGGCGAGCTGTGGGAAGTGAAGCAGGAGCGCGACCGCATTTACGGCCTCGCCGAGATGAGCGAAGAGGACGGCTATAAAGTGGCCGATCTCGAAGTGCAGTACGGCGAAATGGACGGCTACTCTGCCGAAGCCCGCGCCGGTGAACTGCTGCTTGGCGTTGGTATCCCGGTTGAGCAGCACTACGGCCCGATGAGCGAAGTGGCACCCGGCTGGAAGCTGCGTGTGCTGCTGGCCCAGGCGCTGTTCTCCAACCCGGAAATCCTGCTGCTCGACGAACCGACCAACAACCTGGACATCGATACCATTCGCTGGCTGGAGCAGGTGCTGAACGAGCGCGACAGCACCATGATCATCATTTCGCACGACCGTCACTTCCTGAACATGGTCTGCACCCACATGGCGGATCTCGACTACGGCGAGCTGCGCGTGTATCCGGGCAACTACGACGAGTACATGACCGCGGCCACCCAGGCGCGCGAACGTCTGCTGGCCGACAACGCCAAGAAAAAGGCGCAGATTGCCGATCTGCAGTCCTTCGTCAGCCGCTTCAGCGCCAACGCCTCCAAGTCGCGTCAGGCGACCTCCCGCGCCCGCCAGATTGATAAGATCAAGCTGGAAGAGGTGAAGGCCTCCAGCCGTCAGAACCCGTTCATCCGCTTCGAGCAGGACAAAAAGCTGTTCCGTAACGCGCTGGAAGTGGAAGCCCTTACCAAAGGCTTCGAAGACGGCCCGCTGTTTAAAAACGTCAACATGCTGGTGGAAGTGGGCGAGAAAGTCGCGGTTATCGGCACCAACGGCGTCGGTAAATCCACGCTGCTGAAAACCCTGGTGGGCGATCTCGACGCCGACAGCGGCACCGTGAAGTGGTCTGAGAACGTGCGTATTGGCTATTACGCCCAGGATCACGAATACGAATTCGAAAACGACCTGACGGTATTCGACTGGATGAGCCAGTGGAAGCAGGAAGGCGATGACGAGCAGGCAGTGCGCAGCATCCTCGGACGTCTGCTGTTCAGCCAGGACGACATCAAGAAGCCGGCCAAAGTGCTGTCCGGTGGTGAAAAGGGTCGTATGCTGTTCGGTAAGCTGATGATGGAGCGCCCGAATATTCTGGTTATGGATGAGCCGACCAACCACCTGGATATGGAATCCATCGAGTCGCTGAACATGGCGCTGGAGCACTATCAGGGCACTCTGATCTTCGTCTCCCACGACCGTGAGTTCGTCAGCTCGCTGGCGACCCGCATCATTGAAATCACCCCGCAGCGCGTGGTGGACTTCTCCGGCGGCTACGAAGATTACCTGCGCAGCAAAGGCATCGACGGTTAATTCCCGTCATCCAGACCCAATGCAAAAAAGGCGAGCCAGCGGCTCGCCTTTTCTTTTGCAGCAGCATGTAGGGTGGATAAGCGTAGCGCACCCACCTTTGGATATGCAGCAGCGGCGGGTGCGCAGGCTTACCGCACCCAGCGGTCGGTTTCTTCGCCGTTAATCACCAGACGGCGGGTTTCCCCCGCAGGTAATGACACCGTCATCGCCTGCCACGCCGGGCGGTAATCGCCAGTGGCGGAGACCGTCAGGTGAATGGCATCGGCGGTGCATCGCATCTCCCACTCCACCCACAGCGCGTTGCCGTCTTGATAGCCCCAGCTTTCGCCGTCGTCTTCAAACAGCAGCCCTTTGCTGCACCCGTTGCCTTTCACCGGGAACAGCTTCAGTTCGCGGGTATCGTCCTGTTCAGCGCTCACATGGGTGATGCGCTCGCTGAGCGGCAGCCCGGCCCCGGCGCGCACCAGCAGCGGCAGGGTTTCCAGCGGCGCGTCAAGCGTCACCCACTGACCGCCGCTGTACCAGGCCCCGGTGTAAAAGTCGTACCAGCCGCTGGCGTTGTCCGGCAGCCAGACGCGGCGCGTGCGGGCACCCGGCTCCACCACACTCGCCACCAGCAGGTCGCGGCCCAGCATAAAGTCGTCGCACTCCTCGAAGGTCTGCGCATCCTGCTCGTGATCGAGGAAGGTCGGGCGCAGCATCGGCTCATCATCGGCGTGCGCCTGCCACAGCAGGGTGTAGAGGTAGGGCAGCAGACGATAGCGCAGTTCGATGGCGCTGCGGATCGCCGGGGTCACCGCCGGATACATCCACGGCTCGTTGACCGTCTGGTCATCATTCCACGAGTGAATGGTAAAGCGCGGATGCATCACGCCGTTCTGCACCCAGCGCACAAACAGCTCGGCATCGGGCTTGTCGCCGGAGAAGCCGCCGACGTCGTGACCGACGTTATACAGCCCGGACAGGCTCATCCCCAGCCCCATCTGGATGTTGTAGCGCAGGGTCTGCCAGCTGGTGCGGTTGTCGCCGCTCCAGGTCTGGACGTAGCGCTGCATCCCGGCGCAGCCGGAGCGCGAAATCAGGTACGGACGTTTATCCGGGGCAAAACGCTGCTGCGCTTCCAGCGAGGCGCGCATCATCAGCAGCGGCATCACCGGGCGGATATGTTTGATGGCAACCGGAGTGCCGAAGCCGTGGCAGCGCGCTTCGCCATCCCAGACTTCATACTCGTTGTTGTCATTCCAGGTGGAATCGATACCCATCTCCAGCAGCTGCGTGGTTACGCCAGTCTGCCACCAGGCGATGGTCGCCGGATTGGTGAAGTCGAGGTGCGACCCCTCATCGTCCCAGAAGCTGGAGATCTCCGGTCCGTCACGCTCCGAATCACGAATAAACAGCCCCTGCTGCGCCACTTCCTGATAGCGCGGGTGATCGTGCAGCAGGCACGGCTTGATGTTGGCCGCCAGCTTCAGCCCGGCCTCGTGGAACGCGGCGGTCATCTGCTGCGGCTGCGGCACCTTGTCGTAGTTCCAGTTGAACACGTAGCGCTTGTTGTTGATGGAGGTATACCCGGACGAGAGCTGGAACGAGTCGCAGGGAATGGCGTGCTCCTGGCATAGCCGGATAAAGTTTCCGAGCTGCACCTGGGCGTCCGGCGCGTCGGTGTAGTGCATGGTGGAGCCGCTGTAGCCGAGGCTCCACTTCGGGCCGAACAGGGTTTTCCCGGTCAGGCGCACAAAGGCTTTGGTGACGTCGAGCGCGCGCTCGCCGGTAAACAGGTAGTAATCAATATCCCCGGCTTCGGCCTGCCAGCGGCGGTAGGGCGCGTGGTAGTTGTCGATCTCATTCCCGAGATCCAGCCAGCAGCTGCTGAGGTTGTCGTAGAACAGCCCGAAGCTCACCGCGTCGCGGCGCGTCAGGGTGAAGGGAATGTGCTTGTAGAGCGGGTCAGTGCTGAACGCGTTGTAGCCCATCGCATCCAGATTGCGCATCTCGTAGCGTTTGCCGTTGCGCAGCAGCGGACCGGCTTTTTCGCCTAAGCCGTAGTAGCGGTCATCCGCCGCCCGGCGCTGGTAGTGCGCCACCCCGTCGCCGTGGGCGTTGAGCAGATAGGCGCTGGTCGGACGGTCGCTGACCAGCGGCTGCCACTCGCCCGCGTCATTGCGGTAGTGCCACTCCAGCCACAGCGGCTGGTGGATGGTGACGCGCAGGCGATCGGTGGACACCGTCAGCTGGTGCGCCTCCTGCTCCAGCTGCCAGGCTGGCAGGCTGAAGCCGGAGAGATCTTCGCGCGGGCGTCCCTCCCAGGGGACGTCCTGTTGCGGGGCGATGCTCCAGGTGCGATCCAGCGCCAGTTCGCCCTTGCGTTTAATCAGCACGCGAAACAGGTTTGGCTCCAGCACGTAGAGGCAGAGCTGGTGCTGCTCGTCCACGTTAAGCACCACCCGGTGCGCATCGGTATGTTCTGTGGTCCAGTTCTTCAGGGTTTTCATTCCACTCGTCCCTTGTCAGGCGCGCGAGGCGCGGCGTTCAGCAATAAAAGCAATCAGGAAAACGGCACCGATGAGGTCAAACAGCCCCATGGCGATAAACAGCGGGTTAAAGCCGATCTGGTCGGCGGTGACGCCGATGATGAGCGAGAACAGGAAGCTGGCGATCCAGGCGCAGGAGCCGCGCATGCCGTTCACCGTCGCCATCTGGCCCTTATCAAACGACTCCACCACCAGCGCGCTGAGCATGCAGGAGATGATCTGATGCCCGAAGCCGCCGATAGAGATCAGCGCAATGGTGATGTACGGGTCGCGGGTGAGGGTCACGATAGCCAGCGACACCATCAGAAACGCGCCGGTGACCGAGCTGGCGACAATGGAGTTAACGCGGGTGCAGCCGAAAAGGCGCACGTACAGCTTCGTGAGATAGCCGCTGGCGACCGAACCCAGGTCGGCGGCGAGGAACGGCAGCCAGGCAAACATGGCAATCTGCTTGAGATCCATGCCGTGCTCTTTCGCCAGATAGAGCGGCACCCAGAAGCTCATCACCGCCCAGGCCGGCTCCGCCATAAAGGCCGGGATGGCGATGCCGTAGAAGCGTTTATTTTTACCCACGGTTTTCAGGGCGGTGAAGAAGGGGAGCTTCACCGGCGGCGGCTCGTTATCCTGCTGAATATAAGCCAGCTCGTCGGCGCTGAGGTTAGGATGCTTCTCCGGCGACTGGTAAAACAGCCACCACAGAACCACCCAGACCAGCGCCAGCACGCCGGTAAACATAAACGCCCCCTGCCAGCCGAAGGAGGCGTGGGCGAAGTAGATAATCGGCGGCGCAAGCATGGCACCAATGGAAAAACCGACGCCCGCCCAGCCTGCGGCGACCGGACGCTCCTTCTTCGGGAACCACTCGCCAATGGTTTTGGCGTTGGCAGGCGTCGCGGCGGCCTCGGCGCTGCCCATAAAGAAGCGCAGGATCGCCAGCTGGATCCAGCTCCCGGCCCCGGCGTGGAAAATGCACATCAGTGCCCACAGCGTGGCGCAGATCATAAAGCCGAGCTTCAGGCCAATGACGTCGATCAGCCAGCCGCAGATGGGCTGGAACAGGGTATAGGCGAGCTGGAACGCGCTGACGATCCATGAATACTGTTCGGTGGTGATACCGAGGCTGGTTTTCAGTTCCGGGGCGAGGATCCCCAGCGAGTTACGGGTGATGTAGTTCACCGTCACGCCCATCAGAAACAGGCACAGCACCCACCAGCGCAGGTGGCGCACCACGCGCCGGGTTTTACTGGCGCTTACGCCCTCGTTAATGCCTTGACTCATAACGCTTCTCCACATCCCGGTTGATTGATTAATTGGTATAACAACCTGCTACCTGCAAAGCAGGGACAGCAGCAGAGAGATTTCATCCCCCTGATATAACGGGGGTTATTGTTAAAATTGCCGGAGGGTACGGGTAAAGCTGTCCGACAACCCGAGAGTAGGCGAGGCCCGCAGGCGACTGTAGCGAAAAATATGCAAAAATTTTCATCGCAGCGCCGTTCTGGTATGGCAGTATGGTGCTGTCGCCCGATAAACCTGCCTGCGCCCCCTGTGAAATTTTTTTCATTTCACAAACGGAGATGGATCACAGAATGAGTAAAAAGCTAAAAATCGCCCAAATCGCGGCGCAAACCGGCCTGTCAATCAGCACGGTTTCCCGGGTGCTGGCCGGCAAAGCCAACACCAGCGAGGCGGCGCGTCAGCGCGTGATGGCCTGTGCGGAACAGCTCGGCGTGCTGCAGGGCATGGCGGCAGGACGGCTGCTGCTCAATAGCCTGGTGGTGTTCGCACCGCAGCGTGCGTTTGATGAGCGCTCCGACATCTTCTACTACCGCGTTATCCAGAGCATCAACCAGGCGCTGGCTCCCCACGAGGTGCGGCTGCGCTACTGCGCGCTGGAGGAGAACGACAGCGATGCCAACCAGTTTCTGGCGCGCATCAGCGATCCCCAGGCGCAGGCGGCGATCCTGATCGGCATTGATGATGCGCACATTCACGACCTGGCGGCGGATCTGGGCAAACCCTGCGTGCTGATCAACTGCCGGGACAGCAAGATGCGCCTGTCCGGCGTGGCCCCGGATCACCGGCTGCTGGGGGAGTTTGCTGCCCGCTACCTGTTTGAGATGGGCCACAAGCGGGTGCTGAACCTGCTGTGCCTGCGGCGTTACACCATGGAGCTACGGCTGGCGGGGATCCGCGATGCGTGGGAGGCGGCGAATATGCCGTTCAGCGACGATCAGCACCTGCTGGTGGCCCGCAACTTCAGCGCCAGCGAAAGTGAAGCCCTGATGCGGACCTACCTGGAGCAGACGCCGGCGCGCGAGCTGCCGAGCGCCATGCTGGTGGGCGGTGATTTTATGGCGTCCGGGGTGGTGACGGCGTTGCAGAAGCATGGCCTGCGCGTGCCGGCGGATATGTCGGTGATGAGCATTGACGGCTTTAACCTGGCGGCGATCCACGACGTGCCGCTGACGGCGTTGCAGGTGCCGCGTGACGAGCTGGGCACTGAAGCGGTGCAGATGCTGCAGCAGCGCCTGATTCGCCCGGATGCACCGACCGGCACGCTGCTGCTCAATGGCAAGCTGGTGGTACGCGAGTCGGTGCGGCGTATCCGACCGGGAAAAACCCGCACCCTGGTGCAGGGTGACGGGCTTTACGACTAGCGCAATCAGCTCTCCATGCCCAGACTGCGCCGCCCGTTGTGGTTCAGATCCGCAGGGGTGAAGCGATCCTGCCAGCTCACCTCGTAGTCCTCGCGCGGGAAGTCGCCCGGTGACTGACCGGCGGCCAGCGCCTGCTCTACCTTCTTCGCGTAAGCGAGGTTTTTCGCGCACAGCGGCGCGGCGGGGATATACATCACGTTGCCCCAGCCCTGCTGATCCTCAACCGGTGCCACCGCATGCACCACATCGCAGTGCCACCATACCGAATCACCCGCTTCCAGCGCCGGAATTGAGGTCAGCGCCTCCATCAGCAGCGGATGCCACTGCTCCGACACCGGCAGCACGCGCCCTGGCGCGACGCCGCACAGCTCCTCTTCCGGCACGTCGTCCAGCAGCGGGCGCAGCAGGATCATCGCCATCGCTTCCGGGATGGGAATAACGTGCAGCAGTCCCTGACCCGGCAGCATATCCGACAGCGCGGTCCAGCCCTGGAAGGTACGGAATACCGAGCATTTGGTGGTGTTGTCCACGCTGTACTCATCCACGTCGGTACGGTGCGCGGCGTCCCACGGGTCGTAGCGGTCAACGTCGCCGCTGAAGACGTGGCGGAACACCTGCTGATACGCCGGAAGCAGCCAGCGCTCCAGCGCCCCGGAATCGGTGTGCGCCCCAAGACCTTTCGAGGTGGTTCCCGGCGGGCGGCGGCGGATACGGTCCGGATAGATAACGCTGACGTCCGGGTCAAACCAGCGGGTATCGCCGTCCTCGAAGCGCCACAGCCGGTTCAAAAACGACTGTACCGTCGCCATGCGATCGCTCTGGCGGGCCTCCATCTGCGCTTTTGACCAGTAAATCGGGTAGATCTCCGGGCGCGAGGCTTCCAGCGTGCCAAAGAAGCTGTCGCCCGGTCCGCGATACTGGGCGTCGAAATCGTTTTTTGCCAGGTAGTCGAGCATCGACTGATCCCACGCCAGCGCCTCGTCGCGCGGGAAGTGGCCTTTGATCACCGCGCAGCCGTGCTTTTTGACGTCGGCGATCTGTGCAGGCGTGACGCTGCCTGCCTGTAACTGCGCATACGGAATAACCGGCCAGATGGGATCGCCCTGGGCCTGACGCTGTTTGATCTCCGCCACGCGCGAGGCGAGACGATCGCTGAGCCGATCCCATACGGCCTGGACATCGCCAATGTGGGCGCGCAGCTCGCGCTTCATCTGGCGAATAGCGGCGTGGTGGTCGGCAGGAAGGGTGGCGTGTTCGAAAGTAAAGGGCATGGCAACCTCGCTGTAACTTTCATTCGAAAGTAATTGTGATTACACATGACAATTTAAGTTAATGGTTGGTTAATGCAAGTTTAAAAAACTGCACGAGCGCACAAATATGAAAAGTGAGGGGGGCCGAAGCGGACGCTCCGGCGTGAAAAGGTAATTACTGGTCGAACGGCGCGCTGCGGTTCAGCACCGCTTCCATGACATTGAGCACGCCTTCGTTATTGTTGCTGTCGGTCTGGAAACGCGCCACCTGACGCACCGCCGGGGAGGCATTGCCCATCGCGAAGGACCATTTCACCAGCTCCAGCATCTCCACATCGTTGGCGCTGTCGCCGATGGCTACGCACTCCTGCGGCGAGATGTCCCAGCGTTGCAGCAGACGGCCCAGGCCGCTGGCCTTGTGCAGGCCGGGAATGATCAGATCCACAAAGCCGTAGCCGCTGGTGACCGGCTTCATGATGCCGTCCAGACGTTCATGCAGCACATCGATAAGCTGCGGGATCGCCTCGTCGCTCAGGTTAAGCGAGAACTTAAACAGCGTGTCGTCGATCTCGCTGTAGTCCTTCACCGGCTGCAGGCGGTGATAGTGCTTCGACATCAGCTCCACCAGCGCCGCCGGGGCGCTGTCGCTGATGTACGCGCTCTTCAGGCCGCAGGCGACAAACTTCAGCGTCGGATCGCTGCTCAGTTCGCCGAGCACGGTGCGCGCTTCGTTCTTCGTCAGCTCGCCGTGGAAAATTTCCTTGCCGTGCTCGTACACCAGCGCGCCGTTCTCGGCCACGAAGGAGATGTCATCTTTCAGCGTCGGGAAGAAGGAGATCAGCTGGTAATACTGGTTGCCGCTGGCGACCACGAACTCAATATTCTGCGCTTTTAGCTGCTGATACAGCGCCATAAAACGCTCGCGGTTGTACTGCTTGTTGTCATCAAGAAAGGTTCCGTCCATATCGACGACGACAGCTTTAATAGTCATACCTGAAACTCCTGGAAAGATTACGGCAATGCGAAACATTCTAGTGAGCAGCGTTACGATTACAAGCGTAAAGCGGAAAAGCAGAAATTATCTGAAGTTAATCAACAGGATAAAATAGAGGCGAGAATTAAGACGGTTATTAACGCGCTCCAGGCAGATCCTGAAGCGCAATTATCAGCGGGAAAGAAAACATTATTTTGCCGCGTCGCCGCAAATATCACACTGCGGATTACGCGGCAGCGCCATCTCGCGGAACTGGCAGGTCATGGCATCGTACATGACGATTTTCCCCAGCGGCGGCGTGCCGTAATGGGCAATCACTTTTATCGCTTCCATCGCCTGCAGCGAACCGATGACGCCCACCAGCGGGGCCATGACCCCGGCCTCGACGCAGCTCAGCGTGGCATCACCAAACAGGCGGCTCAGGCAGCGGTAGCAGGGTGTTCCCTCCGCCCAGGTGAAGACCATGATCTGCCCCTCCATGCGGATTGCCGCGCCGGACACCAGCGGCACCCGCGCCCGAAAACAGGCGGCGTTGAGCTGGTTACGCACCGCCACGTTATCGGTGCAGTCCAGCACCAGGGTGTGCTCTGCCACCAGCGCAGCGATAGCTTCGTCGTCGAGTAAGCTATCAAGGGTCGTGAAGCGACAGTGCGGGTTCAGCGCAGCAAGCGCCTCGCGGGCCGACTGCACTTTCGCCTGTCCGACCGTGGCGTCACTGTGCAGGATCTGGCGCTGCAGGTTCGACACCGACACGGTATCGAAATCCAGCAGCGTCATCGCCCCGGTGCCCGCTGCGGCCATATAGGCCGAGGCCGCACAGCCCAGGCCGCCCAGACCGACCACCAGCACGCGCGCCGCCTTCAGCGCCTCCTGGCCCTCAAAGTCGAAGCCGCGCAGCACGATCTGGCGGTTATAGCGCATCATCTCCTGGTCGGTCAGCTCCATCTCAGCCTCCAAACAGGGCGTTGAACGGCTCGATCTCGACCATCTCACCGGCCTCGACGTTGCCCCGCTCGCGCTCCAGCACGATAAAGCAGTTGCCCTGGCTGAAGGAGCTAAAAATGTGCGAACCCTGATGACCGGTGGTCACCACTTCCAGCGCGCCGTTTTCATCCTGGCGGTAGATGCCGCGCTGGAAGTCGAGGCGGCCCGGGGATTTTTTCAGCCGCGTGGCTGCGCGGGCGCGCAGGCGCACCGGGGCCGGGTTTTCCGCACCGCGTAATGCAGTGAGTAGCGGACGCACCAGCTGATAAAACGTCAGCGCAGCCGACACCGGGTTGCCCGGCAGGCCGCAGAACCAGCTGTTTTGCAGGCGACCAAACGCGAAGGGCTTGCCCGGCTTGATCGCCAGCTTCCAGAAATGAATATCGCCCATCTCTTCGAGGATGGTTTTGGTGTAGTCCGCTTCCCCCACCGACACGCCGCCGGAGCTGATCACCACGTCGGCCTGGCGGTCAGCCTCAATGAAGGCGGCACGCAGCGCATCCGGGGAGTCAGGAATAATACCGAGGTTGAGCACTTCGCAGCCGAGCTGTTCGAGCATTACGTGCACCGCCAGGCGGTTGGTGTCGTAGATCTGCCCGTCGCCGAGCGGCTGACCCGGCAGCACCAGCTCGTCGCCGGTGGAGAACACCGCCACGCGCAGGCGGCGCACTACCTCCACCTCAGGAATGCCGAGCGAGGCCAGCACCGGCAGCTCCGCCGCGCTCAGCGTCTGCCCGGCCTCGAAGACCACCGCGCCTTCACGAATATCTTCCCCGCGCAGGCGCACGTTCTGCCCGGCGCGCACCGGAGCGGTAAACTGCACGCCTGCTTCGCTCACCGTAGTCTCTTCCTGCATCACCACCGCGTCACAGCCCGCGGGCACCGGCGCGCCGGTCATGATGCGAATGCAGGTGCCAGCCGGCCAGTCACCGTGGAACGGCTGTCCGGCGAAGGCTTTACCCGCCACCGCCAGCGGTTTTTGCGCGGCGAGATCGCTCAGGCGCACCGCATAGCCATCCATCGCCGCATTATCAAAGCCCGGCACGTTAAGCGGCGAGGTGACGCTGCGGGCCAGCACGCGACCAAACGCCTGCACCAGCGGCAGCGTTTCGCTTCCGCTTACCGGCGTGAGGCCGGACAGCATCTGGTTGAGGGCGGTATCGAGGGGGAGAAGGCCTGCGGTCTGTTCCATGAGTTGCTCCAGCGGGGAATGGCAAAGGGCACATTATGGCAGAAAACCCCCTCCGGCTGTAGGTAGCGATTTGAGCCTCAGGGGCGGGAACGCCTTTACAGTACTTTTACATCTTTCTATATTCAAAATTCGTATGAGAATGCGGTCACGGTAATGATATTTATAGAAAAACCGCCGCGGGTTACATCACACTGAGCGAACAACGATGGGAAAAGCAGTGATTGCCATTCATGGCGGTGCCGGGGCGATAAGCCGGGCGCAGATGACGCCGGAGCAGGAGCAGCGCTATATCGCTGCCCTGTCGGCGGTGGTGGAAGCCGGGCAGGCGATCCTCGCCGGCGGCGGCAGCGCGCTGGATGCGGTAACAGAAGCGGTGCGGCTGCTGGAGGAGTGTCCGCTGTTTAACGCCGGGAAAGGGGCGGTGTTTACCCATGCCGGCACCCACGAGCTGGATGCCTGCGTGATGGACGGCTACTCCCTGCAAGCCGGGGCGGTAGCGGGCGTCAGCCGCATTGAAAACCCGGTGCTGGCGGCGCGGCTGGTGATGGAGCACAGCCCGCACGTGCTGCTGGTCGGCGAGGGGGCGCATGCCTTTGTTGCCGCACAGGGCATGCCGCTGGTGGACCCCGCGCTGTTTTCGACGCCGGAGCGCCGTGACCAGCTGGAACGCGCCCTGGCGGGCGATCGCGTGGTGCTGGATCATGACGCTCCCCTCGACCCGGATCGTAAATTCGGAACCGTCGGTGCTGTGGCGCTGGACGTTGAGGGTAATCTTGCCGCGGCGACCTCCACCGGCGGCATGACCAACAAGCTGCCGGGTCGGGTAGGCGATACCCCGCTGGTGGGCGCTGGCTGCTACGCTAATAACGCTAACGTGGCGGTTTCCTGCACCGGCACCGGCGAAGTGTTTATGCGCACGCTGGCCGCCTACGACATCGCCGCGCTGATGGAGTACGGCGGCATGAGCCTGCAGGAGGCGTGCGCTGGCGTGGTGATGGACAAGATCCCGGCGCTGGGCGGTAGCGGCGGCGTTATCGCCATTGACCGCGAGGGCAACGTCGCGCTGCCGTTCAACAGTGAAGGTATGTATCGTGGCTACGGCTACGTGGGCGACGCGCCCAACATCGGCATTTATCAGGAATAAGGAGCACGGGTGCCAGAACCCCAGGAATTACCCAACGACCAGGTGCTGAACGTGCGCAATCTTGCGGTGCGTTTTCAGCATGACACGCAGATCACCGACGCGGTTCGTGGGGTGTCGTTCACGCTGCATCGCGGCGAAACGCTGGCCATCGTCGGCGAATCCGGCTCGGGGAAGTCCGTGACCGCGCTGTCGCTGATGCGCCTGCTTGAACAGTCCGGTGGCGATGTCTCCAGCGAGGCGATGCTGTTGCGCCGCCGCAGCGGCCAGGTGGTCGATCTGCGCGGGCTGAACCGCAAGCAGATGCGCGACGTGCGCGGCGCAGACATGGCGATGATTTTTCAGGAGCCTATGACCTCGCTGAATCCGGTTTTTCCGGTGGGCGAGCAGATTGCCGAGTCGATTCGGCTGCACCAGGGGCTGAGCCGCGATGCGGCGATGAAAGAGGCCCGGCGCATGCTCGACCTGGTGCGTATTCCGGAATCGGAACGCATGCTGTCGCAGTTTCCACATCAGCTCTCCGGGGGGATGCGCCAGCGCGTGATGATTGCAATGGCGCTGTCGTGCCGCCCGGCGGTGCTGATTGCCGATGAGCCGACCACCGCGCTCGACGTCACCATTCAGGCCCAGATCCTGCACCTCATCCGCGTGCTGCAGCAGGAGATGGCAATGGGAGTGATGTTTATCACCCATGATATGGGCGTGGTGGCGGATATGGCCGACCGGGTGCTGGTGATGTACCAGGGCGAGGCGGTAGAAACCGGCACGGTGGAGGAGATTTTTGCCGCGCCGAAACACCCCTACACCCGCGCACTGCTGGCCGCCGTGCCGCGGCTCGGGGCGATGAAAGGCAGCGCCGCGCCGCGCAAGTTTCCGGTGCCGACGGCGGGGGAGAGTATCCCGGAGCCGAGCCGCAACACGGTCATCGATGACGCCGGCCCGATCCTCGAAGTGCGCGACCTGGTGACCCGCTATCCCATTCGCAGCGGGATTTTGAACCGCGTGACCAGTGAAGTTCATGCGGTTGAAAAGGTCAGCTTCGATCTCTGGCCCGGCGAGACGCTGTCGCTGGTCGGAGAGTCCGGCTGCGGAAAATCCACCATTGGCCGTTCGCTGCTGCGGCTGGTGGATATTCAGGGCGGGAGCATCACCTTCAAAGGCGAACGCATCGACACCCTCAAGGGGGCCAGAATGCAGGCGGTGCGGCGCGATATTCAGTTTATCTTCCAGGACCCCTGGGCGTCACTCGATCCGCGCCTGACGGTGGGTTACTCCATTATGGAGCCGCTGCTGGTGCACGGCGTGCTGGACGAGGCCGGGGCGAAGCGCCGCGTTGCCTGGCTGCTGGAGCGCGTAGGCTTAAAGCCGGAGCACGCCTGGCGCTATCCGCACGAGTTTTCCGGCGGCCAGCGCCAGCGTATCTGCATTGCCCGGGCGCTGGCACTCAATCCGCAGGTGGTGATTGCCGACGAATCGGTTTCCGCCCTCGACGTTTCGATTCGCGCCCAGATCATCAACCTGCTGCTCGACCTGCAGCAGGAGTTTGGCATCGCGTTTCTGTTTATTTCCCATGACATGGCGGTGGTGGAGCGCATCAGCCACCGCGTGGCGGTGATGTATCTGGGGCAAATTGTGGAGATCGGCCCGCGTCAGGCGGTGTTTGAGAATCCGCAGCACCCTTATACCCGCAAGCTGATGGCTGCCGTACCGGTGGCAGACCCGGCGCACCGTCGCACCAAACCGGTATTGCTCTCCGACGAGATACCCAGCGCAACGCGCAGGGTGGGGGAGGAGCCAGAGGTATTACCGCTGGTGGCCGTTGGCCCCGGCCACTTCGTGGCGCGGCATCCCGTCGGTGTGCGACAAAGCCCTTATTAAACTATTACAGGCAGGGACACTCAGGAGAAAATAATGACACAACAAAAAATGCCTACGCTGGCAGCAGCACTGGGGCTTGGCTTCGCTGCTATGCTCTGCGCCACCCCGGCCCTGGCGGCCAAAGATATCGTGGTGGCGGTGGGGTCTAACTTCACCACGCTCGATCCCTATGATGCCAACGACACCCTCTCGCAGGCGGTGGCAAAGTCGTTCTATCAGGGGCTGTTTGGCCTTGATAAGGACATGAAACTGAAAAACGTGCTGGCGGAGAGCTATAAGGTGTCCGATGACGGGCTGACCTGGACCATCGCCCTGCGTAAAGGGGTGAAATTCCAGGATGGCACCGACTTTAACGCGCAGGCGGTCAAGGTGAACCTCGATCGCGCCAGTAATCCGGATAACCGCCTCAAGCGTTACAACCTGTATAAAAACATCAGCAAAACCGAGGTGGTGGACGACCATACGGTGAATATCGTGCTGAAGCAGCCGTTCTCCGCTTTTATCAATATTCTCGCCCATCCGGCAACGGCGATGATCTCGCCGAAAGCGCTGAAGGATTTCAAGAAAGAGATCGGTTTCCATCCGGTGGGCACCGGCCCGTATGAGCTGGTGACCTGGAATCAGACCGACTTTGTGAAGGTGAAAAAGTTTGCCGGCTACTGGCAGCAGGGGCTGCCGAAGCTCGACACCATCACCTGGCGTCCGGTCGTGGACAACAACACCCGCGCCGCGATGCTGCAAACCGGCGAGGCGAACTTCGCCTATCCGATCCCTTATGAGCAGGCACCGCGGCTGGAGAAAAATGACAAGCTGGCGCTGGTGGCCAGCCCGTCCATCATGCAGCGCTATATCAGCATGAACGTCACCCGGAAGCCGTTCGATAACCCGAAGGTGCGCGAGGCCATCAACTACGCGATTAACCGTCAGGCGCTGGTGAAGGTCGCGTTCTCCGGGTATGCCACTCCGGCCACCGGCGTACTGCCGCCGGCTATCGCCTGGTCGCAGCGTTACCAGCCGTGGCCTTACGATCCGGCAAAAGCGCGTGAGCTGCTGAAAGAGGCAGGTTACCCGAACGGCTTCACCACCACGCTCTGGTCCTCCCACAACCACAGCACGGCGCAGAAGGTATTGCAGTTCACCCAGCAGCAGCTGGCGCAGGTGGGCATTAAGGTACAGATCACGGCGATGGACGCCGGCCAGCGCGCAGCGGAAGTTGAAGGCAAGGGGCAGAAAGAGAGCGGCGTGCGGATGTTCTACACCGGCTGGACCGCCTCCACCGGCGAGGCCGACTGGGCGCTGTCACCGCTGTTCGCCTCGCAGAACTGGCCGCCGACGCTGTTCAATACCGCCTTCTACAGCAACAAGCAGGTGGATGCGGACCTGGCGAACGCGCTGAAAACCACCAACGATGCCGACAAGGCGAAGCTGTATAAGGATGCGCAGGATACCATCTGGAAAGAAGCGCCCTGGGCACCGCTGGTGGTGGAGAAACTGGTGTCGGCGCACAGCAAAAACCTCACCGGGTTTTACGTGATGCCGGATACCGGGTTCAGCTTCGAGGATGCGGATCTGAAGTAGCGGCTGGCTGGATGATTGCCGGGGGGTGCGCTTCGCGTACCCCCTGGAAAATCCCACGATCGCAGGTAAAACATAACCCCGTAGGGCGGGTAAGCAGCGTGCACCCGCCATGACCGGTAAACACGAGGCGCAACATAGGTTATGCATGGTTAATTACGTCATAAAGCGCCTGTTGGGGCTGATACCGACGCTGTTCATCGTGATGGTGCTGGTATTTTTGTTTGTTCATATGCTGCCGGGCGATCCGGCGCGGCTGATTGCCGGGCCGGAAGCGGACGCAGAAGTGATCGCCCTGGTGCGTCAGCAGCTGGGGCTGGATCAGCCGCTGTGGTATCAGTTCTGGCACTACATCACTTCGGTACTGCAGGGCGACTTTGGCCTTTCGATGGTGTCGCGCCGTCCGGTATCTGAGGAGATCGCCAGCCGCTTTATGCCCACCCTGTGGCTGACGCTGACCAGCATGGCATGGGCGATGCTGTTTGGTCTTATCACCGGCATTATTGCTGCCGTCTGGCGCAACCGCTGGCCGGATCGGCTGAGCATGACGGTGGCGGTTACCGGGATCTCCTTCCCGGCGTTTGCTCTCGGGATGCTGCTGATGCAGGTGTTTTCGGTACAGCTCGGCTGGCTGCCCACGGTGGGGGCCGACAGCTGGCAGCACTACATTCTGCCGTCGCTGACGCTGGGCGCGGGGGTGGCCGCGGTGATGGCGCGCTTTACCCGCGCCTCGTTTGTTGACGTGCTGAGCGAAGATTACATGCGCACCGCGCGCGCCAAAGGGCTGAGCGAGCGCTGGGTGATCCTCAAGCACGGGCTGCGCAACGCCATGATCCCGGTCGTTACCATGATGGGGTTGCAGTTTGGCTTTCTGCTCGGCGGCTCGATCATCGTCGAACAGGTGTTCAACTGGCCGGGGCTGGGGCGTCTGCTGGTGGCTTCGGTAGAGATGCGCGACTATCCGGTGATTCAGGCAGAAGTGCTGCTGTTTTCGCTGGAGTTTATTCTTATCAACTTAGTGGTGGACGTGCTCTACGCCGCCATTAACCCGGCTATCAGGTACAAATAAGGATGCGACTTTTTAACTGGCGTCGACAGGCGATCCTCAATGCGATGCCCGGCCTGCGCCCCGACAGCGTGCGCACCCCGGGACGGGAGTTCTGGCGGCGGCTCAAACGTCAGCCGACCGCGCTGGTCGCTGGCGCGTTTGTGCTGATGCTGATCCTGGTGGCTTTCATCGCGCCCTGGATCGTGCCCTACGATGTCGCCAACTACTTCGACTATGACCGGCTGAACGAAGGCCCGTCGCTGGTGCACTGGTTTGGCGTGGATTCGCTGGGTCGGGATATTTTCAGCCGGGTACTGGTCGGCGCACAAATCTCGCTGGCGGCCGGGGTGTTTGCCGTGCTGATTGGCGCGCTGATCGGCACCGTGCTGGGGCTGGTGGCGGGCTACTACGAAGGCTGGTGGGATCGCATCATCATGCGCATCTGCGACGTGCTGTTTGCTTTTCCCGGCATCCTGCTGGCGATTGCGGTGGTGGCGGTGATGGGCAGCGGCATGGCGAACGTCATCATCGCGGTGGCGATCTTCAGTATTCCCGCCTTTGCCCGTCTGGTGCGCGGCAACACGCTGGTGCTGAAACACCAGACCTTTATCGAGTCGGCGCGCAGCATCGGGGCATCCGATCGCACCATCCTGTTCCGGCATATTCTGCCGGGTACGGTCTCCTCGATCGTGGTCTACTTCACCATGCGCATCGGCACTTCGATCATCTCCGCCGCCAGCCTGTCGTTTCTTGGTCTCGGCGCACAGCCGCCGACGCCGGAGTGGGGCGCGATGCTCAACGAGGCGCGGGCCGATATGGTGATGGCACCGCACGTGGCCCTGTTCCCGAGCCTGGCGATCTTCCTTACCGTGCTGGCGTTTAACCTGCTCGGCGACGGGCTGCGTGACGCACTCGATCCGAAGATAAAAGGGTAATTTCCCGCCGTGCGGGCTTGTACGCCCATAAAAAAAGGCTGCCACTGGCAGCCTTTTTCCGGTTCACCCGCTTATACGCGCGTGCCCCACAGATCGTACTCGTCGGCGTTCTCAACCTTCACGCGCACCACGTCGCCGGGTTTAACGTTAGTTTCACCGTTGAGATAGACCGCGCCGTCGATTTCTGGCGCATCGGCCATGCTGCGGCCAATGGCACCTTCCTCGTCCACTTCATCGATGATGACGAGGATCTCGCGGCCCACTTTCTCCTGCAGGCGCTCAGCAGAGATCTGCTGCTGCAGCTGCATAAAGCGGTTCCAGCGCTCCTCTTTGATCGCTTCCGGCACCTGGTCCGGCAGATCGTTGGCACCTGCGCCTTCCACCGGGCTGTACTTGAAGCAGCCCACGCGATCCAGACGCGCTTCCTTCAGGAAGTCGAGCAGCATCTGGAAATCTTCCTCGGTTTCACCGGGGAAGCCGACGATAAAGGTGGAGCGCAGGGTCAGTTCCGGGCACACCTCACGCCACTGCTTGATGCGCGCCAGCTGGCGGTCAACGGAGCCAGGACGCTTCATCAGCTTCAGGATGCGCGGGCTGGCGTGCTGCAGCGGTATGTCGAGGTAGGGCAGGATTTTGCCTTCCGCCATCAGCGGGATCACGTCATCCACGTGCGGGTAAGGGTAAACGTAGTGCAGACGCACCCAGACGCCGAGCTTCGCCAGCTGCTCACACAGGCTGACCATGCTGGTTTTCACCGGTGCGCCGTTCCAGAAGCCGGTGCGGTGCTTCACGTCCACGCCGTAGGCGGAGGTATCCTGGGAGATCACCAGCAGCTCTTTTACCCCAGCTTCGACCAGACGTTTGGCTTCGGCCAGCACGTCGCCAATCGGACGGCTGTCGAGATCGCCGCGCATCGACGGAATGATGCAGAAGGTGCAGCGGTGGTTACAGCCTTCAGAAATTTTCAGGTAGGCGTAATGACGCGGCGTCAGCTTCACGCCCTGTTCCGGCACCAGACTCAGGAACGGGTTGTGCTGCGGCTTCGGCACGTAGTGGTGCACGTGTTTAAGCACCTGTTCGTAGCTGTGTGGCCCGGTGATTTCCAGCACTTTAGGATGCACTTCGCGAATTTGATCTTCTTTGGCACCCAGGCAGCCGGTGACAATCACCTTGCCGTTTTCATTCAACGCTTCGCCGATGGCTTCCAGCGACTCCTGCACCGCGCTGTCGATAAAGCCGCAGGTGTTAACGATCACCATGTCGGCATCGTCGTAGCGGGGCACCACGTCATAACCTTCGGTGCGCAGTTCCGTCAGGATGCGCTCGGAGTCGACGAGGTTTTTCGGGCAGCCGAGGGAGACAAACCCAATTCGCGGTTGTTGCATGCTTATACGCTCACAAAGTAAACAGAAAAGAAAAAACCGGCAGATTCTACACGGGTTTAGCACATCGCTCCACTGATGGTTAATGGCCCCGGCAGCTAAGATTAAGATTGTGTAAAAATTGTTCTCTCTCCCGGCTGGCTGGCTACCCTTATCGGGTGATATCGCAAAGGAGACTATCATGCCGATCCCCGCCCGCCGTTTGCTGCTTTCCACGCTGCTGCTCACCCTGACCTGGCAGGCCAGCGCCGCCGGAGAGAAGGTTGAAGTATTGCAAACCAAACTTGATTATCCCTGGTCGCTGGCGTTTCTTCCTGAAGAGAAGGGAATGCTGATTACGCTGCGCGGCGGCCAGCTGCGCCACTGGCAGGCGGGCAAAGGCTTATCTGACCCGATTAGCGGCGTGCCGACCGTGTGGGCCAACGGCCAGGGCGGCCTGCTGGATGTGGTGCTGGCCCCGGATTTTGCCCAGAGCCGTAAGGTGTGGCTCAGCTTCTCCGAGGCGGATGCCGACGGCAATGCCGGCACGGCGGCCGGGGTGGGGCGGTTGAGTGAGGATCTCTCCCGGCTGGACGATTTCAAAGTGATGTTTCGCCAGCAACCGAAGCTCTCGACCGGCAACCACTTCGGCGGCCGCATGGTGTTTGACGGCAAAGGCTACCTCTATATTGCGCTGGGTGAGAACAACCACCGGCCTACCGCGCAGGAGCTGGATAAGCTGCAGGGTAAACTGGTGCGCCTGACCGACGCGGGCGGCATTCCCGACGACAACCCTTATGTGGGCAAGCCAAATCACCGGCCGGAGATCTGGTCTTACGGCATTCGTAATCCGCAGGGCATGGCGATGAACCCGTGGAGCAACGCGCTGTGGCTCAATGAGCACGGGCCGCGCGGCGGGGATGAGATCAACATTCCCGAGAAGGGGAAAAACTACGGCTGGCCGATCGCGACCTGGGGCATCAACTACAGCGGGTTTGCCATTCCCGAAGCGAAAGGGGAGATCGTCGCCGGGACCGAACAGCCGGTTTATTACTGGAAGCACTCTCCGGCGGTAAGCGGCATGGCGTTCTACCATGCCGATCGCTTCCCGCAGTGGAAAAATAAGCTGTTTATCGGCGCGCTCAAGGACAAGAACGTGATTCAGATGACGGTGAACGGCAATAAGGTCACCGAAGATGGGCGCATTCTCGACGATCGCGGCCAGCGTATCCGCGACGTGCGCGTCGGCCCGGACGGCTACCTGTACGTGTTAACCGACGAGTCCGACGGCGAACTGCTGCGGGTCAGCCCGCAGTAAAGAGTGGTGCGCGGGTAAACGGTGGGTGCACTCCGTTTACCCACCCTACGGGATGGCAGCCGTTGTAGGGTGGGTAAGCCTGCGCACCCACCACCAAAAAATCATCGAATGCCGGAGGGATGGCCCCAACCGGCATCAAACCGCCGCGTCATTTCCCGTAGGGTGGGTAAGCTTCGCGCACCCACCACAAAACCAAATAACCCATGCCGGAGGGATGGCTCCGTCCGGCATCAAAACCGCCGCGGCGCAGGCGTTGAGTCCGGGCTGGCGGTCGGGAACCGCCAGAGGGCGCGAGCCCCGGGATGGGGTATCGCGTCCGACCGGAAGCGAAACGGCGGAGACAAGGGCAGCCCGCAGGGCCGGTTTTGTTGGCCGGGAGCCGGGATAGTGAAGGGAGTGGCGGCGAGCCCCCTTCACCCGTTCACGAGCGGCGGTGTTCCCCTGTGAGCGCGGTGCCACGGTGAACGGAACTTTCACCGCACGACCATAGCCCCCACGCCAAAACGGTGGGTGCACTCCGTTTACCCACCCTACAAACCCATCCTGGCCCGCCAAAAATCCCCCATGCCGGAGGGATGGCCCCATCCGGCATCAAAACCGCCGCGCCGCAGGCGTTGAGTCCGGGCTGGCGGTCGGGAACCGCCAGAGGGCGCGAGCCCCGGGATGGGGTATCGCGCCCGACCGGAAGCGAAACGCCGGAGGCAAGGGCAGCCCGCAGGGCCGGTTTTTTAGCCGGGAGCCGGGATGGTGAAGGGGGCGGCGGCGAGCCCCCTTCACCCGTTCACGAGCGGCGGCGTGTGCATGTAAGCGCGGTGCCACGGTGAACGGAACCTTAGCCGCCCTGGCATAGCCCTCATGCCTGAACGGGGGCGCATGGTAAACGGTGGGTGCACTCCGTTTACCCACCCTACGAGCTGAATGAGAGCAGAGTAAAGGGTGCGCAAGGTAAACGGCGGGTGCGCTGCGTTTACCCGCCCTGGACCCGCCCTATAGCTCTGGCGATCGCCCATCTGCCCCACTCACGTCACCGGGATCATCACCACCTTTTGATACGTCGGGCGTTCTGCAAGCTGCTCGCGCCAGCGCTCAAGGTGCGGATATGACGGCCAGCTCACCCCGCAGTTGAACAGGTTCCAGATATAGGGCGCGACGGCGATATCCCCGATACCAAAGGCTTCACCGGAGAACCACGGCTGGCGCGCCAGCTCGCGATCCAGCAGGGCGAACAGCGCCTTGCACTCCTCAATCCCGCGATCGATCTCCTGCTGATTACGCTGCTCCGGCGGCGTTCTGACCAGCCCCATGAGAATTTTGCGGTGAGACGGGGCAAGGGTGGCCGCCGTCCAGTCCATCCATTTTTCCGCCTGGGCGCGGGCAGCCGGATCGTCGATCCACAGGCGACTCTGGCCATATTTCGCCGCCAGGTAGCGCACGATAGCGTTGGACTCCCACAGCACCAGCCCGGATTCATCATCGCGCAGGCAGGGCACCAGCCCGTTCGGGTTCATCTCAAGATATTCAGCTGTGTTATTAATGCCGAAGGCGCCGCCGGCGGGGATCACGTTGTGGGGAAGCTCCAGCTCTTCCAGACACCACAGCACTTTCTTTACGTTGGTCGAGTTATCCCGGCCCCAGATGGTAATCATGCGCATCTCCTGTGAGGTTTTTTTGGCTTAACCCATCGTCTGCTAATCATAACAAATACGCAACAGTTGCCGGGAATTTGCCCCGCTTGCGCTTTTGTTTAAGCGCCCTCGCATAAACTTTAAAAACTTTACTTCCATGCTGTTTCCCTGGGGCTATTTGTGCGGTTTACTCACCGCTTAGCCTAATCAGGTGATTTGTAATGATTTTTGGAACGGACCTCGGGTGAGACCTATGACCTTTTTCTCTTTTTTATCAACGTTCAGGGGTGTGGCAGCGTCGGGCGCGCTGCTGTTATGCATGATGCCAGCGGCGCACGCCGCCGAACCACCGGCACCGCCGCAGCTGGAGGCCCGGGCCTGGATCCTGATGGATTACGCCAGCGGGAAAGTGCTGGCCGAAGGCAATGCCGATGAGAAACTCGATCCGGCGAGCCTGACCAAACTGATGACCAGCTACGTGGTGGGCCACGCGCTGAAGTCGGGAAAGATTCAGCTGAGTGATATGGTCACCGTGGGGAAAGACGCCTGGGCGACGGGGAATCCGGCGCTGCGCGGCTCCTCGCTGATGTTCCTCAAGCCGGGGGATCAGGTATCGGTGGCGGACCTGAATAAAGGCGTGATTATTCAGTCAGGTAACGATGCCAGCATCGCCATCGCCGATTACGTGGCGGGGAGTCAGGATTCGTTTATCGGCCTGATGAACGGCTACGCGCGCCAGCTCGGACTCACCAGCACCACGTTTAAAACCGTGCACGGCCTTGATGCGCCGGGGCAGTTCAGCACCGCGCGCGATATGGCGACGCTTGCTCAGGCGATGATCCGCGACGTGCCGGAAGAGTACGCCATCCACAAAGAGAAATCGTTCACCTTCAACAACATCCGCCAGCCGAACCGCAACCGCCTGCTGTGGAGCAGCAACCTCAACGTGGACGGCATGAAAACCGGCACCACCGCCGGGGCGGGCTATAACCTTGTGGCCTCGGCAACCCAGGGTGATATGCGCCTGATTTCCGTGGTGCTGGGCACCAAAACCGATGCGATTCGCTTCCGCGAGTCGGAGTCGCTCCTGACCTGGGGTTTCCGTTTCTTCGAAACCGTCAATCCGATCAAACCCGGCAGCACCTTTGTGTCTCAGCGCGTCTGGTTCGGCAATACCCCGGAGGTGAAGCTCGGCACCGGGGATAACACCGCCATTACCATTCCACGCGGCCAGCTCAGCAACCTGAAAGCCAGCTTTACCTTAAACGAGCCGCAGCTCACCGCGCCGCTGAAAAAAGGCCAGGTCGTAGGGCGCATCGATTATCAGCTCAACGGCAAAACCGTCGAGCAGCATCCCCTGATAGTGATGGAAGCGGTGGAAGAGGGCGGCTTCTTCAGCCGCATCTGGGATATGGTACAGCTCAAGCTTAATCAGTGGTTCGGCGATCTCTTCTCCTGATCAACCGCCCTACCACAGCAACTCTACGTTTTCGTCTCTGGCGAACGCCACAAACTCATTGTCCGGACGCTGGTCCGTGACAATGAGGCTGAAGGCGTTCACCGGCCCCATGCAGGCCGGGCGAATCTCGCCAAATTTACTGCTGTCCACTACCAGTACGTGCCGCTGCGCGTGCTCCAGCGCCCAGTGTTTAACCGGTAGCTCATCAAGATTAAAGCAGGTCACGCCCTGACGCGGGGTTATCCCGGCGGCAGACAGGAAAGCGATGTCCGGACAGAGGTTGCGCAGGGTTTCGTTGAAGTTGAGCGGCCTGAAGATGGCGTTACTGGCGTGAAACTCGCCGCCGCAGAGGATCACCCGGCAATGGGGTTTCTCCTGCAGCGCCATAAAGGTGTTAAGCGAGTAGCAGATGCCGGTAAACGGCAGGTCGTCATCCAGCGCGGCGATGATCCACGGCGTGGTGGTGCCGCAGTCAAAGAACAGCGTCTGATGCGGGCGCACCAGCGCGGCGGCGCGGGCGGCGGCCCTGCGCTTTTCATCGACAAAGCGGGTTTTTTGATCGCTCAGCAGATAGTGGCTGGATGCGCTGCGCGGCTCCAGCACGATATAGCCGCCGAGCAGCACCACCGGCGCGCTGTGGGCATTGAGATCGCGACGAATGGTCATCTCGGATACCCCCAGCAGGGTGGCGGCCTCTTTAAGATGCAGTTTATCGCGGCGTTTTAATGCCTGAATGAGCTGGCTGATTCGCTCGTCGCGCCGTGTTTCCATGATGCCTCACGCTGAATGTTTCAGCCGCTCATGTTACCCGGCGCAACGGGGTTAGTCACGCACCCAGCCCTTGCGGATGGGCAGAGCAAAGCAGAGGCGATACGTGCGCAGCGCCAGCTGAGCAATAAATGCCCCGGCATGATGCCAGCACATCTGCGCCGCCAGACAGGCCACCATACCCACCAGCAGACCGCCCAGCATATCCAGCGGCCAGTGCACGCCAAGATAGACCCGCGACCAGGCGATCAGCAGCGCCACGGCCCCCATCAGCACGCCGGACCACAGGCGGTGCCAGCACAGGAACGCCAGCGCGAAGGTGAAGATAACCGTGCCGTGATCGCTGGGGTAAGAGTAATCCGGGGCGTGATGCAGGAAGTGATAGCCCACGCCTTCAACAAAGGGCCGATCGTGCGGGAACAGCTGACCGAGCGTCCAGGAGAGCGCCACGCTGAACATCAGCGCCAGCGCGGTTTTCATTACCATCACCCGCTGCTGCCCGACGTGGCGGCGCGGCCCCCACAGCCAGAGTGCCACCACCAGCAGCGGGGCAACGACAATCAGATCCTTTGCCGCCCAGGTGGCGAAGTGGATCAGCCACGGTGGCGAGGCCGGCGTGGCATTCAGCAGATAAAACAGCGTGTGGTTAAGGTTTTCCATCATCGTGAAACACTCTCCAGGTAAAACAGGCAGCGAGTGGGCACTCGCTACCGGATACGGCTCCCGCCGTACCCGCCAGCCCTAACGGGTGAAACGTGCTGCCCACGCAGCACGAAGGAAAAGTCGCACAGCATAAAAGCCGCGCGCGTAAGCCAACAGCGGCATACTCCTGGTTTGCCCTGAGGACAGGCAAAATCAGACAGTTGCAGCTAAATGCCGAGGTCATGCAGGACCAGCGTAACGCCAGTTGCTTAAAGGTTCCTTAACGGGAATGAAACGGCGGCGCGAAACGGGAAAATCGACCAGAATGTAGTATCGCTGTGTCGGCCATTTCATTACACTCTGCGCGAAAATCGTGGATAAAGAGTCGGTATGGAAAACAATCACCTGTCTGCTAAACGCCTTGGGCGTCAGGCGCTGCTGTTCCCGCTGTGTCTGGTGCTGTATGAGTTCTCAACCTATATCGGCAACGATATGATCCAACCCGGCATGCTGACGGTGGTCGAGCAGTATCAGGCCGGCGTGGAGTGGGTGCCAACGTCAATGACGGCGTACCTTGCCGGCGGCATGTTCCTGCAGTGGCTGCTCGGGCCGCTGTCGGACCGTATCGGGCGTCGTCCGGTGATGCTGGCCGGGGTGATCTGGTTTATGGTCACCTGCCTTGCCACGCTGCTGGCGCAAAACATCGAGCAGTTTACCGCGCTGCGCTTCCTGCAGGGCATCAGCCTCTGCTTTATCGGTGCGGTGGGCTATGCGGCGATCCAGGAGTCGTTCGAGGAGGCGGTGTGCATCAAGATCACGGCGCTGATGGCGAACGTGGCGCTGATTGCGCCGCTGCTCGGGCCGCTGGTGGGGGCCGCATGGATACACGTCGCGCCGTGGGAGATGATGTTTGTGCTGTTCGCGGTGCTGGCGGCAATCTCCTTCTTCGGGCTGGCGAAGGCGATGCCGGAAACCGCGACCCGGCTCGGCGAGAAGCTCTCGATGAAAGAGCTGTGGCGCGACTATAAGCTGGTGCTGAAAAACGTGCGCTTCGTGGCGGGATCGCTGGGGATTGGCTTTGTCAGCCTTCCGCTGCTGGCGTGGATTGCTCAGTCACCGGTGATCATCATCAGCGGGGAAGGGCTGAGCACCTATGAATACGGGCTGTTGCAGGTGCCGATTTTCGGGGCGCTTATCGTCGGCAACCTGGTGCTGGCGAAGCTGACGGCACGTCGCACGGTGCGGGCGCTGATTATCCTCGGCGGCGGGCCAATAGTGCTCGGGCTGGTGCTGGCGGCGTTCGCTACGGTGTTCTCGGCGCACGCGTACCTGTGGATGACCGCCGGGCTGAGCGTCTATGCCTTCGGCATCGGCCTGGCTAACGCCGGGCTGGTGCGCCTGACGCTGTTCGCCAGCGACATGAGTAAAGGCACGGTGTCGGCGGCAATGGGCATGTTGCAGATGCTGATCTTCACCGTCGGCATTGAGGTGAGCAAGCACGCCTGGGTTGGTGGCGGCAACGGACTGTTCAGCCTGTTCAATCTCGCCTGCGGCATTCTGTGGCTCGGGCTGATGGTGATTTTCCTGCGCGATAAGCGCGTGGGCAGCGGGTTACAGCCGCAGTAAGGCGCCGGGTTCGTTGCAACGCCGTTCCGGTGCTTCATTTTAGGGGAAACAGCGGGATTTGGTCCCCGGCGGGGCGCCAAACCCGCTGGTCGCCCCGTGTATCTCGGGATTCATCGTTGACAACGACCCCTTAGCGCTAACGATCAAACGGCGGCTTGCCGTCGAGGATCTGGTCGATAATCTCCAGCACGCCCTCTTCGTTATTAGCCGGTGCCTGATAAGGCGCTACCGCCTTGATGCGGTCTGGCGCATTGCGCATCGCAAAGCCGTATCCCGCCTGGCGCAGCATCTCGACATCATTCCCGCCATCGCCGAAGGTCACCACTTCCTCATCCTTAATATCCCACTGCTGTTGCAGCAGGCGCAGGCCGTTGGCCTTGTGCACGCCGGGAATAATCAGATCGATAGAGCCGTGCCCGCTGGACACCGGCACCACAATGCCCTCCAGCGCGGTGGTCAGGTCATCCATCGTTTTCAGCAGCTCGTTGTCCGGCAGGTTCAGCGCAAATTTAAAGAAAATGTCATCGATATTGTTGAAGCTCTCCACCAGCTCCAGCCGGTGATAGTAGCGCGCCGCCATGCGCTTAAACGCGTCGTCATAGCTGGCGAGGGTATAGCCGCTGTTTTTGCCGCAGGTGATCACCTGGACCCAGGGCAGCGTCTGGAGATGATCGAGCACGGTCTGCACCTCTTCGCCGCTCAGCTCGCCGTTGAAGATATCCCGGCCCTCGCTCACCACCCAGCCGCCGTTCTCCGCCACAAACGAGATCTCGTGGGCGATCTCCGGGAAGAAGGAGATGAGCTGGTAGTACTGGTTGCCGCTGGCGACCACAAAGCGGATCTCCTGCTCCTTCATGCGCGCGTACTGCGCCAGAAAACGCGCGCGGTTGTAGCTTTTGTCATCGTTGAGAAAGGTGCCATCCATGTCGACAGCGATCAGTTTCACGGCCATCAGCAAGCCTCCGTTGAAGGGTTATGTTCTGAATCAGGTTTGCGCGCCACGGCTTTCGCCACCAGCGCCGCACAGATAACAAAGGCCAGCACCACCAGCATGGCGCTGCGCAGCCCAAAGTGTTCGCCGAGGAAGCCAAGCAGCGGCGGTCCGACCAGGAAGGCCACGTAGCCGGTGGTCGCCACCACGCTGACGCGGGTTGCCGCATCCGGGCCGGTATCGCTCGCCGCCGAGATGGTAAGCGGGAAGCCGAGCGACGCGCCAAGCCCCCAGAGGATCACCGAGACGCCGGCCACCCAGGCGCTGTCGACGAAGATAATCAGCCCGATGCCCAGCGCCCCCATCAGCGCGCTGGCACGCACCACCGACACGCGGCTGTAGCGGTCAATAAACCAGCCGCCGCAGAAGCGCCCGAGGGTCATGCCGAGCGTAAAGCCGGTGTAGATGAGCGAGCCGGAGGTCGGGCTGAAGCCGTGCCCGTCCACCATCAGCAGCGGCAGCCAGTCGTTGGCCGAACCTTCTGCGAACGCCATCGCCAGCACGATAAGCCCGATCAGCATCAGCTGCCCGTCGCGCCAGAAGGGACGGGTATGCTCGCTGTGGGCAGCGCTCTTTTCGCCACCACTTTTCCCGACGCCCTGCGGGATGGCGGTGATGGCGATAAAAACAGGCACGATTGCGACAAGCGCCGCCAGCCCGACGTGCCACACGGCGCTGAACTGCAGCGCGCTGAGGGTCATGCCAATACCGGCCCCCGCCAGGGTGCCGAGGCTAAAGAAGCCGTGCATCATCGGCAGCAGGGTTTTGCCCATCTCTTTTTCCACGATGGCCCCTTCGACGTTCATCGCCACTTCCGCCGATCCCAGCCCGCCGCCAAACAGCGCCAGCCCGAGCGCGAACAGCAGCGGTGAACCGGGCCACAGCGCCAGGCTCATCACCAGCATTCCCGCCACCGACATCAGCATGCCGGTACGGATCACTTTTTTTGTGCCGAAGCGTTTTACCAGCTTGCCCGAGCAGAGCACGCCGCTCATCGACCCGACCGAGAGGCCAAACAGCACGATCCCCATCCCGGCGGTAGAGACCCCGAGCAGATCGCGGATCGCCGGGGTGCGGCTGGCCCAGGATGCCAGCAGCAGACCGGGAAGAAAGAAGAAAGCAAACAGCGCCCAACAGCGACGCCGCAGCGCATGAGCGGACATATCCTTTGACGTCATAGCGATACCACCTGCGGAAAAAGTTGACACAACACTAGCAACGATGTGTACATTTGTACACAACTCAACAAGAGATTGCAGTCGTTAAGTATGGCGAAAAAACACGATAACCCCCTGACGAGACGGGACCTTATTCTTGAGCGCACGCTGGACGCCGTGGCGGAGCACGGGATCGGTAACATCACCCACCGCAAAATCGCCGCCTGCGCCGGGGTGCCGCTTGGCTCACTGACCTACTATTTTTCGGGGCTGGAGGCGCTGCTTGAAGAGGCGTTTACCCGCTTCACGCTCGCCATGTCCGAACAGTATCAGGCGAGCTTTGCGGGGGTAAAGGATGCCGACCAGGCCTGCGATGCCATCGCGGCGTTAATCGCCGAAGGGCAGGTGACCACCGCCCGCAACATGGAGCTGATGTACCAGCTGTACGCCTTCGCCAGCCGCCGTCCGGCGTTGACCGCCATCATGCAGCGCTGGATGCACCGCAGCCAGCAGACGCTGGAGCAGTGGTTTGATGTGCCAACGGCCAGAGCGCTGGACGCGTTTATTGAAGGGATGACGCTGCACTACGTGATGGACCCGACGCCGCTAAGCCATGCGGCGATACGCGAAATGGTGGGGAGAATAGCGGGGCGGCCGGTCGCTGCTAGTGCGCAGGCTTAATGATAACGTCTGACGTCTTACGAGTGATATAGGTGCAGTTTGCCGGGATGTCGCGGTTCACGAACGACATCGCCCCGAGCGTGACGTTATCGCCAATGGTGATGGCCCCGATGATGCAGCTGTTGGCACCGATATCGACGTTATCCCCGAGCGTAATGTACTCATCCGGCTTCATGGAATTCACCACGCCGATGGTGGTGTTCTGGCGGATCACCAGATTGTTACCGATGCGCGCTTTGTCCGAGATCACCACCCCGGTGTGGTGCGGAATGTGCAGACCCGCGCCGATACGCGCACCCAGCCCGATATCCGTAGTGAAGCGATCCTTGAGCGCGTCGTTAATACGTTTCGCCATTTTACGCTGCTGCTTATTGCCGTGGGTGTACATCTCGCTGGCCAGCCGCCACCACAGCAGGAAATTACGCCGACGGTTGCGGCTGTGGGTCCACAGCTGATGCCAGCTAAAATGCGTTTTGCGGGTAACCTCAATGCGCCAGAACTCTCTCAGCGCCGCGCCCTTGTCAGAAAACGCAAACAGCAATCCAAATAAGTAACTGATTTTAATGTCCTCTCGCTTAATCAGCGCGGGCCCGCGCGTGAGCCGCTGGAGTCTCCCTGAATTTCATCTTTTTTACAGCCAGGTTAAATCCGAAATCTCAGGATGGGTGCGGAGCCGGATATCATGCCTCGCATGGCCTCTGAAGGTTAAACATATAGGGTGATAATGCGGATGAGAGCACAAAAAGCACAGATACTGGCTATGGCTTGCCGGAAGGCGACAGTCGTGAGTCAGCCATGTTACTGGGAGTTGACAGGATATCGGTTAAATGGTTGTATTGTGCAACCATTTGCTACCGAGTATTGACTATGCCTCACCCTTCGCTTATTGACGACATCCGTTCATCCTCGCGCCGGATGGTCCGTGAACTGGGTTTTATGGACTCAACCCTGGCGGCGACCGCTTACTCCCCGTCCGCGGTCCATACGCTTCTCGAAATTGAAAATAACGGTGCCATGTCCGCCGCAGAGCTGGTTCAGCTGCTGGGCCTGGAGAAATCGAGCGTCAGCAGAATGCTGGCAAAGCTGGTTGCGGCCGGTGAGCTTTATGAAGTTCCGTCCGATCGTGACGGCAGACTGAAGCAGCTGAAACTGACGCCTGCTGGCATCGATACGGTAAAAAAAATCAATGAGTACGCCGCCGGTCAGGTCGTCGAGGCGCTGAAAGGGCTGGACAGCACTGCGCAGCAGGAGATTGCCAGAGGGCTTGCCGGTTACGCTGGTGCGCTGGAGCAGTGCAGAAAGGGTAACGTTACCAACGCTGCGCCAGACATTGAGATCGTCAGCGGCTATTGGGCCGGGATGATCGGCCGCATCGCCCAGATGCACGGCGAGTATTACGCGACGCACTATAATTTCGGCCACGTCTTTGAAGCAAAGGTCGCCGCCGGGCTGGCGGAATTTTCAGGGCGGCTGCACGAGGAATGCAATCAGATTTGGCTGGCGATCCGCAACGGCAACATTGTCGGCTCAGTGGCGATTGACGGCCAGGATCTCGGCAATAACGACGCCCATTTACGCTGGTTTATCCTCGATGAAGGATGCCGCGGAACCGGAGCCGGCAAGCGTCTGTTAAATGAAGCGATGACGTTTTGCGACGCGCAGGGTTTCAGCACCGTTCAGCTCTGGACCTTCAGCGGCCTGAATGCCGCCCGCCGTCTGTATGAATCTTTTGGCTTTACGCTGACGAAAGAGTGGCAGGGCGATCAGTGGGGGATGATGATGACGGAGCAGCAGTTTAGCCGGGTTGGGGCTGGCTGATGAGCGCTCGCGTGCAAGGCTGAGCTGCACTGGTTAAGCGCATGCAGAATGAAGGTTCATGCTCAGCGTCAGTTCGGAAATGATGAATTTCACCCAACAAAAAACCCATCAACCTTGAACCAAAACGGCGGGGTTGATGGGCTCCACAAATTGGGGACATCAAAGAAAAGCAGTGGCACTAATTCAGACTGACGTCCCCGCAAAAAGTTCGCGGTTTTTGAAAAATAATTTCTTATAAATTTTCAGTGACCGCGATCACAACCCAAGCCCTGGCCAGATGATGACGATCAGACTCCCCGCCAGGGTCAGCAGTACGTTGGCGATAGCGTAGGTGCCGGCATAACCCAGCGCCGGGATGTTACTGCGCGAGGCGTCGCTGATGATCTCCATCGCCGGGGCGCAGGTGCGGGCACCCATTATGGCCCCGAACAGCATGGCGCGGTTCATGCGCAGCACCCAGGCACCGAACAGGAAGCAGATCACCACCGGCAGCAGGCTGACGATCAGTCCGGCGATCAGCATCTGGCCGCCCACCGCGCCCAGGCTGTGGGTAATGCCTGCGCCCGCACTGAGGCCGACGCCCGCCATAAACACCATCAGGCCAAACTCTTTCACCATATTCAGCGCGCCCTGGGGGATGTAGCCGAAGGTCGGGTGGTTGGCGCGCAGGAAGCCGAGCATGATGCCGGCGAACAGCAGGCCGGCGGCGTTACCGATGCCGAAGCTGAACGAGCTGAACTCGAAGGTGATCATGCCGATCATCAGGCCGACAATAAAAAAGGCGCAGAACGCCAGCAGATCGGTGACCTGGCTGTGAATCGAGATAAAGCCGATGCGATCGGCGACGGTTTTCACGCGGCGCGCTTCGCCGCTCACCTGCAACACGTCCCCTTTGTTAAGCACGATGTTGTCATCGATCGGCATCTCAATCTGGCTTCTGATCACGCGGTTTAAGAAGCAGCCGTGGTCGGTGAGCTTGAGCTGGCCGAGGCGGCGGCCTACGGCGTTGTGGTTTTTCACCACGATCTCTTCGGTGACGATGCGCATATCCAGCAGGTCGCGGTCGAAGACCTCTTTGCCGTTGCGGAAGCTCGGGTCGAGGCGCGCATGGGCGTCCGGGTAGCCGACGAGGGAGATGTCATCTCCCATCTGCAGCACCGCGTCGCCGTCCGGGTTCGCGAGAATGCCGTTGCGGCGGATACGCTCGATATAGCACCCGGTCTGGCGATAGATACCCAGCTCACGCAGATTTTTGCCGTCCGCCCAGGCCACCAGCTCCGGGCCGACGCGGTAAGCGCGGATCACCGGCAGAAAGACTTTGCGGCTGGCGTCGGTATCAAGACCGCGCTCGCGGGCGATCTGCTGGGCGCTGGTCTGCAGATCCTGATGCTGCAGCTTCGGCAGATAGCGCGCGCCAAAGATCAGGCTGACCAGACCAATCAGGTAGGTGAGGGCATAGCCGAGGCTAAGGTGATCCAGCGCCAGCGCCAGCTGAGTCTCGTTCATGCCGGAGTGACGCAGCGTGTCACCCGCCCCCACCAGCACTGGCGTGGAGGTCATCGAGCCGGCGAGCATCCCGGCGGTCAGGCCGATGTCCCAGCCGAACAGCTTGCCCAGTCCGAGGGCGATCAGCAGGGCGCTGGAAACCATCACCAGCGCCAGCATTAAATAGTTTTTCCCGTCGCGAAAGAAAATCGAAAAAAAGTTCGGACCGGCTTCCACGCCCACACAAAAAATAAACAGCATAAAGCCCAGATTCAGGGCATCGGTGTTAATCGCAAAGTGCTGCTGACCGAGCAATAAAGAAACAACTAAAACACCAATGGAATTACCCAGTTGCACTGAGCCGAGGCGTAATTTACCCAGGCACAGACCTAAGGTCAGCACCACGAATAATAACAGTATGTAATTCCCGTTTAACAATTCTGCGACGTTTATATTCACGGAGGCTAACTTCTTGTTTACTAGTAAGCTGTTGAAAGGTGTGGTTTTTTACGCTAATGTTTTGCCGGTCAATAGATCCAAATAAGAAAATCCTCTATCAGGAAATATATCGTCTGCCAACACTGACGAGCGCCGCTAGTTTAATCGTAACCACGATCAACAGCCAGCGAGAATAGCGTAACAAATTGAATCCTTTTCCAGGCACGGAGTGCCGCCACGCTTTATCCGATCGGGGGATCTATTCTCCCGGCCAGCACCCGGGTGTGCCATCGAGAATATGCAGAAGGAGCAGAGTAATGCGAATGAAAGGGTGGGGAGGTATTGTTTGCTGTTTCGTACTCTTTATTGTGGTCTGCGTGTCGCTCCATCTTGAGGGCCATGAGGTATTCAATACCCCTGATGTTCCCGAGCTGGGTCTGCTGCTGTTCGTAGTACCGGGTGCGGTAGCGAGTTCCTTTTCCCGACATCGCCGCCTCAGCGCCCCGCTTATCGGCGCTATTCTGGCGCTGCCGGTCTGCCTGGTGATGATGCACCTGTGGAACGTGCCGCTGCGTTCGGTGTGGCAGCAGCTGGCGTGGCTGTTCAGCGGTGTGTTCTGGTGCGCGCTCGGCGCACTGAGCTTCCTGTTCTTCCGTGCGCTCAGGCGTTTTCACCGCAGCGCCAGACGACGCCAGCACGGCTAATCCCTCCTCTCCACACCCTGTAAAGCGCGGTGTGTTTCTGTTTCAGGATGCGTATCGCCAGTCCCTCCCCGCGGGAAGCGGGCTATACTGGCTGCTGCTATGTTTGTGACAGCGGTCGCGTTTTTGCGTGGCCGTGACAGACCACAACACGTTATGACAGAACCACAAAGGAAAGATGAGATGACGCCGACTATCGATCTGCTACGCGCCCACCGCTCCATTCGCCATTACACCGACGAGCCGATAACAGAGGCACAGCGGGAGGCGATCATCGCCGCAGCACAATCGGCTTCCAGCTCAAGCTTCCTGCAGGCCAGTTCCATTATTCGCGTCACCGACCCGGACATGCGTAACGCCCTGGTCACCTTAACCGGCGGTCAAGAGCACGTGGCGAAGGCCGCCGAGTTCTGGGTGTTTTGCGCCGACTTCAACCGTAACCAGCAGATCTGCCCGGAAGCGCAGCTGGGGCTGGCTGAACAGCTGTTACTCGGCGTGGTCGATACCGCGATGCTCGGTCAGAACGCGCTGGCTGCCGCCGAGTCGCTGGGTCTGGGCGGGGTTTATATCGGCGGGATTCGTAACAGCATTGAAGAGGTCACCCAACTGCTGAAGCTGCCGAAGCACGTGCTGCCGCTGTTCGGGCTGTGTCTGGGATGGCCGGCGGATAACCCGGACGTGAAGCCGCGTATGCCGGCCGCGATGCTGGTGCACGAGAACCACTATCAGCCGCTGGATGCGCAGCAGCTGGCAGATTACGACGATACGCTGGCGGAGTACTACCTCACGCGCGGGAGCAACACCCGCCGCGATACCTGGAGCGACCACATCCGCCGCACTATCGTGAAAGAGAGCCGTCCGTTTATTCTCGACTACCTGCACAAGCAGGGCTGGGCCACCCGCTAATCCCGCTTTATTCACGGCAGATCACGCTGAAAACGCCCTTCGCCCGTCGCGGCGGGGGGTGTATGATACGCAGCGTTTCCCGGTCTTTTACAGTGAGGTAGAGGGTGAAAATCGCGATCTTATCCAGGGACGGTACGCTCTGGTCCTGCAAACGTCTGCGTGAAGCCGCCACCCGGCGCGGCCATCTGGTAGACATCCTCGATCCCGCTTCCTGCTACATGAACATCAATCCGCTTTCACCCTCCATGCACTACAAAGGGCGGCAGCTTCCCCATTACGACATCGTCATTCCGCGTATCGGTTCCGCCATCACCTTTTACGGCACGGCGGTGCTGCGTCAGTTTGAAGGGCTGGGCAGCTATCCGCTCAACGAGTCGGTGGCGATCACCCGCGCGCGCGACAAGCTGCGTTCGCTGCAGCTGCTGGCGCGGGAAGGGATAGATATGCCGGTGACCGGCATTGCGCACTCGCCGGATGACACCAGCGATCTGATCGAGATGGTGGGCGGCGCGCCGCTGGTGGTGAAGCTGGTGGAGGGCACCCAGGGCATCGGCGTGGTGCTGGCGGAAACCCGGCAGGCAGCCGAGAGCGTGATCGACGCGTTTCGCGGCCTCAACGCCTGGATTCTGGTGCAGGAGTATATCCAGGAAGCGAAGGGCTGCGATGTGCGCTGCCTGGTGGTGGGCGATGAAGTGGTCGCCGCCATTGAGCGCCAGGCGAAGGAGGGCGATTTCCGCTCTAACCTGCACCGCGGCGGCGTGGCGCGTATCGCCAACATCACCCCGCAGGAGCGCGCCATTGCCATCAAAGCCGCGCAGGTTCTCGGGCTGGACGTAGCGGGCGTGGACATTCTGCGCGCCAGCCGTGGGCCGCTGGTGATGGAAGTTAACGCCTCGCCAGGGCTGGAAGGCATAGAGAAAACCACCGGGATTGATATCGCGACCCTGATGATCAAGTGGGCAGAGCGCCAGGCGCAGCCCGGTTTTTGCCTGAAAACCGGCGGCTGACCGGCGAATCGTCGCATCGGCGTGGTATGTCGCGGCCTTTTTGCGTAAGCTATGCCGATTATTGACATCCGTTGTAGAGGTATCCCGCGTTATGCACTCACTTGTCGTCCCTTCTCTGGACACCCTGCGTAGCTGGCTCGACGCGCTCGGCGTGAGTTTTTTTGAGTGCGATACCTGTCAGGCGCTGCACCTGCCGCACATGCAAAATTTTGACGGCATCTTTGATGCCAAGATCGACCTGGTGGACAACGTGATCCTGTTCTCGGCGCTGGCGGAAGTGAAGCCCTCGGCGCTGCTGCCGCTCTCCTGCGATCTCTCGGCCATCAATGCCGGGTCGCTGACGGTTAAGGCGTTTCTTGATATTCAGGATGATAATCTGCCGAAGCTGGTGGTGTGCCAGTCATTATCCGTTTCGGTTGGTGTGACCCAGGAGCAGTTTGCCGCCTTTCTGCAGCAGAGCGAAGAGCAGATCTCTATGGTCATCCTTGAGGCCAGCGCTCATCACCTGCTCTATACGGCCGAAGAAGAGGACGCAGCGGCGGGCGAAGTGCATAACCATTTTCTTCACTGATCCGCTGTAAAATAAGCGCAGTCGCTGCCAGCGCGGCTGCGTAATACACCCGATAATTCTGCTCTCCGCCTCTTTCCCCAGCATAAATCACCGGTCATTTTGCCGTTTCGGCTTATCACATAGACAAAACCTGCATAAAAAATTGATAAAAGGCGTTTTTTAATCCGGGCTATAGCCTCGAACACTGGCTACAGTTATTCTTGCCGGGCTGCAAAAAGCGTGCAACGTCTGCCGGAGATACGCGATATCTTTTTTACGCTGCAGTGACCAGATATGCACGGAAATTGCATATCACCAACGCGTTGTGTTAGCTCGCCCGGGGCGAGTTTTTACCCTTATAAGAAGGAAAGAGATATGTCCACCCAAGGTAAAAAATGGTTGTCGGGTGTGGTTGCTGGCGCACTGATGGCCGTCTCTGCCAGCTCGTTTGCTGCCGAACAAAAGACGCTGCACGTGTATAACTGGTCTGACTATATTGCGCCGGACACGGTGGAGAACTTCACCAAAGAGACCGGCATTAAAGTGGTCTACGACGTGTTTGACTCCAACGAAGTGCTGGAAGGCAAACTGATGGCTGGCAGCACCGGTTTCGATCTGGTGGTGCCGTCCGCCAGCTTCCTGGAGCGCCAGCTCACGGCGGGCGTGTTCCAGCCGCTGGACAAGAGCAAGCTGCCGAACTGGAAAAACCTCGATCCGGAACTGCTGAAGCTGATTGCCCGTCACGACCCGGACAACAAATATGCGATGCCGTACCTGTGGGCCACCACCGGCATCGGTTACAACGTCGATAAAGTGAAAGCGGCCCTCGGGGCCGACGCGCCGGTCAACAGCTGGGATCTGGTGCTGAAACCGGAAAACCTTGAAAAGCTGAAGAGCTGCGGCGTCTCCTTCCTTGATGCCCCGGAAGAGATTTTCTCTACCGTGCTGAACTACCTGGGTAAAGATCCGAACAGCATGAAGGCGGATGACTACACCGGCCCGGCCACCGAGCTGCTGCTCAAGCTGCGTCCGAACATTCGCTACTTCCATTCGTCCCAGTACATCAACGACCTGGCGAATGGCGACATCTGCGTCGCGGTAGGCTGGGCGGGCGACGTGCTGCAGGCGGCGAACCGTGCGAAAGAAGCGAAGAACGGCGTTAACGTCGCCTACAGCATCCCGAAAGAGGGGGCGCTGGCGTTCTTTGACGTCTTCGCCATGCCGGCGGATGCCAAAAACAAAGACGAAGCCTATCAGTTCCTCAACTACCTGCTGCGTCCGGACGTGATCGCCCACATCAGCGATCACGTTTACTACGCCAGCGGCAACAAGGCCGCTACCGAGCTGGTGAGCGCCGAGGTGCGTGACAATCCGGGTATCTATCCGCCGGAAGACGTGCGCGCCAAAATGTTCACGCTGAAGGTGCAGGAGCCAAAAATTGACCGCGTCAGAACCCGCGCGTGGACTAAAGTTAAAAGTGGCAAATAACTAAGCATTTTCAGTTCGTCACCTGCACCGGGGCAGGGCAGCCTGCCCCACAATGGACAGAGGCCAGCGGTCTCTGTCCTCTCATTTGTGCGGCAACCGGGCCGTACAGGTTTACTGCTTTTGCCGGAGATCACTCTGAGTGAACGACGCTATTCCCCGCCCACAGGCGAAAACCCCGAAAGCGCTGACCCCGCTGCTGGAAATCCGCAACCTGACGAAATCCTTCGACGGCCAGCACGCCGTGGACGACGTCAGCCTCACTATCTATAAAGGTGAAATCTTTGCCCTGCTGGGCGCGTCAGGCTGTGGCAAATCCACGCTGCTGCGCATGCTGGCGGGCTTTGAACAGCCAACCGCCGGGCAGATTGTGCTCGACGGCGTCGATCTGGCGCACGTTCCGCCTTATCAGCGTCCGGTGAACATGATGTTCCAGTCCTACGCGCTGTTTCCGCACATGACCGTGGAGCAAAATATCGCCTTTGGTCTGAAGCAGGACCGGCTGCCGAAAGCGGAAATCAACAGCCGCGTCGCCGAGATGCTGAGCCTGGTGCACATGCAGGAGTTTGCGAAGCGTAAACCGCACCAGCTCTCCGGCGGCCAGCGTCAGCGCGTGGCGCTGGCGCGCAGCCTCGCCAAACGTCCGAAGCTGCTGCTGCTCGACGAGCCGATGGGCGCGCTGGATAAAAAGCTGCGCGACCGCATGCAGCTTGAAGTGGTGGATATTCTGGAGCGCGTCGGCGCAACCTGCGTCATGGTGACCCACGATCAGGAAGAGGCCATGACGATGGCCGGGCGCATCGCCATCATGAACCGCGGCAAGTTTGTGCAGATTGGCGAGCCGGAGGAGATTTACGAGCACCCGACCACCCGCTACAGCGCGGAGTTTATCGGCTCGGTGAACGTGTTTGAAGGGCTGCTGAAAGCGCGCGAGGAGGACGGGCTGGTGATTGACGCGCCGGGGCTTCTCCACCCGCTGAAAGTTGACCCCGACGCCTCGGTGATGGACAACGTGCCGGTGTACGTGGCGCTGCGCCCGGAAAAAGTGATGCTGTGCGACGAGCCACCGGCCGACGGCTACAACTTCGCCGTGGGTGAGGTGGTGCACATCGCGTATCTCGGTGATCTGTCGATCTACCACGTGCGCCTCAAGGGCGGGCAGATGATCAGCGCTCAGTTGCAGAACGATCACCGCTACCGCAAAGGGCAGCCGACATGGGGCGACGAAGTGCGCCTGTGCTGGGATGCCGACAGCTGTGTGGTTCTCACCGTTTAAGGGGGCGCGATGAGTATCTTTGAACGTCACGACGCGCCGCCTGTCGCCCATCAGCCGCGCGGTTTTAAGCTCTGGCTGGCGCGCCTGCAGATGGCGCACGGTCGCAAGCTGGTGATCGCTTTCCCGTACCTGTGGCTGATCCTGCTGTTTCTGCTGCCGTTTCTGATCGTCTTTAAGATAAGCCTGGCGGAGATGGCGCGGGCGATCCCGCCGTATACCGACCTGATGGAGTGGGCCGACGGGCAGCTGAGCATCATGCTCAACCTCGGCAACTTTATTCAGCTGACTGACGATCCGCTCTACGTTGAAGCCTATCTGCAATCCCTGCAGGTGGCGGGGATCTCCACGCTCTGCTGTCTGGCGCTCGGCTATCCGCTGGCCTGGGCGGTGGCGCACAGCAAGCCGTCTACCCGCAATATTCTGCTGCTGCTGGTGATCCTGCCCTCCTGGACTTCGTTCCTGATCCGCGTGTACGCGTGGATGGGCATTCTGAAAAACAACGGCGTGCTGAACAACGTGCTGCTGTGGCTGGGGGTGATTGACCAGCCGCTGACTATTCTGCACACCAATCTCGCGGTCTATATCGGCATTGTGTATGCCTATCTGCCGTTTATGGTGCTGCCGATCTACACCGCCCTGACGCGTATCGACTACTCGCTGGTGGAGGCCTCGCTGGATCTCGGCGCGCGCCCGCTGAAAACCTTCTTCAGCGTTATCGTGCCGCTGACCAAAGGCGGGATCATCGCCGGGTCGATGCTGGTGTTTATCCCGGCGGTTGGGGAGTTCGTGATCCCCGAACTGCTTGGCGGCCCGGACAGCATCATGATTGGCCGCGTGCTGTGGCAGGAGTTCTTTAACAACCGCGACTGGCCGGTGGCCTCGGCGGTGGCCATCGTCATGCTGCTGCTGCTGATTATGCCGATCATGTGGTTCCACAAGCATCAGAATAAAACCATGGGGGAAAACGGATGAACAACTTACCGGTCGTGCGCTCCCCGTGGCGCATTCTGATCCTGATTATCGGCTTCACCTTCCTCTACGCGCCGATGCTGATGCTGGTTATCTACTCCTTCAACAGCTCGAAGCTGGTGACGGTGTGGGCCGGGTGGTCAACCCGCTGGTACGTTGAGCTGTTCCACGACAGCGCGATGATGAGCGCCGTGGGGCTGAGCCTTACCATTGCAGCCTGCGCGGCGACTATGGCGGTGGTGCTCGGCACCATTGCGGCGGTGGTGATGGTGCGTTTCGGGCGTTTTCGCGGTGCTAACGGCTTCGCCTTTATGCTGACCGCACCGCTGGTGATGCCGGATGTGATCACCGGCCTGTCGCTGCTGCTGCTGTTTGTCGCGCTGGGTCACGCCATCGGCTGGCCGGCAGAGCGCGGGATGCTCACCATCTGGCTGGCGCACGTCACCTTCTGTACCGCATATGTGGCGGTGGTGATTAACTCGCGCCTGCGCGAGCTGGATCGCTCCATTGAAGAGGCGGCGATGGATCTCGGTGCCACCCCGGTGAAGGTGTTCTTTGTCATCACCCTGCCGATGATCATGCCGGCGATCGTCTCCGGCTGGCTGCTGGCCTTTACCCTGTCGCTGGATGACCTGGTGATCGCCAGCTTCGTCTCCGGACCGGGAGCCACCACGCTGCCGATGCTGGTGTTCTCCAGCGTGCGCATGGGGGTTAACCCGGAGATCAACGCCCTGGCGTCGATAATCCTCGGTGTGGTCGGCATTATCGGATTCATCGCCTGGATCATCATGGCGCGCGCAGAAAAGCAGCGCCTGCGTGATATCCAGCGTGCAAAACTTGGCTGAAAGTCAGAAAGTCTGCAATGATGTGCAATCGGGGCGTGACAGCGCCCCGGTTCTTCACCGGAGGGAGAAGAACCGAGTGGGGTTAGTTCCGGCCTGGCTTCAGGGAATGCACAACAGTGGAATGGTTCAGCAAACAACGTCAGTCACACGCCCGTATTAACGCTCCTGCGCTGGTGCAGGTGGCGGCTATCGCTATTATCTCAACCCGCTGCCTCGATCTCTTTATGCTGTTCAACCTGATGGGCATGCGCGGCGTCGCCGATTTTGTCCATCGCAGCGTCCAGACCTGGAGCCTGACGCTGGTGTTTCTCGCAAGCCTGGTGCTGCTGTGCGTGGAGTTTCGCTGCGCCTTCGTGATTATGCAGGGCCGCAACTGGGGGCGCTGGGTCTATCTGGCCACGCAGGTGATCGCCGCCAGCTATCTGGGCGCCGCCTCGCTTGGCTTCGGCTACCCGGAGCTGTTCAGCATCTCGGGTGAAACGCCGCGCGATATCTTCACCTCGCTGATGATGCAAAAACTCCCCGACATGCTGGTGCTGCTGCTGCTGTTTATGCCTGCCGTCAGCCGACGCTATTTCCGGCTGCAGTAATCTCCTGACGTGCTAAAATCCCGGTCCGCATTTTCCTTTAGGTTTTAGCTATGCACTGCGCACTCTATGACGCCGGGCGCTGCCGTTCCTGTCAGTGGATCGAACAGCCGATGGCTGCCCAACTCACCGCAAAAATGAACGACCTGCACCAGCTGCTGGCGGAGATCCCGGTGGCGGAGTGGTGCGCGCCGGTCAGCGGGCCGGAGCAGGCGTTTCGCAACAAGGCGAAGATGGTGGTCAGCGGCAGCGTGGAAAAACCGCTGTTGGGTATGCTGCACCGCGACGGCACCCCGGTAGATCTTACCGATTGCCCGCTCTATCCCGCCTCCTTTGCCCCGGTTTTCGAGGCGCTGAAACCCGTTATCGCCCGTGCCGGCCTGACGCCCTACAACGTGGCGCGCAAGCGCGGTGAGCTGAAGTACCTGCTGCTCACCGAAAGCCAGCTCGACGGCGGCATGATGCTGCGCATTGTGCTGCGCTCGGAGGAAAAACTCGACCGGCTGCGCGCGCTGCTGCCGGATCTGCAGGCGGCGCTGCCGCAGCTGAAGGTGATCACAGCCAATATCCAGCCGGTGCACATGGCGATCATGGAGGGCGAGCGGGAGATCTGGCTGACGGAACAGCGCGCGCTGGCGGAGAACTTCAACGGTGTGCCGCTGTGGATCCGCCCGCAGAGCTTCTTCCAGACCAACCCGGTGGTCGCCGCCGGGCTGTACGCCACGGCGCGTGACTGGGTGCGGGCGCTGCCGGTGCAGCATATGTGGGATCTGTTCTGCGGGGTCGGGGGGTTTGGCCTGCACTGCGCCACGCCTGAGATGAAGCTGACCGGGATTGAGATTGCGCCAGAAGCCATCGCCAGTGCGACGCAGTCAGCGGAAATGCTGGGGCTGCGTGACGTGCATTTCCAGGCGCTGGACTCCACGCAGTTCGCTACCGGCCAGCAGGCGACGCCGGATCTGGTGGTGGTTAACCCACCGCGTCGGGGCATCGGCAGCGCGCTGTGCGACTACCTCAACCAGATGGCACCGCCGTACATCCTCTATTCCAGCTGCAACGCGCAGAGCATGGCAAAAGATATTCAGCAGCTACCGGACTACCACGCAACCCGCGTTCAGCTGTTCGACATGTTCCCCCACACCGCGCATTACGAAGTTCTGACGCTGCTGGTACACCGCTAATCCGTAGGTGCGCAGTAAACGGTGGGTGCACTCCGTTTACCCACCCTACGCCCGTCCTGAAACCGGTAGGGTGGGTAAGCAACGCGCACCCACCACAAAAAACAATTCATCAAATGCCGAAGCGTGGCCCCATCCGGCATCAAAACCGCCGCGCCGCAGGCGTTGAGTCCGGGCTGGCGGTCGGGAACCGCCAGAGGGCGCGAGCCCCGGGATGGGGTATCGCGCCCGACCGGAAGCGAAACGCCGGAGGCAAGGGCAGCCCGCAGGGCCGGTTTTTTAGCCGGGAGCCGGGATGGTGAAGGGGGCGGCGGCGAGCCCCCTTCACCCGTTCACGTGCAGCAGCGTTCCCATGTAAGCGCGATGTCACGGTGAACGGAACCGCCACCGCACTCCCATAGCCCTCACGCCACAAACGGCGGGTGCGAAAGGTAAACGGCGGGTGCGCAGGGTAAACGGCGGGTGCGCAAGCTTACCCGCCCTGGACCCGCCCTGGACCCGTAGGGTGGGTAAGCGAAGCGCACCCACCATAAACGCACAAGTTGAAGCGTGGCCCCTTCACCAGTACCGCTTCCATACCCCCGTCATACGCATCAGCGCTTCGACGTAGAAGTAGTCTCCCCAGCTGCAACACTCGTCCACCCCTTTGTTGCTCGCCAGATGGTAGACGCTGTGCTTCAGCAGCCCGGTGCCGGTGTCGTCAGGCTGCACCAGATAGTCGCGGTTCAGGGAGCTCATGATGTGCTCGGCCCACTGCTGGTAGGTGTCGCGATCCGGATCGGTCACCGGCAGGTGGTTTACCAGCTCCAGCAGACCGCACACCGCAATGGCCGCTGACGACGAGTCGCGCAGCGCGTCGCTGCCCAGCAGCGCCAGATCCCAGTGGCAGACGCCATCTTCCGGCAGGCGGTTAAGGAAATAGTTCGCGACCTTCTTCGACAGCGTCACCATCTCTTTATCGCCGGTGTAGATAAAGCTCAGCAGGAAACCGTAAATACCCCACGCCTGGCCGCGCGACCAGCAGGAGTCGTCGGCGTACCCCTGCTGGGTATTGCCGAAGCGCGGCTCACCGCTGACCGGGTCCATGTAGTAGGTGTGCCACGACGAGGCGTCCGGGCGCACCAGATAGCGTGCGGCCTGGCGCACATGCGCTTTCGCCACCTCGGCGTAGCGCGCATCGCCGGTCTGCTCGCTGGCCCAGTAGAGCAGCGGCAGGTTCATATTGCAGTCGATGATCATGCGTCCGGCCTGCTCAGGATCGTCAAGATTGCCCCAGGCCTGGATGATCTGCGCCTTCGGATGATAGCGCTCCAGCAGCGCCTCGGCGGCCAGCAGCGCAAAGCCACGCGCTTCGCGGTTGCCGGTGAGACGCCAGTCCGCCACGCAGGAGAGGGTATAGAGGAACCCGAGATCGTGGGTGTTGGTATCGTGGCGTCCGGCGATGCGCAGCCCGAAGGATCGCACCTGCTTCTGCGCCGCCTGCAGGAAGGTGTCATCGCCGGACATCTCCCAGGCCAGCCACATCTGCCCGGTCCAGAAACTGGTGGTCCACTCCACGTTGTCGGTCAGCGGGTAGCGCCCCTCCTTGCAGGTCTCCGCCGGGAATTTATCCCCGAACTGCGCCAGATTCCCTTTCAGGCGCTCCAGCACATAGTGGCGTGTATCCAGCAGCGCGGTCTTCAGCGGCTCGCGTCCGGTGGGGGCAACGGGCGGGCGGGACAGCGGTTCATACGCGATATCGTGCAGCATAGTTCACTCCTTTTGCTGGCAGGGTTAGTTCTTCACCGGTTCGGCGTGTTCAGGTTCGACGTAGCTCCCGTCGCGCTTGCTCTGGCATGCCGACAGGGTAAAGGCCGAAATCAGGGTAAAGGTGAGCGCGATAGCCCCCATCAGGATATAGGTCTGCTCAAAGCCGATGCGGTCATACAGGTAGCCCGCCGGGGAGGAGACCACCACGTTGCCGACATAGAGCATCGCCTGGTAGCCGAGCAGGTACATGGTGGCGTTGACGCGCTTGTCGAAATGCTCAGCGATGTACTTGAATACCGACACCAGCAGCAGACAGATCTCCAGCCCGTAGAGCGGCTTGAGGATCGAGATCAGCAGATGCGAATCGCACAGCCCGGAGATGATCAGGCGCGCGCCGACCACCAGCCCGACAATCAGCAGCCCCTTTTTCGCCCCGACGTAGTTCACGAACAGCGGGATCACCATGTACATCAGGAATTCCATCCCAGACTGCACCGTACCGAGATAGCCAAACACCGCGTTGCCCTGCTGGACGTCATCGAAGAAGGTGACGAAGTAGCGCGAGAACTGCTGTTCGGCGATAAACATCATCCAGGCCACGCCCGCCACATAGAGGCAGAAGGCCCAGAATTTGCGGCTGCGCATCAGCTCCACCACATCGCTGAACACGATTTTCTGCTTCGACAGCACGTCATCGGCGTTGCCGGTATTGGCATTGACTTTGAGGCTCAGCAGCACAATCAGCATCACCACCGAGGTCACGCTGCCAAGAATAAAGTTCCACGACGGCGAGAGGTTAAACAGCAGACCGGAGAACGATGACGCGACCGCCCAGCCGAGCGAACCCCACATGCGGATCTGGCCGAACTCCATCCCGTTCAGACGGCTGTAGCGATCGGTATAGGATTCGCAGGCCGCCACGCCGGCGTACCAGGCGAAGCTGAGATAGATAGCCCCGACGATGATCCCCAGCATGGTGTGGGAGATCAGCAGCGGCTGATAGACGTAGATGAAGAACGGCGCCATCAGGGCCGACATGCCGACCACAAAGTAGAGCAGGTATTTGCTCATGCCGATCTTATCGAGAATGTAGCCGTAGACCGGCTTCAGGATCACCGAGAAGATGCCGTTGACCGCGAACACCGTGCCGATCACCGAGCCGCTGAGGTTGGTTTTTTGCCCGAGCCAGATCGCCAGCAGGCCGATGCTGGCGGACCAGGTGAAGAAGTAGAGGAAGATAAAACTGCTGATCTTGACGTACTCTTTTTTGTTGGCGGCAGTAATGTTTTTCATACAAGCCTCGACAGGGAAGATGTTGTGTTTGTTATTAAATGAGGATCGTCGTTTCGCCGTCGGCCCCGGACACGTGCAGGCGGGTGGCAGTCAGGGTCAGGCGCGGAGCGCTATCGGGTGACAGCGGTTCGCTGACCCCGGCAGCCACCGCGCAGCACAGCCAGTGCTCGCCGGGTGGCAACTCGCCGCTCAGGTGCGGAATGGCGGCGCATTCGGCAAACATGATGCTGCTGTTCGGCGGGGTAATGACGTGGCCCGCCAGACGGGCCTGCGGCGAGCGCTCAACGATGCAGCTGCTGCCGACAGCGCTGGCGATCAGCGTGGCACCGTCGTGTTCATCAACGGTGGTGATCCCCGGCTGGTGCATCACCGCGAATCCGCCTTCAACCGCATGCAGCGCCCGGGCGCTGTTGATGTGGTGTACCCGCAGATGCCAGGCTCCGCAGGGGATAAGCCAGGTGGCGATCTGTACGTCCTGCCACGGCGACCAGCGCGAAAAGATGTGGGTGTCGCTGGTCTGCACGCTGTCGCAGCCGCGGCGGCCGCGGTAGTAGCCGTCCCCTTCGCTCAGCAGCAGCATTGAGTCGCAGGCGGCGTGCTTGATCCCGTAGCGCCCGCGCTCGATGGTGAAACCGAAGGCCGAGGAGTAGGCGAATTTGGTGTATTTCGCCTCGGTATTGACGTAGTTGTTCAGCTCCAGCTGCCCGGACGTGAGCAGCCAGGCGTGGCGGGAACCTTCGCTGTGAACCAGCAGCTGATCGGCGGGCGTAATGGCCCGGACAGCGGGCAGGGCAGGCAGCGGCAGCTCATCGGCCTGCCAGAACGGGTGCGTGTCCGGCAGGGCAAGGATGAGGAAGGTTTTCAGCGCCCAGTAGGGCGAGCCGGGGGAGTTGTAGTCCTCGCACATTGCCAGGTTTGGGTACGCGTAGCCGAGCGTCAGAATGCCGTCGCGATCGAGGATCGGCTTATCGAACCACCAGCGCAGGTGACGCAGCACAATGCCTTTCATCACGCCGGGGGCAAAGGTGTCCAGCCCGGCAAACGCCGCCGCGCTCCAGAATGCCACCATAGCGAAACGGTAAGTCAGGCTGCGCCCGAACGGGATCGACGCGCCGTCGGCGGCGGAGAAGTGAATAAAGTCGGCGGCAAACAGGCTGGCGCGGCTGCGCAGCTGGGCGGCGCGCTGCGGATCGTCGTCGGCCATCAGGGTGGCGTAGAGCAGGCCGTAGAAGTGAAACGCCATCGAGATATAGTAATCCTTTGGCCGACCCGGCCCGTCGGAATACCAGCCGTCGCCCAGGTAGTACGCCTCCATCATCGCAAAGCGGCGCTCCACCGCCTCGCGCTGCCACGGCAGCCCGGCGCGCTTAAAGCCCATCTGCACCAGAATGGCGAAGTAGTTCCAGTTGCTGTCCGGCATCTGCGCGTCGTCAATCTGGCTCAGCCAGTGAAACAGGTTTTCCAGCTCGCGGGCGGAAAAATGGCGCGTCAGCCTGCCGTCCAGCAGTGCCAGCCCGTAACCATAGGCCGCCATCTCTACTAAGCGCTGATCGTACGGCCCGGTGTCGCCCCAGTAGCCCGGATGCTGCGGGTCGGTGCCGGAACGGATCGCGCTCAGGTACTTCTCCGCTTCCGGCAGCGTATCGCCCCCGGCCAGCAGGGGAAACACGCCCCACAGCGCACGCGACAGCCCCTCCATGCGGGCGATCTCCGGCCCGTAGTGGGCGCAGGTATCCCCGAGCGTGATACCGGTTTCGCCGGCAGGGAACTGCCTATCCAGCGCCTGTAACAGCCCTTTTACCAGGTCTGCCACCTGCTGGCGGGTGGTCAATGGATTTGCGTTTTGCCACTCTCCGTAAGCCATCTTATTTGCCTCTCTGTTCCTTGCACCGGGGTCGCGGGACGACGAATGGCATTGAGAATAGGCAACGGAGCCGTGCGGCAAATGTTAGCTGGGTCACAGGGCGACACATTTGCCAGCACGTTGTTCAGGAAAATTTAAAACTATGGTTTATAACTCGTCGGGTAGAGACGAAAATTGAAAACGGTTGTCCTGTGAAAAACGACTGCGAAAAATCCCTGCTGGAGCTGATCCCCCTGAACGACACCATCCTGTCGTTCAGTCGTCTGTACGCCAATTCGATTCGCTACCATCACTGGCATCAATGTATGGAACTGCTGTATGTGGAAGAGGGCTACGGGGTGGTGATCGTGGATAACCAGCACTACACCATGCGGCCGGGCCGGCTGTTCCTTTTTCCCCCGTTGTCGCTGCACAAGGTGATGGTGGAGGAGAGTGTGCGCGATCGCTACCGGCGCACGGTGATCCATCTCGATCCCTGGGCAGTGGATCGTCTGCTGGCCCCGTTTGCCCGCCGTCAGGCGCGGTTCGCGGCCCTGAGCCAGCGCGGCAGCCGGGCGCAGGTGTACGATCTGGCCGACAGTCACCCGCACCTCGACCACTTTTTTGCCGACTACGAGCCGCTGCTTAATCGCGGCCAGTGCGAGCATGAGGATGTCGCCTGCTTTATGCTGCAGCTGCTGCGCTTTATGCCGGAGAGCGCCTCCCGGCCACCGCGCACCAGCGCGGCGCTGTCAACCCAGGTGATGTTCTGGGTCGAGGAGCACTACGGACGCAAATTCAGGCTGGCGGAGATGGCCCACGAGCTGAATCGCTCGGCGAGCTACCTGTCGCGACGCTTTCAGCACGAAACCGGGGAGCAGATCCACGACTACCTCACCAGTTTTCGCCTGCGAAAAGCCTGCGAGCTGCTGCGCCATCACGCCTTAAGCATCAGCGACATCGCGCAGCGCGTTGGCTTCTCGGATACCACCTACTTCATCAGCTGCTTTAAGAAACGGATAGGGGAAACGCCGCTGCAGTATCGCAAGCAGCTGTCGGGGGAGGAGGTAACGGGGAAGGGGTAAGTGGGGCGGCACGCCGGGCGCGCCGCCGGAAAAACGCTTACTGCGGGAACCACTGGTCATTGATTTTCTGATAGGTACCGTCAGCTTTGATGGCTTCCAGCGCGTCATTCAGTTTCTTCAGCAGCGCGATGTTATCCGGGCGCACGGCAATGCCGAGGCCGGTGCCGAAGTACTGCGGATCGGTCACTTTATCGGTGGCGGTGCCCAGCTGCGGGTTGGTTTTCAGCCACTCATTGACCACGGCGGTGTCGCCGAACACGCCATCAAGACGGCCATTTTTCAGGTCGATAATCGCATTCTGGTAGCTGTCATAGGCGACGGTTTTCACTTCCGGATGCTTATCCTGAAGGTATTTCTGGTGCGTGGTGCCGTTCTCCATGCCGATGCGCTTGCCTTTCAGCTGGTCGAAGGCGCTAAACGCGCCTTTTTTGGCGATCACCACCGCCGAGTTGGCGTAATAGGGGGCGCTAAAGGCCACCTGCTTGCTGCGCTCCGGGGTGATGTCCATGCCCGAGATCACCGCGTCATATTTTTTGAATTTCAGGGCCGGGATCAGGCTGTCGAATGCCTGGTTGGTAAAGGTGCACTCGGCCTGCATCTGTTTGCATAACGCTTTCGCCAGATCGATATCAAAACCGACAATCTGATTGTTGGCATCCAGGGATTCGAACGGCGGATAGGTCGCGGATGAGGCAAAGCTGATTTTGTCTGCAGCCGTGGCGCTGAAGGCGCTGGCGAGTAAGGCGACCAGTAATAACTTTTTCATTTCTGAAACTCCCGTCTGTCAATTTCGTTGTTATCGGTGTGCTGTTGCATGGGAGTGACTTTGCCATTAAGTGAATTTATATTCAATAAAAATGTATAAATATATGATTCTAGGCGGGCCGGGATGGGTTTGTAGGGTGGGTAAACGGAGTGCACCCACCGTATGGGGAGTGGTATGAGTGTAGGGTGGGTAAACGAAGTGCACCCACCGTTAGGGCATGAGGTCTATGGGATTGCGGCAAAGGTTCCGTTCACCGTGGCATCGCGCTCACATGCAAACACCGCCGCTCGTGAACGGGTGAAGGGGGCTCGCCGCCGCCCCCTTCACCATCCCGGCTCCCGGTCAACAAAACCGGCCCTGCGGGCTGCCCTTGCCTCCGGCGTTTCGCTTCCGGTCGGGCGCGATACCCCATCCCGGGGCTCGCGCCCTCTGGCGGTTCCCGACCGCCAGCCCGGACTCAACGCCTGCGGCGCGGCGGTTTTGATGCCGGATGGGGCTATCCCTCCGGCATGGGTGTTTTTGGTTTTGTGGTGGGTGCGCTGGCTTACCCACCCTACGGGAAGGGCGGGTGTGAGGAGGATTGTAGGGTGGGTAAGCGAAGCGCACCCACCTTTTACCGCGCACCCACCGTTTACCGCGCACCCACCGTTTACCATCCAACCGCCAGTGAGCAGGTGCGCATCTTCAGGAGGATTAACTGCGGTGTTCGAACGCCAGCGCGCGGCGCTCGATCAGGCGCATCATCAGCGTCAGCAGACCGTTGACCACCAGATAGATTAATCCGGCGGCGCCAAACACCATGACGTCGTAGGTGCGTCCGTAGAGCAGCTGCCCGTGGCCCATCACTTCCATCAGCGTGATGGTGTAGGCCAGCGAGGTACTTTTGAACACCAGCACCACTTCGTTGGAGTAGGAGGAGAGTGCGCGCTTGAAGGCGTAAGGCAGCAGGATCGCCAGCGTATCCTTCTTGCTCATGCCCAGTGCGCCGCACGACTGCCACTGCCCTTCGGGGATGGCGCGGATCGCACCGTAAAACAGCTGGGTGGTATAGGCCGCGCTGTTCAACGACAGCGCAATCAGCGCGCACAGCCAGGGTTCAGAGAGCAAACTCCACAGCCACGGCACCTGCTGCAGCGCCGGGAACTGCCCCGGACCGTAATAGATAAGGAAGATCTGCACCAGCAGCGGGGTACCGGTAAACAGCGTGATGTAGCCGCGCACAACCCACACCAGCACCGGCGTTTTCAGGGTCAGCACGATGGTGAACAGCAGCGACAGCACCAGCGCCACGGCAATCGACGCAGCGGTCAGCGTCAGGCTGGTATGGAGGCCTTTCAGCAGTTCGGGTAAATAGTCGAGCATCAGCCGGGTCTCCGTTCAAAACGCGTGGCGCGCTGGTCAATGCGTTTCAGGACGTACTGGCTGAGCAAGGTGATTACCAGGTAAATCGCCGCCGCGATGATGTACCAGGTAAACGGCTCCTGGGTGCGGGTCGCGATGCTACGGGTCTGCAACATCAGATCGTTAACGCTGATAAGCGAAACCAGCGCGGTATCTTTCAGCAGCACCAGCCACTGATTGCCCAGGCCCGGCAGGGCGTGACGCCACATCTGGGGCATCACCAGGCGGAAGAAAATCACCGTTTTCGACAGGCCCAGCGCCTGGCCGGATTCCCACTGGCCGAGCGGCACGGCTTTAAGCGCGCCGCGCAGGGTCTGGGACGCGTAGGCGGCATAGAGCAGCGACAGCGCAATCACCCCGCACAGAAACGGGCTGACGTCGAAGTTATCGATCTGCATCTGCACCGGGATCTGAACAACGCCGAGGTTAATGCTGAAGCCGTCAGAGAGCAGGAGCAGCAGCTGCGATGCGCCAAAATAAATAAACAGCACCACCAGAATTTCCGGCAGGCCGCGCAGCAGCGTGACAATGCCGGTGCCGAGCCAGGCGACCGGGCGCCATTTTGCAGACTCCCAGACGGCAAACAGCATCGCCAGCGCCAGGCCGATGACCAGAGCACAAACGGCAAGGCCGACGGTCATCCCGGCGGCGCTTGCTAAGGGAAACATATCGTTCATTCAGGCGCTTATTTCTGGAACCATTTTTTGTAAATGGCATCGTAAGTGCCGTCCTGTTTCACCTTCTCCAGCGCGGTGTTGAATTTCTGCTGCAGATCGGTGTTGCCCTGACGCACGGCGATGCCGAGGCCGGTACCGAAGTAGGCTTTGTCAGTCACTTTATCGCCCACGGCGGCCAGCTTATCGTTAGCCTTCAGCCACTCGGTGACCACGGCGGTGTCGCCAAACACGGCATCGATACGGCCATTTTGCAGGTCGAGACGCGCATTCTGGTAGCTGTCGTAGGAGACGGTAGTGATTTCCGGGTGCTTATCGGTAATGAATTTCTGATGGGTCGTCCCGTTCTGCACGCCCACTTTCTTGCCTTTCAGCGCCTCGATGCTGGTGAACTTGCTTTTCTGGCCGATGAACAGCGCTGAGTTGTCGTAGTAAGGCGTAGAGAACAGCACCTGTTTTTCACGCTCCGGCGTGATGTCCATGCCGGCCATCACCGCATCGAAACGGCGGAATTTCAGGCTCGGGATCAGGCTGTCGAACGCCTGATTGGTAAAGGTGCAGGTGGCGTCGATCTCTTTACACAGCGCGTTAGCCAGATCCACGTCGAAGCCGACAATTTTATTGTTAGCGTCCATCGATTCAAACGGAGGGTAGGAAGCCTCGGTGGCAAAACGGATGGTCTGCGCGGCGGTAGCGGACAGGCTGACGCTGGCGAGCAGCGCGGCAATCAGAATTTTTTTCATTGTCATTTCCCGATAGACATCAGTGAGATAAGTAGTTTTTAAACGCGTCGGTCTGCGGGCTGGCAAAGCAGCTCGCGGAACCCTGTTCAACGATATGGCCGTTTTCCATATACACCACGCGGCTCGCGGTTTTGCGCGCCACTTCCACTTCATGTGTCACGATGACCTGGGTAATACCGGTTTGCGAGAGTTCGCGAATAATGCTCACCACCTGGGCGGTGATTTCAGGATCCAGTGCCGCGGTTGGCTCATCGAACAGCAGAACCTGCGGCTCCATCATCAGGGCGCGGGCAATCGCCACGCGCTGCTGCTGCCCACCGGAAAGGTGCAGCGGGAAGCGGTCGCTGAACGGCGTCAGGCGCAGGCGCTCCAGCAGCTTGCCGGCACGCTCGCGCGCCGCGTCTTTCGTCAGGCCGAGGACACGGCAGGGCGCTTCGATAAGGTTTTGCAGCACCGTCAGGTGCGGCCAGAGATTGTACTGCTGAAACACCATGCCGACGTTCTGGCGCAGCTCGCGGATTGCGCTGTCGGAAGGGGCTTTTGCAAAGTCGAACCGGGTACCGGCGATGCCCAGCGTACCGGAGCGCGGCATCTCCAGCAGGTTGAGTACCCGCAGCAGGGAGCTTTTACCCGCGCCGCTCGGACCAAGCAGCACCAGCGTTTCGCCCTGAGGGCATTCGAGGTTGATATCAAACAGCGCCTGATGCGCGCCGTAGAAGCAGTTAATGCCGTTTAATTGAATACTCATGCGAAACAGTCGAATAGCTATTGAGGCCGCAAATAGTAACGTTGGCAGAATAGTTATGCAATATTTCTGCGTCAAAACCTAAAAACAACGCCTGTATGCTCTTAAACTTAGCACAAAATAGGGCAGCGGAAGGGAGGTAAGAATAAATATCGGCATATGAAGGTAAATGCCAGACTATTTACGGGGTTTACCCTCTTCCGCTGCGGCGGTTCGCTTAGCTACCGCGTTTTTCCAGCGACTGGCGCAGGGTGCCGGCGGGCGCATGGGTGGCATCGCCGAGGTAGCGCACGTCGTCCACCACCCAGCACTGGCCTTCCCGGATCATCAGCACTTCATCCTGCCAGCGCTGTTCGCCCTGAGACAGCGCAACGCGCAGCGGAATGTTACGCGCGTCGGTGTTCGGGATGCGCGAGCTGCTGGCAACCACGGCGTTATCGGCGGTGGTGGTGCGGCTGGAGAAGATATCGCCTTTCAGGAATACCGCCTGCTCAGGATGCGTCTGCTGTGCTTTCTGCAGCGTCTGCCACAGGGAGTCGCTGAGATAAGGGCGCAGCGCCGCGACGTCGCCCGCATTCTGACCGCGATGCTCAATACGGTAGTCATAAAATTGCTGTGCCACGCTGTCCGGGCCGCCGTCCACGCATGGACCGCTGCGGGTGCCGATATCCTTAAAGGCAGGCGTCACAGTGGTACAGGCGCTGAGAGCCAGCGCGCAGGGTAAAAGTAAAGTCTTCGCGAAGTGGCGCATTTTTATTTCCTTATTTGTCTACTACGGTTCTTGTCAGAGGACTTTTTCAGCATAGCGTATAGCACAGGAATATGGCTGTGATATTGTGCGCTAACGCATTGATAGCCAAAGAAGGAGAAGGGTTTATGCAATTTTCTACCACCCCAACGCTCGAAGGGCAGGTGATTGTTGAGTACTGCGGCGTTGTCACCGGGGAAGCGATTCTCGGGGCAAACATCTTCCGTGATTTCTTTGCCGGCATTCGCGATATCGTCGGTGGCCGCTCCGGTGCCTATGAAAAGGAGCTGCGTAAGGCGCGTGAAATCGCGTTTCGCGAGCTGGGCGATCAGGCAAAAGCCCTCGGCGCCGATGCGGTGGTCGGCATTGATATCGACTACGAAACCGTCGGCAAAGAGAGCAGCATGCTGATGGTGAGCGTCACCGGTACCGCGGTGAAAACTCGCCGATGAAGCGCCTGCTGTGGCTGTGCGCGCTGGTGGCTCTGCTGACCGGGTGCGCGGGTGAAAAGGGCGTTGTTGATAAGGGCGACTATAAAGTGGATACCCGCCGCCAGGCGCAGGCGGCGTATCCGCGCGTGAAGGTGCTGGTGATCCACTATACCGCCGACGACTTCGACACCTCGCTGGCGACCCTCACCGATAAGCACGTCAGTTCCCACTATCTGATCCCTGACAACCCGCCGCAGTCGGGCGGAAAACCGCTTATCTGGCAGCTGGTGCCGGAGCGGGAGCTGGCCTGGCATGCCGGGGCCAGTTTCTGGCGCGGGGCGAGCCGCATCAATGACACCTCGATTGGTATTGAGCTGGAGAACCGCGGCTGGATCAAGGTCAACGGCGCGAAGCAGTTTGCACCGTTTAACCCGGCGCAGATTCAGGTGCTGGCGAAGCTGGCCCGCGACATCATTACCCGCTACGACATCAAACCACAAAACGTGGTGGCACATGCGGACATTGCGCCGCAGCGCAAGGATGACCCCGGCCCGCTGTTCCCGTGGCAGCAGCTGGCTGCCCAGGGCATTGGTGCCTGGCCTGATGCGCCGCGGGTGGCGTTTTACCTGAATGGCCGCGACCCGTTTGCGCCGATAGACAGCGCACTGCTGCTGGATGCGCTGGCGCGCTACGGCTATCCGGTCACGCCGGAGATGACCCCGGCTCAGCAGAGGCGGGTGATTCAGGTGTTCCAGATGCATTTCCGCCCGGCGCTGTGGAACGGAATCGCCGATGCCGAAAGTCTGGCTATTGCCAATGCGCTGCTGGAGAAGTATGGGCAGGGGTGAGGGGTGTGATTGTAGGGTGGGTAAACGGAGTGCACCCACCGTTTTGGCGTGAGGTTTATGGAATTGCGGCAAAGGTTCCGTTCACCGTGGCACCGCGCTTACATGCAAACACCGCCGCTCGTGAACGGGTGAAGGGGGCTCGCCGCCGCCCCCTTCACCATCCCGGCTCCCGGCCAATAAAACCGGCCCTGCGGGCTGCCCTTGCCTCCGGCGTTTCGCTTCCGGTCGGGCGCGATACCCCATCCCGGGGCTCGCGCCCTCTGGCGGTTCCCGACCGCCAGCCCGGACTCAACGCCTGCGCCGCGGCGGTTTTGATGCCGGATGGGGCCA